>ERZ791906.3-NODE-3-length-424496-cov-21.369585_pt1 | contig 424496 bp, 382 predicted proteins | sample MGYA00510146_ERZ791906 | MGnify/ENA primary metagenome ERZ791906 (study PRJEB30046, sample SAMN00792096) | human gut metagenome | study: EMG produced TPA metagenomics assembly of the A metagenome-wide association study of gut microbiota in type 2... | reverse complement strand
AATACCGACCTCCAATCGTTAGATTTTTAGGTCTAACTTTTGGGGGTCGGTACAAATTAGTGGCTTTTCTTATATTAATTATGTTTTTTAACTTGCAATTCATATCGGCATAAAAGCATTTGTATGAAGAAGGGTTAATACTTAGTGCATTATCACGAGTACCAATATAGAAGTAATCATCTTTTTCATTAGACAATGTATAATTATAATAAAAAGATCCCTTTTTCATCTTTATTATCTTTAGATTTCCCCAATATGGTTCGTAATCAGATAAACTATTACATTTCATACCTATTGGAACAAAATAATTAGTATTAATTTTGTATTTTTTAATCCAATGAGGATATAGCTTCTGTTTCTTTGTGATAATGGTAGAAGCTGAATATTTCTTACCCCCTTTTTTCTTGGTGTACCAGCCATCAAAAGTATATCCATCACGTTTGATAGCTGGAGCATAGCCACGTTTTTTGTTTATTTTACTTTTGATAGTAATTTTGTCCTTGCTACGGTTAGGTTTTGCTTTGAAGTAACCGTTATTTGAATAATAAGTAATGTTAACCTTTGAAGCTGCATTAGTTGGAACGGCAGGGATAAAGGCTAGTGCTAGTATAATTGTTGAAAGAATAGTTAGATTAATTACTTTTTTCATAAGTTATATTTCTCCTATAATGTAACAAATTAGATGCAATTTATTGCATCTAATTTGTTGTTCTGATAAAAATAAATTAGTAACGTTCCCAATCATCAGTTAATTCAAAAGAAACACTAGTAGTTGGAGAAATCTGATTTTTGTTGTTAAGATATATTTTCCAAACTACATCAATATATTCATTTTCAGAGGCATAATAAGTTTTACCACAGACAAAATCTAAAAATTTTGAACTAGAATCATAATTATAACGTTTTACACCTAATCTTCTTAAAAATATTTTGAAATTAGTAGTTTTTTTTATGTTAATTAAATTTTTAAGTTTGCAATTTATGCCAGAAAAACCATAATCATACAAAAAATCACCATTATCATCTAGAGCAAAAACATTACTAGTGACGTAAAAGTAATCTTTTTTTTCATTAGTCAAAGTATAGTCATATGAATAAGATCCGCTTTTCTTTTTTAGGATTTTTAAATTTCCCCAGTAAGGTTCATAATCAGACAAACTAGAGTAAGTTGTTCCTAGTGGTACAAAGTAGTTAGTGTTTAGTTTATATTTTTTTAACCAATGGGCGTATAGGTTTTTGGAAGATGTAATTATTTTTTTGGAAGAATACTTTGTACCACCATTTTTTTTGGTATACCATCCAACAAATGCATAACCATCTCTTCGGATGGCAGGAGCATAGCCACGTTTTTTATTTAACTTATTTCGAATAGAAATTTTGCTTTTACCCCGATTAAGGCTAGATTTAAAATAGCCTTTGCCAGAATGATATGTAAGAGTAACTTTTTTTGAAGCATTGACTTTAGTTACTGGAACAAATATGAGAGAAGATAAAGCCACAAATAGAATAAATATATGAATTAATTTTTTCATTTCAATCCTCCGTTTTTAATTAGATTATAAAAAAATAATGGAAACATGTCAAATTGTTTATTATAATGAATAACAGTGCTAGTACTAGTAAGGGAGGAAATACAAAATGAAAATGAAGAAGAAATCAAAAAAAAGATTGGTAGTAGTAATAGTGACGAGCTTGGTTGCGATTATTATGTTTAATTTTGCTAAAGGAACATTGGTTGAAGCAAAAGCAATAGAAGGAACAAGAATAATGAATTTGAAACAAAATATCAATGGTAAAGAATATTATATCGGATGTAGAATGGAAGGGTGTGATAAACATAGTGGAAAGTATAAATATAGTGAGCAGCCATGCTCATCAGGTTCAGATTTAAAAAATATATATGTTGGAGTAAAAGGTGAAAATCAAAATACACAATGGAAAACTTTGGACGAGCTTAAGTTTACGAGCGTACAAGGAGGATGTATTAGTAATAATATACTATTGCTTGCTTTTGTAGATAAGGGAAAAAATAAAAAAGGAGATTTAACAGCATTAGTAAAAATTAATATTGTAAGTAATAAGGTTGTTGAAGTAAAATTGGTAAAAGGTGCAATTGAACAAAATATTGATACACTTGGACACTCTAATGATTTTACATATCTTAATGGAAAATATTATGGAGCTTGGTATCAAGAAAATGGAAAAGAGGATTATAGTAATAAGATAGGTGAAATAGGGGCAAAATTAAAAAATAATGGAGTAGTTGGAAAATTAGATAACGGTACCGGAGCGGCAGTTTTTGGAATATCAGTTTACGACAAGAAAAATGATGTATTTGCGATGGGAATTAGGCAAAAAAATAAGATAAACGGTAAGTTAGAAAGATATATTGCTACATATAAATCTAAAAAAACAAATGATGGTATTCGATATGTACAACAAAATAAAATTATTTCTTTGAAACAGAATAATGATTATAATGTGCCACAGTGTATGGAAATATATAATAAAAAAATATACCTAATAAAGTATTTTCACAAAGGAAATAAGAAGGGAAAGAAAATAAAAAAAATAGAAAAGAGGGTAAAATATAAAAATAATGTGGTGGAAATATATAATTTTAATGGGAAATTAAAGAAAGAGTATATAATAAAAAATCCTAAAAGTACATATCTGGATGAAGTAATATCAAATAAAAATGGAAAAACGAAAAAAATAAGAAAGAAAATTTTATTAAAAAAATTCACATGGGAAATTGAAAGTATATCCCATTATAAAAATAATACATTTTATTATGTTATGTATAAACCCCATGCTGATGTTGGTAAAAAAATAGGCAAACAGGCTTATTTATACAAAGTTAATTTAAAATAACAGGGGAGGTTACAATGAAAAAGTTTACAGCAAATTTAGTACTTGTTTTATTAAGTATACTTATTGGATTTAGCGTACATAGCAGCGTGTATGCAGCAGATGATGCTAAAGTGGAAATTTGGAGTTATAGTTTAAATGAAAGAATAGAGCACAGGTCTATTGAGGTTGGAAAGAGTAATCCCAATTTCGGAATTATGTTTGCGCCATCAGATATAGTGGCTAATAAGGTTAAGTGGTCTATTGATGATACATCAATTGCAACAGTTACAGGAAATAATGATACGGCGACAGTTAATGCAGTAAAAGAGGGAATGACAACATTAAGATTGAATGTTTCAACAGAGTCTAATGGTAAATTATCACATTCATCAGTTATTTCTGTTTATACGGCAATAGACAATGTTTATGGTAAAGTTAATGGGAAAGCATGTACTTTTTATAGAGGAGCAACAAAAAAATCGTGGATTAGGTCAGAAAAAGTAAAACAAGGACAGGAACTTACCATAATTGGTAGTTGTGGTAGCTTTTATTATATTGAGTTACCGGATAATTACACATTTGATGATGGAAGAGGTACTAGAAAAGCTTATGTTGAAAAATCAAAGGTCTATGTTCCGGTTACTGATGTTAAGACATGGAGAAAATCTAATGATGTAAAAGTGGGAGAAACAACTACTGTAACAAGTGTTGTTTATCCACAAATAGCTACAGTTAACAAAGCTACATACACCACTGACAATAGTTCAATTTCAACATGTGATGGAAATGGTAATGTTCAGGGAAAAGGTGAAGGTTATACAAGAATAAGTGCAACAGCGGAGAACAAAAAAGCAATTTGTGGTTTATCTGTTTATTCACAATGTAGTGACGCGTCAGGCAGCTTAAAGGAAGAAGCAGATTTTCTTATAGGAGCAGACTCGGGAGAAAATATAAGAAAGGCAAAAGTTCCTAAAAATCAAAAAGTTACAGTAATTGGCAGTTGTGGAAATTACTTTAGAATAAAGATGCCAACAGATTTTAATTTTAATGATGGTGACAATAGTAGAATAGCATATGTACTGAAATCAAAAGTTTATGTACCTGTTACTGAAATAAAAATTAACAAATCAGAATTAAACTTAGGCGAGAAAGATGTGGATCAGTTGAAAGCTGAGGTTATTCCTGCGCAGGCTACAAATAAGACAATAGTTTGGTCTGTAGCTAAGAAGGGAGTAGTTGAAGTAGATCAGAATGGAAAGATTAAGGTAGTTGGTACAGGTAACACTACTGTTATTGCAAAGTCTCCTGAAGGACCATCAGCAGCATGCAAGATTGCTGTGTTTAAAGGTCTTGATACGGCTAAGATGGGTGATTTTACACTTAGACTTGTAAGAACAACAGCAGGTTATAATGTATTGGAATATTCAAGGTGTAAAGGAGCTACTATGTGTGAAGTATATTCAGGAGTTAAGAGACCTGATGGCACATTTAAGTGGACTTTTTTGGAAGGAGAATATGGACAGCTTTGTGATGGAAGTAGGTTTAATGATGAAGTAGATATTGGTTCAACTCGTTATTACAAAGTTGTAGCAAAGAAAAAATATGTAAGAGATGCTTTTGATTTTGTTGTTCTTGATGAAAAGACTAGCAATATAGTCAAAGTTACTAATGGCACGCTAACACTTTCAGGAAAACAGAAAAACAAGAAGAGCAATACCCTGTCATGGAACAAACTTAAGAGAGAAGATACAAAGAAGCAGGGTTACGTAATTTACAGAAAAATTAATAATGACAAAAAATACAAGAAGTTAAAGGAAGTAACAAAAAAATCATATACTGATAAGAGTATTAAGAAAAAGAAAAAATATTCTTACAAAGTGAGAATGTTCTATGTTAATGAAGACGGCAAGAGAGAATATTCTCCATACAGCAATGGAATTACAATTAAGGTAAAATAGGGAGCGAAGGATTATGAAAAAAGCAAGTAAGATTATAGCGATTTTTATATTTGCAATGAGTGTTTTTTTAGGCGTTGGTGCAGTTGAAGTTTTTGCAGATACAGCATCTCAGACCAACACGGTTAATGAACCGGTAAAATTCATTGCAAAACAAAAAGGAAAAAAGGTTGTTTTAAAGTGGAACAAGTCTAAGAATGTGAAAGGCTACATTATATATAAGAACGGAAAGAAGTTTAAAACATTAAAGAAAAACAAACTTACTGACAAAAAGGTAAAGAAGAACAAAGTATATAGCTACAAAATAAAGGCTTATACTATTGCTAATGGTAAGAAAGTTTTTAGCAATTCAGGTCAGACAGTTTCAATAATTGTAACTGATAAAAAATCAAAAAAGGTGAACGCAGGAAGATTTAAATACATAAAGAATCAGTACACAATAAGTCTTAACGGAAAAGTTAAACTACAGGGCGAAGCATATCCGTCTAAGAAATTAAAAAAGAAAAAAGTACTGAGCAGAAAACTTACATGGAGTTCTTCAGACACAAACCTTGCAACGGTAAATGCAAGAGGCGTTGTTAAAGCTAACAACAATATGAAGACCGGTACTGTAATAATATACGCAAAGGCTCACAATGGTTTAACAAAGAAAGTTAAAATTAATATTGAAAACTATGCATATCCGTCAAAGATTAAAAAAATGTACATGTTAAGCGATGATATTAAACCACTTGTAACAGAGCATATGGCTGAAATGACAAAAATAGTTTCCTATTTTGAATTTGAAAATAAAAATAATGAAACAACATTTGACATTGACGACAAGGGAAATCTTTCAATGAGCAAAAAGATTTCCATAAGCAGCGAAATGGAAAAAACAATATTTAATCTTATTTCAAGCATGCCTATAACTGTAGAAGTGCATAAGGGATATGTGGCATTCAACAGAATAGACTTTACAGTTTACGACACTGGAATAATCAACTCAATTGCTTACGTATTCCAAGGAATGGAAAATGTTGATACAGGATATGAAAGAATAGAAATAGCACCTAACTGGTATTATCAGTATGGAGAATTTTCAAAGGGATACTTTGAAGAAGAACAGGAATAATTGACATATAATGAACTTACAAATGCACAGAAAAGCAGAAAAAATGCTAATCTGTGCATTATTGTTTGACACTGTTTTTTTTGTGTGTTAGAATTGTCGTATTGTAAAAGGCGATGAGTGTGTAAGTAGATATATATTTTCCGTCAGAGAGAAAGACTCACAGGCTGGAAGGTCTTTCAGGTTCAGATATATATTGAAATTCCCACAGGAGCTGCATTCACCAACAGATTATAAGTATGAATAATACTAAAGAAGTAAACTAATCTAAGTAATGAATGACGTGTGTAGCGCGTTAAGCAGATAGAGTGTTCGTGATAATGATTACGGAAACTAGGGTGGTACCGCGGAGCAATCCGTCCCTATGGAACAGGTGCTTTTTTTGTATTCAAGTATCTCAAAGTCACCATCCACCTGTGCTTGCACAAAAGTGGATGCGTGACCTTGAGATACGCTCCTCAATGAGCATAAAAACAAAGCGAAAGCTTTGTGATATGCGAATTGAGTTTTACGGATTGTGAGAGTGCAAAGCACGGAACAATCCGTAAAGAAAACAAAAATAAATTTGTGTGAGTAATTTAAGGATTGTGAGAGTGCGAAGCACGTAGCAATCCAAAAAATAAAATATGTGAACAACTTGAACACAAACCTGTTATTTTAAAATCTATAAAGAGAGGAATTTATCATGAAAGAAAAGTTACAGGCAATTAGGGAAGATGCCATTTCCAAAATTACAGCCTCAGACAATTTGGACAAACTTAACCAAATTAGAGTTGAAGTTTTGGGCAAAAAAGGTCAGTTAACAGAAGTTCTTAAGGGCATGAAAGATGTTGCTCCTGAAGACAGACCTAAAGTTGGTCAGTTAGTTAATGACACAAGAAAGATTATTGAAGAAAAAATGGAAGAAGTTAAGGCAGAACTTCAGGCTAAGGCTAGAGAAGCTAAGTTGAAAGCAGAAGTTATTGACGTTACTCTTCCGGCTAAGAAGAATAAAATCGGACATAAGCATCCTAATACATTAGCTCTTGAAGAATTAGAGAGAATTTTTACAGGTATGGGATACGAAGTTGTAGAAGGTCCTGAAGTAGAATATGACCATTATAACTTTGAAGCATTAAATATTCCTGACAATCATCCTGCAAAAGATGAACAGGATACTTTCTATATAAATAAGAACATTGTACTTAGAACACAGACTTCTTCAGTACAGGCAAGAGTAATGGAAAAAACTCAGCCACCTATCAGAATTATTTCTCCGGGTAGAGTTTTCCGTTCAGACCAGGTAGATGCAACACATTCACCTTCATTCCATCAGGTTGAAGGTCTTGCAATCGACAAGAACATTAATTTCTCAGACTTAAAGGGAACATTGGCAGAATTTGCCAAGGAACTTTTTGGACCTGAAACAAAGACTAAATTCAGACCTCATCATTTCCCATTTACTGAGCCAAGTGCAGAAATGGACGTTTCATGCTTTAAGTGTGGCGGAAAAGGATGTAGATTCTGTAAGGGTGAAGGCTGGATTGAAATTCTTGGTTGTGGTATGGTTCATCCACACGTACTTGAAATGTGCGGTATTGATCCTAAGGAATATCAGGGATTTGCATTCGGTGTAGGTCTTGAAAGAATTGCATTATTAAAATATGAAATAGATGATATGAGACTGTTATACGAAAACGATGATCGTTTCCTGAACCAGTTCTAGTTAGCAGGAAGGAGAAATAAAAATGAATACACCATTATCTTGGATTAAAGCATACGTTCCTGAACTTGAATGTACTGATCAGGAATACATGGATGCAATGACATTGTCAGGTACAAAATGTGAAGGCTTTGAAAGACTTGATGCAGACCTTGACAAAATCGTTGTTGGACAGATTGAAAAAATAGAAAAACACCCTGACGCAGATAAGCTTGTTATTTGTCAGGTTAATATTGGAACAGAAACAATTCAGATTGTTACAGGAGCACCTAATGTTAAGGAAGGACAGAAAGTACCTGTAGTACTTGACGGTGGTCGTGTTGCCGGAGGTCATGACGGTTCAAAGACAGAAGGCGGAATTAAGATTAAAAAAGGAAAACTTAGAGGAGTTCCTTCAGATGGAATGATGTGTTCTATTGAAGAACTTGGCTCAACAAGAGAATTTTATCCTGAAGCACCTGAATACGGAATTTATATTTTCGATGACAGCGTTCAGGTAGGAGCAGATGCAATTGAAGTTTTAGGACTTCACGATTCAGTTTTTGAATATGAAATTACATCTAACAGAGTAGACTGTTACAGTGTTATCGGTATTGCAAGAGAAGCAGCTGCAACATTTAAGAAGCCATTTAAGGCACCTGTTACAGGACCGGTTGGAACAGACGGAGATGTTAATGATTACATTTCAGTTGAAGTAAAGGATAACGACTTATGTAAGCGTTATTGTGCAAAGGTTGTTAAGAATGTTAAGATTGCACCATCACCTGAATGGATGCAGAGAAGACTTTCAGCCTGTGGTATCAGACCTATCAATAACTTAGTAGATATTACAAACTATGTTATGGAAGAATTTGGTCAGCCAATGCATGCTTATGATCTTGATACTATTGCAGACCATAAGATTATAGTAAGAAGAGCAGAAGACGGTGAGAACTTTGTTACTCTTGACGGACAGGAAAGAGAATTAGACAGTGGAATGCTTATGATTTGCGATGGTGAAAAGCCTGTAGGTCTTGCCGGAATTATGGGTGGCGAAAACTCAATGATTACTGATGATGTTAAGGATATGCTTTTTGAAGCAGCTTGTTTTGACGGAACTAACATCCGTCTTTCATCTAAGAGAGTTGGTCTTAGAACAGACGCTTCAGGTAAGTTTGAAAAAGGACTTGATCCTAACAATGCAGAATCAGCTATTAACAGAGCATGTCAGTTAATCGAAGAATTAGGAGCAGGTGAAGTTGTTGCAGGTATGGTTGATGTTTATCCTGAAAAGAAGACAGAAACAACAATTAAGTTTGATCCTGACTATGTAAATAAATTAATCGGATTTAATTTAACAGAAGAGCAGATGGTAAGTTACTTCCCTGCTTTAGAGTTAAAATATGATCCTGAAACAAAACTTATTACAATCCCAACATTTAGACAGGATTTAGTTGGTATGTGTGATATTGCTGAAGAAGTTGCAAGATTCTATGGATATGATAACATTCCTACAACTCTTCCAAGTGGAGAAGCTACATCAGGAAAATTATCATACAAATTAAGAATTGATGAAATCGCAAGAAGGGTAGCTTTATACAGCGGATTTTCACAGGGAATGTCATATTCATTTGAAAGTCCAAAGGTTTATGATAAGTTATTACTTCCAAAAGATTCAAAATACAGACAGTCAATTGTTATTTCAAATCCTTTAGGAGAAGACTTTAGTGTTATGAGAACTACACCTTTAGGTGGAATGCTTACATCACTTGCTACTAACTATAATAGAAGAAACAAAGATGTAAGACTTTTTGAAATGGGTAATGTTTATCTTCCAAAGGAATTACCACTTAAGGAACTTCCTGATGAAAGAATGCAGCTTATATTAGGTTTCTATGGCGAAGGTGATTTCTTTACAATGAAGGGTGTTGTAGAAGAATTATTGGAACAGGTTGGAATGAAGAAGAGAGTTCATTATGATGCTAAGGCGGGAAAGACTTTCCTTCATCCGGGACGTCAGGCTAACATCGTTTATGATGGAACAGTTATCGGTTATTTAGGTGAAGTTCATCCAACAGTTTGCGAAAACTACAATATGAAGACTAGAGCATACATTGCAGTAATTGATATGCCATATGTATACGAAATGTCTTCATTTGATAAGAAGTACGAAGGAATTGCTAAGTTCCCTGCTGTATCAAGAGATATTTCGATGGTTGTACCTAAGGATATTCCTGTTGGTAAGATTGAAGAAGCTATTGAAAGCAAGGCAGGAAAGGACCTTGAAAGTTACAGCTTATTTGACATCTATGAAGGTGATCAGATTGAAGACGGCTTTAAGTCAGTAGCATATTCAATTGTATTTAGAGCTAAGGATAGAACATTGGAAGATAGTGATATTCAGTCAGCTATGAATAAGATTTTGAAAGAACTTGAATCAATGGGTATTGAATTAAGAGCATAAAAACATTAAACCACCCGCTTTGGAATAAATCTATGTTTCAAGGCGGGTGGTGTTTTGATAAAAAGAGAGGAAAGTTATGCGTTTTGTAATACAGAGAGTAAATGAAGCTTCCGTAAAGGTTGATAATAAAGAGATAGGTTCAATTAACAAGGGATTTCTTGTTTTAATTGGTGTGTCTAATGAAGACACTAAAGAGATTGCCGACAAGATGATTAAGAAAATGATTAATCTTAGAATATTTGATGATGCTGATGGAAAAACTAATCTTGCACTTAAGGATGTTAACGGAGAGTTGTTATTGGTATCCCAGTTTACTCTTTATGCTGATTGCAAAAAGGGCAACAGGCCATCATTTATTAATGCCGGAAAACCTGATATGGCAAATGAAATGTATGAATACATTATTTCAAAGTGCAAGGAAGAAATAGAGGTTGTTGAGCAGGGTGAGTTTGGAGCAGACATGAAAGTAAGTCTTTTAAATGACGGACCTTTCACTATTGTTCTTGACAGTTCTGAAATATGCAAATAATATAGATTACAGTGTAAAAAAAGTATTATACAGAAAAGAGATAAAAGTTATGTTAAAAAAAGAAATGAGTTTACATGATTATTATTATGATTTGCCTGAAGAATTAATAGCACAGGATCCTTTAGAGGACAGAAGCAGTTCAAGATTAATGGTTCTTGATAAGAACACAGGCGAAATAGAACATCACATATTTAAGGATATTATAGATTATTTGAATCCAAATGATTGTTTGGTAATTAATGATACAAAGGTTATTCCTGCAAGATTATATGGAAGCAAGGTTGGCACTGATGCAAAGATTGAAGTGTTGCTTCTAAAGAGAAAGGAAAACGATGTTTGGGAAACATTAGTTAAGCCGGGAAAGAAATGCAAGCCGGGTACTGTTATAAGTTTTGGTGACGGAATTTTAACGGGCGAGGTTATTGATGTTGTTGAAGAAGGCAACAGATTAATTAAGTTTACTTATGAAGGTATTTTTGAAGAAGTGTTGGATAAGCTTGGAGAAATGCCACTTCCACCATATATAACACATAAACTTGAAGACAAAAACAGATATCAGACAGTTTATGCAAAATACGAAGGTTCAGCGGCTGCACCAACAGCAGGTCTTCATTTTACAAAAGAGTTATTAGAAAAGATTAAAGAAAAAGGTATTAAAATAGCTCACGTTACATTACATGTTGGTCTTGGAACTTTCAGACCGGTTAAGGTTGAAAATATTCTTGAACACCATATGCATTCTGAATTTTATATGGTTGACGAGGAAGATGCAAATATGATTAATGAGTGCAGGGCTAATGGCGGCAGAGTTATTGCTGTTGGAACTACAAGCACAAGAACATTGGAAACTGTAACAGACGAAAATGGTATTGTACATCCTGGAAGCGGATGGACACAGATATTTATTTATCCGGGATATCAGTTTAAGGCTATTGATTGCCTTATTACTAATTTCCATTTGCCTGAATCAACATTATTAATGCTTGTTTCAGCGTTGGCCGGAAGAGAGAACATTCTTAACGCATACAATAAGGCTGTAGAAGAAAAATACAGATTTTTTAGCTTTGGCGATGCAATGTTTATAAAGGAATAGCATCCTATGGAAAAATATGCAGTAAAGAAATTAAACAAAAAAAATAATATAAATGCGTCAGTGCCGGGCTCTAAAAGTATCACTAACAGAGCTTTAATGCTGGCGGCTATGTCAGATGGCATATGCACACTTAACGGTGTATTGTTTAGCAGTGATTCAAGAGCTTTTCTTGACTGCCTTATTTCATTAGGTTTTAGTGTTCAGATAGATGAAGAAAGTGCTAAGGTAGTGATTAAGGGTGAAAATGGAAGAATCCCTAACAGAAAGGCTACAATTAATGTTCAAAGTGCAGGAACAGCAGCAAGATTCATGACTGTTTTTCTTGCTGTGGCAGGTGGTGACTATACTCTTCAATCTTCAGAACAGATGAAGAAGCGTCCAATGAGTGAGCTTCTAGGCAGCCTGACAGCTAAGGGTGTAGAGATTAAGTGTTTAGAAGAAGAAGGACATTTTCCTTTTGAAATTCATTCTAAGGGAATTAAGTCAGGTAATATTAAAATCGACACGACTACCAGCAGTCAGTATGCTAGCGCATTGCTTATGGCATCTGTAATGAATGGCATGAATGTGGAACTTACGGGTTCAAGAGTGGACGGTGCCTATATTAAGATTACAACAAATATGCTTAAGCAGTTTGACATTGATTTTGATAGAGAAGGCAATACATATATAATAAAGAAGCAAAGTTATATATGTAATGTATATAATGTTGAACCGGATATGTCTGCTGCATGTTATTTTTATGCTATGGCAGCTATTCTTGGTGTTAAATCTATTATAAAGGGAATACATAAAGATTCAATGCAGGGGGATATTAAGTTTATTTATGCTCTTGAAAGAATCGGTTGTGTAATAACAGATAAGCCGGAAGGTCTTGAAGTGGATGGAACAAGTGCTGTAGGATATGAAGGCATTGATATAGATATGTCTGATTTTTCAGACCAGGCGCTTACAATGGCTGTTGTGGCAGCTTTTGGAAAGACTGAGACAAGAATAAGAAATATTGGTCATATAAGAGGTCAGGAATCAGACCGTGTTCAGGTTATTGTTAACGAACTTAACAGAATGGGATGTGATGCTAAGATTGTGGAAGAAGGCGGTAGTACAGATGTAATTATAACGCCGGGCAAACTTCACGGAGCAGAAATTGAAACTTATGACGACCACCGTGTGGCAATGAGTTTTGCAGTGGCAGGTCTTGCAGTTGATGGAATTGTAATAAAGAATCCAATGTGCTGCAGAAAGACTTTTGAAAACTACTTTGATGTTCTGGAAACAATTGAAAAGGAAGACGAATAGATTTTAGTCACATGGATTGTAATATAAAATAAATATTTGTTGCATATTTGCTATTTTTATAATAGAATGAAAAAAGTTATGAGTAGTAAGTAATTCATAATGAGTTAAATTATAAAATTAAAGAACGTGTAACAAACGAAAAAGGAGAATTACAAATGAAAGATAAGATTAAAGAAATTATTTTAAGTGTAAATCCCGGCATGGATGTTGAAGATGAGGATTTTAACATTGCAGAAGATATGGACTCAATGGATATTCTTGCATTAATGGAAGAATTAGAGGACGCTTTTGATATTGAAATTACAATGGAAGAAAAGAATGAAGAGAACTTTAGCAGCATTGATGCATTAGCAGAAATGATTGAAAGACTTCAGCAATAATATGACAAATATGATTATAGGGCTCTTAAGTTAACTTAGGGGCCTAATTTTTTGCCAAATAAAGTAGAAAAAGAGAAACAAAAGTTTCATTTTGTAAAAATCATAAAATCTTTGTAAAACTTTTTGGTTATCACAATTATATAAAAATTATTATATATTATATTTTTGTTTTTGAGTGTAAAGGGGACTAGTGTGTGTGAAAAAACAATAAAAGATTAAGCAGTGGAGTTTATTATGAAATTAAAATTAGTTCGTATTACAAAAATCATATGTTTTTGCATGGTGGCAGTTTTAATGGTTGGAGGGTTAACAGACCTTTTAAAGCCTAAGTGGTTAGAAAATAGATGGGTATCGGCGAAAACAAACAAAAGTTTTTATGAATTGCAGGATAACAGCGCAGAGGTTGTCTTTTTTGGAGCAAGTATTATTTCAGCAGCTATGGATCCGTTCCAGCTATATGAGGAGCAGGGAATTTCTTCATATAATCTAGGTGTTATGTCTCAGCCAATGATTGGAACTTATTATTGGTTTAAGGAAGCACTAAAAACTCAGAATATGAAATTAGCAGTAATAGAGATTAAGTCTGCCGGACGTTCTTCTGAAAAAGCAGAAGAAAAGGCAAGAAAGTCTTATGATTATATGAAATGGGGTAAGAACAAGATTCAATATGCCTTGGATTACAAGGACTTTCATAAGGAAGCTGATGGCACAGACGAAGAAGTTGATTTGTGGTCATATCTTTTCCCATTATCTTTGTATCACACAAGATGGTCTGAACTGTCTTATGATGACTATGATTTCTTCTTAGGAAAAAACAATAGTAATACTAAGGGATTTTCAGTACTTTCAACACAGTTTAAAAATTCAACAAGTTTTGACGCTGAAAAAGAAGCAAAAGGAAAGTATGATGGATTTGAAGTTAAGTCTAATGATAAGGAAACACCAAATCCTATTAATGAAGAATATGCTCTTAAGCTTATTAAGGAAGCAAAACAACAGGGTGTGGAATTATTATTTGTAAGAACACCTGACACAACATGGCATGAAGACCAGCACAATTATATACAGGAACTTGCCGACAAGAATAATATTAAATTTCTTGATTTGAATTTGAAATCAAATATGGACAAGATGCAGTTTGATTATTCAGAGGATGCGGCAGATACGGTTCACGTAAATATTTTAGGGGCAAAGAAGATTACTAAGTTCGTAGGTCAGTATATTGCTGATAATTACAAACTTACAGATTATAGAAAAACAGATAATAGTATAAAGAAGGATTTTGAGTCACAGAAATCAAACTATCAGGCCGCTTTAAATGAAGGAAAGTTAAATCTTATAACTAACTTTGATGAATACCTTAAGGCTATTAATACTGATGAATATTCAGTAATTATTACTTCTGGTTCAAATGTTAGGAATATTACATTTACTGACAGTCAGAAGAAGACTTTGATTAGTATGGGAGCTGATGAGGCGTTATTTACAGACAGTACTTATGGAAATAATGTTATTTGTGTTCTTGATGGAGATAACTCTAAGAATAAAGTAAAGAAACAGCTTGAAGATAACTCAAAAGTTACAACCCTTGGAGGAACACTTAGTTGTGGTACTGATTATGATATAACAGCTAATTCCAAAGGTGGAACAATGAGATTAAACAATAGTAAATACACAGGATTAATTTCATGGGGAATGAACATTATTGTTTATGACAAGAAACTAAAAGAGGTTGCAGATACAGCATTTCTTCATTTTGAAAACAATGCAACTGTAATGCACAGAGGAGAGTAGTAAGATGGGTTTTAACACATTATCATTTATCCCTTTTCTATTAATTGTTATACTATTATATTTTACAATATTTAGAAAATGTCAGTGGGTATTTTTACTTTTGGCAAGTATAGCATTTTATTTATTTGCCGGACCAAAGTACATAATATTTATTTTTATTTCATCACTTAGTACATATACATTGGCAAGAAAGATTCAGAAGTTACACGACGATGAAAGCAGAATTACAAAGACAAGAGAGTTTTCTTCAAAGGAAGCTAAGAAGGCTTTTAAGAAAAGATTTACTAAGAGAAGAAAAAGAATTTTACTTCTTGACTTTGCAATAAATCTTGGAATTTTATGTGTAATTAAATATACTGATTTTATTTTGTCAGGAGTTTCTTCAGTTCTTGGAAGATTCGGACTTGATTGGAGTAAGGAGTTTAATTTTGTATTACCTTTAGGAATATCTTTCTATACATTTATGGTAGTTGGATATATTCTTGATATTTATTGGAAAAGATATAGAGCAGAGACTAATTATTTTAAATTAGCATTGTTTACAATGTATTTTCCACATATAGTTCAGGGACCTATTGGAAGATACAATAAATTATCACCACAGTTTTTTAAAGACCATCCTTTTGATTATGACAGGGTAACTAAGGGATTCCAGTTAATTCTCTGGGGTTACTTTGAAAAAATGGTTATTTCTGACAGATTGCAGACTTTTACTAATGGTGCTCTTGCAAAATGGGACCAGATTACAGGTTTCCCACTTATTCTTGCAATATCATTGTTCTCAATTCAGATGTATTTGGATTGGATGGGATGTATGGATATTGCCCATGGTGTGTCAGAAATATTTGGTATTAATTTAGATAAGAACTTTTGGCATCCGTTCTTCTCAAAGAATATGCCGGAATTCTGGAGAAGATGGCATATTTCACTTGGTGCATGGTTTAAGGATTATTTATTATATCCTGTATCAATGTCAGCATTGTGTAAGAAGATTAATAAATTCACAAGAAAGAAATGGGGCAATCAGGTTTCACGTTCACTTTCAGTTGTAATCCCTGCATCATGTGTATGGATTGTTACAGGTGTTTGGCACGGAGCGGCAAGTTGTTTTGTACTTTGGGGCATTTACCACGGTATTTTAATCGTATCAAGTGGATTGTTTGAAATTCCAATTCAAAAATTATGCAAGTTCTTGCATATGGATACAGAATGTTTCAGCTTTAATCTTTTCAGAATGGCAAGAACATTTATGTTATCAACTATTGGACGTATATTCTTTGCAGTTTCTGCAGGATTTACAACATTCTTTGAATTTTTAAAGAGAATGTTTAATTTCAGACAGTTTGGACTTCATACTCTTTTGGATGAAAGTTTGTATTCTTATGGACTTGACCAGCATAATTTCACATTGGCAATGCTTTTAGTTGCATTAGTTTGGGGTGTAAGTATGTTGCAGGAAAAGTTTGACAAGGATGGAATGACAATAAGAGATGTTATTGCAAAACAGAATATTTTATTCAGATGGTTATTGTACTTAGCTCTTATTGCAGGTATTCTTGTATTTGGAATGTACGGTTCAGGATATAATGCAGGTGCATTTTTCTATGGTAAGTTCTAAGGTATGTAGAGTTTTGAAATACAATTGTTGTAATGAATAGTTTTGTGATATAGAACTTTGAAATACATGGTTTTAGGAGGTTGTAATGAGTTACAGTTCAATTTTGGAAGCTATAAAGAGTGCTTCAGAAATAACTCCTGACAAAATATGCTTAGGAGACAAAAAAAATAAAGTTACATATAAACAGTTTTGGAAAATGATTAACAAAGGAGCTTCATTTTTGGAAGAAAATGGAGTGAAAAAGGGAGACGTTGTTGTTTTAAAGGGAGCTCAGAAGGTTGAGTATCTTTTTGCAATGTTTTCAATTCAGCTTTTAGGTGCAGTTGCATGCCCACTTGAAAAAGCAGTTAAGGAAGACAGGATTCTTGAAATTATGGATTTTGTTGAAACAGATTATTTCCTTGATAAGAAGAAATTAAAGAATGAAAACAAGAAATCAATTAGCTTAAAAGATATGTTTAATGAAGCAATTGATTTTGATAGCTATGAGGTTGAATATAAGTTTGATTTGCCTAAGGAAAATGATTTGTCAGAGATTCTTTTTACAACAGGAACAACAGGTAAGTCAAAGGGAATTAAGATTGTTTATAGAAATAATGTTGCCATAGCACAGAATGTTAGCGAAGCAATTGGCATAACAAATGATGATGTGGAAATGGTTACAGCACCAATGAATCATTCTATGGCACTTAGAAGAACTTATACAGTTTTCTACAAAGGTGGAACTGTAGTTTTAACAGACGGAGTTAAGTTTATTGAAGATTTCTTTAAACTTCTTGATATGTATAATGTTACAGGTCTTACATTTGCACCTGCTATACTTGAACAGTTACTTAAGTTTGCAAAGGACAGATTTGGAACATATAGTGACAGACTTAGATATATTCAGTTAGGTTCAGCACCGTTAAGTGAAAAAGCTAAGGAAACTTTAAAAGAGATGTTCCCTAATACTAAGTTGTTTAATATCTATGGTGCAACAGAATCAGGATGTACAGTAAGCCTTGAGTTTAGTAAGTATGGAGATAAGAAGGGCAGTATTGGTAAACCTAATGTTAATGCTGAAATTATTTTCGTTGACGATAATAGAAATATTGTTAAGGCTTCAGCACAGAATCCGGGCAATCTTGCTTTTAAGGGAGCAATGAATATGCCGGGATATTTGAAAGAGCCTGAGATTACAAAAGAGGTAATGGATGATGAAGGAACTCTTTACACTAACGATTTAGGTTATATGGGTGAAGACGGATTTGTTTATTTGCTTGGAAGAAAAGGCGATGTAATTAATATGGGTGGAATTAAGATTGCACCATCTGAAATAGAAGAAGTTGTAGCACAGAATGAAATGATTAAGGAATGTGCATGTATTCCAATTCCTGATGAAATTACAGGGGAAGCACCTAAGCTTTTCATTGTAATTAATGAAGGTTTTGAATATGACGAAAAATCTTTATATAGATTTATGCTTGAAAAGCTTGAAGCTATCAAAGTTCCAAAGGTAGTACAGGTTATTGATGCATTACCAAGAACTTTTAATGGAAAAGTTATTAAGCGTATGCTTAAGGAAATGTAGAGGATAGAAAACAGAGATTAAATAAAAGACGTAAATGTATACTTAAAAAAGGAGAAAAATATGTCAAAAACAAAACAGCGAATTTATTTAATAATAGGACCAGTCCTATTTGTATTATGTTGTCTTGCAATACCTAAAAGTGCTTTTCCGGCGTTAGCGGAAAGAGCGGCAATAGGTACTGTTGCATGGATGGCATTTTGGTGGGTAACAGCACCTATAGATTATGCAGTAACAGCATTTCTTCCAATAGCAATAAATGCATTGGTTACAATGTGCGATATGTCTGCAGTAATATCAAATTATGCTTCAGAAACTATTTTGTTATTATTAGGAGCATCAATTCTTACTGTTTCATGGGAAGAAACAGGACTTGATAAGAGAATAGCAGCATCTTTACTGGGATTAATCGGTGATAATTTAAGAATTCAGTTAATATTCTGGTTTATGCTTTCAACTTTATTGTCGGCAATTTTGCCTAACGCAGTTGTATGTGCAACAATTACACCTATTGCAGTGTCAATGTTAAAATATATTGGTGAAGGAGATATTGCAAATAGCCGTATAGGTTCAAAGTTATTGTTATATATTGCATATGGTGCAGGTCTTGGAGGACTTACATCACCACTTGGCGGTGCAATGAATCTTGTGACAGTTGATTATTTACAACAGTTAACAGGTAAGGAATATATGTATGCATCATGGGTTGTAAGATTCCTTCCTATTATGATTGTCCTTTTATTAATAAATATTATATTTATGATAAGAGATGTTAAAAAAGGAGAAAGCCTTGGTGGTTCAAGAGAGTATTTTAAGAAAGAGTACAAGAAGTTTCCACCGACAACTATAGAGGAAAAAATCTCTTTGGCTTTATTTGTAATTGCTACAGTATTGGCATTTACAAGACAGTTCTATCAGAATTTATTGCCGGGACTTAAGCCGGCATATGTATTTATTATATGTGCAATTTTATCATTTTTAATAACACGTTCTGATGGAGAAAGGCTTATGCTTTGGAAGTCAGTTCAGACAAAAATTATTTGGGAAATGATTTATATCTTCGCAGGGGGTCTTGCAGTTGGTACATTAATTAATGAATCAGGGGCAGCAGAAAGAATTGGTGAATTAGTATCAGGCATGGGACTTACAGGTGGTCTTACAACAGTATTTGTTATTGTTACAGTTACATTATTAATGTCAGACGTAACATCTAATACTGCAACAGCGGCAGTTGCAATTCCTATTGTAATCTCAATTGTAAAAGGTATGGGACTGAATCCTATTCCATATGTATATGTTGCATCAGTTGGTGTAAACTTATCATATATGCTTCCAACATCTATTAGAGCAATTCCTGTTGGATACGGATTACAGCCTAAGTATATGCTTAAGGAAGGTTGGAAGATGACAGTATTTATTATTGTATCAATGACAATCGTATGTACATTATTACTTAAATTCTGGCCTGCATTTAGTACAGTTTAAAAAAAATAGTGAAACTAAGAGGATGAAAAACAGTTGAGAGGAGTTATGGAAAGATGAAGAATAAGTATGGATTTTGTAAAGGATTGGCAGCTTTAGTTCTTTTGATGTTATGTGCTTTAACAATAAAAGACAATGCATATGCACAGACAGCAAAGACATACAAAGTATTATTTATTGGAAACAGTCATACATATTATAATGATATGCCAAATATTTTTAAGGGAATAGCCAAGGCAGATGGCATTGATTGTGAGGTGTCATCAATTACTTCTGCAGGATACAAACTTAGTCAGTTTGCAGACACAACAGACACATATGGAGCACTGGTATACGAAGCTCTTACAAAGAATACATGGGATTATGTTGTTGTACAGGAGAACCGTGCTGTTTTAGTTGAAAAAGAGTATAAAGCAGAGTCAGCAGTAAATACTCTTCATTCTTTAATTAAAAAAGCAGGTGCCAAGATGATTATTTATGCTACACAGCCTAATAATATCGGCAGCACTTTTAGTGTTAATTCAACATCTTTTTATTTAACTGATTTGCAGATTGAACAGATTCTTACAAGAAATAACTTTAAAATAGCTAATGACTATGAAGGTCTTGTTGCTGCATCAGGAACAAACTTTATGAGAGTACTGAATGATTATCCTGACATAACTTTGTATCGTACAGATAATCTTCATCCTACAGTTGCAGGAAGTTATTTGGCAGCCTGCACAATTTACTATAGAATGTTTAACAAGAGTCCTTATGGAAATAAGTTTTTGCCGGGAAGCGAATATGACACTGACAAGTTAATATCAAAGTTAGCAATGGATGATGCTTTAATTTTACAGCAGATTGCTGATGGCAGATTATTAATTAACACTCATTATACAACCATTAATAAAGGTCAAAGTTCAAAGCTTACAGCAACATTTACAGCTAATGCTAAGAATGAAACATTGACAGATTATAAGAATAACATTATATGGGATAGCACTGATTTAACAGGCGTATCCATTAATAAGCTGACAGGTGAATTTACAGCTCTTAAAACAGGAAAATATCAGGTTATGGCAACTACAGATAGTGGTCTTATCTGTTATTCAACAATTGATGTAAAGCAGCCTGCTACATCTTTAACTATTAAAGAAGACAAAATCCTTAAAGTAGTAAAAGGTTATAGTGGTCAGTATACTACAGAAATGGGACCTAGTGATACAACAGATAAGATAACATGGAAAAGTGACTTGCCAAGCGTTGTAAGCGTAAACAGCAATGGGAACATTACCGCAAAAAAAGTAGGAATTGCAAAAATTACAGCAACAACAACCAGTGGCATTGAAGTTGTTCATTATGTTCGTGTAAAATTAAAAACACCTACAGGTGTTAAGCTTACAAAGAAATCTAAGAAGATTACAAAGAAGAAAAAATCCTATAGAGTTACAGTTAAATGGACCAAAAATACAAATGCTGTTAAGTATTATGTATATAGAAGACTTTCAACTAAGAGCTCATATACAAGAATTGCAACAACTACTAAACCTAAGTACATAGACACAAAGGTTAAGAAGAATAAAAAGTATTATTACAAGATTAAAGCAATATATTCAAATACAAAACTTAACAGTGATAAGACGCCGGCATACGCCATTGTAATAGGAAAATAAAAAATCGTGAATATCCCACAATTCTAAGTGTAAATAGCACAAAGAATTGTGGGATATTTTTTTGACAAAAAATAATAACGGTGCTATATTTTATATAGTTAGCAAATACTAACACAAGTAAGGCGTATGTAATTTTTGAAAGGGCAATCTAATTTGCAAAAGATATATCTAATAAAAAATAGTTAAACATATTTAATTGAAGGGAGAAGAAAATGTATCTGGAACTTAAAGATATTAAAAAGTCATTTGGAACAGGGGAGAACAGAACCCAGGTTTTAAAGGGAATTAGTTGTGGTATAGAAAAAGGGAAGATATGTGTGTTACTTGGACCATCAGGTTCAGGTAAATCAACACTTCTTAATATCATAGGTGGAATTGAAAAGGCAGACGGGGGAAGTATTTCAATTGATGGCGAGTTAATGGAGTCAATGAATGAAAAGAAACTTTCTCTTTATAGAAGAAAGCATTTGGGATATGTATTTCAGTCTTACAACCTGATTCCAAATCTTACAGTTAGGGAAAATATTGAAGTTGGAGCTTATTTAAGCAGTAATCCATTACCTATTGATGATATGATTAAAACTTTAGGTTTATGGGAACACCAGAATAAGACTCCAAATCAGTTATCAGGTGGACAGCAGCAGAGAACTGCCATTGGTCGTGCGATTATAAAGAATCCGGGCATTCTTCTCTGTGATGAACCAACAGGAGCCCTTGATTACAACACTTCAAAAGAGATATTAAAGTTAATTGAAGATGTAAATAAGAAATATGGAAACACTGTAATTCTTGTTACCCATAATGATGCCATAAAGAACATGGCTGACTATGTAATTAAGTTAAAAGACGGTCAGATTAGAAAGACAGACATTAATGAAAATAAAATACCTGCAATGGAATTAGAATGGTAAGGAGGCAGATATGAAAAATCCTCTTAATAAAAGATATTTCAGAGAATTAAAAAATGATTTTGGCAAGTATATAGCATTGTGTCTCTTTCTTATAGTTACCATTGGATTTTGTTCAGGATTTTTAGTTGCCGATGGAAGTACAAAGGGCGCATATGATGAAAGCTTCGAGAAGTACAATATAGAAGACGGTCATTTTATTCTTGCAAAAGAAGCAGACAGTAGCCTTATAGATAAGCTTGAAAAAGAAAATCTTTCAATAGGTCAGTTGTTCTATAAGGATGTGGACAGAAAGAATAATCACACAATCAGATTATACAAGAATCGTACTAAGGTTAATAAAGCATGTTTAATGTATGGCAATATGCCAAAAGCAGATGATGAAATTGCAATTGACAGGCTTTATGGAGAAAATAATAATATTGTAATTGGCGATAAAATCGATATAGGTAATAAAGACTACAAAGTTACTGGCTATATTGCATTATCAGATTACAGTGCATTATTTAAAAACAATACTGATATGATGTTTGATGCAAATAAGTTCTCAGTTGCTATTGTAACAGACAAGGCTTTTGATGATGTAGAAACAGAGGCGAAGTATTGTTATACATGGAATTATACTAGTGATTCAGAAAAGAATATGTCAGACAAGCAACTTACAAAAAAATCTGAAAAGATTCAGGATATTCTTACAGAATCAGGTCTTTTGACAGATTATGTTTTAAAAAGAGATAATCAGGCAATTAATTTTACAGGTGAAGATATGGGTGGCGATATGGTAATGGTTATGGTATTACTTTATATCGTTATGGCAATTATAGCTTTTGTATTTGGTATAACAACAAGAAATACAATTGAACAGGAAGCAGGAGCAATTGGAACACTTAGAGCTTCAGGTTACACAAAACAGAAAATGATAAGACATTACTTCGTATTGCCGGCACTTATTACTTTTATTGCGGCAGTAATCGGTAACATCATTGGCTATACAGTAATGAAATTTTATGTTGCTTCAATGTATTACGGAAGTTATTCACTTCCAACTTATGTAACAAAATGGAACGCAGACGCTTTCATTCTTACAACTGTAATACCTTGCATAATTGTATTTGTTGTAACATTAATTGTACTTAATGTTTCACTTAGAATTTCACCGTTACAGTTTTTACGTCACGACTTAAAGAAAAACAAGAAGAGCAAAGTAGTAAAACTTCCAAACTTTAAGTTCAAAACAAGATTTAGATTAAGAATAATTTTTCAAAATACATCAACGTATATAACATTATTCTTAGGAATATTGTTTGCCAGCGTTCTTCTTATGTTTGGTATGATGATGTCACCTTTACTTACAAACTTTAAGGATAGAGTATTGGATTCAAAAATTGCAAACTACCAATACATTTTGAAAGCACCAATTGAAGTAGATGACAAAGATACTGAAAAGTATGCAGTATCAGCGCTTAATACAACAGACAGCGAAGAAGAAATAACAATATACGGTGTTAACGAAGATTCTAAATATATTAACACTAAGAATATTCCGGACACAAGGAATCAGGTACTTGTATCAAAAGGATATATGGAGAAGTATGGTTTAAAAGAAAACCAGACAATAGAGCTTAAAGAAAAATTTGGCAGTAAAAAATACAAATTTACAATAAAAGGAACTTACATTTATCCGGCATCATTATGTATCTTTATGACAAGAGAGAACTTTAACAAAGTATTCGATAAGGATAAAGATTATTTCTGTGGATATTTTTCAAATAAGAAGCTGGATATAGATGATATGTATGTGGCATCAATTATTACTGAAAAAGACTTAACAGTTATGTCAGATCAGTTAGAAGACTCAATGGGGCAGGCATTTTATTTGTTCTGGGGATTTGCCACATTAATCTATATCATAGTAATCTACATCCTTGCAAAGATGATTATAGAAAAGAACAAACAGTCAATTTCAATGATAAAAATTCTTGGATACACAGACAAAGAAGTAAGCTCACTTTACAACATTGCCACAGCAATAATAGTTATTGCATCAATGATTATATGCGTGCCAATCTCAGCATATATAATTAAATATATATATTATGTAATGATGAAAGATTTTAATGGATGGCTTGATTACTATATTGCACCATGGATATATCCGGGTATGGTATTAATAGGCGTTGTATGTTATTTTGTGGTTCATATAATTCAGATGAAGAAAATCAAGAAAATACCAATGGAACAGGCGCTAAAGAATGTGGAATAGAATGTAAGCAAATGCCCCCTCTAAACGAGGGGGCAAAATTATAACTCTATTTTCTTTTTATTACATTATATCTATGGCGTTCAAGTTGTTCCACAGCTTTGTCGGCTGATGTTTCATCATAGAATGAAATCTTTAATACGCCATCTTCAAATTCTCTATTATGTATAATGCCGATGTTTTTGATGCTGACTCCGTTTGTTGCAAGTATTGTGGCAATTGTAGCTATTGCACCGGATTCATCTATAATGTTGCAGTAAACATTGTAGCTTCTTGAAATAAGACTGTTGTTACGGTCTTCAATGCTGTCGCGGTAGTCACGGCTTTCTGAAATTAAATCAAAAATGCCCTGTCCCTTATGCTGGTCAAGGTCTTCTTTAATTTCAAGAAGGCTGTCAACATATTTCTGTAACATGTCACTAATATTAGTATTGTTTGTCATACAAATCTGTTCCCACATTTCAGGTGAAGAAGAAGCAATTCTTGTAATATCCTTAAAACCACCGGCTGCCATAGTTTTCATATATTCTTTTTTTGAATCATTATGCTTAACCAGATTGACAAGGCTGGCAGCAATAAGATGTGGCAGGTGACTGATTGTAGCAACTACCTTATCATGTTCTTCATATGATATATTAATTGGAATAGCCCCAATACCCTGAACGATTTCAGTAAACTCTTCAACACGCTCTTTACTAACAGCGTCAGTAGGAGTAATGGCATAGTATGCATTTTCAACCAGACGGTCATTAGCATAAGTGTAGCTTGTTTTTTCAGAACCGGCCATTGGATGTCCGCCAATAAAATTTTTCTCCAGCCCAAGTTCTTCAACAGCCTTATGGATATTGCCTTTAACACTTCCCACGTCAGTGATAATGCAATCATCTTTTATAATATCTTTAAGAATCTTTAAATATTCAACATTTTTTTCAACAGGAGTGCAAAGAAAAATATAATCACACTCATTAAAAGTTTCATCAACTTGTGGAACAGCAACATTGGCAGTTCCGTCATTGATAGCCATAACTCTAGGCTCAGCGCTTCGATTGTATACAATAATCTTACAACTTGGGTAAACACGTCTAAGTGCCTTAGCAACTGAACCCCCTATTAAACCAATTCCTACAAATCCAAAAGTAATATGTTCTCTCATAACTCTATTAAACTCTGATAAATCAGATTTCCTCCTCTTTTAACTTTAACGCTTTAAAGTTTAACACTTTAAAGTTAAAACCGCAAGCACAAATTTAGAATTATCTAAAATTATTAAAAAATATATTCTAAAATATAAAAATTAAAAAACAAAGTTATAAATATATAATAAAAACAGTATATACAAATTAAAAAATTAGAGAACCCCAAAAATTTGCTTACACGGATTGTTAAAGATTTAACTTTGTTGTAAAGAACCGGCATATAGAGTAAAATATATTACATAGAATTGTAACGGATTTTAAAAATTAAATAAGGAGGCCGGAGTTATGAACGTATATGAAACATCCAGTATTAGAAATGTTGTTTTTCTTGGTCACGGAGGATCAGGAAAGACTACTTTGGCAGAAGCCATTTCTTATTCTACAGGAGTAATTACCAGAATGGGACGGGTGCAGGACGGTAATACTATCAGTGATTATGATAAGGAGGAGATTAAACGAAAGTTTTCCATAAATGCTTCAGTTATACCGGTAGAGTGGAATGGTTTGAAGATTAACATTCTTGACGCACCGGGATATTTTGATTTTGTGGGTCAGATGGAAGATGCAATGAGTGTTGCTGATGCAGCAGTTATTGTTGTAAATGGCAAGGCGGGAATCGAAGTTGGAACAATTAAGGCTTGGGAGATTTGTGAGAGAAGACAGATTCCAAGAATATTTTTTATTACCAACATGGATGATCCTAATGCTAAATATATGGAAATCGTGGAGCAGTTGAAAGAAAGATTTGGAAAGAAAGTGGCTCCATTCCATTTGCCTATTATTGAAGATGGAAAGTTAACAGGATATGTTAACGTGGTAAAAATGGGAGGTAGAAAGTTTACTGACGACCTTGGAAGCTATACGGAAAGAGATATTCCTGAGGATTTAACACCAGAACTTGAACCATGTAGGGAACAGTTAATGGAAGCAGTGGCAGAATCAGACGAAGTTCTTATGGATAAATATTTTTCAGGGGAAGAATTTACATACGAGGAGATTTCAATGGCTCTTAGAAGAAGTGTTATTAAGTGTGACATTGTTCCGGTACAGATTGGCTCAGGAGTAAATTGTCAGGGCGTTAACAGCTTTCTTCAGACTTGTGAGAAATATTTTCCATCAGCAGATAAAGCTGAAGTAATGAAGATTGCCACAAACTTAGAAACAGGAGAAGAAGTTATAGGTGATTTTGATTGGAACAAACCTGTTTCAGCATATGTATTTAAAACTATAATGGATCCTTTTGTTGGTAAGTATTCTCTTGTAAAAGTTAGAACCGGAGTGTTGTGTGCAGGGGATACAGTTTGCAACGCCACAAAAGATGTAGAAGAAAAACTAAGTAAGCTTTACGTAATGCGTGGCAAAAATGTAATAGAGGTTCAAAAACTATACGCAGGAGATATTGGAGCAATTGGCAAGCTTGCCAGCACAAGAACAGGAGATACTTTATCAACTAAGGAATGGCCTATAGAATATCATCCAACAACAATGTCAAAGCCTTATACATATGTAAGATATAAAGCAGTTAACAAGGGTGAAGAAGAAAAAATAGCCCAGGCTTTAAACAAGCTTACAATTGAAGATTTAACATTGAAGGTGGTTGTAGATGATGAAAATAAGCAGACATTACTTTATGGAATAGGTGAACAGCAGTTAGAAGTTGCAGCATCCAAGCTTGAAGAAAGATATAAGGTTAAGATTACATTAGAGAAACCTAGAATTGCTTTTAGAGAAACAATAAAGAAGAAAGTTCAGGTTCAGGGCAAACACAAGAAACAGTCAGGTGGTCATGGTCAGTATGGAGATGTTGTAATGGAATTTGAGCCGTCAGGAGATTTGTCGAAACCTTATGAGTTTGAGGAGAAGATTTTTGGTGGAGCAGTTCCAAGAAATTATTTCCCTGCTGTAGAAAAAGGTATTCAGGAATGTGTTAAAGCAGGTCCACTTGCGGGGTACCCTGTAGTTGGAATTAAGGCTACTTTAATTGATGGCTCATATCACCCTGTTGATTCATCTGAAATGGCATTTAAGATGGCTACAGTATTAGCATTTAAGAAAGGTTTTATGGAAGCTAACCCGGTATTGCTTGAGCCTATTGCACTTTTAAGCGTTACAGCACCTGATAAATATTCAGGAGACATAATGGGCGATTTAAATAAGAGAAGAGGAAGAATAACTAACATGATTCCAACAGATACAGGAAAGCAGATTATAGAGGCTGAAGTCCCAATGTTAGAATTGTCGGGTTATTCAACTTCACTACGTTCAATTACCGGAGGAAGTGGAGATTTTGAATATGTAGTATCAAAATACGAGCAGGCACCGGCAGATGTCCAAAACAGAGTGATTGAAGAGCAGAAATAATCAAACTTAAAAAACAAATGACTACGATGTCTAATTAAGTAATACAATGAAATCAAAATAAAGTAAAAATAGTGAAATGATAAAAATAATCAATTGATTAGATAAAAATAGTCATTGATTTTTAGAAAAAAACAATATAGAATTGTTCCAACAATGATTAAACCGTTGATCGGGAGTAAGTAGTTACAAGAGATGTTTTTCAGAGAGTTGTCGGTTGGTGTGAGACAATAAACTATCAGTAATGAATGGACCTGAGAGGGCAGCTTGAAACCAATATGATAATCATAGGAAGTAGACGCTGACGGATCCTTACCGTTATAGAAGGTAGCATATGATGGTATGCGATGAGTGAATGTGTTATACATTAATTTGGGTGGCACCGCAGAAGTTTATTATAGCTTTTGTCCCTTTACGAGAAGTAGAGGGACGAAAGCTTTTTCTTTTGTCCCAAAATAAAAATAAGGAGGACAACATGAAAACACAATCGTTTAACGAAATCGAAAATTTGACTAAAGAGTACAGTATGATTCCAATATGTAAGGAGATTTATGCAGACGTAATTACACCAATTCAGTTGCTTAGAAAGATGGAAGCTTTCGATAAGAATTTCTTCCTTCTTGAAAGTGTGGAAGGTGGAGAAAAGTGGGCGAGATATTCTTTTTTAGGATATGAGCCGGTTCTTCATATAACATGCAAGAATGGAAAGGTTACTCAGAAAAGCGGCGAAATTGAACATACAGTTACAGTGGATCCAATGGATGCATTAAGACAGTTGTTACACAAATACAAATCTCCTAAAATTGAGGGAATGCCTACATTTACAGGTGGTTTTGTTGGATATTTCGGTTACGAGATGATAGGATATGCGGAACCAAAGTTAAATATTAAAGATAGTGAATTTGATGACTATAACTTAATGCTTTTTGATAAGGTTATAGTTTATGATCACTTAAAGCAGAAAATAATGGTTATAGCTAATATGAAGTCAAAAGATGGATTTCAGGGATATAACACAGCATTATTAGAAATCGAAAAGATGATAGCCTTAATAAATGACCAGAGAAAACTTCCGGTTGTAGAGGCAGATAAAGATGTTAAGTTTAAATGTAATGTTACAAAAGAAGAATATTGCCGGATGATTGAAAAAACAAAACATTACATAAAAGAAGGAGATATTTTTCAGGGAGTAATTTCAAGAAGATTTGTGGCGGATTATAAGAGTAGTCTTATTAATGCATACAGAGTTTTAAGAACAACAAATCCTTCACCTTATATGTATTTTATTCAGTCAGATGATTTGCAGATAGCAGGTGCTTCACCGGAAACAATGGTAAAACTTGTAGATGGAAAGCTTACAACATTTCCTGTTGCAGGAACAAGACCAAGAGGTGTTAATGATGAGCAGGATAAGACATTAGAAAAAGAATTATTAGCAGACGAAAAGGAATTAGCAGAGCATAACATGTTAGTGGACCTTGCAAGAAATGATATGGGAAGAATTGCAAAATATGGTAGTGTTTATTTAGAAGATTATATGAAAATACATAGATTTTCAAAGGTTATGCACATTGCTTCAACAGTTTGTGGACAGATTAGAGAAGACAGAGATGGATGCGATACGGTATCAGCGCTTCTTCCGGCAGGAACATTATCAGGGGCGCCTAAGTTTAGGGCATGTCAGATAATTGATGAATTAGAAAAAGAACCAAGAGGAGTATATGGCGGAGCCATTGGATATATTGATTTGTCAGGAAATCTTGATGTATGTATAGCAATTAGAACTGCAGTAAAGAAGGAGAACAAGGTATATGTTCAGGCAGGTGCGGGAATTGTAGCTGATAGTATTCCTGAAAGCGAATATATGGAATGTGCTCATAAGGCAGGAGCAGTTATAGATGCTATAAAACGAGGAAGTGAGGTAAACGGCTAATGGTTCTTTTAATAGATAATTATGATAGTTTTTCTTATAACCTTGTTCAGCTAATCGGAGAATTAACAGATGGAAATATTAAGGTAGTAAGAAATGATGAAATAACAATAGATGAAATAAGAAAAATGAATCCGGAAAGCATTATTTTATCACCGGGACCGGGAAAACCGGAAGATGCAGGTATATGCGAGGACGTTGTAAGACAGCTTAAAGACGAATATCCAATTCTTGGTGTATGTTTGGGACATCAAAGTATATGTGAAGTTTTTGGAGCAAAGGTTACATATGCAAAACAGTTAATGCATGGTAAACAAAGTGAAATGACAATTTTAAAAGAAGATCCTATTTTTGAAGGGTTAGGTGAAAGTTTTAAGGGAGCAAGGTATCATTCTCTTTCAGCAGATAGAAATACAATACCTGATGAGTTAGAAGTAATAGCCATTGACGGGAAAGACGGAGAAGTAATGGCTGTAAAGCACAAAGAATATCCTATATATGGATTACAGTTTCATCCGGAATCAGTTTTAACACCGGAAGGAAAGAAACTGGTAAATAATTTTTTGAAACTAAATAACTAATACGAAAATCTTAAAATACAAAATTATTGAATTAATATAAAAGAAGATACATTTTAAGTAAGATGAAAAACAATAAGAATAGGAGGATTAAAATGATTAAAGAGGCAATAAATAAATTAGTAAACGGAGAAGATTTATCATATGAGACGGTTGAAAAAGTAATGAATGAAATAATGAGTGGGGAAACACCAAATGAATTAATTAGTTCATATCTTGTTGCACTTAGAATGAAGGGTGAAACAATTGACGAAATATCAGGCTCGGCTATGGGAATGAGAAATAACGGAATAAAGCTTGAACATAATATGGATGTACTTGAAATAGTTGGTACAGGCGGAGATGAAGCGTTTACTTTTAACATTTCAACAACATCGGCAATTGTTGCAGCTGCTGCAGGTTGCAAAGTAGCAAAGCATGGAAACAGAAGTGTTTCAAGTAAGTCAGGTGCAGCAGATGTACTTGAAGCTTTAGGAGTTGACATTACAATTAAGCCTGATCAAAGCAAGGAGTTACTTGATAAAATAGGAATTTGTTTCTTATTTGCACAGAAATATCATTCATCAATGCGATTTGTGGGACCTGTAAGGAAGCAACTTGGAATAAGAACAATCTTTAATATTCTTGGACCTTTAACAAATCCGGCAGATGCTAATATGGAAATACTTGGCGTGTATGATGAAGCGTTAGTTGAACCTTTAGCAGAAGTACTTATAAAGCTTGGAGTAAAGAAAGGAATGGTTGTTTTCGGACAAGATGTTATGGACGAAATTACACTTAGTGCAAAAACAACAGTATGTGAAATTAGAAATGGAAAAACAAAGAAATACGAAATTAATCCTGAGGATTATGGATTTAAGATTTGTAGCAAGGATGATTTGGTAGGTGGAGATGCAGTCAAGAATGCAGAAATTACAAGAGAGATTTTAAATGGTAAGAAAGGACCAAAGACAGATGCAGTATTATTAAATGCAGGTGCCTGCATTTATATGACAAGAGATGATGTTACATACAAAGAAGCAATTAACATTGCAAGACAAACAATTGAAAGTGGAAAAGCAAAGGAAAAGCTTGAACAATTTATTGAAATGTCTAATTCATTTAAATAAGCCTGAAAGGAGACAAGAATGATTCTTGATAAATTAGCACAATCCACATACAAAAGAGTAGAAGAAGAAAAAAATCAGATTTCCCCTGAAGAGGTAAAAGCTAAAGCACTGTCAATGAAAAAAGGAAATTTTGAGTTTGAAAATGCATTAAGAAGCAACGACATAACCTTTATATGTGAGGTGAAAAAAGCTTCACCATCTAAGGGAATTATTGCAGAGAATTTCCCATATGTTCAGATTGCAAAGGAATATGAACAGGCAGGAGCAGGATGCATATCTGTTTTGACAGAACCGGAATATTTTAAGGGCGATAAAAAATATTTAAAGGAAATAAGTGAAAATGTGTCTTTGCCGTTAATAAGAAAAGATTTCGTAATAGACGAATATATGATATATGATGGAAAGCTTCATGGTGCATCCTGTGTATTACTTATTTGTTCTCTCCTTAGTGAAAGTACAATAAGAAATTATATAGGAATATGTGATACTCTTGGAATTTCAGCATTAGTTGAGGCTCACGATGAAATGGAAATAAACAAGGCAATAAGGGCAGGAGCAAGAATTATCGGTGTAAACAATAGAGATTTGAAAACATTTACAGTTGATATATCAAATAGCGAACGTTTACGGAAGCTAGTACCTGAAAACATTCTTTTTGTGGCAGAAAGCGGAATAAAGAATAATGGAGACATAAAGAGACTTAGAGAAGCAAAAGTTGATGCGGTTCTTATTGGAGAAACTTTTATGAAGTCAGAAAACAAGAAAGAAATGCTTAAAGAACTTGCCGCAAAATAATTAAACAGGAGAATGGTTATGACAAAAATAAAAATTTGTGGTTTAAAAAGATTGCAGGACATTGAATATGTAAATGAGCTTTTGCCGGATTTTATAGGTTTTGTCTTTGCAGGGACTAAGCGTAAAATAACTGATGAAAAAGCAAAAGAGCTTAAAACTGTATTAAATCCAAGAATTAAAGCAGTTGGTGTTTTTGTAAATGACACATTAGAGCATATTAGTTTCTTAGCAAACAATAATATAATTGATATTATTCAGCTACACGGTGACGAAGACAAAGAGTATATAGAAAATTTAAGAAAGATTACGAATAAGCAAATTATAAAAGCTGTAAGGGTGAAAAATTCTCAGTCAGTTATAGAAACAAAAAAAATAAAGGCAGATTATTTATTGCTGGATACTTTTTCAGACAGTGGAGAATACGGCGGAACAGGTAAGACTTTTAATAGAGAATATATTCCAAAAAATATTGGAGATTACTTTCTTGCAGGAGGTTTAAACGCAGAAAATCTTAAGGAGATAATTAAAGATACTAATCCATATGCAGTAGATTTAAGCAGCGGAGTTGAAACTGACGGAATTAAGGACAAAGAAAAAATCAAAAAAGTAATAGAAATTGTAAGGCAATAATTGCAGATAGGAGATAAAATGAGCGATACAAATAATACAAACTCAAAAGGACGATTTGGAAGATATGGCGGACAGTATGTTCCGGAAACATTAATGAACGCAGTAAATGAATTGGAAGAAGCATATAATCATTACAAGGACGATCCTGAATTTAATAAGGAATTAACAGACCTTTTAAATAACTATGTAGGCAGACCATCTTTGCTTTATTATGCAGAAAAAATGACAAAGGATTTAGGTGGCGCAAAGGTTTATTTAAAGAGAGAAGATTTAAACCATACAGGTTCTCACAAACTTAACAATGCCATGGGTCAGGTTTTACTTGCAAAGAAAATGGGAAAAACAAGAGTTATAGCTGAAACAGGTGCAGGACAGCATGGTGTGGCAACAGCAACGGCAGCAGCTTTAATGGGAATGGAATGTGAAGTCTTCATGGGAAAAGAAGACTGCCAAAGACAGGCACTTAACGTATTTAGAATGGAACTTTTAGGAGCAAAAGTTCATCCTGTAACAAGTGGAACAATGACATTAAAAGATGCAGTAAACGAAACTATGAAGGAATGGACTAACAGAATTGATGACACACATTATGTTTTAGGTTCAGTAATGGGACCACATCCTTTCCCAACTATTGTACGTGATTTTCAGGCAATAATCAGCGAGGAAATAAAAGAACAGTTAATGGAAAAAGAAGGCAAATTACCTGATGCAGTAATCGCCTGTGTAGGTGGCGGTTCAAACGCAATCGGTGCTTTCTACAATTTCATTGAATATAAAGACGTTAAATTAATCGGTTGTGAGGCAGCAGGACTTGGAGTTGATAATCCAAAGAACGCAGCAACAATGGCTAACGGTTCAGAAGCTATTTTCCACGGAATGAAGTCTTTATTCTGCCAGAATGAATATGGTCAGATTGCCCCTGTTTATTCAATTTCAGCAGGACTTGATTATCCGGGAATCGGACCTGAACATGCAATGCTTCAGGCAGAAAAAAGAGCAGAATATGTGGCAATTACAGATGAAGAAGCAGTTAATGCTTTTGAATATTTGTCAAAAACAGAAGGAATTATTCCTGCAATTGAAAGTTCTCACGCAATTGCATATGCAATGAAGTATGTGCCAACTTTGGACAAAGATAAAATCGTAGTAGTTAACGTGTCAGGCCGTGGCGACAAGGACGTGGCAGCAATAGCAAGATATAGAGGAGTACAGATTTATGAGTAAAATAAAAGAAGCATTTAAGAATGGAAAAGCATTTATACCTTTTATAACAGGAGGAGATCCTGACCTTGAAACAACAAAGAAACTTATTATTGAAATGCAGAATGCAGGGGCAGATATAATTGAAGTGGGAATACCTTTTTCAGACCCAATCGCAGAAGGACAGGTTATTCAGAAGGCAGATTTAAGATCATTGGAAGCAGGCTGTACAACAGATAAGCTAATGGATGCTTTAATTGAAATAAAAGACATGATTCATATTCCATTAGTTTTTATGACATACATAAATGTTATTTACAAATATGGAAAAAAGAAATTTATGGACAGGTGTAATGAATGTGGAATTTGTGGAATAATTGTTCCGGATTGTCCTTATGAAGAAAAAAATGAACTTTTGCCTGAATGCAGAGAAGCGGGAGTTGAGTTTATTTCAATGATTGCACCAACATCACAGGATAGAATAAAAATGATAGCAAGAGAAGCTGAAGGATTCCTTTACTGCGTATCATCACTTGGAGTTACAGGTGTTAGAAAAGAAATAAAAACAGATATAAACGGAATGATAGAACTTGTTAAGGAAGTTTCAGACGTACCTTGTGCTGTAGGTTTTGGAATATCAACGCCAAAGCAGGCAGAGGATGTATGTAAATATGCTGATGGAGCAATTGTAGGAAGTGCCATTGTAAGAATAGTTGCAGAACATGGAAAAGACAGTGTACAATATGTTTCACAGTATGTAAAAGAAATGAAAGAGGCTGTAAGAGGGTAATATTCTGTTAGAATAGTTACCCTCTAGCGTAGGGTAGTTGTCACCCACCTCCCAAGCTGATATGATAAGTATCAGAAGGACAGGTGATTGCTATGAGTTATAACAAATATCCAAAGGAAATGAAGGAAGCAATAATGGTAAGAATGCTTGAAGGCGATGAAACAGTAACAGACATCCAGCGAGATACAGGAGTAGGGATCAATACTTTGTACAGATGGAGAGATCAGGCTAAGCATCAAAAGGGCTTATCAGCAACAACAAAATATAAGAATGCAGATAAATGGAGCAGTCAGGATAAGTTCATGGTTGTTCTTGAAACTGCAAATTTAACAGAGATAGAGTTTTCGGAGTATTGCCGTGAAAAAGGTGTTTATCCGGAGCAGGTCAAAGAATGGAAAGAGGCTTGTATAAACGCAAATGATAACGCAAGGGAAAAAGGCACATAGGCAGGCAAAGAACTCCGTGCAGAACGTAAAGAAAAGGAAAAGTTAGAAAAAGAGCTTGCCAGAAAAGAAAAGGCATTGGCTGAAGCAGCAGCATTATTAGTGCTACGAAAAAAAGCAGATGCGATTTGGGGAACGGACGAATGGCTAAATCCAAGACAGGAAGCAGAAACGAAAAAAGAGACAAAAGTCTCGTGAAATTAAAAGAAAGGAAAATCGGGTAGGGTGACAACCACCCGAAAAAATTCCGCAAGCATAAATAGTAGGAGGATGTGATGAATATTAAAATCCAATTAATGCTATATAGTATAGAGGGGATTATACTTTTATTTTTTATAATAAATGAGAAAAAGCATTTAATAAATAGTCCGATTATAATATTAGTATTGGGCACTATATTCATTTTATTAGGAATTATCATTTTTTGTTGGGAAATATTTCTGAAATAAAATTATTGCAAGTTTTTATAGAATGAATGATTGTGTTATAAGTATGTTTTTATAATTTCCCATTTCTGACAAAAAGATAGAAATTGCTTTATTGGGATAGTGCACTTTTTGTCCTTTTGTGTTAGCATTATGGAACTGCGTGATGCAAGGGAAAAAGGTGTAGAGGTTAAATTAAAAAAAGTAGTTAGGTATTGTATTATTTTGTGTAATATCAGAAGGTATTCTATTATTTAAGGAATGAAGGGAGTAATTATAAAAATACTAGTGAATAATATCTGCATATGGATAGGTCAATTCAAAGTTGATAAGAAAAAACATCACATACAAAACGACCGAGAAGATGTATGATTTTTGAGACGGTATAGGATTACCGTTTCAAAAATATGCTTTGAAAATCACGCCCCTTCGATGCTGGTTAAATATGATTTTGAAATAACTGATGTGTTTCAAAATCTATGACATCTGGTACATGTATGATTTAGGTAATAATGTTATAGGCTTTGAATACAGCCAGTTAAGTGAGATAAACGAAACATTAAAAACCACAAGAATTTATTATAAAAAGAACCTGCAGGGAGATGTGACAGGTCTGCTTGATGCCAGAGGAGCAGAAATCGCTTCTTATACTTATGATGCATGGGGAAATGTCATCACAGATAACGAAAAGAGTTTCTGTTATGAAGGTTACGAGGTTCCCTTTGAGTTAAATCATGTATTGTACAGAGGATACTACTATGACGGAAGCTGCACTGATACTGAAAGCGATACAAATCTTTATTATCTGCAGAGCAGATATTACGATGCAGAGGTGGGAAGATTTATAAATGCAGATGATGTTAATTTTCTTGGAATAACAGATAATACTGTAAGTAAAGATAATTTGTATTGTTATTGCAGTAGTAATCCTGTTAATAATGTAGATTGTAATGGCTTATTTGGAACACCAATCCAATGGGCAATGGCAACCATAGGTGCTGTTGCAGGATGGGGTTTAGGGGATTATGTTGCTAGATATTTTGGATATAAAAAAGGCATAAAGTATTGGGCAATAAGGGCAGGCATAGGTGTCGGTGGAGCAGTTATAGGCTGGTTCGCAGGAACAGCATTATTAAAGGCAGTGACAAATTTCATATATACACATCCAAATATAATGAAAAGAATGCCTCGATTTGTTTTGTGGTTACTTGGTATAAATAAAACTACAAGTGAGTTCACGGAATTATTCGATAGATATGCTACACATATTTTCTCTAAAGCTCACATACGAGATGGAATAATGAAACTTGGATATTCAAAGCGGAATATATTTGACAAGGGGATTAATATAATACAAGGTAAGATGGTACAGGCAGTTAACGGTTCAAATGAAGTTAGAACGACTATAAATGGAATTAAAGTAACAATTCGTTTTTACTTGAGTGATGGAAAGATTCGAAGCATGGATATGTTTGTAGGGTGGTCGAGCCGCGTTATTGGAAAGTTATTAAAATAAGGGGAATATAATTGATTGATTTAAACAAGTACGATTTAATAAAGAATAATGAAAATAATAGTTACTATAATATTCAAAAAGATTTGATTGTTCAATATAGAAAAAGTGGAAAAATTGATTATATTGTACAGTTAGCTCTTCTTATGATTGCAACACCAATTTCTGATTACTATCAATCAATTAGAATATTATATGATTGTGTAATAAGTGAAGACAATTATTTGGCATATGTAATTGGAAGTTATTTATCATCAACATGGTTGCCTTTTGAACCAAATAGATTCTTGAGGAGACTAAAGGAAAGAAAAGGACAATTTGAGTTTAGAATTGAAGAAGATTTAGAAAATTATCTAAATGCTTATGATATATATATGAGAGCAAATGAGGGTTGGAAAAATCAGTGCATAAAATTGCTTAGAAAATCAATTGATAATTCAAGTATGGTCAACAATTACATTTTACTTTCGAAATTAGTGGAACGGGGGGAAGCAAGAAAATTGATTAAAATTGCAGAAGAAAATAGAACAATTCAAATTAAAAATAAAGAAAATGGTGGAATTAATGAAATTTGTGATCCGTGGAAATACATTAATTGTGAAATAAAAGGCTATCAATAACAAAAAGTAAATTGATGCGATTTAATTATGTGTTACAAAAAGTATTTTTATGAATGAAAATATGAATTACATAGGAAAAGGTCCAAATGGTTATTACGAAGTATTAAATATGATTGTTGAGACTGCAAGAGATTTGCAACTTCAGGGAATTGTAAATAAAAAAATTGGGAAAATGCCCGTTATAATTCATGACTTGGAATATTCTTGATATAGTGAGGAGGCAACAATATTGGAGAATCCCAATAATGAAGCAAAAGAATTTATAGAATATTTCAGAGAAAAGTTTGAAGCTATGTAATAAAGTTGTTGTATTTTACCTTAAAAATAGTAGAATAAGGCACTGATTATAAAAGTAAACAAAAACAATTTTTGATAGTAGTTTTATTTTATGATGATGTTATAAAAGGAAGATTTAAATAAACAAATAGCATATGATTAGAACATTTATAGGGGAAGACAGTTGCAGGAAGCAACTCTTGCCAATGGAAACAGGGTAACATTTAAGTATAATGAGGACGGACTTAGAACTTATAAGGATACAGAAAAAACAACAACCACATATGAATGGGATGAGACAAAACTCATAAGGGAAACCGTTACATACAAAAAGACCGGAAAGAAGTATGACATCTGGTACATGTATGATTCAGGTAATAATGTTATAGGCTTTGAATACAGCCAGTTAAGTGAGATAAATGAAACATTAAAAGCCACAAGAATTTATTATGAAAAGAACCTGCAGGGAGATGTGACAGGTCTGCTTGATGCCAGAGGAGCAAAAATCGCTTCATATACATATGATGTATGGGAAAATGTCATCACAGATACAGAAAAGAGTTTCTGTTATGAAGGATATGAGGTTCCCTTTGAGTTAAATCATGTATTGTACAGAGGATACTACTATGACGGAAGCTGCACTGATACTGAAAGCGATACAAATCTTTATTATCTGCAGAGCAGATATTACGATGCAGAGGTGGGAAGATTTGTAAATGCAGATGATGTGAGTATATTTAATGTAAGACTAAATGCTATTTTCCAAGATAATCTCTATTGTTATTGTAATAGTAATCCAATAAATTTCGCAGATAATGGTGGATTTGCGATAACAGGAACTTTTACAGGAAAGACTGCATGTATTCACGAAATAGCTAATTTGATTGTAACTGTTGCAGGAGTTAGCTATGCATATATTAGCCTTGGTTCTTCATTAATAAAATTTGCAGTTGCAGGACATATATTTACATTAGGATTATCAACAGGTGTAACAGTTGCATTGATTATTGGTGGGTTTATTTTAGGAAGCTCTGGGATTATGTATGCAACATATATGGCATCACAGATTATAAACGCAATAGCATATTATAAAAGGTATAATAAATTCAAAGTTAAAAAAGTATATAAATATTTTCATAATACATATAAAGTAGAGAGGGCATAATGATAGTAGGAATCTTATTATTAGTAGTAGCAATTATTAACATAATGGAGGCATTTAGAAAACAAAAGAATAAGTTAATCTTTCGAACATGCAATTACTTAGTGTTTCCTGTTGTTTATTTAATTTGTTGTTTATTTAATATATTTGGAGATATTAACCTTTATTTGTATGGTATGATAATTGTGATAATAGAAAAGTTGTTGTATTTGTTTATTATAAAAAAATAAAATATTGTATTGAGAATGTCATTATTAAGAATAATAGTTCATTAATTTGAAACGTATTTTTTATAGGTATTAAAATAACTTGATGAAATAAGAGCTAGCCTATGCTATAATACTTTCGTGGCAACACTATGGCAACACGAAATCAGAAGGATAATACAAATAATATAATATAGGTAAATCAACAGATAAAAACACACAAAACCTAAACCAATATGTTTAAGCCAAGCTCGGTACAAGCCGAGTTTGAATAGCACCTGGTGGCTTACAAGTATAATAATGATATTATAAAAGCGAGGATGATTTTCATCCTCGCTTTTATGTTTGAAAAATAGGAATTGAACAATTTTTGTTTTTGAATAGATTACATAACACACATTGTGATATGATAGTAAATAAAGGGTAGATGTATCTTAATTATGCAACAAGATAGGCACGAAGACATATTCTTATGACCATGGAAGATATGGGTTAATGGCGGCAGGAGCTACATCGTTTGTAGCTAAAACAATAGTACGTTTATCATATGCAATAATATCGTGCAGTACATTGCAACAATGGTGGATGGTTATTATTACAGCGGGTACTTTGATAGGAGTTGCATGGCAATTTAAAAAGTTATTTGTTAATTTGCCTAGGGGCGTATTATATATAAAGAAAGGGTTAAGTTAGAATGTTTGAATTTATTATGTTTGTGATATTTGTAATTTTATTTGCAATAACAATAGCAATAGATGCAGATTTTATAAATATTACAAATAACATAATAATTATAATTGTTAATAGTGCATGTATAATATTAGGAATATATAAGATATGTTATGATTTTTGGCTGTTTCCAATAAAACCAACTGATGTATTAGCTATTATTGTGTCTTTTATATTATTTATGGATTATAGTGAACACATTAATTTAAATTTAGAAATGTAATTATAAAGAGAACAGTTTATCTTTTAGCAGTGATTATTTATATACTATTTATAAAAGAGAATATAGTTATGTTGCTTAATTGACAATAAGTTTTAAGTAATAACGTAAAAATATGAGACAAAACTCATAAGGGAAACTGTTACATACAAAAAGACCGGAAAGAAGTATGACATCTGATGTGACCCCAAAAAGTTAGACTTTTATAAAAGCTTTATTGTTGGCAGCAAGCTCGAAGACGCCTTAAAAGTATGTTTGAAAAATAAGTGGAGGAGATTTAATTATGTGTTGCAAAAAGTATTTTTATGATAAATTTATTGAAATTATTAATCAATGGAAAGAAGATGAAATAGCTGCAATATCAATATTAGTTTATTCAAATGAAACCTATGTATATAAGGGAATTAAAAATTTCTTTGAAATATCAATTGGATATATTCAGAAAGATGATAAATATGACAGTGATGACGTTAAAGGATTAAAAGTAATTTTAAACGCGGAGGAAGATGATGAAACAGCGGAAATTATTTTAGAATTTCTTGTATCCAATGGTGTAAAAAATATTGGTTCAGAAGATTTTGAAAAATCATATGATGAAAATATGAACTACATAGGAAAAGGACCAAATGGTTATTATGAAATATTAAATATGATTGCTGAGACTGCAAGAGATTTACAACTTCATGGAATTGTAAATAAAAAATTTGGTAAAATACCCATTATAATTCATGACTTGGAATATTCTTGGTACAGTGAGGAGGCAACAATATTGGCGAATCCCAATAATGAAGCAAAGGAATTTATAGAATATTTCAGAGAAAAGTTTGAAGTTATGTAATAAAGTTGTTATGTTTTTGCTTTTAAAATAGTTTATAAATAAAATGAAATAATTTGTTGAATTATTAGCTAATAGGTTGTAAAATATACTCTGTAAAGTGCTTATGGACACAGAGAAAAAGGAAAATTTAATAATTATAACAGGGGAGCTTGTGGGCAGGCTGAGAGGAAGTAATCAACTTCGACCCATGAACCTGATTTGGATAATGCCAACGTAGGAAGAAATCAATTTTAAGATTCATTGCGGACAGACCAAATAGGTTTGTCCTTTTTCTTTTGTGAAAAATTAAATTCAGGAGGACAAAGATGTTTAAAGAATGTTTAGAAAATGTTAGAAAGAATGTGCCATTAGTACACAATATTACAAATTACGTAACAGTAAATGACGTAGCAAATGTTTTGCTTGCCTGTGGAGGAAGCCCTATTATGTCAGATGACATTGATGATGTAGTGGATATTACATCTATATGTGGCGGTCTTAATATTAATATTGGAACATTAAATAAGAATACTATACCTTCAATGTTTGCAGCAGGAAAGAAAGCAAACGAATTAGGTCATGTTGTTTTACTTGACCCTGTTGGAGCAGGAGCAAGTGCCTTAAGAACTAACACAGCTAACGAACTTATGGAAAAAGTAAAGTTTGATGTTGTTAGAGGAAATATTTCAGAAGTTAAGACTTTAATGGTTGGAAGTGGAAGTACTAAAGGTGTTGACGCTGACGTAGCCGATAAAGTTACAGATGAAAATCTTGAAGAAACTATTTCTAAATTAAAAGCTTTTTCAAAAGCAACGGGAAGTATTATTGCCGTAACAGGAGCAATTGACTTAGTTTGTGATAGTGAAAAGTGCTATGTAATTAGAAATGGTAAGTCACAGATGAGCTCTATTACAGGAACAGGTTGTCAGCTTTCAGGACTTATGACAGCATATTTAGTAGCTAATTCTGACAACAAGTTAGAAGCAGCCGCAGCTGCAGTTTGCTTAATGGGACTTGCAGGAGAGATTGCTTATGACAGAATGCAGGATGGTGATGGCAACTCAACATACAGAAACAGAATTATTGATGCTATTTACAACATGGATGGAGACACATTGGAAAAAGGAGCAAAATATGAAATCAAGTAATACTACAACAGATGAGTTATTACTATATGCAGTAACAGACAGAGCCTGGCTTGGAAACGAAACACTTTATGAACAGGTTGAAAAATCATTAAAGGGTGGAGTAACTTTTGTACAGCTTAGAGAGAAAAAACTTGATGAAGAAAGTTTTTTACAGGAAGCCATTGAAATAAAAGAGTTATGCAAAAAGTACAACGTTCCATTTGTAATAAATGATAATGTAGACATTGCCATAAAAATGGATGCAGACGGAGTACATGTTGGACAAAGCGACATGGAAGCAGGAGACGTAAGAGCAAAGCTTGGACCTGACAAAATCATAGGTGTTTCAGCTCAGACAGTTGAACAGGCAATTTTAGCTGAAAAACACGGAGCTGACTACTTAGGAGTTGGAGCAGTATTTCCAACAGGCTCAAAAGATGATGCAGAAGATGTACCTTTTGAAACATTAAAAGCCATATGTGAAGCGGTAAGCATACCAGTAATCGCAATTGGCGGAATAACAAAGGACAACGTAAAAGAACTTGCAGGAAGCGGTATTTGCGGAATCGCAGTAATAAGTGCCATATTTGCAAGCAAAGACATAGAAGCTGCAACAAAAGAACTAAAAGTCAACACAATAAAAGCTGTAAAGTAGGAGAACAAATGTCAACAGGATTTATATTTGATGTAGATGGAACAATACTAGACTCAATGGGAATATGGATGAACGTAGGAGAACTATATCTAAAAGATATGGGAATAAAGGCGGAACCAAATCTTGGAGAAATTCTATTCGAAATGACAATGAATGAAGGTGCAGAATACATACAAAAAAAGTACAATCTAAACCTTACAACAGAAGAAATATGCACCGGAATAAACAACCGTGTATACAAATTCTACGAAAAAGAAGCAATGCCAAAACCAAAAGTTATAGACTTTATAGAACAAGCCTACGATAACAAAATCCCAATGACAATAGCAACGTCAACAGATAGACCAATGATAGAAGCAGCTTTCAAAAGACTGCACATAGATAAATATTTCAAAAAAATATTTACCACGACAGAGGTTGGACATGGAAAAGACAAACCGGACATCTTCATAAAAGCAATGGAAGAAATGGAAACAACACCAAAGCAAACATGGCTATTTGAAGATGGAGCATACTCAATAGAAACAGCCAAACAACTAGGCATAAAAACAATAGGAATCTACGATCCTGCAAGCGAAAAAGACCAGGAAAAAATAAGAAACCTAACAAACATCTACATAAAAAATTGGACAGAACACAAAACCCTACTTAACCAAATACAAAACAATAAGTAGAAACAACCTAAACAAAAAACAAAAAGGAAAAACTATTTAACCAAAAACAAACAACAGGGTTTCCTATTATTCAAACAAAAAATAATAAACCCTGACAAAGCGATAAATTGGGGGCACCACCTTATATCGCTATACAAAACACAAGTAAAAAAGTACAACTTGTGAACCACAAAAACTAAAAAACTTACAGGCAAAACATTATATAGTGAAAGTACTATTATCACCGGCGGAAGAAAATTTTGAAAACAAACAAAATCAACGTGTTTGTGACAAAATTTTCTTTCGCCGGTGAGGAAAACTATCAGTAAAGTTTTGCCGGAAAAGGAGAAAAGAATGAACACAGCATTAACAATTGCAGGAAGTGATTCTTGTGGAGGCGCCGGAATACAAGCAGACATAAAGACAATGACAGCTAATGGAGTTTATGCCATGAGTGCTATTACAGCCTTAACTGCTCAAAATACAACCGGCGTATCAGACATCTATGAAGTAAGCCCTGAATTTTTACAGGCACAGCTAAAAGCTATATTTGAAGACATAACACCGGATGCCGTAAAAATAGGAATGGTATCATCAAGTGACTTAATCAAAACAATAGCTAAAAGCCTAAAAGAATACAATGGAAAGAACATAGTTCTTGATCCCGTTATGGTTGCAACAAGCGGAGCAAAATTAATAAGCGATGATGCCATAAGCACTTTAAAGGAATACTTAATTCCTTTGGCAACAGTAATAACACCGAATATTCCGGAAGCAGAAGTGTTATCCGAAATGGAAATACACAACGAAGAGGAAATGATAAAGGCAGCAGCAGTTATTAGCGAAAAATATGACTGCGCCGTATTATGCAAGGGCGGTCACAGCATAAATGATGCCAATGACCTTCTTTACAGAAACGGTGAATACAAGTGGTTCTATGGTAAGAGAATTAACAATCCTAATACACATGGAACAGGATGTACACTTTCCAGTGCCATAGCTTCAAATCTTGCAAAAGGCAGAGATTTGGATACATCAGTAGAAAAGGCAAAAGAATATATTTCAGGAGCATTATCAGCAATGCTTGATTTAGGAAAAGGCAGTGGTCCTATGAATCATGCATTTGCAATTAAGTGCGACTAAAAAAGGAAAGAGGTACATAAAATGGATAAAAAAGGAACATCAGTATTTAGTAATAGTTTAATTTGGTTTGGAGCAGGTGTATCAATTGCAGAAATTGTAACAGGTACATATCTTGCTTCACTTGGAATGGAAAAAGGCATTCTTGCGATTATTATCGGACACTTAATTGGCTGCTCACTTTTATTCCTTGCAGGAGTAATCGGCGCAAAGACAAAGAAAAGTGCAATGGAAACAGTAAAGATAAGTTTCGGTCAGAAAGGAAGTATTCTGTTTTCAGTATTAAATGTTATTCAATTGGCAGGATGGACAGCCATTATGATTTATGACGGCGCACTTTCAGCCAACGGAATTTTTAATACAGGAAACTGGGTGTGGTGCATTGTAATCGGTGTACTTATTATTATTTGGATTTTTATTGGAATAAAAAACATCGAAAAAGTAAATGTTGTTGCAATGACAGCTTTATTTATTCTAACAATTATTTTGTGTAAAGTTGTTTTCTTTGACAACGGTGTGGCAACAAGTATTCCTGATGATGGATTAACGTTTGGTGCGGCAGTAGAACTTGCAGTAGCAATGCCACTTTCCTGGCTTCCATTAATCAGTGATTACACAAGAGAAGCAGAAAAGCCAATTAAGGCAACAGCAGCAAGTGCAATTGTTTACGGTATCGTAAGCTGTTGGATGTACATTATTGGAATGGGTGCAGCTATTTTTGCACAGAATGCAGGAATCGACCAGATAATGTTAAAGGCAGGTCTTGGAATAGCAGGACTTCTTATAATTGTTTTTTCAACAGTTACAACAACATATTTGGATGCATATTCAGCAGGTGTTTCAAGTGAAACAATCTTTAGCAAAATTAACGGAAAGTATATGGCGATTGCAGTAACAATCGTTGGTACAATAGCAGCAATTATTTACCCAATGGACGATATTACTGATTTTCTTTATTTAATAGGTTCAGTATTTGCACCTATGATTGCAATTCAAATTGCAGACTTCTTCATTATCAAAAACAATAGCGAAGATAAAAACGTTGAAATTACAAATATTATAATTTGGGTTATTGGATTTATTCTATACAGATATCTTATGACAGTTGATATAATTGTTGGAAATACATTGCCTGATATGGCAGTTACTGTTATTATATGTATTATAGTCAGTAAATTTAAAAAGGCTAAATAAGTAGCGCAGATTATTTTGACTTAAAGAACAATCATATATAATCTGTGCCAAATGGGAAATGGAGAAATGTATGATTAATTATGGATTTTCAATAAAAGGAAAGTCCCACAGTACCAGAAATATGGCCTGTCAGGACGCTAATAAAGTAATACAACTTAATAATGGATGCTCAGTAGGTTTAGTAGCTGACGGTGTAGGAAGTGCAAAATCTTCCGATATAGGAGCAAAGATTGCAGTAGAAAAAGCAGGAGAATATTGTAGTGAAAATATTAATTCCGGTATGAATTTAGACCAACAATTGCAGGTATTAAAGGATTCTTTTTCTTATGCATTAAATAGCATTAACCAGTATGCAATAGAGAACAATGCACAGATTGAAGATTTCGATACAACTCTTAGCGGAGCGATTTATGATGGACAAAGCATTGCTTATGGACACGCCGGGGATGGTGGCATAGTTGTAAAAAAGAATGACGGAACTATGGATATCATAACTGAACAGCAACAGGGTGAGAACAAGCAGTATGTTAAGCCATTGAGAGCGGGAGAAGGCAGTTGGAGCTTTGGAAAGTTAGACAACAACATTGCTTCAGTTATGCTTGTTACAGATGGTATTCTTAATGAACTTATTTCACCATTTTTGTTAAATGCCACAGACAGTGTTGCAAAAGCAACAGGTCAGAAGAAAGTTTACAATTCAGCAGCAGAATTTCTTATGAATCCTGACTGTGTTATGAATAATAAGTCATTTAACAATCCTAAGAACATTCTTGAAAGTTTCTTAGACGGAGATATGGAAAGAAATGTTTTTTCTAATTGCTTGAAGAATGGATATAGTAAGTTTTTTGACGAAAATCTTACAAAAAGATTGTGCGACGGAATGGCTAAGTATAGCTATCCTGTTTGGGCAATAGACCAGATTACAGACGACAAAACTGTTGTATGTATGATGAATGAACAGGCAAAGGTTTCATGTCAGCCACCTGCATTTTACAGCGAACCGGATTGGCAGGGATTAAAAACCACATATGAGAAAATGGTTCATCCCGAAAAAATTGTTAATGAAAAGCCTAAGAAAGATTTGGAAAGTACACAGCAGATTAATACAGACAACAATGCCAAAAAGCAAAGTCAGAACAAACCTAAGTCAGAAGACAATGCTAAGAAGCAGTCTGACAATAATAAAAACAAAACAAAAAAGACAAAGAAAACTAAGACTAAAAAGACCAGAGGCAGAAGCAAAAAGTCAAGAGGAGGCATAAGCACTCCAAGCTTAGGTCGCAGGGAGAGAAGAGGAAGAAGAGGCAGACGTCAGAGAAAGCAACATCATTTCTTCACTAACCTGTTATTATTCTTAATTCTTATTTGTATGGCTGCAGCAGTTGCAGTGGGAGGTTTGTTTGTATATAAACGTTATTATCAGAATAGAAATAATAATGAGAGCCAGACTGAAAGTGTAAATAAGAATAGCAAGTCAGATACAAACAGTGGAGATTCAAACGGAAGCGATGATGTAGGTTCTGATAATGGTTCAGATAGTTCAACTGGAAGTGATTCAGGAAGTTCAGATGACAGTTACAGTGGAAGTTCAGAAAAGTCAGATAGCGATTCTAGTGGAAGTTCTGATTCAGGAAGTTCAAGCTCAGATTCAGATGGCTCAGATTCATCTAATAACGGAAGTAGTAGCGATTCATCAGATTCAGGTGACAGTTCATCAAGCGATGGCACTGATTCACAGGCAGTTGATGGAGAATAATATCCTACAAAAATAATATAAAATAAAAAGGTTTCTTGAAAAATGCTCACAATGATGTATAATATTGTGGTATGCGTAGGCATTTTTTTAGAAGCCTTTTTCTTTTAATAACAAAATACCTACAGATTCAGGGGTACTAAGTTGAATATTAAAGATTTATTAAAAAGTAAAAAGTTTAAAAATATACTGATAACAATAGTAGAAATTCTTGTTGTGGCAGGAATAATATTTGCAGCGTTAATGTATATGCAAAGCAAGATTAACAAAGATGCAGATAAGACCAGCGGTGTTGGAAACACTATCGCCACAGATGAAGAAGAGGAAACAGTACAGAAACAGTCAGATGAATTTTATTTGCAGATTAATATGGCAAAGAATGTTATGGTAGTCTACAGATATGATGCTGACAAGAAGAACAAGACAGCCTATAAGATTTTTCCATGCACATTGGGAGAGAATGTTAAAAAGGGCAAATACAAAACTGAAAAGAGCTATTCATGGGTTAAAAACAATGGATGGCACAGGTACAATACTTTATATACTTATTCAGCATGGATTCAGTCAGCAGAATATAGCGACAGATATCCTGATACTTTAGTTAAGAAGTCTTATAATTCAGTAGGTAAGAATAAGAAAGTTGACAAGTCAATTATTTTGTATGCATCAGATGCAGCTTGGATTTACAATAACTGTAAGGACAAGACAGTGCTTGAAATAGTGAAAGGTTCAAAGAAAGACCAACTTCCACTACAGGTTGGAAAAAAGACTGAAACAAACAAGTATTGTGGATGGGATCCTACAGATCCTGATAAAAGCAATCCATACTTGAAGAAGGCTAATGGCGCAATAGCAACAGGATACACACCTGTTAATGTTGAAAAAGGTGAAAAGATAGATTATTTTAGTAACCTGTTAGCATTAGATGAAACAGGAAAGAATATTACAGGAAAGCTTAAGTATAATAAGATTGATTCTTCCAAAACAGGAACATCTAAAGTGACATATACTTACAAGCTTAAATCAGGTAAGAAGATAACAGCTTCATTATCATACAAGGTAGTTGATACAACAAAGCCTAAGGTTACATGTTCTAAGACTCAGTTTACTTATGAAGTAAAAAGCAAAGACCAAAAGGATATGAACAAGGAATCTAACGCTAAGGATATTAAAGAAATGGTTAGAAAGTATGTATCCTGTAATGAAAGTGACGTAACAATCACAATAACAACAGTTGATCCATTGGAATTAAAGGAAGGCAACTTTCCGGTTTCAATTAAGGCACAGGACAAGTCAGGAAATGTTGGTTCCTGTCAGGTTATGTGTGAAATAAAAATAAAAGAATCTAAGGGTAATAAGAAATTTGAACCGTCCAAGGCTCAAAAGAAAAAGCTTAAATTACCGAAGGAAACTTCAAAACCTAAAGAGTCTGAGAAAAAAACAAAAGAAGAGCAGACTAAGGAAAAAACAACAAAGAAGGTAAGCGAAACAAAGAAGAATGTTAAGCAGACCGAAACAACTAAGTCTTCTAATGAGAACACAACAACTATAGCTAAAGATTAAATTTTTATACATATTTTTAGGAGGAAATAAATTATGGCAACACCTTATAATCATAAGGAAATTGAAAAAAAGTGGCGTCACAATTGGGATGTAACCCCTATTAATAAAGACACTACAAAACCAAAATATTATTGTCTTGATATGTTCCCTTATCCATCAGGATCAGGACTTCATGTAGGACATTGGAGAGGATATGTTATTAGTGATGTATGGAGCAGATATAAAATGCTTCATGGTTATCATATTATTCATCCTATGGGATGGGATGCTTTTGGTCTCCCGGCAGAAAATTATGCTATTAAGATGAAGACACATCCGGCTATTTCAACAGCAGCTAATATTGCAAATATTAAGAGACAGATTAATGAAATCGCATCTCTTTATGACTGGGATATGGAAGTTAACACAACAGATCCTAAGTTCTATAAATGGACTCAGTGGATTTTTGTTCAGATGTTTAAGAAAGGACTTGCTTACGAGAAGGAAATGCCAATTAACTGGTGTCCATCATGTAAGACAGGTCTTGCGAATGAAGAAGTTGTTAACGGATGTTGTGAAAGATGTGGAGCAGAAGTTACAAAGAAGAACCTTAAGCAGTGGATGTTAAAAATCACAGCTTATGCTGACAGACTTCTTGCAGATTTAGACAAGCTTGACTGGCCTGAAAAAGTTAAAAAAATGCAGGCAGACTGGATTGGAAAATCATATGGTGCAGAGGTTGACTTTAAATTAGAAAACTCAGAAGAAAAGATTACAGTATATACAACAAGACCTGATACACTTTACGGTGCAACATTTATGGTACTTGCTCCTGAACATGCTATGGCAAAATCTCTTGCAACAGATGAGACAAGAGCAGATGTTGAAGCATACATTCAGATGGCAGCTAATAAGTCATCTGTAGACAGACTTCAGGGAAAAGAAAAAACAGGTGTATTTACAGGAAGTTATGCAATTAACCCATTAAACGGTGCAAAGGTTCCAATCTGGCTTTCAGATTATGTACTTGCTGATTATGGTACAGGTGCAATTATGTGTGTTCCTGCACATGATGACAGAGACTTTGCTTTTGCAACTAAGTTTAACATTCCAATTATTCAGGTTATTGCAAAAGATGGTAAAGAAATCGAAAATATGACAGAAGCTTACACAGAAGCTGTAGGTACTATGATTAACTCAGGTGAGTGGAATGGTATGGAATCTTCTGTTCTTAAAAAAGAAGCTCCTCACATTATTGAAGAAAAAGGATTCGGTAGAGCTACAGTTAACTATAAATTACGTGACTGGGTATTCTCAAGACAGAGATATTGGGGTGAACCTATTCCAATCGTACATTGTCCTGAATGTGGAGCAGTTCCGGTTCCTGAAGATCAGTTGCCATTATTATTACCTGACGTAGAATCATATGAACCAACAGGTACAGGTGAATCACCACTTGCAGCAATTGATGAATGGGTTAACACAACTTGTCCTTGCTGCGGAAAACCTGCAAAGCGTGAAACAAATACAATGCCACAGTGGGCAGGATCATCATGGTATTTCTTAAGATATATTGATAATAAGAATGACAAAGAACTTGTTTCAAGAGAAAAAGCTGACAAGTATCTTCCTGTAGATATGTATATTGGTGGTGTAGAACATGCAGTTCTTCATTTACTTTATTCAAGATTCTATACTAAATTCTTACATGATATCGGAGTAGTTGATTTTGACGAACCATTTAAGAAATTATTTAACCAAGGTATGATCACAGGTAAGAATGGTATTAAGATGAGTAAATCAAAGGGTAACGTTGTATCACCTGATGATTTGGTAAGAGATTACGGATGTGACTCATTAAGACTTTATGAAATGTTCGTAGGACCACCTGAACTTGATTCAGAATGGGATGAAAGAGGAATTGATGGTGTATATAGATTTATCACAAGATTCTGGAAGTTAGCAGTAGATAGCATTGAAGCTAATGTTGAGCCAACTAAGGAAATGATAAAACTTCGTCACCAGATGGTTCATACAATTACAAGACGTCTTGAAGACTTTAGTTTAAATACAGTAGTTTCAGGTTTTATGGAATTTAATAACAAGTTTATTGAATTAGCAAAGAAAGAAGGCGGAATTGACAAAGAAACAATTCAGACTTTCGTTACATTGTTAGCACCATTTGCACCACATATCGGTGAAGAATTATGGAAAAGACTTGGAAACACAGGTAGCGTATTTGAAAACAACAAGTGGCCTGAAGCTGACGAAGAACTTATGAAGGATGATGAAATCCAGGTTCCTGTTCAGATTAACGGTAAGACAAAAGTTGTAATCAGTGTACCTGCTGACATCTCAAAGGATGACGCTATTGCTCAGGGTAAAGAAGCATTAGGCGACAAGTTAACAGGAAACATTATTAAGGAAATTTATGTTCCAGGAAGAATTATAAATATAGTTGCTAAATAATTAAGTATTTAGTTGAAAAGCTGTTGTTAGGTTGTGATGACCTGATGGCAGCTTTTATCTTTATAGACAAGAAATACCAAGTGTGATAAAATCTTGAAAAAGATAACACTAAGGGTGCGGCAATTTAAATATCAAATTGGCTAGGCAAAATTATGTGAGCGTTGGTATTATAGTGAAGAGAGAAAATATAATATGGAGTAAGAGGTTATGGAATTACAGGACAAAAAATATAGAATTTTAGATATTTTCTTTAGACTGCTTAAAGGTGAGTTTGTGTCTAGTAAGGAATTGCTGGTGCTTATAGAAATTTTAATAGCAAGCCGCTCTTTGCCGAAAGACAGTATGGAAGAAATATGATTACAGTGTACAAAGTCATTCATCCACTTGTGATGAAACAAAAGAGGATGAGTGACTTTGGGACACACATCAATTCATTTTCTTTCGTTTCCCAAGCATGCTTACCATTCTTTTTATGGTATCAATTCTTTTGATTTCCTCAGGAGACATATCAGCTTTTAGAACTTCAAGTATGGCATCTGTTTCTTTGTCGGTGAAGTTTATGCCATTTTTGGATGCCTGATTTGTTTCTTTAATAAAATATGTAAGCATTTGCTTCGCATCCATATCTCCTGCACCATTTAATATTTTAGTTAGAACTTCCATTTTTTCAGTAGAAATATCTGAAAGTACAGGATTTTCCATCCATTTGTTATTAATCATAGAACCTCCTTAAATCACATACCAAACATATCCATGTATCCGCTTAAAATATCCTGCTTTGCCCCGTCATCCATATTCATCATTTCCATAACAGTCGTTAAAGTTTCAAGAGTTTCCTTGTCCCCGTCATTTAAAAATTCCTTAATATCTTCAAGCATACTTTCAAGCCCTTTATGATTGTCATTCATAGCTGCAATGGAAACATTTTGGTTAACACGAAATGTATTTTCTAGCTCTATAAACTTGATATAAACCCCGAGAACAGTTGCAAGATTATTATCAATATAAGGGATTATGGCTTTTACTAACTGCATAGTCTGATTAGTTACCATGGAATCGAATTTTGTTTGCATAAAACGGTTGTTTTCCATATAACCATAATCCCCCCGGATAATATTGTGTTGTCTGTTTTATTAAGTTTATGCTGCAAAAACAAATAAAATACTAAATTAAAAATATGCGCACATAATACTTGTAAGTAAAACAAACAGGTTTGTGTCTTCTATATTATTGTATAAAAGAGCGTTTTTGGTCAGACATAGAAAGTCGTATTGGTAAAAGTCGTCTGCATCAACTAGCAGCCGCAACCACAGCCGTTTCCGTTACCAAAGAATGAACCACAACCACCACAGCAGCTGAGAAGTAAAATAATCCAGATAATGTTAGAGCAGTCGTTACCGCCACAACCACAGCCTGAACCGTTGCCATAACCTCCACAACACAAAAGTATAAGAATAAGGAACAAACAGTTATTATTACCGTTGTCTCCACCACAACTGCATCCACAGTTTGTTGCTGCTAAATCACTCATTTTGAATCTCCTAATTTTTGTTTACACTAAAGTATATGTAACCTGACCTGTTCCGGTTACAAAAAAATAAAAAATGTTAAAAAGCTACAAGGACAAAAGCAAAAATAAGCCATATATTATAGTAGAAATATCAGATAAAATAATGGTAAATATAATGAAGAAGGTAAGACAAATTCTAAACATAGATAGTTTGCACAAAAATAGTATAATGGGAGAAAATGTGACAGTTGCAGTCCTTGATACGGGAATATACAATCATCCTGATTTTGGGGAAAGAATAATAAAATATAAGGATTTTGTAAACGGAAAAACAGCCATTTATGACGATGAGGGACACGGAACTCATGTAACGGGAATACTGGCAGGAGATGGAAAAATGTCTAACGGCTTTTTTAAGGGAATTGCGCCTAAGTCGGACATAGTATCACTGAAGGTTCTTGATAAAAGAGGCATTGGCAAGGAAGATAACGTAATAAGTGGAATTTGGTGGATTATTGATAATGGAAAGAAATATAACATAAAAGTGGTTAACATATCTTTTGGCACATTTAATAAAGAGGGAAATAATAAGAAATTAATTGAGGCTGTGGAACTTTTATGGGACATGGGATATGTTATTATAGCTGCAGCAGGAAATAATGGACCGGAATATGGAACTGTGTCAATTCCCGGAAGCAGTAAGAAAATAATTACAGTTGGGGCATTAGATGATAATATTAAGATGATAGTAAACGGTAGGATTACAAAGAATTACTCAGGTAGAGGTCCAACAAAAGAGTGCGTTCAAAAACCTGATATTTTGGCTCCGGCCAATGGCATATACAGTTGCAGTAATGGCATAAAGTCAGGATATAGCTATGTACCAAAAAGCGGAACATCAATGGCAACACCTATAGTTTCAGGCGTGATTTGTATGATTTTAGGCATTAATAAGGAAATGTCTAACATACAGTGCAAGAAGTTGATAAGGAATACGGCAATTGATTTAAAAATGGAAGGAAACAGGCAGGGCTGGGGAAAAATCAACCCTGAAAAAATGGTTAATTTTTGTAAGAAATAAAAAAAAGCAGGGGAATTTGTTTACTTTAGCACTGTAATTAGTTATAATTTAGTGGAGTAGTTTGATAGCTTAATTTAGGAGGAAATATAATGGAAAAGATTAAAATGACAACTCCATTGGTAGAAATGGATGGCGATGAAATGACAAGAATCCTTTGGAAAATGATCAAAGAAGAATTGTTATTACCTTTTGTTGATTTAAAGACAGAATATTATGATTTAGGACTTGAGTATAGAAATGAGACTAATGACCAAGTTACTTTTGATTCTGCAGAAGCAACTAAGAAATACGGTGTAGCTGTAAAATGTGCAACAATCACACCTAACGCAGCAAGAATGCCGGAATACCATCTTAAGGAAATGTGGAAGAGTCCTAATGGTACTATTAGAGCTATTCTTGACGGAACAGTATTTAGAGCACCTATCATTGTAAAAGGTATTGAACCATACGTAAAGAACTGGAAGAAGCCTATTACAATTGCAAGACACGCATATGGTGATGTTTACAAGGGTGTTGAAATGAAGATTCCTGCAGCAGGCAAGACAGAACTTGTTTACACTAATGAAGCAGGAGAAGAAACAAGAGAATTAATTCACGATTTTAAGGGTGCAGGAATTATCCAGGGTATGCACAACTTAAATGAATCTATAGAAAGTTTTGCAAGAAGTTGTTTCAATTTTGCATTAGATACAAAGCAGGATCTTTGGTTTGCAACAAAAGATACAATTTCAAAGAAATATGACCACACATTTAAAGATATTTTCGCTGAAATTTTTGAAGCTGAATATAAAGAAAAATTTGATGAAGCAGGAATTGAATATTTCTACACACTTATTGACGATGCAGTAGCACGTGTAATGAGATCAGAAGGTGGATATATTTGGGCTTGTAAGAACTATGACGGTGATGTAATGTCAGATATGGTTGCAACAGCATTCGGTTCATTATCAATGATGACATCAGTACTTGCTTCACCACAGGGTTACTACGAATATGAAGCAGCTCACGGTACAGTACAGAGACATTATTACAAGTACTTAAAGGGTGAAGAAACATCAACTAACCCTATCGCAACAATTTTTGCATGGTCAGGAGCTTTAAGAAAACGTGGAGAACTTGACAAACTTCCTGAACTTATGGAATTTGCAGACAAGCTTGAAAAGGCATGTATCGACACAATTGAAAATGGCGAAATGACAGGAGATTTATATTTAATTTCAACACTTGAAAACAAGAAAAAATTAAATACAGAAGAGTTCATTATGGCTATTAGAAAGACATTAGAAGGATTAATGTAGGGTAATAAATATTAGAACGTGTCCAAAGGTTATTTTTCTACCATTGTGCAAGCACAGATGGGAAAGACCTTTTGACACTGTGATAATATTTTATTATATAGTTTCTATTATTAATGAGGTTAAAAACGAAGGGAGAAGGAAATATGAAAATTAGTAAGAAGATTTCAGTAATTACATTGGCAGCATTGTTTTCATTGTTATTTGCAATGACAGCTTTTGGTGCAACAGGAAAGGTTACAGGATTAAAGCAGGAGAAGGCTTCAACTAATACTGTAAGTATTGCTTGGGATAACTATTTAGGAACTAATGTGAAATATATAATTGAAACATCTTATGATAATCAGACTTTCAAAAGAACAGATTCAAGTTATTCAGCATCAGATTTACTTTATGTTAAGGCATTAAAGCCTGTTTATGTAAGAGTAAAGGCTGTAAGTACTACTAGTGAGAACACAGTTTATGCTATTTCTGATTCAATTCAGGTAGCATCAGTACCTGCTGATGTTAAGGATTTAAGACAGACAACAGCTACAACATCAAGCATAACAATTAGTTGGACAGCTAGTGAAGGTGCTACATCTTATGAGATTGTCAGATTTGTAAATAATAATGAATATGTAGTAGGTTCAACAACATCAACTACATATACAGTAGACGGTTTTAACAACAAACTTAAGAACGATACTTACGTTGGTGTAAGACCTGTTAGAACAGTTAATGGATTTTCTGCAAAGACAACAGGATTCTATAATACGGAATACTTGAGTCCATATAAGATTAATCTTGTTCCTGAAAAGGTTCAGGGATTAGCAATTACAAACTATTATAATTCTTTAAAAGAGGTTACTTTTGGATTTACACAGCCTGAATACCACGACGGTTATGTATATGAACTTTATACATACAAGAAAAAGAAAGTATCTTCAGGCAATTTGTCAAGTATATCATATAATACTTTAAAGAACATTAAGAATCAGTTCTACAAGTTAAGAGTAAGAGCTTATGTAACAATTGATAATAAGAACTACTATGGAGCCTGGTCTGATTACACAGTTTTTGCATTACAGCCAAAGGTTGGACTTAAGAAGTCAGGTAAGAAGTTAAAGATTACTTGGAAGAAAGTTAGTGGAGCAAAGAATTATACAGTTTACATGTCTACATCAAAGACTGGTGGTTACAAGAAACTTACTACAACAAAGAAGCGTGCTTATACAGCTAAAAAATTCAAAAAGAAGAAGCTTAATAAGAAGAAAACATACTATGTTTATGTAGTGGCAAACAGAAAAGAAGGCAAGAAAACTTATAAATCAAAAGCAGTTAACTGCTATTATTTATACTAAAAGTATTTGCCTGTAATGATTGCAGGTAGTAACAAAGGGATCGTCGTGGTGGCGGTCCCTTTATGATAAAAAATATTCAATAAGATTATTGGTATTTTAAAAGAAATTGAGCAAAATATATTTAAGGCAGGAAGAGAAAATGTTAGAGAATTTAAAGAAACTTGTGTCATATTACAAACCTTATAAGAAAGTTTTTATGGCAGATATGTTTTTTGCAATAATGGCATCATTTATAGCATTGCTAATACCGCTGGTGGTAAGATATGTTACGGCAAAAGTAATATATATGCCAGCAGAACAGGTTGTAAAAACAATGATTATCATAGCTATTGTTGTAGGAATTTTGATTTTGTTCCAGTGTTATTGTAATTATTACATTGCCAATTATGGTCACGTAATGGGTGCAAAAATCGAATATGACATGAGAGCAGAAATATTTGGACATTTTCAAAAATTATCTTTTTCATTTTATGATGATGAAAAAGTAGGACAGTTAATGTCAAGAATAACTTCGGATCTTTTTGATATTACTGAATTATTACATCATGGTCCGGAAAACGTAACCATATCAGTAATAAAGATTATAGGAGCTTTGGCAATTCTTTTAAGCATAAATGTAAGACTTGCTCTTATAGCATTTTTATTAGTTCCATTTATGCTTGTTTACGCATATTTCTTTAATAAGAAAATGAAACAGGCGTTTAGAGTTAACAGAATCAAAATAGCGGAAATAAACGCACAAATAGAAGACAATCTTTCAGGAATAAGAGTGGTAAAATCTTTTGCCAATGAAGACTTGGAAAATAAAAAATTTAAAGTGGGAAACGATGCTTTCCTTGAAGCAAAAAAGAACAACTATAAGTATATGGGTGGATACAACTCAGGACTTACAGCTTTTACAACAATGATTAATCTTCTTGTTATAGTTTCAGGGGGATTAATGATAACTAAGGACATGATATCTGTAACAGACCTTGTTACATTTTTATTATATATAAATATTTTTACAGATCCTATTAAAACGTTAATTGATTTTACGGAACAGTTTCAGAATGGATATTCAGGATATGAAAGATTTCTACAGATTCTTTCAATTGAACCTGAAATTAAGGATAGTGAAAACGCAGTTTCAATAAGTAATGTTAAAGGTGACATTAAACTTGAAGATGTTTCATTTAAGTATAATGACAGCTCTCATAGAGTTTTGAAACATATTAATCTGGAAGTTAAGGCAGGCTCTTATGTGGCACTTGTAGGTTCATCAGGAGCAGGTAAGACTACACTTTGCAATCTTATTCCAAGATTTTATGAAGCCACAAGTGGAAAAATAACTATTGATGGAAAAGACATTAAAGACATAAAATTAAAAGATTTAAGAGATAATATAGGTATAGTGCAGCAGGATGTTTACCTTTTCGTTGGAACAGTTTATGACAATATCAGATACGGTCGCCCTGATGCTACAAGGGAGGAAGTAATTGCAGCTGCAAAAGAAGCTAATGCGTATAATTTCATTATGTCACTTCCAAATGGCTTTGAAACAGATATAGGACAGAGAGGTATTAAGCTGTCAGGCGGACAGAAACAGCGAATTTCAATAGCAAGAGTATTCCTTAAGAATCCTCCAATATTGATTTTTGATGAAGCAACATCTGCACTTGATAACGAAAGTGAAAAGATAGTACAGGAATCAATGGAAAAACTGGCAAAGAACAGAACAACAATGGTAATTGCCCATAGATTGTCTACTATAAGAAATGCAGAAAAGATTCTAGTTTTAACAGACAAGGGAATAGAAGAACAGGGTACACATAAGGAATTAATGGACAAACATGGAATATACTATGATTTGTACAATGTGATTGAAAAATAAAAATGTCACATAAAAAGATATTGTATAATATCATTTAAAAGTGTACTATGAAACATATAACAAAGAGACAAAATAATAGAATATTTAACGCGGATTTAACCAAACCCGGACAGAACATTTACATTGATATAGTAATATTAAAGAGACATATGATTGGAATGTTCTGCCGGGTTTTCTTTTATTATAATAAAACAAAAAATCAGGAGGTGCGGTTGTGATTAAAGTAGGAATACTTACAAGTGGTGGAGATTGTCAGGGATTAAACGGAGCAATGTATGGATTGGTTAAAGGATTAACTGAAACCAATATGGATAAGGTTGAAATTTATGGGGTTTTGGACGGTTACACAGGTCTTATTAATGGTGATTATAAGAAAATGAAGCCGGAAGAGTTTGAGAATATTTTAAATTTGGGAGGCTCCATCCTTGGAAATTCAAGACAACCATTTAAGAAGATTAATGAGCCTGATGAAAAAGGCAGAAACAAAGTAGAGGCAATGATTTCTAATTATAAAAAGATGGAACTTGATTGTCTTGTGGTTTTAGGAGGAAATGGTTCCCACAAAACAGCAAATCTTTTGTCAGAGAAGGGCTTAAACATTGTAACTCTTCCAAAAACTATAGATAATGACATTAACGGAACAGATATGACTTTCGGATTTCAGTCAGCCATTGATATTGCAACAAGAACTCTTGATGAGTTGCATACAACGGCAAAGTCACACGGAAGAATTATGATTGCTGAAATTATGGGAAATAAGGCAGGCTGGCTTACGTTATATTCAGGAATAGCAGGAAAGGCAGATGTAATCTTAATACCCGAAATTCCATATAATATTGAGAAAATAAGCCAATATATAAAAGATAAGCTTAAAAATGGCAGAAAGCATATTATTCTTGCAGTGGCAGAAGGAATTATTTCACAGGAAGAGACAAAGCTTTCAAAGAAAGAACTTAAGCAGAAAAGAGTAAAAGACGGATATATTTCAGCAGGCTACCGTTTGGAGGCTGAACTTAGTGAAAAAATTGACGGCGAAGTTAGAGTTGTTGTACCGGGCCATATTCAAAGAGGTGGTAATCCTTGTGCTTTTGATAGAGTTCTTACTTCAAGAATCGGTGTTAAAGGTGCAGAACTGATCCTTAATAAGCAATATGGAAGAATGGTGGCCGTACAAAGCAACAATATTACAAGTGTGCCATTAAGTACAGCGGTTGAAAAACCAAAACGTGTAGATCCAAATGATGAAATTATAAGACAGGTTAGAATGTTAGGCATATGCTTAGGAGATTAATAAGTAAACTCGGGTGGTTTAAAATGGAAATAAATAAGAAAAACGAAATAGACGTAACTGAAAACAATCCAATCATAGAGAAGAATAAAGTTCCTCAGCCGGAAATGAAAAGTGGGTTACAGGAAAAGAAAAAACTAAAGGCAGAAGGAACAAAAGCTGAAAATGTAAAAGAAGTTGTTAGAGGAAAGCACAAAGTTTTGCCTTGCTATGATAACAGGGAATTGTCATGGCTTAAATTTAATGAAAGAGTTTTAGATGAAGCCAGTGATGAAGATGTTCCGTTGTGTGAAAGATTAACTTTTGTAAGTATTTTTTCAACTAATCTTGACGAATTTTATAGAGTTAGAGTAGGCTCAATTTATGATCAGATGATTATTTCTGACAAAAAAAGAGAAAACAAAACTTATATGACATCAAGCGAGCAGTTAGAACGTATTTTTAAAAGAACGAAGGAATTGTTAAAGAAGAAAGAGCATATATATAATGACTTGATGAAAGAAGTTAAGAATTATGGCGTGCAGATTGTAAATTTTGATAAACTTTCAAAAGAAGAAAAAGATGGAATGGAGAATTATTTTAAGAATAATGTTATGCCGTTATTATCTCCACAGGTAATTGGAAAGAAGCATCCATTTCCATTCTTAAATAATCAGGAAATATATGCTGTTGCACTTCTTGAGTCCAAAAACAATGATAAGATTTGCATTGTTCCTTGCAGAAGTAGTGTTTTTAACAGGCTTGTTCAAATAGTGCCGGGTAGTGGCAGATATATGCTTATTGAAGAACTTATACTTCATTATATGCCTATGATTTTTGAAAACTATACAGTAAAAAGCAAGTCTTTAATAAGAATTACAAGAAACGCAGACATTGATATTGATGAGATTTTTGCAGACGAAGATATTAGCTACAGAGAATCAATGGAAGAAATGATTAGAATGCGTACAAAGCTTTGCCCAATAAGAATGGAATATTCAAGAGTGTTAGATGAAAAGGTTATTAGAAGTCTTTGTAAAGAATTAAATCTTAAAAAAGAGCAGACTTTCCATCAGGAAACACCACTTGATTTTGATTTCGTATTTAAGATTCAGGATATGCTTAGAAACAGAAAAGAATTATTCTTTAAGAGAAGGATTCCACAGGTTTCTACAGCAATTGACAAAACACAACCTATGATTGATCAGATTGAAAAGAAAGACATTCTGTTAAGTTATCCTTTTGAAAGCATGACAAGTTTTATTAATCTTTTAAAGGAAGCTGCCGCAGATCCAAATGTTGCTTCAATAAAGATGACTCTTTATAGAGTTGCCAAAAACTCACAGGTAGTTGAGGCTTTAATTGACGCGGCCGAAAACGGAAAAGAAGTTGTGGTAATGGTTGAACTTAGAGCAAGATTTGATGAACAGAACAATATTGAGTGGTCAAGGAGAATGGAAGATGCAGGATGCAGAATTATTTACGGAATTGACCATACAAAAGTTCATTCAAAAATTTGTCTTATTTCATATAAGAAAGACAATCAGGTTAAGCATATTACACAGGTTGGAACAGGCAATTATAACGAGAAGACGTCAAAGCTTTACACTGATTTGTCATTGATGACAGCTAACGAAGATATTGCTAAAGAAGTAGCAGAAGTCTTCAACAAAATATGTTTGGAACAGGTAGTTGAAGAAACAGAGCATCTTCTTGTATCGCCTAAATGTATGCAGAGCAAAATAGTGGAGCTTATTGATAAGGAAATTGAAAAAGTGGCAGAAGGTAAGGAAGGATACATAGGATTTAAGTGCAATTCACTTACCGATAAAGTTATAATTAAAAAACTTATTGAAGCTTCTAACAAAGGTGTAAAGGTTGATATGGTTATAAGAGGAATTAGTTGTCTTATAGCCGGCGTTCCGGGATATACCGAAAACATAACAATAAAAAGTATAGTTGGAAGATATCTTGAACATTCAAGAATCTATATTTTCGGTAAGGAGCCTTTGGACAAAATATATATATCTTCAGCAGACTTAATGACAAGAAACACAGTCAGAAGAGTAGAAGTTGCTGCACCAATATACGATGAAGCAATAAAGAAACGTATAAGAGGTATGTTTAACATAATGCTTTCAGATAACGTAAAAGGAAGAAGAATGAAGCCTAATGGAAAATATTGCAAAGACGAAATCACAGGCGAAGCAATAAATTCACAGGAATACTTCTTTGAGGAAGCTTATGGGGAACATAAGGTAGAGAAAACTTCTAAGAATGCTGGAATCGAAGAAGCAAAGGATAACGATGCTTCAAAAGCAAATAAAGAATCACAGAATAATGATGCTTCAAAAGCAAATAAAGAATCAAAGAATAATGAAGTGAAAGAGAATACTAATGAGCAGATTACTGCGCAAGCTAAGGATTTGGCTAAGAGTATTGATGGTAAAGAAAATATGGAATAAAACCAATTACTTAGTAGGAATTTATATGGCTTGATTAGTGAAATAAAAAAGAAAGCTGCCGGGAAATCAAACAACTGTATTGAATGGTTAATTGATTTCCTGACAGCTTTTTCTTTGGAAGTAAGGTGATTCTTTGAAGATTTATCTTCTCATTTTCCGTACAAAGTCGTCCGGGGCGGTGCCCACGCCACGGGGTCCTGTATACTTATGATTGTTGTAGGAATTACGTGTCATATGAAAGAAACATTGTGTCACACGTAATTTATTGAAGAAATCTTTGATATTTTGCCTGCGATTACGTGTCATTTGAAGTAAATGCTGTGTCACACGTAATTCAATGAAGAAATCTAGAAAATTCGTCTGCGATTACGTGTCATTTGAAGTAAATGCTGTGTCACACGTAATTCAATGAAGAAATCTAGAAAATTCGTCTGCGATTACGTGTCACATGAAGTAAATGCTGTGTCACACGTAATTTATTGAAGAAATCTTTGATATTTTGCCTGCGATTACGTGTCATTTGAAGTAAATGCTGTGTCACACGTAATTCAATGAAGAAATCTAGAAAATTCGTCTGCGATTACGTGTCATATGAAAGAAATATTGTGACACACGTAATCAGAAGCAAAAAGCTTGCTATCACGTGAAAAATTACGTGTCAGCAAAAGAAATTATCATATGACAAGTAATTGAAAATACAATTACGGATTGTGAGACAAAATCACCCCTGGAAAACGTAAAATATGTCAATTTTCTTCTCCAATAGCCACCGATTACGGAATCTAGCAACCGAAACACTATATAATCCGTAAATCATAGAAAAAAGCTTGTCTGTTCGTCACCGATTACGGAATCTGGCAACCGAAACACTATATAATCCGTAAATCATAGAAAAAAGCTTGTCTGTTCGTCACCGATTACGGAATCTAGCAACTGAAACACGCTATATAATCCGTAAATGAAAGAAAAGGTTTGTCCCAATCATTGGTGATACAATACCGACACAATATTCTGACAACAAAAAACACAGGGCTGATTCACAGCCCTGTGCCATTGTCATTATATCTTGTTTTAATAATGGTTTTAATATATCCAAATATCAATATACTAATATATCCAAATACCAAATATCAATATATCCAAACCTGAATTATTCAATTATTGTTCCGACTTTTCCACGGATTCCTTCTTTAGCTTTTGAAAGGTTTGTAATTATAGCCTTACGTCCCTTGCCGGCTAATACGAATGAAAGTGAAGCATCAATCTTAGGTAATGATGTTACAGGATCAAAGTGTCCTTCATCGATTAACTTCTGAGCTTCTTCAGCAGTAAGGTTCTTTAATTCTTCCTGTGTGCCGTTGTTGTCGATTGTAAGGTAATCGTTTGATGTAAGAATCATAAGAGCAGAAGCGTCTAACATGTCAGCTAACTTAGCTGCTGTGTAGTCTTTTTCAATAACTGCGCTGGCACCCTTTAAACCTGTACGCTGTTCAAGAACAGGAATTCCGCCACCACCTGCTGCAATAACAAGCTGGTGAGCATCAACTAAAGCCTTGATAGCATCAATTTCATAAATATCAATAGGCTTAGGGCTGGCAATTATTCTTCTATAACCATCCTGATCCTCTTCGTATTCAACATAGTTACCTTTCTTCTTTTCGTTTTCAGCTTCTTCCTTAGTCATTAATCTGCCGATAACCTTAGAAGGAGCATTGAAAGCTCTATCGAAAGGATCAACACGAACCTGAGTGATAATAGTACTTACAGGTTTGTAAATTCCTCTGTGAAGTAATTCAGTACGAATAGCATTCTGAAGGTCAAAACCGATATATCCCTGACTCATTGCACCACAAATTGACATAGGAGCAACTGTTCTGTCAGGATCAAGTCTTGAATATTCAGTCATGGCTGTCTGAATCATACCAACCTGTGGTCCGTTACTGTGAGTAATAATAACTTCATATTTTTCTTCTACTAAATCAGCAATAGCCTTTGCTGCTGCCTTTACACGTTCCTGCTGCTTAGGAAATGATTCACTGAAAGCATTTCTTCCTAAAGCAACAACTACTTTTTTATTCTCCATAATACTGTCTCCTTAAACGTAAAAACTATAAAATTATTTTAAGATAAATTAGCACAAAATGCAATATTATTAGTCAAGTTGGTCAGATAAAATCTCCCATTGATCCATAAGTTCATCTAATCGTTCACTTATTTCATTCTGTTCTTTGCTAATTTCGTTAAGTTTTGCGGAATTAGTGGAAACAGCAGGATCTGCTAATAACTCATCCAGTTCATTTAATCTGTCTTCTTTTTCTTTAATTTCTTTTTCGACTTTTGAAATATCATTTTTCAATTTTCTAGTCCTTGCGGCTTCAGCCTTCCTTTCTAAATAATCCTGCTTGCCGGAAGAAGTAGAAGTAACTTTTTTCTCCTTTTCAATGGCAGGCGCATATGTTTTGGTTAACTCTTCGCATTTTTCTTCGTAATAATCGTAGTTGCCAAGATAGTTAATTATTTTAGTATTTGTAAGTTCAAGAATTCTTGAAGCAGTCTGGTTAATAAAATAACGGTCATGAGATACATAGAAAACAGTTCCGGTATAATTATTAATGGCATTTTCAAGAATTTCTTTAGATGTCATATCCAAATGGTTAGTAGGTTCGTCAAGGATAATAAGATTAGCCTCTGAAAGCATAAGCTTAGCAAGAGAAAGACGACCTTTTTCGCCTCCGCTTAAATCCTTTACAAGTTTGAAAACATCATCTCCGGTAAACATAAAAGCGGCAAGAGTATTTCTAATCTTAGTATTAGTCATATCAGGGTAAGCATCAGCAATTTCCTCGAATAAAGTGTTAGAATCTTCAAGGTTGTGATGTTCCTGATCATAATATCCTATATGAACGTTAGTGCCAAGCTTTACAGTTCCGGCATCAGCACTGATAATATCATTAATAATCTTAAGAATAGTAGTTTTTCCTGTTCCGTTATCGCCAATTAAGGCAACGTGTTCACCACGTTTGATTTCAAAACTAATATCAGAAAAAAGATGAAGATTATCAAATGATTTTGAAAGTCCTTCAACTGTCAAAACATCATTACCGCTTATACAGTCAGGTTCTAACTTAATATTCATTACATCTTTTAATTCTTCAGGTTTATCAATTCGTTCCATATTGGCAAGAGCTTTTTCACGGCTTTCAGCACGCTTATAGAACTTTTCCTGCTTATAAGAACGAAGCTTTGCAATAACCTCTTCCTGGTGCTTGATTTCACTTTGCTGTTTCAGGTAAAGATTCAGCTGTGCCTGACGTAATTGTTTTTTCTTAACCGAAAAATCAGAGTAGTTGCCATCATAAACGTGGCAGTGTGTATTTTCAATTTCAATTACCTTAGTAACTATTTTGTCGAGAAAATATCTGTCGTGGGCAATTATGAGAACTGCACCATTATAGTTAGATAAATATGTTTCAAGCCACTTGATTGAAGTAAGGTCTAAGTGGTTGGTAGGTTCATCAAGCATAATAATGTCAGGCTTTTCAAGAAGAAGCTTGCAAAGGGCAACTCTTGTTTTCTGACCGCCGGAAAGAGTACCAACCTCTCTGTTAAAGTCATCCTCAGTAAAACCTAAACCTTTAATAACACCTTCGATTTCACTTTTGTATGAATAGCCATTAAGTAATTGAAAGCGATGTTCCAAATTAGTGTAATTTTCCATAAGCTTGTGAAGTTCATCACCTGAAACACCGGACATTGCCTTTTCATATTCAACAAGTTTCTTTTCCATATTTATAATATCAGCCTTAACGGATTTTACTTCATCATAGATTGAATTGTGTGAAGCAAGATCTTGGTACTGAGCAAGATATCCTAAAGTCTTGTTTTTACCAAGGGTGATTGTACCGTTATCAGCACTAAGTTCACCCATTATAATTTTCATAATAGTAGATTTGCCTGCTCCGTTATTACCGACAATGGCAGCTTTCTCACCATCGTTTACGAAAAAAGAGCAGTCGTCCAAAATTGTATCTACACCGTAAGATTTAGATATATGATTACATGATAATATCATGATAAATCCTCCTAAAATATTTGTGTTTGCTAACAGTGAACAGTTTACCATAAAAAGACAAAATTTTAAACATATTAGAATGACAAATATTTGACAATCTTTAGGCTAATAACTATAATTGAAACTATATATTGTAGTCTGGGGATAGTGTCGGATTACAAGCACTTAAGCAAGGAGAATAATTAATGAACAAAATATCAAAGGCGGTGGTTACAAGGCTGCCCCGATATTATAGATATTTAGATGAGTTGCGCCAGCAGAATGTGGAGCGTATATCTTCTAAGGAACTGAGTAAACTTATGAATGTAACTGCTTCTCAGATTAGACAGGATTTAAATAATTTCGGAGGTTTTGGGCAGCAGGGATACGGATATAATGTACAGTATCTATATGATGAAATCGGAAAACTTTTAGGACTTGATGTAAAGCACAAGATGATAATAGTTGGAGCGGGAAATCTTGGTCAGGCTATTGCAAACTACGGTAACTTTAGAAACAGAGGATTTGAAATTGCTGCATTGTTTGACAAGAATCCTGACTTAATAGGAAAGAAGACAGCTCACGGTCAGATTTTGGATATTGCAGATATTTATGATTATGTAAAAAAACATAACGTGGAAATTGTTGCATTAACATTGCCAAAGGGACCGGCTAAAAAGATAGCACAAAAGCTTGTAGAGTGTGGAGTAAAGGCTTTTTGGAACTTTGCACATACAGATTTAAGTTTTTCAGATGATATTATAGTAGAAAATGTTCACTTATCAGAAAGTTTAATGAAGCTTACATATAGAATTTCAGAAAAGAACGATTCTAAGGAGTAATATATGAAAAATATTGTTACAGGTACAGATATGAAAAAGGTAGACAGTTATACCATTAATACAATTGGAATACCGTCGTTGGTTTTAATGGAAAGGGCTGCACTGAGTGTGGCAGAGATTGTCTGCAAGAACCAGTTAAAGGATAAGAAAATACTTGTGGTAGCAGGTGTTGGAAACAATGGGGCAGATGGTGTCGCAATCTGTCGAATATTACATTTAAAAGGTTACAACACAGAGTTGTACATTTTAGGTGACATATCAAAAGCCAGTACAGAATTTAAACAGCAGCTTTCCATTGCACATAATATTGGAATTAACATAGTTGGTGATTATAACGATGCAGATGTTATTATTGACAGTATTTTTGGAGTAGGCTTATCCCGAAATGTGGAAGGTGTATATAAAGATGTTATTTCAAAAATCAATAAGGGAAGGAACATTGTATATTCAGTTGATATTCCGTCAGGTGTTAGTGCGGACACAGGTAAAATCTGTGGCGTTGCAGTAAAGGCTAATTGCACTATAACTTTTGGAAGTTATAAAATTGGTACTGTTTTATATCCTGGAGCAGAATATTGCGGTCAGGTTGTTGTGGCAGATATCGGATTTCCTCAGGAAGCTTATGAACAGATAGAAGAGCAGGTTAAAACTGCAACATTAGAGGATTTTAATTTTATTCCACCAAGACCTAATTATTCTAATAAAGGCACATATGGCAAGATTTTGATTATAGCAGGAAGTAAGGATATTTCCGGTGCGGCGGTTCTTTGTGCTGAAGCGGCATTTAGAGTTGGGGCAGGATTAGTTCGTGTATTTACTGCAGAACAGAACAGACAGATTATTCAAAGATTACTTCCGGAAGCAATGGTGAATACTTATGATGTACATCATTTTAATATGAAATCATTGGAAGCATGCCTTAAGTGGTGTGATGTTGTTGCCATTGGACCGGGAATTGGAACAGGCGTAATTCAAAAGAACATGATTGAAAAAGTTCTTGAATATAATTTGCCAACAGTTATAGATGCAGATGGGATTAACAATATTTCAGAAGACGAAAGATTGAAAAAGAAGTTACACAAGAATGTTGTAATTACACCTCATTTGGGAGAAATGAGCAGATTTTTAAATATTCCGGTTGAGGAGATTGCTTCTAATCTGATTAAATATGGAAGAGAAGTTAATTATAAATATAACATTAACTGTATTTTAAAGGATGCAAGAACAGTTATTACAACGGAACAGGAGACTTTCGTTAATCTGTCAGGTAACAGTGGAATGGCTACAGCAGGTTCAGGCGATGTTTTAACAGGGATAGTTGCGGCGCTTATAGGCATAGGTGTTGAATTTAATAACGCAACTGTTTTGGCACCATACATTCACGGATTGGCGGGGGATAAAGCTATGGAATATGTGTCAAAGACATCAATGATGGCAACAGATATTATTGAAGGAATAAAGATTTTATTTAAAGGAATGAGATAATGAAAGATATAGAAAAATACTTTAGAGTATATGCTGAAGTAAATTTAGATGCAATAATTAAAAACATAGAAATGATGAGAGAAAAAATTAAACCTGAAACAGGAATTGTAGGAGTTATTAAGACAGATGGATATGGTCATGGAGCTGTACCCATTGCAAAAGCACTTGAAAATGAATGCGTTGGTTATGCAGTAGCAACAGCTTGGGAAGGACACAATCTTAGAAGACACGGCATTGATAAGCCGTTGTACATACTGGGAGTTGTTCCTGAAAACCTGTGCGATTTAGTAATTAACGAAGAAATGTTACCACCTATATTTACATATAAGATGGCTAAAGCTTTTTCAGATCACGCAGTTAAGTTAAACAAAATAGTTAAATTTAACATTGCAGTTGACACGGGAATGAGCAGAATAGGTTATATTCCAAGTGAAGAAGCAGTAAATGAGGTCGTAGAAATAAGCAAGCTTCCAAATGTGGAGATTGAATCTGCATTTACTCATTTTGCAAAGGCTGATTATGTCGATAAGTCTTTTGCTGAAAAGCAGTTTAAGGAATATAACGATTTTATTGCCAAGGTAGAAGCAAAAGGTGTTAAAATACCAATTCATCAGTGTGCAAACAGTGCAGCTATGATGGAAATGCCTGAAACTTCCCTTACAATTTCAAGAGCAGGAATCTCAATGTATGGTTTGTATCCATCAGAAGAGATGGATAAGGATAATATGAAATTAATACCTGCAATGTCTATATACAGTCACGTTGTATATGTTAAGAACATTGAAAAAGGCAGAGGCGTAAGCTATGGTCAGACATTTGTGGCAGATAAGCCGATGACAATAGCAACTATTCCTGTTGGATACGGAGACGGATATCCACGAAACTTAAGCAATAAAGGCTATGTTCTAATTAATGGTAAGAAATGCAACATTCTTGGAAGAGTTTGCATGGACCAGTTTATGGTTGATGTAACAGGTATGGATGTTAAGGAAGGGGACAAGGTTACTCTTGCAGGAAAAGATGGTTCAGAGGAAATATTAATTGATGATTTGGCAACGTTAGCCGGAACATTTAATTATGAGTTTGTATGTGACCTTGGAAAAAGAGTGCCAAGAGTGTTTGTTAAAGATGGCAAAATAGTTGGCACAAAGGACTACTTTGAAGATGATTATGAAGTAGAAATATAATTTTTTATTATATTTTGAATACACATTACAAAAATTGGAATACTTATATATAAATAAACAATTTTTGGAGTGTGAAATGGTTATTAGACGAGGGGATATATATTATGCAGATCTGCGACCTGTTGTAGGCTCTGAGCAGGGAGGAATAAGACCTGTTCTGGTTATTCAAAACGATACGGGAAACAGGCACAGTCCAACAGTAATTGTTGCGGCAATCACATCAAAAATGACTAAGGCTAAACTGCCGACTCATGTAAAAATAGACTGTGACAAATGCAATATTATAAAAGATTCAATTATTTTATTGGAGCAGTTAAGAACAATCGACAAGAAGCGATTGAAAGATAAGGTTTGTCATTTAGACAGCGAAATGCTTAAAATAGTGGACAAAGCATTATTAATTAGTTTGGAATTAGATACATAAGCTTAGTTGACTATTAATATATAAAATGTTAAAATTTCTAGTGGTTTAAATTAGAAATAGAAATAAAGAAGATTACGGAAGAGAGGATTAATATGTCAGGACATTCAAAATTTGCGAATATTAAACATAAGAAAGAAAAGAATGATGCAGCAAAAGGTAAGATGTTTACAATCATCGGAAAAGAAATCGCTGTAGCAGTTAAGGAAGGCGGAGCAGATCCAAATAATAACAGCAAGCTTCGTGATGTTATTGCAAAGGCAAAAGCAAACAACATGCCTAATGACACAATTGAAAGAGGAATTAAGAAAGCAGCAGGAAATGCAAGTGCAATTAACTATGAAACAGTAAGATATGAAGGATATGGTCCTAATGGTATTGCAATTATTGTTGATGCACTTACAGACAACAGAAACAGAACAGCAGCTAATGTTAGAAACTGTTTCACAAAAGGTGGTGGAAATGTAGGAACACAGGGTTGTGTAGCATATATGTTCGACGAAAAGGGACAGATTATCATTGATAAGGAAGAATGTGATATGGATCCTGATGAACTTATGATGACTGCAATTGATGCAGGAGCTGAAGATTTCCAGGATGAAGAAGACAGCTATGAAGTTATTACAGATCCTAACGAATTTAGCGTAGTAAGAGAAGCATTAGAAGCAGCTGGAGTTGCTATGGCACAGGCTGAAGTTACAATGATTCCACAGAATTATGTTGAATTAACAGATGATGAAGCAATTAAGAAGATGAACATTATTATTGACAGACTTGATGAAGATGAAGATGTTCAGCAGGTATATCATAACTGGGATGAATAATATTAGAAATATTTACATATAAAAAAAGATGGTTTCAAGCGTTAAAGAAAATAAAGTTTGAAACCATTTTTTTATTACAAAGATTGAAATTAGTATATAAAAGAAGCTATAGGGATAGGTAACCTATAGCTTCAGAGGATTAGAAGAATAGTCAAGAGAGTTAATAAAGACTATTCTTCATATAGTGTATGAAAAATCTGTTCTGTAAGTTCATCTATTAAAGGTTCGTCAGCATTTTCAAATTCCATCATAAGAGCCTTTTTAATACGTTCAGCTCTTGAAAAGAAAAGAATTTCATTAGGCTGGCTTAAGTCAAGTCCCTGATCTAAATCGCTAATTTTCAAATTATCATTAGCCCAGGTATTAATGCTGTCAATAAGTTTATCCTCTTCAGCAGCTTCAATCTTAACTTGCTTAGCATGCATAAAAGAAACAATTCCGGCTATTACAAAAATAATAAAAACACCACCCATTACAGAGTAGAACAACCATGAAGTTTCTGCACTGATTGGAAGAACAATAACCTTGGCAATAATTAAAGCCATAAGAACAAGTCCAACTCCACCAACAATAAGCATTGTTGCAGCAGAAGATTTAATGTCTTCATATTTGTCTGAAAGTTTCACATAGCTGTTGACCTTATCAGTTGAAAAAACATCAATGTTAGGAACGTACTGTGATTCTTTATTATCTGTTGTTCCGTTATAATCTTTATTAGTTAAATTATTATCTAAATTATTATTTTCAGAAGCTGTTTCAGCTTCATTTAAAATATTATTATTATCAGCCATATTAATTCTCCGTTCTGTAAATATTTTATAAAATAAGTATAAACTAAAACTAAATTTATAACAAGTAAATAACTGATTTTGATAAAAATAAACAGTCAATAAAATAAAAAAGTCTGCGAGTAGTTAATTGATAAAAAATAAGAATACACCGGGCAAAGAAAATATGGGGGGAGAAAATGAAAAAATATTAATGGATTGTATTTTAAAATGTATAATACCCAGGCAAAACATTGTAATTAAGATTGAGAACATAAAATCCATATGGTAAGATGTTAATATAAATCGGACGAATATGGGAGAAAAAAATGGAAAAACAGAAAACGTATGGGTTTTTAAATAATTTTATTTATGCCCTGAATATTGAGAGAAAGAGTAACTTAAGACTGCTGGCAATTACATTAATTAAGCCTATAGGAGACATAGTGGGAACTTTGTTAAATTCATATGCTCCTAAATATGTGCTGTCATTTATTGAGGATGATTTGCCATTTAACACAATAATTATGTATACAGTAATTATTTGCTTAATAATGATGATTTTAGATGTTATCAGCACTACATGTTACAACAGTTTCGAGTTTGAATATCGAAAGACAGAAGGCTATGTTGAAAAGAAGAGAATGGACAAGTTATTTCATACTGACTTTAAAAACATGGAATCACCGGATTTTCTTGATTATGCCCAAAGAGCAAAAACAGCATTGAACAGAGGCAAAGGATTTCATGGAGTTTTATACCAAAGTAGAAATTTTATTGCCCAGGGAACATTAATGATTTTGTCAGCGGCATTAATAGGAATCCAAAATCTATTAATGATGATAATTTTCATTGTAATATCTTTTGGAATAGTAAAGATTTCATCTTTCTTTACAAAAAGAGATAAGATCAAGTTTTCAGATGCAATGGCACCAACATGGCGTAAAATGAATTACTTAGAGTCAACTACAAAGAATTTTGATTTTGCAAAAGATATCAGACTTTTTAATATGTCAAATGCATTTTTCAATCAGTTATCAGGTGTAAATGAAACATACAAAGAATTAAACAGGAAGCATCACAACAGAATGGTTTTGTGGGAAGTAAGCCTTGGATCAGTATTGATTGTTCAGAAGATTCTTATGTACACATGGCTTGTTTACAATGTTGTTACAGGTGCGTATCAGATATCGGATTTTGTTCTTTATGTTGGACTTGTATCTACATTCCATGCGTCAGTAGGATATGTTAACTGGATTTATTCAGATATGAGGACTAATAGTCTTATGATTAATGATTACAGAAACTTTGTTGACTGGAAGGAAGACAGGGAAACAGCAGATGAAAAAGATGGTCACATTACAGAAATAAATCTTGATAAGTTTGAATTTAGATTTGAAAATGTAAGCTTTAAGTATCCGGGACACGATAATTATGTCTTAAAGAATGTTAATCTAACCATTAAGAATGGAGCGAAACTTGCGGTAGTTGGCGTTAACGGTGCCGGAAAAACTACTTTCATAAAACTTATGATGAAGTTGTACGAACCAAGTGAAGGAAGAATTCTTTTAAATGATGTTGACATAAAAGAATACAACAGGGAAGAATATTTTAAACTGTTTTCACCTGTATTCCAAAATGTGGAATGCTTTGCAATGCCAATCTATCAGAATATTTCATTTGCCGAGGAAGACAAAACTGATATGAATAAGATAAATGAGGTGCTGGAGCAAAGTGGTTTAAGTGAAAAAATCAATTCATACGAAAAGGGCATACACACTAATTTATTAAAAATTTTTGATAAAGAAGGAATTGATTTGTCAGGAGGGGAAAAACAGCGACTTGCCATGGCAAGGGCTTTGTATAAAGATGGAAAAGTTGTTATTTTGGACGAACCTACAGCAGCACTTGATGCGTTGGCAGAGGACAGAATGTATCGTGAATTTGAAAATATGATTTATGGAAAAACAGCAGTTTTTATTTCACACAGACTTGGAAGTACAAGGTTCTGCGACAAGATTGCAATGTTTGAAGATGGAACAATTGTTGAGGAAGGAACTCACGAAGAACTAATGGCTAAGAATGGAAAATATGCTTATATGTTTGGCATTCAGTCACAATATTATGATGAAAAACAAAAAAACAGCGATAATGTGGAAGATGCTGATTTAGAAATCAATGAAGGTGTAGAAGCATTAAAAGTTGAAATGGAGGGAGGACAGTAGTATGAAAAATAATAAAGATAATATCCGTTGCTTTAAGTTTTTTGGAAAATTTGCGTGGCAGAATGACAAGAAATATTATGCTTTTCTTATTTTAAACATAATTGTAAATTCACTGTCTCCCTTTGTAACAATTCTTGGAACCCAGTATCTTATTGATGAAATTGCAGATGAATCTAAGAGAAATATGTTTTGGATTGTGTTTTGGGTAGCTTTTATTTGTATTGGAAGTTTTATTTGTTCAAACCTTAAGAAGTGGACAGGAGAAAACATATCAAGAATTGGCGAAAAGTTTGACAGAATATTTAAAACCAATTTATGTATGAACTGCATTAAAATGAAGTTTAAAAATACAGAGGACACAGATGTTTTAGATATTATTAAAAATGCGGAAAGAGCATTAAATGAAACAGGACAGGTTAATGGTCTTATTACAGCACTGGCAAACATTATCACTAAGTTCTTTGTAGCACTTGGAGTTGTGGTTCTTGTTTGTACAAGAATTCCTTGGTTAATGATTCCTGTAATTATTTCTTTTGCGGTAAACTCTTATACCACATCGAAAGTAAACAAGGGCAGACGTAAGTTCTTCAAAGAAATGAGCAATGTGGAAAGAGGCAGTACATATTTTAATACTGAATTGCAGGAAAGCAGATATGCAAAGGACATTCGTCTTTATGACGCGTCAGAAATATTTGAAAAGAAATATGACGGCTATGTGGACAGAATATATGATACAAGTAAAAAATATTTCATGGGATTCTTGAAATATTGGAATGTAAATAATATATTTTATTCTGTAAGTGATATGACCATTTATATATTGCTGGTGGTAAATATTTTTAACAAAACCATTTCCATTGGCGAGTTTTCAAGTTTATTTCAGGCTACAGGCGAGTTTGCAAGTGCAATTAGAAACATAGTTAATTCATATCTTGAAATGAATTATACATCTTCAGTTTTAAAGTTCTATATTGATTTTGTTGAAAGTGTAGCTGTTGAAGACAATGAATTTGATAGTTCAGCAGCGGAAAACGGATTGTCAGACAATATAACTTTAGAAGAAACAGAAGATATTTTGGCAAACTTTGATAAGTGTGAAATTGAATTTAAGGATGTAAGTTTTAAATATCCAAACACAGAAAAGTATATTCTTAAAAACGTGTCTGCAACAATTAAGGCAGGAGAACATGTTGCCATTGTAGGACAAAATGGTGCCGGAAAGACAACCTTCATAAAGTTACTATGTCATTTATACGATAATTACGAAGGAAAAATATTAATAAACGGCAGGGAAGCCGGAGAGTACAGTTTTATGGGATATATTAGATTGTTGTCAGTGGTATTTCAGGATTTCAGACTTTTTGCCTTTACAATTAAGGAAAACGTAACAGTTTTTCAGAACAAAAAAGTTGACTTGGAAGAAATATACAAGATTGCAGGAATTGAGGATTGGATTACCAGCCTAGAAGAAAAAGATTCCACACATATTTATAAAATGTTTGTGGAAAACGGCGTTGAACCGTCAGGCGGTCAGGCTCAGAAACTTGCCATCGCAAGAGCATTGTATAAGAATGCACCTATAGTTGTTCTTGATGAACCTACGGCAGCACTTGATCCTATTTCTGAATATGAAGTATACAAGAACTTTGACAAACTGGTCCATGGAAAAACAGCAATTTACATTTCTCACAGACTATCATCATGCAGATTCTGCGATAGAATAATAGTTCTGGAGGATGGTTCAGTAGTTGAAGAGGGAAGCCATGAGAAATTAATAGAAAATACCAAGGGATTGTATTTTAAAATGTATAATACCCAGGCGAAACATTATAGTTAAATAAAATGATAAAAGAGGAACTAGTAAGGATAAATTGTAAAGATTTAAAGTTCTTTCAAATTAGAATGTAGCTTGAAATCAATAAGGTTCAAAGTTATTTAGAATTAGAAAGTAACTTGAAATTAATAAGATTTATTATAAGAATTAACTAAGGAATGGACTAATGAAGATAACAGTTTTAACAGTTGGAAAAATTAAAGAGAAGTTTTACACAGCAGCCATTGATGAGTATTCAAAGCGATTATCAAGATACTGTAAACTTAATATTATTCAGGTGGCAGACGAGAAGAACATCGAGAATAGTACTGAGAAAGAGATGGATATTATAAAAGCTAAGGAAGGCGAGAGAATTCTCAAAAATATTCCCGATGATGCTTTTGTAATAACATTGGAAATCAATGGCAAGATGCTTGATTCAGAAGAACTTGCCGACAAAATTAACAAGTTGGGAATAATGGGCGAAAGCCATATTGTGTTTGTAATCGGTGGTTCCTTAGGATTGCATCAGGACGTTTCAAAGAGAGCAAACTTTAAACTTAGCTTTTCTAAGATGACTTTTCCACACCAGTTAATGAGAGTTATTTTGTTAGAGCAGATTTATAGAAGTTATAGAATAATAAATAACGAACCTTATCACAAATAAAAACAAAATAATAATGCCGTTGCTTCGAAATTAGATTAGTCTATAGGATTTAGGCAACGGACCAAAAGGTATAATCCCTACAGATTTAGAAAAAACTAAATCTGTAGGGATTTTTGCTGTAGAGATATTAAAGAATATGGTAAAAATTTTTAATTAAGAAGCTAGAAGTATAACAAACTAGTTGGGAAATTTTATCAAAAACAGTGCTTGCAATATTTCTAAAGTTAGGGTAATATAATGACAGTTAGAATAAACTAACCGAGAATAAATCATTTTGAACCGGATTTATAGGGGGAGGTGTAGTAGCCTCTTCCGTATAAGTCTAAAGGAGGATGCTTATGAGCAGAAATAATGTTTTGGAAAAGTACATAATTGATTTATGCTCACCTACATTGGCATCACTTAAAACAGCAAGTTTAATTAATTGTTACTTCATAAATGAAAAACAACTTGAAAAAGACATGGCAGAATTAAATCTTTTGCTTAACGGCAAAGGAATAAAAATCCAAACTCTTCGTAAAAGTAAAAAATCAGTCCTTATTTATGTATATAGAATAGATATGTTGGCGAAGGATTTAATGAAGCCGGGGGTTAAAGAGGTGTTGACCTATTACGGGTACGACAGTACAGAGCCTGAGAAGGCTATTGAAAAACTTAAAATGAGATTAAGTGAAACTACAGAGTTCCCTCACGAAATTGGATTGTTTTTAGGATATCCGGTGGGGGACGTTGTAGGATTCATAAAAAACAAGGGGAAAAATTTTAAGTGCTGTGGATGTTGGAAAGTTTATTGCGACCAGTGTGAAGCTGAGCGTAGATTTGAACTTTTCAATAAATGTACAAGAATTTATATGGAACAGTGGAAAGCCGGCAAGAGTGTTTTAAAACTTACGGTAGTATAAAATAGTTATATATTAGGACTTTGAAAGAAAATATGTAATAAATGTTATATATGAAATAAATTGTATGGAAAATCATTACATATTAGAAACTTAAAAATATATAATAAACGTTATATATAATAAAAAATGAAAATAATAAAAAAGTCCCTATACATATAAATCATTTCAATACAGGAAAGGAAGACAAAAATGAGTAAGGTAGCAGTAGTTTTTTGGAGTGGAACAGGAAATACAGGAATTATGGCAACTAAGGTTGCAGAAGGAGTAACAGAAGCAGGCGGAGAAGCGACAATTCTTCCTGCAGACCAGTTTAACGCAGAAATGATGGATTCATATGATGCCATTGCATTTGGTTGTCCTTCAATGGGAGCAGAACAGCTTGAAGAAAGTGAATTTGAACCAATGTTTATGGAATGTGAACCTAAGTTAAAAGGCAAAAAGATTGCTTTATTCGGTTCTTACGGATGGGGCGATGGTGAATGGATGCGTACATGGGAAGAAACATGTATCGGTGATGGAGCCGTTATGGCGTGTGATTTTGTAATCTGTCAGGAAACACCTGATGAAGAAGCAGAAAGTGAATGCAAAAACTTAGGCAAAGCTCTAATTTAGATTTAATAAATGATCTTTCACAGGCACTTGAAACTATATAGAAGTATATAATTACATCGGCAAAAATCTTGTTGCGTAATATATATAAACTTTACAAAAGGGAGACTTTGCATAAGGCTTAAGTTTTATGCAAGTCTCCTTTTTGTTTAAAGTTTATTTATTTAAGATTTCATCAACCAATGCATTAACACTATCCATATCAGCATCTTTTAATGTAGACTTGATTGTTACTGTGTTATCGCATATTGTAATATTTTTCATGTTTTCAACAAATCCTTTCATAACCCTTGCAGCACATGGAGCCCATGAACCGTTTTCTACGAGCCCTACAGTTCTGTTCTGGTAAGCCTTGTGTGAAAGTCTGTTAAGAAAGTCTTCCATAGGTGGAAAAACACCACCATCATATGAAGAAGCAGCAATAATAAGTTTGCTATATCTGAAAGCATCTTCAATGGCCTCAGCCATATCATCTCTTGTTAAGTCAGTAATGGCAACTTTAGGAGCACCTTTTTCCTCTAAAGTTTTTGCAATTAATTTGGCAGCTTTTTCAGTGTTGCCGTGAATTGAAGCATATGCAACAAGAACGCCTTCGTCCTCAGGCTGATAGCTGCTCCAAGTGTTATATTTATCAATGTAATATCCAAGATTCTCTTTAAGAATTGGTCCGTGAAGAGGGCAAATCGTCTTGATATCAAGATTTGCAGCTTTCTTTAAAAGAGTTTGAACAGGAGCACCGTATTTACCAACTATGTTAAAGTAATATCTTCTAGCCTCACAAGCCCAATCTTCATCAGCAGAAAGAGCACCAAACTTACCAAATCCGTCTGCGCTGAAAAGTATCTTTTCTTTTTCTTCATATTCAACCATTACTTCAGGCCAGTGAACCATAGGTGCCATAATAAAAGTAAGTTTATGCTCACCAAGTTCAAGTGTATCGCCTTCTTTAACAGTAATGCAAATATCATCTAAGTTATCAATTTCAAAAAACTGTGGCATCATTGCTTTAGCTTTCATACTTAAAACCAACTTAGCTGTAGGATATTTTTCAACAAAATTCTGAATATTTGCAGCGTGGTCAGGTTCAAGATGGGAAACAACAAGGTAATCAGGTGTTTTTCCATCTAATGCCTTATTAAGATTATCAAACCATTCGTCTGTCTTTCTCTGGTCAACAGTGTCCATAATAGCAATTTTTTCATCCATAATAATGTATGAATTGTATGAAACCCCGTTAGGAACAATATACTGGTTCTCGAAAAGATCTAAAGTAGTATCATCTGCACCAATGTATTTAATAGAATCTGAAATATATGTATCGCTCATATGTGCCTCCTAAAAATTATATAAGTGGGACAAAAATTGCCCCCTGTGTACTATAGTATAAATAGTAATATAATATGGAAAAATATACAAGAACTTGACAAAATTAAGTAAAAGATTTAGAGTACTAATATAATACCTACCAAATAAGTAGGAAAAGTACAAATTACATTAAAATCATAAAAATCGGGAAAAGAAATTATAAAAGAGAAATGGAAGAGAAAAATGAATTTATCAAAGAAAAGCAGATACGGATTAACAGCCTTAATAGATTTATCAATTAATTCTACAAAAGGTCATGTTTCATTAATAAGCATTGCAGAAAGAAACGGAATTTCACCACAGTATTTGGAACATATTTTTGCCTCATTAAGACGTGCAGGAATTATTAAGAGTATAAAAGGTGCTCAGGGCGGATATTTACTTGGGGACAGCCCTTCACAAATTACAGTGGCATCAATTATCGAAGCTTTAGATGGTGCATACAAAATTGAGAGAGAAGAAGTATCAGAAAGCGAAAATCCTAGAATTGCCTTAACAATTCAGAACTTAATTATTGACAAAATCAATGACAGACTGGATGAAGTACTTGAAAACACCACTTTGGCAGACTTAGAAAGCAGCTACAAAGATTATGACGAATACAATCAGGGAATGTACTACATTTAATACATTATTTCTATTAAAAGTGTTGTAATTTTTGAAATATGCTTTAAAATTAACAGAGAATAAAAAAGAAAAAAGAGAGAGTAGAAGTTATGCCAGTATTTGATTTTAACAATGCACCTGAGGAGAAAAAAGAAGTTGTATGTACATATACAACATTTAGCTCTAATGAGAAAACAACTTCAGCAGAGAAGCCAATATTAGTATTGGACAATAAGAAAAGACAGTGGAAACATCACTCAAGCGGTAAGTTCACTAATCCTACAAAAGCTACAACTTTTGAGTTTGAAGAGGAAGACGGAACAGTTACAGCAGATATTTTAAAAATAGATTCACGTTTTGTAAGTTTATTAAAGTGGCTAGGTGAAAACCATATTAATGTAAGACTTTCAGGTGAGAATACAGAGAATGGTTATGCTGTTTACAAAATCAGGGAAACAGCAGCAGGGGGAGTTACAAAGCTTTCAGCAGAAGATGGATTCCTTCAGTTTATGATTGAAAGACTTCTTGCAAGCAATCCTCCTATTGAAGAAGAATTAGACGAGGATCAGGAAGAAGAAGGGGACAGCATGAAGCTTACAAGTATTCAGAGTATTACTGACTTTATGAACTGTGCCGGAAGAACTTTACCTGATAATATCAGACTTTGGGCAAGAAGAAACTTAGCAGTTGCCCGTTCAAATGAAGTTTCACAGGAAGAAAGACATCATGCACAGAGAGCACTTTCAATTATGATGAACATTCAGTGGAAAAATAATTATTTTGAAGCTATTGATCCTGTGGAAGCAAGAAAAATATTAGACGAAGAATTATATGGTATGGAACGGGTAAAACAGCGTATTATGGAAACAATTATCCAGATTAACCGTACACATACACTTCCTGCATACGGACTTTTACTTATTGGACCTGCAGGAACAGGAAAATCACAGATAGCTTATGCGGTTGCAAGGATATTAAAACTTCCTTGGACAACACTTGATATGAGTTCAATCAACGACCCTGAACAGTTAACAGGTAGCTCACGTATTTACTCAAACGCCAAACCGGGAATTATAATGGATGCCTTCTCAATGGCAGGCGAGTCTAACCTTGTATTTATCATAAACGAATTAGACAAAGCAGCATCAGGAAAGGGTAATGGTAATCCGGCAGACGTGTTATTAACACTTCTTGACAATCTTGGCTTTACAGACAACTATATGGAATGTATGATTCCAACAGTTGGTGTTTACCCAATTGCAACAGCTAACGAGAAAGACCAGATAAGCGCACCATTAATGTCAAGATTTGCAGTAATAGACATTCCTGACTACACAATCGAAGAAAAGAAAATCATCTTTTCAAAATTTGCACTTCCAAAGGTATTAAAGAGAATGAGCCTAAAAGAAGACGAATGTGTAATGACAGAAGAAGCACTTGATGCAGTAATGGAAATATACAAAAACACAAGCGGAATAAGAGATTTAGAACAGGCAGCCGAACATCTGGCAGCTAACGCATTATACCAAATCGAAGTAAACGATCTTAAAAAAGTAGAATTTAACGGCGAAATGGTAAAAGAACTCTTAGGCTAAGATTTTAATGGCAAAACGGAAAATTTTTTAAGTTAAAATTTTAGAGCAAAAATCAATAAAATTTATAAAAAAAGAACAACCAACTCTAAAGAAAGTGCTTTGAGGCCGTCGGTTCTTAGAAGATAGGGCAGTGAAACTGTCATAGATTCTTAGTACCGCTACGAGCCGAGAGCAGCAAAAGTGTGCTTTCGTTGAGTTGGTTGTTCTTTTTTGTGGAAAAGTTAATCCCTATTAGGACTAAAATACATTACTCCGTTTTTAAGTTTTTTGCCTTTAAGGCTGTACAATTCGCTTACTGTTACCAGTTCGTAACCTCTCTTTTTAAGTGTTGGCAACGCCTTTATAAATCCGTCTACTGATGTCTGGTGTATATCGTGTAGAAGTACGATATCCCAAGCTTTTGTTTCTTTTAGGATTGTACTTGATACGTAGTTTACGTTTCTGTATTTCCAGTCAAGTGTGTCTACTGACCAGTATATCATTGGTACGCCTGCGTACTTTCCTGTTGTTTTATTATAGCTTCCATATGGTGGACGAAGTAGCGTAGGTGTTGTACCGATTACACTTTTTACTACTTTATTTGTTGAGCCAAGTTCTTTTTTGATTTGTGGCACTGATAAAGTTTTCAGGTTGCTATGATTGTATGTATGGCTACCTATTTCCATATGAAGTTTATATTCATTCTTTAATTGTGTCTTATGTGAGTTTACACATGAGCCAACTACGAAGAATGTTGCTTTTGCATTGTTCTTGTTTAAAGCTTTAAGAAGCTTGTCTGTGTAGATTCCCGGACCGTCATCGAAAGTGAAGGCAACGTATTTTGTCTTTGCAACGGTAACTTTACATTTTACGGTTTTGCCTGTGATTTTTGATTTTAAAGTTATGTATGCCTTTCCGTTTGATTTTCCTTTTACTACACCTTTCTGGGAAACAGTAGCAACTTTTTTGTTTGATGTTTTCCAGATTAAAGGTTCGTTAACTCCTTTTTTACGCTTCTTGTATTTTACGTAAGAAGTAAGAGTTCTTTTGTCCCCCTTATTTAAACGAATAGCTTTCTTGTCTAATGAAATAGATTTTACTTTGTTGTAAATCTTTGTTGTTTCTTTAACATTGTTCTTAGCAGCTGTTGTAGTTTTAGGCTTTGTAGCTGTAGGTTTAGTAGCAGCCACCGGCTTTGTTGTAGGTTTTGTCACCGGTTTAGTAGTAGCCACCGGCTTTGTTGTAGGTTTTGTCACCGGTTTAGTAGTTGTTACCGGCTTGGTTGTAGTATTAGTAGTTACAGGTGTTGTAGTTGCAGGAATTGTTGTAACACTTGGTGTTGATTCCTGAGTAGCTTCATAAGTGTTAATGTTTTTGTTGCCTGAACTTTCATATCCGTAGATTGTTATTGTGCTAAGTAGAAGCACAGTAACTGAAATTATGCCTATAATACGTGTATTTTTCATAAGCTCCTCCTAATTATTTATAAAATTGTTACATAAAATAATATGTGTACTTAATATTATTTTACTTTATATTTCATAAAAGTAAATAGAATAATAGCAGTTTTTTCACATATATTTTCATAAGGAGATTGAAAATATGGAAATAATTGAAAAATATTTACCGCCTAATGTGAGAAATGCCATCAGAAATAAATGTGAAAATCAGTGGATGGATTTTAATGATTTAACTGAAATTAGGCTGCGTATTAATTGTCCTTTAATAATTTTTATTAAGAATAATGAATATGTAATTTCAGAATATATTGTAAATGAGGAAGATATTAAAACAGCTTTTAATCTGATAACTGAATATTCGGCTTATTCTTTTGAAAATAGCATTCGTAACGGATATATTACAATTCCAGGAGGACACAGAGTTGGACTTGGAGGACAGGTTGTAATGGATGATAAGGGAATTAATATAATAAAAAATATTAAATTTATGAATTACAGAATTAGCCACGACTTAAAAAACGCAGGTTGTGAATTGGTAAATAAAATTGTGGAAGAAAAAGAAAATCTGCTTATTATATCCCCGCCGGGTTTTGGAAAAACTACTTTGCTTAGAAATATTATAAGGGGTTATAGCAATTTAAAAGGAATAAATGTAACAGTTGTGGATGAAAGAAATGAAATAGGTGGAAGTTACAGGGGAGTTCCAATGATTAATTTAGGACTAAGGACGGATGTTATAAGTGATTGTACAAAGTATAGTGGCATTGTTATGGCAATAAGGTCTATGGCACCTAAAGTTATAGCTGTTGATGAAATTGGAAGTGGAGCTGACTTTAAGGCGATTGAATATGCAGTAAACAGCGGGGTAAGTGTTGTGGCAACTATTCATGGAAAAGATTTGGCAGAAGCAAGGGAAAAGCTGGGACAAGATATAGATAAGATTTTTAAAAGAAAAATAGTTATAAAAAGTATGGGGGAATATGTATGTATCTGAAAATAACAGGAATTGTTCTAATTATGATGTCAGCCTCCTTAATGGGCTATTTGTTTAGCAAAGATTATATTGAAAGAATTAACAGATTAGAGCAAATACAGAAAATGCTGATTTTGCTAAAAGGGGAAATTAGTTATAGCAATAATTCTGTTCAGGAAGCTTTGGAAAATATATCGGAAATGATAGAGGGGAAGGTGGGGGAGTTTGTGACAAAAGTTCAGGAAAGTTTTAAAAAGTCAGAAATACCTTTAAGCGTGGCATGGAGTTTAGGTGTGGATAATATTTTTGATAAAAAATCATCACTAAAATCAGAGGATAAAAACAGTCTGAAAGATTTTGGCAGAGGGCTTGGAATAACTGACAGACAAACCCAGATTAATAATATTGAAAAATATCAGTCACAAATCCAATTAACAATAAAAGAATTAAAAGCAGAAAAAAATGAAAAATGTAAGTTGTACAGAATGCTTGGAATTACTTGTGGGGCATTTTTAGGAATAGTTCTTATATAGGGAGAAATATGGATATTAGTTTGATTTTTAAAATTGCTGCCGTGGGCATAATAGTTTCTGTTGTGGGTCAGATTTTAAAACATAGCGGAAGAGAAGAGCAGGCTTTTCTTACAAGTCTTGCAGGACTTATTCTTGTTCTTATGTGGATTGTGCCTTACATATATGAATTGTTCAGTACTATACAGCGTCTTTTTGAATTATAAATTAAAGGTTAGAAAATGTTAGTTATAGGAATAATGGGAATTGTTGTTGTGCTTATGGCAATTCAGTTTAAGTCAATAAAACCTGAATATGGAATAATGATTTCGGTGGTAGGATGCGCTTTTATTTTCTTATATTCACTTGTAAGAGTGAATGAAATTGTGGAAATGGTAGAAAGGCTTGCCGGTATAACTTCTGTTAGCAGGGAATATATAAAAATTATTTTAAAAATAACAGGGGTGACTTTTATATCGGAAATTGCTTCGGATATAGCAAAGGATTGTGGCTATCAGGCTGTGGCAAATCAGGTTCAGATTTTTGGGAAATTATCTGTATTGGTTATAAGTTTTCCTGTATTTACGGAACTGATTTCTTCTATTGGAAAGTTATTATCGTGAGAAAATTATTGCTGTGAGAAAATGATTATTCCGAGAAAGTTTTAGAAAAGAAATATTCCCAATCAATTATCGTAAGGAAAATATTATGAGAATTATTAATACAAAATTCATATTTAAGCTTGTTTTGCTATTTTTTATTTTGTTATTTTTAACGTCTAAACCTGTTAAAGCAGGAGTGATTTCGGAAGAGATTATAACAATTGATGATTTTGACTTGGAAGACAGCGGAAAAATTCTTAAAACTCAGGGGTATGATAACATTGATTACAAATATATATTAAAAAAGTTAAGGGACGGAGATGTGCTTCTTGTTTTAAAGGAGATAGGAAGAACTGCCTATGAAAAAACAATAGGGGATGTAAGTCTAATCGAAAAAACTCTTGTTAATCTGCTTTTGATTACAATTATTGCTTCTTTTTTTACAAACTTTGCAAATGTGTTTTCAAAGAATGGCATTAGCGATACAGGTTTTTATATATGTTATATGGTTACAGTTGCAATAATGGTAACTATGTTTGAGGAGTTTTCAATTATAGCTGCCCAATTAGTGAAACTATTATTAAAGTTTGTTGGCGGAATGATTCCGGCGTATTTTTTGTCGGTGGCAATAGTGGGACAGGCGGCAGCGGCCGGTTTTTATCAGTTAACACTTGTGATTATTGAGGTTTGCCAGTTCGTTTTTTTGAAAATAACATTGCCTGCAATAAAAATATACATGGCAATAAGTTTGGTTAATAATATTTCCAGAGAAGATTTTTTGTCGGGAACAACCCACGTAATAGAGAATTTTATAAATTTTGTAAATAAGACAATGGTGGGAATAGTAACCGGGCTAAATATTATTCAGGGATTAATTTTGCCCTCAGTTGATATGGCAAAAAACACTACAATAAAGAAGTTTATCGGAACCTTGCCGGTTATTGGTGATGGGGCTGATGCGGTTACGGGAATGCTTTTAGGTTCAGCTAATTTAATTAAAAACTGCATCGGAACATTTGGAATCATAATGATAATATTGATTTGCTTTGTTCCATATATGAAACTTCAAATATATTCAGCGTCGATTCAGATTTTTACGGCAATAATCCAGCCCGTTGCAGATAGACGAATAATTGAAAGCCTTAACTGCCTTTGTAATGGCATAAGGCTTCTTATAAGAGTTGTAATAAGCAGTGGTTTTCTTTTTGTAATAAGCATTGCAATTATATGCATGACAACTAACGTAAAAACATAATGGAATCAAATTTTAACATTTTGAAGCTCTAATCATAATAAAAAAGGAATAGTAAATGGAATTTTTGTATCAATATATAAAAAATATATGTATTTTTTCACTGGTAATTTCCCTTGTTTTGAATATATTTCCGGAAAGCAGCAGTAAGAAATATATAAAACTTTTTGCAGGTATAGTTTTGCTTGCACTAATCGTTAATCCCATTATTAATATAAAAAACAACAGTGGTGACATTGAGCAAATAATTAAAAACTACACTCATGGCAGTTTAAAAGAAGAAAATTATACTTTTGAAAATAACAGGGAGGGTCTTGAAAATAAGGTTTATGAAAGGGTGAGCAATGGATATAAAGAAAATGCCGGAAATTAAGAACATTAGTAAAATCGGAAAAGAAAAAATACTTCTTTTGGCATTGGCAGGAATAATGCTTGTAGGTGCATCATATTTTGAAAATATAAAAGATAAAAAAGTGCCGGATAGCAATGTTAAAACCAAAACAACGTCAAACAATTACGAAACTGATATGGAAAATAAAGTTGAAAAACTTTTAGAAAATATTAATGGCATATCTAAAGTTTCCGTTGTAATATCTTTTAAATCAGGCAGTGAAAAAATATTACAGGAGGATGTGGAAGATTCGTCAGGAAAGGAAAAAAATGAAAATAGAGATAACATAAATGCTTCATCTAAAAAGTCAACAGTCATATTTTCAGGAAATAACGGAGAAGAGCCTTATATAGTTAAGGAACTTTATCCAAAAGTTGAGGGTATAGCAATTACGGCAAAAGGTATTTCGGATGAAAAAAAGAAGGGACAAATTATTAATATGTTATCGGCATTATTTGATGTTCCGATACATAAAATATCAGTATTAGAAGTTGATTAGGAGGGATGTCCAATGAAAAAAATATTAAAAAAGAATCAGATTATTGTTACGGCTCTGGCTGTTCTGATTGCAGTTGCAGGGTATTTGAATTATACGGATAATCTGTCAAAGAAGGAAAAGACGAAAGAGGCAAACAATAATACATATGACAGTGTTTATTCACAGGATAATCTTTCAGATGAAAACGGTGAAATAAAAAGTCTGGACGGTGAAGGTTTGGACAGTAGTGCTGAAAATTCGGGGGATGATGTAAATGGTGAAAATGAAAAAAACGATGGTACTAATCAGGAAGAAACCAAAGAGCCGGGAGCTGCAATATTAACTAATGGCACATCAGTAAGCAGTTATATGGTTCAGGCAAGATTAAACAGGGAACAGACGCGTTCAAAAAATAAGGAAACTTTATTGGAAGTGATTAACAATAAGGACTTGGAGGAAAATCAAAAAAAGAAAGCAGTAACCTCAATGACTGAACTTACAAAAACTACAGATATGGAAAATACAGTAGAAACGTTATTAAAGGCAAAAGGTTTTGAGGATGTGCTTGTAACGATTACAGACAAACAGGTGGATGTTATTGTAAATGATGCTGAGATGGATGAAACAAAGAAAGCCCAGATTGAAAATGTGGTAAAAAGAAAAACAGGAATAGCAGCAAAGAATATAACAATTACACCAACAAACAACCAATAAGAAAAGCCGCACCATTTGGTGCGGCGTTAATATTAAAATTATAATTTAATATGTTCCTTTAAAGCTGCAAAACTTTCTTCGCTTATTACATGCTCAATTCTACATGCATCTTCCGCAGCAATTTTCTCATCAACCCCAAGGCTTGTTAAAAAAGCTGTTATGAAACGATGACGTTCATAAATCATTTCAGCAATTTTTTTGCCTTCATCGGTAAGATAGATAAAGCCTGCATCGGTTACCGTAATCTGATTCTTAGCTTTTAAATTCTTCATTGCAATACTAATACTTGATTTCTTATATCCTAACTCGTTTGCTATATCTACTGATCTTACAACAGGAAGCTTCTGACTTAACATCAAGATTGTCTCTAAATAATTTTCTGCTGATTCGTTACTATGTGTCATATTATTACCATCCTAACTTAATTCTTTTAAATTTAAAATAATTCCAACTAAGTAACCGGAAAGAACCGGTGCTGTGAAACCTAAAGCCGTTAACATATACGTAAACCATATTATACCATTTATTATATAAATATTCAAATTAAATAAAAAATTATAAAATAACCAAAATAAAGAAAAAAGTTATTGACATAGAACAGAGGTTAGGGTATACTAACTACTGCAAGGAAAACTTCTAAATGTTAATATATAGCCAAGCAGGATAGCAAGATTTTATGGGCAAGAAAATCTTGCTATCAACTTTGCGTTTGAAAAGAAAAATGGAGGCGAATGATATGGGAACAATCATTGTACTAATAGTATTAGCAATTATAATAGCTTTAATAATTAGAAGCATGGTTAAAGATAAAAAAGCCGGCAAGTCACTTCAGTGCGGTGGAGATTGCAGCAAGTGTGGCGGACACTGCCATTAAGACTAAAACGGTAGTGGTAAAGGTTCCTGACATAGACTGGCAATAAACTAAATACAATAATTTAGTCAGTTGTAAAATGACATCAATGATGGTATAATAATCACAAGAATACGCATTAGGAGGTCAATATGGAATCTCAGAGAACTACTTATATTGAACATGACAATTCTGACTTAGGAGAAGTTCAGATTAGTAACGATGTACTTGCTGTTATTTCAGCAATGGCAGCAATGGAGGTTGATGGTGTTGTGGCTATGGCTGGAAACATCACAGCAGAGCTTGTTTCAAAACTTGGAATGAAGAAATTATCTAAAGGCGTTAGAGTTGACGTTGTAGATAATACAGTAATGGTAGATTTATCAATTATTCTTAGAATTAATGAGAATATAGTTACAATATCAAAGAAGGTTCAGGACAAGGTTAAAACAACAGTAGAAAACATGACAGGTATGGAAGTTGCCAATGTTAATGTGAACATTGCAAGCGTAGCAACTAACTAAACAAGTTATTTTTTAGGGTGTCTGTAACAGACACCCTTTTTGACATCATAGGAATACTAGCAATTTTAGGAGGAAATATGAACAGAGTTAAATTAAGAGAGAATACATTTAAGTTATTATATTGTAATGATTTTCACAATAGATCAGAAATGCCGAAACAGTATGATTTGTTTTGGGAGGAAACACCTGAAGTATCAGAAGAAGACAGAAAATTTATTTCTAACAGAGTTGATGCAATAGCAGAAAAGATAGACGAAATAGATGAAGCAATCAATAAGGCTGCTGTAAAGTGGACAACAGATAGAATGTCAAAAGTAGATCTTACAATATTAAGACTTGCTTATTATGAAATGAAGATTGATGAAGATATTCCTGAAAAAGTTGCTGTTGATCAAGCCATTGAACTTGCTAAGAAATATGGAACAGATGATTCACCTTCATTTGTTAACGGTGTACTTGCAAAGTTATTTTAGGAGTTAATATGGCATCCATATATACTGTAGGACAGGTAAACAATTATATAAAAAGAATGTTTAATCAGGACTTTGCCTTAAATAATATCTATATAAAAGGCGAGGTAAGTAACTGCAAATATCACACATCGGGACATATTTATTTTACGTTAAAGGATAGAACCGGAGTTATATCCGCAATTATGTTTGCAGGTAACAGGTCAGGACTTAAATTTAAGATGGAAGAAGGACAGAAGGTTGTTGTTCTTGGCAGCGTAAGTGTTTATGAAAGAGATGGAAAGTACCAGATATATGTTAAGGAGATTATATTAGAAGGTGCAGGGTTACTTTATCAAAGATTTGAGCAATTAAAAGTTGAACTTGAAGAAATGGGACTTTTTGATCCTATGTATAAGAAACCTATTCCAAGATATGCTACAAGAATTGGAATATGTACAGCACAGACAGGTGCGGCAATACAAGATATTATTAATATAACAACCAGACGTAATCCGTATGTGCAACTTTATTTGTATCCATGCCTTGTGCAGGGGGCTGATGCAGCAAAAGACATTGTTAACGGAATAAGATGTCTTGACTCAATGAATCTTGACACCATTATTGTAGGCCGTGGTGGTGGCTCTATAGAGGATTTGTGGGCTTTTAATGAAAAGATTGTGGCAGAAGCCATTTTTAATTGCAATACCCCTATTATATCTGCAGTAGGACATGAAACAGATACAACAATAGCAGATTATGTTTCGGACAGAAGAGCACCTACTCCGTCGGCAGCGGCAGAATTGGCAGTGTTTGATTATATGGAATTTGAAAATAAGTTGCAGAATTATAGAAAGATGCTTACAACTTACGAAGAACATTTTATTGAAAAATACAAATTACTTACTAAGAATCTGGAAAATAGTATTCAGATGTATAGTCCTAAGAATATGTTGCTTACAAGAAAGCAATATATATCTGACTTGCAGATGCATCTTGCAGATTGTTTTCATACTATTTTGGATAGTAGAAAACATATGCTTCAGATATACGCAGTAAGACTTAACGGATTATCTCCACTTAATAAGATTTCAAAAGGCTTTGCCTATGTTGAAAATGATTCAGGAGAATCAATTAAAACAGTGGAACAACTTAAAAAAGGAGATAATATTAATCTGACAATTTCAGACGGAAAAATAAAAGCAAGTGTATTGGAAGTACAGGGAGAAAATAATGGAGAATAATACTGAAAATAATGTTACAGGTATTATAGAAGAAAATAATACGGAAAATAATATGAATAATACAGAAAATGTCGGCATAGAAGATAATTTTGAACAGCTTGAAGATATAATTTCAAAAATGCAGTCAGACAGAATAACATTAGAACAGTCATTTGAATTATATAATAAAGGGCTTAGTTTGGTACAGGATTGTAACAACCAGATTGATAAAATAGAAAAGCAGATTAAAATTATTGAAGAGGGAAATATAAATGAATAATTTTGATACAGAATTAAAGGAAAGAACGGCATACGTTGAAAAGATTGTATACGATTATTGTCCTAAGGAAGAAGGACTGCAGAAGATTATAATTGAAGCAATGAATTATAGTCTTAAGGCAGGTGGAAAAAGATTAAGACCAATGCTTGTTTTGGAAACATTAAGATTGTTTGGCGGAGATGAAAAAGAGGCATATCCGTTTATGGCAGCAATGGAAATGATTCATACATATTCATTAGTACATGATGATTTGCCGGCAATGGATAATGATATGTATAGAAGAGGCAAGAAGACTACACACGCCGTATATGGCGAAGATATGGGGATTCTTGCAGGGGATGGACTTCTTAATATGGCATATGAAACTATGAGTATGGCAATACTAAAGAGTAAATATCCTCAAAGAGCAGCACTTGCCATGAATATTCTTGCTTACAAGGCAGGAATCTACGGAATGATTGGCGGTCAGACTGTTGATGTAATAAACGAAAATAAAGAAAAAGACATAGATACAATTAATTTTATTCACAAGCTTAAGACAGCAGCATTAATCGAGGGGGCAATGATGGTTGGAGCCATTCTGGCAGGAGTAGATGAGCAGGCTGTTGAAACAGTGGAAGAAATAGCAACTAATGTAGGTATAGCATTCCAAATTCAGGATGATATTCTTGATGTAACAGGAACATTGGAAGAACTTGGAAAGCCGGTTCTTAGTGATGAAAAGAACAATAAGACTACATATGTTACTTTAAAAGGAATAGATGAATCAAAAAGACTAGTTGAAGATTACTCAGAGAAGGCGGTTAATTTACTTGAAAGTCTTGGGGGAGATAGTGAATTCCTTAAAAATTTAATTATAAAATTAATTAACAGAGTGAAATAAATGAGTGAACTTTTAGAAAAAATTAATAAACCAAATGATATTAAAAATATAGATAAAAAAGATTATCCAAAACTTGCAGAAGAAATAAGAGAGTTTCTTATTGATTCAGTAAGTAAGACAGGGGGACATCTTGCTTCTAACTTAGGTACTGTTGATTTAACAATAGCTTTGCATGCAGTGCTTGATTTCCCTAAGGATAAGATTGTATGGGATGTTGGACATCAGGCATATACACATAAGATTTTAACAGGTCGTAAGGACGAGTTTGAATCTTTGCGACAGTTAAACGGATTAAGTGGTTTTCCGAAAAGACATGAAAGTCTATGTGACAGCTTTGATACAGGTCATAGTTCAACATCCATTTCTGCTGCCCTTGGTATGGCAACAGCAGCTAAACTAAATGAAACAGATGAAAAAATAGTAGCTGTAATTGGCGACGGCGCACTTAGTGGAGGAATGGCATTAGAGGCCATTAACAATGTTGCTAATCTAAAAAGAAATATGCTTATTATTATAAATGACAATAAAATGTCAATATCAAAGAATGTTGGAGGAATGTCTAATTATCTTAATAAGCTAAGGGCTAGCGAACAGTATAATGATTTTAAAAGTGATGTAGAAACATCACTTAGCAGAATCCCCAAATTTGGTTCAAGCCTTGTAAAAAGTGTAAAAAGAACAAAGGACCATATTAAGAATCTGTTTATTAGTCAGGGATTGTTTGAAGATTTGGGAATAACATCTATTGGGCCTATTGACGGCCATAATATTCCTGAAATGATAGATATTTTTAAAGAGGCATTAAAGATTAACAGACCGATTATTATTTGTGTAAGAACAAAGAAGGGCAAGGGTTATGAACCTGCAGAGAATGATCCTTCTAAGTATCACGGAGTTAATCCTTTTGACATAAGTACAGGCCTTGAAACAGTAACTAACGGAATGATGTCATATACAGATGTTTTCTCAAAAACATTGGTTAAAATGGCAAAGGCAAATGACAGAATTCTTGCAATAACAGCGGCAATGCCTGATGGAACAGGATTATCAAGATTCCAAAAAGAATTACCTGACAGATTTTTCGATGTGGGAATAGCAGAAGAACACGCAGTAACTTTTGCAGCAGGACTTGCAGTATCAGGATACAAGCCTGTGGTGTCAATATATTCATCGTTCTATCAGAGAGCATATGATCAGATTTTACACGATGTATGTATACAGAAACTTCCGGTAACATTGATTTTTGACAGGGCAGGTCTGGTTGGTAGTGACGGCGAAACCCATCAGGGCATTTTTGATATGTCATTTCTGTCAGCAATGCCTAATATGACAATAATTGCACCGTCAGGAATTAAAGAATTAAAAGAGGCAATGAAGTTTGCTGAATATTTTGACGGGCCAATAGCAATCAGATTTGCGAGAGGCGTTGCTTTTCCTGAAATTAAGGAAGACATTAATTTGCAGTATGGAAAAGGTCAGATATTAAAAGAAGGCAGTAAAGATGGCAACAATGCAGGTGGTAATGTGGCAATTATAGCTGTAGGCTCAATGGTTGAGGAAACCTATAAGGCAATAGATATGCTTGAGAAAGAGAATGTACATCCTGCATTTGTTAATCCTGTTTTTATTAAACCTATGGATACTGAACTTATTAAAAGAGTTGCTGAAAATCACAAACATATAATTGTTGTGGAAGAAGGAATTAAAAAAGGCGGTTTTGGAGAAAGCGTTGAAACTTTCATATTGGAAAGTGGAATTGATGCAGATGTTCAGGTTATGGCAATTGATGACAGGTTTGTGGAACAGGGTAACGTGGCTTTGCTTAGGGAAGAAATAGGAATAAGCTATAAAAATATATACGAAAAGGTAATGGAACTGACAAGATGAAAGAAAGATTAGATGTTTTATTAGTAAAAAGAGGTTTGGCTCCTTCAAGAGAGAAAGCCAAGGCCATAATAATGAGTGGTATAGTTTTCGTTGATAATGAACGCGAGGATAAGGCGGGAACAACTTTCGACGAAAAAGTAAATATTGAAGTTAGAGGAAAGACACTGAAATACGTTAGCCGTGGTGGCTTAAAATTAGAGAAAGCCATGGATGTTTTTGGAGTGAAGATAGAAGGAAAAACATGCATGGATGTTGGAGCTTCAACAGGTGGTTTTACTGACTGTATGTTACAGAATGGTGCGGTAAAAGTTTATTCTGTTGATGTGGGTCATGGTCAGCTTGCTTGGAAACTTGTACAGGATGACAGAGTAATCTGTATGGATAGAACTAATATTAGATATGTAACACCTGACCAAATTGATGATGTACTTGATTTTGCTTCAATTGATGTTTCATTTATATCATTAACTAAGGTTTTATTACCTGTTAAGAATCTTTTAAAAGAAAATGGTCAGATAGTATGTCTTATTAAGCCACAGTTTGAAGCAGGAAGAGAAAATGTAGGTAAAAAAGGTGTTGTAAGAGATAAGAAGGTTCACGTTCAGGTCATTGAAAAAGTAATAGAATATGCAATGTCCATAGGATTTAAGATTTTAAATCTTGACTATTCACCTGTTAAGGGACCGGAGGGCAATATTGAATATTTATTATATTTGCAGAACAATGGTGAAGAACCGGTTGTAGATGAGATATGTGTTGACCCTGTTAAAGTTGTTGAAGATTCACATGTAACACTTGATAAAAAGAAGCAGGAAAACAGTTAGATTTAGACTGGCTTAGATTAAGTTTATAATTATAATTTTTGAATATTGGAGTTTTTGGATGAAAAATTTTTGCATAATTACAAACAACTATAAAGATGAAAAAAACAGCATTGCAAATAAAATATCAGATTATATTATAAAAAAAGGTGGCAGTTGCGTGGTTTTAAATAACGTGGACACAGCTACAGGACAGTATCGGGTTATTTTAGAGGAGCAGGTTCCGGGAAATCTTGAATGTGTTATAACAATAGGTGGCGATGGGACATTACTTCATGCGGCTAAAGACTTAGAGAAACTTGATGTGATTTTTATTGGCGTAAATAAGGGTACTTTAGGTTTCCTTGCAGAAATTTCACCGGAAGAAATGGAAGGCTCAATTGACAGACTTTTAAATGACAGATTTAATGTTGAGTCAAGAATGATGTTGTGTGGTCAGGTTATAAGAAACAACGAAGTTGTGTACAAGTCTAACGTGCTTAATGATATTGTAATACATAGAGGTGGCGATATGGCTATTTCCAATTTTGATGTGTACGTTAACGGTCAACTTCTTGGAAAGTTTCAGGCAGATGGAATAATATTGTCAACACCAACAGGTTCAACTGCTTATAATCTTTCAGCAGGAGGTCCTGTGGCAAGACCTGATTCACATATGATTATTCTTACACCTATATGTCCTCATTCAATTGGAACAAGAAGTATTCTTCTGTCAAGAAATGATGAAATAGAGGTTATAATCGGACCGTCAAGAACGCCTAATGAAGAAAACAGAAAGATAGCATTTGACGGTGATGGAATATTTAACATAGTTTCAGAAGATAGAATCAGAATATATGAAGCAGTTGAAACCACAGAGATAGCTAAGCTTGACGAAGGAAGCTTTCTTCAGGTAATAAAGGATAAGCTTGGTGATTAGGAGATATGCCATGAAAACAAAAAGACAGCGAAAAATAATAGAATTAATAACCAATTATGATATTGAAACTCAGGAAGAGTTGGCAGCAAAGCTTGTTGAAAATGGTTTTAATGTAACCCAGGCCACAATATCAAGAGACATAAGAGAGCTTAATCTTACAAAAATAGCCACAAAAGGCGGTAAGCAGAAATATGCAGTACAGAGCAGTTCAGATATAGTATCAAATAGCAAGTATATGCGTGTTTTAAATGATGGAATTATAACAATGGATACGGCAGGAAATATACTTGTAGTAAAAACAGTGTCAGGAATGGCAATGGCAGTGGCTGCAGCACTTGACGCAATGCAGATTAAAGAAATTCTAGGCTGTATTGCCGGAGATGACACAATAATGTGTGTGGTAAAACATGCTGAAGAAACAGATAGGGTTAAGGAACATATAGAAAGTTTCATTCGTTAAATTTGATTGCTACTGTGTGAGCCGTAGGCGAGTTTAGGGTTTCGCTTTGCAATAGGCGACGGAGCAAAATGATAAAATCAACGTGTTTGCAATGAAATTTTCTCTGGGTGATTGGAAAGATACAATTATCTAAAATGCAGAAAGGAGGAAAACATGCTTTTAAATTTACACGTAAAGAATTTGGCTTTAATAGAAGAGGTAGATGTGGACTTTGAAAAAGGTTTAATCGTTTTAACAGGTGAAACCGGTGCAGGAAAGTCACTTATACTTGGTTCTGTAAACATTGCTTTAGGCAATAAGGCTTCTAAAGATATGATTAGAAAAGGCACAGATTATTCTTTGGTTGAATTAACTTTTTCAGTTAGTGAAACTTGCGCAAAACAATTGAAAAAATATGATATTTATATGGAAGAGGACAACATTGTTACAGTTACAAGAAAGATTTCAGAAGGAAGAAGTATTTCTAAAATAAATGGGGAAACTGTTAATATAAAAACATTAAAAAATGTAATGTCCTTATTAATTGACATACATGGTCAGCACGATCATCAGTCATTATTATATACAAAAAATCATTTGGATATTTTGGATAAATTTGCAAAGGATTCCATATTAGAATTAAAAGAACAGATTAAGGAAGAGTATAGTAAATATACAAAATTAATAAAAAAATTAGAAGAATTTAATATTGATGAAGGTCAAAAAGCAAGAGAGATTGAGTTTGCTGAATATGAAGTTAATGAAATTGAATCAGCTAATCTTAAACCGGAAGAAGATGTTCAGGTAGAAGAAGAATTTAAGAAGTTATCTAATAGCAAGGAAATAGTTTCAGCGTTGTCAGAAATTTACAACGCCTTAAGTTATGAAACAGCAGGCGGTCTTGGGGATGTAATTAATAAGGCTGTAATGGATATTAATAGTATTAAGGGAATGGATGAAAAAATAAGCCAGTTCCAGACAGAACTATATGATATTGATAATCTTTGCAGAGAGCTTACATCTCAGATTTATGATTATAACAGTGGAATGGATTTTAATCCAGAATATGTTAGGGAAGTTGAAGAAAGACTTGATGTTATTAATCATTTAAAATTAAAATATGGCAATAGTATAGAAGAGATTATTAGATATAAAGAAGAAAAAGAAGAGTATCTGGAAAAACTTAACAATATGACAGATGAAATGGAAAGCGTTAAAAATCAGATTTCAGAATTGGAAGGAACATTAAATAATCTCTGCACAAAGTTATCTGAACAAAGAAAAAAAGCTGCAAAGGAGCTGGAAGTTCTTGTAAAACAGGCTTTGGTTGATCTTAATTTTATTGCTGTTGAATTTGAAATTCAAATTACAAGAAAAGAAAGCATTGGAGAAAACGGATTTGATAATGTTGAATTTATGATTTCAACTAATCCGGGAGAATCTGTTAAACCATTGGTAAAGGTTGCATCAGGTGGTGAGTTATCAAGAATTATGCTTGCTATTAAGTCAATTCTTGCAACAGAAGATGATATTGACACATTGATTTTTGATGAAATTGATACTGGAATAAGTGGTCAGACGGCTATGAAAGTGGCAGAAAAAATGGCCAAAATCAGCAGAAATCATCAGGTTATATGCATTTCACATTTGTCACAGATTGCTGCAATGGCGGATAGTCATTATTTAATTAAAAAGACAGCAGATGAAAATTCTACAACAACATCAATTAAGAAACTTACAAGACAACAGTCAATAGAAGAACTTGTAAGAATAAATGGAGGAAGTGGAATAACAGAGGCCGGACTTATTCATGCAACAGAAATGAAAGATATGGCAGATAGAACAAAAAGTAACTTGTTTTAATTAAAGAATATTACACATATTAAGAAGGAGGACAAAAGTCTTCCTTCTATTTTTTTCACAAAAATAATCGAAAGGGGTATGGAAATGAACAAACAAAAATATAGGAACTTTTTAATTACATCCATTTTGACAGCAATTGTAATAATTGTAGTATCTACAGTTATGTATGTTAAGGATAGATTGCCTAATACAATATTTATAAATACAAATACCAGTACCAAATATAATTTTTCCATGCCTGTTTCACTAAATGTTGAAAATAAAACAAGTATAAGGCTGAATGGAAAAAATACTATATATTCAGGAGAAAAAGGTGAATATAGCGGGAAATACAAAATGTTTGGCATAGTTCCAATTAAAAATACAAAAGTAAAAGTAGTAGATAAAAGAAAAGTTTACCCTGTAGGTTTGCCGGTGGGTCTGTATCTGAAAACTCAAGGAGTAATGATTATAGACGAAGGTCAGGTTATATCAAAAAATGGCAAAAAATTATGTCCTGCAAAAGGTCTTGTGAAAAAAGGGGACTATATTACGGAATTTAATGGAAAAACAGTAAGTAATAAGTCTCAATTGTCATATCTTATAAATGAAAACAAAGAAAAAATAGTAACATTAACAGTAAAAAATAATAATATTACAAAAAAGATATCTATTAAGCCTGTGTCTGATAAAAATGGAAATTATATGTTAGGAATTTGGGTTAGAGATGATTCTCAGGGAATAGGAACTGTTACATTTATAACAAAGGATAATAAATATTGTGCTTTAGGACATGGGATAAGTGATATTGATACAGGAGAATTGCTGTCCTCTAATAATGGAACAATATTTAAGGCAAATATATGGGGAATTAGAAAAGGAGAGTCTGGAAAACCAGGAGGTTTATGTGGCTCAATAGAATACAATAATAAAAACATTATTGGCGATATTACAAAAAACTGTGTATGCGGCTTGTATGGAAATATGGATAAGAAAATTATATCAGGATATAACATATCTGAAAAAGAAATAGGGCTACAATCTGAAATAAAAAAAGGTGAGGCATCTATACAGTTTATAGCAGATGGAAAAGTAAATATTTATAAAATAGAAATAGAGAATATATATGCCAATGCAAAAGAAAAGAATATGGTAATAAAAATAACAGATAAGAGACTGCTAAATAAAACAGGAGGAATTGTTCAGGGAATGAGTGGCAGTCCAATAATTCAAAATGGAAAAGTAATTGGAGCTGTAACTCATGTTATGATAAATGATCCAACAAGAGGATACGGTATATTAGCTGAAAATATGTTGAAAAGTATATAAAAATATAAATTGATTATAGCTTTGCGTTTTGCAATAGATGATTTTTAAATCTGAAATTACAAAAAAAGGCAGATTAATTCTGTTTTAAAAATGTAACTGGCGGAAAAATAGGAGAAAAAAGGAATAATAAAAAATCAGATAAAAATAGAATGTCCATATAAGTAAATGAATAGAATAAAAGGAACTTGTAAATAGATTATAATAGTGCCTTATAATATTGAAAAAAGAATTCGCAAAAAAATCAAGAAATAAGTAGAAAAATGTAGTATACTAATATTTAATGTAGAGAATATGAAAAATAAACTTCTATGATATTTAAGTAAGAGAAGTTACAGGAGGAATTTATGGCAAGAAATAATGCAGATTTAGCACATGAAATAGAAGAATTAATAAAGAAATACAATAAGAAACCTGAGAAAAAGATTAAAAAAAGAGATATTATAGAACTTTTCCAGCAATGTGAAGTAATTGTTGCTGCAAAAGTTGATTACAGCGACTGTCAGATTATGGGTGAATTTATTGAAAATGCATCTCTTAAACCTGATGTTGTAAAAGATGGCAAAAGAACAAGATTAATGCCTGTTTTTACAACATTTGAACAGATACCTGTAGAATATATGGATAATTTTTCACTTATAAGAATGTCTGCTTCAGCAGCATACACTTATATGAACGATTGTGAAGAACTTAACGGATTAGTAATTAATCCTTTTACAGAGGCTAATTTGGAACTTCGCAAGAAGAGAATGACAAATCCTAATTCTGATGCAACAAGAAATTTTGGCAACACAATTCAGCCTAAAAGAGCAGAAAAACCTGTTGTAAATCAGGGAGAAGCCTTAATCATATACAATAATCAGAAGTTTGTAATAAACAAAAGTCCTTTTGTAATCGGACGTGAAAGTGCGGATATTACAATACCGGAAACTTATATTTCAAAGATTCACGTAATTATTTCATATAAGGATGGTAAATACAGAATCGCAGATTACGATTCAACCAATGGAACAAAAGTTAACGGAACAAAATTAAGACCAAAAGTTTATTATGAAATCCGTGACGGATATGAAATAGAATTGTCAGAAAAAGAAAAAATGATTGTTTACATAAATTAATTTTTTACCGACGCAAAAAGTGTTTTATCGACCTGAATTTTTGAAAAAAACAGATAAAACTATCTATTATTGTTACATTAAAAAATATATGTAAACCACATTGTCGAATAATGGTATTTTATGCGATTTCTTTAAGTTGAATAACGGGAAAATTCAAACTATAATCTTCTCTGTCAACAAAATATAACAGTACTGTTGTTGAAAGTTATATAGTTATGCAGATTAAAATAATAAAAGAAATTGACAGGAGGATAGTATGAATAAAATTAGTGTGGCAGTGGTAGATGATAATGAGAAGATAGTAGAGACTATTTGTAATGAATTAGAGAGGGACGAGGAAATTAACATAGTCGGAAAAGCAAAAAATGGCGAGGAGGCTTTTGATATAATAAAGAAAACCAATCCTGATGTTGTGGTCTTGGATTTGATAATGCCAAAGATGGATGGATTATCATTAATGAACAAGATACATAAGGATGGTTCAATTATAAAGCTTCCTTTTTTTATAATTACATCAGCAATAAGCAATGAAACAGTAATTCAGGATGCTTTCGGTTACGGGGCAGGTTATTATATGCTTAAACCTTTTGAAACAGAAATGATAGTTGAAAGGGTAAAAACAGCAAAAAGTTATAACAAACGTTTGCCTGATAACAAGAAGTTTGTTGCAGCCTACGAGGACAAGAAGAAATTTATGGACAGAAACATTGAAAGTGATGTAACAAACATAATCCACGACGTAGGTGTGCCGGCTCATATTAAAGGTTACCAGTATTTAAGAGAAGCAATTATTATGTCGGTCAATGATCCTGAAATGCTTAATTCCATTACAAAGATTTTGTATCCTACAATTGCAAAAACATTCCAGACAACATCAAGCAGGGTAGAACGTGCAATAAGACATGCAATTGAGGTGGCATGGAACAGAGGAAAAATGGACACAATAGACGAATTGTTCGGTTATACCATAAATGCAGAGAAAGGAAAGCCTACAAATTCAGAATTTATTGCATTAATTGCAGATAAAATCAGATTAGAATACAAATGCAGATAATTAGTACTTTAATTTAAGCTGATTTTCTAGTATTATATACGTAAGAAACAAAATCCAAAAAAGAGACGACTTGGAGGAAAAATATATGAAAAAAATATTATTTGCAGCGTCAGAATGCGTACCTTTTATTAAGACAGGGGGGTTGGCAGACGTAGTTGGTTCATTGCCTAAGAGTTTTGACAAAGAAGAATATGATGTACGTGTTATTATTCCTAAATATATGTGCATTGACCAGAAATGGAAAGACCAGATGACATACATTGACCATTTTTATATGGACTTATGTTGGAGAAAACAGTATGTTGGAATTATGGAATTAGAGTATGAGGGAGTAAAGATTTATTTTATTGATAATGAATATTACTTCGGCGGAGAAAAGCCATACAGTGATGCAAGATATGACTTAGAGAAGTTTGCATTCTTTTCAAGAGCAGTCCTTTCAGCTTTGCCAGTTATAGATTTTAGACCGGACGTAATACATTGCCATGACTGGCATACAGGATTAATACCTGTATACTTAAAAGACAGCTTCGCAAGCGGAGAGTTCTATCAGGGAATTAAGACAATAATGACTATTCATAATCTTAAATTTCAGGGAGTATGGGACATTGACACTATTAAGGATATTGCAGGATTGTCAGATTACTATTTTACATCTGATAAGCTTAAAGATTATGACAATGGTAACTACTTAAAGGGTGGTATAGTTTACGCTGATATGGTAACTACAGTTAGTGATACATATGCAGAAGAGATTAAGACACCATTCTTTGGAGAAGGATTAGACGGATTACTTAGAGCAAGATCTAATTGCCTGAGAGGTATTGTTAACGGTATTGATTACGATGAATACAATCCGGCTACAGACAAGTATATTGACAAGAATTTCTCAAAGGCTAATTTCAGAAAAGAAAAGGTTAAAAACAAAACAGCACTTCAGAAAGAATTAGGCTTGGAAGTTAATCCAAAGAAGATGATGATTGGTATTGTAAGCCGACTTACAGACCAGAAGGGATTTGACCTTATCTCATGTGTAATGGATGAAATGTGTCAGGATGCAGTTCAGTTTGTTATATTAGGAACAGGTGAAGAACGTTATGAAAATATGTTCAGACACTTTGACTGGAAATATGGCAAGAGCGTATCAGCTAACATTTACTATTCAGAAGAACGTTCACACAAAGTATACGCAGCTTGTGATGCATTCTTAATGCCATCATTATTTGAACCATGTGGCTTAAGCCAGCTTATGAGTTTAAGATATGGTACATTACCTATCGTAAGAGAGACAGGTGGATTAAAGGATACAGTAGAACCATATAACGAATACGAGAACACAGGAACAGGTTTCTCATTCTGTAATTACAATGCTCACGAAATGATGGGTACAGTAAGATACGCTGAACACGTATATTATGACAAGAAACGTGATTGGAATAAGATGGTTGAAAGAGCAATGTCAGTTGACTTCTCATGGAAAACATCAGCAAAGAAATATCAGCAGTTATATGATGATTTAATTGGATAAAACTAATCAGATAATTGAATTAAAGAATAAAAAGAGTTGTTACTTAAGGTAGCAGCTCTTTTTTTGACTAACTAAAAAATCCTATTAATTAAAAATCTTTACGCATATTTGAAAATGGATTGAAATAATGCTTTGTATTGTATTTAGTAGATAGACGTTAGGATTGAATACACTATAGAATTTTGCTAGAATGTATGAAGATAACCAAAGATATAAAATACACTTAATAAAAAATGGAGGGAGATTATGCTTGCAATAATCGAAGACATAGAGAACGAAGATAAGAAAAGTATACTTTCAGATTGGTATAAGAAGTATAACCGCATAATGAGGAAAAAAGCCTACGATATAATAGGTGATTATCATACAGCAAATGATATGGTAAATGAGGCTTTTATAAAAATAATTCAGAATTTTGAAAAAATAAATATATTAAATTGTCACGCAAGGTCTTATTATTTCGTTATAACTATTAGAAGCGTTTGTATAGACTATTTAAGGAAGAACAAAATTAAATCAAAGTATTTAGATGAATACGTCACAGAAGAACAGGTTATCAATACTAATATGTCAGAAAAAAGACATATTAATGAATTTGAAAAAAGTGAAATGTATATTGATTTAAGCAATGCTCTTTTGAAAATGTCAGAAAGAGACAAGGAGCTTCTAACTTATCGCTACACAATGGAAATGTCCTCAAAAGAAATTTCCAAAATAACAGGGATTAAGGAAAGCAATGTTAATTCTTATATTAGAAGAGCGAGAGAAAAACTTCTAAAAATATTTAATGGGGAGGTATAAGGCATGAAGAAAAGACAAATAAATGATGAAATGATGGATAGTGTACTTAAAACAATGTTGTCAGAGTATCAGGAAGAAGAAGGACGAAAGATATTAAAAGAGGCAGAAGAATTAAACAAAACAGATGAGTATGCTCCAACAAAACAGCAAATAAAAGAATTTGAAAAAATCAGCAAAAAGCAGCTGCGTAAAAAGAAAATTAAATCATTGAACTTTAAATTAAAAGTATATAGAACAGCAACAGCTCTTGGAGTACTTTTGTTAATTTTCAACGTCTCAGTTGTATCAGTGCCGGCAATGAAAGAGAAAACCTTGGAATTTTTTATGAAAACATATAATGACCATACTGACATTGGAAAATATCCGGGAGAAAAAGTAGAAGATGTTAAAAATGTATCAGATGACAGGTTTACAATAAAGTTAAGCAAGGAATATGAAATCACATATCTGCCGAAAGGGTTTAAACTGAGAGATATGCATAAAGATGAAATAGGATGGGAGGCTAATTACTATAATGAAGATAAACTGATTATGTTTAGCCAGTCATCACTTAATGGAACAGATTTATCCATTGATACTGAAAATACAAAAAACACATATGTAGATATAAATGGACAGCAGGCTTTTATGACTGAAAAGGAAAATCTTGTTAATATGGTATGGCGTGTAGATGAGAATATTATTACTGTTTCAGGAATTGATGTTTCTAAGAAAGAAATAATAAAAGTTGCAAGAAGTGTTAAAAAAGTAAAATAGAATAATATATACAAAAACTCTTCGAATAAGTGAAAAGATTCGAAGAGTTTTTTGAAAAAATAAAAAATAAAAAATAAAAATTTTAAATTAATTTTAAATTAATTGTCACTTTTTTCATTCTGGTTCGTTGTATTTAATAAGAGTGTTAAATTGATAACGAAAAAATAAATATAGGAGGACCAATAAAATGAAGAAAATTATAGTTTTGACATTAACATTTATGTTAGCAGTACAGATGGTAGTACCAGTGGTGGCGAATGAATATATCGAAAGTGAATATGGTGTTGCTCCATTTTACAATAATACTTTAGAAGTACAATCAAGCATCGCGTTCAATGGAAGTACAGTTAGTTGCAAAGCAACAAATAAGATGTCTAAGAATCTTAAATCTAAAATAACTATGACACTACAAAAAAGTAAAGACAAAAATAGTTACAGCAAAGTTCAAATGTGGAGTAAAGATTATAGTGGTACAGGTACTAAATCATTGACGAAAACGAAAACTGTAAGCAAGGGGTATTATTATAGAGTGAGAGTAGTGGTAAGAATATATTCAGGCACTGAGGTGATTGAAAAAATAACAAAATATTCTACAGTCAAATATTATTAAAGAAAGCACGGAAAAATTGGTATATGGGCGTGGGATAAAGAAAGCCAAAAGTCAGTTTAGCTCTTAAAAATAAAATAATTTTCAAAGGAGATACATATATGAGAAAAAATATTAAAATTATAATGGCGATAATGGTAGCAGCAACACTTTTTACAGTTAACAATGCAACTGTAAAAGCTAATATTGACGAAAATAATGCAACGAGTAATGATGCAGCAGTTAAAAAAGTAATTGACAGTATAAAGAGTAATGATTCGTCTGAAATAAATTTATATGATGGAAATGATTTTGAAAGTGTTTCGGAAAAATTGGAAAAATGGAGTGCAGAATCATTATTACCGGCAATAGATATATTAAGTCTTGCTAAACCGGAGAATCATGGAAATGCAGCAGCTGTTGTAGAATATAAAATAACAGGGCTTCCAAGCAACGTTGCAATTCAAAATTTTGTTATAGGTTCAAAATATATTTATGTAACACAACATGATTACAATAATAGAAACAATACATTACTGTCAAGATGTACAATAACAGGAATAAGAGATAGTGAGGATAATTCTATTATTGCAGAATGTAAAAATGGTGATTATATGACATTGAAAGATTTCGGACATGGAGAAAGTCTTGCAATGTCAACATATAATAACAGTACATATTTTTATGTGGGAGCAGCAGTTAATAAAACCAAAAATACTGATGAACGTTGGTCAAAACAAATAGCAAGAATAAAATATGTATCTAAGACAACGCTAAACAATAGCGATGCCAGCAAAATTAGATATTTGAATTATGCAAATACTAATTTAACAAGTGTGGGAACAGTAAATAGAGTAGCCTGTGCAGCATCATCTTCACAGTTTATTATTAGAACACAGGTTACTAGTGGAAAGGTTCAGTATAGCATATATGAATTAAGTGCAATTAATAAAGCTTTTGATGAAGCAGATGGAAGAACAGACAAAACAGTATCATTTAAGGGAAATACAACACTTAAAAAGGCTTGCACTAAATCGTTTGTGCAGTCAAGCAATGCGAATAATTTGGTTTATCCAAATGGTTCATTTCAGGGTATGGATTTAACAAATGGCGGAAATATATATCTAGCAGGTGGTGGGTATAACGATGCTTTTAATAGAGTGGCTAAAATGTCTTCATCTGGCAAATATATATTCAGATGGAATATTACTGAAATAGGACAAAAGAATAATGAGATAGAAGGAATTAAATCAAAAAATACGAAAATATTTTTTGCAATGAAAAGCGAAAGCACTAAAAATGACAAAAGAATTTTTAGTGCTACAGTAAAATAGTGATTTGATTTTAAATTGTACGAATAATTTTTAAAATCATGCAATAAAATTGGAAAATTATTCGTACAATTATTAAAGAATGGAGGTGCAAAAAATGAAAGGAAATATTAAAAGAATAGGATTGGTGTTACTTACTTTACTTACATTATCATTAGGTACGCTTGTAGTTAATGCAGAAACGAAAGATAGTGATTTCGTAATTGAGAATGGTGTCTTAAAGCAGTACAAAGGTAATGATGATACTGTTTACATACCGGAGGGAGTAACAAAAATTGCTTCAGATGCATTTAAAAATAATGAAATTTACAATGATAAAAGGACATATGCATTTGAAGATGATAATTATATTTTGCTTACTGATAAATTTTGTGCAAGAAAGATTGTTCTATCATCAACGGTGAAGGAGTTAGAAAGTTATGCAATCCCCACAAGAACAAAGGAATTAGTTTTAAATGAAGGACTTGAGATTCTTGATGATAGTGCATTACTAGATTCATCAATCACGGTTTTAAAACTACCATCCACTTTAAAAAAGATAGGTGATGATGCGTTTTCACTTTATGTAAAAAAGATAACGGGGAATTGCAAGGAAGTAGAAGTGACAGACAAAACATTTATATCTGCTGGTGATTTGAGAGTTTTAGAACTTGCGGGAGTTAAAAATATACCAAAGGGATTATTTAGTGAATGCAGGAAAATAACAAGGATGTCATTAACAGGAAGCTATGCAGAAATAAAAACAACTGACTTAAGAAAACTTAAAAAATTAAGAGCTATAAATACATCAAAAGCAATTCAGGGGAATTTGAAAGAATATTGTAAGAACTTAAAAAATAATAAAATAACTGTGTCGTATGAAATGAAAAAATTTGGAGATTTTCTTATTGAAAATAAAAAATTAGTTGAATATACAGGAAACAGCGAAATTGTTAAAATTCCAAATGGTGTCAAAGTCATAGGTGAAGAGGCTTTTGCAGGAGAAATAAACATTAAGAAGATTGTTATGCCTAATACTGTACGAAAAATTGAAAAAGGAGCTTTTGAAGTTTGTGACATGTTGAAGAGTGTTAAGTTTTCAAAGAAGTTAATAAGTATAGGAGATGAAGCGTTTTGCTGGAATACAATGATGGAAAAATATAATCTTCCAAAATCATTAAAGAATATTGGAAAGAAAGCCTTCAGAAAAAATTATAGTTTAAAAACTGTTAATGTACCTAAAAAGGTTAAAACTATACAGTTTGCAACATTTGAAAATTGCGTAAATTTAAAGAAAGTTAATATGAAATCTGTAATTAGTATCGAAAGAAGAGCTTTTTGTGGAGATAAAAAATTGAAAAAAGTAAAGCTTAATAAAAAGGTAAAGGTCGGAAAGAAAGCTTTTCTTTTCACAAAAGTAAAGGGACAGAAAACAACTTAAAATAAAAATAGGATACGAAGGAGGTATTGCTTATGAAAAACATTTTTAAAAGTTTGTGCTTTGGACTGCTGTTAGCATTTACTGTTATTTCAGTGAATCCGGTTAAAGATGTAAATGCTGCAACAAAAACAAAGGTTACTTACAAATTAGACAAAGGTACACTTACAGTTTCAGGAAAAGGTGAAATGCCAAAGAAAATGACTTTTAAAGAAAACAAAAAAATTAAAAAGGTTGTTATAAAAAATGGCATTACATCAATTCCAAAGTACGCTTTTTCAGATTGTAAAAAATTGAAGAAAGTTGTAATTGGAAAAGACGTAAAGAAAATTGGGAAATATGCGTTTAGTCATACGAAAGTAACTAGCGTAAATATACCGAATAAAGTGAAGAAAATTGAAACGGGAACTTTTGCTTACTGTAAGAAACTTAAAAAAGTGAACATAGGAAAAAAGGTTGCTAAAATAAAAGGTTTTGCATTTTGGAATTGCAATAATATCAAGAAGATAGAAATTCCAAATAGTGTTAAAGTTATTGAAAAACAGGCATTTTATAAATGCAAAAAACTTGAAAAGGTAAAACTTGGTAATAATGTTGAAACTATAGGAAATGCTGCTTTTCAAACAACAAATATTAAGAATGTTAAAATTCCAAACAGTGTAAAAGCAATGGGAGTGGCAGCATTTGATAGCGATAAAACAAAAATCAATGTGGAAATTCCGGGAAATATTACTGTAGACAAAGCACATTGGATTTCAGTTTGCAATGCAGGAAAAATAACATTTACAACAGATTTGAATATTGAATTAATTCAACATTTGGAAGCTGAAGATTTTGAAGTCTCAAAGAATGATCCGAATTACACGTCAATAGATGGAAACATTTATACAAAAGACGGTAAAACACTTGTAAGGGTAGCTGCATTAAAGAAGAACGTTAGAATTGTTGACGGATGTGAAAATATTTGTACATCAGCATTTCTTTACACACCTTTAGGTTTGAATTGGGAAGCAAAGTTAAGAAAACATATTGATAATCTTTTTATTCCAAAGACAGTTAAAAATATAGATGAAAAAAGCTATATAACATATGAAAGTGAACCTGAAAAGATTACTTCTGAAGAAAGAGCGAAAGTACAAAAAGGAGCAGTGACAATTAATAACATTCAGATTGAAAACAAAAATTTTGATGTCAATATTTTATCTAAACTATTGGATAAAGTTACATGTAACAAAGATGAAGTTTTAAAACAGCTGACAGCTAAATAATAGAATAAACTTAAAATAAAAATAGGGTATATTTAAAAGGGCTCTTTGTCAAGAGTGGGGGTAAAAAGATTTTTGACACAGTTGTGAACCATTGTTCACAACTGTGTTTTCTCTTTTAAGCAGAGGTCATAAGATTTGATTTTAAATTATACGAATAATTTTTAAAATCATGCAATAAAATTGGAAAATTATTCGTACAATTATTAAAGAATGGAGGTGCAAAAAATGAAAGGAAATATTAAAAGAATAGGATTGGTGTTACTTACTTTACTTACATTATCATTAGGTACGCTTGTAGTTAATGCAGAAACGAAAGATAGTGATTTCGTAATTGAGAATGGTGTCTTAAAGCAGTACAAAGGTAATGATGATACTGTTTACATACCGGAGGGAGTAACAAAAATTGCTTCAGATGCATTTAAAAATAATGAAATTTACAATGATAAAAGGACATATGCATTTGAAGATGATAATTATATTTTGCTTACTGATAAATTTTGTGCAAGAAAGATTGTTCTATCATCAACGGTGAAGGAGTTAGAAAGTTATGCAATCCCCACAAGAACAAAGGAATTAGTTTTAAATGAAGGACTTGAGATTCTTGATGATAGTGCATTACTAGATTCATCAATCACGGTTTTAAAACTACCATCCACTTTAAAAAAGATAGGTGATGATGCGTTTTCACTTTATGTAAAAAAGATAACGGGGAATTGCAAGGAAGTAGAAGTGACAGACAAAACATTTATATCTGCTGGTGATTTGAGAGTTTTAGAACTTGCGGGAGTTAAAAATATACCAAAGGGATTATTTAGTGAATGCAGGAAAATAACAAGGATGTCATTAACAGGAAGCTATGCAGAAATAAAAACAACTGACTTAAGAAAACTTAAAAAATTAAGAGCTATAAATACATCAAAAGCAATTCAGGGGAATTTGAAAGAATATTGTAAGAACTTAAAAAATAATAAAATAACTGTGTCGTATGAAATGAAAAAATTTGGAGATTTTCTTATTGAAAATAAAAAATTAGTTGAATATACAGGAAACAGCGAAATTGTTAAAATTCCAAATGGTGTCAAAGTCATAGGTGAAGAGGCTTTTGCAGGAGAAATAAACATTAAGAAGATTGTTATGCCTAATACTGTACGAAAAATTGAAAAAGGAGCTTTTGAAGTTTGTGACATGTTGAAGAGTGTTAAGTTTTCAAAGAAGTTAATAAGTATAGGAGATGAAGCGTTTTGCTGGAATACAATGATGGAAAAATATAATCTTCCAAAATCATTAAAGAATATTGGAAAGAAAGCCTTCAGAAAAAATTATAGTTTAAAAACTGTTAATGTACCTAAAAAGGTTAAAACTATACAGTTTGCAACATTTGAAAATTGCGTAAATTTAAAGAAAGTTAATATGAAATCTGTAATTAGTATCGAAAGAAGAGCTTTTTGTGGAGATAAAAAATTGAAAAAAGTAAAGCTTAATAAAAAGGTAAAGGTCGGAAAGAAAGCTTTTCTTTTCACAAAAGTAAAAGGTCAGAAAACAACTTAAAATAAAAATAGGGTATGTTTAAAAGGAGCAGTTCAATGTGAATCTGCTCCTTTATTAAATGTAATTAAATTTCTTTTATTCCTGTTATGTCAGGAGATATGTTCATTGAGTAGTTGGTGTGATAGATTACAAATCCGGGCATTGCACCGGCAACTTTTTTGATGTGTTTCTTTTGAATGTAATCTATTTCAACCTTGTCCTGAGCCTGTCCCTTTGAAAAATGAGCGGCAAGTCTTGCAGCTTCCTCGAAAGTTTTGTCAGGTAATTCACTGTTGTTAGCTTTTACAATAACGTGTGAACCGGGGAAAGTTTTGCTATGGAACCACCAATCGTTTCCTGTGGCAACTTTAAATGTAAGTTCTTCATTTTGAATATTGTTTTTGCCAACAAATATATCAAAGCCGTCTGAGGAGACGAAGTGAAGTGGCTTACTAAGGTTCTTTTCTTTTTTGTTATTTGTTTTCTTATGTTTAATGTAGCCTGTCTGAACAAGTTCCTGCTGAATTGCCTTTAAGTCATGCTCGCTTGTTGCCATATCAATTGATACGTTGATTGTTTCAAGATAATCAATTGATGCTTTAGTTGTCTTAATAATATCAATTAATGCATCCCCTGTACGCTTTAACTTGGCATACTTGTCATAGAACTTTTTGGCATTATCTATAGGAGATAATGTTTCATCTAATGGAATTGTAATAGGCTCTCCTGTGTAGAAATTCTCGGTTTCAAATTTTTTGGTACCAGGTTCAATTGAATATCCGTAGGCAGTGAGAATTTCGCCATATACTTTGTATTTATCTTTTTTCTCAGTGTCCTTCATCTGCTTAAGCTGAATATTGTATTTCTTTCTGTCTCTTTCAAGAGCAGTGGAAACAATACGTCTTAAGTCGGAAGATTTCTGGCGCATTCTTGTGTACAGATTCTTTTTGGAATAAAAGTCTTCCAATAATAAACTAATACTTTCGTAATTAGTTGCAGTGCAATCACCATATATTGAAAGTGGAACAGCACCAAAGTCTTCAGGCTTGCCATTTTTCTCATATATTAAAGGAGTGAAGTTTCCATCTTTAATTCGGTTAATTAACTGATAAAAACTCATCCAAATAAGATTCTGGTCGCCGTGTGCCAAAACATTGGCGGGCATTGAAGAATCAAGTTTGTTCTCAAAGCAAAGACTTTCAGCTATGGCAGGACTAATTCCTGTATAAGATGTAAAGATTGCTTTTGAAACAGGCATAGTATTTGAGAAAACAGTTTCCATAAAAGATTCTCTTGTAGCTTCCATTGGATTGTGTTTATCCATGGTGTCCGGAATAAAATAAGGTTTACCCGGCAATACCTGTCTTACAGAACTCATTACAGAAGTAATATGTTTAATACTGTCGATTATCATATTGTTGTCGTCCGTAAAAATAATATTGCTGTGTTTACCCATCAATTCAATTATAAGATGCTTGATTTTTATGTCGCCAAGTTCATCAAGATGTTGAATTTCAAAATCAACGATTCGCTCAAGTCCAGGCTGTGTTATACTGACAATTCTTCCATTATTAATATGTTTTCTAAGTAACATACAGAAATTAGGTGCTGTCATTGGACTTGGTTTGTTATTATTTGTAAAATATATTAAAGGAAGGCTTGCGTTAGCACTAAGAAGCATTCTATACTGAGACTTGTCAGCTTTAAATGTAAGCATAAGCTCATCTGATTCTGTCTGTGCGATTTTATATATCCTTCCATCTTTTAAAGTGGTGTTGAATTCTTTGACAAGAGCAGCCACTGTAACACCGTCAAAAGCCATAATATTTCTCCTATTATAATGTGTTTATGAATAATACATCTTGCAAGAAAAGAAGAGTACTAATCATTGTGTTTAAAATACTAGTAGAATTTTATTATTATTTCTTTATTAAGTCAACCTTGACGGTAGGGCTTTCTTGAATTATAATAAAGTGAATTATGACTATAACTAGGTCATAAACTATAAAAACCTTTGGAATACGGTATTGGAACATTTTTTCTAATATACATGTGTTCTAAGGCCGGGAGATAAAAATGTTAAAAAGTATGACGGGATTTGGCAGGTTTGAGGCTTCAGAAGGTGACAGAAAGGTTACTGTAGAGATAAAATCTGTTAATCACAGATATTTAGAATTGGGAATTAAGGTTCCTAAGAAGCTTAATTTTCTTGAAGGCGACATAAGAAATGAACTAAAAAAATACGTTGAAAGAGGAAAAGTTGACGTATTCATTACTTATGAAAATCAGGGAGAGGGCAATGAATGTGTAAGATATAATCCTATACTTGCAAGGGAATACTTTGAATGTTATGCAAGAATAAGTGAGGATCTTGGCATTGAGAATGATGTAAGAACAAGTTACATTATGAGAAGCCCTGATGTTATAACCATTGAGAATGAAGCTGATGACGAAGAGATTATTAAGTCTTTAGTTATTAAGGCTATTGACGGAGCAGCAGAGAGACTTGTTGAAACAAGAATTGCTGAAGGTGAAAGACTGAAAACAGATTTAATCAAGAAATTAGACGGTATGGTTTTAAATGTTCAGTTTATTACTGAAAAGTCACCGATTATTGTTGAAGAATACAAGGAGAAAATCACAACAAGGGTTCATGAATTGTTAGAAGAAACTCAGATTGATGAAGCAAGAATTGCTCAGGAAGTTACAATGTTTGCTGACAAGGTTTGTGTTGATGAAGAACTTGTAAGACTTGACAGTCATATTAAGGCTATGAAGGAAGCGTTAATTAATGGCGGAACAATCGGAAGAAGATTGGACTTTATAGCACAGGAAATGAACAGGGAAGCTAATACTACATTATCTAAAACATCTGACCAGGAGATTTCTGATAAGGCTATTGAACTTAAGACGGATATCGAGAAGGTTAGGGAACAAATTCAAAATATAGAGTAGGTCATATTATGAAAAAAGGTAAGTTATTAATTATTTCAGGTTTTTCCGGAGTTGGAAAAGGAACAGTTGTAAAATATATTCTTGATAATTATTCAGATTACAAGATTTCAATTTCAGCCACAACAAGAAGTCCCAGAGATGGCGAGGTTGACGGTACACATTATCATTTCCTTACAACTGAAAAGTTTGAAGATATGATTAAGAATAATCAGCTTTTGGAGTATGCTAATTATGTAGGTAATTATTACGGAACTCCAAGAGATTTTGTTGAAAAGAACATAAATGAAGGTAATAACGTTATTCTTGAGATTGAAACTCAGGGTGCTCTTCAGGTTAAGAAGATGATGCCTGAGGCAGTTATGATTTTCGTTTTACCACCTAATGCAGATACACTTAAAGAAAGACTTGTTGGAAGGCAGACAGAGACTATGGAAGTTATTAACAGGCGTTTAAGCAAGGCTGCAGAAGAAACAGGTGTTATTGATAAATATGATTATTTTGTAATAAATGATGAGATTGCAGATTGTGCAGCACGTATTAATGACATTGTAACAGACAATAATCCGGAGCTTATAGGTTCTGATTGTGTTAATAAGATTAAAAATGATATTTTAAAGTTTTCGAAAGGAGAATAAATATGTTACATCCATCATATTCAGATTTAATGGCAGTAGCTAACAGTGAGGTTGAAGATGGCGAACAGCCGGTAGTACAGAGCAGATATTCTATCGTTATGGCTACATCAAAGAGAGCTAGACAGATTATTGCAGGTGATGCACCTTTAGTTGAAAAAGCAGAGGGAAAGAAGCCTTTATCAATAGCTGTAGAAGAGCTTTATAATTCTAAAATTAAGATTTTAGGAGATGATGAGGAAGAATAAGTGTCAGTAGTGACACTTTTTTTCTATAATCTTATAGAGGAGTGTATATTTGAAGATTTTATTTGTATCTCTTGGCTGTGATAAGAACTTAGTAGATTCTGAACATATGTCAGGACTTTTGTCTAAGGCAGGCTATGAATTTACTGATGATGAGACACAGGCAGATATTATCATTATAAATAGTTGTTGTTTCATAAAGGATGCTAAGGAAGAAAGCATTGAGACTATTTTTGAAATGGCAAGATATAAAGAAGAAGGACAGTGTAAAGCTTTAGTTTTGGCAGGATGTCTTGCACAGAGATATCATGAAGAAATTAAAACAGAAATTCCGGAAGTGGATATTTGCATTGGGACAACAGCAATTGACAGCATTGTAAGTGCCCTTGATGATTATTTTAAAGAACATCAGAAGAAAGAATATTTAAAGGACATTGATTTCCTTGCGGCCGCTAATGCACCACGTAATCTTTCAACTATGGGCAGTTATGCATATCTTAAGATTGCAGAAGGTTGCGACAAACATTGTACTTACTGTATTATTCCAAAGGTACGTGGAAATTACAGAAGCGTAAAGATGGAATACTTGATAGATGAAGCAAAGAAACTTGCCGAGCAGGGAGTTAAGGAGCTTATTCTTGTAGCACAGGAAACTACAATGTATGGAAAGGATATTTACGGAAAGAAGTCCCTTCATATTCTTTTAAAAGAATTAGCTAAGATTTCAGGTATTTACTGGATTAGAATTTTGTATTGCTATCCGGAAGAAATATATGATGAATTAATTGATGTTATAGCATCAGAAAAGAAGATTTGTAATTATCTGGATTTACCAATTCAGCATGCAAGCGATACTATCTTAAAGAAGATGGGAAGAAGAACAACTAATAAAGACTTGCGTGACATAATTGGAAAGCTTAGAAAGAGAATCCCTGATATTGTTCTTAGAACAACATTAATAACAGGATTCCCGGGTGAAACAGAAGAAGATCACCAGATTAATCTTGATTTTGTAAATGAGATGGAATTTGAACGTCTGGGAGTGTTTACTTATTCAGCAGAGGAGAATACTCCGGCAGCTAACATGCCTAATCAGATTGATGAAGAAGTAAAAGAAGACAGACGTAATGACATTATGGAATTACAGCAGGATATTGTGTTTGACAATTCAGAAAAACACATTGGAAAAACATACATAGCTATGATTGAAGGAAGAATATCCGGTGAAAATGCTTATATGGGACGTACTTATATGGATGTTCCGGGCATTGACAGTAATATTTTCATAATTACAGACGAAGAACTTATGACAGGCGATTTTGTCAAAGTTAAAGTTACAGGTATTAATGACTATGATCTTATTGGTCAGTTAGATGAATAGAATGGAGGAATTTATGAATTTACCTAACAAATTAACAATATTTAGAATTCTATGTATTCCTGTTTTTGTTGTATTAATGTTAGTTAATGCTATACCTTACAACAATTATATTGCAGTTGGAGTTTTTATTATTGCAAGTTTAACAGATATGCTTGACGGAAAGATTGCAAGAAAGTATAATCTTGTAACTAATTTTGGAAAGTTTATGGATCCTTTAGCAGATAAACTTTTGGTTAGTGCAGCACTTATCTGTCTTTGCGGAAGCAAGATTCCGGCATGGATTGTTATTATAATTATAAGCAGAGAGTTGTTTATAAGTGGTTTTAGAACATTAGCTGCAGATCAGGGAATTGTTCTTGCCGCAGGATGGTGGGGAAAATTTAAAACAACATTCCAGATGATAATGATTATTGTCCTAATCCTTGATATCCCTCTTAAAGCATTTGATATCATTGGTTGGATTTTAATATGGATATCTCTTGCACTTACAATTATTTCTATGATTGATTATGTGGCAAAGAATATTCAGGTTTTGAAAAATTAATTCTATGAAAAATAACGGAGGAAAATTATGTTGGCGTACAGAGATTTGACTAAAGAACAGTTAGAGGAAGAGTTATTAAAGCAGAAGGAAGCTTACAAGGAGATATGTGCAAAAAATATTAGCCTTGATATGTCCAGAGGAAAACCGGGTCCTGACCAGTTAGATTTATCAATGGATATGCTTGATGTATTTAACAGCAAGTCAGAATTAAAGAGTGAAAACGGTTTTGACTGTAGAAACTATGGTGTTATGGATGGTATTCCTGAAGCAAAGAAGTTAATGGCTGATATAATGGGTACTAAGCCTGAAAACGTTATTGTTTATGGAAATGCAAGTTTAAATATTATGTATGATACGGTTTCACGTTCATACACACATGGAGTTAACGGTTCTACACCTTGGTGTAAACTTGAAAAGATTAAATGGTTATGCCCTGTTCCGGGATATGACAGACATTTTGCTGTTACAGAGCAGTTTGGCATTGAAATGATTAATGTTCCATTGTTAGAAGATGGCCCTGACATGGATATGGTAGAAGAATTAGTAAGTAAGGATGCTGCAATAAAAGGTATTTGGTGTGTTCCAAAATATGCTAACCCTACAGGAACATCTTATTCAGATGAAACTGTAAAGAGAATGGCAGCATTAAAGCCGGCAGCAGAAGACTTTAGAATATATTGGGATAATGCTTATGGAATCCATCATTTATATGATGACGAGGCTAATCAGGATAAACTTCTTGATATTATTTCGGAATGTAAAAAAGCAGGAAATCCTGATATGGTTTATGAATTTGCATCAACATCTAAGGTAACATTCCCTGGTTCCGGTGTGGCTGCACTTGCAACTTCAAAGAATAATATTGAATTTATTAAGAAGCAGATGACTATTCAGACAATTGGTCATGACAAAATCAATCAGTTAAGACATGTAAGATACTTCAAAGATATTAATGGAGTTAAAAAGCATATGATGAAACATGCTGAAAAACTCAGACCTAAATTTCAGGCTGTTATTACAATGCTTAACAAGGAATTAAAAGATGCTGACATTGCAACATGGACAAACCCTAAGGGTGGATATTTCATTTCTTTTGATGTAATGGAAGGCTGTGCTAAGAAGATTGTTCAGATGTGTAAGGAAGCAGGAATGGTACTTACAGGAGCAGGAGCAACATATCCTTATGGAAAAGATCCTGAAGATAAAAATATTAGAATCGCTCCATCATTCCCTTCACCTGAAGAATTGGTTGAAGCTAGCAAGATTTTAATTGTTTGCACTAAGATTGCAACAATTGAAAAAATGCTTGATAAATAATGTCAAAAATATTGAACAATATAGAAAATAGGTTACATTGATTTTGTGTAACCTATTTTTTATTTCACATGTAGTAAATCTAAATGAAACTTTGTTATACTTATATGAAAGATTAACTATTATTGTAGGTCTTTTATTATTTTGAGTATTTTTTCTTTTAAAACAGTATCACATTTTTTTAGCTCTAAAATTATCTGTTGGTCAAGTGATTCGTTGTCGGAAGAATATTCTTCGCTGACAACATAGTCAAGGGTTGTGTTCATGGCTTTACATATGTAAACTAACGTGTTAAGTGATACTTTGCTATGGCAGTTTTCGATATTGCTTATATGGCTTACATTTACATCTGCAGCAGTTGCAAGATATTCCTGGGTAAGTCCCATTGAAACTCGTTTTCTTCTGATTTTGTTGCTTATAGCTTTGTAATTAATCTCTTTCATTTTCGCTACCTCATCTTTCTGTTTCATTAAATTTTATTATGAATGAAAATGTTACTTAATAAGCCGTAACTATAAAATGTTTACCTACAGGAAAAATATGGAAAAAGATTAATCAATACTTTTAAAAAATCACATTAAATCCCCAAGAATTATAAAAATACATGATAAAAATTCAATTATTATGTTGCTTATTGAATGAACAAGTAGTAAGATATACTTATGGTTAAAGCAATGTACGATAAATGCTAATTTACACAGAAAGTTCTATAAAAAAATTTCCGTTGGTATTGACAGGACTAAAATATTATATTAATATTATTACGAACACAAGTTCGAAAAGAGAGGAAGACGACGATATGAATAAAGAAGATAAATTAAAAGCATTGGATGCAGCCATTGCGCAGATTGAAAGACAGCATGGTAAAGGTTCAATTATGAAGTTAGGAGATTCAGGTAAGTCTATGAATGTGGAAACTATTCCTACAGGTTCTTTAAGCTTGGATCTTGCTTTGGGTATGGGAGGAATACCTAAGGGCAGAGTAGTTGAAATCTATGGACCTGAATCAAGTGGTAAGACTACTGTAGCTCTTCATATGATTGCGGAAGTTCAGAAGAGAGGCGGAGTTGCAGGTTTTATTGATGCAGAACATGCACTTGATCCTGTATATGCTAAGGCTATAGGTGTTGATATTGATAATTTATATATTTCACAGCCTGACTATGGAGAACAGGCACTTGAAATTACTGAAACAATGGTAAGATCAGGTGCAGTTGACATTATAGTAGTTGACTCTGTTGCAGCATTAGTTCCTAAGGCCGAAATTGACGGCGAAATGGGTGAATCTCATATGGGACAGCATGCACGTCTTATGTCACAGGCATTACGTAAATTAACAGGTATTATGAACAAGACAGGATGTACTGTAATTTTTATTAACCAGTTAAGAGAGAAGATTGGTGTAATGTTTGGTAACCCTGAAACAACTACAGGTGGTAGAGCGTTAAAATTCTACGCTTCTGTTAGAATGGATGTTAGAAGAGTTGAAACACTTAAGACAGGTGGCGAGATGGTAGGTAACCGCGCAAGAGTTAAGGTTGTTAAGAATAAGATTGCACCACCATTTAAGGAAGCTGAATTTGATATTATGTTTGGTAAGGGTATATCAAGAGAAGGAGATATTCTTGACTTGGCAGCTAATTGTGGTGTTGTTATTAAGAGTGGTTCATGGTATGCATATAATAATGAGAAGATTGGTCAGGGACGTGAGAATGCCAAGAAGTACTTTATGGAGAATCCTGCAGTAATGGAAGAAGTTGAACAGAAAGTTAGAGATTTCTATAACATTGACGGAACACAGCAGGAAGAAGCAGAACAGCCTGTAGGTGAAGAATAATATAGAATTGTAATAAGGGATTATGATTAGGGTTGTGCGGATAGAGCCTTATAAGAACAGAAAAAAAGTTGTATTGGATAATGGAGAGAAGTTTCTGCTGTATAAGGGTGATATTAGAAAGTTTAAATTAGAAATTAATCAGGAAATTTCTAAAGTAACATATAATGAGATTAAACAGCTATTATATGAGCGTGGAAAAGAAAGAGCTTTATATATTCTTGATAAGACTTTCAAGACTGAAAAGCAGATTAAAGATAAACTAATTCAGGGAATGTACCCTGAGGATGTTATCAAGAGGATTCTTGAATTCCTTAAGAAGTACGACATTATTAATGACAAGAGATATGCTTCAATGTACATTGAGTATAAGGGTAAAACCAGAAGCGGAAGACAGATATCTCAGGATTTAATGATTAAGGGAATATCTAAGGATATAATTAGCGAAAGCTTTGAATCAACTGATTATTCGGATGCTGACTCTTTAAAGAAGATTATTGATAAGAGAGCTAAAAGATATAATCTGGATGATAGGAAGGATTTGCAGAAGTTGTATCAATATCTAATGGGAAAAGGCTATAAATATTCGGATATAAAGAATGAATTATCAGAGTATTTTGAACATTTGGAAAGTCAATTTGATGATGAAATTTAAGTCGTTATAGTGATTGAGTAATATTTGACTTAAATGGTTTCTGTTAGAAGAATTATTGCTACAATATGTATTAGTTCTCTCATTATCTTACACGACATATTGTTGGAATCTATTCAAAATCTATTAGTGGTTTACTTGACATAAGTATACTAATAAAGTAAAATAGATTTGTTGTATTGTACAATGAAAACTAAATAAGGAGGTGCTCCTGTGAATACTACTACTTGGATTATTGTATTGATTGTAGTGGCTATAGTAGTTGCACTGATTTCCGCTTTTATCGCAACACAGGTTAGAAAGAATGTTGTAGAGAAGAAGATAGGTTCAGCAGAGGGGAAGGCTAGAGAGATTATTGATGAAGCAATAAAGTCAGCTGAAGCTAAGAAGAAGGAAGCTCTTTTGGAAGCTAAGGAAGAGAACCTTAAAGCAAAGAACGAACTTGATAAGGAAATCAAAGAACGAAGAGCTGAAGTACAACGATATGAAAAGAGAGTTCTCAACAAGGAAGAGGCTATTGAAAGAAAGTCAGAGTCTCTTGAAAAGAAAGAGAACGGTCTGAAGAATAAGGAAGAAAAGTTAGCCGAAGCTCAGACTAAAGTAGACGAATTAAGCGAAAAACGCGTACAGGAACTTGAAAGAATCTCTGGATTAACCTCCGAACAGGCAAAAGAATATTTGTTGAAGACTGTTGAAGAAGAAGTTAAAATTGAAACTGCAAAATTAGTGAAAGAATTAGAATCTCAAGCTAAGGAAGAAGCTGATAAGAAAGCTAAGGAGATAGTAGTAAATGCTATCCAGAAATGTGCTACTGATCATGTTTCAGAAACAACTATTTCTGTAGTTTCACTACCTAATGATGAAATGAAAGGTAGAATTATTGGTAGAGAGGGAAGAAACATTAGAACTCTTGAATCACTTACAGGTGTTGATTTGATTATCGATGATACACCGGAAGCTGTTGTTTTATCAGGATTTGATCCAATCAGAAGAGAGATTGCAAGAATTGCACTTGAAAAGCTGATTGTAGACGGACGAATCCAGCCAACAAGAATAGAAGAAATGGTAAATAAGGCTCGAAAAGAAGTAGAGACTATGATTCGTGAAGAAGGTGAAGCAGCAACATTAGAAGTAGGTGTACATGGAATACATCCGGAACTTGTAAAACTTCTTGGTAAGATGAAGTTTAGAACAAGTTATGGACAAAATGCTTTGAAACACTCAATTGAAGTTGCACATCTTTCAGGATTGTTAGCGGCTGAGATGGGATTAGATGTAAGAATTGCTAAGAGAGCAGGTTTATTACATGATATAGGTAAAGCAGTTGACCATGAAATGGAAGGCACACATATTCAGCTTGGTGTAGATTTATGTAGAAAATACAAAGAGTCAGCAGTTGTTATTAATGCTGTTGAAGCACACCATGGTGACGTTGAACCTGAAAATCTTATTGCATGTATCGTTCAGGCTGCAGATGCTATTTCTGCTGCAAGACCAGGTGCAAGAAGAGAAACACTTGAGACATACACAAATAGACTTAAACAGTTAGAAGATATTACAAATTCATTCGAGGGAGTGGACAAATCTTTTGCCATTCAGGCAGGTAGAGAGATTCGAGTTATGGTTATTCCTGAAAAGGTTACAGATGCCGATATGGTATTAATGGCTAGAGATATTTCTAAACAGATTGAAGCTGAGTTAGAATATCCGGGACAGATTAAAGTTAACGTTGTTAGGGAATCCAGAGCAATAGATTACGCAAAATAAATCTACAAATAATAGGTGTTATATATTACTTAGTGTTATATATAACACCTTTTCTTTTTTTCTATAATGGGATATACTTTAATATATTACAGTGTCAAAAGATTTTTTGATAACTTAATCTTTATGATAAATGTGTGAAAATATGGAGGTATACAAAATGGATATGATTGGTTTTATTGGTATGGGAAATATGGGAACGGCTATGCTAAAGGGAGCAAAAAGAACATTTGATGGTTCCCGGATTATATTTCATAGAAAATCAGTGGATAAAATGAAAAAATTGGCAGAAGAAGAAAAGGTGAATTATGCCATGTCTAATTCAGAAGTAGTTGAAAAGTCAAAGTACATAATTTTGGCAATAAAGCCTCAAATGTTTGAAAAAGTTATAGACGAAATAAATGACAGTTTAGACAATGATAAAGTTATTATTTCTCTTGCACCGGGATTTACAATTACTCAGTTAAAAGAAAAATTAAAAGCCGGCAGAATTGTAAGAAGCATGCCTAATACTCCAGCTATGATTGGAGAAGGAATGACGGGAGTATGTTTTGATGAAAATGAATTTGATGAAAATGAAATAGATGTTATTAATAAGATTTTTGAGTCAACAGGAAAAGCAAAGAAGGTTGACGAAAAACTTATGAATAGTGTTGTCTGTGCTAGCGGAAGTTCACCGGCGTATGTGTTTATGTTCATTGAAGCCTTGGCAGACAGTGCCGTAAAATGCGGATTGCCTAGAAAGGATGCTTATGAATTTGTTGCACAGACAGTTTTAGGTTCTGCTAAGTTGATGCTTGAAACAGGAAAGCATCCGGGAGAATTAAAGGATATGGTATGTTCACCTGGCGGAACAACTATTGCAGGAGTTGCCGAATTAGAAAAGAATGGATTTAGAAAAGCAATTTTTGAGGCAACAGATGCGTGCTTTAATAAATGCAATAATATTAAATAAGCATATTAAAAAATATAGAAAGTGAGGCTAATATAAATATGAGCAATATTGGCAATTTTAAAAGAGTGGGACGTGAAGTTGTTTATAAGGGAAAGATTCTTGAGTTTTGTCAGGATGAAATCCAAACATCTAAAGGCCATCATGTAACATGGGATTTCCTTAACCACAAAGGTGCGGCAGCTATTGTGCCTGTAATGGATGATGGAAAGATTCTTATGGTTAAACAGTGGAGAAATGTTGTGAACAGAGTTTCTCTTGAAATTCCTGCAGGAGCAAAGGACACTGTGGAAGAACCAACTCTTGAATGTGCAACAAGAGAGTTGGAAGAAGAGACTGGTTACAAACCGGGAAGAATGGAATTCCTCCACACAATAGTTCCGGCTGTTGCTTATTCAGGAGAAATAATAGATATTTATGTGGCATTTGATTTGCAGAAATCGCATCAGAATTTTGACGAGGACGAAGATATTGAATTGGCTGCATACACTATTGAAGAATTAATTGAAAAAGTTATGTCAAATGAAATTCAGGATGTAAAGACAATGGCAGCTATTTTGGCATATTATTATAAATACTGTAATAAATAATAAAATAAAACATAGAATTTATAAAAAATGTGTGTGAATTACATTGAATATATTTATGAAGAATTTTAAAATCTACACTTTTCTGCTTGGAATAATTGTTGGAACAATTGTTTTTAATGTAATAAGTGTAGATTTTTCTTTTGAAGATATTTATAACATAAAAATAAATGATTTTATTGGAAATTTCATATTTGTAATCTTATATTTGATAAAGTATATAATTTTCTATTCAATACTTATGATTATAAAAGAGAAGAATGTAGTGGCGGCATTTCTCCTATTTGCTCAGGGGTTATATTTTTCAGGTTTAATTACAATAATAGTTTATACCCAAAATTATATTTGTATATGTGGAATAATAATTCTAATAACAAAAATAGCCATAATTTCAACACTCTTTAATGAAATGCAGCTTAGAAAAAAGGTGCTGTATGTTTTTGTTACAGTGATAATGGGAGGCTTTTTAGAAAATATTTTGATTTTTTTATTATGAAAAATAACTACATATGGTATTGAAAAAGCAAAAAATAATACATATATTGTATTACTTAAAAATAATAAGTTTTTTAAGAGAAAAATGTGTTTGATTTTCCCTTTAAAGCCTTATATAATAGGTATATCACGCTAAAAGCAGAGGATAGTGAGAAAAGATGCAGAATATAATTGAAGAATTCATTTTACAATTGCATACTAAAAAGGATACTTCAAGCAATACTGAAATTTCATACAAAAGAGATCTTACAAAATTTTTTGAATATTTAAATATTGGCAGTATAGAAGAAATTAAAAATATTACTAAGCATGATTTAGAAGGATACATAAAACATTTAAGTGACATTGGAAGAGCCACAACAACTATATCACGTAATGTCGCATCAATTAAGGCATTTTTTGCTTATCTATATGATGAAGAAATTATGAAGAGCAATCCTTCAGTGGGGGTAAAGGCACCTAAAATTATTAAGAAAGTACCTGAAATTTTAACTGTAAGTCAGGTTGATGCATTGTTAGAACAGCCATCTAAAAATTCGCCTAAGGAATTAAGAGATAAGGCTATGTTGGAACTTTTATATGCAACAGGAATGAGAGTTACTGAATTAATAACTCTGAAAATGGATGATGTAAATCTGGCACAGGAATATGTGGTTTGCCACGATAGAAAGAAGGAGAGAATTGTTCCTTTTGGTTCGGATGCAAAGAAGGCTTTAGTAAGGTATATAACAGATGGAAGAGAGTATTTGTTGGGAGATAACGAAGACAGCGTTATAATGTTCCCTAATTGTCAGGGTGGAGCAATGAGTCGCCAGGGCTTTTGGAAATTAATTAAGACGTATGGCAAAAAAGCGGGCATAGAGACAGAATTGACACCACATACATTAAGACATTCGTTTGCTTCCCATTTAGTTGAAAATGGGGCAGATTTAAAGTCTGTACAAGAAATGCTTGGACATTCTGATATATCAACAACACAGATTTATATGACATCCGGAAATAAAAGAGTGCGAGAAGTATATGCCAAGGCACATCCGAAGGCATAAGATTTACTTTAAAAGAAAAGTTAAAGTAATGTGGTATGATTGAAAAGAATATTGAATATTATAAGTAGTGAGAAAGGAACAGCGTAGACTGTTCCTTTTTTAGTGTGGTATGTAGATTTATATAAGTGTAATGTGATTACACATTTCACACCATCTTTAAGCTTCTTCAGCAATGATGTGTAATAATTTTTCAGTGTCATCCCATCCTAAGCATGGATCAGTAATTGATTTACCATAAATATGTTCATCAACTTTTTGGTTGCCACCTTCGATATAGCTTTCAATCATTAAGCCTTTTACAAAGCCCTTTAAGTCATTTGAATGTTTACGGTTATGCATGATTTCCTTAGCAATACGAATCTGCTCCATATATTTTTTGTTTGAATTTGAATGGTTACAGTCAATAACTAAAGCAGGATTAGCAAATCCCTTATCTTTGTACATTTCGTATAAGTTAACCATATCTTCGTAATGGTAGTTAGGAATGCACTGTCCGTACTGATTAACGGCACCACGTAAAATTGCATGTGCCAAATCGTTACCTGTTGTCTGAACATCCCATCCTCTGTAAAGGAATGAATGAGATGACTGTGCTGCTTCAATAGAGTTAAGCATGATTGACAAGTCTCCACTTGTAGGATTCTTCATGCCTACTGGAATATCCATACCGCTGGCTGTAAGTCTGTGCTGCTGATCTTCAACTGATCTTGCACCAACTGCCACATATGAAAGACAATCTGAAAAATATCTTGCATTTTCAGGATAAAGCATTTCATCTGCAAGAGGAAATCCTGTATCTTCCATAATCTTTAAGAACATCTGTCTTATAGTAATTAAACCCTGAAGTAAGTCAGGTTTCTTTTCAGGATCAGGCTGATGAAGCATACCTTTGTAACCCTTACCTGTTGTACGAGGCTTGTTAGTGTAAACACGAGGAATAATAAAAAGCTTATCTTTAACTTCTTCCTGAACTCTTGCAAGTCTTCCAACATAATCTTCAACAGCTTCCTGATTATCTGCTGAACATGGTCCGATTATTACAGCAAATTTATCACTTTCACCTGTAAAAATCTTTCTGATTTCTTCGTCATTGATTTGTTTCTGTTTTTCAACTGCCTCTGGAACAGGGTACATAGTTTTAATTTCCAAAGGTGTTGGTAATTTTCTAAAAAATGTGCTACTCATAGTTGGTCTCCTTTTTCCCTATTAGAAATATATATTTGTTCAATAAATTTCTATAGGACAGTATAACATAAATGCCTTATTTTTCAATAAAAAGGACATAAATGCAGAAGAAAAAGGTCAGAAAATGTGGTATAAATATGATAAAAGATAGTAGAAAATGAAAAAATATAGTATAATGCATTTTAACAAAAATATTTTATGGGCTTATAGTTCAGTAAGATTCTATGAATCTGTAATTATACAATAATGAAAAATAAAAGTAGAAAGGGGAAGTGATATGTTTAAAAGAGTGATTTGGATTATACTTGACAGTGTTGGCATTGGGGAATTGCCGGATGCAGATTTGTTTGGAGATGTGGGAGCGGACACATTAGGACACATTTTCGAAACAATTAAAGATTATAATCTACCTAATATGGGAAAATTAGGACTTGGAAACATTGATGGAATAGCAGAATCTATTAAGAAATCAGATGCTACAGACCATGACATAATATCCGGTTCTGCCAAGAAATTGGAGCCTGTAGGTATATATGGAAAGGCTAAGGAAGTATCTGCCGGAAAGGATACAACAGTTGGTCATTTTGAAATGACAGGCATTTGGACTAAACAGAAGTTTCCAACTTATCCTAATGGTTTTCCTAAAGAGATAATAGACAGATTTATTGAAGAGTCAGGAATACCGGGAGTGTTGTGCAATGGAGTGGCTTCAGGAACAGAAGTTATAAAACAGTATGGAGCTGAACATGAAAAGACTAAGAAACCTATTGTTTATACTTCAGCGGACAGCGTATTTCAAATTGCCTGTAACGAAGATGTGTACTCACCTGAAGAATTGTACAGAATATGTATGGTTGCACGAAAGATTCTTGTTGGGAAAAATCAGGTTGCGAGAGTAATTGCAAGACCTTTTGTGGACAAAAATGGAGTTTATACAAGAACATCTAATAGAAAGGATTTTTCAGTTGAACCGGAAGATGGTAACCTTTTAGATGTTTTAAACAATAATAATATTAATGTATGGGCTGTTGGAAAAATAAATGATATTTTCTGCGGAAAAGGAATAAATAAGGCAGTTCACATTGAAAACAATATGGACGGAGTTGATAAGACTTTAATGCTTATGAATGAAATGGACAAGGGACTTATTTTTACGAATCTTGTAGAATTTGACTCTAAATGGGGCCACAGAAGAGATGTGGACGGGTATAGCAGGGGGCTTGTGGATTTTGATAACCGATTACCTGAAATTATCAGTAATCTTAGAGATGATGACTTGCTTATAATAAATGCAGACCATGGATGTGATCCGACTTTTAAGGGAACAGATCACACAAGAGAATACATTCCGGTTCTTATGTATGGAAAAAAAGCAAAAAGTGGAGTGAATCTTCACGTGTTGAATACTTTTGCAGACATAGGTCAGACAATTGCAGACAATTTTGGGTGCAAGATTTCTATGGGAACAAGCAGATTGGAGGAAATATGGAAAAACAATATCATATAAAACTTTCAAGTGAAGATATAGGAAAATATGTTATTTTGCCGGGAGACCCGGGAAGATGTAAAGAGATTGCTAAATATTTTGATGAACCTAAATTTGTTACATCAAATAGAGAATATACAACATATACGGGGACTGTTTTAGGAGAAAAAGTTTCAGTAACATCTACAGGAATAGGAGGCCCGTCGGCAGCAATTGCAATGGAAGAATTAGTGGCCTGTGGCGCACATACTTTTGTAAGAATAGGAACTTGCGGAGGAATTAATACTAAAGTTAAGTCAGGTGATATGGTTATAGCAACAGGCGCAATAAGAATGGAGGGTACAAGTAGGGAGTATGCTCCAATAGAATATCCTGCAGTACCTGATTTTCAGGTTGCTACAGCGTTGGTTCAGGCGTGCAAAGAGTTAAATAAACCATATCATTGTGGAGTTGTTCAGTGTAAGGATTCTTTTTATGGACAGCATAATCCTAACAGAATGCCGGTTTCTTATGAACTACTTAACAAATGGGAAGCCTGGAAAAGGTTAGGTGTACTTGCAAGTGAAATGGAATCAGCAGCTTTGTTTACTGTTGCAGATTCTTTGGGGGTAAGATGTGGTTCTGTTTTCAATGTTATTTGGAATCAGGAAAGAAAAGCATTAGGGTATGAGGAACCGGACTGTCTAGATACTGACATTGCTGTCAGAGCAGCGGTTTTGGCAATAAAACTATTAATAGAGGAAAGTAAAAATGACAGATAATAAAAAAATAAGGTCTACGCTAAGTAAAAAAGTAAAAAAAACAAAAGATTCTTTTCATACAGCATATAATAAACATACAATTTATATGTATATTGTAGTTGCCTTAGTATTAACCTTTATAGTTGAAATGATTGCAGGTATTGCAGCTTTTGATCACTCAAAGATGTATGGAGTTTATTTTCTTATAGGTTCTCCATATGTGTTCATATGTAATGCATTTATAGTTATGATGACGTTATCTTTTACACTTTTGTTGAGAAAACGTATTTTTTGGATTAGTGTAATTTCAGTAATGTGGATAATACTTGGAGTTACCAACGGTGTGCTTGTGGCAACAAGGGTAACACCACTTACTGCATCAGATTTCAGATTAATTGACAGTGCTTTTTCAATTATGGACAAGTATTTTTCTATTTGGCAGATTATTCTTGTTATAATTGGAGTAATAGCAGCTTTGGCAGTTCTTGTGTTACTGTTTTTCAGGGCACCAAAAGTAGACCATAAGATTAAGTATGGACGAAACATAGTTGCAATTGTTTTAATATGGGTTATTGGAATGGGTGCAATTAATTTGGGAATTGCTTCAGGTCTTATTAATAAGAAATTTGGAAACTTAAGAGATAGTTATTTTAAATATGGCTTTGCATACTGTTTTACTAACAGCGTTTTAAATACGGGAATACAGAAGCCTAAAAATTATTCAGCAAGCTCAATTAAAAAGATTGTTGATGAAGAAGAAAGTCAGGCAACGGAGGCAACAGAGAAGACACCTAATATTATTTTTCTTCAGTTAGAGTCATTCTTTGACCTTAATAATATGACAAATATTAAGCTTTCAGATAATCCTGTACCTAATTTCGAAAAAATATACAATGAGTATCCAAGTGGATATTTAACTGTTCCGGTAGTTGGAGCAGGAACTGTAAATACTGAATTTGAAATAATGACAGGAATGAACCTTGACGATTTTGGATCAGGAGAACTTCCATTTAAGACTGTTTTAACAAATCATACAAGTGAAAGCATTTGCTATAACTTAAAAGAATACGGTTACAAATGTCACGCAATTCATAATAATACAGCAACATTTTATGGAAGAAATAAGGTATTTTCTAACCTTGGTTATGATACATTTTCATCTATAGAAACTATGAATATTACAGAATTTACTCCAACAGGATGGGCGAAAGATAAGTTCTTAAAAGATGAAATTTTGGATACACTTGATTTTACAACTGAGCAGGATTTTATTTATGCAATTTCAGTTCAGGGACATGGGGCATATAGTGTTGACGACAGCTATGAATCAAAAATCAAAGTTACAGGTTTAGATGACGAAAGTTTAACAAGGGAATATGAATATTATGCCGACCAGACCAGGGAAATGGATAAGTTTATAGGAAGTCTTGTTAAGGCTTTAAAGAAACGTAAAGAGGAAACCATACTTGTTATGTACGGTGATCATTTACCGTCTCTTGGTATAACTGCCGAAAATCTAAAGAATAAGAACGTATATCAGACTCAGTATGTTATTTGGAGTAATTTTGACAATGATTATTACAAAAACAAAAAGGTTAAGGCTTATCAGTTAGAGTCAAGAATTTTAAAGCCGCTTAAGATGACAGCCGGAGTTATTAATAACTATACACAGTTCCATAGAAAGGACAGTGATTATAAGGAGAACCTTAAAAATTTGGCATATGACATGCTTTATGGTGATAATTATGCCAGTGGCGAGGAAAATCCTTATGTTGCAACAGATTTGCAACTAGGAATACATCCGGCAAGGTTAACAAACATACAGCAGGTATATGAAGATGATGTTATAGACGGATTTTTCTATGGTGAAAATTTTAATACTTACAGTAAGGTTTACATTAACGATGAAGAAATGGAAACAGACTTTATTGATAACAATACGTTAATGGTAAGAGACTGTAACATTAAATATGGTGACAAAGTAGTTGTATGCCAGCAGGACGCAGATGGAGTGATTTTAACTCAAACAGATGAGTTTACTTATAGTGAAGATGAAATTAAACCACCTAATTATACGCCACCTGAAACAAAAAAGGCGAAAGCAACTAAAAAGTCAAAGAAATCTAAAAAGTCAAAGAAGAATAAAGAAGCAGAAACAACTTCTAAATAAAAGAATTTTAAACTTAAAAAATATGAATATATATGTTTTTTCTCCATTACAATATAATAAATGTAGTGGAGTTTTTTTGTTATGAAAAAAATGATAGCAATAGTAATGGTAATTGTAATAATATCGCAGGTTCCTGTTTTTGGCGAAGAAAGTCATGAACTTAATATTGATTCAAAATCATGCGTATTAATGGAAAGCAGTACAGGAATGGTTTTGTATGAAAACAATCAGAATGAAAAACTTAGTCCTGCAAGCATAACCAAAATAATGACTTTGATACTTATTTTTGATGCAATACATAGTGGAAAAATAAAGCTTACGGATGTGGCAACAACAAGTGCTTATGCCAAAAGTATGGGAGGCTCTCAGGTTTTTCTGGAAGAGGGAGAAACCCAGACTGTGGAAACACTTATAAAGTGTATTATTATTGCTTCCGGAAATGATGCTTCTGTTGTAATGGCAGAAATGATTGCAGGTTCGGAAGAAGCATTTGTTAAGAAAATGAATGAAAGGGCAAAAAGTCTTGGAATGAACAACACTCATTTTATTGACTGCTGCGGGCTTACGGATTCTGACGACCATTATACAACTGCAAAGGATGTGGCTTTAATGTCCAGAGAGTTAATTGAAAAATATCCTGAAATATTTAAGTATTCGACAATATGGATGGAGTCAATAAGCCATAAGACAAAGGCGGGAGAGAAAGAATTTGTACTGTCTAATACCAATAAGCTTTTAAAAACCAATCAGTATGTAAAAGGTCTTAAAACAGGAAGCACCTCAAAAGCAAAATATTGTGTGTCAACGGTGGCAGAAAAGGATGGCGTTCAGTTAATTGCCGTGGTTATGGCTGCACCTGATTATAAAATAAGATTTAAGGAATCAGAAAAACTGATTAACTACGGATTTTCCAATTGTAAGGTTTACACTGACAATGACGGATATAAAACGAAAATAAAAGTAACCAATGGAAAGAAAGACAAAGTTGACATTTCAACTAACAGGTTTTCTTACGTAGATACAAAAGGAAGGGACCTTTCAAAAGTAACAAAAAAGGTATTTGTAAATAAAAAAGTGAAGGCTCCTGTTAAGAAAAATCAAAAAGTAGGCTATATTGAATATTATCTTAATGACAAATCAATTGGAAAAAGTGACATAGTAAGTGTTACAAATGTGGAAAAAGCGGACTATTTTCATACAATAAAATCTTTTGGCTTGCGATTACTACAATTACAGTATTCTTAAAAACTATTGAAAAAAACAGGTTTTTTTTGTAAAATCATAAATTGTACTAAAAGAAGAGAGAAAATTATGGAATTAGAAGTTAAGTTACAGGTTTTTGAAGGACCTTTAGATTTATTATTACATTTAATTGAAAAGAATAAAGTAGATATATATGACATTCCAATTGTTGAAATTACGGAACAGTATCTTGATTATGTAAGCAAGATGCCTAAAGATGATTTGGATTTGGCAAGTGAGTTCCTTGTAATGGCAGCAACTCTTATTGATATTAAGAGTAAGATGCTTCTTCCTAAAGAAGTTGATGAGAATGGTGAAGAGATTGATCCAAGAGCAGAACTTGTTGAAAAGCTGATTGAGTATAAGGTATACAAGTATGCGGCTGTGGAGCTGCGCGACATGCAGGTTTATGCAGGAAAGTCATTATATAAAGAACCTACAATTCCTGACGAGGTGGCAAAATATGCACCTCCGGTAGATTTAGATAATCTTCTTAAGGATGTGGATCTTGAAAAATTAAATGAGATTTTTAAGATGGTGTTAAAAAGACAGATGGATAAAATTGATCCGGTTAGAAGCACCTTTGGAAAAATCGAAATGGAAGAAGTAAGTCTTCCTGAAAAAATAGATTATGTGGCAAACAAGGTTAAGAAAAAGAAGAGATGCAGCTTTAAGCAGTTGCTTGAAGAACAAAGTTCAAAGATGGAAGTTATTGTTTCATTTTTGGCGGTGCTTGAATTAATTAAAATAGGTCAGATTGAGGTTCATCAGGAAAGAACATTTGACGATATTTATATTGATTCAATAGAATAATATACTAGGCAGGTTTAATATATGGAAATAAATTACGAAGCACAGATTGAGGCCATTCTTTTTACAATGGGTGAATCTGTTGAAATTACAAAAATAGCTAAGGCTTTAGAATTAAAGCCCGGCGAAGTTAAGAAAATTGTAAAATCAATGCAGGAGAAAATGAACGACAGTTCAAGAGGAACAAAAATCATAGAATTAGACGGTGCGTACCAAATGTGTACTAAGCCTGAAATGTATGAGGCGTTAATCAGAGTTGCAAAGCAGCCTAGAAAGCAGGTTTTAACAGATGTTTTAATGGAAACTTTGTCGATTATTGCATATAAGCAGCCTATAACAAAATCTGAAATTGAAAGAATCAGAGGTGTAAAATCTGATTTTGCTGTAAATAAGCTTGTTGAATACGAATTGGTTCAGGAAGTGGGAAGAATGGATACACCGGGAAGACCCTTATTGTTCGGTACAACAGAGGAATTCTTAAGAAGATTTGGTGTTGAATCAGCCGATAGCCTTCCAATGGTTAATCCTGATGTAATCGAAGAATTTAAGCAGGAAGCTGAGGAAGAAGTAACATTAAAATCTAACGATTAAGATTAGTGTATAATTTGATTTAATAACAAAGGAGTTATTTTAAGACCAATTTGAAAGAATATGGTTTTGAGATAGCTCTTTTTTGCATATATTTTATAGATTACATAAAATGGTAATAACATAAATTGAGAATTGGAAGTAAATTAAAAAATTATTTAAAGAATAGTTCTTTAAATGATTCAGGAAAAATATTTATATGCGTTTGTTTAATAATATGCATTACAATAAATTTTTTAAAGGTCAATAGTTTTGGAAAAGATTTAGATCTTAAATCAAAATCAGCAGTTTTGATAGATGGAAATACAGGAACAATTCTTTATGGAAAAAATGAAAATGAAAAAATGCCAATGGCAAGCACAACTAAGATTATGACTTGTATAGTGGCACTTGAAATTGGAAAGATGAATCAGATTATTAAAGTTTCTTCTAAGGCTGCATCAATGCCAAAGGTAAAAATGTATGCAAAGAAGGGGGAACAGTACTATCTAAAGGATTTGCTATATGCAATGATGCTTGAAAGTTTTAATGATGCGGCAATGATTGTGGCAGAAGGGATTGGTGGCAGTCAGGAAGAATTTGCAAAAATGATGAATAAAAAAGCAAAAGAAATAGGGGCAAAGAATACTAATTTCGTCACTCCTAACGGACTTGACGCTGACAATCATTATTCCACGGCATATGATATGGCATTAATTGGTGCATATGCCACAAAGAATAAACAATTCAATGAAATTACTAATACTAAATCTTATTCTTTTACTGATGTTTCCGCAAAGAGAAGTATTACAGTAAATAATAAAGATATGTTTTTGGCTATGGATAATGAGGCGATAGGAATAAAAACAGGTTTTACGGGAAAGGCAGGATATTGCTTTGTTGGAGCTGTAAAAAGCAATGGCAGACATTTTGTAAGCTGTGTTCTTGCCTGTGGCTGGCCTCCTAATAAAAGCTACAAGTGGAAAGATACAACAGCATTAATGAATTATGGGAAGAGGGAATATAACGGGAAAAAAATAATAGCTTCCGGAACAAAGTTTCAAATAGAAATTCCTAATGGAACAAAAAAGAAAATCAATGTAGGAGTAAGTGAAGGTTATACGACACTTACTTCAGAAGATGACAATGTTAAATCGGAAACAAATTTTAATTATAAACTACCAATAAAAAAATGGGATGTTGTTGGAAATATTATAATAACCATTAATGGGAAAAAGACGAAAAAGATTATGCTGTACGCTTTTGAAAATGTGGAAAAATATGATTATAGATTTGTACTTAAAAAAATAATGAAAAAATTTTTCCTGTTTTACTTATGAATTTATATGTGGTATATTTATACCAAAAATGTATTTAGGTTTTTGAGTGTAAAAAACTCAAGCAAACTTGAAATGGAGGAACTATGAAATTTACAAAGATGGAAGGCTGTGGCAATGACTATGTATATGTTAATGGCTTTGACACAAAAATAGAAGATCCAAATAAATTATCAGAAATAGTAAGCAACAGACATTTTGGAATCGGTTCAGATGGACTTATCGTTATTAATCCGTCAGATGTTGCAGATTTTAAAATGAGTATGTATAATGCAGATGGTTCAGAAGGCAAGATGTGTGGTAATGGCATACGTTGTGTTGCAAAATATGTATATGACAATAAGATGACTGACAAAACTACAATTACAGTAGAAACTTTATCAGGAATTAAAACATTAGTTTTAAATGTTGAAGATGACAAGGTTAAAACTGTTAGGGTTAATATGGGAAGTCCAATTTTGGAATCTGCTAAAGTACCTGTAGTTTCAGAAAAGGATAAGGTTATAGATGAACCTGTTATGGTTAACAATAAAGAATACAGAATTACATGCGTTTCGATGGGAAATCCTCATGCAATTACTTTTGTCGATGATATAGATTCTTTAGATATTGAACATATTGGACCAATGTTTGAAAAGAAAGAAATCTTCCCTGAGCAGGTTAATACTGAATTTATTCAGGTTGTAAGCAGAGACGTTATAAAAATGCGTGTCTGGGAAAGAGGTTCAGGAGAAACATTAGCTTGCGGTACAGGTGCATGTGCCAGCGTTGTGGCATGTGTTTTAAATGGCTTAACAGAAGACAAGGTTACTGTTAAACTTTTAGGCGGTGACTTATTTATTGAGTATAACAGGGATGAAGATGCTGTTTATATGACAGGTCCCGCAAGAATAACTTTTACAGGGGAGTTTAATTACTAATTTTGAAGTTACTTTAAAATTATGATACAAAGGTTTGGTGAAAAAAATGAAATTAAAAGAGTTATTAACTAAATTAGAATATAAGGTTGTTAAGGGCAGCGATACTATTGAAGTATCACATTTACAGAATGACTCAAGAAAAGTAAGTGATGGAGATGCTTTTGTTTGTATTAAAGGTGCAGGTTTTGACGGTCACAAATTTATAAGAGATGTTGTTTCTAAGGGAGCAGTAGCAGTTGTTGTTATGGATGATGTGGAAGTTGATGAAGATGTAACAGTTGTTAAAGTAGACGATACACGATTAGCTTTAGCATGTATGTCTGCAGACTATTTTGGAAATCCTGCTGAAAAACTTATTACTGTTGGTATTACAGGAACTAAGGGAAAAACAACAACTACATATATGGTTCGTTCAGTACTTGAAAGCGTTGGCATTAAGACAGGACTTATTGGAACAATTGAAACAATAATAGGCGATGAAGTCACTCCTGCGAAGAATACAACACCTGAATCATATGTTGTTCAGGAAACTTTTGCAAAAATGGTTGAACAAGGATGCAAGTGTGTAGTTATGGAAGTTTCATCTCAGGGACTTATGCTTCACAGAGTTTCAGGCTTTACATTTGATTATGGTATTTTTACAAATATTGAGCCTGATCATATCGGACCTAACGAGCATAAAGATTTTGACGATTACCTTCATTGCAAGAGCATGCTTTTAAAGCAATGTAAACATGGGATTGTAAATATGGATGCTGATTTTATAGACAGAGTTTTGGAAGGTCATACCTGCGACATTGAAACATATGGTGTAAACGGTGATTATGATTTTAAGGCACAGAATATTAAATTATTTACAAAGCCGGGATGCTTATGCGTATCTTATGACTTAAAGGGTAAGATGGACTTTCCTGTTGAAATTCATGTTCCGGGAATGTTTAGTGTATACAATTCATTGTGTGCCATTGCTATTTGCAGTCATTTTACAGAAGATGTTGAAAAGATACAGACAGCCCTTGAAAATGTAAAAGTTAAGGGCAGAGTGGAAATCATTCCTGTATCAAAGCGATTCACTCTTATGATTGACTATGCTCATAATGCAATGAGCCTTGAGAGCCTTCTTACAAGTCTTAAACAGTACAATCCAAAGAGACTTGTAACAGTCTTTGGCTGTGGTGGAAACCGCTCAAAAGAAAGAAGATTTGAAATGGGGGAAGTTTCATCAAGATTATCAGACTTTACAATAGTTACTTCTGATAATCCAAGATTTGAGGAACCTATGGATATTATTAATGATATATTAGTAGGGGTTAAAAAAGCTGACGGTGAATATGTTACTGTTCCTGACAGAAAGGATGCCATCAGATATGCAATTCTTAATGCAAAAGATGGAGACGTAATTATTCTTGCCGGAAAGGGTCATGAAGATTATCAGGAAATTAAAGGCGTAAAACATCCGATGGATGAAAGAGTTTTAATTAAAGAAATTATTGAAGAAGATCAGGTTAAGGCTATTTTATAAGCTTTAACATTTAATATAGTATATTAACTAATGAAAGAGAGAAAAGAGTTATGTGTGGAATTTGTGGATTTATAGGTGAAGTTGATGACAGCAAAAAAGTCCTAAAACAGATGATGGATAAAATTGCTCACAGAGGACCGGATGATGAAGGTATGTATGTGGACAAGCATGCTGCAATCGGACATAGAAGACTTAGTATTATTGATTTAAGTCACGGTGCCCAGCCAATGTACAATGAAACAGGAGATGTGGCAATTGTATTTAACGGTGAGATTTATAATCATTTGGAAATAAGAAAGGAACTTATAGCAAAAGGTCACAAGTTTGCCAATGATTCAGATACAGAATGTCTTATTCACGGATATGAAGAATATGGAACAGATTTGTTATCTAAGTTAAGAGGTATGTTCGCGTTTGTAATATGGGATACAAGAACTAATACAATGTTTGGTGCAAGAGACCATTTTGGAATTAAGCCTTTTTATTACTCATTATTTAATAAGAATTTAATTTTTGCATCAGAAACAAAGTCTATTTTGGAATTTCCGGGATTTAAGAAAGAATTAAATGAAGAAGCTTTAGAACAGTATTTAAGCTTCCAGTATTCAGTATTACCTGAAACATTCTTTAAGGGGATATTCAGACTTCCTGCAGGACATTATATGATTTTCAAAGACGGGAAATTAGATGTTCAGAGATATTTTGATCCAATGATGGAACCTGCTATGGACGGCGACCTTGAGAAAACAGTAAGCGAGATTGAAGAAGTTGTACATGATACAGTTGATGCTCATATGATAGCTGATGTTGAAGTTGGTTCTTTGCTTTCAAGTGGTGTTGACTCAAGTTATGTTGTTTCAGAATTTCCGGGTAATAAAACATTTACAGTAGGATTCTTAGATAAACAGAGTAAATATAATGAAATCAGATATGCTGAAGATCTTGTAAGAGAATTAGGCAAGAATAATTATAACAAGAACATTGACAGTGAAGAATATTTTAAGTCTATTCCAACTGTTATGTATTATATGGATGAGCCATTGGCTGATCCATCATGTATTGCACTTTATTTTGTTGACAAACTGGCAGCGGAGCAGATTAAGGTTGTTTTGTCAGGTGAAGGTGCCGATGAATTTTTCGGTGGATATAATATTTACCATGAACCTATTTCTCTTAAAGGATATCAGAAGATTCCTAAGTGTGTAAGAAAGGGACTGGCAGCAGTTGCAAAGAAGATGCCTGATATTAAGGGAAGAGATTTTATAATCAGAGGAAGCAAAACAGTAGAAGAAAGATTTATTGGAAATGCTAATATGTTCTCAGTAGAAGATAGAGAAAAGCTATTAAAAACTAAACTTACGCATAAGACACCACAGGATATTGTGGCTGATGCTTATAAGAAAGTTTCGCATTTAAATGATATTGCAAAAATGCAGTACATCGATACTAACTTCTGGCTTCAGGGAGATATTTTATTAAAGGCTGATAAGATGAGTATGGCTCATTGCCTTGAATCAAGAGTTCCATTCCTTGACGTTAAGGTATTTGATTACGCAAAGAAGCTTCCAATTGACTTTAGATGCAATGATGAAGCAACAAAGAGAGCTTTCCGTATTGCGGCAAAGAGACATATTCCGGAAGCTACAGCTAACAAGAAGAAACTTGGTTTCCCTGTTCCTATCCGTGTTTGGTTAAAGGAAGATAATTATTACAATAAGGTTATGGAAACGTTAACAGGAGAAGCTGCACAGAAGTTCTTTAACACAGATATTTTAGTGAAATTAATGGAAGATCACAGAGCAGGAAAGGCTGATAACAGCAGAAGAATCTGGACTGTTTATGTATTCCTTGTATGGTATAAGGTTTATTTTGAAGATGAAGACTTTAGACCAATCAATCAGGATTGGATTGATAATAGAGTTAGAACTGCATAGTATATTCTATGGTGGCTTGAAACAATATTACAAAGTGAAAAAGCTTGTATAAAAAAACTAAAAAAATTAATTTTTTTATTGCCTCGAAATATTGCTTTTCGGGGCAATATGTAAATATCAGGTAAAAAATGAAAAAATAAGTAAAAAAGTATCTTCTTTTACTTGATATTTGACAAGAAAAAGGTTAAACTTTAATAGGCAAAAAATTGGTTGTTTGCTACGCATGATTTATTTCATGTAACAATATATATAATGGAGGACTGACTTATGAGTACATCAGCTAAAGTTACAGCAAGACAGAGAATTGAAAATCTTCTTGATGATAACAGTTTTGTTGAAATCGGTGCTTATGTAAAAGCAAGAAATACTGATTTTAACATTCAGGCCAAGGATACTCCATCTGACGGCGTTATTACCGGATATGGTGTTATCAATGGTGGTTTAGTGTATGTTTACAGCCAGGATGCGTCAGTACTTGGCGGTTCTGTAGGCGAAATGCACGCTAAAAAAATTGCAAGTCTTTACGATATGGCAATGAAAACAGGTTCACCTGTTATCGGTCTTATCGACAGCACAGGACTTAGACTTCAGGAATCTGTAGATGGCTTAAATGCTTTCGGACAGATTTATATGAAGCAGTCACTTGCATCAGGAGTAATCCCAACAATTACAGCTATTTTCGGTAATTGTGGTGGCGGATTAAGTATTGTTGCAGGACTTTCAGATTTTACTTTCATGGAAGTTGAAAATGCACAGTTATTCGTTAACTCACCTAATGCAATTACAGAAAACAGAAAAGAAATCTGTGACAATGCATCAGCTAAGTTCCAGAGCGAAGAAGCAGGAAATGTTGATTTCGTAGGAACAGAAGCTGAAGTAATCGAAGGAATCAGAAACCTAGTTTCTGTATTACCATCAAATAATGAAGATGAAGCTTCAGATTTAGAATGCTATGATGATTTAAACAGAGCAGCAGAAGGAATTGAAAACTGTGGTGAAGATACATTATTGGCATTAGAAAATATTTCTGATGACGGATTTATTATTGAAGCAAAGAGAAATTATGCACCTGAAATGGTTACAGCTTTCATTAAGCTTAATGGAGCTACAGTAGGTGCGGTTGCAAATAGAACAAAGGTTTATGATGATGACATGAATGTTGCAGCAGAATTCGATGCTAAGCTTACAGCTAAGGGATGCAACAAAGCTGCTGAATTTGTAAATTTCTGTGATGCATTTAATATTCCTGTTCTTACACTTACAAACGTAAACGGATTTGCAGCAACAATGTGTCAGGAAAAAAATGGCGCTAAGGCTTCATCAAAACTTGTTTATGCATTTGCTAATGCAACAGTACCAAAGGTTAACTTAATCATTGGTGATGCTATAGGAAGTGCTTATGTAACAATGAACAGCAAAGCTACAGGAGCTGACATCGTTTATGCATGGCCAACAGCTAAGGTTGGTATGATGGAAGCAAAGAGTGCTGTTGAAATTATGTATGCAGATGAAATTGCAAGTGGAGACGCAAATCAGGTTATTAATGAAAAGGTTGCTGAATATCAGAACTTACAGGGTAGTGTAATGGCTGCTGCTGCAAGAGGATATGTTGACAGCATTGTTGAACCGGTTGACACAAGAAAGTATTTAATCGGTGCATTTGAAATGTTATATACAAAGTTTGAAGAAAGACCTGGTAAAAAACACGGAACAGTGTAAGTGAGGTGCAAATATGAAATTAACAAAAAAATTACGTTTTTTATTTAGCCTGACTGCTTTACTTGTTTGCATGTGTATGAGTACAGTGGCAGTAAATGCTGACACATTAAGTGATTATGCAGCTGAAACTACAACATCAGCAGATTCACTTGAAACATATGCAGGCGGAAAGATTTCTTTGGCAGATGCAAAGACACTTGTTCAGAACTATGTATCATTAGTTCAGCAGTTATCAACAATGACTGAAAGTGAAAGAGAATATGTTGAAGAAAACTATTCAAGCCAGCCACAGACAGTTGCAATTATTCAAGCATATAACAAAAGTGTTGATACAGAAAAATATGGAGCTTTCGTTTCATCAAAGGACGATGTAAAAGTTGTTGAAAATAAAGATGAAGACGGTACAGATGCAGTAGATGTTACAGTAACATTGGCATTTGAAAAGAAAGATTATATTTTAACATTACATGTTGATTGCTTTGATACAATTGGAGCATCAGTAAATACAGTTACAATTAAAGCTAAAGGTGAAGGCGAAGAGTCATTGGGAGAAAAGATGGCTGATGCTGCCGGAAATACTTTAATGGGTATGGGAACAGTATTCTTGGTTCTTATATTTATCTCATTACTTATTTCATGCTTTAAGTTTATTCCGCAGATTATGGATAAATTATCTAAGAAATCTTCAGTTGTAGAAAAACCTGAAGTTGTGGAAGAAATTAGTGAAACAGTTACAGCTAATGAAGAAGATGATTCAGAATTAATAGCAGTAATCGCAGCAGCCATAGCTGCAAGCGAACAGACATCAACTGATAGCTTTGTAGTTAGATCTATCAGAAGACGTTAGTACACTTATGTATATTTAGGAGGAATTAATAATGAAAAGTTATACAATTACAGTAAACGGAAATGTATATGATGTTACTGTTGAAGAAACAGGAAGCACAGCAAGCGCACCTGTAAGACCTGCTGCAAAAGCAGCTCCTGCAGCTAAGGCTGCTCCAACTCCTGCGCCTGCTGCATCAGGAGCAGAAGGAAGCATTAAGGTTACAGCTCCAATGCCAGGTAAAGTTTTATCAATTAGTGCTAACCCTGGACAGGCAGTAAAGAAGGGCGAAACAATTTTAGTATTTGAAGCAATGAAAATGGAAAATTCAGTAGTCGCTCCTGAAGATGGAACAGTTGCAAGCATCGTAGTTGCAGTTGGTGATTCTTTTGAAGCAGGCGCTACATTAGCCTCATTGAACTAATCAATATTTTTATTGAACTTAGGAGGTAACTTATGAACTTTTTAGATACACTGGAAAACTTGGTTAATCAGACAGCATTTATGAGCCTTACAGTAGGCAACTATATAATGATCGTCGTTGCTTGTGTTTTCCTATATTTAGCAATAAAAAAAGGATATGAACCTTTACTTTTGGTTCCTATCGCTTTTGGTATGCTTTTAGTAAATATGTATCCTGACATCATGAAAGCTCCTGCTGATGGTGAAGCAGGTGGTTTACTTCATTACTTCTATTTGTTAGATGAATGGAGTATTTTGCCATCTCTTATTTTCATGGGTGTAGGTGCGATGACAGACTTTGGACCACTTATTGCAAATCCAAAGAGCTTTTTACTTGGAGCTGCAGCACAGTTTGGTATTTACTCTGCATACTTCCTGGCTATATTTATGGGATTCAACGGTATGGCAGCTGCATCAATTTCAATTATTGGTGGAGCCGACGGACCTACATCAATCTTCCTTGCAGGTAAGCTTGGACAGACTGAGTTACTAGGGCCTATTGCTGTTGCGGCATATTCATATATGTCATTGGTTCCTATTATTCAGCCACCTATTATGAAGTTGTTTACAACTGAAAAAGAAAGAAAGATTAAGATGGAACAGCTTAGACCTGTATCACAGCTTGAAAAAATCTTATTTCCTATTATAGTTACAATCGTTGTAGTTATGATTTTACCAACAACAGCACCATTGGTTGGTATGCTTATGTTAGGTAACTTATTCAGAGAATCAGGTGTTGTAAAACAGTTACAGGAAACAGCATCAAACGCACTTATGTACATCGTAGTAATCTTGCTTGGTACAAGTGTTGGTGCAACAACTAGTGCAGAAGCATTCTTAAATGTTGATACATTGAAGATTGTAGTATTAGGTTTAGTTGCATTCGCAGTTGGTACAGCGGCAGGTGTATTATTTGGAAAACTTATGTGTGTAGTTACACACGGAAAAGTAAATCCATTAATTGGTTCAGCAGGTGTTTCTGCCGTACCAATGGCAGCCAGAGTTTCACAGAAAGTCGGAGCAGAGGCTGATCCTACAAACTTCCTTTTAATGCATGCTATGGGACCTAACGTTGCCGGAGTTATTGGTACAGCGGTAGCTGCAGGTACATTTATGGCTATATTTGGCGTTTAATATTGATAACGGAGGAAAATAAAATGGCAGAAAAAAGACCAGTAAAAATTACTGAAACAATATTACGTGATGCTCATCAGTCATTGATTGCCACAAGAATGCCTACTGAAGAAATGCTTCCAATTATCGACAAGATGGATAAAGTTGGATATCATGCAGTAGAATGCTGGGGCGGTGCAACATTTGATGCTTCACTTAGATTTTTAAAAGAAGATCCATGGGAAAGACTTAGAAAGTTAAGAGATGGATTTAAGAACACAAAATTACAGATGCTTTTCAGAGGACAGAACATTTTAGGATATAGCCACTATTCAGATGATGTTGTTGAATACTTTGTTCAGAAGTCATTAGCAAACGGAATTGATATTATCAGAATTTTCGACTGCTTAAATGATTTAAGAAACCTTGAAACAGCAGTTAAAGCAGCTAATAAAGAAGGCGGACATGCACAGATAGCTCTTTCATACACATTGGGTGATGCTTACACACTTGATTATTGGAAAGAAACAGCTAAGAGAATCGAAGATATGGGTGCTAACTCACTTTGTATCAAAGATATGGCAGGTCTTCTTACACCTTACAAGGCTACAGAATTAGTACAGGCTTTAAGAGAAGGTACAGACATTCCAATCGACCTTCATACACATTACACATCAGGTGTAGCAGCTATGACATACTTAAAGGCTGTTGAAGCAGGATGTGATATTATTGATACAGCTATTTCACCATTCTCAATGGGAACATCTCAGCCTGCAACAGAAGTTATGGTTGAAACATTTAAGGGAACACCATATGACACAGGCTTGGATCAGAAATTATTAAAGGAAATCGCTGATTACTTTAAACCATATAGAGAAGAATGCTTAGCTAACGGATTATTAAATCCAAAGGTTATGGGTGTCAATATTAATACACTTCTTTATCAGGTACCAGGTGGTATGCTTTCAAACCTTGTTTCTCAGTTAGATGAAATGGGTGCATCAGATAAGTTTGAACAGGTATTAGAAGAAGTTCCTAGAGTACGTAAAGACTTTGGTGAACCACCTCTTGTAACACCTTCAAGCCAGATTGTAGGTACACAGGCAGTTCTTAACGTAGTTATGGGCGAAAGATATAAGATGATTAACCAGCAGGCTAAGGATTTACTTGCAGGTAAATATGGTCAGACTGTTAAGCCTTTTAATCCTGAAGTACAGAAGAAGGCTATCGGTGATGCAGAACCTATTACATGCAGACCTGCAGATTTGTTAGAGCCATCACTTGAAAAATATGAAAAAGAATGTGCACAGTGGAAACAGCAGGATGAAGATGTATTATCATATGCGTTATTCCCACAGGTTGCAAAGGAATTCTTTGAATATAGAGAAGCTCAGCAGACTAAGGTTGATCAGTCTATAGCAGACAAAGAAAACGGAGCTTATCCGGTTTAATATTTAGAATAAATTTTGTAATATTGAATTAGATTATTCATTAAGAAAAGGGGCAGTTAATGCCCCTTTTACTTTAATGAAAAAGATTGTGGAGAATAATGAGTAAAGTAATAGTAATTGGTGGCGGAGCTGCAGGCATGATGGCTGCAATTGGTGCTGCCTATAATGGAAATACAGTAGAATTATTAGAAAAAAATGATAGATTAGGCAAAAAAATATTTATTACAGGAAAGGGCAGATGTAATATTACAAATGCTTCAGATATTCAGAACCATTTTGCTAACATTATGAGAAATTCTAAGTTTTTATACAGTGCATACAATAATTTTTCTTACGAAGATATTTGCAATATGAATGAAAGTGCTGGTGTAAAAACAAAAATTGAAAGAGGAAATAGAGTTTTTCCTGAAAGTGATAAGTCATCAGATGTAATTTGGGCATTAAGCAAAATGATGAAAGACGTTGGTGTAAATGTTCATTTGAATAAAAATGTAACAGACGTGTTGCCTGATGCGTCAGGAGTGATAGTTAAGTGCTTTGATGGAAAAGACTTTATGGGAGACAAATGTATAATTGCCACAGGTGGTTTGTCTTATCCGTCTACAGGTTCAACCGGTGACGGTTACAAGTTTGCAAAAAATATGGGGCACACAATAGAGGAAACATATCCTTCATTAGTTCCATTTAACATAAAAGAAGAATATTGTAAAAGATTACAGGGATTATCTCTTAAAAATGTGATTTTAACAATTAAGGATGAAAATGGAAAGGTACCTTATAGCGAAATGGGCGAAATGTTATTTACACATTTTGGCATAAGTGGTCCTTTAGTTTTATCAGCCAGTGCATATTTAAGTGATACATTAAAAAAGCATCAATATGTAGGATATATTGACTTAAAACCGGCATTGGATGAAGAAATGCTTGACAAGCGAATTTTGAAAGATTTTCAGGATGGAATTAATAAGAACTTTAATAATGCCATTGAAAAACTTTTGCCTAAGAAAATGATACCTGTAATTATAGAGCTTGCAAAAATTAATCCTTATAAGAAAGTTCACGAGATAACAAAGGAAGAACGGGAAAATCTTGTGAAAATCATCAAGAATCTTCCGGTTCACATTTCAGGAACAAGAGGATATAATGAGGCAATAATTACAAAGGGAGGAATTTCAACCAAAGAAATTAATCCTAAAACAATGGAATCAAAAATTATGCCTAATATATACTTTGTAGGCGAAGTTCTTGACCTTGATGCAATGACAGGAGGATATAATCTTCAGATTGCATGGAGTACAGGATATCTTGCAGGAAACAGTATTTATTAATTAGTAAAAAAATGGTATAGTAATAAAGTAATTGTCAGACTGCAAAAGCAGCCGGTGAAAAAGGAGTAGTTATGTATAATATAGCAATTGATGGACCTGCAGGAGCAGGAAAAAGCACAATAGCAAAAATAGTTGCAAAAGAATTAGGTTATATTTATGTTGATACAGGTGCAATGTACAGAACAATGGCACTTGCATGTTACAGAGCAGGAATTAAATCTGACCAGAAGGAAGAAGTTATTGAAAAATGCAAGAGTGTGGATGTATCTTTAGGATATGAAAACGGCACACAGAAGGTTTATCTTAATGGAGAAGATGTAAGTATTGAAATCAGACAGGAAGTTATAGGAAATATGACTAGTGCAATAGCTGTTTATGGACCTGTAAGAGAGATTTTAGTTAAAATGCAACAGGAACTTGCAGCAAAGAATAACGTTGTAATGGATGGACGTGATATTGGAACGGCAGTACTTCCAAATGCTGATTTAAAGATATATTTAACAGCAAGTTCAAGAACAAGAGCTGAAAGAAGATATAAGGAACTTGTTGAAAAGGGACAGAAATGTAATATTGATGATATTGAAAAGGATATCATCGACAGAGATTACAGAGATATGCACAGAGAGGTCTCTCCTTTGGTACAGTCAGAAGATGCTGTTCTTGTGGAATCATCAGATATGACTATTGAACAGGTAGTTGAAGCAATTACAAAATTAGTAAAATAATTTTGTACATTCAAATGAATGTAGAGTAATGGAGAGAAATATGGAAATTACGGTGGCAAAAAGTGCCGGATTCTGCTTTGGAGTTCAAAGAGCAGTTGACAGTGTTTATAAAGAATTGGAGGAGAATTCAGGAAAAATATACACCTTTGGTCCAATAATTCATAATGAACAGGTAGTTGAAGACCTTAATAAAAAAGGCATCGAAGTTATAGATACTGTGGAACAGCTTAAGGAAATTAAAGAAGGAACAGTTGTTATACGTTCCCACGGCGTTGCAAAAGAAATATATGATGTTTTGGAACAACAGAAATTAAAAGTGGTTGATGCAACATGTCCTTTTGTAAAGAAAATTCACAATATTGTTTTGGATGAAAGTAATAACGGTAAGACCATAATTATTATTGGAAATGACAATCATCCTGAAGTTGAAGGTATAAAAGGATGGGTAAATGGAGAAGTTATTGTTATAAATAAAGAAGAACAGATTGAAAAACTGAGTTTACCGGAACAAACTAAAGCGTGTATTGTGTCCCAGACGACATTTAACCACAATAAATTTAAATATTTAGTTGAAATTATAAGAAAAAAGGGGTATGATATTACTGTTGTAAATACGATTTGCAATGCTACACATGTAAGACAGGTTGAGGCCCAGAAAATTTCATCCAAAGTTGATGGGATGATTGTAATTGGTGGAAAGAACAGTTCCAATACTCAGAAGCTTTATGACATATGTCGAAATGAGTGTGAGAATACTTTCTATGTACAGACGGTGAAAGACTTAAATTTACATGAATTGAAATCATTGAAGTCTATAGGTATTACAGCAGGGGCATCCACCCCAAAGAATATTATTGAGGAGGTTCGTACTGAATGTCAGAAATGAGTTTTGAACAAATGCTTGATGAAACATTTAAGACTATCCATAATGGAGAGGTTCTTGAAGGAAAGGTGATTAGTGTAAGACCTGATGAGGCAGTCCTTAACATTGGTTATAAGGCTGATGGTATTCTTACTAGCAATGAATACTCTAACACACCGGTAGATCTGACAACTGTAATTTCAGTAGGCGATGAACTGACAGTTAAGGTTCTTAAAGTTAACGATGGTGAAGGACAGGTTGCATTATCATACAAGAAGCTTGCTGCAGAGAAGGCAAATAAAAGAATTGAAGAAGCTTTTGAAAATAAAGAAGTTCTCAAAGCACCAGTTGTACAGATTTTAAAAGGTGGTTTGAGTGTTGATGTTGAAGGTGGCAGAGTATTTATTCCAGCCAGCTTAGTATCAGATGCATTTGAAAGAGATTTAGATAAGTATCTTAATCAGGAAATTGAATTTGTAGTTACAGAATTTAATCCTAAGAAGAGAAGAATTATCGGTGACAGAAAGCAGTTAATCGTAGCTGAAAAAGAAGCAGCTAAGAAAGCTTTATTCGAAAAAATCGAAGTTGGTCAGACAGTAACAGGTGTTGTTAAGAGTGTAGTTGATTTTGGCGCATTTATCGATATCGGTGGTGCAGATGGTCTGTTACATATTTCAGAAATGTCATGGGGAAGAGTTGGAAATCCTAGAAAACTCTTTAAACCAGGCGATGAAGTAACAGCATTCATTAAAGAAATCAATGGCGATAAGATTGCTTTAAGTCTTAAGTTTGAAGATACAAACCCATGGGCTAATGCAAGTGAAAAATTTGCAGTTGGCGTTGTTGTAACTGGCAAAGTCGCAAGAATGACAGATTTTGGTGCTTTTGTTGAAATTGAACCAGGCGTTGATGCATTATTACATGTATCACAGATTGCAAATCATCACGTTGATAAGCCATCTGATGAATTAACAATCGGTCAGGAAATCGAAGCTAAGATTGTTGATTTTAACGAAGAAGAAAAGAAGATTAGCTTAAGCATGAAAGCTTTACTTCCACAGGAAGATGAAACTGATGCAGAAGAAGTTGAAGAAACAACTGAGGAATAATATTATTGAGTTAGATTGACTCGTCATAATAACAAAAAGCAGGCACTTAGTTGCTTGCTTTTTGTCTTAAAAGATTATTTTGTTAATTAGGGAGTTTAAATGAGAGTTATAGCAGGCAAGGCGAGAAGATTACAACTGAAAACAATTGATGGTATGGGAACACGCCCAACAACAGACAGAATTAAGGAAACATTATTTAACATGATAAATAACGATATGCCGCAGGCAGTTTTTCTTGATTTGTTTAGTGGAAGCGGAGCCATTGGCATTGAAGCGTTAAGTCGTGGAGCTTCCAAAACTTATTTTGTTGAGAGTAATAAGAAGGCTGTACAATGCATTAAGGATAATTTGAATTTTACAAAATTACAGGATGATGCAGTTGTTATGGCAATGCCTGTGGAAAGAGCATTGAAAGACTTAGAACATAAAGTTAAGTTTGATTTTATATTTATGGATCCACCTTATGATAAACTTTATGAAAAAGATGTATTGATTTTTCTTAGCAAATCTGATTTAATAAATAAAAGTTCAAGGATAATCGTTGAAGCATCTTTGGATACAGATTTTTCATATGCCAGTGAATTAGGATATGAAATAATAAAAGAAAAGGAATATAAGACTAACAAACATGTATTTCTTAAACTTATAGGAGAGTGATATGAGAAGAGCAATTTATCCGGGAAGTTTTGACCCGGTAACCTTTGGTCATCTTGATATTATTAGGAGAGCTTCTAAGATTGTAGATGAGCTGGTAGTTGGTGTTTTGAATAATAATTCTAAAACGCCGTTGTTTTCAGTAGAAAATCGTGTTAAAATGTTGGAGGAAGTGGTCAGGGATATCCCTAATGTGAAGGTTATGTCATTTGAGGGGCTGTTGGTTGACTTTGCTAAGAAGATTGATGCACAGATTATCGTTAGAGGTCTTAGAGCTGTAACGGATTTTGAATATGAGTTACAGATGTCTCAGACTAATTCTATATTGGATGATAATATAGATACTATATTTTTTACAACAAGTCTGGAGTATGCTTACCTTAGTTCAAGTACTGTAAGGGAGGCTGCGTTTTATGGAGCTGATATTAGCAGATTTGTTCCGGAAAGTGTTGTTAATCAGGTATATGAAAGATTAAAGGATAAAGGAGAAAAAAATGAGTAAGATTGAACAGATTATTACAGAGATAGAGGAATATATTGATAATTGTAAATTTCAGCCATTATCAACATCAAAGATTATCGTAAATAAAGATGACATTGATGAATTGTTGGCAGAACTTAGGCTTAGAACACCGGATGAAATTAAGAAGTATCAGAAGATTATTGCTAATAAGGATGCTATCTTAAATGATGCCAAAGAACGAGCAGAAGCTATGGTTTCAGAAGCTACAGCTCATATTAATCAACTTGTAAGCGAACATGAAATTATGCAGAAAGCTTACGAAGAAGCAAACCAGATTATTGAACAGGCTCAGGCAGAAGCTCAGGGGATTTTAGATTCAGCTACAACAGAAGCTAACGATTTAAGAACAAGAGCTATGCAGTATACGGATGATATTCTTGCAAATGTTCAGAGCATTTTATCAACAGGTATGGATAGCTTTGAAAGTGCTCAGAACACAATGATGACATCACTTAACAGCTCATTAAACGTTGTTGTTGAAAGCAGAAAAGAACTTGGCGGAGCTGAGGACGAAGAATCTGTAGAAGACGGTGAAGATGACAATTTATCAGTAGATTTATTATAGCTTTAAACTACAAGAAGGCAAAAGTACCAGTGTACTTTTGCCTTCTTGTGGTTTATGGAACAATTAATAGAAATTCTATTAATTACAAGACATCCATATGAAAAATATTATATTGAAAATAAGAAATTGCTCTATTTTTCCAAGAACATAATATTTCTTTAAAGCAGAGTTATTAAGAAAACTAAAGGATTGGAACATAATACTTAAACCACCTAATATAATGGAAGAACATGTTAAATATATTTTAAGGTACAAATTACTTTCAGTTGATATGTATAATGAAGCGGTGGTTATTTCTGTTAGTCCAACAATTATATATTTTTGCAGCACCGGTATCTTATTAATGTTAATTATAAAATTAACTAGGATGTTAAAGCAGATAATATATATGCTAAGCTTGGCTAGGGAATAAAAAGTTGCAAGTATTGAATTGAAAGTAGATTCTGTGTATACAGTGTTGTTATTATTTGTAAATTTTATAAAGCGACTATTAAACAAGCCTGTTAGTAATGGAGGCAAATAAACAAAAAGAATTATTAACCACGGTGGAATACAGTTATTAAGGCATTTGTTTAATACATAATTTATCAGAAAAGAAATGCTTGAAATATTACAAAAGGTTATTAAAAGTTTTGCTTCTTTAAAAGAAATATTGTTGGCAGAATACAAATCACTGATTATTTTTGCACCCATAGGATAACCACTTGTAAAACCGATTATTAAGGCAAAGGTTCCATATTCCGACAATCTCATCAATTTGTTGAAAATGGGGTGAAATATGGCAGAAACTGTAGTACAAAGATTGTGAGCCTGCATATAGTTAGTAATAAGCATAAAAGGAAGTAGTGAAGGAATAACAGAATACAAGCATATTTTTATTCCCAAAATTACATAATTTGTAATATTGACAGAATATATAATACAGCATGCCATGATAAAAAGACATACAAAAGAATACACATATTTTTTTGAGCGTACTGATTTAGAGAGGATTAACATTAAATTTATCACTGTTTTTTATATATAATATTATTAAAAAATTTTTTTATTACTGCTATAGGTTGAAAATAATCACAAAATACAATAAAATGTATGGGAAAGTTTAGAGGTGCACAAATGAAATTATCGTCAATATCAAGTAGCAGTAAAGGTAACTGTATTCTTGTGGAAAATAATAATTCATCAATATTAGTTGATGTGGGAATAAGCAGAAAAAAGGCAGAAGAAGGCTTGGAGTTTTTCGGAAAAAAACCTGAAAACATAGATGGTATAGTAATTACTCATGAGCATAGTGACCATATTAAGGGACTTGGAGTTTTTCTTAGAAAATATCAAGTGCCTGTTTATGCTACTGAAGGCACTATTAACTGTATTCTTAACAATAAAACAGTTGGAAAGGTTGACAGTGATCTTTTTAATGTAATTAAGCCTGATAGAGATTTTTCCATTAAGGACATTGAATTGTTACCGCTACATATTAGTCACGATGCGGCAGATCCTGTGTGCTACAGATTCTTTGAAAAAGAAAAATCTTGTGCAGTTGTTACAGATTTAGGCGAGTACGATGACAAGTTGGTATCAAGTCTTCAAAATCTTGACGCGGTATTAATTGAGTCAAACCACGATGTTAACATGCTTCAGACAGGATCTTATCCATATAGCTTAAAACAGCGAATTTGGGGAAACAAGGGACATTTGTCCAACGAGGCTTGTGGAAGATTGTTGAACCGACTTTTAAGTGACAGATTAAAGCATATACTTTTAGGTCATTTAAGCGAAGAAAACAACTATCCTGAACTTGCCTATCAGGCAGTCAGAAATGAAATAAATTTTAGCCCTGATAAATATCAGGCAGATAATCTTGATATTAGAGTCGCAAGCAGAGTAAAACCATCCTGTCTTGTTGAATTTTAATAAAAACCAACATTCTTTGTGTAAAAAAGTCACACAGAGAAGTTTTTAAAAGGAGGACTTTATGAAGAAAACAATTATTACAGTAGTAGGCAAAGACACAGTAGGAATTATTGCAGGGGTATGTTCATATCTTGCAGAAAACAATGTAAATATCCTTGATATTTCACAGACTATTGTGCAGGAATATTTTAACATGATGATGATCGTAGATTGTAATAAGGCTTCTAAGCCGATTTATGAACTTTCAGATGACCTTGATAAATTAGGTGAGAAGATTGGTGTTAGTATTAAAATGCAACATGAAGATATTTTTAACAGCATGCACAGAATTTAATCGGAGGGTTTTATGATTAACAGATTTGAAGTAACAGAAACAAATAAGATGATTGAAAATTACAATTTAGACGTAAGAACTATTACTTTAGGTATTAGTTTGCTGGATTGTATAAGTGACGACCTTGAAACATTAAATAATAATATTTATAACAAAATCAAAAGATTGGCAAGCAATCTTGTGCAGACAGGTGAAGATATTTCAAAGGAATATGGTATTCCGATTGTAAATAAGCGTATTTCAGTAACACCTATTGCTTTGATAGGTGGCAGTGCGTGTAAGAAACCTGAAGATTTTGTTACAATTGCAAAAACATTGGACAAAGTAGCTAAGGAAGTTGGCGTAAATTTCTTAGGCGGTTATTCAGCTCTTGTTAATAAGGGAATGACACCTGCAGAAGAAAATCTTATTCGTTCAATTCCTGAAGCATTAGCTGTAACAGAAAGAGTTTGTAGCTCAGTTAATGTTGGCTCATCAAAAACAGGAATTAACATGGACGCAGTTCGTCTAATGGGCGAAATAGTACATAAAACAGCAGAAAAAACTGCTAATCAGGATTCATTAGGCTGTGCTAAACTTGTTGTATTCTGTAACGCACCGGATGATAACCCATTTATGGCAGGCGCTTTCCATGGTGTAACAGAAGCTGATGCAATTATTAACGTAGGTGTATCAGGACCTGGTGTTGTAAGACACGCATTAAAGAAAGTAAGAGGAGAAAACTTTGAAGTTCTCTGTGACACGATTAAAAAAACCGCATTTAAGGTTACAAGAGTTGGTCAGCTTGTTGCTGAAGAAGCAAGCAGAAGATTAAATGTTCCTTTTGGTATAGTTGACTTATCATTGGCACCAACACCTGCAATTGGTGACAGCGTAGCTGATATTTTGCAGGAAATCGGTCTTGAAAGAACAGGTGCACCTGGAACAACAGCAGCACTTGCACTTTTAAATGATCAGGTTAAGAAAGGTGGAGTAATGGCTTCATCATATGTTGGTGGTTTAAGTGGTGCATTTATTCCTGTAAGTGAAGATCAGGGAATGATTGATGCAGTAAAGGAAGGTGCTTTATGCATTGAAAAGTTAGAAGCAATGACTTGTGTATGTTCAGTAGGACTTGATATGATAGCAATTCCAGGGGACACAAAACCAACAACTATTGCAGGTATTATTGCTGACGAATCAGCCATTGGTATGATTAATCAGAAAACAACAGCAGTAAGAGTAATTCCTGTAATTGGAAAGGGAGTTGGAGAAATGGTAGAATTTGGTGGCTTATTAGGTTATGCACCAATTATGCCGGTTAACAGTTTCTCTTGTGATGCTTTTGTTAACAGAACAGGTAGAATACCTGCACCAATTCATAGTTTTAAAAATTAATATTTGTTTATATATTGTCAAAAAAGAGGATGTTTTGCAAACAATAGGCAACTTTTCAAAATTTTGCGTGTATAGTGTAAAGCGTAAAACTTACTGTTTGAGCAGTAGGCGGGTTTAAGGTTTCGCTTTACAATAGACGACGGAGCAAAATGATATACGTAGCGTGTTTGCATGCATCCTCTTTTTGACAATATTCAAATAAATGGAGGCGGGAGATTTGAATTTTCAGCTTTTTTGGGGAGATTAAATGACTAAGTTAGAGGATATTGATATTGCAGATTATGTACCCAGAAATTTAAGAAAAATTATTATATCTGGGTACAGGATGCAAAAAAGAATATAAAAGATAAAGTGATAGTTATTTTATTATTATTTGTCGCTGAAATTCAGTTGGCAATGTTTCACTGGTTTTGTTCATATATATCATTCTGTATAGGTTGTCGGCTTTTAAATTTATGTCTAACATTTTTCTCTGATTGTTATCAGCCTCTTTATAAAAGGTTGCAAATTTGCTTACCAGTGGTATTTTTGTGCTTTTGCTTATTTCTGATAAGACGCCGGATTTTTTTGTAAATCCTAATATCATTGCGTAGTTGTTATTTACGAACTCTTTTATGTCGTCTGTTTTTATATCAAGAATTATATGTAGTAATGCTCTTGATATAGCTGAGTATGTGTAGTTCTTTGACTGCAGCATTGGTATAAAAGTTTCTATATCTGTAAAGTTGTATTTGTTGTTTACTATTCTGTTTGATAAGTCCTGATTTATTCCTTCTATATGGTCTAATGTATCCATTGATAGAAGTTTGCTTCCCAGAACAGTTGAAAAGTCATTATATTCTATGGTTGTGTGGTTTTTTATAATGTTTAGGCAATTATCAGGCAGAAGACCTGAAATGTTGTCTTTGTTAGCCATGGCTGTTCGTATTCCTGTTGCAGAAGCAAGTTTTGTTCTTGTATCAAGAGAATGATAGCCGGCACCAAGTCTTTTAAGAGGCACAGGATTTATCTTAGAGTTAAATCGCATAAGTGCTTTTATATATTCTATTCCAAGAATATTGTTTGGTTGATTTATAAAAGTATTAATATCTAAATTGCTATTTGAAGTAATATCGGAAGGGTATTTTGTATAGTTATTAGAATTAATATTTAGACTATAATCTAAGTTGTATTTCTTAAAGTATTCATCTAACGCTTTTGCACGGGCTTTCGGAAATGAAATGCCTGTTTTTAAATTTAAGGTAAGTAAATCTTTATATTCTTTTGGCTCATTTATTAATATTTCTGCAACTGTGTTTAAAAGATCTATTGAATCTGTTTCACAACCAAAACATAGATAATCAATACAGTTAAGAGAATCTAATAATGCAATTGAAGCTGTTGCAAATAATTCGGCAGATGCAGTGGAGTAAACGACAGGTAGTTCGATTACCAAATCAGCTCCGTTTAGCATTGCCATTTCGCATCTTGAAGTCTTATTAATAATGGCAGGCATACCGCGTTGAACATAGTTTCCACTACAGACAATAACGGCGGCATCTGCATTACATACTTCCTTAGCCTTTGATATTAAATACTTATGTCCATTATGAAATGGATTAAATTCTGCTATAATTCCAACAATTTTCATATAATTTACCTCGTAGGAATTGATTCTATCATTATTGCACTAAACTTTCAATTGATTAGGGAACAAATAGGTGTTGTTTATTGAAAAATCTTATATTATAATAATTATGATTGGAGAATATAAGGATTTAAGGAGAATAGAAATGGGTTTTATTGAGCAACTAAAGATCAAGGCAAAATCTAACAAGAAAACTATTGTGCTTCCTGAAGGAATGGATAGACGTACATATGAGGCAGCACAACAGATTGTTGAAGAAGATTTCGCAGACATTATTATTTTGGCCAGTCCCGAAGAGGCGGAGAAATATGGGAAAGGTTATGACATAGAAAATGTAACAATCATAGATCCTAAGGATTGTGTTAAGACTAAAGAATATGCTGAAGAGTTTTATATGCTTAGAAAGGCTAAGGGAATGACAGAAACTCAGGCTTATGCAATGCTCGTAAGCGATTATATGTATTTTGCATGTATGATGGTTAGAGCGGGAGATGCAGACGGCGTTGTTTCAGGTGCCTGCCACTCATCTGCCAATACACTTAGACCATCATTGCAGATTATTAAGACTAAGCCGGGAAGCAAGCTTGTTTCAGCTTTCTTTGTAATGTGCGTACAGAACAAAGAATTAGGCGCTGATGGGGTATTTGTTATGGGAGATTGTGGACTTAACCAGAATCCTAATCCGGAGCAGTTAGCAGATATAGCTGCAAGCAGTGCAGAGTCATTTGAATATTTGGTAGGGGAGAAGGCAAGAGTAGCAATGCTTTCACATTCAACACATGGAAGTGCAGCACATCCGGATGTAGACAAGGTTGTTGAAGCAACAAAGATTGCACAGAAGGAATATCCTCAGTTTTTGATTGACGGAGAACTTCAGACTGATGCTGCAGTTGTTCCAGAGGTGGCAGCACTTAAAGCACCGGACAGCCCTGTAGCAGGAAAGGCTAATGTACTTATTTTCCCTGATTTGGATGCAGGTAATATTGGTTACAAGTTAATTCAGAGACTTGGAAATGCAGAGGCATACGGCCCACTTTGCCAGGGGATTGCAAAGCCGGTTAATGACTTATCAAGAGGATGTAGTGCAAAAGATATTGTAGGTGTTGTGGCAATAACAGCAGTTCAGGCGCAGATTAATTAAAAAACATAAAATTATTAGCAGAAATTAGGAGTTTAGAAATGGAAGTTTTAGTAATAAATTGTGGAAGTTCATCATTAAAGTTTCAATTGATTGATTCTGACAGCGAAAAAGTACTTGCAAAAGGTATTTGCGAAAGAATCGGAATTAAAGGCAGTGTAATAACATATCAGCCAACAGGTGGTGAAAAAGAAGTAAGCAACATTGATATGCCAACGCATCATGAAGCTATTGATGCAGTTATCAAAGCACTTACAAATAAAGAAACAGGTGTTATTGATGATATGAGTGAAGTTAAAGCTGTTGGACACAGAGTTGTTCATGGTGGAGAATATTTCTCAAAGGCAACTTTAGTAGATGATGATGTTATTAAGAAGATTGAAGAATGCAATTATTTGGCACCACTTCATAATCCGGCTAACATTATTGGAATTAAGGCATGTATGAACTTAATGCCTGACACACCTAATGTAGTTGTTTTTGATACAGCTTTCCATCAGACAATGCCTGAAAGTGCTTATTTATATGCAATTCCAAGAAAGTATTATGATGAAAATAAGATTAGAAGATATGGCTTCCACGGAACTTCTCACAGTTTTGTTTCAAAGAGAGTAGCCGAGATTATGAACAAGCCATACGATGAACTAAAGACTATTGTTTGTCATTTAGGAAACGGCGCAAGTATTTGCGCAGTTGATGGTGGCAAGTCTGTAGATACAAGTATGGGACTTACTCCACTTGCAGGTGTTATTATGGGAACACGTTCAGGTGATATTGATCCAAGTATTATTGAAGTTATTGCAAAACAGGATGGTCTTAGTATTGACCAGGTTATCAATATGTTGAATAAGGAATCAGGTGTTGCAGGACTTTCAGAAGTTTCAAGTGACTTTAGAGATATAACTCAGGCAATTGAAGATGGAAATGCAAAGGCTAAGTCAGCATTTGATGCTTATATTAGACAGGTTGTAAGATTTGTTGGAGCTTACATTGCAGTTATGAACGGTGTTGATGCCATTGCTTTTACAGCAGGTGTAGGAGAAAATAACAAGTTTGTAAGAGCTGCAGTAATGGAACATTTAGGATATATGGGAGTTAAAATCAATCACGAAGCTAATGATAGCAGAGGTGAAGAGGTAATGATTTCGACAGAAGATTCTAAGGTTAAAGTATTTGTTGTCCCTACAAATGAAGAACTTGCAATAGCAAGAGAGACAGTAGAAATAGTAAATAAATAAAAAGTATTTGACAAATAAGGCACTGATATGTATAATTGTTAAGGTGTCTTTGAAAAGAGGATATTATGATAATTGATTTACATGAGCTTTTACAGGAAGATAATGGCAATAGAAGCTATCATCTACAGTTGGAAGCAGACGTGTTTGAAACATCAACAGCTTCATATAAAATTAAGGATTATGACTTGCAACTTTCTTTTCATAATGAAGGAAAGAAACATATATCCTCCAGATGTGAAGGATTTGTTGTTTTGGAGATACCTTGCGACAGATGTTTAGAGCCGGTAGATTACAAGATTGATATTGATTATTTCAAAGACTTGGATATGAATAAAACAGCAGAAGAGAAGATTGCTGAACTGGACGAAGATTATTATTTGGAAGGTACAAGCTTCGATACTGAAGTTTTAATTCATAACGAAGTTCTGGTTAATTTACCTATGAAAGTTCTTTGCCGTGAAAACTGCAAAGGAATTTGCAATAGATGCGGCGCTAATCTCAATTTGGGATCTTGTAAGTGCGATGACGCAGAACTCGATCCGAGAATGTCGAAAATATTAGATATTTTTAATCAGTTTAAGGAGGTGTAAACCATGTCTATCTGTCCAAAGAACAAATCTTCTAAAGGAAGAAGAGATAAGAGAAGAGCTAACTGGAAGATGTCAGCTCCAAACCTTGTTAAATGTAGCAAATGTGGAGAGTTAATGATGCCACATAGAGTATGCAAGGCATGCGGTAGCTACAACAAGAAAGAAATCGTTTCAGTTGACTAATTATTAAACGAAAGATTTCGTCAATAAGGAATTAATTATAAAAATAAGACTTTGTGAATTTTCACAGAGTCTTATTTTTGTTATACACAATGAGCCACATAATTCCTTTTATACTTGTATAAGAAAGGAATTATGTGGCGAATGTATAATCACTGAGAAGTAGCGGAGCAAATTCGAAGTGTTATGCATGACGAAGTCATGTGTATAACAAATAAAGTTATACACAAAACCTCAAACCTTGATTTTGCACCGTTTTTTTAGTATAGTAATTCTATATGCGAAAAAAGGAGGCATTATATGTCAAAGACAATAGTTGCATTAGATTGTATGGGCGGAGATAACGCACCTTTTGAGATTGTAAAGGGCGCTGTTGAAGCTACAAATGAAAATAAAGATATATTAGTTAAACTTGTAGGTGTTGAAGAACAGATTAAGGAAGAATTGAGCAAGTATAAGTATAACAGTGATCAGTTAGAGATTGTTAATGCTACTGAAATTATTGAAACAGGAGAACCGCCTGTTGCAGCAATAAGAGAGAAAACAGATTCTTCGCTTGTAAAGTGCTTGTATATGGTTAAGAAAGGTGAAGCTGATGGAATGGTTTCAGCAGGAAGTACAGGAGCTAACCTTGTTGGTGGTCACGTTATCATAGGAAGACTTAAGGGTGTTCAGAGACCACCTCTTGCGCCACTTATTCCAACGAAAAACGGAGCTGCACTTTTAATTGATTGTGGAGCTAATGTGGATTCAAGACCATCACATCTTGTACAGTTTGCGAAGATTGGTGCTACTTATATGGAAAATATTGTAGGAGTAAAGAATCCAAGAGTTGGACTTGTTAATATAGGTGCAGAAGAAGAAAAAGGAAATGCTCTTACAAAAGAAGCTTATCAGTTATTAAAAGAAACAAAAGGAATTAACTTTATCGGAAATGTTGAGGCAAGAGAGATTCCTGAAGGTGTTGCAGATGTTGTAGTTTGTGACGCTTTTGTAGGTAATGTTATTCTTAAACTTTACGAAGGTGTCGGCGGAGTACTTTTATCGAAGATTAAGGGAACTATTACTAATGGTATCAAGAATAAACTTGGAGCTTTACTTATAAAGAAGGATTTAAAGAAGACTTTAAAGACTTTCCAAATAGAAGAATACGGCGGAGCACCATTACTTGGACTTAAGGGATTGCTTGTTAAGACACACGGTAATTCAAAAGCTGTAGAAATAAAAAATTCTATTTTCCAGTGTGCAACTTTTAAGGAAATGGATTTAAATAACAAAATTAAAGAAAAATTAACAATGGAGGATTAATTATGGAATTTGAAAGATTAGCAAATGCAATTGCAGAGGTTTTGGATATTGACGCATCAAAGATTACACCGGATAGCAAGTTCGTTGAAGATTTGGGAGCAGACTCCCTTGACGTACTTGAAATCGTAATGGGAATCGAGAGTGAATTTGGAATTAAGATTCCAACAGAAGCTACAGAAAATATTGTAACAGCAGGAGATGCTTTCGAAGCTATAAAGAAAGAATTATAAATACTAAAATTATTAAAGAATATAATTTTAGAAGAGATTATGAAAGCTAAAAGCCCTATTGCCGGGGCTTTTGCTCTCTTATTGGAAATTGTTTAAAATTTTCCGTAAGAGAACAAAAGCAAAAGGGCATTATTAATAAAGTTTGATTTTTTTTATAAAAGAATCAAGAGAAAGGAAAAAACGTGAATACTGATTACGAAAAATTAGAGAGTAATATAGGATATTGCTTTAAAGACAAAGATTTATTAATTAATGCACTAACGCATACATCTTATGCCAACGAGCATAAGCATAAGGGAATAAAGGACAATGAAAGACTGGAATTTCTTGGAGATGCGGTGTTAGAACTTGTATCAAGTGAATATTTGTACAAGAATATGAAAGATATGCCGGAAGGAAAAATGACAAAGCTTAGAGCAAGCCTTGTTTGTGAGCCTACTTTGGCAATGGATGCAAGAGAGATTGATTTGGAAGATTTTATTTATCTTGGAAAAGGTGAAGATGAAACTGGTGGTAGAAAGAGAGATTCCATAGTTTCGGATGCTTTTGAGGCACTTATCGGAGCCATATTCCTTGATGGTGGAATAGAGGAAGCAAAATATTTTATATTAAAGTTTGCTTTAAATGACATAGAGAAGAAGAAACTGTTTTATGATAGCAAAACTGTGTTACAGGAAAGAGTTAATTCTGTAAAGAACGGAAACCTTGTTTATGAAATAATTAAGGAATGGGGACCGGATCATAATAAGACATATGAAGCTGCTGCAAAGCTTAACGGCAAGATTATCGGTAAAGGTCAGGGACATACAAAGAAAGCGGCAGAACAGCAGGCAGCATTTGATGCCTTAAAAACTTTAGATAAGAGGAATTAGAATGTATTTAAAAAATATAGAGATACACGGATTTAAATCATTTGCAAATAAAATAAACTTCCAGTTTCACAACGGAATAACGGGCATTGTAGGTCCTAACGGTTCAGGAAAAAGTAATGTTGCAGATGCTGTAAGATGGGTTTTGGGAGAGCAGAAAACTAAACAACTTCGTAGTTCAAAGATGGAAGATGTTATTTTCGCAGGAACAGAAAACAGAAAACCTATGGGATATGCGTATGTGGCAATTACTTTTGATAATGCAGACCACAAGCTTAACATTGACTATGATGAAGTTACTGTTTCAAGACGTTTATTCCGTTCGGGCGAAAGCGAATACATGATTAACGGAACTCAGGTAAGGCTTAAGGATGTAAATGAGCTTTTCTACGATACAGGTATTGGTAAGGAAGGTTATTCAATTATCGGTCAGGGACAGATTGACAGAATCCTTAGTGGCAAGCCGGAAGAGAGAAGAGAACTGTTCGACGAAGCGGCAGGAATTGTAAAATTTAAGAGACGTAAAAATGATGCTATGAAAAAGTTAGACGACCAGAATCAGAATCTGGTTCGTGTTTCAGATATTTTGGGCGAATTGGAACGTCAGGTGGTTCCACTTGAAAAACAGTGCGAAAAAGCGAAGAAATATTTAGTTCTTAAAGAGGACTTAAGAGTAAATGACGTTAATATGTTTCTTATTGAAATTAATGAAATCAGAAACAGACTTTCCCAAATAGATGAAAAAATAAAAATTGCTTCATCAGATATGGAAAGCGCTAATGCAGAATTTGAAAAAATAAAAGCTGACTACACAAAGTTGGAGCAGATAATTGAAGAAATTAATGCTTCTATTGAAAATAAAAAAGCAACATTAAATGAAACAATAATTAATGTAGAAAAATTAGAAGGTCAGATTAATGTTATTAAGGAACAGATTAATTCTGCAAAAAATAACGAATCATATATTAATCAGAGAATACAGTCAATTACAGGGGAGATAGATACTCAGAGTAAAGAGTTGGCTAAGTCTGAAGAAGAAAAAAGAGAAAATGAAAAGTCTTTAAATGAAATTGTTGTAAATCAGACTGAAATAAGTGAAGAAATGGCTTCAGTAAACGAGGAGCATGTTGAACTTGAAAAAGAAATTGAAAGAAATAAGGCTGAAATCATTGAATTACTTAATGCAAAGTCTTTGATTAAGACTAAAATCCAGAGATGTGATACTTTACTTGAACAGATTAATATTAGAAAGTCTCAGCTTAATCAGAAACTGATTGAATTTCAGAGTCAGAAAGATTCTCAGGATGCTATGATTGCTGAATTGGAAGAACAGTTAAAAGGTATTGAAGAAGAAATCAAGCAGGTAACTGAACAGTTAAGCGATTACAGACAACATTTGGCAGAACTTAGAACAAAAAATTCTGAAATAACTGCTGCTTTGGCAAGAAATCAGGAAAAATATCACAAGACTAAGTCTAATCTTGAAGCTTTAAAGAACATTACTGAAAGATATGAAGGATATGGAAACAGTATTAAGAAGGTAATGGAACTTAAAGATACAAAGAAAGGTATTATCGGTGTAGTTGCTGATATTATTAAAGTAGACAAGAAGTATGAAGTTGCCATTGAAACTGCTTTAGGTGGAAATATTCAGAATATTGTAACTGATACTGAAACAACAGCTAAGGACACAATTGAATACCTTAAAAAACATAGATTTGGTCGTGCAACATTTTTGCCTTTAAGCAGTATGAGCAACAAGACCAACTTTAATGCTCCGGATGCTTTGGAAGAAAAAGGTGTAATTGGTCTTGCCAGTGATTTGGTTGATATTAAGAAAGAATACGAAGGCGTGGCAAAATATTTACTTGGAAGAGTAATGGTTGTTGACACAGTTGATAATGCCATTTCCATTGAGCGTAAATACAGATATACAGTAAGAATTGTAACACTTGAAGGCGAATACCTTAATGTTGGTGGTTCGATTTCCGGTGGTGCATTTAAGAATAACAGCAATCTTTTGGGAAGACGTAGAGAGATTGATGAACTTGAAAAGTATATTTCTAAATTAAGAGAAGAAAAGAGTGCCTTAGACAAGGAATTACTTGATAACAGAAGTAATACAAGTGCTGTTAATGAAGAAATAAACAAGATTAATGCAGGACTTCAGGAACAGCAGATTATTAAAAATACTGTTGAAATTAATTTAAAACAGGCAAAAACCCAGAAAGACAATATTATTACACAGTATCAGGGATTTACTCTTGAAAGTAACAATATTGCTTCTGAAATTCAGGATATTAACAAAAATAATAACAAGTTAAGTGATGAACTTAGTGATACGGAGGACAGAAATTCAGAACTTGAAAAACAAGTTGTTGAAAAAACTAAAAAACTTACTGAATTAAAGGAAGTTCTTAACAGCAAAAACGGAATACTTGAAGAGGTTAACATTGAAATAGCCAACTTAAAGCAGAAACACGAATTTATTGTTGAAAGAATAAATAAGTCAACAGAAATAATTGAAAGTCTTAACAGAGAACTTCAGCAGATTAAAGTTAATTCTAACGAGAATAATGAAGAAATCAGTGCACGAGTGGACGCAATTGACCGCTTTGTAAAAGAAGTTGAGAAGAGCAGACAGGACATTGAAAGATTAAACAAAGAAATCGAAGAAGAAAAAGAAAAGAAAGAAAAGCAAAGTGCTGATCATAAAGACTTCTTCGAAAAACGTGAAACTCTTTCTAAACATATTTCTGAACTTGATAAGGAAGTTTACAGATTAAATTCACAGAAAGAAGCTTTGGAAGAAAAAGCAGAAAATAAAGAAAGCTATATGTGGAATGAATATGAAATTACATATAGAAAAGCTTTTGAATTGAAGAGTGATGATTTTAATGATAAGTCATCCATAAGAGAAAACATAGCAAGAATACGTCGAGAAATGAAGTCTCTTGGTGATGTTAACATTAATGCCATTGAAGAATTTAAGGAGATTAATGAAAGATATCAGTTTATGAAAGGGCAGCATGATGATCTTATGGAAGCAAGAGAAAATCTTCTTAAAATAATTGATGAACTTGAAGTGGGCATGAGAAAACAGTTTAAGGAGAAATTCGAAGAGATTAAGGTTGAATTTGATAATGTATTTAAAGAACTTTTCGGAGGTGGAAAAGGTACTATTGAACTTACGGAAGCCGATGATATTCTTGATGCAGGAATTAACATTATTTCCCAGCCACCAGGAAAGAAGCTTCAGAATATGATGCAGTTATCCGGTGGAGAAAAAGCCTTGACAGCCATAAGCTTGTTATTTGCAATTCAGAACCTTAAACCGTCACCGTTCTGTCTTTTAGACGAAATTGAAGCGGCACTTGATGGTTCAAACGTTGTAAGATTTGCAGAATACCTTCATAAGCTTACTAAGAACACACAGTTCATTGTTATTACACATAGACGTGGTACTATGAATTGTGCAGACAGACTTTATGGTATAACCATGCAGGAAAAAGGTATTTCAGCATTAGTTTCAGTTGATTTATTAGAAAATAGTTTAACCAAATAATTAAGCTGAAAACAAATTATGATTTTAAATTAATTAAAAAAGGAGACATAAATGGCTAATTTTTTTAAAAAGCTTGTCAGCGGATTAACCAAGACAAGAAATAATATTGTTTCTAATTTGAACTCAATATTTAACGGCTTTTCAAGTATTGATGATGATTTTTATGAAGAACTTGAAGAGATTCTTATAATGAGTGACATAGGCGTTAATACAACAGAAGAAATTCTTGATAACTTAAAAGAACAGGTTAAAGAGAACAAGATTAAAGAGCCTATTGAATGTAAGGAATTGCTTATTAAGAACATTGAAGAACAGATGGACTTAGGAGAAAATGCTTACGACTTTGAAAATGAAAAATCAGTTATTCTTATGATTGGTGTAAATGGTGTTGGAAAAACAACATCAATTGGAAAACTTGCCAGTCAGTTTAAAAATAATGGAAAGAAAGTTGTACTTGCAGCAGCAGATACGTTTAGAGCAGCAGCGGCTGACCAACTTAAAGAGTGGGCTAACAGAGCGAATGTTGATATTGTAATGGGAGCGGAAGGTTCTGATCCCGGTTCAGTATTGTATGATGCCATTAGTTCTGCAAAGAATAAAAACGCTGACATATTATTATGTGACACTGCAGGAAGACTTCACAATAAGAAAAATCTTATGGAAGAATTAAAAAAGTTAGACAGAATCATTGAAAAGGAATATAATGGCTGTCGAAGAGAGAATTTTATTGTCTTAGATGCAACAACAGGTCAGAATGCATTGGCTCAGGCAAGACAGTTTAAGGAATGTACAGATATTACAGGCGTAATCCTTACAAAAATGGACGGTTCAGCCAAAGGTGGTATTGCCATAGCAATCCAGTCAGAGCTTGGAATACCTGTTAAGTATATTGGTGTAGGTGAACAGATTGATGATTTACAGAAGTTTGATTCACATCAGTTTGTTGAAGCGTTATTTGAAGAAAATGGCGAAGACATAACAAGCGACATTGAATTGGGAGAGCAGATTCAGAAATAAAAAGTAAAAGGAAGTGGCATAATGGAAGAGAAACTTACTTTAAAGAAATTTGAGGAAGCTAGTGAAATAGTAAAAAAAGTAACATTAAATACAAATCTTATTTATAGTGATTATTTTAGTGATCAGACAGGAAATCAGGTTTATATAAAGCCTGAAAATATGCAGTTTACAGGAGCATACAAAGTTCGTGGCTCATATTACAAAATAAGCACTCTTTCGGATGAAGAAAGAGAAAGAGGTCTTATTACAGCATCAGCAGGAAACCATGCTCAGGGTGTTGCATATGCAGCAAAGATTTTTGGGGTAAAGGCTACAGTAGTAATGCCTACAGTTACTCCACTTATGAAAGTTAACAGAACAAAGAGCTATGGTGCAGATGTTATTTTATATGGTGATGTTTATGATGATGCATGTAATTATGCATTAAATCTTGCACAGAAAGAAGGATATACATTTATTCATCCTTTTGATGACCTTGATGTTGCGACAGGTCAGGGAACAATTGCAATGGAAATTTTTAAAGAACTTCCAACAGTTGATTATATTCTTGTACCAATCGGAGGTGGCGGACTTGCTACAGGTGTAAGTACACTTGCAAAGATGTTAAATCCAAGAATTAAGGTAATCGGTGTTGAACCTGAAAATGCAGCCTGCATGAAGGCTTCATTAAAAGCAGGAGAAGTTATAACACTTCCAAGTGCCAATACTATTGCTGATGGTACAGCAGTTAAGACTCCGGGAACAAAGATTTTCCCATACATAAAAGAAAACATTGACGATATTATTACAATCAAGGATGAAGAACTTATTGATGCATTTCTTGATATGGTTGAAAATCATAAACTTGTGGCAGAAAACTCAGGTTTACTTACAATTGCTGCATTAAAACATTTGAAATGCACAGATAAGAAGATTGTATCAATTATCAGTGGTGGTAATATGGATATTATTACAATGTCTTCTACATTACAGCATGGACTTATCCAGAGGGGCCGTGTATTTACAGTATCTGTTTTACTTCCTGATAAGCCGGGTGAACTCGTAAAGGTCGCAAACAAGATTGCAGAGCAGCAAGGTAACGTTATAAAGCTTGAACATAACCAGTTTGTATCAGTTAACAGAAATGCTGCAGTGGAATTGAAAGTGACTTTAGAGTGCTTTGGCCACAATCACAAAGAGCAGATTCTTAAGGCTTTAAATAAAGCAGGATATAATCCAAAGGAAATTGCTCCAAGTCTTTAAAAATAAAAAAAGTTGCGGGTGTCAAGAAAAAATACTTGACACTCTATTTTTTTTAGTGTATTATACCAAAGGTAAGAGAAAAGGTGTGGCTATGAAGGATATTTTTAAAAGCTCTCTTTTATATGATTTTTACGGAGAGTTATTAACAGAACATCAAAAAGAAATATATGAAGATTTTATTCTTAACGATTTAAGTCTTGGTGAGATAGCACAGGACAGAGGAATTTCCAGGCAGGGAGTTCACGATTTAGTTAAGCGTTGCGACAAGATACTTAACGGATATGAAGAGAAGCTTCACTTAGTGGAAAGATTTACTAAGACTAAGGAAGATGTTGCTGAGATATGTAAGTTAGCTGACGAACCTGATAATCAGTGCAATGTCAACAGAATTAAACAGATTGCACAGCATATTTTAGAGAATTACTAGGAGGTATGGGCTTGGCATTTGAAAGCTTATCCGATAAATTACAGAATATATTTAAGAATCTTAGAGGAAAAGGACGCTTAACAGAAGAAGATGTTAAGGCAGCACTGAAAGAAGTAAAGATTGCACTTCTTGAAGCTGATGTTAACTTTAAGGTAGTAAAGGATTTCGTTAAGAAAGTTAACGAGAGAGCCGTTGGTCAGGATGTAATGAACAGTCTTACACCGGGACAGATGGTAATTAAGATAGTTAATGAAGAGTTAACTAATCTTATGGGGTCAGAAACTACTGAATTAAAGCTTTTACCTGATAACCAGATCACTGTCATTATGATGATGGGACTTCAGGGCGCAGGTAAGACAACCACAACAGCAAAGATTGCCGGAAAGCTTAAGGCTAAGGGCAAGAGACCTCTTCTTGTAGCATGTGATGTTTACAGACCGGCGGCTATTGAACAGTTAAAGATTAACGGTGAGAAACAGCAGGTTCCCGTATTTTCAATGGGAGACAAGCAGAAACCCTTAAATATCGCAAAGGCTGCAATTGAACATGCAAAAAAGAATAACAACAATGTGGTTATTTTGGATACAGCAGGTCGTTTACATGTTGATGAAGATATGATGAACGAACTTGTGGAAATCAGAGATAACATTGAACTTACACAGACAGTTTTGGTTGTAGATGCCATGACAGGTCAGGATGCAGTTAATGTTGCAAAAGAATTTAATGAAAAAATAGGAATTGATGGTATTATCGTTACTAAGTTAGATGGTGATACAAGAGGTGGGGCGGCTTTATCAATTAAGGCTATCACAGGCAAACCTATTTTATATATAGGTATGGGTGAGAAACTTTCAGATTTGGAACAGTTTCATCCAGACAGAATGGCTTCAAGAATCCTTGGTATGGGTGATGTCCTTTCACTTATTGAAAAAGCAGAACAGTCAATTGACCAGGATAAAGCTAAGGAAATGGAACAGCGTTTAAAGAAGGCTCAGTTTACGTTTGATGATTATTTGGAATATATGAGTCAGATTAAGAACATGGGTGGCTTGTCTTCATTACTTAGTATGATGCCGGGAGTTGGTGGAAAGATTAACGACGACATGTTACCTGATGAAAAACAGTTAGGTAAGATTGAGGCAATTATTTATTCAATGACTAAGGAAGAAAGAAGTAATCCTGATGTTATTAATCCTTCACGCAAGCAGAGAATTGCCAAGGGTGCAGGAGTTGACATTAGTCAGGTAAACAAGCTTGTTAAACAGTTTGAACAGGCAAGAAAGATGATGAAAAGCATGCCCGGACTTATGGGTGGCAAAGGAAAGAAAAAAAGAGGCGGATTTAAGATGCCTTTTGGATTTTAGTGGGTTCATGAAAACAATGTTTTCTTGATTATATATTTATTATTTACAATTTACGGAGGTAAGAAAAAAATGGCAGTAAAGATGAGATTAAAGAGAATGGGTAAAAAGAGAAATCCTATCTACAGAATCGTTGTTGCTGATTCAAGAGCACCAAGAGATGGTAGATTTATCGAAGAATTAGGAACATATGATCCTAACCAGGACCCAAGTGTATTCAATCTTAAAGAAGAATCTGTTAAGAAGTGGTTAGCTAATGGAGCTCAGCCAACAGAGACTGTTGGAAAACTTTTGAAAATCGCTGGCATTGAAAAATAGTGTTAGGAGGGCGAATTCATGAAAGAATTGGTTGAAACAATTGCAAAGGCACTTGTTGATTCTCCTGACGAAGTTGTTGTAACAGAAAGTGAAACAGAAAGAGAAATTGTTTTACAGTTACATGTTGCCCAGGAAGATATGGGAAAAGTAATTGGAAAGCAGGGAAGAATTGCAAAAGCAATCCGTTCTGTTGTTAAGGCAGCAGCTTCAAAATGCGATAAGAAAGTAAAAGTAGAAATTCAGTAACGGATATAAATCTGTTGAGTGGCGTAAGCTATTCGAATACAAGTGCAACAAGGCTGGTTAATCCAGCCTTGTTTATTATATGGAAGGAATATTGAATGGAAGAATTGTTCAGAGTGGGGGTAATCAGTAATACTCACGGAATTAGAGGCGAGGTTAAGGTTTATCCAACAACAGATAACGTAAGACGTTTTGACGATTTAAAAGAAGTAATACTTGATACAGGAAAGGAACAACTTAACCTTCATGTGACAAGCGTAAAATATTTCAAAAACATGGTTATTTTAAAATTTAAAGAATTTGATAATATTAATGACATTATCCCGTACAAGGGAATGGATTTACTTGTTACAAGAGAGAATGCAATTCCTTTGGAAGATGGAGAATATTACATAGCTGACATTATAGGAAGCAAAGTAATAACAGATGAGGACAAAATATTAGGAACGCTTACAGATGTTTTGCAGACAGGCGCAAATGATGTATATGTTGTAAAAACAAAAGATGGAAAAGAAGTATTATTACCATCCATTGAAGAATGTATACTTGATAGAGATATAGAAAATAAAATTGTTAAAGTACATATAATGAAAGGACTTTTAGATTAATGAATTTTCACGTACTTACACTATTTCCGGAAATGATTGAGCAGGGCATAAATACAAGTATTACAGGTCGTGCCATTGAAAAAGGACTTATAAGTTTAAATGCAATAAATATAAGAGATTATGCAGGAAACAAGCATGGTCAGGTAGATGATTATCCTTATGGTGGTGGGGCAGGCATGGTTATGCAACCGGGACCTGTTTACAGAAGTTATGAATCAGTGACTGAAAAGATTGGATACAAGCCAAGGGTTATATATCTTACACCACAGGGTAAGGTTTTTAATCAGAGTATGGCAGAAGAATTTTCCAAAGAAGAAGATTTGGTATTTCTCTGTGGACATTATGAGGGAATAGATGAGAGAGTTCTTGAAATGATAGTTACAGACAATGTTTCTATCGGTGATTATGTTTTAACAGGTGGAGAATTACCTTCAATGGTTATGATAGATGCCATATCAAGACTGGTACCCGGTGTACTTAATAATGATGTGTCAGCAGAATTTGAATCTTTTAATGATAATCTGTTGGAATATCCACAGTATACCAGACCGGCAAGTTTTATGGAAAGGGAAGTTCCGCCTATATTGTTATCAGGAAATCATCCAAAAGTTGAGGAATGGCGCAGACAGCAGTCTATCCTTAGAACTATGGAAAGACGACCTGATTTAATGGAAAAGGCAGAATTAACAAAGCAGGACATTAAATTTATAAAAAGTCTTGATAAATAATAAAAGTTATGTTACTATAACAAATGCTGTAATAAGATTGGCTTTAGAATTATGCCAATTTTTAAGAAAATAAAAGATGGTCCTCTGTTACAGAATATTGTATTAAGAACATCGGAATAAATAAGGAGGCTATTATGCAGGAATTAATTAAGGAAATTGAAGCAGCTCAGATTAAAGAAGTTACAGATTTTAACGTAGGTGATACAATTAAGGTTCACGCTAAGATTGTAGAAGGAAACCGTGAAAGAATCCAGGTTTTTGAAGGCCTTGTAATTAAGAAACAGGGTGGAAGCAACAGAGCTACTTTTACAGTAAGAAAGCAGTCAAGTGGAATCGGCGTTGAAAGAACATGGCCATTATACTCACCATCAATCGCTAACATCGAAGTTGTTAGAAGAGGTAAAGTAAGAAGAGCTAAACTTAACTACATCAGAAACAGAGTAGGTAAAGCTGCTAAGGTTAAAGAATTAGTTAAATAATACTATGCAGAAAGCATTGGTATGCTTGATGTATACCTGAGTATAAAAGAAGCGGGTTTTCACTCGCTTCTTTTTTTGAAAAGATTAAAAAAGATAGCGTAATGACTTTGAGAGAGTTTTTTGTTATAATGAAAAAGATGTTTAAACACCAGAAGTTAGATTAGTAGGAGAATAAATATGGATTATCATTGGTATCCCGGTCATATGACGAAAGCTGTTCGTCAGATGAAAGAAGATATAAAATTAATAGATTTGGTAATAGAATTACTTGATGCAAGAATACCTTTAAGCAGTAGAAATCCCGATATAGATGATTTGGGAAAAAATAAGGCAAGACTTGTTCTTTTGAATAAATCGGATTTGGCTGATGAAACAGACAACAATAAGTGGATTCAGTATTTTAAAGATAAAGGAATTATTGCTTTAAAGATTAATTCAAAAAATAAACAGGGAATTAAAGAAATTAATAATGCAGTTCAGATTGCCTGCAAGGAAAAAATCGAAAGAGACAAAAAAAGAGGTATCATTAACCGCCCTGTAAGAGCAATGGTAGTTGGAATTCCTAATGTTGGTAAATCCACATTTATTAATGCTTACGCAGGACGTGCTGCTGCAAAGACAGGAAACAAGCCGGGAGTTACAAAAGGAAAGCAGTGGATTAAATTAAATAAAAATTTGGAATTACTGGATACACCGGGAATCCTTTGGCCTAAGTTTGATGATCAGACAATTGGAATGCATTTGGCGTTTATAGGTTCAATGAATGACAACGTTTTGGACGTTACGGAATTGGCATATCAGCTTGTAAAATTACTTGCAACAACATATCCTAAGGCAGTAGTTGAACGCTACAAAATCGAAGGACATGAAGATCCGTTACAGGTTATGTATCAGGTAGCTGAGGCAAGAGGTTGTAAGCTTAAAGGCAATCAGCCTGACCTTGAAAAAACAAGCAAAATAATAATGGATGATTTCCGAGCAGGAAAACTTGGAAGAATCACATTGGACAAGCTATAAAATACAAAGTCTGATAATTAAATGATTATTATATAAAGAAGACATTATTGTTTAATTCAGATAGATAATTTTGATTTAAATCGAAAGCGAAAATTAAAATGGAAAGTATAAGCAACATAAAAGATATATTCAATAATACACCTGAGAACAAACTGCAGATGTTTATTGAACAATACAAAGATGATAGCCGTCAGGGAGTTGCAAATCTTGTGAAAAGAGCTGCAAAAAAGATTGATGATTATAATAAAGAAATTGAAAGAACATATAAATTAAGCGAATTTGAAAGAAAATACTCAGATTACGAATTTATATGCGGGATAGACGAAGTAGGCCGTGGACCATTGGCAGGGCCTGTTGTTGCAGGGGCTGTAATATTACCAAAAGATTGTGACATATTATACATTAATGACTCAAAGAAGCTTTCAGCCAAGAAAAGAGAAGAGCTATATGAAGTAATAATGGAGAAAGCAGTCTGCGCAAAAACAGCAGTTGTAAGTCCTAAAGTAATAGACGAAATAAACATACTTCAGGCAACTTATGAAGCAATGCGTCAGGCAATATCAATGTTAGAGCCACAGCCAACATTACTTCTAAATGATGCAGTAAACATACCCGGAGTACCAATGAAACAGGTATCCATAATAAAAGGCGATGCAAAAAGTATCTCAATAGGTGCAGCAAGCATCATTGCGAAAGTAACAAGAGATGCAATGATGGTGGAATACGACAAAATATATCCTGAATATGATTTTGCATCAAACAAAGGATATGGTTCAGCTAAACATATAGAAGCTTTGAAGAAATATGGACCATGTCCAATTCATAGAAAATCGTTTATTCATAACTTTATTTAGTTGTGTATCGGTTGGTTCCTTATGGATGCTGAATTAACGTTTGATGTAAAAGGGGGATTTTTTTGAACAAAAGAGGAAGAGGAAGTTTTTATGAAGAAGTTTGTGTTGAATATCTTATTAAAAACGGATTTGATATTTTACATAGGAATTATAGATGTAAGTTAGGTGAGATTGATATTATAGCTAAGAAGGATGATATTATCCGTTTTATTGAGGTTAAGTTTAGAGGCAGTGGCAGTTATGGCTCTGCTTTGGAGGCTGTTGATTTTAGAAAACAGCGCAGGATTATGAGAGCAGCGTCATGGTTTTTGAATGAGTATGGACTAAATGATGCTCAGTGCAGTTTTGATGTGATGACTGTTGAAAATAATGAGGCAAGGTATTATTTTAATTGTTATGGAGGAATATAATGGAATATATTAAGTTAAATAAGGAAAGTGGAAGTACCACAAGAATTAATTTTAATAATGGTGTTCCATATATTAGTTATAGAATTTTAGATGATATTCCATGGCTTAAGAATGCTGTTTCTACCAGATTAGGTGGTGTTAGCAAGGATTACCTTGCCAGTATGAATTTGGGCTTTAACCGAGGAGATTTAGATGAAAATGTCATTAGAAACCATGAAATTTTTGCTAATGTCATTGGTGTTAATCCTAAGAATATTGTTACAGGCAATCAGACTCACACAACTAATGTTAAGGTTGTTACTAAAGACGATTGTGGAAAGGGCATATATAGAGATAGAAATTATACGGATATAGATGGTCTTATTACTAATGAAAAAGGTATTGTCCTTGCAACTTATTATGCAGATTGTGTGCCTCTTCTTATTGTGGATACTAAGAATAAAGCCATTGGGCTTTCTCATTCCGGTTGGCGTGGAACTGTTGGAAAGATTGGAAAAGTTACAATAGAGAAGATGGGAGAACTTTACGGTACAAAACCGGAAGATATCGTGGCATGTATTGGCCCGTCAATTTGTCAGAAATGTTATGAAATAAGTGAAGAAGTTGCAGTTCAGTTTAAGGAAGCCTTCCCTGATAATATTAAGGAGATTCTTATTGATAAAGGCAATGGAAAATATCAGCTTGATTTGTGGGAATGCAATAGAATTAATTTTAAAGAAGCAGGTGTTTTACCTGAAAATATAAAGGTGACAGATATATGTACCTGTCATAACACAGATGTGTTGTTTTCACATAGAGGACATAACGGTAAGCGTGGAAACATAGGTGCATTTTTATCAATTGTATAAATGGGACAATAGAGTTAAAGATATTTGGAAGATGTTTACAAATATGTACTAATATTGTAAAATCTAGTGATAAAGGAGAAAAATATGAGTAAACCAATAGTAGCAATAGTAGGTAGACCAAATGTTGGAAAATCTACCTTATTTAATGCTTTAGCAGGAAAAAAGATTTCCATAGTAAAAGATACTCCGGGTGTTACAAGAGATAGAATACACGCGGATGTTGACTGGCTTGATCATAAATTTACAATGATTGACACAGGTGGTATTGAGCCGGACAGTAATGATATTATTCTCTCACAAATGAGAGAACAGGCGCAGATTGCCATTGACACAGCAGATGTTATTATTTTTATGACAGATGTTAAGCAGGGACTTGTAGATTCAGATGCAAAAGTTGCAGATATGCTAAGACGAAGCCATAAGCCTGTTATTCTTGTAGTAAACAAGGTAGACAATTTTAACAAAATGATGGCAGATGTGTATGAGTTCTATAATTTGGGAATAGGTGATCCTGTTCCTATTTCAGCGTCGCAGCGTAGTGGTCTTGGTGATATGCTCGATAAGGTTGTAAACTATTTTGCTGACTTAAATTTAGAGCAAGAAGAAGATGACAGACCAAGAATAGCAATCGTAGGAAAACCTAACGTAGGTAAGTCTTCCATTATCAATAAGATTACAGGAGAAAGTCGTGTTATTGTTTCAAATATTGCAGGAACAACAAGAGATGCCATCGATACTGACGTCAAATGGAACGGTAAGGATTATGTATTTATTGATACAGCCGGACTTAGAAGAAAGTCTAAGGTTAAGGAAGAGATAGAAAAATACAGTATTATCAGAACGGTAACTGCAGTTGAAAGAGCAGATGTTGTTATTATTGTAATAGATGCTGTTGAAGGCGTTACAGAGCAGGATGCCAAGATTGCAGGAATTGCTCACGAAAACGGCAAGGGTATAATAATTGCAGTAAATAAGTGGGATGCAATTGAAAAAAATGATAAGACAGTCTATGAATACACTAATAAGGTTAGAGATATTTTATCATTTATGCCATATGCAGAGATTATGTTTATTTCTGCCAAGACAGGTCAGAGATTGCCTAAACTTTTTGATATGATTGATTTTGTAATTGCTAATCATGCAATGAGAATTGAAACAGGTGTTGTTAACGAAATTATGGCGGAAGCTGTTGCATTACAGCAGCCACCTTCAGATAAGGGTAAGAGACTTAAACTTTATTATATTACACAGGTTTCTGTTAAACCGCCTACATTTGTTATTTTTGTAAATGATAAGCAGTTAATGCATTTTTCATATACAAGATACATTGAAAATAAAATAAGAGAAGCTTTCGGATTTAAAGGAACACCTCTCAGATTTATTATACGTGAAAGAAAGGAAGACAAGTAATGATCTGGCAAAAGATAGTATGTGTTTTAATCGGATATGTTTTTGGACTGTTTCAAACAGGGTTTATTATAGGAAAGATGAAACACATTGACATAAGAGATTATGGAAGTGGAAATTCAGGAACAACTAATGCAATGCGTACATTAGGAAAGAAAGACGGATTTATAACATTTTTTGGTGATGCACTAAAGGCTGTTTTTGCCATGATGCTTACATATTTTCTGTTTAGAAATGGTGTATGTAAGGACCATATGTTTATAATAGCTTTATATACGGGAATTGGTGCAATCCTTGGACATAATTTTCCTTTTTATATGAACTTTAAAGGTGGAAAGGGTATTGCAGCATCAGCAGGATTAATTTTTGCACTTGCATTTTTTGACTGGAAGTTTTTAGCATTAGGTTTTTGTACGTTTTTTATAGCATTAATAATTACAAAATATGTTTCTTTTAGTTCATTGTGCCTTATGACAGGTTTTTTAATTGAATTTATTGTTTGGGGGCAGCTTGGTATGGTGCATAACCTTGAAAGCCAGGATAAAGTGGAAGCATATATTCTTGTTGGATTTTTGACAGCATTGTCATATATCAGACATAAAGAAAACATAAAGAGACTGATTAACGGAACGGAAAGAAAAATCGGTCAAAAGAAGGAGGCGTAATATGTCTAAAGTAACTGTTTTAGGTGGTGGCGGTTGGGCCATTGCCTTGGCGAAGGTATTAAATGAAAATGGTCATAATGTAACATTATGGTCTGCACTTGAAAGGGAAGTTGAAGCTCTTACAAAAGAAAGAGAAAATAAGGTTGGACTTCCGGGAGTTAAAATTCCTGAGAAAATCAAGATTACGAATGATATTAAAGAAGCCGTAAAGGATTCGAAAATGATAGTTATGGCAGTTGCATCATCTTTTGTGAGAAGTACTTCAGAACTTCTTAAAGATATTGTTCCAGACGGTCAGATTATTGTTGACGTGGCAAAGGGAATTGAAGATGGAACATTCTATACAATGACAGAAGTTATTGAAGATGTAATTCCTACAGTTAATGCTGTAGTTTTATCTGGTCCAAGTCATGCGGAAGAAGTAGGTTTACAGGTTCCTACAGCAGTTGTTGTTGGAGCTAAGACGTTTGAAACAGCAAGCTTTGTTCAGAGACTTTTCTCAAATGATTATTTTAGAGCATATACAAGTCCTGACAGAAAGAGCATTGAACTTGGTGGCTCTTTAAAGAATGTTATTGCCCTTGCAGCAGGTATTGCTGACGGTTTAGGATATGGCGATAATACTGAGGCTGCTCTTATGACAAGAGGTATTAAGGAAATAACACAGCTTGGTGTAGCCATGGGTGGTCATTCAAGAACGTTCCATGGTCTTTCAGGAATCGGTGATCTTATTGTTACATGCGGAAGTAAACATTCACGTAACAGAAGAGCAGGTATTCTTATTGGAAAAGGCTATACTTTAGATGAAGCGGTTAAGGAAGTTAATATGGTTGTTGAAGGTGCAGTTTCAGCCAAGGCAGCTCTTGAACTTGCACACAAATATAACGTGGATATGCCTTTGGTAGAAAGTGTTAATCAGGTATTATTTGAAAACAAGCCTGCCAAGGAAGCTATGAGAGATATTATGAAGAGAGATTTAACACATGAATTTCCTGATTTGGTTTGGGAGTAGGATATGAATGATTTAAATACAAAAAAAGAAGAATTTGTAAAACAGTTTGAAGGTTTGGAGTCCACTTTTTCTGAAATAAAAATGCTTATGACTTATTACGAGTGTGCCATTTTGGAAGTAAAAACCAAGCTTGATGTTTTAAATAAAGAATTTCAGGCTAACCAGCTTAGAAATCCAATAGAAACAATAAAAACACGTATAAAGTCTCCTGCAAGCATAATGGAGAAATTAGAAAGAAAAGGTTTTGAACTTTCTATTCAGTCAATAAAGGATAATCTTGATGATGTGGCAGGAATAAGAGTTATCTGTTCTTTTGTAGATGATATATACAAGGTTGCAGATATGCTGACTAATCAGGATGATATTAAGATTTTATCTAAAAAGGATTATATTAAAAATCCAAAGAAGAATGGATATAGAAGTCTTCACCTTGTTGTTGAAATACCTATTTTTCTTTCAAATGAGAAGAAACCAATGCGTGTGGAAGTTCAGATTAGAACAATTGCAATGGACTTTTGGGCAAGTCTTGAGCATGAAATACATTATAAAAAGTTTTCAAATTCAAATGTGGAAGCCGTAAAACAGCTTACGGAATGTGCAGATGTAATTTATGAAACGGATATGAAGATGTTAAAGATTAGAAAAAATCTTTTAGATGAAGAGGATTAGAAAATAAGGAGTTTATTAATGTCAGCCAAGAGAGTTCTTTCACAAAAACATAAAGGCAAAAAAGGATTGGCAGCCTTTTTATTCAGTCGTTTCTTTTTATTCGGCTTAATGGTTGTCCTTCAGGTACTAATGTTTGTATTTTTTGCCTATAATGCGTCTGTAGAAAAAAATCTTAATTATATAATAATGGTATTACAGTTTGTACTTATTATTTACATTGCAAACGATAAATCGGATCCTACAATGAAACTGGTTTGGATAATGTTTATTATGTTTGTACCGGCTATTGGCTGTATGATGTATCTTTATTTTATGCTTCAACCGGGTTCTCTTATGCTAAAAAAGAGACTTGAACATATTAATCTTAATTCAGGTAAATACTTAGATCCTGACCAGAACATATATAATGAATTACAAATACTGGATAAGCAGGTTTCATCTCTTACAAAATATGTATATGAAAACACAGGTTGTCCGGTGTACAAAAATACGGATGTTACATATTTAGAAAGTGGAGAGAAAAAATACGGAATCCTTCTTGATGAATTAAAGAAAGCAAAGAAGTTTATTTTTCTTGAATACTTTATAATAGAGCAGGGAGAAGTATGGGACTCTGTGCTTGAAGTATTATGTGAAAAGATAAGAGAGGGTGTTGAAGTAAGGGTAATGTATGACGGACTATGTTCCTTGTCTAAACTACCAATAGGATATTTTAAAAAGTTAAGGGAATTAGGTATTAAGTCTAAGCCATTTGCGCCTGCAAGACCCATTTTTACAACACAGCAGAATAACAGAGATCATAGAAAGATTTTGGTTATTGACGGTAAAGTTGCTTTTACAGGTGGAATAAATCTGGCTGATGAGTATATGAACATTGTGGAAAGATTCGGTTACTGGAAAGATACAGGTGTAATGCTTAAGGGAGATGCAGTAAGAAGTTTCACTCTTTTGTTTTTACAGATGTGGAATGTTACCGAAAAGAACATTGAGGGTTATAGCAGATATTTGAATATTGCAATACCTACACCTGAAACAGCAGAAGGCTATGTTATGGGCTATGGAGATGATCCTTACGGTAAGGAACGTGTTGGCGAGTCTGTATACTTACATATGATTAATACGTCTACTAAATATCTTCATATAGTATCGCCATATCTGGTTATAGATAATGTTATGATGTCATCGTTAAAGTTTGCAGCTAAGCGTGGCGTTGATGTAAAAATTATTATGCCGGGGATCCCCGACAAGGAATATGCTTATTGTCTTGCAAGAACATATTATGCAGAACTTATTGAAGCAGGAGTTGAAATTTATGAATTTACTCCGGGATTTACTCATGCAAAGATGTTTATTAGTGATGATGAAAAGGCAACAGTAGGAACAATAAATCTAGACTATAGAAGTTTGTTTCTTCATTTTGAGGATGGTTGCTTTATTTACAAAAATAAGGTTATAAATCGAATAGAGGAAGACTATCAGAAGATGCTTAGTGCATCAAAGAGAGTCTCACTTATGGATTGTAGGAACAGACCTACATATTACAAAATATGTGGAATGCTTTTAAGACTTTTGGCACCGTTAATGTAGATAATCAAACTTTTAATGTTTAGAAATTCTAATCAATATAAGAAAAACAAAGACAAATATATGGTTTTAGTTAAAAATAAAACTGGTATATTTGTCTTTTTTTCGCATATATATTAATAGTCACATGGGAATAATAAAATATGGGGGTAGGCTATGGACTTTAACGTATACAAAGATATTGAAAAGAGAACTAACGGTGAGATTTACATAGGTGTTGTAGGTCCTGTAAGAACAGGAAAATCTACTTTTATTAAGAATTTTATGGATATTGCAGTTGTGCCTAATATAAAAGATGAGAATGAAGTGAGAAGAACTATGGATGAACTTCCGCAATCTTCAGCAGGAAAAACAATTATGACTACTGAGCCTAAATTTATACCTAACAAGGCAGTTAATATTAAATTAGGTGAAAAGGCTAATCTAAAAGTAAGATTAATTGACTGCGTGGGTTTTATGGTTAATGGAGCTACAGGTCACATGGAAGAGGATAAAGAGAGAATGGTAAAAACCCCTTGGTTTGATTATGATATACCATTCTCAAAAGCCGCAGAGATAGGAACTGAAAAAGTGATTTCCGAGCATTCAACAATAGGAATTGTTATAACTTCTGATGGAAGTTTTACGGATTTAGATGTGGAAGAATATAATAAGGCTCTTGATAAAACAATAAATGAGCTTAAAAACATAAATAAACCTTTTATAATTTTGGTAAATTCAATTAATCCTGATTCAATGGAATGCAAAATGCTTCGTGACCAAATAGCAGAAAAATATAATGTGTCAACATTATCTATTAACTGTCTGCGTTTAACGGAGAAAGACGTAACAGATATTTTAGAAAATATTTTGTTTGAATTTCCAATAAGTGAAATAATATTTAATGTGCCTAAATGGTTGGAAATAATAGGCACAGAGCACAAATTAATGAAGTATATTATTGAATATTCCCAGAGAATATTAGAATCTTTCATAAAAATAAAAGATATAAAAACATTAAACTTAAACCCTGACAAAGAATATGTAAAAAGCGTTCAAATGACAGCCATAGAATTGTCAACAGGCAGACTTATATTAAATTATGACATTGATGAAAGTTATTATTATGAAACTTTATCTGAAATGTCAGGCACAAAAATCGAAAATCAGCTTCAATTGATTAAAATGGTAAAAGAATTGTCAATGGAGAAAAACACATATATAAAAGTTAATGAGGCAATTAACAAGGTAAAAACCACCGGTTACGGAATAGTAACACCTGATAAGGAAGACATTGTTTTGGAAAATCCTGAGCTGATTAAAAGTGGAAATAAGTTTGGAGTGAAAATTAAGGCAACTGCGCCGTCAATTCATTTTGTTAAGGCTAATATTCTTACAGAAATTTCGCCAATAATAGGAAGCGAGGAACAGGCAAGAGATTTAATAAGATTTATTAATGAAAAAGAACAGGACTCTAATGTTTGGGATACTAATATTTTCGGAAAAACCATTGGGGAAATCGTTGATGAGGGAATAATTAATAAAATAAATAATCTGACTGTTGAAACACAGTCAAGAATGCAGGGAACCATTGAAAAAATCACAAATGACCAAAGCAGAGGTGTAATATGCATCGTTTTATAAAAAAACGTTACATTATCTTAGAACATTACCTTATATTTATGCCTTTAATATGGGGCTATAGCCTTGAAAAATAAAAATTACTATGTTAAAATATTTTATTGAGTTTTATTGAAGGAGATATGTTATGAATACTTACGAAGAATTAAAAGCTCGAGGTCTTATAGCCCAGGTTACTGACGAAGAGCGAATTAGTGATTTAATTAATAAAGGAGAAGCAGTATTTTATATTGGGTTCGACCCAACAGCGGATAGTCTTCATGTAGGTCATTTTATGGCGTTATGTTTAATGAAGAGACTTCAGATGGCAGGTAATAAGCCTATTGCCTTAATTGGTGGAGGAACAGCTATGATTGGTGATCCATCAGGTAAGACAGACATGAGAAAGATGATGACTAAGGAAACAATTAACCACAACGTTGAATGTTTCAAGAAGCAGATGAGTAAGTTTATTGATTTCTCAGAAGGAAAGGCATTACTTGTAAACAATGCTGACTGGCTTTTAGATTTAAACTATATAGATGTTTTAAGAGAGGTAGGCCCTCATTTTAGTGTTAACAGAATGCTTACGGCAGAATGTTACAAACAGAGAATGGAAAGAGGCTTAAGCTTCCTTGAATTTAATTATATGATTATGCAGAGTTATGACTTCTACAGATTATATAAAGATTACGGATGTAATTTACAGTTTGGTGGTGATGACCAGTGGAGTAACATGCTTGGCGGTACGGAACTTATCAGACGTAAGCTTGGCGAAGATGCTTCAGCCATGACTATTACTTTACTTCTTAACTCAGAAGGCAAGAAGATGGGTAAAACAGTTAGTGGTGCTGTTTGGCTTGATGCTGAAAAGACATCACCATTTGAATTTTACCAGTACTGGAGAAATGTTGATGATGCAGATGTTGTTAAGTGCTTAAAGATGCTTACATTCCTTCCTTTAGAAGAAATCGAGAAGATGGAACAGTGGCAGGGAAGTGAACTTAATAAGGCTAAGGAAATTCTTGCTTATGAACTTACTAAACTTGTTCATAGTGAAGAAGAAGCTGAAAAAGCACAGACTGCATCAAGAAACCTTTTTGCAGGAGGTGGAGTTACAGGCGACATTCCTACAACAACATATGCTAAGGCAGATTTAGATGAAGGAAAAGATATCTTGACACTTTTAGTTGATACAAAACTTGCAGCTTCAAGAGGCGAGGCAAGACGTCTTGTTCAGCAGGGTGGTGTTTCTGTTAATGGTGAAAAGGTTGTAGCAATTGATAAAACATTTACAACTGCAGAATTTAACGAAGAAGCAGCATTACTTATCAAAAAAGGTAAAAAATCATACCATCAGATTAAAGCTGACTAATTTTAATATTGGTTAGATGTATAAATTGGAGGACAAAATGAAACAATACGGATTAAATGAATTAAGAAAAATGTTCTTAGATTTCTTTGAATCAAAGGGACATCTTGTGATGAAGAGTTTTTCTTTAGTTCCACATAATGATAACAGTTTATTACTCATAAACGCAGGTATGGCTCCTTTAAAACCATACTTTACAGGACAGGAAATACCACCAAGAACAAGAGTGGCAACATGTCAGAAGTGCATTAGAACAGGTGATATCGAAAATATCGGAAAAACTGCAAGACACGGTACATTTTTTGAAATGCTTGGTAACTTCTCTTTTGGTGATTATTTTAAAAGAGAAGCAATTCATTGGTCATGGGAGTTCCTTACAGAAGTTGTAGGACTTGAAGCTGACAGATTATATCCATCAGTTTACTTAGAAGATGATGAAGCTTTTGATATTTGGAATAAGGAAATGGGAATCCCTGCTGAAAGAATTTTTAAGTTCGGTAAGGAAGATAATTTCTGGGAGCATGGTGCAGGACCTTGTGGTCCTTGTTCTGAAATTTACTATGACCGTGGTGCAAAATATGGCTGTGGTAAGCCGGGTTGTACTGTAGGATGCGAATGTGACAGATATATTGAAATCTGGAATAACGTATTTACACAGTTTGAAAATGACGGAAACGGCAATTATACAACATTAAAACAGAAGAACATTGATACAGGTATGGGACTTGAAAGACTTGCAACTGTAGTTCAGGATGTGGATTCTATTTTTGATGTTGACACAATTAAAGCGTTAAGAGATAGAGTTTGTGAACTTGCAAACAAGGAATATAAGAAAGAATATAAATGGGATGTTTCAATCAGAATTGTAACAGACCATATCAGATCAGCTACATTTATGATTTCTGACGGTATTATGCCATCAAATGAAGGCAGAGGATATGTATTAAGAAGATTAATCAGACGTGCTGCAAGACATGGCAAACTGCTTGGAATCGATGGAAGGTTCCTTTCAACACTTTCAGAAACAGTTATTGAAAGTTCAAAGGACGGATATCCTGAATTAGAAGAAAAGAAAAGCATGATTTTCAAGGTATTATCTGAAGAAGAAAATAAGTTTAACAAGACTATTGATACAGGTCTTAACATTCTTGCAGATATGGAAGAAGAAATGAAGAAAAATAACCAGACTCAGTTGTCAGGCGAAAATGCATTTAAGCTTTATGACACATATGGTTTCCCTCTTGATTTAACAGAAGAAATTCTTGAAGAAAAAGGATTTGGCGTAGATGAAGACGGTTTTAAGGAAGCTATGGAAGTTCAGAGAAAAAAAGCAAGAAGTGCACGTAAGAAGACTAACTATATGGGTGCAGATGCTACTGTATATGAACAGCTGGACAAAGCTCTTACAACTAAGTTTGTAGGTTATGATAAATTAATTTCAGATACCGTTGTAACAGCACTTACAACAGAAAAAGAAGTTGTACAGGCTTTAGTTGATGGTGACAAGGGAACAATTGTTACTGAAGAAACACCATTCTACGGCACAATGGGTGGCCAGGTAGGCGATAAAGGTATCATTGTAACAAACGGTGGAGAATTTAAGGTAGAAGAAACAATTCATCTTTTAGGTGGAAAGATTGGACATGTTGGTACAGTTGTAAAGGGTATGATTCAGGTAGGCGACAAGGCTACTATGAAGGTTGACTCAGCATTTCGTGCTGATACATCAAAGAATCATAGCGCAACTCATCTTTTACAGAAAGCATTAAAGACTGTTCTTGGTGAACATGTTGAACAGGCAGGTTCATATGTAGATGCTGACAGATTAAGATTTGACTTTACTCACTTCCAGGCAATGACTAAGGAAGAAATCGAAAAAGTTGAAAATCTTGTTAATGAACAGATTGCTACAGGATTAGATGTTATAACTAAGGAAATGTCTTTGGATGAAGCAAAGGAAACAGGAGCTATGGCTTTATTTGGTGAAAAGTATGGCGAAAAGGTTAGAGTTGTTTCAATGGGAGATTATTCAATTGAACTTTGTGGTGGTACTCACGTATCTAACACAAATGCTATTTCATCATTTAAGATTATTTCAGAATCAGGTGTTGCTGCAGGAGTAAGAAGAATTGAAGCTTTAACTTCTACAGGACTTATGAAACACTATAAAGAATCTGAAAATGTTTTAAATCAGGCTGCAAAACTTGCAAAATCTGAACCTGTTGCTTTAGTTGAAAAGATTCAAGCTCTTTATGATGAAATTAAAGAATTATCTAAAGAAAATGAAAAATTAAAAGCTAAATTGGCAAATGAAGCTGTTGGTGACGTACTTAGTCAGGTAGTTGAAGTTAAGGGAGTTAAGTTACTTGCTACTCATGTTGAAGGGGTTGGAATGAACGAACTTAGAAACCTTGGCGACCAGCTTAAGGAAAAAATGGGTGGAGGCGTTGTTGTTATTGTTTCTACACAGGATGGCAAGGCTAATGTTATTGTTATGGCTGATGAGGATGCTATTAGCAAAGGTGCTCACGCAGGAAATATGATTAAGGAAATTGCTAAGCTTGTTGGCGGTGGCGGCGGTGGCCGTCCAAATATGGCTCAGGCAGGTGGAAAGAATCCTGCAGGAGCAAAGGATGCAGTAGAGGCTGCTAAAACTATTCTTGAAGGTCAGCTTAAATAATAACTGATAATCAGGAGGTTAATAATAAATCGTGAAAAACACGAAAAAGTATCTTAAAACATATTGACGATATAGAAAAATATGTTATAATATTTTAAGTGTTTTAACACAAATACCTACAGTTTTAGGAATCCATAACTGGAGGGAGGTCAGGAAAATGTCAAGCGTTATCGTAAAAGAAAACGAATCAATCGACAGTGCTTTACGTAGATTCAAGAGAAATTGCGCAAAGGCTGGTATCCAGCAGGAAATTCGTAAGAGAGAACACTACGAAAAGCCAAGCGTTAAGCGTAAGAAGAAATCAGAAGCTGCAAGAAAGCGCAAATATAATTAATTTTAATTTTTTAAAATAAAAGTTCGGAACGTAAGTTCCGGACTTTTGTTTTTTTGAAAAGATATATTCTTAAAGTTCTATTCATAAAACATAAAAATATACTATAAAAGCATAAAGGATTTTATAGAGGATTTTTATGTTTAATGTAGACAATGATTTGGATATGCCAAGAGATGTTATTCATGGGGAATGCCTGTGTCAGATAATCGGCAGAAACGAGATTGTAATTGAGAATTATAAATTTATTAAGAGCATTACGGACACCGATATAGAAATTGTATGTAAAAAATATAAAATAATCATTAATGGAACAGGTTTAAACATAAAATATTATAACAATCAATCAATGGCCATAGGTGGATATATTTGTGAAATTTCATTTTTACAGAATTAAAATTAATAGTAAACATATATATAGATTGCTTAACTGCTGCAGAAATAATGAAATAAGAGATGTTGAAATAGACAAAGACTATGCCGGTTTTTCAATAAATTATAATCAATATAGTGATCTTGAAAAAATATTAAAAGAAAATAATATTGAAATAGTAAACAGGCAGGAATTGGGCATATATACAAAGATTACAAACTTTCAATTTATAAAAAGTGTTATATATATTTTTGCAATTTTTATTTTATTATTAATTGCAAATTCAGCTTTTATTTGGAAAATAACTATAAAAGGAAACTATTCCTATACAGCTGAACAAATGATTGATTATGTCCATGAAAAAGGCGTTAAAGAGGGGGTTCTAAAAGAAAGCATTGATACGGAAAGCTTGGAAAAATCCATACGAAAGAATTTTGATGACATAAGCTGGGTATGCGTTGAGGTAAAAGGCACAAATCTGATTATACATATAAAAGAAAATTACATTACGGAAATAAGTGTAAAGGAAGATAAACCATACGACCTGGTGGCAGAATGTGACTGCACAATTGTTTCAGCACTTGTAAGAAGAGGCAAGCTTAACGTTAATCCTAAAGAAAAGGTTAAAAAAGGTCAGGTTTTAATTACCGGTGTTGTGGATGTTACAGATGAATCGGGGCAGTTGCTTTTTAATGAATATTGCAATGCGGACGGAGAAATAATAGGCCAAATAAAAGAAAAATACGAAGAAAAGTTAAACATAAAATATCAGGATAAAAAAACGGAAAAAAGTACTAAATTTATAGTTCCGTCTTTTTTTGAATACAAATGGATTAAAAACAAGGGGAAGAACAGGGAATTAACCTGTGAAGAAACAAAAATGAAATTCTTCGGTGACTATTATTTGCCAATATCAATGCAGAAATACACCATAAAGAAATACAAAATAACAGAGAAAAATTATTCCGAAGAACAGGCAGAAAAAATACTAAATAATAAATTTAATAATAAAATGTTTGTTATGGAACAAAAAGGCTACAAAATAATACAAAAAAATGTTAAAATGAAAAAGACTATGGACTCCTATGCATTATGTGGAAAAATAACATATAACAAACCCATAGGTAAAGTTTCATACATTGACGTAAAAAAAATAGAGGAGGAAACAGTCAGTATAAATGAGCGTAATTGAGAATATTATGAACATACCTGCTGAACATGAAAAAAACGTATTTGGCAGTTTTGATGGTAATATTAAAAAAATAGAGAGGACACTTCATGTAACAGTTATTGCAAGAGATTCTCAGGTAAAGATTATAGGTAGTGATGTTGCAGCAAAAAGAGCCAGAAGTGTTTTTGAGCAGTTGATTGAATTGTCTAAAAGAGGAAATACAATAACAGAGCAGAATGTAGATTATGCACTTTCTCTCTCTTATGATAATAAAGAATCAGCCATTGTGGACTTAGATGATAATATTATATGTCGCACAGTTATGGGAAAACCTGTTAAGCCTAAAACATTGGGTCAGAAGAAATATGTTGACCAAATAAGGGAAAGAATGATTGTTTTTGGTATAGGTCCTGCAGGAACAGGTAAAACATATCTTGCAATGGCAATGGCAATTACAGCACTTAAAAATAACGAAGTAAACAAGATTATTCTTACAAGACCTGCAATTGAGGCGGGAGAGAATCTTGGCTTTTTGCCGGGAGATTTGCAGAGCAAGGTAGATCCTTACTTAAGACCGCTTTATGACGCTTTATATCAGATTATGGGAGCTGAAAGCTTTATATCAAACAGCGAAAAGGGAATTATAGAAGTTGCACCTTTAGCTTACATGCGAGGCAGAACTTTAGATAATGCTTTTATTATTCTTGATGAGGCACAGAACACAACACCTGCACAGATGAAAATGTTTCTTACAAGAATAGGTTTTGGCTCAAAAGTAATTGTAACAGGTGACAGAACTCAGAAAGACCTTCCAAGAGATCAGGTATCAGGCTTGGATGTTGCAATGAAAGTCTTAAAAGATGTTGAAGACATAAGTTTTGTATTCTTAGATAATAACGATGTAGTAAGACATCCTCTTGTACAGAAGATTGTAAAAGCTTATGAAGAATATGACAAGAAAATGAGCAACAGAAATTCTAATAGAAACAAGTCAAGGGAAAAATAAAAGAGTAACTATATTGACGAAACCCATTAAGAAAATATATTGCAAAGGAATAGAAAATGAATATATACATAGAAAATGAATATGACAGGGAAATAGATGTTGATTATACAGATATAATTAACAAAGTAGTTTGCCAGGCAGTTGATTTTATAAAGTGTCCTTATGAATGTGAGGTTAATGTTACAATTGTTGACAATAATACTATTCACGAAATAAACAGGGAACAAAGAAAAATTGACAGACCTACAGATGTTTTGTCATTCCCGATGTTAGATTATGAAGTTGCCGGAGATTTCTCTATGGCAGAGGATGACATAAGTAACTTTAATCCTGATTCGGGAGAACTTATTTTAGGAGATATTGTGATTTCCTATGACAAAGTTATTGAACAGGCAGCTGAATATAATCATTCAAGAAAGAGAGAATTAGCTTTTCTTGTGGCACATAGTATGTTACATTTATTTGGATTTGATCATATGGTTGATGATGAAAGAATCGAAATGGAAGAAAAGCAGAACATTATTTTAAATAATCTGGGGATTACAAGAGAAAACTAGCATGGAAACTTACAAGAAGAAATGCAAAAGAAAGAAAAAAAGGGAGATTAGGAAATGGAAAAAAACAAGAAAATCATTGCCGGCATTGCAGGTGCAGTGGCTCTTATCGCTATTGTAGCAGTATGTATTTTTGCTTTTGGCAGTGGTAAAGAGAAAAAGATAACAGAAAACAAAGAAACAACAGCAGTTGCTGAAACAACTACAGTACCTGAAACTACAGCACAGCCTAAAGGTATCAGTATGCTTACAGGAGAGCATATAAGTGAAAAGCTTGCTGATAAAAGACCTGTTGCAGTTATGTACAATAATATTATTAATGCCATTCCACATTCAGGTATTGATAATGCAGGGATTGTATATGAAGCACCTGTTGAGGGAAGCATAACAAGACTTATGGCTCTTTTTGAGAATTATGGTAAGCTTAAAAAGATTGGCTCAGTTAGAAGCTGCAGACTTTATTATTGCTATTTCGCTTTGGAATGGGATGCAATTTATTGCCATTTCGGACAGTCAAAATATGCTTTAGATTTCTTGAAAAGTGACGCAATTGACAACGTAGGCTCATTTAATGCTGAAAGCGGTTATTACAGAACATCGGACAGAGTTGCTCCACATAACTGTTTTACCAGTGCGAAGGGAATTGACAGTTCAATTAAGAAACTTGGTTACAGAAGAAAATATAAGAATGGATACAAATCACACTTTAGTTTTGCTACTGACAATGAAAAGATTTCTCTTCAGTCAACAAAGCAGGCAAACAAAGTTAAACTTGGATATCCTGTAAATAAACCTTGGTTTGAGTATAATCAGAAAGACGGACAGTATTACAGATTCCAGTATGGGAAAAAACATATTGATGACCAGAACAATAAACAGCTTCACTGCTCAAACATTATAATTCAGTTTGTTAATGCTACTTTATATCCTGATGGAAAAAGCCTTGATATGACTTTAACAGGAAGTGGAAACGGCTGGTTTATTACAAATGGAAAAGCTGAAAAAATCACTTGGAAGAAAGACCAGAAAAAGGGCAGAACAACATACTTAGATAAGTCAGGTAAGGAAATAGTTTTAAATCAGGGAAAAACATGGATTTGTATGGTTCAGAATGAATATTCAAATGATGTAAAAATTTCTAAATAATTGTTTTAGTTGTTATCAAAAGGCTATCCGAATTGTTATTTCCAAAGTTATTGTGTTAAATAAAAATTGGATCTTGAAAAATATTTAGAGGTATGTTAAATGGATAACAGAAAATTGATTGATAAGGCCTTAGAGGCAATGAATTACGCATATGCTCCATATAGTAAATTTAAAGTTGGAGCGGCACTTATTACAGATGGAGTTGTTTATACCGGTTGCAATATTGAAAATAGTTCTTTTGGAGCTACAATTTGTGCAGAAAGATGTGCAATTTCAAAAGCTGTAAGTGAAGGCCATAAAAATATTCAAAAAATAGCCATTGTAAGTTCATCAGGAGATTTCACTCCACCTTGTGGTATTTGCCGTCAGGTTATGGAAGAATTTATGGCTGATGGAACAGTTGTCCTTAGTAATGGCAAAGAAATTAAAGAATATACAGTAAGAGAGCTTCTTCCGGCAGGATTTTCTGCGGAGGATATGAAAGGGTAATAAAATGGGACGAAAATCAAAAAACAGTTTTGTAATTCAGGGAAGTATACTGGCTTTTGCAGGAATATTAGTAAGAATTATAGGCTTAATTTATAGAATACCGTTAACAAGAATTTTAGGAGATGAAGGTAACGGATATTATTCTACAGCATATGACATTTACAATGTTTTAATTTTGCTGTCATCTCAGAGTATGCCTTTGGCAGTATCAAAAATAGTATCAGAAAAGTTAGAGCGAAGACAGTATAAGAACGCTTATAAAATTTTTAAGGGGGCATTGTTTTACGGTGCAGTTTTAGGTGTTTCATTTGGTCTGTTTGCTTTTCTTGGAGCCGACTGGCTTGCAACTTCAGTTTATAAGAGCCAGCCTGCAGCAGTTGCACTTAAAGTTTTGGCACCTACACTTACTGTTGCCTGCATTCTTGGTGTAATGCGTGGATTTTTCCAGGGAATGGGAAATATGATTCCAACAGCAATATCACAGATTTTTGAACAGATTGTCAATGCGGTTGTCAGCGTAATTGCAGCATATGAACTTACGGTTTACGGTGTATCAATTAGCAAAATGTCAAAACTTGGTGAGTCGGCAGGTCCAGCATATGGAGCAGCAGGTGGTACATTAGGTACTTTAACAGGTGCCATTGCGGCATTAATAATTGTAGTTATTGTATTTTGGAACTCATATGGAAATATAAAGAAACCTATAAGAAAAGACAAAACAAAGGTAGAGGACAGTTACGCAACAATAACAAAAGTTATTATATTTACAATTACACCTGTATTAATAAGCAGTACAATTTATAACATCAGCAATCTTCTTGACAATCCTATATACGGAAATATTGTCACGGGAATTTTTGATGTTTCATCAAAAACAAGAGCTGAATTATGGGGTGTATACAGTGCTAAATATAGGGTGCTTACAACAATGCCTATAGCAATTGCTTCATCATTATCTACAGCAATTGTTCCTGCAATGGTAAGATCCTATATAGCAAAAGACAAACAGGGAATGGAGAACAAAGTTTCACTGGCATTAAAGTTTTCAATGCTTATAGCTTTCCCTTGTGGTATGGGATTATCAGTTTTAGGTGGACCGATTAACCAGTTATTATTTGGAGATGGAAGCAAGAGAACGGCAACAATTATGATTTTTAGTTTACTTACAGTAGTTGTTTTCTCACTTTCAACTATAAGTAATGCTATTTTACAGGGAATAGACAAGCTTAACATACCGATTAAAAATTCAGCAATATCACTTGTGCTTCATTTGATAATATTGCCTGTTTTATTAATTGTGTTTAGATTGGATATTTATGCAGTTGTTATTGGGGATATTACTTTTGGTCTTACAGTTTCAATATTAAATGCTTTTTCAATCAAGAAACATATGGGTTACAGCCATGATTTAAGGGAAACATTCCTGAGACCTTTTATTTGTTCAGCAGCAATGGGGATTATGTGTTATATTGCATATTGGTTAACTTCAAAAATTATACCAATTAATGCATTATGTACATTATTTGCCATTATGGTAGCTGTTATTGTGTATGCTGTTGTTCTTATTATTTCGGGAACAGTTACAGAAAATGAACTTATGAGTGTTCCAAAGGGAACAATGTTAATCAGACTTTTGAAAAAAGTTCATTTATTATAGTATAAAATTACAGAATATGTAAAAAATATATGCAAGGAGTTGAAAAAATGAGTAAACGTGCATATATTTTTTATTTACTGGTATTAATTATAGGTTTTGGAATTGCTTATGTATCAGGAATTAGATTTGGAACAAACAATAATGTAAATAAATACACCGAAAATAAGTCTATTAATACTAATTCATTAACAGATGAAAATTCTGAAGTAGAAGGTTATTGGATTATAGCTGTAGACAATAAATTAAATGTTTACAAAAAAGACAAGAAAACAATCATGGCTGAAACAGATATAGATATTTCAGACTTTTCCTTAAAGGAAAAAAACATGTTACAAAACGGAGTTTATTACGAAAACGCAGAGGAGTTGTTTAAGTATCTTGAGTCAAATACCAGCTGATACTACAATGCCTAACATATAAAGTTTGAAAATGAATATATAAAGATAACAATAAAAAATAAGGATGAAATATGGATGTAATAATAATAGGTGCCGGTGCTTCCGGACTTATGGCTGCGATTACTGCTGCAAATCAGGGAGCAAAGGTTACTGTAATAGAACATGAAAATAAGCCGGGCAAGAAGATTCTTGTTACAGGTAATGGAAAATGTAATATTACAAATACAAAAATGAATGAAGAGTGCTTTTATGGCAACAAAAATTTTATAAAAAATGTATTAGACAACTTTGGATATAAAGACACCATTGAATTTTTTATGTCACTGGGAATGAGAACTAAGGATAAGAACGGATATATTTATCCTGCAGGAGAACAGGCAGCAACAGTTCTTGAAATTTTAAGAATTACCGCTGAAAATCTTGGGGTGAAAATTAAAACAAATAATAATGTTAATTCTGTAAAATATAGGGATAGAAAGTTTTTGGTAGATATAGGAATTGAATTACAGTGTGATAAGCTTATTGTTGCCACTGGAGGAATGGCTGCTCCAAAAACAGGATCCACAGGATTAGGATATCCTTTGGCTGAACAGTTTGGTCATACAATTGTTGAAACAAAGCCTGCACTTACAGCTTTAATTACTGAAAAAGACTTACTTAATAAGGCGGCAGGTGTAAGAACAACAGCCAATATATGGTTTGAAAATAGTGCCAGGAAAAAAGACGGAAATTCTAATGAGGCTAATAAATATTCTGAAACAGGGGAATTACAGATTACAGATTATGGCATATCCGGAATACCTGTTTTTAACATAAGCAGAATGGCCACTAAGGGAACATTAATACATATTGATTTTATTCCTGATTATTCAATAAATGACATTGTTGAATATTGGGCAAAAACATCTGATTACAATCCTAAAATTCAGTTAGGCACAGTAATGGATGGAATTTTAAATACAAAGATTACAGCAGTTATGCTAGAAAAAGCATGTATAAAATATAATTGTTTGCTTGGAGAGTTACATTTAGATGAAACACTTAATTTGCTTAAATTGTTAAAGGATTATCAGATTGTTGTAAATAAGCCAAGAGGCTTTAATTTTGCTCAGGTTACGGCTGGCGGAGTAAGCACGGAAGAGGTTAATAGTCTGACTATGGAATCAAAAAAACAGCCGGGATTATATTTTGCAGGAGAAATACTTGATGTAGATGGCATATGCGGAGGCTATAATTTACAGTTTGCCTGGGCAACAGGAGCTACTGCCGGAAGGAATTGTGTAGAATGAAATTTATAAAGGTATCAAATATTAAAATTAACGTGGACGAAAGCGTGGATATAGCTTTCGAAAAAGCAATTAAGGAAGCAGGAATCAATAACAAAGACATTATTGAGCAAAAAATAGTTAAATATTCAATTGATGCAAGACATAAAGATAGTATTAAAAAGTTATATACAATAGGTTTTAAAATAAAAAAATATAACAAGAATAGGAAAAATGTTGTTGTCCTTGACAGGGAACCTGAATATGAATTTGTGCCAACAGGAACAGAAAAACTAAAAAACAGACCTGTTATTGTAGGCTTTGGCCCTGCAGGAATGTTTTGCGGATATATGCTTGCAATGTATGGTTACAAGCCAATTATTGTTGAAAGAGGAAGTAAGGTTGACCAAAGACTTAAGAAAATAGAAGAATTCTGGTCTACGGGCAAACTTGATGAAAATTCAAATGTTCAGTTTGGAGAAGGCGGTGCAGGAACCTTTTCAGATGGCAAATTAAATACGGGAATAAAGGATAAAGAAAACAGAATAAATTTAGTTTTGAAAACTTTTGTGGAAAATGGAGCAAAAGAAAATATTCTCTATGATGCAAAACCACACGTAGGCACGGACATACTTTCAGTTGTTGTAAAAAATATGCGTAAATATATTGAAAGTAAAGGCGGGACATTTTATTTTGACACTGAAATGACTGATTTTACAACAGAAAATAATGTTCTAAAGGCTGTTAAACTTAGCAATGGGGAAGAAATAGAAACAAATATTTGTGTACTTGCCATAGGGCATAGTGCAAGAGATACCTTTGAAATGATTTTTAATAAAGGCATAAATATGGAACAGAAACCTTTTGCCATAGGTGTAAGAGTTGAACATCCTCAGGAAAAGATAAACAAAAGTCAGTACGGCTTTAGTGATAACCGTTTAGGAGCTGCAAGCTACAAACTTACATATAAAACGGACAACGGACGTGGAGTTTACTCTTTCTGTATGTGTCCCGGAGGATTTGTTGTAAATGCAGCTTCTGAGAAGGAAACATGCGTAGTTAACGGAATGAGTTATAGTAAGCGTGACAGCAGAAATGCCAACAGTGCCATTGTAACAACTGTAACACCACAGGATTATCCATCAAAACATCCTTTGGCAGGAGTGGAATTTCAAAGAAAATTAGAGAGAAAAGCTTTTGCTGAAGGAAATGGAAATATTCCAATTCAAAGACTGGAAGATTTTAGAAACAATAAAAAAACAGAGGCACTTGGAAAAATCACCCCTGAAATAAAAGGAAAATATTCTTTTGGTAATTTAAATAATGTATTGCCTGAATATGTTTGTAAATCCATAAGTGATGCAATGGAATATTTTGAAAGAAAGATAGAGGGCTTTAATGACAATGACACAATAATGTCAGCAGTTGAAAGCAGAACATCATCCCCTGTAAGAATAATAAGAGATGAAAATTACCAGTCAAATGTTAGGGGACTTATTCCTGCAGGCGAGGGCGCAGGATATGCGGGAGGAATAACATCTGCTGCAATAGACGGAATAAAAATATTTGAATTTATTGGCAAAAATTTTCACAAACCGGAAGATTTTTGTTAGGGCATAATAATGACTTTTTTGTGAAAATGTAGTATTATATAAAGATGTATTTTTCTTGTGTAAGGCAAGATATAAATGGAACGCATTAGAGAGAACTTAATTAAGGAGAGTTTAATGAATATACGTTTTTTGGCACAGTCTGAATATTTTAATGGAATCCACATAAAGGATGACATTATTTTAGAAAAAGAATATGAACAGGGACGTTTTACAAATCTTCCAAGAGTCAGATATTATCTGTATTATCTGGAAGAGAATGTAAGAAAGGAGGTTATGCCTCATTCTGAAAAGGTTGATGTATTTGAACTTACTGATTGTCAATATGAACCTGAATATCTTTATTTTACAGAAATAGATGATATGTTAGATGGCAGACAGACTTTCAATATTATTAAATATAATATTACGGATCATACTCATACAAAGATTATTTCACTTAAAGACAATATGGAACTGTATCCTGACCAGAAGCAGATTAAGATTTTTATTTTGGATGACTCTAATTTGATTATTCAGAGAGCAACATTAAAAGAATTTGAATCAGGATATAAGGAATTTTTCAATTATTCTCATCTGCTTTTTAATTTTGTAAAGAACAAGCAGATTCCAATTAGCGATGAAAATATTGCTCATAACGGTATTGATTATATGTTTCCGTTTAATGAAACAAGCTGTGTAATGAAGACGGGAAATTCTTTATTTAAACATAACAGACATGACAGAATTTCAAAGGATGAGGCACCTGTTGAGTCACTTTATGTTATAAATATTCAGCAGTTTATAAGTGACTTACAGCTTGAACAGCCGAACCTTGTTTTAAGTGCAATTGACCAGTCTTTTTATGATGCAACACTTATTCGTTCAAAAAAGATTGACAAATACTTAATATATTCAAAATATAATTATGATAAAAATGACGAAACAGTTATTTTTTACAATATTGAAACAAAGGAAAATTTTACTTGCATAAATAAGACAACAAAGGACCATTCCTTGCTGAAAAATGCGACGGTAATAGAGGGCATCCCATATATGATTACTGAAAATTCATCAGGAACCCAGTTCTTTAATCTTATTTCAAATGAAATTGATACAACTTATACGGATGAATATAAGATTCGATACATTAACGATACAACAATTGTATCCACATTTATCGAAAAAAGTCTGTTTGGCAAGGAGAAAGAGTATGTAACAATACATAAGTATCCGTCAAAGAGAGTTATTGTTCAGGAGAAGGGACAATATATAGGAGCAATTTCTTCGAACAACCAGACAACGTATATTTTCTTAAAATAAATATAATGAAATGGAGAAAGCAATGGATAAGTTAAAGATAGCAAGAATAAATGAATTATACAAAAAATCTAAAACAGAAGGTTTAACAGAGACAGAAAAGGAAGAGCAGAAACAGCTTCGTAATGAATATAGAATGGCTGTTATTAATAATCTTCACTCATCACTTAATAATGTAAGCATTGAAAATGAAGATGGAACAATAACAGAATTAAAAACAAAAGTAATAACAAAAGAGATTAGAAATAATTAAAAGGACGCTAAAATGACAGATAAAAAGCAGCTTAGGAAAGAGCTTGTTACAAAAAGAAAAAAAATGACTGATGAAGAATTCTCAAAGAAAAGTCTTCGTATATGTAACAGACTTTTAAATAATAGTCAGTATTTAAAAAGCAAAGTAATATATTGTTATTATAGTGTAAATAAAGAGGTTGATTTATTGCCTTTTATAAAGCAGGCTTTAGAAGATGGAAAGATTATAGCTTTTCCTAAAGTAAAAGGACAAAATATGGACTTTTTTGAAGTTAAATCTTTAGAAGAATTAGAACCGGGATATTTTAATATTCCGGAGCCACCAGAAACCACCCCGGCTCCAAAAGGAGACTTGATTATTGTACCGGGAGTGGCTTTTTCTAAGAAAGGGGAAAGACTTGGATATGGTGGTGGCTTTTATGACCGTTTTTTGGAACATCATAAGGTTTATACTATTGGAGTAGCATATGATTTTCAGATTATGAACAGCCTGCCAACAGAAGAACACGACAGGAAACTTAACGAAATAATAAGTAATTAAAATAATTGTATTAGATATAAAAAGGAAAAATAGTAATAGGAGAGAAACATGAGTTTTACCAACGAAACAGATAAGCAGAAATACTATATAGAAAAGTGCAGTGAACTTATTGCAGCCAAGGAACAGAAACTTGGAAGAAAGTTAACTGCCTGTGTTGTAACATTCGGATGTCAGATGAATTTTAAGGATTCAGAGAAATTAATGGGAATTTTAAGCCAGATAGGATATCAGGAAACAGATGATGAACATGCTGATCTTGTTTTATACAACACATGTACAGTAAGAGAGAATGCCAATCTTAAGATTTATGGCAGATTAGGTTATTTATCTAAAATAAAAGAGAAAAATCCTGAAATGATTATTGGTTTATGTGGTTGTATGATGCAGGAACCACAGGTTGTTGAAAAGCTAAATAAAAGTTATAGATTTGTGGACATTATTTTTGGAACACATAATGTTTTCCAGTTAGCTGAACTTTTATATGACAGATTAATTGGAGGACATAGGATTGAGGATATTTGGGATGGAACAACAGAAATAGTTGAAGACCTTCCAACAATAAGAAAATATGACTTTAAATCAGGTGTAAATATTATGTATGGATGTAATAACTTCTGCAGTTACTGTATTGTTCCATATGTAAGAGGAAGGGAAAGAAGCCGTAATCCTGAAGACATTGTTAAGGAAGTTGAAGAACTTGTATCTAACGGTGTTGTTGAAGTAATGCTTTTAGGACAGAATGTTAACTCTTATGGTAAGACTTTGGACAATCCTATTTCATTTGCCAAGCTTCTTGAAATGGTTGAACAGGTAGAAGGTCTTGAAAGAATCAGATTTATGACTTCTCATCCAAAGGATTTGTCAGATGAATTAATAGAAGTTATGGCAAAATCAAAAAAGATTTGTAAACAGATGCATCTTCCTCTTCAGTCAGGAAGCAGCAGATTGTTAAAGATAATGAACAGACATTATGACAAGGAACAGTATCTTACTTTAGTTGACAAATTAAGAGCGGCTATTCCTGACATTGGAATTTCAACAGATATTATTGTTGGTTTTCCGGGAGAAACGGATGAAGACTTTGAGGAAACTCTTGATGTTGTAAGAAAAGCAAGATACGACTCAGCATTTACATTTATTTATTCAAAGCGTTCAGGTACGCCTGCGGCTACAATGCCTGATCAGGTTCCTGAAGTTGTAGTAAAAGAGAGATTTGACAGACTTTTAAATCTTGTAAATGAGATTTCAAGGGAGAAAACTAAACATTTAGAAGGAACTGTACAATCAGTTCTTGTTGAGGAATTAAATAAGAAGATTCCGGGATATGTAACAGGTAGATTAAGCAACAACAGTGTTGTTCATTTTGAAGGTTGTAAGGAACTTATTGGAAAAATAGTAGACGTTAATTTAAAAGAGGCAAAAGGCTTCTATTATATGGGAGAAATGGTGAAATAAAATGGCTTTACCAAAAATGATGCAGGATGTATGGGATAATCATCTTGATTCCCTTACGCCAATGATGAAAATGTATTTAGAAACGAAGAAACAGCATGATGATTGCATAATTTTCTATAGATTAGGTGATTTCTATGAAATGTTTTTTGATGATGCTACAACTGCTTCTAAGGAAATGGAAATTACATTAACAGGAAAAAGCTGTGGTTTGGAAGAAAGAGCACCAATGTGTGGTGTTCCGTATCATGCAGTTGATTCATATATTAACCGACTTGTAACAAAAGGATATAAGGTTTGTATAGTTGAACAGACTGAGGATCCGGCACAGGCTAAGGGACTTGTAAAACGTGAAGTTGTGAGAATCGTTACACCGGGTACTAATCTTAACACTGCTGCAATGGATGAGGGGAGAAATAATTACATTATGTCCATAGCATATATAGGCGGTAAGTTTGGGATTTCCATAGCAGATGTTACAACAGGTGATTATTATGTTACGGAAGTTACAACTGAAAGAAATGTAGTTGATGAAATTAATAAGTTTATGCCAAGCGAAATAATATGCAATCATTCATTTTTGATGAGTGGTATGGATATAGATGATTTAAAAGACCGACTTTCAATATCAGTTTTTGAATTGGAAGAATGGTATTTTGATGAAGAAATCTGTAGTGATGTTTTAAAAGAACACTTTGGAATGGTTGATTTAGCAGGACTTGGAATTTCAAATATGAGCCTTGGAATCATTGCTTCAGGTTCACTTCTTAAGTATTTATATGAAACACAAAAAAATTCCCTGTCACATATGACTAAGCTTATTCCTTATTCAACAAGTACATTTATGATTCTTGACACTTCAACAAGAAGAAATTTGGAATTATGCGAAACATTAAGAGAGAAGCAAAAGAAAGGTTCTCTGCTTTGGGTTTTGGATAAAACAAAAACGGCGATGGGAGCAAGAACTTTAAGAAATTATATTGAACAGCCTCTTATTTCAAAAGAAGAAATTATAAACAGACAGAAAGTTATTGAAGAATTAAACAAGTCTATGATTACAAGAGATGAGTTAAGAGAATATCTTGCACCAATTTATGACTTGGAAAGACTTTTAAGCAAGATTTCTTACCGCTCAGCCAATCCTAGAGATTTAATTGCTTTTAAAACATCTCTTTCAATGTTGCCACATATTAAGAATATAATAATGGATTTCAAATCTCCATTGTTTAAAGATATATATAACAGATTAGATGTTCTTGAAGATATTACAACGCTTATAAGTGAGTCAATTATGGATGATCCACCAATTAATATTAAGGAAGGTGGAATTATAAGAACAGGCTATAATGAAGAAATTGACAGATTAAGAAATGCAAAAACAGAAGGTAAAACCTGGCTTGCAGAAATGGAAGCGTCTGAGAAGGAAAGTACAGGCATTAAGAACCTTAAAATTAAATATAATAAAGTTTTTGGATATTACATAGAGGTTTCTAATTCCTTTAAGGACCAAGTTCCTGATTATTATGTAAGAAAACAGACTTTAACTAACGCAGAAAGATATACAACTGACAAGTTAAAAGAACTTGAAGATGTTATTATGGGGGCTGAGGATAAGTTATTCTCTTTGGAATACAATATTTTTACTGCAATTAGAGATGAAATATTTAATCAGATTAACAGAATTCAACAAACAGCAAAAGCTGTTGCCCAGATTGATGTTTTTGCATCTCTTGCATTTGTGGCTGACAGAAATCATTATGTTAAGCCTAAAATAAATGAAAAAGGTGTTATAGATATTAAGGACGGCAGACATCCTGTTGTTGAAAAAATGATGCCTGACAATACATTTATTGCTAATAATACATTTCTTGACATGAATAATAACAGACTTGCAATTATAACAGGCCCTAACATGGCAGGAAAGTCTACATATATGCGTCAGACAGCATTAATTGTTCTTATGGCCCAGATTGGTTCTTTTGTTCCTGCAAAATATGCAAATATATCAATATGCGATAAGATTTTTACAAGAGTAGGTGCATCAGATGACTTGGCAAGTGGTCAGAGTACATTTATGGTAGAAATGACAGAAGTTGCAAATATACTTAGAAATGCTACAGCCAACAGCCTTCTTATTTTGGATGAAATAGGTCGTGGCACAAGTACTTTTGACGGTTTAAGTATTGCCTGGGCTGTTGTTGAGCATATTTGCGATAAAAAATTATTAGGTGCAAAAACATTATTTGCCACACATTATCACGAACTTACAGAACTTGAAGGAACTTTACCGGGAGTGAACAACTATTGTATAAGTGTTAAGGAACAGGGAGATGATATTGTTTTCTTAAGAAAGATTGTGGCTGGTGGCGCTGATAAGAGTTATGGCATTCAGGTTGCAAAACTTGCAGGTGTACCTGAGTCTGTTTTAAACAGAGCAAAGGAACTTGTTAATGAATTAAGCAATGCTGACATAACTGTTAAGGCTAAAGAGATTGCAGCAAATCTTCAACCGGGAAATAATGTTCTTCCTACTATAAATGACGATTTAGAAGCTCATCAGATGACGTTGTTTGATACAGTAAGGGAAGATGATATTATAAAGGAATTACAGGAAATAGACCTTGGAACCATGACACCTATTGATGGGTTGAATTATTTATATAAACTTCAAAACCAGCTAAAAAACAGATGGCAGTAATAATAACTAATCAGGCAGTATAAGAGTAAAGTTGGAACAAGGACAGGATAAAGGCTAAGATTAAGTAGGAGACAAGGTATGAGGAAAATTCATGTTTTAGATCAAAATACAATAAACCAGATAGCAGCAGGCGAGGTGATTGACAGACCTGCATCCATTGTTAAGGAACTTATGGAAAATGCAATAGATGCAGGAGCTACAATGATATCCGTTGAAATTAAAGATGGTGGTACATCATTAATAAGAATTACCGATAACGGCTCAGGTATTGAAAAAGATGATATTAAAGTGGCTTTTTTAAGACATGCCACAAGTAAGATTAAAACAGCTCTTGACCTTATAAGTGTATCATCCCTTGGATTTAGAGGTGAGGCATTATCAAGTATTGCTTCTGTTTGTCAGGTTGAACTTATAACAAAGACTGAAGATGCCATAACAGGTATCAGATATAAAATCGAAGGTGGAAAAGAAGTAACTTTCGAAGAAATAGGTGCACCTGAGGGAACAACTTTTATTGTAAAGAATATATTCTTTAATACTCCTGCCAGAAGAAAATTTTTAAAAACTGCCCAGACAGAAGCAGGTTACATTTCTGAAATAGTAGAAAAGATAGCTTTATCACATCCTGAAATATCAATTAGTTTTATTAATAATAATCAAACTAAGATTCATACATCAGGCAATGGTAATTTAAAAGATGTTATTTATAATATTTACGGAAGAGATATTGCAAACAATCTGTTAGAAATAAACTGCAGTAATGAATTTATTAAGATGACAGGCTATATTGGCAAGGCAATAATCTCAAAAGGTAATAGAAGTTTTGAAAACTATTTTATAAATGGCAGATATATTAAAAGTAATATTATTTCAAAGGCAATTGAAGATGGTTACAAGTTTATTTTAATGCAGCATAAGTATCCTTTTACGGCAATTAATTTTGAAATAGACCAGGATTTGTTAGATGTTAATGTGCATCCGGCAAAAATGGAATTGCGTTTTAGAAAAGGTGAGGCGATTTATCCTTTTATTATGGATAGCATTCACGATACTCTTATTGAAAAGCCTAATATAATTAAGGTTGAGTTAAATGAGGAAAAGCCTAATGAAGAAAAAATAGCCAGAGCACCGGAACCTTTTGAAAAAACAAGAACAGAGATAAATCATATTCTTGGCGATGCACCTGATTATAAAATGGCTGAAAATTTTATAAAAAGTATTAACGATGAAAACATTAAAATCGAAGATATTAAGAAACAAAATATTAGAGAAGAAAATAATTATGCTGTTGATACACGAAAAGAAAAAACAGAACAAAAATCAGATATTCTGACGGAAATAAATAATGTAGTTATAAAAAATAATAATCAGGAAACAGAAAATACACATTTTTCTGATATAAGTAAAAATATTGAAGAAAATTCAAATTTGTCAGAAGGTTCGAAAATTAAAAATATAGGAAATGAAATAAAGGAACCTGAAAATATAAAGGAAGAAAAAAGATCAAAGCCTATCCAACAGGAACTTTCAGGAGTATACGATGACTTCCTTACAAATGTGGCAAGGCCGTCTCATAGATTGGTAGGTCAGGTTTTTGAAACATATTGGATAGTTGAGTATGATGGCAAGATGTATATTATTGACCAGCATGCAGCCCATGAGAAAGTAATGTTTGAAAAGCTTATGGACAGGCTTTCCAAGAAAGAAGTTTCATCACAGATGATTAATCCGCCTATTATTTTGAATTTGTCTTTAAATGAGGCAAATCTTATAAATAAATATATGGATAACTTTAAAGAGATAGGCTTTGAAATTGAAGCTTTTGGTGGACAGGATTTTGCAGTCAGGGCCGTACCGGCAGATTTATATACTTTAGACAGTTACGATGTTTTAATGCAGATTATTGATAACTTGTCTAATGAAAATGGAAGAATGGTTCCTGATATGATTACCGAAAAAATAGCTTCAATGTCATGTAAGGCAGCAGTAAAGGGAAACAATAAAATGTCTACACAGGAGGCAAATGCATTAATAGACCAGTTGCTTTCATTAGAGAATCCTTATAACTGTCCTCATGGAAGACCTACAATTATATCAATGAGTCATTATGAATTGGACAAAAAATTCAAGAGAATTGTATAGGAGCCTAAAATAAAAATGAACAATTTAGTAATAATAACAGGACCTACTGCTGTTGGAAAAACAGAAATATCAATTGAACTTGCCAAGGCCATAAACGGCGAAATTATAAGTGCAGATTCCATTCAGGTATATAAATATATGGATATAGGTTCTGCCAAAATAAAAAAAGAAGAAATGCAGGGCATAAAGCATTATCTTATAGATGAATTTGAGCCTGATGATGAATTTAATGTTAATGTATTCCAAAAGCTTACAAAGAAATACATTAATGAAATTTATGAAAAAGGAAAAACGCCTATTATAGTAGGCGGAACAGGTTTTTATATTCAGTCTGTTTTGTATGACATTGATTTTGACGAAACAGAAGATAATCATGAATATAGAAAAACTTTGGAACAGATTTATAAAGATAAAGGTGTCCAATATCTTTATAATATGCTTAAAGAGGTTGATGAAGAATCAGCCAAGGCAATACATTATAATAATGTTAAAAGAGTAATAAGGGCTCTTGAATATAATCATCAGACAGGAAAGAAGATTTCAGACCATAATAAAGAACAGCGTGAACATGCTTCTCCATATAATTTTAAATATTTTGTTTTAAATGATAAGAGAGAGCTACTTTATTCACGAATAAATAAAAGAGTTGACTCTATGATTAAGGAAGGTCTTGTGGATGAAGTAAAAAGTCTTTTGGATAAAGGCTATGACAGAAATCTTGTATCAATGCAGGGCATTGGTTATAAAGAGATTATTGAATATTTAGACGGAAAGATTTCATTGGAGGAGGCAGTGGAATTAATAAAGAAGAACACAAGGCATTTTGCAAAAAGACAGTTGACCTGGTTTAGGCGTGAAAAAACAGTTACCATGGTAAACTGGGATGAATATGATTATGACAAAAATAAGTTATTGGCATGTATGCTTAAAGACTTAAGAGAAATTAATATAATAAAGGATAAATAAAATGATTAATAAGATTAAAGAAATGTATAAGCAGCAGGGAATATCTGAACAGGTTTATGATTTTTCAGAAAAAATTTGTGCTGATTTGGAAGAAAGATTTAAGAAAGTAGACAAGATTGCAGAATATAATCAGTTAAAAGTTATTGGTGCCATGCAGAAAAATAAAGTTGCCGAAGCACATTTTAATACTACAACAGGTTATGGATATAATGATTTAGGAAGAGAAACTTTAGAAAAAGTTTATGCAGATGTTTTTCATACAGAGGATGCATTAGTAAGACCACAGATTACATGTGGAACTCACGCATTGGCACTTGCCCTTTCTGCTAATTTAAGACCAAATGACAAATTAGTATATATTTCAGGAAAGCCTTACGACACACTGGAAGAAGTTATAGGAATCAGACCTTCCAACGGCAGTCTTGCAGAATATGGTGTTAAATATGATCAGGTTGACCTTTTAGAAAATGGTGAATTTGATTTTGAAGGAATTAAAGAGAAAATTACTAATGATGTTAAAGTTGTAGGAATCCAGCGTTCAAAGGGTTATGCCACAAGACCAACATTATCTGTTGAAAAAATAAGTCAGGCAATTAAAGCTGTTAAAGAAATTAATCCAAACATTATTGTTATGGTAGATAACTGTTATGGAGAATTTGTAGAAGAAATAGAGCCATCAGATGTTGGAGCAGACATGATTGTGGGCTCTCTTATAAAAAATCCGGGTGGCGGGCTTGCTCCTATTGGTGGATATATTTGTGGAACAAAACAGTGTATTGAAAATTGTTCATATAGACTTACAACACCGGGACTTGGAAAAGAAGTTGGAGCAAACCTCGGTGTAATGAGTTCATTTTATCAGGGACTTTTCCTTGCACCAAATGTAGTTGCATCAGCTTTGAAGGGTGCAATATTTGCTGCAAACTTATTTGAAAAGTTTAATTTTAATGTCATTCCTGACGGAAAAGAGTCAAGACACGATATTATTCAGGCAATTGAATTTGGAAATCCTGATTGCGTAATTGCTTTTTGCAAGGGAATTCAGGCAGCGGCCCCTGTTGACAGCTATCTGACTCCTGAACCTTGGGATATGCCGGGATATGATGCACCGGTAATTATGGCAGCAGGTGCTTTTGTGTCAGGCTCATCAATTGAACTTAGTGCAGATGGACCTATTAAACCACCATATGCAGTGTATTTTCAGGGCGGTTTGACATGGCATCACGCAAAACTTGGAATACTAAAAGCTTTCCAGAATATGGTTGATGACGGATTAATTACATTAAAGTAACATTTTTGAATTAACTGTCTTTTATTGTAAAAAACGTATACACAACTTTTTTATTGTGCTAATATATATGGGTGCCTTGTATTTGGAGAGAAGGAATGGAGGCATATGAACAATATAAAAGATTTACCGGTTAATGACAGACCTTATGAGAAGTGTTTTGCAAAAGGTCCTGAATATTTAACTGACGTGGAGTTACTTGCAGTAATTTTGAGAACAGGAACAAATGGCATCAGTTCATTTGACTTATCCAAAGATATTTTGTCACACAAATCTCAAAATGGTAAACAGGATTTGCTGTCAATAATGCATATGACAAAGGAACAACTTCTGAGTATTAAGGGAGTTGGCATGGTTAAGGCAGTTCAGATTATGTGTGTAAGGGAACTTGTAAGACGCATATCATCAGTAAAGGCAAAGGATTCTATCCAATATAATATTCCTTCAACAATTGCAGATTATTATATGGAACAGCTAAGACATTTAGAGCAGGAGAATCTTGTTGTAATGTTTTTGGATACTAAATGCCATTTAATTAAGGATATGACAATAACTAAAGGAACAGTTAATCAGTCCCTTATTTCGTCAAGGGAGATTTTTGTTGAGGCTTTAAGATGTGATGCTGTGAATATTATACTTATACATAATCATCCAAGTGGAGACTGTACTCCAAGCAGAGATGACATGGCAAGCACATTAGCAATTAGTAAAGCAGGCAAAATTATAGGAATTAACGTTTTAGATCACATTATAATAGGGGACAGAAGTTATTCAAGTCTAAGAGAATTAAAACTTATGAAATAGCTTCTTAAAATGAAAGGACAGATTATGAGTCGTAGTGTTTTTGGAATTGATTTTGGTACAAGCACCATAAAAATTTACAATGGTTTAACCAAAACAGTAATAACAGAAAAAGACATAATAGCTATAAAGAATAAAACACAATTATTTGAGTTTGGTGATGAGGCATTGAAAATGTATGAAAAAACACCACCTAACATTAACATTATTTTTCCAATTAAGTATGGAGTTATAGCAGATTTAAAGAATATGAAGCTTTTGTTTGAAAGCTTTTATAAGAAGATAACTAAGGCAAGCGGTAGCAAGATGGGAAGATTTTGTATTGCAGTACCTACAGACATTACAGAAGTTGAAAAAAGAGCTTTTTACGATGTGGTCGCAAAGTCTGACATTAAAGCACGCGAAATAAAAATTGTTGAAAAGCCTATTGCAGATGCAGTAGGATTACAGATAGACATGAACAGCCAGAAGGGAAATCTTATAGTAAACATAGGGGCAGATACAACTGAGATTTCCGTTATTTCAATGGGAGGTATTGTTGTCAGCAGAATAATTAAATTAGGTGGAAACAATATTGACCAGATGATTTGTGATGTTGTAAAAAGAAGATACAACATATATATTGGATTAAGGACAGCTGAAAAGATAAAGATTGCGTTGGCTGATGCTATTTATTCAGAAGATGAAAATAACGAAGATGATATTTTATATGTTTTTGGAAGAAATGTTATTACAGGACTTCCATCTGAAAGAGCTGTTGCAAAGGATACAATTTGCGAGGCAATTAAACCGTTTTTTGATGAGATGGTTGATTCCATAAAGACTATATTGGAAAGAACTCCACCTGAACTTTCAGCTGATATACTTGAAACAGGAATGTACTTAACAGGAGGCTCAGCATCAATTAGAAATTTAGACAAGCTTATTGCACAGGAAACTGACTTAAAGGTTAATACAGTTAAGAATCCTGAAGCGTCAGTTATAAGAGGAATTTCCTTAATTGTATCAGACTCACAGTATAAGAAGTTAATGTATGAGCCAAAACAGAGTTCATTCTAGAAAGATAAAATATAAAGGATATGATTGATTATGAAAAAACCATCTAACTTTAAAGTAAAACCAAAAATTTTAATATCACTTTTAACATTATTATGTGTTGTATGCTTAATTTTGTCGGCCATTGTTCCGTCATTTTCAAAGCCTTTTAAGTTTGCTACGGGAATTATGGTAGTTCCTTTGCAGGAAGGTGTAAACAGAATCGGCACATGGTTTACTGACAAGGAAGAATTAATGAAGTCAGTAAAGAAACTTAAAAGTGAAAATAAAAAATTAAATGAAAAGGTAGACGAATTAACAGAAGAAAACAGTCTTTTGGCACAGAATAAGTACAAGTTAGACAGATTGGAAGAGTTATACAATCTTGATAATGAATATTCAAAGTATAAAAAAGTGGCTGCTTCTGTTATTGGAAAAGACACAGGTAATTATTTTAATATTTTCACAATTGATAAAGGTTCTTCTGATGGAATACAGGAGGGTATGAATGTTATAAGTGGTGGTGGCCTTGTTGGTATAGTTTCCGATGTAGGGCGTAACTATGCTAAGGTTAGAGCTATAATTGATGATGAAAGTGGTGTTAGTGCTTCATTTGCAAATACTTCTGACTCAGCCATTGTAAGTGGTGACTTGAAGAAGATTGATGAGGGGCTAATTAATATTACCGGAATTGACATTAATGCTGAAGTTTCAGCAGGAGACATGGTTGTTACATCACAAATAAGTGATAAGTTTCTTCCCGGAATACTTATTGGTTATGTAAAATCAGTATCAAAGGATTCTACAGGACTTACAAAGTCAGGAACTTTAATACCTGTAGTTGACTTTAAACATATAAACGAGGTACTTGTTATAAAACAGCTTAAAGAAAGTTTGAAGGACTAAATATGAAACGTAGAGTATTGAACATTGTAATTACAGGTGCAATTATTATTGTATCATTTGTTCTTCAAAGCTATTTGTCATTAGTCAGCGGACAGTCTTTTGTAGTACCTAATCTACTATTAATTGTAACAAGCATATTTGGATTCATAAAGGGGTCAAACTATGGAAGTGTTACAGGATTGTTCTGCGGTCTTTTGGTAGACGTGGCTTTTGGAGATGTAATAGGATTGTTTGCACTTATATACATGTATATAGGATTTATAAGTGGTGTCTTTAAGAAGATATTATATAGTGACCATATATTTATGCCAATGCTTGTAGTATTTGTAAACGATTTTTTATATAATCTTGCATATTATGTGTTTAGATTTTTACTGAGAAATAAGTTAGACTTTTCATATTATTTTGAAAAAGTAATTTTACCAGAAATGATTTTTACAACATTTCTAACACTAATTTTCTATAAACTATTTTGTTTATTAGATGAAAAAATATTGAGAGAAAAACAGGAGAATAGGTTTAGTTTTGATAAGTGATTTTTTTTATACGATATCTAAAATTATAAAATCAAGAATTTTTATTGTAAGTCTATTTATAATAGGGCTGTTTGCCGTACTTTTATATAGAGTATTCGATTTACAGATTATAAACGAGAATTACTATATGAGTACCTATATTCAGAAAACAGAGAAAACAATATACAAATCAGGAACAAGAGGAAAAATTCTTGACAAAAGCGGTAAAGTATTGGCATATGATGCTTTGTCTTATGCAGTTACTATTGAAGATAAAATTGACAGTTCAGATACAAAAAATTCCCAGCTTAATGACATTGTAAGTCAGACCATCGATATTATTGAAAAATATGGTGACAAGGTTACTGTTGATTTTCCAATAAGTCTTACAAAGGATGGCAAATGGGAATACAATATTACCTCCGAAGCAGGAATACTTCGTTTTAAAAAGAATGTTACAAGTAATGACTGCAAAGTTAAGGATGTAGACTATACTAATGCAACAGCTCCAGAAATGATGAACTATTTAAAAAATCAGTTCTTTGAAGTTACAGGTGATGTGGATAATGATAAACTTTTAAAAATCATCTCAATCCGTTATAACATTTATCTGCATTCCGGGCAGAAATATATAACAACGACAGTTGCTCAGGATGTTTCAAAGGAAACAATGGTTGCAATTCAGGAAAACGCTTCCACATTAAAAGGTGTTAAGGCTGAAGAACAGAACATTAGAAAATATAATGACAGCCTGTACTATGCACCAATTCTTGGATATACAGGAACAATTTCTGAAACTCAGCTTGAAGAATTTAATGCTCAGGGAAAAAACTATATTAGTAGCGATGTTGTTGGTAAGGCTGGTTTAGAGTCTGCTTATGAAGATTATCTTCAGGGAACCCGTGGGGAACAGAAAGTTTTCATAGATAGTACAGGTAAGGTGCTTAGTACAGTGTCTGAGAAAGATTCCACGGAAGGTAATAATGTATATCTGACAATAGACAGCAAACTTCAGAAAGCAACATATAAACTTTTGGAAAAGAAGATTGCTTCAATTCTTATTTCTGAAATAGTTAATCATGATGTTAATGAAGATGCCGAAACAGACGATGACATTCATTACATTCCTGTTAAGAAAGTTTATTCACAGCTTGTGGCTAATAATGTTGTAAGTCTTAAAAAACTTTCAAGAAAGTCAGCTACAGCTAATGAAAAGAAAGTAAATAAAGAATATAAAAAAGCAGTATCAGATGTTGTGAAGGTTATTAAGTCCCAGTTAAATTCTGACAAAGGCAAAGTATACAATGATGCAGGCAAAGAGTATCAGGAATACTATGATTATATTTATGACCTTTTAAAGAATGATGGAATACTTCTTACATCATCTATTGATACAAAGGATAAAACATATAATAACTATGTTGATGGAAAAATAAGCATAAATGAGTTTATTAAATATTCAATAAAGAAGAATTGGATTAATATTGAAGGACTTCATGTAAGCGACGCTTATTTGTCTGCAGATGAAACTTATAATCTTTTAAAGGATTATATAGTTGAAGATATGAGTAGTAACACTTCTTTTGGTAAGAAAGTTATGTATTACAGAATATATGACGGCACAATTCACAGTAGCGAAATATTAATGCTTCTGTTTGATCAAAACATTTTACAGGGAGATGAACAGGCGTACAGCCAGTTACAGACATATAATTCAACATATAATTATAGTTTCATTATTAAACAGATTAAAAAGCTGAATATTACACCTGCTCAGATTGCACTTGATCCGTGTTCAGGCTCAATTGTCATAACTGATCCTAATAACGGACAGATAAGAGCTCTTGTAACATACCCAAGTTATGATAACAACATGCTTTCAGGTACAGTTGATCCTGATTACTGGCAGCAACTGGTTGAGGATCAGTCAGATCCTTTATATAACAGGGCCACACAAGGTGCAACAGCCCCGGGTTCAACATTCAAGATGACAACGACTATGGCAGCTATGGAAAACGATGTGGTGGGTCAGTATGAAACAGTAGTTGATAAAGGCAAGTTTGAAAAAGTAACACCTTCACCTAAGTGTTGGATTTATCCGTCAGCACATGGCGCTGAAAATGTTATGAATGCCATTGCAGATTCATGTAACTATTTCTTTTACGAAATGGGTTACAGACTTGGAACAGTAAATGGAAAATATGACAGTGCAACAGGACTTAAAAAGATTGAACCATATGCAACAAAGCTTGGTCTTAATATGAAGTCAGGTGTAGAAATTACAGAAAGAGAACCACATTTTTCGACAGAAAGTGCTATTCATTCCGCTATTGGACAGGGCAGTAATGCATATACACCGGTGCAGCTTGCAAGATATGTTTCAACAATAGCCAACGGTGGAAAGAATTACAGCCTTACATTAATAAATAAAGTTGTAGATAAAGATGGCAAAACAGTATACAAGAAGAAAGCAGAATTAACTAATACAGTTAAAGCTTCAAGTAGTACATGGGATGCTATTCATACAGGTATGAGAGAAGTAGTTACAGTTGGAACGGTACGTAAGTATTTTACTGACACAAAGATTAAGATTGCCGGAAAATCCGGTACAGCTCAGGAAAACTTACACAGAAACTCTCATTCATTATTTGTGGCATATGCACCTTACAATAAACCTAAACTTGGTGTAGTTGCCGTAATTCCTTTTGGCAATTCGTCACATGATTCTGCTGAGCTTGCAAAAAATGTGATTCAGTATTATTATGGTGAATTAAAAGATAAAGATTTAAATAAGGATGTACAAAAGCAGGATATTAAGAACACAACTCAAGACTAACCGGTCATTCCTGACTGAAAATACTAAAGATAATAGTCATTAATATTTTAGGAGGGAAAAATGAGTGAAGTAATTGTTGTTACATCAGGCAAGGGTGGTGTTGGAAAAACAACCATAACCGCAAACTTAAGCATTGCACTTTCAAAATTAGGGAAGAAAGTTATTGCAATTGATACTGATATTGGTCTTAGAAACTTAGATGTTGTCATGGGACTTGAAAATCACATAATTTACAATATTGTTGATGTTATAGAAGGTAATTGCAGATTACATCAGGCGATTATAAAGGACAGAAAACATAGTAATCTTTACCTTCTTCCAAGTGCCCAGTCTAAGGATAAGGATGCCATTAATCCTAACCAAATGGTGAATCTTGTGGAAAAGTTAAAAACACAGTATGATTATATTCTTATTGACTGTCCTGCAGGAATAGAACAGGGATTTAGAAATGCAATTGCCGCCGCAACAACGGCTGTGGTTGTAACTACACCTGAAGTTTCTGCAATAAGGGATGCAGACAGAATAATAGGTTTACTTGAAAAAGACGGTATGGCTTCAATATACCTGCTTGTAAATAAGCTTAGACCTGATTTAGTTAAAAAGGGAGATATGATGTCTTCGGAAGATGTTTCAGAAATATTGGGTTCTGAAATTATCGGTTGTATTAATGATGACGTTAATGTGGTAATTGCAACTAACAGAGGTGAGGCTTTAGTAGACCAGAATACATCAACAGGAAAGTCCTTAACCCACATAGCAGAAAAGTTAACAGGGGAAAAGATTTATATGGACAAGGACGAAAGAAGATTTTCTCTTCTGTTTTTTAGAAACATATTCAGCAGGGGGGAGATAAAATGATTTTTAGACAATTATTTAAAAGAAGAAGATCTGGAAGAATTGCAAGAGAAAGATTGCAGATTCTTCTTGTAACAGATAGAATAGGATGCAACCCCAATACAACAGAATCAATAAAAAATGATATTATTAATACTATTTCAAAGTATATTGATATTGATGTTGAAAATTGTATTGTAGAAATAAGACAGGAATCAGGGCCTTGCCTTATGGCAAGCATTCCAATCAAAGAGATTAAATGCTAAAAATGTGAAATATGCAAAAAAGAGGAAAAACATAAATGTTAAAAAAAGCCATTAATTTTATGAAAAATTACAAATTATCCAATTTTAATTTTAGATTATTTATATATGTTCTTGCTGTAACTGCAGTTGGAATATATTCAATAGGTAATGCAGCCGAGGCTGAAGGCTATCAGCTTAAACAGATTATAGGTTTAGTATTAAGTTTGGTAGTGCTTACAACATTCACGCTTATAAGTTACAAGTTTGTTTTTAAATTTTATTGGGTTATATATGGAGTAATGATATTTTTCCTATTATTGGTTATGCTATTTGGTGAAACAAACCTTGGAGCAAAAAGATGGATTGATTTAGGTTTTACTCAATTTCAGCCATCGGAACTGGCAAAAATATTTCTGATTATTTTTATGGCAACGTATATTTATAAACATCAGGAAACTTTAAACACCTTTAAAACATTAGCTACGGTTGTAGTTTTCTCAATAATTCCTATAGGTTTTATATATAAACAGCCGGATTTATCAACAACAATAGTTATTTTTATAACTTTTTGTGCTATAATGTTTCTATCGGGTGTTCATTATAAGATTATTACAGGAGTGTTGGTAACAGCAATTCCGATAGTATTAGTAGTGGGATTTATAGTTTTACAGCCAAGTAGTGGTATTTTGGCAGATTACCAGTATCAGAGAATCGAAAGCTTTTTAAATAAGGACAGTGATTCCCAGTCATCTAAGGATGATAAATGGCAACAGGAGAACTCTATTCTTGCCATTGGCTCAGGGGGCTTAACCGGTAAGGGTTTTAATGACAATGGAAATGTTCTTTCTGTAAAAGAAGGCAATTTTCTTCCTGAATCACATACCGACTTTATCTTCGCAATTGTAGGTGAAGAGTTAGGATTTGTGGGAGCTGCGGCTGTAATATTATTGTTATTTGCCATAGTTGTTGAATGTTTTATTACCGGTTCCAGGGCACCGACACTGCATGGAAGGCTGTTTTGTTTCGGATTTGGTGTACTTTTGGGAGTGCAATCATTTGTTAACATAGCAGTTACAACTATGATTTTACCAAATACAGGTTTACCATTGCCTTTTGTAAGTTATGGATTGACATCATTAGTAAGTATGTACTGCGGAATAGGAATTGTACTTAACATAGGATTACAGAGAAATAAAGCACTTGTATAGATAGGAGGAGATTTATGAATATTGGATTAATTGCACATGATTCAAAGAAGAAATTAATGCAGAATTTTTGTATTGCGTATAGGGGGATTTTGTGTAAACACACATTATATGCAACAGGTACTACAGGAAGATTAATTGAAGAAGCTGCAAATTTATCAGTGTATAAATATCTTGCAGGACATTTAGGTGGGGAACAGCAGATGGCTTCACAGATTGAACAGAACCAGTTGGATTTACTTATTTTCTTAAGAGATCCACTTAATCCGAAGCACCATGAACCTGATGTTCACAAGGCTGTACAGTTATGTGACATGCACAATATTCCACTTGCAACAAATGTTGCTACAGCTGAATTATTAATTAAGTCACTTGACAGAGGCGATTTGGAATGGCGTGAAATATATCGTAGTTAATTCCTATGCTTAAATATAAAATAAGTCATTAAAATATAAAAGAGGTATTAATCTAATAATCATTTCATTAGATTAATACCTCTTTGTGTCGAGGAATCTTATTCCTCTCCAAAAGCAGAAATTCTGCCAAAAAGACTAATAAGATACAAGCCACATAGTCCTATAATGGCATATATTACTCTTGAAAGCCAAGTCATCTGTCCAAATAGAAAAGCCACAAGATCGAATTTAAAAAATCCAATCAGCCCCCAGTTTATTGCACCAATAATTACAAGGGTTAACATTGTATAATCAAAACATTTGGATTTCATTTTATTACCTCCTATGATTATATGTTCTTTTAGTATTTTTACCACAATTGATAAAAAAATACATAAAACTAAAATTTAATAAAACAATTGAAAAACTAATTAGAAAATCCACTAAAAAACTATTAAAAACGGCAGAAAATATTGACTAACCATTTAAATTATAAGATAATTAAAGTTAGGTTTAAGGAGCATGTTATATGAAGAAAAAGAACAAAAGGGTTGTCAGATATAAATCCCATATTAATTTAAATGCGGGCATAGTTATATTTGGACTTATTTCAATTTATCTGCTTATAAATATTGTTATTTATTTTACAACAGAACGAACTGCTTTTTATGAAGTTATTTCAGGCTCAAATGCACAGGAGGCCAATGTTTCATATAATGGAATAGCCATAAGGAACGAGATTGTACAGAGTGCCCGGGATTCCGGATATATAGATTATTATGTAAGAGAAGGTTCCAGAGTATCTTTAAATACTACTCTTTACAGCATAGATTCCACAGGAGAGCTTAATACTCTTTTAAGTGAGGCAAGCAAGAAGAATCCTAAATTAAGCAGTGATAATATAGATACACTTGCAGGATTAATTTCAGATTATTGTAATAATTACGATGAAATGAATTATTCTGAAATATACAATTTTAAAACAAGTTTAAAGGGAACAGTTGTTGACCTTATTAATATGAACTCTTTGGAAAATATTGCCAAGGAGGAGGGGAACACTTTTTCAATTAACAATTCAGCCTCAACAGGCATTGTATTATATAGAATTGACAACTACGAAAATTTAAAACCAAAGAATTTAAAGGCAAGTTTATTTGACAAAAATTCTTATGTTGATGTTAAATTTTCTTCGGGAATAAAAACTGAAAAAGGTAATCCTATTTATAAAACAGTTAATGATGAAGAATGGAGTATTGCTGTTCAGTTTACGAAGAAAGAAGCAAAGAAATATAAGAAAGTTAACGGTGTAAAAATAAAATTCTTAAAAGACGGTCTTACCACAACAGCCAATATTAAAGTTGTAAAAGGTCAGGACAGGAAATATTATGGAATAATTACACTGTCAAAATATATGATCAGATATGTTACAGACAGATTTGTTAATATTCAGATTATTGATGATGTATCTAAAGGTTTAAAAATACCGAAAACCTCACTTGTTTCCAAGAGTTTGTATGTTATTCCTAAATCTTACGGTGCTGAAGGTGGAAATTCCGATAAGATTGGTTTTAACAGACAGGTTAAGGTAGAAGGAAAGATAACTAACGAGTTTTATTACCCTACAATAGCTTATTCTGATAAAGATAATTATTATGTTTCCACAGCACTTTTTGAAAACGGAGATGTATTAACGGCAATTGATTCAAGCGAACAATATATTATTGGAAAAACACAGGATTTTGTAGGTGTATATAATATAAATAATGGTTATACCGTTTTTGTCAGAGTTAATATATTAGAAAGCACTGACGAATATTATATTGTTAAACAGGGAGACATATATGGATTGTCTCTTTATGACAGGATTGTTTTAGATGGTTCAACAGTTTCTGAAAATCAGATTATTTTTCAATAAATAGGAGGCATACTTATGATAGTAGAAAACATAAAACAGGTTGAAGAAAACATAAAACAGGCATGTGAAAAGGTAGGAAGAAATCCTGAAGAAGTTACACTAATTGCAGTAAGCAAAACAAAGCCTTACACTGCAATTGAAGAAGCTTTACCTTCAGGCATTTTGGACTATGGTGAAAATAAAGTACAGGAACTTTGTGATAAGTTCGATATTTTACCTAAAAATATCAGATGGCATATGATTGGGCATCTTCAGAGAAATAAGGTTAAATATCTTGTTGGAAAAGTTCAATTAATTCATTCGGTTGATTCTTTAAGATTGGCAGAACAGATTGAAAAAGAGTTTGCAAAAGCTGATGAAATTGCTAATGTTTTAATTGAAGTAAATATGGCACAGGAAGAAAGCAAATTCGGAATTACTTCACAGGAAACAGAAGAATTAATCCGTGAAATTGCAAAATTACCACACGTAAGAATACAGGGATTAATGACTATTGCACCATTTACTGACAATCCTGAAACAAACAGGGTATATTTTAAAAATATGAAGAAATTATCGGTTGACATAAACAATAAAAACATTGATAATGTTAGTATGAATGTTCTTTCAATGGGAATGACCGGAGACTATCAGGTAGCTGTAGAAGAGGGGGCTACAATGGTAAGAGTCGGTACAGGAATATTTGGTGAAAGAAATTATAATATATAGTATTTAGGAGAATAACATGTCAAAATTTACAGATAGAATAAAGAATGTTTTCACAGTTGATTATGATGATTACGATGAGGATTATTATGACGATTATGAAGACGACGATATGGATTTAGAGCCTGAAAAGCCTGAGAAAAAGGAACGTGTAACAAAGAGCAGATCTGAACGTTTTTCAGCAAGAAGGGCTGCTACAAGAAGTGATGACGACATTATAGATGACTATGATGGAGTTACTGCTGAGCATGAAGAAGAATCGGCTCCACATGTAAAAACACGTGCCACAGCCAGAGCTGTCAAGAATTCAAGAAGCTCAAGAAGTCACAAGGTTGTTCCAATGAAAAGCAGTAGTGAGATGGAAGTTTGTGTGATTAAGCCTTCATATTATGAGAATACAAGAGACATTATTGATACTCTTTTAGAAGGAAAGTCTGTTGTATTAAATTTAGAAGGAATGAAGTTAGACCTTGCACAGCGTATTGTTGATTCAGTTTCAGGCGGATGTTATGCAATTCAGGGAAATCTTCAGAAGATAAGCGGATATATTTATCTTGTAACACCTCATTCTGTAGACATAACAGGTGATTTTCAGGATTTAGTTCATGATTCATCAGATTATTCATCTACAGCATATTCAAGAAGAAATTATTAAAGCTAGGGTGGATTTAATATGGATAAGGAAGAAAGTTTTTTAAAAAACAGATTTTCAGACTTGGCTAATTCATCTTATAACCGCAATATATATACATATACGGACTTTTTGAATTTAAATGAAATTAGTATATTAAATTCTTATAAGAATCAGTTACCTCCTGTTAATGTAGAATTAGCAGGAGGTAATGATTATGCAGAAAGAAGAATTGCAGTATTTTCACCTGAGGATATTTATTATACTCAGGATTTACCAATAAAACTTATAGAAATTGCACCAATTAATTCCCATTATGCTGACAAACTCTCACATAGGGATGTATTAGGTGCTATTTTAAATTTAGGCATTGTTCGAAATAAAATAGGTGATATTTTCTTAAAAGATAATCAGGCATATGTTTATTGCATGGATGATATAAGTGGCTACATTGCTGAAAATTTAAAGAAAATCAAACATACAATTGTTAAGTGTATAGTTAAGGATATGGAAGCTGTTAATATTACACCTGAATTTAAAATTATTAAAGGCACTATTTCAAATATTAGGCTTGACAGCCTTATTGCAACAGCTTTTGGAACATCCAGAAGCAGCATTATATCTTTTATAGAGTCAGGAAAGGTCTTTATTAATGGTAAGATGGTTACATCTAACGGACACCAGCCAAAACCTAATGATATTATTTCCGTTAGGGGAAAAGGCAGATTTATTTTTGAAGGACAACTTGGAGTGACAAAGAAAGGCAGAAATTTAATTTCCATTAAGTTGTACATTTAGAAACGATATAAAGAATAAATTTAAAAAAATAATATATTAAAGTATACAAAAGGAGGTACATCCGATATTCATATTGTCGGATTATCAAAAAAATGATTAAGGCATTAGAGAATTTATCAGACAGAATAACAGTAAATTATGAGGGAGAGCCTTGTTATGACATAGTTTTTTCAAAGGATTTTTCAGAAATAGGTAACGAATTAAAGAAATTTAATATTGAAAATAAAAAATTATGTATTGTAACAGAGTCAAATGTGGGTCCTTTATATGCAGAACAGTTAAAGAATGCACTTGAGCCTTTGTGTAAAAAGATTATCATTCACAAATTTAAAGCCGGTGAAGAAAATAAGCACGTGGGAACTGTTGAAGATATTTTTGAAACGTTAATTGTAAATAAGTTTGACAGAAACGATATGCTTTTAGCTTTAGGCGGAGGGGTTACTGGTGATATAACAGGCTTTGCTGCAGCTACATATTTAAGAGGCATTGATTTTGTTCAGATTCCAACTACTTTATTATCTCAGGTTGATTCAAGTATTGGTGGAAAAACAGGCGTTGATTTTAAAGCTTACAAGAATATGGTTGGAGCTTTCTATATGCCAAAACTTGTATATATGAATCTTTCAACTCTTAATTCATTGCCTGAAAGAGAATATCTTGAAGGTATGGGAGAAATAATAAAACACGGTTTAATAAGAGATAAGGAATATTTCTATTGGCTTAAGGAAAATAAAGACAAAATTATTTCAAGAGATTACGAAACAGTTAAGAAAATGATTTTTGTAAGTTGTAACATTAAGCGTGTAGTTGTTGAAAATGATCCTAAAGAAAAAGGTGAAAGAGCTGTTCTTAATTTCGGTCACACAATTGGCCATGCAGTTGAAAAGGCAAAGAATTTTAGCCTTTTACACGGTGAATGTGTTGCCATTGGTATGGCTGCCGCAACATATATTTCTTTAAAGAAGGGAAATATTGCAGAGAAAGAATATAATGAAATTAATAATGTTATTTCTGACTTTAAATTACCTGTATATACAACAGGAATATTAGCTTCTGACGTGGTTAAAGCTACTAAAAATGACAAAAAAATGGACTCAGGTGTAATTAAGTTTATCATCCTTGAGGAAAATGGTCATGCAATAATTGACAGAACTATTAGTGAAGAATTACTTTTGGAAGCAACAGAAACAGTAATAAGAGGTTAAATTAACTATGAAAAAAAAGACTTTATTATATCTAAAGATGATTGCTTTTGTGGTTATTTTGGTTATATTGGACCAGATAAGCAAGTTTGTGGCAACAGCTAATTTAATGGGAAAATCAAAATATATTGTTATAAAAGGTTTACTGTCCTTTAATTATCTCGAAGGTGGTAACAAAGGAGCTGCCTGGGGAATTTTTTCAGGCAAAATTCTTATGTTTGTAATTATAACAATAATTGCAATTGTAATTATAAGCATTTTTATACGAAACATTACAGGAATAATGTGCAATGAAGGCAAGAGTGCTACATTAATGGTTCTCCAGTATACATTTGGAATGTTAATGGCAGGAGCAGTAGGAAACTTAATTGATAGAGTGGTTAACGGTTCTGTAGTTGACTTTATTTGTTTTGAGTTTATTGATTTCCCAATTTTTAATGTGGCAGACTGCTATGTTACAGTTTCATGCGTTTTAATCGTAGTTATGTGCCTGTTAAAATTAAAAGAAGAAGATTTTAATAAGATTTTCACAATAAAAAAGAATTATTAAAATAAATACAAAGAAAATATTTAATATTTTGAAATTCAAACTATTAAATTAATAAGGAAAATACATTTATGAATAATTTGTTTATAGTAGACGAAGAGCTTTTTGATATAAGAATTGACAGGTATTTAAGTGAATTATTACCGGATGTATCAAGAAGTTTTATTCAGAAATTATTAAAAGATAATGAAATATTATTAAATGATAAGCCGGTAAAGGCTAATTATAAGGTTCAGCCAAGCGATAAAATTAATATTAATATACCTAAACCGGTTGAGGCTAATATTGTTGCGGAAAATATACCATTGGACATTATTTATGAAGATGATGATTTTCTAATTGTAAATAAACCTAAGGATATGGTTGTTCATCCGGCTCCAGGACATTATACAGGAACATTGGTTAACGGATTAATGTATCATTGCAAGAATCATTTATCTAATATTAACGGTGTTTTAAGACCGGGAATTGTTCATCGAATTGATAAAGATACCACAGGAGCTTTAATAATATGTAAAAACGATTACAGCCACAATTTTATTGCCGAACAGCTTAAAGTACATTCAATAACAAGAAAATACGTTGGGATTGTTCAGGGTGTTGTAAAGGATGAATCAGGTACAATTAATGCACCAATAGGCAGACATCCGGTTAACCGTAAAGAAATGGCAATTAATCATAAAAACGGTAAAGAGGCAGTTACACATTATAAGGTGCTTAAACGTTTCGATAAATATACATTTATGGAGTTTCAATTAGAAACAGGTCGAACTCATCAGATTAGAGTTCATATGGCAAGCATACATCATCCGTTGCTTGGAGACACGGTTTATAATCATAACAAATGTCCGTTTAAACTTGAAGGACAATGCCTACATGCCAAAACAATAGGTTTTATACATCCAACAACTAAGGAATATGTAGAGTTTGAAGCACCAATTCCTGAATATATGGAGCATTTATTAAAGATTCTTTAGACAGTTATTCGTTAAACTTGTCTTTTGCGAATAGTTAAATGTTGAAAAATCTACTATTACTTTGAAAAAATTAATAAGGAGGTGCCAATTATGAAGGCACAACGTTTATTTAGTTACGTTAGACGTGCTACAGATGACTACAATATGATAAATGACGGAGACAAAATTGCTGTTGGTATTTCCGGAGGAAAAGACAGTTTAACTCTATTATATGCATTAAACGGTTTAAAGAGATTTTATCCTAAAAAGTTTGATGTTGTAGCAATTACAGTTGACTTGGACTTTGGCATTCAGGACTTTTCAAAAATAGAAAAATATTGTAATAACATGGACATTGAATATTATGTTGTAAAAACTGAAATTGCTAATGTTGTTTTTAATGAAAGACAGGAATCTAATCCTTGCTCTCTTTGTGCGAAAATGCGAAAAGGTGCATTAAATGATTTTGCCAAAAGTATTGGCTGCAACAAGATTGCGTATGCTCACCATAAGGATGATATGATTGAAACAATGTTTCTTTCTCTTATTTATGAGGGAAGGTTCCACTGCTTCTCTCCTGTTACATATCTTGATAAAATGGAATTAACAGTTATCAGACCTTTAATGTATGTTCCGGAAGCTGATGTTATCGGTTTCACTAACAAATACGAGCTGCCTGTGGCTAAGAGCAAATGTCCTGTAGACGGTCACACTAAAAGGGAATATGTTAAAAATATTGTTAAACAACTTAATAAAGAAAATCCCGGCTGTAAAGAAAGATTCTTTAGAGCTGTTTTAAATAAGGGCTTTGATTAAAGTTAGAAACCAGCCATATTTATTATAAATAATAAATATACAAGAAAAATTATAGATGCTAAAATTGTAAAGACATTATTAAAAAAATCAAAAGGAGGGATTTAAGTTATGGCAGGAAATAGAAATTATCATGACCAGGTAATAGTTGACAATCAAATAAAGCTTAGAGAACTTCAAAAACAGCTACCAAAGTTCTGCGCAGAGTTTTTCCGTGGTGTTGAGCCTACTACTTCATCCAGAACAAGAATAGCTTATTGTTATGATCTTATAGTATTTTTTAATTATATAAAATCTTCTAATCCTGAAATGACTAATGTTCCTGTTGTGGATTATCCTATAGAATTACTTGATAAAATTACAGCAACTGACATTGAAGAATATCTGGAATATTTAAGATACTATGTTACGGAAGATGGCAAAGAACATACTAATGGTGAACGTGGAATTATGCGAAAGCTTGCCTGTCTAAGAACATTGTATAGATATTTCTACAAGAAAGAAAGTATTAAGACTAATCCTGCTTCTATTGTGGATATGCCTAAAATACACGAAAAAGAAATTGTAAGATTGGATGCAGATGAGGTAAGCGTTCTTCTTGATCAGGTGGAATTAGGCGATAAATTAACTAAGTCCCAGCAGAAATTCCATGACAAAACAAAAACAAGGGATATGGCGATTTTAACCCTTCTACTGGGTACTGGAATGCGTGTTTCTGAATGTGTTGGCATAGATATTAATGATATTGACTTTAAAAACAGTGGCATAAAGATTAGACGAAAAGGTGGTAATGAAACTGTAATCTATTTCGGAGAGGAAGTTGAAAATGCTTTACTTGATTATTTGGAAGAGAGAAAATTAATAGTTCCACAGGATGGACATGAAAATGCACTATTTCTATCTCTTCAGAAAAGACGTATCGGTGTACGTGCCGTGGAAAATCTTGTAAAGAAATATTCATCTCTTGTTACAAACTTAAAAAAAATCACCCCTCATAAACTTCGTAGTACATATGGTACTGCTCTTTACAAGGAAACAGGCGATATATACCTTGTAGCCGACATTTTGGGACACAAAGATGTAAATACTACTAAAAAGCATTATGCTGCCATTGAAGATGAACGAAGACGTAAGGCACGTAATGCTGTAAAGCTAAGGAAAGATTAAGACTGCTTAACGGTGTTTTCAAAAGCTTATACAATAGAATATTATGTAAAAAAGAATGGATTTTCTAAACAAAGTCCATTCTTTTCTTTTAATAGAACACAGTGTTCGATTCTGGTATTCTTTATATATTATTTCTTCTCGTAAGAATAATATGCAATAATAAGTTTCTTTCCTGATGTTATTTTGTCATCTGAAAGCTTGTTGTTCTTCATTACTTCATCTATATAATCTGATGTGCTTACATTAGAATCCTTAATATGCTCCTGAGCAATAGCTGTTAATGTATCACCGGGCTGAACCTGGTAGCTTGTGTAATATTTATACTTAGCATATTCCTTGCCATTCATTGCGTCCACTTTAGTAAGCTTAATGGATGAGAATACTGCAACTGCTAATAAAAATGTGATAATTGCTCCGTAGACTAATTTCTTCTCTGACTTAGTATTTCCTGACTTCTTCATTGTATGTACCTCCAAATTGTTAAATTAAATATAATTGAATAATTGTTCTATAGATATTCAAGCTACTGAAAACTGTAAGATTTATTATGTATTAAATAGCTATAAGAACAAATGTTTGCTGTCTGATATGGTTATAATATCATCCGAACAAATGTTTGTCAAGAACTTTTTCGAACAAATATTCGAAAAATTCATTGCTTTATTTTTGCTGATATGGTAATATTAGTATATATTAAGTACCATATTCAGTACTTAGAACTTTAATTTAAGATTTTTTTTAGAAATTCATATTATATTATTCAGACAGAAAGAATTATTGTGAGTTTTTATTAAAGTCTTAGGAATTTATTTTGAAATTTTTTGAGGTTTAAATATATAGATATTGGAGGACGATTATATGCCAGGAAAGATTACACCTAAACAACAACAGATTTTGGATTATATTAAGGAAGAAATTTTATCAAAGGGTTACCCACCAACTGTTCGAGAAATATGTGAGAAGGTAGGTTTAAAGTCTACTTCTTCTGTTCACTCTCATCTTTCAACTTTGGAGAATAACGGATACATAAGAAGAGATCCTACTAAGCCTAGAGCTATTGAAATCATGGATGATGAATTTGGTCTTGTAAGACGTGAAATGACTAATATTCCTATTATTGGAAGAGTTGCTGCAGGTGCACCTTTACTTGCAGTTGAGAATATTGAAGACTATTTTGCATTACCTACAGAGTTTTTACCTAATGGAGAAGTTTTTATTCTTAAGGTACAGGGAGAAAGCATGATTAATGTTGGCTTTTATGAGGGCGACTATTTAATAATTGAAAAGGCTGCCCAGGCTGATAATGGAGAGATAGTTGTGGCATTAATAGATGATTCTGTTACAGTTAAGAGATTTTTCAAAGAAGACGGACACATTAGACTACAGCCTGAGAATGACTTAATGGAACCTATTATAGTAGATGACTGTGCAATAGTTGGTATTGTCAGAAGTCTTTACAGAAGAATTATATAGAAGAATATATGATGTCGAACACAGTGTTCGATTGTACTATTAATTAAAAAACAACCTATATTTGGCTACGAACTGAATCAATCAGAATAGTCGAAATATAGGTTGTTTTTTTGGTTGAAATAAATTATTAGTACTACTGCTATTTAATCCAAATAGAGATTAATTATCTGTCATCTTGTTTTTTCCAATATTAGATAATAAACGGTCTACCAAATCCAATATCCAAACAATTGCTTTATTAATCAGGTATAGTGCAAGTCCGCATATTGAAACAATAATAAGCAGTTTCACGTTAGCCAAAAGCTTGTCGCCACCTTTTAACAGGTCAGGTAGGATTTTTGTAGCAATCCATTCCTGAACACAATAAAATTCCAAACTCATCATTCCCCAGAACCCTATTAGTTTATTAAGTCCTTTTCCAATAATGGCAAGTCCCCTAATGCTATGTAATTTATCCAATACCTTTGCCATTAATAAAGGTAATGATATTGAGATTAGATAATTAGGAATGCAACAGTTAGATACTGGCAAAATAAGCCCTAATCCCTTAAAGTTACTCTGATATGCTAAATACATACCCAATATGAATGTTAAAAGGATAAAAAGCCAATTTCTGAGTGTTATCTTTATGACTTTCTCTTTGCACAAATATCCAATAAGGAATCCTGTTACAAATATTGGAATACGGTTGGTGAAGCCGTATAAATCTTCTCTCATAACATTTCTTGCCATAAGTGAAAACAGTAACCAAAGTTCTATGAATCCAGCAAAGAATAAATATTTATTTTCTGCTTTTTTGAAAAAATGATAAAAAACAGGTGTAAATAAATATAATGTTATAACTGCAGGAACGAACCATAAGAACAAATAAATATTTGTTTTATAAAAGCTTATTCCTGTTATGATATTAAAATAAAACTCATTGGTCCAATGGTCAATCTGGGACACAATACTTGCCATAATTATAAATGGAAAGATAACTCTTTTTAGTCTGTTATAATAAAATCTTGAAACCGGATTCTTTTCAAGGGAATAATATAATCCCATTCCTGATAGTAATAAAAAGATGTCTACACCACAGAAACCGATTCTTTTTATAAAGTTTTCGGTTACAAAGAAAAAGCTTGTCTCATTAGTTACGATTTGCCATTCGTGAGTCATTAAAATCCATAATGCAGCAAACCCCATTAAAAATTTTCTGTACTTAAACAATAAGCTTAAGTCATTTTGTGCTTTTGTATTAGTTTTCTTATTTTCTTTTACATTTTCTTTTATATTTTCCTTCATAGTTTTAGTTTTCGCCTCCTACTTTAACTTTATGACATATCATAAAGCGTGTACATTGCATAAAACAGGGACAGTATCCGAATTTTTGAACACTGTCCCAAAATCAAGCTTTAAAAATGTATATATTATTAGAATATATTTATTAGTAAGCTAAGCAATCATCTAATGATTTAATAATAGCTTCCTTGTCCATATCATGGCCAATAAATACTACTTTAATCATTCTGTCACCTACTTTTTCATCCCAATCCTCAACTAATGTAGGATCTTCTTTCATCATCTTTGCACGAACTCTTCTAGGAGCTGTAGCAACCCACTGTCCTGCATTTGCAATGTTTATCTGCTTTCCTGCCTGTTCAAACATGTAAGCATCATTGTTGTTTTCAGCAGCCCAGATAATACCTTTACTTCTGATAATACCCTTTGGCATTTCATCAAGCCAATCTTCGAATTTCTCTTTGGCAAAAGGTCTTCTTCTATAGTATACAAATGAACCTATACCATATTCTTCTGTTTCACCTTCTCCGTGATGGTGATGGTGGTGATGATGTCCGTGATGTTCATGTTCATCGTGATCGTCGTGGTCGTGATGTTCATGATCGTGGTCATGGTCTTCATTATGTTCATGATGGTGTTCGTGTTCATCATGATGGTGTTCGTCGTGATCATCATCTTCGTCTAAGTCTGCTTCTTCTAATTCGTGAATCCAACCTGCTGACATACTTGATTTTTCAAAATCAAATCTGTTAGTGTTTAAGATTTCATCTACATCAATCTGGCCGTAGTTTGTTTCAAACATAACAGCTTCAGGCTGAAGTTTTCTGATAATAGCCTTAACTTTTCCAAGCTGCTCAGGTGTAACTGTATCAACTTTGTTAAGAATAATTGTATTACAAAATTCAATCTGCTGAATAATAAGGTTTTCAATATCTTCATCATCAATATCGTCTTTTACAAGGTTTTCGCCACAACCAAATTCATCAGCCATTCTTGCAACGTCAACAACTGAAACAATGTTGTCAAGTCTTGCAATCTGAGCTTTCTTGTCATATGAACCGTCTAACATTGTAATTGACTGTGCAATTGGAATAGGTTCGCAGATACCACTTGCTTCAATAAGGATGTAGTCAAACTTTCCTGTACCAATAAGGTCAATAATCTGATTGATTAAATCAACCTTTAAAGTACAGCAGATACATCCGTTCTGAAGAGGTACAAGATTGTCATCTTTCTGAGTAACCTGTCCACCTTTTTCAATAAGTGAAGCATCAATGTTTACTTCACCGATATCGTTAACGATAACTGCAACTTTATATCCTTTTTGGTTTGATAAAACCTGATTAAGTAATGTTGTTTTTCCGGCACCTAAATAACCTGTAAGTAATGTAACCGGCACTAATTTCTTTTCCATATCTATACTTCCTTTCATATATTGTAATCTATTTTTATGCTAAAAAATAAGCACTGTATGGAGCCATTTTTAAACCGCCATCAAGGTTTATTATAGCACCTGAAAGCAAATCTGTAACCTGATTTTTTTCTGCTCCAAAATAAGCTGTATATTCCCGGTCATCAGCATTGATTGCCACATATACTGTTTCATCACCAATACGTCTTCTAAACACACACTGTTTGTTGGTTAAAACAGTTGATGTAAAATCTCCGTAATTTAATGCTTTAGAGTTCTTCTTTATATCTGCAAGCTTAGAGATAAATTCGCTTAATTCATTAAATTCCGGTTCTTTAAAAGAAGGTCTAAGAGCCGGATCCCCCTGACTCTTATCAGCTTTTGCCCCCCATTCACTTCCGTAATATACACAAGGTATGCCCGGCATTCCAAATAATAATGCGTAGATTAAAGGTAAGTGATTTTCGTTAGTCAGAATACTTGCAACTCTTGTAACATCGTGATTATCAACAAAACACAATAAATGTTTGCCTTTGTATAAAGTCCAGTTTTCAGGACCAAACTGACGAAGTAATGAATGATTAATTTCAAACATATTCATTGAATTAAAACTTGAATAAAGTCCCTTGTAGCATTCATAGTTGGTTGCAGAATGTAACATTTCGTCATTCATTCTCTGATTGTAATCGCCGTAAAGCATTTCTCCCACAAGGAAAAAATCTTTTTTAAGTGAGTCTGTGTGACATCTTAAACGTTTTAAAAATTCAAAATCAAGGCAATAAGCTACATCAAGTCTTATTCCGTCAATGTCAAATTCATTAATCCAGAAACTTACTGCATCCAAAAGGTAATCTACAACTTCCGGGTTATAAAGGTTAAGTTTTACAAGGTCGTAATTGCCTTCCCAATCTTCATACCAAAGTCCGTCATTGTAGTTAGAATTGCCATTTAAGTCAATATTAAACCAATGAAGATATTTAGAGTTCTCTCTATTGGCACATACATCCTGAAATTGGGGAAAACCACGTCCCACGTGATTGAAAACGCCGTCTACAACAACTTTTATGCCGTTGTTGTGTAAATCCTTACAAAGATTCTTAAAATCCTCATTATCGCCTAATCTTACATCAATCTTTTTGTAATCTCTTGTGTTATATCCGTGAGTGTCAGATTCGAACAATGGTGAGAAATAAATTGCGTTTGCTCCTAATTTCTTAATGTGTGGAATCCAGTCAGCTATTTTAGTGATTCTATGTTCCAAAACACCGTCATTTTCAAATGGTGCACCACAGAATCCTAATGGATATATCTGATAAAAAACACTTTCATATGCCCACATATTCCAACCTCCTTTTATTTTATAATGCACAAAAAGGAAATCTTACAAAAAGACAAATGCCTAATTTAAGATTTCCATTTTATTAAAATTTATCTTTATAGTTCTTCTACATTTACGATTTTTCCGTCACGCCAGATTCTTTCCAAATCATAGAAAAGTCTGTCATCTTCATTAAATACGTGAACAATAACATCTTCATAATCAATAAGAATCCAGTTGGCGTTAGTATAGCCCTCTACGTGTTTTGGAGAAAGACCGGCCTTTGCAAATTCATCTTCAACATTGCCTGCCAATGCCTTAACCTGATTCTCGTTAGTTCCGCCAGCGATTATGAAATAATCTGCTATTATAGAAATTTCAGAAATATCTATAATAGTAATGTTTACACCCTTTTTGTCATCAAGAGCATTGTATGCAATCTTTGCAAGTTCTTTTGAAGTCATAATTTATCTCTCCTCAATTAATTTTTTATAGAAATTATAAGCTGTAATAGTATTGTCGTCTATACAATCCAAAGATTTGGCTTTCAAATATTCAACTGTATCTTCAAGAATCCTAAATGTAAGCATATCAAGGTCTGATAATGCTATGCTTCTTAATTCTTCAAGATGTGGCTGCTTAGTTCTGCCAGGCTCAATATAATCTGCACAAAATACTATTTTTTCAAGGTCTGTCATATTATCTTTTCCTGTTGTATGCCATGTTATGGCTGATAATATTTCTTCATCAGTTATGCCATATTTATTCTTTGCCATAAAAGCACCTACTTTTCCGTGCAAAAGAGAAGGATTTCTCTCTTCGAATACATTAATTGGAAGATTATTGTCCTTGCATATCTGCAAAAGTTTTTGGTCGCTGAAATTTTTTGCACAATCGTGTAAAATACCTGCAAAATAAGCTTTGTTAGGATTAACATTAAATGCCTCAGCCATATTTTTTGCTGTTTTTGCCACATTTAATGTATGAGTATATCTTGAAGGCTTTAGTTCCTTTTCCAAATCCTGTGTTATTTTGTTAATGGACCAGGCTCTGTTAACGTTAGTATCAGTATACAAATCATTATCAATAATATATTTATATACTGATTCCGGAACAGCTTTTTTAATCTCTTGGTGACTATGGGTTCTGATAAAGCCTGAAGAAACATCCATGGATTTCATATCGATTATGCCAATTGTTGTGTTATAGGTTTCTTCTATTTCTTTGATTTTTGAATCCATTAAATCAAAGCTTTCGTCATCTCTTCTAACTGTAAGAAGTTTGGCATATTTTAAAATAATGTCAGGTCTGTACCAGCTCAAAAAAGACATAATTGAATCGCTGCCAAGAATAAAATAATATTCAATGTCAGGATTTAATTCGTTAAGCAAATATAATGTATCTGCTGTATAAGTTACATCGTGCATATTAATTTCAAAGTCTGAAAATTCAATATTTTCATATGGCAAAATTGCAAGCTTAATCATATTAATTCTATGAAAATTAGATGTAATGGTATTCTTGTCTTTGTGAGGTGGGTTTGGTGTTGGCATTACCATAACCTTGTCAAGGCTAAACTGGTTAAGTGCAGCTTTTGCTATTTCAATATGAGCATTGTGTATTGGATCAAAAGTACCACCTAAAATTCCTACTTTCATAACTGTCTCCTATTTATGTCTATGGATTATTTATGGAAGAATTATTTTTCTATTCTTTTCTTCTTTTGCAGGTCTGTATAATACAATTTTTCTTCCAATAACATGAACAACAGATGAATGTGTTCTATCAGCTAAAACTTCTGCAATTGATCTTGGATCATCAAAACAGTTTTTTAAAACACTTAATTTGATAAGTTCTCTTTTTTCTAAAGCTTCATCTATGGCTACTGTAAGTTCAGGTGTAACAGATGACTTACCTACCTGAAAAATAGGAGCTTCCATAGCTGAAATCTTTCTTAAATAAGCTCTTTGTTTACTATTCATTTATTTTCTCCAATTATTAAACTATATTATTTATAGTAATCAAACTGGTGACCGTAAATTTTTACTGTATCACCATCTTCAATTCCAAGTTCCTCTAATTCTTCAAGGATACCGTTGTTCTTCATAAAGTTCTGGAAGAACATAAAGCCCTTTTCTGAATCAATATTAGTATAACCAAGCATTCTCTCAATTCTCGGTCCTTCAACAGAATATAATCCGTCTTCAACTTTTTCAACAGTATATGGAAGTGATTCATTATCCTGGAATTCAAATGGGTCATATTCCTGTTCGTAAACAACAGGTTCGTCACCGAATTCATCTAAAAGACTTCTTACATAGAAAAGAAGTTCTTTTAATCCTTTACCACTAACTGCTGAAATTGGAAATACCTTAATATCAGGCTCAAACTCTTTTTTTATGCCATCGATAACTTCGTTAGTATCACCGTAAATTGCGTCAATTTTGTTAGCTGCAATAACCTGTGGTCTCTTTAAAAGATCAGGGTTATAAGCCTCTAATTCTTTGTTGATTGCCTTAATGTCAGCTATAGGATCACGTCCTTCTACTGAAGCGGCATCAATCATATGAATTATAACTTTTGTTCTTTCAATGTGCTTTAAGAACTTGTGACCAAGTCCAACACCTTCAGAAGCTCCTTCAATAAGTCCCGGAATATCTGCAATAACAAACCCTTTACCGCCGTCTAAGTCTACAACACCAAGATTAGGATTTAAAGTTGTAAAGTGATAGTTGGCAATCTTAGGATCTGCATTAGTTACACGAGATAAAAGTGTTGACTTACCAACGTTAGGAAATCCTACAAGACCAACGTCTGCAATACTCTTTAATTCTAATGTTACATTAAGTTCCATTGCTTTCTGTCCCGGCTGGGCATATTTTGGAACCTGCATTGTTGCTGTTGCATAATGTTGGTTACCCTTTCCGCCACGACCGCCTTTTAGGACTACAGCTCTCTGATTATCACCACTCATGTCAGCAACAATCTTTCCTGTTTCAGCTTCTCTGATAATTGTTCCTTCGGGAACTTTTATAATAAGGTCTTCACCGTTTTTTCCTGTTTTATTCTGCTTACCGCCCTCCTGACCCGGTTCTGCTTTGTAATTGTGGTTATGTCTAAATTCATAAAGTGTATTTAAACCTTTATCTACCTGAAAAATAATGTCGCCACCTTTTCCACCGTCACCACCGTTTGGACCGCCATTTGGAACGTATAATTCACGACGGAATGAAACATGTCCGTCGCCACCTTTTCCTGATTTTATATAAATTTTTGCGAAATCTGCAAACATGTAATACCTCCATTCTTAGGGGTTAAAAACTGTAATGGGAGTTATCCCTGTTATATAAAAGAATAGGCTCCAAATCAGAAATGACTTGAAGCCTGTTGTTACTTGTTTAAATTATTCAGCTACTGGATATACAGAAACCTGTTTCTTGTCTCTGCCCTTTCTTTCGAATCTAACGATACCATCTGATGTAGCAAATAATGTATCATCACCACCACGGCCTACATTGATACCAGGGTGAATCTTTGTACCACGCTGTCTGTAAAGAATGTTTCCAGCCTTAACAAACTGTCCGTCTGCTCTTTTAGCACCAAGTCTCTTTGATTCTGAGTCTCTACCGTTCTTTGTAGAACCCATACCTTTTTTATGAGCGAAGAACTGAAGGTTCATCTTCATCATAGCTATACCTCCTTATAATCTAATGATATAAAATCTCTGTTTTCTTCATATAAATCATTTAACCCTAAGGCCAAAGACTTAAATAATAGTTGGGATTGTTCTGATGATTTTGACTTGAACTTAAATTCAATTAATGCCTTATCAGGATTCTCATTTAAAATGAACTTGTCATTTGTAAAAGAATCAACGGAATTAATAAAATTAATTGTCAAAACCGAAATCCCTGCACAAACAATGTCACTGCCCTCTTCAGCGTATCCGGAATGTCCTAAAACTCTGAAACCAACAAATGAATTATTTGTTTTATAAAAAGTTATATTAGTCATACAACCACCTTCAATTAAGCGTTGATCTTGTCAATCTTAACTTCTGTGTACTGCTGTCTGTGACCATTCTTTTTATGATAACCTGTTTTTCTCTTATACTTGTAAACGATAACTTTCTTAGCCTTGCCATCACCTACTACTGTAGCTTCAACGCTTGCTCCGTCAACTGTTGGTTCACCAACCTTAACGTCATCACCGCCAACTAAAAGAACCTGGTCAAAAGTAAACTTGCTTCCAGCTTCAACACCAAGCTTTTCAACTCTGATTGTCTGGCCTTCTTCAACTTTATACTGTTTACCACCTGTTGCTATAATTGCGTACATTATGGGCACCTCCTATTACTCATTACTCGCCAGTTTCGGTGACTGCTATTGCAGTACTTATAACCACACTGAGCGGCATACTATAGTATAGTATCACAGGTATTTGCTCTTGTCAAACAAATTTTTTCATATTTTAGAAATAATCTATAGAATTCTTTTTATTGTTCATATTGTGAGAGGTTTAGCAATTATATAATCAGGTAATCTTATTTTATCATTACATTATCATTATCAGTTAATGGAATTACAACGCAAGGCTGTCCGTCTATTGTTTCCTGGCGGATTAATTCTTTCTTGTCTGAGTTGACTTTTATGATAATGTCACTTTCTCCCGGTTCTTCACCACTTTGTTCTTCTGTTATAGTGGCAATCTTTCTGTTTAATTCTTTAATTTCTTCTTTAAGGAGATACTTTTCGTTATTATCTTTTACAATTTTTGCGGCTTTATTAGGAACGATATCTCCAATCAAAGGAATCTCCTCATTGTTAATAGATGTCATATATTTGTCGCCAATAGATTCGGCTTTGTTTTCCTGAATGCCGGCATATTCCAAGGCACTTTTAATGTGTGTTTTAGAAATAGTTGATTCAGGTTCATCTTCTGAAATTTGGGCAAGCTCAATATTTACTGATTCCATTACTTCTTTAATATTGTCTTCTCCTGTTACTTCCAAAACCATATCATTTAAAACGTTCTGCTGCTGGGCATGTGTTAACTTCTGTCTGCACCCAAGAATGTCTTCAATCATTTCAGTATGAACATTCTTTGAATCGGCTGTATATAAAAGCACAGAATGGATATCACTGCTTCTATCAATAAATGCAGGGAAAACAAAACCTGTTTCAGGCATTCCAACAAACCATTCCCGGTTTAATGTGCTGATTCTGTTTTTGTCTTTGTTGTAGCCAAGTCCCGGTTTTGACAGAACCATTGGACAAATGGCACATATTATGTATTCATAAACTTCTTCTGATTCATCTAATTTATTATTATCAGATGTTTTTGTCATAACGTCGTAAACATCATGAAAAAGTAAAATTAAATAATTTCCAAGTGAATCATATTTTTCAATAATCATATCATAGAAAGTATCAACTAAGCCTTGATCTTTTAAGGCACTTTTCTTAAGTCCCATTAAGAATTGCTGATGACCTCCCGGCTGTTCTTCTTCGATAGGAAAATTAAGCTCCAAAATATTATTTCCAACATTAGTAGAAAGAACTTTTTTGCCTATTTCCAAGTATTTGTAATATTCTTCATCTTCAAGATTCATAAATATTTCATCAAGATTTGTAACTTTATTCTTATTGTCATCTACGTAACAACCACATATTTTTGTGAACGTACAACTGTCTTTTTTTAATCTTCTTCTTAATTCACCAATTGATTTCTTATCCATATATTCTGCTCCTAATCATTAGTCACATCACCGCTTGCCTTTAAATCAATGGAATCTCCTAAATATTTAGGCTCCGGTTTTGCGATACATTTTATAAACGACTTAACTCTTGCAAGCCATTCCCTCGCTTCTCTATAATATTGTTTTTTTGAATAATATCTAAGGTCTGACGAAACTCCGTATGCGTCTAAGCCCATTTTTTTTGCAATGTAAAGAGAACGGTATAAATGATATTTCTGTGAAACAATAACTACTTTCTTAGCACCGAATATTTTCTTTGCTCTGTACATTGAATCGTATGTTTCAAAACCGGCATGGTCCATAAAAATATCTTCTGAAGGTATGCCGTCATTAATGGCATAATTCTTCATTGTATTAACTTCATCATAATTCTCTCTGCCGTGGTCGCCTGACATTAAAAGCTTTGGAGCTGCATTAACATTGTATAACTGTTCGCCTACAATAATTCTGTCTTCAAGCATCCATGAAGGCTTACCTGTAGGTTTAACACCTGCGCCTAAAACAATAATGCAATCAGCATTTATGTCCTTAGCATCATCTACAGAAATAATTCTTTTTGATGTGGTTGTAACCATATAAATGTTTATTGCACCTACTATTAATGCAATTACCAATCCAATAAATATTATCCAACTTATAATTTTAATTATCATCTTTTTTCTCATTAACAATTTCCTCTAAAGATTTTTCTTTCTTCTTTCTTGTTAATTCCATTAAACCAAGTTTTGTAATATCAACAACATTACTTATAGAAAAATCATTAGTAAGATATTCTGACATTTCATGGGTTAAAATATCATAATCCTTATTATTACTCATATTAATAAAGTCAACTATGATTATACCCGATATATTTCGTAATTTCATTTGCAGGGCAATCTCTTTTGCCGCTTCTAAATTTATCTTTTTAAAAGTACTTTCTTTATTAGTTTTCAAGTCAGCCTTTCCGGTATTAACATCAATAACTGTTAGGGCTTCTGTAGGTTCTATTATGAGATAAGCACCTGATTTAAGCCATACTTTCTTAGATAAAAGGCGGTTTAAATGAGTTTCTAAAGAATATTTGTTGCACAAACTGATTTTGGAATTGTCATTATATGTAACCATATCATTATGTTCTTTTAATGTATCATAAATGTAAACTACATCAGTTATAATTGACAATTCTCCATGTTTCTTAAATTCACTAATTAAATCCTGCAAATAATCTTTTTTCAGTAACGCAGCCTTAGGAGTAACAAAAGCAAATCGCTTTTTTAAATCTTCTAACTGATTAATTAAATCATCAGCCTGTTTTAAAATATCCTCCTTAGAAAAGTCTAATGCATTAGTTCTTACAATAAAACCATATACATCATTCTTTTTAACACTTAAAGTACTTTTTAATTCTTCGCGGATGTCCTTATCCTTAATCTTTCTTGAAACGCTTATGCCTGTATTGCCAACAGTTAAAACAAGACATTCTGAATTAAGATTAATTCGTGAAGTCAATGAATAATCTTTTGTTTTAATTTTGTCCCCTGATACCTGAACAAGAACTTTATCTCCCTGCTTAACCGGGTTCTTAAAGTCTTTTAAGGAAAGATACCCTTTTTTGTTGTCATCGAAAAGTACAAAAGCACCGTTAATATTTTTGACTACATCTTTTACGTAGCCGCAATATATATTCCCAACAACATTGTCATTTTTTAAGTTTACTAATCTTTGTAATTTGTCGTCTTCAAAATAAAAACCAAATAATATGTTTTTATAAAAATCAGAAATAATCAATTTGTTACTCAATGTTGCCTCCAATATCGTCTAAAGAAACAAGATTGTCATCTTCCAAACAATACATATCAAGTCTTTCATATGTTACATATTCAGGAAGTGTAACCTGTGCAAATTTGGCGAAAGCATCCATTACAAGGTCAGGCTTAAGGTTAGAAGCACTACCTTGTGCCACCTGCATAAAAATTCCGTCATCTTCCAACTTAATATTATAAATTAAAGGCTTAATATCTACTTCTTTTTCGCTTTTTTTAGTTTTCTTTAAAACAATAATCTGGTCCTGATTCATAAAAGCGTCTAACATATTCTGATTAAAAAGGTCTGTGTAAACCTTATAATCAGCTCCTGCAACTACACTCATGGCATTTTTTGCGTCGTCATGAAGAAGCTTATAGCTTAAAACTTCCACACCTTCTGCATTTTGGGCGTTAATTCTTTCAAGCATAACTTTAGAAGATTCTGTTGAATTAACTTCCAAGTCAAAATATTCCCCACGGCTTAAAACGCCTACACTTAAAGGAGCTGCAAAAGACATTTTCTGGTGAGGTGAAAAGCCTTCTGAATAGGCAACGTCAACTTCACTACGACGCATTACTTTCTGAAAATATCTTACCATATCCAAGTGGCCGATAAACTTCATCTGTCCCTGTTTTGAGAATCTTAATCTAATTTTCATAACAAATACCACCTCCAAAGCTTGCTGCACCACAGCCTGAACATTGCATTCTACAGTTAGGTGTAACCTTTTCGTTCTGGGCATTATGCCACTCTCTTAACAGAAATTTCTTTGTAACACCTGTATCTATAAAGTCCCAAGGGAAGATTTCGTCATCGTTTCTCGCTCTTGTAACATAAAAATCAACATCAATATTATTTTCGGCAATTGCCTCATCCCACAACTCTTTCTTAAAACATTCTGACCAGGCATCATAAATACCGCCTTTTTCATAAACTGATAATATAAGCTTAGAAAGTCTTCTGTCTCCACGTGCTAAAAGTCCTTCAAGAACACTAATGTCTGATTCATGCCAGTTATATCTTATACTCTTTCTATTAAGAAGAGTTTTTAATTTGTCATTTACACGTTTAGCCTTATCAAGGAATGTGTGTGCTTCACACATTGGCGCCCACTGAAATGGAGTAAAAGGCTTTGGAACAAAGAATGAAGAGCTTGCTGTAATCTGGCATTTACCTTTTCTTTGTTCTTTCGGAACTGTTTCATAATAAACTTCAGCAATCTTTTCGCACAAATCCATTATTCCGTCTACATCATCATTAGTTTCAGTAGGCTGACCTAACATAAAATATAATTTTACTTTATTCCAACCGGCTGAAAATGCCTGTGTACATCCGTTTATAATATCTTCTTCAGTTAAACCTTTATTTATAACGTTACGCATACGCTGAGTACCTGCCTCAGGGGCAAAAGTAATCGAACTTTTTTTAACATCCTGAACCTTGCTCATTACATCTAATGAAAAAGCATCAATTCTAAGGGATGGAAGTGATATATTAATGTGTCGTGATTTACATTCTTCAATTAAGAAATCAATAAGCTCCTTAATTTTTGAATAGTCGCTTGTACTAAGGGAACTTAAAGATATTTCTTCATTTCCCGTAGCTTTTAACATATCTATTGCAAGCTTCTTTAATGTTTCAAGGCTTTTTTCTCTTAAAGGCTTATAAACTGAACCTGCCTGACAGAAACGACACTCTCTAATACATCCTCTCTGGATTTCAAGAACACATCTGTCCTGTACAACTTTAATAAATGGAACCAATGGCTTGTCAGGGTAAGGAACACTGTCAAAATCAAGAACAATTGACTTTCTTACAGTCTTTTTTGCGTGACTGTTATTAGGTTTCATTTCTTTAATTGTTCCATCTTCATTGTATTCAATATCATAAAATGCAGGAACATACATACAAGGAATTTCTGCAACCATTTCAAGAAATTCCTTTTTTGTTCCACCATTTTTCTTATTTTCCTGATATAAATCAATAAGGTGATAATATTCAGTTTCACCTTCACCGATATAAAAAACGTCAAAGAAATCTGCAATTGGTTCAGGATTGTAAGTACAAGGCCCGCCACCGATTACAATAGGATCCTCTTCTGTTCTGTCTTTTGAAAGAAGAGGGATTCCTGACAAATCAAGAACCTGTAATATGTTTGTGTAACACATTTCGTACTGAAGAGTAATTGCCAGAAAATCAAAATTCTTAACAGGTGTCTGTGTTTCAAGTGAGAACAAAGGAATGTTTTGTTCTCTCATAATCTTATCTAAATCAATCCATGGTGAGTATACTCTTTCACAACAAACATCATCTCTTCTATTTAACAAATCATATAAAATCTGTATTCCAAGATGTGACATTCCAACTTCATAAACATCAGGGAAAACAAAAGCAAATGTTGTGTCTACTTCATTATGGTCTTTTACAATGGCATTAAATTCGCCACCAATATATCTTGCCGGCTTTTCTATTTTCATTAATATTTCATCTGATAGTGCTAATTTTCTCATTTATGCTCCTTAAAATTAAATTGCTAGTTGTCAGTATCTTTTGACAATAAATCATCTATAAATTCAGGCAATTCTTTTATATTGTTTATTTTCATTCTGTCTGCAGGAACTGTACCAAAACCGTAAGCTGCGTGGATGAATGGTATTCCTGCCTTGTCAGCAGATTCCATGTCTCCCAATGTATCACCTACATAAAAAGCCTTATCCAAGTGGTTACGCTTAATTACTAATCGAATATTTTCATCCTTTGGCATACCTGTTCTGCCGGCTTCCTCATAATCTAATACATACTTGTTGAAATCATAGTATTCAAGGAATGTTCGAAGATACCCTTCCTGGCAGTTACTTACAATAAAAACATTATATTTCTTATTTAATTCTTTAAAAACATCTTCTACTCCATCGTAAACATTGGCTCCGTTTTTAAAAAGATATTCGTTTTCGTAAGATAAACATTCTTCAAATATTTCATATCTTATATTTTCAGGAATGTCCTTAAAAAGAGAATCAGCAATATCTCTCATAAGCTTACCCATCTCTTTTGAAACCTGTTCTACTGTTAATTTAAGCTGTCCATATCCGTACTTAACAAGTACTTCATTCCAGGCTTTTGTTATATTTTCAGTGGAATCCCAAAGAGTTCCATCCATATCAAAAATTATTCCTACGTTTTGAACTTTTTTAATAGATTCTTTCATATATTGTTTATTAAATATCCCTTTCAAAATTTATATATAAATGTATAATACACATCTTTTTTGATTTTAGTCCTATCCACAATAATACTATACAAAAATCTTTTTTTCAACGAAAGAAATCGGGCAACCTGTAGTTACCCGATTTAATATAAAATTCTTGTAATTAATATATTGATGTTTTAACACCCAAATCTCTATCTTCTTGAAAGTTCTTTTGTTATTTCTTTCCATGAAACTCCTTTTTCTGCCATTAATACCATTACGTGGTATAAGAAATCAGAAATTTCATATTTAACTTCCTGAGGATCAGGATTCTTTGCTGCAATAACAATTTCAGTAGCTTCTTCTCCAACTTTCTTAAGAATTTTGTCAATTCCCTTATCGAAAAGATAGTTAGTATATGAACCTTCCTTTGGATTCTTCTTTCTGTCTAGAATGACATTATATACATCTTCAAAAACTCTCATTGGATTAGATTCATCGTATTCTTTCTTAACAAGAGTGTTAAAGAAACATGTATCAGCTCCTGTATGACATGGAACTCCTACCTGATATACTTTTGCAAGCATTGTATCTAAATCGCAGTCCATAGAAAGTTCTTTTACATATTGAAAATGCCCCGATGTAACACCTTTAACCCAGATTTCATTTCTACTTCTGCTAAAATATGTCATCTTTCCAGTCTTTATTGTAAGATTAAAGGCTTCTTCATTCATATAAGCAACCATTAAAACTTTGTCTGTCTTATAGTCCTGAACAACAACAGGAATCATTCCGTCGGAATTCTTTTTAAACTGATCAAAACTCATTGCACTTTCAAAAACAATAGTGTTAACTCCTTCTTCTTTTAACTGAGCTTTGAAATTAAGGAAATCAAAATCTCCGGCAAAACTGTTATCTGAAATACCGTAAACCTTGTCCTGTTTACCAAATTCAACCATATCGTTAAATGTAAAGTTACAGTTAAAAGCTAAAACTTTAATGCCTAAACCTATACATTCATTTGCACAACTGTCAGCAATAATTAAAGATACGCCATCATATTTAAGTTGTTTAATTTTTGAAAAATCATAATCCTTATTTAACATTACGGCAATTTTGTCACTACCGAAACGTTCAGAAGCTTCCTTTACTATTTCAACATTAGCGTCTTTACTCATATCGAGAATGGCTTTCTTGGCTCCTGTATAAATATATTTTTTAACATCTTCAAGACGTTTAACATTTCCACCAACAATCATCTGAATATCAACAGCATCCTGAATCTTAATCATTGTACCGATATTTGCATCATGTTCACTGTCTGATGAAGATAAGTCAAAAACTAATAATTCATCTGCCCCTCTATTATTATAGAAAGTGGCAAGTTCAACAGCATCTCCATCCCCAACTATTTCCTTTGTTTCTTTATCTACAACATTACCATTATATAAATAAATAGATGGTATAATTCTAAACTTTCCCATTATAGTGTTCCTTTCGTTGATAATACATCAGTAATTCTTTCATCCTTAATTGTTGCCTGATCTAAAGCCTTGGCAAAAGCTTTGTATATGCCTTCAATCATATGATGATTGTTGCCAGGTTCTAACATCTTAATATGCAAATTCATTCCTGTGGAATAAGTTATGGCATGGAAAAATTCCTTAACCATTTCAGTGTCAAAGCCACCAACACTATCTGTAGTGAATTCAGCATTAAAAACAAGATAAGGCCTTCCGGATAAATCAAGAGCACACATAGTTAAGCACTCGTCCATTGGAAGAATCATATAACCATATCTTTTAATGGATTTCTTATCTCCTAAAGCTTCTTTTATTGCATTTCCAATGGCAATACCTGTATCTTCGATAGTATGGTGACAGTCAACATACAAATCACCGTTAACTTTTACATTTAAATCGAAAAGACCATGCTTAGCAAAGCTGATTAACATATGGTCAAAAAAACCAATGCCTGTATTAATATCGGATTTACCTGTACCATCAAGATTAATTGAAACTTCAATCTGTGTTTCACTTGTATTTCTAACGCATTTACCAATTCTACTCATATTTCTACTCCTTTATATCATCATCTTCTTCAAATCTAACTCTAATAGAATTAGCGTGAGCTGTCAAACCTTCGGCCTTGGCAAATTTCTGAATATCTTCACTTAAAGGTTCAAGTGCTTCTCTTGAATAAGAGATAATACTTGATTTCTTAATGAAATCATCAACACTTAAAGGTGAGAAAAATTTTGCTGTTCCGTTAGTTGGAAGAACGTGGTTAGGACCTGCAAAATAATCTCCAAGTGGTTCGGAACTGTTCTCTCCAAGGAAAATAGCCCCTGCGTTTTTAATTCTTGTCATTGTATCAAAAGGATTCTTAGTAACAATTTCTAAGTGCTCTGAAGCAATGTCATTAGCTGTGTCAATAGCAGCCTGCATGGTATCAGTAACAAGAATATATCCATAGTTGTCTAATGATTTCTGTAAAATTTCTTTTCTCTTTAATTTGGAAACAAACATATCTACATATTCAGATACTTTGTTAGCCAATTCTTCACTTGTTGTAACAAGAATAGCTGAAGCAAGTTCGTCATGTTCTGCCTGTGATAAAAGGTCTGCTGCAACATATCTTGGATTAGCTGTTTCATCAGCAAGAACTAAGATTTCACTAGGACCAGCTACAGAGTCAATACTTACATAACCAAATACTGCTTTTTTAGCCAAAGCTACATAAATATTTCCCGGACCTACAATCTTGTCAACCTTGGCAATTGATTCTGTACCATAAGCCAAAGCTGCAATAGCCTGTGCTCCACCGACTTTATATATTACGTCAACACCTGCTTCGTTAGCTGCTACCAATGTATTAGGATTAACTTTTCCGTCTTTTCCAGGAGGTGTAACCATAACAATCTGTTCAACACCGGCAACCTTTGCAGGAATAACATTCATCAAAACAGATGATGGATAAGCTGCTTTTCCACCAGGTACGTAAACACCAACTCTTGATAATGGTGTTACCTTCTGACCCAAAATGGAGCCATCAGGTTTTGAATCAAACCAGCTGTACTGTTTCTGTTTTTCGTGGTATTCTTTAATATTCTTTAATGATCTTCTAATAACCTGAATTAATTCAGGGTTTTCAAGTCTGTCGTATGCTTCCTTAATTTCTTCTTCAGTAACTTTAATGTTTGAAGCATTAATATCAGCCTTATCGAAATCCTTTGTGTACTGGAATAAAGCTTTGTCGCCGTTTTCCTTAACATTTGCAAGAATTGCATTTACGCTGTCTGCAAAATTGTCGTAGTTATTAGGACTTCTTTTAAGTAAGTCATTTAAAATATTTTTCTTTGAACTCTCATCTAATTTTATAATTCTCATTTCAGCCTCCTAAAGATTAGTTAATCTTTATAATTAGTCTTTTAAACAATCTTTTTTTATAAAATTTATTTTATTTTTTCTTTTAAATCAGAAATAATCTTTCTGATTCTTTCGTCTTCCATCTTCATACTAACCTGGTTAACAACCATTCTTGCAGACAATGGACAAACTTCTTCCAAAACTCCAAGACCGTTTTCTTTTAATGTAGTACCTGTTTCAACAATATCAACTATAACTTCTGATAAGCCAACAATAGGTGCTAACTCAACAGAACCGTTAAGCTTTATAATCTCAACTGTTTGACCTTTTTTGTTATTAAAATAATCCTTGGCAATCTTTGGATATTTTGACGCTACTCTTATCATACCATGATTTTTTAATAAGTCACGGGCCGATTCAGGTCCGCAGACACACATTCTGCATTTTCCAAAACCTAAATCTAATACTTCATATAATTTTCTGTCTTCTTCCAAAATAGTATCTTTACCTACAATACCAATGTCTGCCGCACCATATTCAACATATGTTGGAACATCACTTGCCTTGGCAAGAAAAAATTTTAATTTTAATTCTTCGTTAACAAAAATAAGTTTACGTGTTTTTTCATCTTTCATTTCTTCACACTGGATACCAATCTGTTCAAACATATCCATTGCTGTTTTTGCTAAACGACCCTTTGCAAGGGCAAAAGTTAAATATCTCATACTGCTCACCTATAATTCTACAGCGCCATCTTTTGAAACATATGTAATCTTAGTAGCACCGTCTTCTTTCTTAAATGTTGTATATTCGTCTAATGATATATTCTCTTTTTTAGAAATTAATTCTGTCTTAACACCCTGATCTCTAAGTGCATTAGTAAGGGATAAAGCAGCTTTTCTAAATTCAGGATCATAAATAATGACTTCATATGAGTAATCATTGTTTTCTTTTAATAGCTGTCCGTTTACAGCTAAAAGAATCTGATCCATATATACAGCAAAACCAACTGCGGCAGCTTCTTTTCCAAACTGACCAAGTAACTTGTCATAACGACCGCCGGCTACAATTTGGTCACCGGAGCCATAAGTATAAGCTTTAAAAATTATTCCAGTATAGTAATTAAAATTACTAATCATTCCAATGTCAAAACTTATATATTTAGATACGCCATAATCCTCAAGAATTGAATATAATTTTTCAAGACGTTCAATTGATTGTAATGCTTTCTTGTTGTCTGTAAGCTCTTTAGCTGATTTTATAACATCAATGGAACCAAATAATTCCGGCAATTTCAAAAATGCCTCTTTAAGCTGTCCTGTAATATTGTTATTATCAAGAATTTCTTCAACTCCAAAATAGTTTTTATTTTCTATTCTTTTTCGTAATTCCTGTTCATTTTCGGTGTCAAAACCGCATTCTTCCAAAAGTCCCTTGTAGAAATCTGCATGACCGATTTCCACCAAAAATTCTTTAAGTCCTGCTGCTTTTAATGAATCTACAACAAGAGCAAGAATTTCTGCATCAGCTTCAACTGAATCATCATTAATAAGTTCACATCCAAGCTGTGTATTTTCTTTTAATTTTCCCTGTAATTCTGAGTTATTAATATATGTATTGGCATTGTAGCAAAGCTTAACAGGAACTTTAACGTCCATATAATATTTTGCAACAAGTCTTGCAATTGAAGGAGTAACATCAGGTCTTAAAACTAAAGTATTACCTTCCCTGTCAAAGAACTTATATAAATTCTTTGAAGCAACAGAGCCTCGCTCTTTACTGAAAATATCAAAAAACTCAAAAGTTGGTGTTTGAATATTATGATATCCATATATATTAAAAACTTTGTTAATGCTATTCTCTATTGTTAACTTTACGGCACATTCTTTGCCATAAACATCTCTAACTCCCTCAGGAGTATGTAATAATACTTTTTCCATGTTATCCTCCATTTGTTGCTTTAATGCTTTAAAGTGGTAACTCACTACCTTAGTAATGAACTAAAAGGTATATTACAATATTTTATAATAAATGTCAACCTTCCCTTGAAGCTAAATCTTTCTGAATTCCTTCCAAATAATGAACAAGGGCGCCGGGTGCTGATTTTATAAGATAATTTTTATCGATTTCCTCATATCTGAAACTTTTTCGGCCACCATTAATACTTCTATCATAAAATCTTTTAATATCCTTAAAAGGTATATAGTAAGTTTCGTTTAAAGATGTGTAAAATAATAATATAAATGAAATACCTCCCTGGGATTCAAAGTCTTCCATAAACTTAACCTGATGCTCGTGAATATTCATCATAGGAAATGTTGTAACTGCACATTCCTTGGCATCAAAGCATACAGGAATCCCCTGTACCGTTCCAATGTAGTCTACCGTACTTTGCTTGTCAAAATAAGCAAGGGTAATATGCCTTGTACTTTGATCAATGTTAATGGGCGTTATTGGAGTAGGTATTTTTTGAATTAATGCAAGTCCCTTTTCACGATAACTTTCATTAGTCATATTAATCATATCTTCTAATGTTGAACCTCTAAGTCCTCTTGTCTTCCATGTTCCCATAATTGCTCTAAATCTTCTTTCCTGTAATCAAAAACCAACCTTAATGTATAGTTATTTTTTAATCTGTTTTTCTTTAATAAAGTCATTAACAACATTACTATTCTTAAATTCATTGATTAAAACTTTTATAAAATCATCAGGCAGTGTTGCTGTAAATTCTTTACCGGACAGATTATCACAGTCTCCCGTAAACTTTGGAAAAACAGTCAATCTTGAATGTAACATCTGGTCTTTAATACCATATTGTTTCTTATATATATCATTAATCTTCTTATTTCCATACTTGTAGTCACCAATTAATGGGTGACCTACAGATGAAAGGTGTGCTCTAATCTGATGAGTTCGACCTGTAATCAGCTTAACTTTTAATAAAGTAATTCTATCATTTGCTAAAACAGGCTCATACTCTGTCTCAATTGGCTGACTGTCTTTTTGCTCTTTTTTATATATTGTTACTTTGTTTGTTTTTTCATCTTTTTTCAAGTAACCTTTTATGTTTATTTTGTTTTCTATTTTGCCGTTAACTAATGCAAAATAATATTTATCCATTGTTCTTTCCTTAAACATTTTAGACATTGTCTGCAAACCTTTTAAGGATTTACCGGCAATAATTAAGCCACTGGTATTTCTGTCAAGTCGATTGCAGACACCGGGCTTAAATGTTTTAAGTTGTTCTTCACTTAGTTTGTTAGTGGATACTAAATAAGAAATAATATATTCATTAACTGATACATCACTTGCTTCAGCCTTTTGACTAAGCATTCCTGACGGTTTATTTATAATTAGAATATTATCATCTTCATAAACAATATCTAAATCAATAGGTTTAACAATGTCTAACTTTATCTCGCCTCTAAATTTAAGTATGGTATCATCAGCCATAAAAATCTTAATTGAATCGCCTACATTAAGTTTTTCTTTTCCGTCAGATTTCCTGCCATTTAAGACAATGTTCTTTTTTCTAAGCATTTTATATATAAAGCCGGATGTAGCTTCCTTAAAGTATTTAAATAAAAACTTGTCAAAGCGCTGTCCTGCCTGATTTTCCGTAATTTTAATTTCCTGCATATTAATATCTTTCTAATTTTTATACTTTCTAAATATTATTCTAATAATTTTACTTTTTAAATTTTTAAAATATTTTATTAAAATATGTTTTAATTATTTTAGTTATTTCTAGGTTTATTATTAAGCAAGGCTTCTACTTCACTGACTGTAAGCTTTCTATATTCTCCGGGTTTCAGATTTTCATCTAATTTAAGAGGTCCCATTGTAAGTCTTTTAAGAAAAGTTACCGTTAGTCCTATTGCCTGAAACATCCTTTTAACCTGATGGTATTTTCCTTCTGTTATTGTAATTAAAGCTGTACTTCTTTTTTCAAGTATTTTAAGGATGGCAGGCTTAGTAAGATTTTTCTCACCTATATCCAAACCTTTTTCAAATAGTTCAATATCGCTGTCTATTAAATCCCCATTAAGTTCCACATAATATGTTTTATCAACGTGCTTAGTTGGAGACAGAAGATTGTGTGAAAGTTCACCGTCATTAGTTATAAGAAGTAAGCCTTCTGTGTCCTTATCAAGTCTTCCAACGGGAAAAAGTCCTTTTTTAGGCGTAACATCAAGCAAATCAATTACTGTTTTGCAATTATTGTCTGATACTGCAGATAATACTCCTGCAGGTTTGTTTAGCATATAATAATAGAATTTGTTATATTTTAAATTAACACCGTTTAAATCTACTTCATCATTATTTTCATCAATATGAATTTCAGGCTTTAAAATCTTTTCGCCGTTAACAGTGATTTTTCCTTTTTTTATTAATTCCTTAACCTGTGTTCGTGAACCAATTCCTAATGTGGTTAAATATTTATCCAGTCGCACTAAAAATACCTCTCTTGTTTTCGGTTGTCTGTTTTACATATTAAAGGTCCCAGATTTAAAAGTCGATTTTCTTTTAAAAGTGAGACCTTAGTTATATAAATCTATGAATTTACTTCCTTATACAACTTTTCAATAATTTCTTTCTGCTCTAAAGTTAATTTTTCTTTAGGTGAATTGTCGTCAGTTGTGTCAACATTTTCAACAATAAGCACTGTTGAATTTTTTTCAGGAGTATGGGTATGATATGTACCTCTTTTAACATTATATAGTTTAAGAGGTTCAAGTTTAATAGCCTCAATCTCTCCTATGTGTTCCCCATTGCCACCTAAGAATAATGTGAAATCGCCTTCCAATAATACAAAAACTTCATCCGTTTCATCATGCTTCTGCATATCTTTAAGCTTGTCCACTTCTAATTCTTCACAGTATCTAAGTTCGGCAACACGCCAATGGGAATAATCAATTAAAGGAACATAACCTTCACCATCATAACCTGTAATTTCCAATAAGTTTTTATCCATATAAAAGTCCTCCATTATAGACATATAATGATTAGATTTCAGCTATAACTTCAACTTCGCATAAAACATTCTTTGGAAGTTCTTTAACAGCTACGCAGCTTCTTGCCGGTTTTTCTGTGAAATATTTTCCATATACTTCATTAAATGCTCCAAAGTCTCCCATGTCAGCAAGGAAGCATACTGTCTTAATTGTTTTTTCATAACTTGAACCTGCTTCTTCAAGGATTGCTCCCAAATTTTTCATAACCTGTTCAGCCTGTTCTTCAATAGTTGAGCCAACAATTTCTCCTGTTGCAGGATCTAATGCAATCTGTCCGGATGAGAATAATGTATTGTTTACAACAACTCCCTGTGAATATGGTCCGATTGCTGCAGGTGCTTTTTCTGTACTAATCTTTTTCATGTCAAATACCTCACTTGTTTCTAAATTTATTTTCTCCGTTTTATTTTACTCCTTTGCCTAAGTTATGGCAAGTTTCTATTTTATTAATTGCTAATTAATTATTGATTTATAGCCCACTAATTTCTGTTTTTATTTTTAATAACTTGCAAGTATTACATTGTTTTCCAAATATTTTAAAATACAATATGGGTTATAACTTAGCTCGTAATAATTTTTAGTCTTAGCATATATTCCAAAATGAAGATGAACGTCAAAGCAACCGGTTGTACCCTCAGTCCCATATCCTGTGTTACCCATGTAACCTAAAAGAGTTCCGGCTTTAATTTTGTCACCTTTTTTTATGTCCGAATAACTGCTTAAATGAGCATAATAAAAATAGCCCCCTTGACTACTTCTTATGCCAACACGATAACCACCTTTTTCAAGCCAGCCTATATTTTCAACTGTTCCGTCAGACACACTTACAATGGGATAATAACCACTTACATTATTTTCAGCCATAATATCACAACCTTCGTGAGGATAACTTCCATTGTAATTTCTCTCAGCGCCAAAAGAATCTTCATAAGAAACCCACTTGCCACTGGTTGTGCTTTTTGCAACAGGAAAATAAACAATGTCGTCAAAAATGGCAGCAATGTTTTTTGACACATTATTATATTCATTGGCACTTTTCTTTTTGTAACAACCTTTTAAATCAGAATAGCGCTCCCTTGTATAATTTACTTTAGTTAAGTTTAAATTACTGTTCAAAAACATTACCGATAATAAATCTGAAAAGTCACACTTATCTTTTGAGCATATTTTATTTATAGTCTGCAAACATTCAGGCTCGATATTTAAGGTGCGGTAATCATAGCTTTCCACAATGTTTTTTTTGATTTTATATTTGTGATAATCGATTTCTTCGGTAATTTTTATTGTAACTGTTGAAAAGAACATTAAAGCCAGGATATAAATAAATTTTTTAATAAAAAACACCTCTTTAGATGAATATAGTTAAGTATATTCTTCCAAAGAGATGTTTATAATAAAGAGATTTAATATTTAAATTCTTAGTTAGGTGAACTTCCTGTTTGAAGACGATAGTAAGTTCCCTTCTGTTTCATCAAGTCATCGTGATTTCCACGTTCAATAATTCGTCCCTGCTCAAGAACCATAATACAGTCACTATTTCTGATAGTTGACAATCTATGAGCAATAACAAAAGTTGTTCTGCCCTTCATTAAAGCATCCATACCTTCCTGAACAAGTCTTTCAGTTCTTGTATCAATTGAAGATGTTGCTTCATCCAAAATAAGTGCCGGTGGATTTGCAACTGCTGCTCTGGCAATTGAAAGCAACTGTCTCTGTCCCTGACTTAAGTTACCGCCGTTTCCTGTTAACATAGTGTTATAACCGTCAGGAAGTCTTCTAATAAAACTGTCAGCATTGGCAAGCTTAGCTGCTGCAATAACTTCTTCATCTGTAGCATCCAATTTACCATATCTGATATTTTCCATTACTGTAGCTGAGAAAAGATTTGTTTCCTGTAAAACTATACCAAGAGAACGTCTAAGGTCAGCCTTTTTAATCTTATTAATATTAATACCATCATATCGGATTTTTCCATCCTGAATGTCATAGAAACGGTTAATAAGGTTTGTAATAGTAGTTTTTCCTGCACCTGTTGAGCCAACGAAAGCAAGCTTTTCGCCCGGATTAGCGTAAAGTTTTATATCATGTAAAACAATCTTGTCATCAGTATATCCGAAGTCAACACCGTTAAATACGATTTCGCCCTTCATTTCAACATAAGTAGTTGTATCGGTGTCCTTGTGGTAATGTTTCCAAGCCCACATTCCTGTTCTGTTTTCACATTCAACAATATTACCGTCAACCTTTTTAGCTCTTACGAGTGTAACATATCCGTCGTCAACTTCAGGTTTCTCATCTAATAATTTGAAGATTCGCTCGCCACCTGCAATAGCCATAACAATACTGTTCATCTGCATTGTAATCTGGTTAATTGGCTGTGCAAACTGTTTATTATAAGTTAAGAAACTAATTAAACTTCCCGGTGTCATTGTAAAATCGGCAATACCTTTAATGGCAATAATGGCACCAATGCAGGCACAAAGAACATAACTTACATTACCAATCTGTGCATTAAAAGGTCCCATAACATTGGCAAATTTGTTAGCATTATTAGCTGATTCAAAAAGGTGGTCGTTTAACTTGTTAAATTCTTCCATTGATTTTTCTTCGTGACAGAATACTTTAACAACTTTCTGACCTTCCATCATTTCTTCAATGTAACCGTTAACAGCACCAATATCTTTTTGCTGAGCAATAAAGTACTTACCTGATAAAGATGTAAGTTTCTTTGAACCTAGTGTAATTACACCAATCATAATTAAAGTTAAAAGTGTAAGGGGGATGCTTAAAGCAACCATACATGCAAATACACTGACAATAGTCATTGCACTATTAAACATCTGAGGCATTGACTGGCTTATCATCTGTCTTAATGTATCAATATCATTAGTGTACATAGACATAATATCGCCATGAGAATGTGTGTCAAAATACTTAATTGGAAGGCCCTGCATATGATTAAACATATCATCTCTTAAATGCTTTAAAGTTCCCTGAGTAACAAAAACCATGATTTCAGCCTGAATCAATGAAGCAATAACACCTACTCCATAGAAACCGCCTACTCGAATCATTGCTTTAAGAAGTGGTCCGAAATCATTACTGCCTTCTTTAATCATAGGTAAAATATATTCGTCAACTAATGCCTTCATGAACCATGTTCCGTTAACATTGGCAAATACATTGGCAATAATACATAAAACTACAATAACCATATGTATGCCATAATATTTTCCCATATACTTAATAAGACGTGAAAGAGTTTTTAATGGATTATTAAGTCTTGGTCTTGGTCCCATATTACGTCTGTTTCCCGGACCTTTTACTGTTTTAGCTTTTTCCATTACTGTTCTCCTCCTTTCTTATCAAAGTCAGCATTATCATTCATCTGCTGATTATATACTTCTCTATAAATGCTATTGTTTTCAAGTAATTCTTCATGTGTTCCAACGCCATCTATCTTACCGTCATCAAATACAATAATTCTGTCAGCGTCCTTAACACTGGAAATTCTCTGTGCAATAATAATTTTTGTAGTATCAGGAATTTCTTCTCTAAAAGCTTTCCTAATTTTTGCATCAGTTACTGTATCTACGGCACTTGTACTATCATCAAGAATAAGAATCTTAGGTTTTTTAAGTAATGCTCTTGCAATACATAATCGCTGCTTCTGTCCACCTGATACGTTAGAACCACCCTGCTCAATATATGTATTATATTTGTCAGGCATTCTTTCAATAAATTCATCAGCACAGGCAAGCTTACATGCTCTAATACATTCTTCATCAGTTGCGTTTTCATCTCCCCAACGAAGGTTTTCAAGAATTGTTCCTGAGAACAATACGTTCTTCTGAAGAACAACGCTAACTTCTTTTCTTAATACATCAAGGTCGTATTCTCTAACATCCTTTCCACCAACAATTACGCTGCCCTTTTCTACATCATAAAGTCGACTTAAAAGATTAACAAAACTTGATTTTGCACTGCCGGTACCACCAATAATACCGATTGTTTCACCTGATTTAATTGAAATATTAATATTTTCAAGAACAGGTTTTTCGCTTGTCTTGTTATACCTGAAATCAACATTTTCAAAACGAATGCTTCCGTTGGCAACTTCATATTCAGGGTTTTTAGGGTTAGTAATATCAGCTTTTTCATTTATAACTTCAGCAACCCTCTCAGCACTTGCCATACTCATTGTAACCATAACGAATACCATTGAAAGCATCATGAGGCTCATAAGAATATTCATACAATATGCAAGAAGTGAAGTTAAGTTACCTGTTGTAAGACCTACGGCAGGATTATTTCCGCTGGCAATAATCATATGTGCACTAAGCCAGCTTATAAATAAAATACAGCTATATATGGCAAGCATCATTGAAGGTGCATTTAATGAAACAATACCTTCTGCCTTAATAAACATCTTGTAAATATTGTAGCTTGCCTTTCCAAATTTACCACGTTCGTAATCTTCACGAACATATGCCTTAACTACTCGCATTGCACTTACATTTTCCTGTACGCTTTCATTAAGTTTATCGTATTTCTTAAATACCTGTGTAAAATACTTATGGGCATTAAGTGTAATAATTGCAAGTACAATTCCAAGAATAATAACAGCTATTAAATATACACTTGCAACTCTTGGTGAAACTGAGAATGCCATAATCATTGCAACAAGTAAACTGAAAGGTGCTCTTACGCACATTCTAAGAATCATCTGATATGCATTCTGAATGTTAGTAACATCTGTTGTCAAACGTGTAACAAGTCCTGCTGTGCTAAATTTGTCAATGTTTGAAAATGAAAATGTCTGAATATTTTCATACATTGCCTTTCTTAAGTTTCTTGCAAAACCTGTAGAAGCCTTAGCTCCCCATACACCGCCCATATATCCGGCAATTAAACCTGCCAATGCAAGTAAAAGCATTATAAAGGATGTTTTGTAAATTGTACTTAAGTCATTTTTTCCAATTGAATCAATTATAACGGCCATTTGAAGTGGAATAAAGTTTTCAACAATTACTTCCGCCAACATACCTAAAGGTGTAAGCAAAGAAACAAGTTTAAATTCTTTAACCTGACCTAATAATGTTTTAATCATTTTCCATAAATCTCCTCTCTATTAAGTCTTTCTCTTCCTGTGATAATGAAGAATCGTTTAATAAGTTATGAAAAACCTTAAATAATGTTTTTTCAAAGTATTCTTTTTCATCAGGTGTAAAGTCCTTTATTACAACAGATTCCGTATACTCACGATATGCTGAGGCTTTATCCTGAATACTTTTAGCTTTTTCCGTAAGGAATATATTTTTAAATTTCTTATTGTCAGGATTTGGTCTTATTTCAAGAAGATCTTTTTCAACCATTCTTTGAAGTATGCCTGCCATTGTAGAATGCTTCACATTAAAAGCTTCAGATAATTGTTTCTGGGTTACATTTCTTTCAGCGTGATGTTCCATATAACATAATACATTCATCTGTGCCGTTGTAATGCCAAGATTCTCAAGATTCTTATCCATACGGCTTCTAAACTGTCTGTCAATAAGCTTGATTTTGTGACCTAAATGTCCCATAATTCCTCCTTTCAAAAAAACTCTAAACACAAAAAGAACCACAATATGTAGCGTGCTACCTATTGTAGTTCTTTTTAAAAATATTGTCAATACGATTTTTAGTAAAAAATCATTTTATTTTTTAGCATTCTTTGTTGCTTAAAATCATATCTATTTGTTCTCTTGTTTTTTCCACACTAAAAGTATTGTCAATAAACTCATCAGCGAAGTGGTTATATTCTTCATCACTTGGTTGATTAGAAATAATCTCCTCAGACTTTTCTACTGAATAGCCTCTGTTTTCAACAAGACGGTTTACTCTCTCATTATGTTCACAGTATACATACCATAATTCATCACAATGGGATTCAAGGCCTGAACCTAAAAGTAAGGCTGATTCCACAACAATAATTGAATTATTACTTTGCTCTATTCTATTAAGAATTTCTTCTATTGTTCCCGGATGAGTAATGGAATTAAGAGTGTCAAGCTTGTCCTTATTATTAAAAACTATTGAGGCAAGCTTCTCGCTGCTAATCTTTCCATTTTCAATAACTTCCGGAAAAGCTTTTGAAAGTTTATCAAAAACCTTAAAGCCGGGAGTCATGATTTCCTTTGCCACATGGTCTGACTGAATAATATATGCACCATAATTTTCTTCTAAATAATCAAGTACTGTAGACTTTCCGCTGCCTACGCCACCCATTAATCCTATAACCATAATAACACCGCCTTTTTAATGTGCTTCATCCCAGTTATTTCCGACCTGAACATCAACATCCAAAGGAACATTTAGATGAGCTGCCTGTTCCATGTTGCGTTTCAGAATATCCTTAACCTGTTCAACTTCATTTTCGTACGCTTCAATTAAAAGTTCATCGTGTACCTGCAAAACAATTTTAGATTTTAAATCTTTCTCTTTTAACTCTTTTGCCACATTAATCATTGCTATTTTCATAATATCTGCAGCAGAACCCTGAATAGGAGAGTTCATTGCCACACGTTCACCGAACTGTCTTTGCATAAAGTTGCCTGATGTTAATTCAGGGATAGGTCTTCTTCTGCCAAACATTGTAACAGAGTATCCTTTTTCCTTAGCTTCTTTTACTGAATTATCAAGATAATTCTTAATACCCGGATAACTGATAAAATAATCCTTTATATACTGTTCAGCTTCCTTTCTGCTAATCGAAAGGTCATTGCTTAAACCAAATGAACTGATTCCGTATACGATTCCAAAGTTTACAGCCTTGGCATTACTTCTCTGTTCCTTAGTAACTTCTTCAAGTGGAACATGAAAAACCAAAGAAGCTGTTGCAGCATGAATATCTTTAGAATGATTATATGCATCAATTAAATTCTTGTCATCAGACATATGAGCTAAAATTCTTAATTCAATCTGAGAATAATCCGCATCAATAAACACACAACCTTCTTTTGGAATAAAGACTTTCCTAATCTCTCTTCCAAGAGGCATACGTACAGGAATATTCTGAAGGTTTGGCTCAGTACTGCTTATTCTGCCTGTTGCGGTAATTGTTTGGTTAAACTTACCGTGTATTCTGTTATCTTCGCCTATATAAACAGCCAATCCATCAGCGTATGTTGACTTTAATTTTGCAAGCTGCCTGTACTCTAATATCTTACTTACAAAAGGATAATCAGGTTCAAGTTTCTCTAATACAGAAGCAGATGTTGAATATCCTGTTTTAGTTTTTTTGCCACCGGGAAGCTGCATTTCACCAAATAAAATCTCGCCTAACTGCTTAGGTGAATTAATATTAAATTCATGACCTGCTTCAGCATAAATATCTTTCTCTAATGCATCAATGCCTGTTTTAAGTCTTTCACCATATTCTTTAAGCTTGTCGCCTGCAACCATAATTCCTGCCTGCTCCATATCATATAAGGCATAAGTTAAAGGAATTTCCACATTGTTGTAAATATCAAGCATTTCTGTTTCTTTTAACTTTTCAGTTAAAGCATCTTTTGCCTTGTAAGCTACATAAGCATTATAGCAGGCATATTTTAATATGTTTTCAGGTATTTCATCTGATGGGGTTTCGCTTTTCTTAGTTTTTGGAAAAATCTCATCAAAAGCCGGCACATTCATTCCTAAATATTCTCTTGCAATATCGTCATAATCGTAAGTATTCTGCAATGGATTTAATAGATATGCGGCAATAGAAATATCGAAAATACTTTCCGCGTCATCATTTTCCAAAATTTCATTATTTTCTTTAATATTTAAAATTGTAAGTTTAGCCTTAGCATTTACAAGGTCTCTAACTTTTTCGATTATATAATCTTCTATTACAAAACCTTCTTTTCCAATGTAATAAACATTGTCATTGTTAAAGCACAAAGAAACACCAAAATTGTCTTTGTTTCTATAAATAAAAATACCTACATTTTCAGCATTTTTAGCCTGCTCAAAAATAGGATCAGCATCAAAAGGATTATTAATATACTTAAATCCTCCCTCACAATCATTAGTTGAAGTAACTGAGCCGAATCTTTGAATCATACTTTTAAATTCCAAACGTTTAATCATTTCAAGAGCATCTTCTGTGTAAATATCTTCTACCTTACACTGTTCAGGTGTTACTTCTACAGGTGACTGAATATTAATTGTGGCAAGAGTTTTACTCATCTGTGCCATTTCGTAATTATTTAAAAGTGCGTTTCTGTTACGTGTGTTAGAAATTTCATCTGCGTGATCGTAGGCATTTTCAATTGAACCAAACTGAGAAATAATGGCTGTTGCACCTTTCTCTCCAATTCCCGGAACCCCCGGAATATTGTCAGATGAGTCACCCATTAAAGCTTTAACATCAATAAATTCAGTTGGGGTAACTTTATATAATTCCCTAACACCTTCTGTATTGTATTCTTCAACTGTAGTCTGACCTTTTTTAGTTTTTGGGATACAGATTGTAATATGGTCACTTGCAAGCTGAAGTAAATCTCTGTCACCTGAAATAACATCTACTTCCATGCCTGCTTTTTCACCTTTCTTAGACAAAGTACCAATAACATCGTCTGCTTCGTATCCCGGCAATTCTACAGTTGTAATGTTCATTTTCTGCAATAATTTCTTAATTACAGGCACCTGTTCCCTTAATTCTTCCATCATAGGCTTTCTTGTGCCTTTGTAATCCTTAAACATTTCGTGTCTGAATGTAGGCTGATGAACGTCAAAAGCAACAGCCATATAATCCGGCTGTTTTGAATCTATTATTTTAAACATAATATTCATAAAACCAAAAACAGCATTTGTATGTAGTCCCTCACTGTTAGTAAAAATAGGAACTCCATAAAATGCTCTGTTTAAAATACTATGTCCGTCTATTAACACAAATTTACTCATTAAAATATAGTCCTTTCCAAAGTAATACACTTTATATAATACCAATGGTATTTAAATATAAACATACAATTACAAATATAATCATTAACATTGCTATTATAACAGAAATAATGGCTGCTTTCTTTCTTTTTCTTTGTTTTTCAAAATATTCATCATAAAAATTAATAATATTTTCCAATTCCTGTGTAGCATCAACACTTTCCTCACTTCCATCAGGGGCCTTGACATCGCCAAGTCCCCTTCTGATAGTGTAGTAAAGTTCTAATTCTTCTCCACAGTTTTTGCATGTTTTTGCGTGATTTAAAAATTCCTTTAAATCTTCAGAATATTCAATTTTGTCGAAAATAAAATCATTTATTAATTTTTGAAAATCCTTGCATTCCATACTTAACACCTAAATAATAAACTAACCAATGATATCGTTTACTGTGTAATCCTTATCTTCTACTGTTTTCTTAAGAACATCATTTGAGAGGTCACTGTTTAATTTTACAACAGCTGTTCCTTCTTTATGACTTACAATTGCCTCGTCAACCTGTTCTAATGCTTCTAAAGCCTTCTTAACAGTTGCTTCACAATGTCCACACATCATACCTGTTATTTTCATTGTCTTTTCCATAGTGTTAGTCTCCTTTTCTGATTCTTTATTGTCTAAATTATTTGATAAGTCATCATTACCTATTACTTCTGTAATGCTATTTTTAATCTTTCTGTCTTTCTTGTTATTATAAATATTTACAAGATTTAATCTTAATGCATTGGTTACAACGCAGAAACTTGATAAGCTCATGGCTGCTGCACCAAACATCGGATTAAGTTTCCAGCCAAATATAGGATACCATATTCCGGCTGCAAGTGGAATGCCTATTATGTTGTAAATAAATGCCCAGAAAAGATTTTCGTGAATGTTTCGAAGAACTGCCTTACTTAATCTTATTGCAGCAGGAACATCCTTTAAATTACTTTTCATAAGAACCACGTCAGCGGCATCAATTGCCACATCAGTTCCGGCACCGATTGCCATTCCTATATTAGCTCTTGTAAGTGCAGGAGCATCGTTTATTCCATCACCTACCATAACAGTGTTGCCGTATTCAGTAAGTTCTCTGATAGTAGATTCTTTCCCCTGCGGAAGCACTCCGGCAATAACCTGATCAACACCTGCTTTATGGCCAATGGCTTTGGCAGTTTTCTCGTTATCTCCTGTAAGCATTATAACTTTTATTCCCATATTTTCAAGTTCCATAATAGCTTCCCTGCTGTCCTCTTTAATAACATCGGCAACAGCAATTATGCCAAGAACCTTATTATCTTTGGCAAAAAACAAAGGTGTCATACCTTTTTCTGATAACTTCTCAGTTTTATTAATTAAATTAGTTGAAATAGTACAGTTCTTTTCAATAAACTTTCTATTTCCCGTAAAAACTTTTGAGCCATTATATTCGCCAACTAAACCATTACCAACTTCTGACTTAAAATTAACAATTTCATATGGCTTAATGTTGTTTTCTTTTGCATAACCGGTAATTGCTTTTGCAAGAGGATGTTCGCTTTTACTTTCAAGACCTATTGCAATTCCAAGCAATTCTTTTTCATCTGTTTCTTTTTCAGTAATAATAGCAGTAACCTTAGGCTTTCCAACTGTAATAGTTCCTGTTTTATCAAGTGCAACAATCTGGGTTTTTCCTGTAATTTCAAGAGATGTTGCATTCTTAAAAAGAATACCTTTTTTTGCGCCTACTCCGTTACCAACCATAATTGCAACAGGTGTGGCAAGTCCTAATGCACAAGGGCAACTGATTACAAGAACTGAAATGCCTCTTGCTAAGGCAAAACCAACTGTTTCACCTGCAATAAGCCAGGCAAAAATAGTTACAAGTGCAATACATATTACAACAGGAACAAATATTCCTGAAACCTTATCTGCAACCTTTGCTATTGGTGCTTTTGTGGCAGATGCATCACTGACCATCTGAATAATCTGAGCTAAAGTTGTATCTTCACCAACTCTTGTAGCCTTACATTTTAAGTAACCTGACTGGTTAACGCCTGCTGATGAAACCTTAGAGCCTATAGTCTTATCAACCGGAATGCTTTCTCCTGTAATAGCAGATTCATCAACTGCACCGAAGCCATCTATAACTATACCATCTACCGGTATATTTTCGCCCGGTTTTACCACAAATACATCATTTATATTTATATCTTCAATGGAAACTATTTTTTCCTTTTCGTTTCCGTTTAAATCCTTTTCGATAATTGTAGCAGTCTTTGGAACCATCTTCATAAGACTTTTTAGTGCATCTGTTGTCTTGCCCTTAGAATAAGATTCAAGCATCTTTCCTAATGTAATAAGAGTTACAATCATTGCAGCAGATTCAAAATAAAAATCATGCATGTATTCCATAACCTTATCACTATTGCCCGAAACCTGAGCATCTGTCATTGCAAATAAAACATAAGTACTATATGCAAAAGCCGCACCTGCTCCCATTGCCACCAAAGTATCCATATTAGGTGCCTTATTTAAAACGCCTTTAAAACCACTAATAAAGAACTTCTGATTAATTACAAGAATAGCAATAGTAAAAAGCATTTGAATTAATCCCATAGCAATATGGTTGTCAATTAAGAAAGATGGCAAAGGCCAATCCCACATCAAATGTCCCATGGAAATATACATAAGTGGAATTAATAATACCAAAGACACAATTAAACGTTTTCTTAAAATAGGTGTTTGAGTATCCTTTAACTGGTCTTCCTCCATTGATGTTGTATCTTTCTTAGAACCTCCGGCTGTTTTTGCACCATAACCTGCCTTCTCCACAGCCTGAATTATTTCACCGTCACTGGCGGAGCCTTCAACCTGCATGCTGTTAGTCAGCAGACTTACAACTGCTGAATCAACATTTGGCAGGGCGTTAACTGCTTTTTCTACACGGCTTTGACAGGCGGCACAACTCATGCCGGAAATTGTGTATTTTTTCATTTTAAAGTCTCCTTTCCTTTTTCTAGTCCTTGTGTTGTGAGAAAATTCTGTCGCAAACACGTCAAGATTTCTCATTTTGTTCCGCCGCTTATTGCAAGTGCAAAAGTAAAACTCGCCTTATGGCTCGGACAGTTACTTTTGCACTTGCGCTATGCTCACAAAATTTCGAATCTTTTCCTATTGTTTGCTTACAGAATTTTCTCTAAACACAAGGTAGTAAAATGTTGTGTTTCTTTATTTCATTGACTTCTTTAACATTGTTATTAGTTCATCTACTACTTCGTCGTTTCCTTCTCTTATGTTGTCGACTACGCATGTCTTGATGTGGTTGGATAGTAGGACTTTGTTGAAGCTGTTTAGTGCAGCAGCTATGGCTGATGCCTGTGTAATGATGTCCATACAATAGGCATCGTTTTCAACCATGTTTTTTACGCCTCGCACTTGTCCTTCTATTCTATTTAGTCTGTTTATCAGGTCTTTATATTCTTTTTCTGTTCGCTCTTTCTTTTTGGCACAATGTGCACATTTATGTTCCATATATTTTTGCTCCTTTTTTGTTTATTACAGTTGGTATTATATACCCTATGGGGGTATATTTCAATAGTATTTTTTATTATTATGAATTTATTATTTTGTTTGCTTTATGTAATTATGCATTTGTGGGAGATTAATTTGGTTTTGGAATCAAAAAAGAAGCTATACGATTTTGTACAGCCTCTTTTAAAATTAAAGTTTATTTAATTTTGTTTAAAATCTTTCTTGCATAGTAAGTTATATATGCAATTAGCATTGGAAAACCTATTAACAATAATTCTTCGGTATTTTCGCCTTCAGCCATTTGATTTGGAAATATTATGTAACTTAATGCGATTAACACAGCTAAAAATATAATTCCCATTGCAAATGCAAGTAAAACTTCCTTAATTATGTTTGAACTATTTTTGTTCATAAACTTCCTCCTTATCTAATCATTAAGATGTTATCAATAATTATATACACATAAGACTTTTTTCAACAATGTTAAATATTATTTTTTGGTTATTTAAACAAATTCTTTAACCACTTATATATGTGAAAATACAAAGTATATTCCTTTCCACACGTGTTAGATAAATTGTTCGAACACCATATATAATACTTTTTTATTCAAATAAGAAAATAGAAATTGCAAATTTGGGAGAAAATATGCATAATAGGGCAAAAAAAGACTAGCCATTTCTGACTAGCCCATTTCTTTATAGATATTTTAACGTCTTTATTCTGCTCTTTCCATTGCTTCAACGAAGTCTTTTGTTCCAGCAAAGATTTCTTCTTTGTATGGATTTTTCTTCTGTTCAATGGCACGTTTAATTATTACTGAAAGACATACAACATTGGCTGCAAGTGCAAGGATTGCACATACGCCCATTGCTGTTGTGTTAGGTGTAATTGTTGACATTGTTGCACTATCAATTGATGCAAGGTCAAGACCTGTTTTTGCACCTGTTACATTATTGTAAAGTGATGGGATTACTGAGAATACACCACTAATCTGGAATAAAGGAAGTACCTGTGCGAACATACACCATGTTGCAAGTGTGTTGGCACGATTCTGAATCCATCCACCTTTGTTCCATAATGCGTTAGCAAATGTTGGAGCCAAAAGTAAAGCTACACCACAGTACCAGCTATGTGTTGGTAAATTGCAGTATGTGTATGTAAAGTTCCAAATATCATATGCTACGATAAACCATATTGTCATATCAGGCCACAACATATCCTGATGATTTTTGTCTTTTGATGAGTAAATTCCCCACCAGCCTGTCATACAGAAAATATTAAGGATTCCGGCAATACCGTTTACCCAGTTCCACCAGCCACCGTTAAGCCATACTTTTTCATTTGAGAACCACCAGCCGTTAACTGCATTAGCACCTCTCATGGCTGACTCAAAATCTGAACCTACTGCAATAAGAATGTTGATTGCTACAATTATGAATGGGAAACATTTAAACCACTGCTTATTTCCTAATCCTGTTTTATATTTTAATAACATAAAACCAATACATCCTGCAACTGCTGCGTAAAGCTTTGCATAATGGAACCAACCATTCATATATTTATAAGTCTGGCTGTTTAATGCCCAGTCTGCTCCTGTGTGTGCACCAATCTGAATAGCTATAAAGTAAACAGTTAGCGCTGCTAAAACTATTCCAAAGAAAAAGATTCCGCCCTTCTTTGTACGACGTTCAATTTCGTTTGTAATAATTAATCCGGCAAATACTAAAACCCAGCCTAATATCTGCCACATGCTGTTAATTTGAAATAACATAATTTCTTCCTCCCTTGTTTATTGTAATCAAATTTTTTAAAATTTGATTGCTTATTTTAACATCCCTCAATTTCCTTAATGTTAAACTCATTTCCCTGTAAGAGGTATGTATGAGTACTGTTGCATTTTGGGCATGTTTTACCATAGGCAACAGTCTCATATTTATTACCACAGTCTTCACAATAGGTAATTGCCGGGATTTTTTCAACGTATAATTTGCAATTATGCATAATGTCTGATTTCTTTTCTACAGACCACTTCCAGCAGTTCTGAAGATATGATTCTATAACTGTTGAAACTTCTCCAATTTCCACAGTTACACTTTCTATTTCAGTAAGATTATTTTCCTTGGCTACTTCTTCTACGATTTTTATAGCCTGAAAAACAACACCTAATTCATGCATAATTTTCCCCTTTTATCTTATTAGTTGTTTAATAAATTTATAACTTAATAGTTTTAATTAAAATTTCTAATAAATAGTCTTAACAAATATTTTTAATAATTATTTTTTCTTAGAAAATTTAATTTTAATTGCCTGTTTTGCACCGTTTGGCAAAATGTATTTAAGCTTGTCTTCACTCTTTCTCATAACACTTGCACCCGGCAAGTCTCTTTCTAAGTGAATTGCTTCAAACTCACATTTAGTTGTACAAATACCGCAACCGATACATTTGTTTTCGTCAACGATTGTTGCACCACATCCAAGACAACGGGCTGTTTCCTTTTTAACCTGTTCTTCGGTAAAAGGAAGTTTGGCATCTCTAAAAGGATTGTTTTTGCTAATGTTTTCATCCTTCATTGGGATCTGTCGGCTTGAGTTATCATAGCTTTCAATGTTAATGTCATCCTTATTAAGTTCAACGAAATAATGAGGGTCACGTCCAATTGTAAGACTGCTGTGTGGCTGAACAAATCTGTGAATTGAAATAGCTCCCTGCTTTCCGGCAGCTATGGCATTAATGGCAAACTTAGGTCCCGTATAAACATCACCGCCAACAAATACATCCGGTTCGTCTGTCTGGAATGTAAATGAATCAGCAATAGCTCTGTTTCCTCTGTCTAATTTAACATTTAAACCATCTAAGAGATTATCCCATACTATAGCCTGTCCTACTGACAATACTACATGCTTGCAAGACAATGTAATTGTTTCATTTTCATCATATGTTGGGTTAAATCTTCCATCATAGTCCATAACAGAAAGGCATTTCTTAAGAACAATGCTGTCAACTTTTCCGTCTTTGACAATGATTTCCTTTGGTCCCCAACCACAATTAACTTTAATTCCTTCTTCTGTGGCTTCTTCAATTTCTTCTTCCGAAGCAGGCATATGCTCTCTGTCTTCAAGACAGAACATTGATACATTAACATCACCACAACGTTTGATATTTCTTGCTACGTCAATGGCTACGTTACCGCCACCGATTACAACAACGTCTCCTTCAATAGGATATTCTTCCTTGTCATTTACTTCCCTTAAGAAATCTACGGCTGTCATTACACCTTCTGCATCTTCTCCAGGAATACCGGCTTTTCTTCCACCCTGACATCCGATTGCAATGTAGAATGCTTTGTAGCCCTGTTTTCTTAATTCTTCAATTGTTATGTCCTTACCTACTTCAACGCCTGTTTTAATAGTAACACCCATAGCTTTTATTACATCAATCTCAGCCTGAACTACATCTTTTTCTAACTTGTATGATGGGATTCCGTATACAAGCATTCCTCCGGCATTTTCATTTTTTTCAAAAACTGTAGGTGCATATCCTTTTTCTGCCAAATAGAATGCACAGGATAAACCGGCAGGCCCACCACCGATTATGGCAATCTTTTCGTCAAACTGTCCCTTAAGTGATGGAACAACTTTCTTTGGAATGTAACGTGTTTCTGCTTCCAAATCTTTAGCAGCAATAAACTTCTTAACTTCATCTATTGCTACGGCCTGATCAATATTTCCTCTTGTGCAGGCATCTTCACATCTTCTGTTACAAATATGTCCGCAAACTGCAGGGAATGGATTTTCCTTCTTAATCAACGCAAGAGCTTCCTTATATCTTCCCTGTGAAGCCATTTTCAAATATCCCTGTACTGCTATATGTGCAGGGCAGGCTGTTTTACAAGGTGCGGTTCCTGTTTCATGAGTATTAATACGGTTTTTGTCTCTGTAATCCTCAGTCCACATTTCAGGTCCCCACTTCTTTTCAGAAGGTAAAGGCATCTTTGGATATTCAACCTGGCTTCCGTCTTTTTTACAAAGTTTCTGACCAAGCTTTACTGCTCCGGCGGGACAGAACTCAACGCAACGTCCACAGGCAACACATTTATCCTTTTCAACATGGGCAACATAAGCTGAACGAGACATGTTTGGTGTATTAAATAACTGTGATGTACGAAGTGCATAACATACGTTAACATTGCAGTTACATATTGCAAAAATCTTATTTTCACCGTCAATGTTTGTAATCTGGTGAACAAAACCGTTTTCTTCTGCCTGTTCAAGGATTTCGTATACTTCTTCTCTTGTTATGTAACGTCCACCTTTGTTAGTTTCAACAACATAATCTGCCATATCACCTACAGCAATACACCAGCCTTCAGGATCATCGGCACAGCCTTCGTCATATGTAACTCTTGAGCGACGGCACGAACAAGGACTTGCTGCATATTTTCCTTCATACTTATCAAGCCAATGTGAAATATGTTCAACTGAAACTGAATGGTTTTCCATTTCAATTGCTTTCTCTACAGGAATAACGTGCATTCCGATTCCTGCTCCGCCAAGTGGAACCATTGGTGTAACCTTTTCAAGCGGAAGACGACTCATTCTTTCAAAAAATCTACCCATTTCAGGATGATCTCTTAAAACATCTGCATTCATATTGGTAAATTCTGCACTTCCGGGAACATACATAGGTAAAACGTACTGTTTCTCGTGCTGTGGATTCTCCCAATTGTATTCAATTAAACCATTGTTAGACATTTCGTCTAACTGCTTTTGCAAATATTCATCGTCATTAATCTTTGTTAATTTCTTAATCTGTGCAAAAGTTCTAGGTTTTCTCTTTCCCATTTTTATGGCAATAAGAGCCTGTTCGTCAGTACATATAGGTGCAAGGCCCCAGTACTCAGGTGACTCTTTTGTAATTTTTTCTTTGCCAAGCATAACTTCCATTCTGTCGGAAATCATTTTGCCTAAACGCGCAATGGGTTCACGTATAGGTTCATCGTTTTTTACGGTATCCGGTACATAACCTCCTAATGGATCTGCCATAAAACTTCCTCCTTAGCATTATTTAGAATATATTTTTAATTCATTTTTCAACCAATCTGTCCACTGCTCAAAGCCTTCTCCTGTCTTTGCAGACACAAAAAATACCTTAGCATTTGGATTTAAATTATGTATTCTTTCCTCAACGTCTTTTTTTGAAAAATCGTCAAAAACGCTTAATGTATCACACTTGTTAATTAATACTACATCGCTTATTGTAAACATAAGCGGATATTTAAGGGGTTTGTCATCTCCCTCAGGAACTGACAAAATCATTGCATTCTTAGTACTGCCTGTATCAAATTCCGCAGGGCAAACAAGATTGCCTACGTTTTCTAAAAATACAAGGTCTAAATCCTTTGTTCCAAATTCGTTAATTCCCTGTCTTGTCATGTCAGCATCTAAGTGACACATTCCACCTGTATGAATCTGAATGGCTCTAACACCTGTATCAGTTATTGCCTGTGCATCTACATCCGAATCAATATCTGCTTCCATAACACCAATGTTTATTTCGTCTTTAAGCATATTAATTGTTCTCTTTAATGTTGTTGTCTTTCCGGCACCCGGTGAAGACATTAAATTAAGCAGAAAAGTTCCCTCTGACTTTAACTGTTCTCTTAGTCTGTCAGCGTCTGCATTATTGTCTTCAAAAATACTTCTTTTAACTTCAATAACTTTAAAATCTTTCATATATAGCCTTTGTATTTATAACCCTTTCATAATATTCTTAAGTTAATTTTAGTCAATAAGTGCTTTGTCAATTATCTGGAAGTTAGCTCTGTGAATATACAATGCCTTTCCATCAATCATAAGCTTAGTTGTCTTAGGCAAGTCGTCTCTTACTTCCCAATAAACCTTTTCACCGCTGTAAGCACAAATAGGTACACCAAGCTGACTCTGAATTACTACTACCTGGGCTTTTCCAAATGCATTTTTATATTTATTAATAACATTTGAAACAATAGCATTCTCGCTTAGTTTTCCTGTGGATTTGCTGTTAATATCTTCTGTTGTAAACTCAGCATCAGGCTGCAAACCTGTCTGTTCAAAGATAATTGTATCACCACAGCTTTCTAACTGCTTTCCGTCAATGTTTAATGTAATGATAGATGACAAACCGTAACTCTTGCTATATGTACCGTCATCTGAATCAACATGACCTTCTTCCACAACGTTGCTTGTAAGTCCTATTTTTTCTCCTTTTGCAGTCATAAATTTGTTTCCACTATTGTCATAAAAATAGCATGAATATGAATTACCTGTAAGCTTACCTTTAATGTCATTAACTCTACTACTAAAAAGGGCGCAACCGGTAAATATACCTATGCTTGTAATAACAGCAATAGCCAAAAATACTTTCTTCAGTTTTTTCATTTTAATCTCCTTTTTCTTTATTTTACAGTAAAAAAAATGCACCTTCAAGGTGCAGTATCTACAAAATGTAAAAAAAAATAGTGCGGATGGCGGGACTTGAACCCGCACGCTTTGAGGGCGGCAGATTTTGAGTCTGCTGCGTCTGCCATTCCGCCACATCCGCATAACAATGATATGTTATCATTTTTCTTTGTAAATGTCAAATCCTTTTTCGATTTTATTTGTATTTATATTACTATTACATTTATCAGCTTAGTTTCTTGCTATGTACCTGTAATATTCTGTTTTGGTTGCTACTTCTATTTTTACAATGTCCCCTGCATATTCTCTTATAGTAAATAATAAATCATTATCATCATTGTATGCCATAAAGACTCCTTCGGCACTACTTTTGGGAATTGTATAACATGGTTTAAAGTAACCATACTTGTATAATGATAAATGTTTAATACTATTTTCGCCCTTTGCATTTTCCATTTTTGTCACTTCAATATATTGACACCCGGTTGCATCATAAAAAGAATATCTGACATAATTCTCTCTTGTCATAAATAAAAAAGATATAGCCATAACAATTAGAATTATAACAATTGATGCAAAGATTCTGCTTTTCCTGTCACTCACTGTATCCCCTCTTTCCTGTTTAGTCTATATTTATTATAACGTTTTTATTGTAAAAAACAAGAAAAACTCCTACTCTTGTTTACACATTGGTAATAAATGTGCAAACAAAAGTAGGAGTTTTCTTATTAATTAGTCATCGTTTGATGTTGATATTGAATAATTTCCATCAGAACCATAACTAGCCTTGTAACATATTGCATCATCACATGATACAGCATATGTTGTTGACTTAGTTTTGTTTTTCTTAGTTGTCATTTCACAGGAAATAATATAGTAATACTTGTCACTTATTTCTGCAATCTCTTTGTATTCAAAATTGTAAATATCACCATCGTCATTATCGTTAAATATGATGTCCATTCCACCAATGCTTCTCTTTAATGATTCAAGTGCCTCATCATAAGTCTTAGAATATTCCGGTGTAAAATTATAAACTCTTGTTGTAACATCACTTACAACACCTTCAGCGTTAACTGCTATAAAGTAATATATGCTGTCACCCTTTGGCATGTCTATTGCACCTTTATATTTCTTTGACTTAGTTGTAGGTGTTGTGCCGTCTGTTGTGTAATAAATAATAGTGTCACTGGCTGCAGTTGCTTCAATCTTCTGATCTGATGTGTATTTTCCACTATCAGGCTTAATAATTGGAGCGTCTACTTTAATAAATTCAAGTGTATATTTTATTGTCATTTCTTTACTTGCTTTTCCGTTTTTGTCTACTGAATAAGCTCGTATAGTATATATTCCTTCCTTCTTTAACTTAATTGGAGAAGAATATTCCGTCTTAGTTTCACTTTCAATGGCATTGCTTCCGTCTGTTGTGTAATAAATAGTTACATCATTACTTGATGAAAGTTCAACATTAATAGGGTTACGGTAAACCCCTTCTTTATAATTCGCAACCGGAATTGTACCGTTGTAATTAGTTAATTCTTCCTTCATGTTAGAAGGTGCACCTGCAATTAAAGGTTCAATCTTTGAGTTCATATCGTTATTCTGATATAAAACAATAAGCTCTTTGTAATAATCAATGTTAGAATTGTCAATTGCAATAAGAGCTTCAAGAAATTCAATTTCTTCCTTTTCATAACCACCAATAATTGAGTCTACCTTATAAACCATTACATAAGATTTAACTCTCTGCTCATTATTAACTGCATTGTTAGATGCTGTATAGAACTGAGTTCTTGCATCCTTATAATTCTGCTGGTTGTAGTAAACTGTTCCATTGTTATAGTACTGGTTAAACTTCTTAGTCATGGAAGCTTTTTTAATTGAAATAGTTATTGCAACTGTTGCAACCACTGCCACAATGGCAATTAAAGCTACAATGGCAACATTTTTGCCTGACTTCTTAGGGTTAACGTTCTTATTTGATGAAACATTATATTTATCATTTTTGTATTTAGCTTTCGTCTTCTTTGAAGCAAAACCTGCATCTGTTATATTATCATTATCCAGTAATTCTGATTCCAAACGTCTGCTATTCTTTTTAGGCTTTTTATTTTCCTTATTTAAAGCATTATCATTCTTGCCTTTATTTTCCTTATTTAAAACATTATCATTCTTGCCTTTATTTCCGGTATTAATAGCCGCTGTTCTTGATTCTTCCCGGTGTATATTAGAAGTAGGTCTTGTTCTGTCAGGCACCACAATTTCTTCCTGATCGGTAGGGACGAAATTCTTAAGTTTTGTTCCACAGGCATTACAAAACATCTGATTATCATCACATTCATTTCCACATTTTGGACAAATCATATTAAATATCCTTTCAAATATATGTATTAAAAATACTAGCTAACTAAATGTAACTTCGTTCTATGAATATATCACAATATTATATCCCTTGCAAATATTAACTTGCAAATTTTATTTTACAAAATAACTGTTTAAGTTTTCTACTAAAATTTAATCGTTTGGCTTTGAAAATTCACAACCACAGAAATTCTGTCTGTACAAATTGTATTCTTTGGAAAGTTCAATGGAACGCTTATATCCGTTCTTCTTCTTAAAATCGGAATATAAATATTTAACTCCATATTCTTTTTCCAAAGCTTGTCCGATTTCGTTAAGCTTTTGAGAATCCTTTAAAGGACTAATTGAAAGTGTTGTTGTAAAATAATCAAACTGCTCTTCTTTTGCCATTTTTGCTGTTTGTTCAAGTCTTAAACGATAGCATTTGAAACAACGGGCACCACCTTCAGGACAATCTTCCAATCCTTTAGCCATATCATAAAATTCCTGCGGAATATAATCACTTATAACTATTTTAATGGGATTTTCAAAATCTTTCTCATTTATGAAACGTATAAGTTCCTTTGCCCTATGATTATATTCTTCATCTGTTGATATATTAGGATTATAAAATAAAGCAGTAATATTAAAATACTTATTTAAATATTCTAATACATAACTGCTACATGGTGCACAGCATACATGTAGTAAAAGTGATGGCTTAATATCACTTTTTGTTATGTTTTCTAATGTCTTTTCCAATTCTTTCTGATAATTTATTTTATTCATTTCTCCTCTACAAAAGAGACAGGATAAATTCCTGTCTCTTTGTCCTATCTTTTTTTGTTTTTTGATCTTTCCATTTTAAGGTAAAGTTTGTATGCCTTTTCAAGCATATTACGCTCATTAGGAAATTTTAACAGATGATACGCTTCAATATATCTGTAATAACCTGAATGGGTAAAAAACTCTTCCCTTTGAGGTCTGCTAAAATAGCTGTCAGAAGTCATTAAATACCAATGAACCTCTTTTTCTACAATATCATGGGGAATGTTGAATGTATATTCACTCTTTCCAAGGTATTCAATTATTGTTGCTTTCACTCCTGTTTCTTCATGAACCTCTCTTAATGCTGTCTGTTCATGCGTTTCGCCATTTTCAACAGTGCCCTTTGGTAAAACCCATCCTTCATACCTATTGTGATAATTCTTGTAAAGCAATAATATCTTTCCTCGAAATATAACCACACCGCCACAGCTGACTGCGTTCTCCATAGGAAGCCTCCTGTTTTTAAGCGTGATTTTGACTTCTTTAACGTCAAACTTAAATTACTTTTAGTATACAAGAATAAGTTTATAATTTCAATATTACCATATTAGTATTTCAATTTTTTTGTATTTATTGACAACAATTTATTTAAAATAATCATCAAAAATCTCTTTTGCACATTCCTTGGCTGAAATTGTTCCGTCTTTTATATTTTCGTAAACAACTGCAATGGCAAGCTGCTTTTTGCCCTTCTTTGCATATCCCACAAACCAAGAGTTGACGTTGTTATTCTTATCAAGCTCTGCTGTACCTGTCTTACCATATACTTCGTAAGAAGAACCTGAAAAAATTCTTGCAGTACCATAATCACATACTGCAGACATATATTCCTGCAACTGCTTTGCCTGTGCCTTAGTCATAAGCTTCTTGCATTCAGTCTGTTCTGCCTGACTCACTATAGTTCCGTTGCTGTTCTCAACTTTATCAATCATATATGGCTTCATAAGAACACCCTTGTTTGCAATTGCAGCTGCAAGCATAGCCATGTGGGCTGGTGTAACTAATGTTTCACCCTGTCCTATACTTGTCTGAGCTACTTCTGCCTGAGTTGAATTTTCATTCAAGACAAAACGACTCTTTTTGCAATAGTTTGAATCACTTGTATTAAAGTTATCAAAAGGAATAATTTCATTAAACAATAATCCATTAACAGTCTTTATATATTTCTTAAGATTAAGTTTATCACCCATTGTTGAAAAAGCACTGTTACATGAGTTTGCAAATGCGTGTTCCAAATCTTCACTGCCGTGAGCATGACCGTCAAAACAGTTAATCTTAAAATTATGGAAAAGCGCACGTCCCTGACAATAATATGAGAAATTATTATAATCATTCTTATGCTGGTTCATATAAGCAAGTGTTGTGACAATCTTAAATGTTGAGCCTGGTGTATACAAACCTAAAGTTGCTCTGTTAAGCAATGGTGAATTTTCATTATCCGTTGAAATATCATCCCATATCTTGTCTAACTTTTCAGGATTAAATGAAGGTTTTGAAGCAGTAGTTAAAACAGCTCCAGTTGAAGGATCCATTATAAAAACAGCACCTTTATCTGAACCGATTGACTCATAAGCTTTCTTCTGCAACTTAACATTTAAAGTTGTATATACGTTACAGCCACTTACTGTTGTATTCGAAAAATCATTGGCAATCTTTTCTATCTCAGTAGTTCCTTCAGTTGAAAGATCTGAGTTACATCTCTGTTCAAGTCCTGTAAAGCCCTTTGTTGAATAGCCAATTACCTGAGCAAAAGTTTTACCATAAGGATATTTTCTTGTGTCATCACTTAAATCTTCTTCTGTTGAGTTTGTGTCTGTGTAGGCAAGTTTTTCACCGCCTTCAGCATAAATAGTTCCTCTTATAATGGTTTTCGCTTTTTCGGCAACTCTTTCATTATGAGTATCTTTTATAATATCCTGACTTTTATTTACAATAAAGTTTAAGTAAAATCCTGCCATAAATACAAAAATTATGCAAAATATTACTGAAGTAACCATTGCCTGTCTATTTAATTTTCGTCTTTCTTTTTGTTCCGACTTGTATCTCCTGCGTCTTGCGGAGTCCTTTGACATTTGATGTTGTTCTCGTCGTGACATTTCCTGTTCCCTCCGTTGGTACTTTTCTTCTAACTGAATTCATGTTAGCCGTACCTACAATTGCAAGTCCCTGTATAATTGCAAAGACAATTAATGTACTTAAAATTGAACTACCACCACTACTTATAAGTGGTAAAGTTACTCCTGTAGATGGAATCATGTTAATTGCACCACCTACAGTCAAAATAATCTGTATTGCATAGCCTACACCTAAGCCTACGCAAACCAGTCTGTTAAACATACTGTTCTGTTCCATTGCCGTATTTAAGAATGAAATAAAACAGCTTAAACATACAAGAATCAGAAGTATTCCGAATATTGCTCCAAATTCTTCTCCAATAGCTGAAAAAACAAAGTCATTATCAACAATTGGTATCTTGTTGGGATATCCCTGATAAAGTCCGGTTCCCATTAAGCCACCACTTCCCAAAGCAAAAAGTGACTGTGAAACCTGATATCCTGAATTATTTATAATATCGGCAGCAAAAGGATTTTTCCATACAAGCACTCTGACCTGAACATGGGAAAATAGCTTGTATGCTATCACCGAAGCCGTCGATATACCTGCCATTCCGATAAAAAGGTATCGAACCTTCTTTGTTCCAACATATACCATAAACAGATACATCATAAAGAATATTAATGCACTACCAAGGTCTGTTGAAATCACAAGTACAATAACATAAAGTCCTGCAAGAACAGCCGATAAAACTAAGTGGCCAAATTCTGCTGACTTACTTAGCATTCCTGCTATAAAAAATACAAATATTATTTTTACAAATTCTGATGGTTGGAAAGTGAATCCGCTAATCTTAATATAAAGTTTAGCTCCTCTTGAAAGGGTTCCCACTACAAGAACCGCAACTAACAGACCAAGACCTACAAAGCAATAAATCCATGTTAAGGATTTCCACATATTAAACCTGCTCATTAAATACGGTACAATTAATGAGAGCATGGTTACAACAGCTACAATAATAAACTGTTTTACGCTTTTTTCGAAACTAAGTCTTGCCAGAATAATAAAACCGATAGTCAAAAGCATACACATATTACTTAGTATGCCTTTGTTAATGTTAGGATAAATAATAGGGAATATGCCTAAAACCACTATTAAAAAGCACATTTGCAACCCACCTAAAATAATAACATTAACATCTGTTGTATCTTTCTGGTTCATAAAAATAGTAACTATACCCAGAATATATGTCACAAAAATAATCGCATTCTGACGTTGAAATATACCTGCCGCCTGATAGCGCTTAGTATGAATAAGCGCGCTAAAAGACTCCCATGTATAAAACAACATAAGCAAAATAAATAAATATTTAGTTACAATAACAATAAAAGTATCCATATCAGTCTCCAATTTTTTCTAAAGAACCCCACGTTTAAAATGTCCTCTTGTAGATTGATCATCTTCCTGTATATTTTTTTCGTATATAAAAGCCTGTTGTGCCTTATTTAATATCTGTTCAGTAATATTTCCGCTTTCTGTTGTAAATGAAAGTCTTACTGAATCAGGTGTCATGGAAATAATTTCCTTTGAAAACTTAAAAAGGGATAATGGCTTACAATTATACATTACATTATAGCAATACCTACATACACACTTTGTTACAAATCTGTTTCGATGTTTATCCACAACTTCATAAGTACTATTATCTGATTTACAACTATTGCAGGTTTTTAAACCACAACCTGCTGAAATCATTGCCGGCATATATCCATAAACAATCATTTCATCTCCTGCCAAACCTCTAAATTCAATTTCTTTATGATTTAGTTCCAAAGGAACTGTTGTCTGTGCACCACCAAAATTCAGATAAAAATCTTTGGCTATCCTATTGTAAGTATACACATTATAATCAAAAATGCAATTTTTTGCCATATTTATTTTTCTTAAATCCAGATATTCCTCAAAACTTCTTATAAGAGATCCATCTGCTTTTTCAATGATTTTCACATAATTTCTGTGAAAATTATTCTTGTCAGCCATTCTGTAAACATAAGGCATTGCAATATATATTTCTTTGTCAGCCTTGTGTCCTTCTTCGATTATTTCAAAAATTTTATTTTCTGAAAAGTCAGAACTTTCAACATATATTCTTTTAACGAAATCCTTGTTCATTGAAACTTTAAACTGCTCTTTTGTACTTACAAGTACATTAATATTAACGGATTTTGTTGTATTTTTATTGCATAAATCAACAATATACTTATTATTGGCATTATTCTTATCACTTTGAATGTTTGAATTTTCTACACTCTTTCTTGTGTACTGTGATATTAAATATTGTCTTACCTTTTCAAGAAAATCTCTTCTCGCCTGATTAATTGCACCTATTGGTAAAAATCCATCTTCATCACAGATAATCTCAATATTAGTAAAATCAAAGTCACTGTTACCTGTTTTTTTCATTTGCTTTAATAAAGTTTCTTTGTCAATAGGCTTATTTAAAGCTTTTGATACAGGATTTCCTTCATAAATTATTTCAGTCCCATTAACCATTGTTGAAATTGTAAATGGCTGTTCTTTTATAAAAGTTACTTTAATATTAAGATTCTTTTTTAATATGAAACCTATATATTTTTCTTTTAAATACTGATTAAATTCTCTATTTTCTTTTCTAAACTCTGGTTTCTTTAATGAAATCATATTTCTGCCGTTATGTTGCTTATAATAACTTTCATTAAAACCATTTCTGTTAAATAAATCAGCAAGTTTTTTTATATCATTTTCATCAACATTATACTTATCAGGTGTGTTTAAATACATATCAAGATATTTTCTATAAATACTTACAACACCTGTAATATATTCGGTCTTCTTCATTCGTCCTTCAATCTTTAAGGAGTATACACCTGATTTAATGATTTCGGGAAGAATCTTTAATGTGCAAATGTCTTTTGGACTTAAAACATATTTGCTATTTCCGGGATTTAAGACCTTGCCATCTTTTAATACATCATATTCCATTCTACAAGGCTGGGCGCATCTTCCTCTGTTACCACTTCTTCCTCCAATGTAGCTACTCATAAAACACTGACCTGAATAGCAATAACACAATGCACCGTGTACAAAGCTTTCTATCTCCATATCCTTAAGCCTAGTGTCATTCTTTATGTCTTCTATCTCTTTTAAAGAAAACTCTCTTGGAGTTACAATTCGTGAAGCACCTAAATCTTTAAGAAATGCAACTGTATCTTTTCCAAATATTGTCATCTGGGTACTTGCATGTATATGCATTAGTGGAAAATTATCTCTTATAAATTTGAAAACTCCAATATCCTGCACAATAACTGCATCTAAGCCATTTTCATAAAGAGGAAGCAGGTAATCATATAATTCCGTCTCTATCTCCTTATCTTTAAGCAAGGTATTTACTGTAAGATATAGCTTTCTGTCGTGAACATGTGCATATTCTAAGGCTTCGATTAATTCTTCAGTTGTAAGATTATTGGCTCCGGCTCTGGCTCCAAACATTAATCCTCCTGTATAAACAGCATCAGCACCTGCATTATATGCTGCTATAACACTTTCAAAGGAACCACCAGGGGCTAAAAGTTCAACTTTCATAAATCCTCCACTTACGTTTTTCTATGAATGTACATATTAAACACTAAACGATCAGGCAAAACCTGACCGTTTCTTTCAAGTTATTATTTTTCTAATTCTGTCTGTAATTTAATGATTTCTTTTTCTAATGATTTAATCTTTTCTAAGGCTTCATTTAATTCTTTTGTTGCTGTTTCAGCTTTTGAGTCTGAAACAATAAGTTCGTGTTTTAAATCATATACTTCCTTCTCTTTCAATTCAATATCATTCTGAAGTAAATCAGCCTGCTTCTTTGCTTTAAAATAATCATTTGCAATGTTGATTTCAAGAAGAATCCTCTGCATATCAACTTTTTGAACTCTGTAATTCTCGTTCTGCTTAAACTCAGCAATCATATTGTTAATGTATGATGCTACTTTCTGAAGATAAGCTTCGCTTTCAAAACCACCAATATTGTAAATCTTTCCATCTATTATAACGTCTATGTAATTCTTTGATGACATAATTCTCTCCTTGTCCTTGGTTAAACTACCACGTATTCTATCACAAAACATATAAAATGTAAATTTAGGAGTAAATTAATCCTCTAGAAAGGGAACTCCCAAATGTTCATATGCAAGTCTTGTTGCAATTCTTCCTCTTGGTGTACGCTGTAAAAGTCCATTCTGAATAAGATATGGTTCATAAACATCTTCCAATGTTCCGGAATCTTCTCCAAGGGCTGCAGCCAATGTATCAAGACCTACAGGGCCACCATCAAACTTATCAATCATGGTTTCAAGAATTGATCTGTCGCCCTTATCAAGTCCTAACTTATCCACTTCTAAAAGGTCTAAAGCCAGATTTGCCACATCTTCAGTTATGACACCATCATATTTAACCTGTGCAAAATCTCTTACACGCTTTAACAGTCTGTTGGCAAGTCGCGGTGTTCCTCTGGAACGGCGTGCAAGTTCTGTAGCACCTTTCTCGTCAATTTCTACATTAAGTAATCCTGCTGACCTTATAATAATCTGCTTAAGTTCGTCAACTGTATAAAATTCAAGCTTATTAATTACACCAAATCTATCCCTTAAAGGTGCTGTAAGAAGTCCGGCTCTTGTAGTTGCCCCTACTAAAGTAAATTTAGGCAAATCAAGTCTGATACTTCTTGCTCCCTGACCTTTTCCAATCATAATATCAATGGAATAATCTTCCATTGCAGGATACAGGACTTCTTCAACCTGTCTGTTTAAACGATGAATTTCATCAATAAATAAAATATCATTCTCTGCAAGATTATTTAATATTGCTGCCATTTCTCCCGGTTTTTCAATTGCAGGGCCTGAAGTCACTTTAATATGAACTCCCATTTCATGAGCAATAATCGTTGCAAGTGTTGTTTTACCAAGCCCCGGTGGACCATAAAACAAAACATGATCAAGTGGCTCGTTTCTTGATTTTGCCGCCTCTATAAATATTTTTAAATTATTTTTTGCTTTGCTCTGACCTACATATTGATCTAATGATTCGGGTCTTAAACCTTTCTCAATAACAATATCTTCTCCTGCCAAATCTGTCTGTATAATTCTTTTTGCCATAATACTATCCTAAAATATATTTTTTAAAGCTTTCTTCAAAATTTCCTCAACATCCATTCCGTCAACATTTTCGATGGATTTAATTGCCTGATACGCCATAGTCTGGGAATAACCCAGTGCAGTAAGTGCCTCAACGGCATCTCCAACAACACCACTTGCCTTAGTCATAGGTTTGCTAATTGTCTCTCCTGCAATCATATCTTCTATATCAATCTTATCTTTTAATTCGATAATAATCTTTTGAGCTGTCTTTGCTCCAATTCCGGGTGCCTTTGAAATAGCTTTGGCATCATCTGCCAAAACAGCCATTGACAAGCTGTCTCCCGGACAAGTTGACAATATTGCAAGTCCACCTTTTGGACCTACACCACTTACTCCTATCAGCAGCTTAAATAATTGTAATTCCTGCCTAGAAAGGAAACCGTACAATTGCATTGCATCCTCCCTAACACTAAAATATGTATAAATTTTAACCTGCTCACCAATTCCAATCTGCTCTAATGTAGACTGGGAAGCAAATATTCCATAACCTATACCATTATTATCTACTACAACTTTATCTTTTTCAATCTCTTCAACTACTCCTGATATATAGGATATCATAATAAAAATCTCCTTGTAAAACCATATTGTCTATAGTTTAATGTACTCTCTTGTTCTTTTATAAAGAATATTGGACAGAATTCCAATAACTGTCCCTGTAATTATTCCCGCAATCATAAGTATAGGTACATAAGTAAAAATACCTACATTTTTCAAAATAACAGAAGCTATTATAATCTGTCCTACATTATGTAGAACACCACCTATAATAGCTACTGTAATCATAGAAATTCTCTTTGTACTTTTTAACAAGACCATACCTATAAAGCTTACCAAAGCCCCGGCAATACTGAAACAAATGCTAAACATATTACCGAAAAATAATCCTATTATTATAATTCGTATAACATTAATAAAAAAAGCTTCTTTGTTTCCAACAGCATACATAACCATTATAACCGCAAAATTAGCCAGACCAAGTTTCGCTCCAGGAATGCCGACTGTAGGAATAAAAGTTTCAATATAACTTAGAATCACTGCAAAAGCCGTAAATAAAGCCATTAATGAAATCTTCTTACTTACCATTAATTCTTATTAATCCTTTCCCTTGTCATTTTCCAATAACGTTAGTCTACATTAGAATCAACTTCAGGATACTCCTCTGACGCAATTCTGATTACCAACTTATGCGGCAGGCAGATAATCGACTCACCCTGTTTCTTAATCTTACCCTGTTTAACACAAATCTGATCAGGACAGTCGGAGCTTTTCATGTATACTTCTCTGTTCTTTATAGTAATAATATTACTATATTCACCATCATCAACCTGATAGTCGCCGTCATCATTAAGGGAAATAACCTTCTGAACGTGATTGTCCACAATGACTTCAACATAGTCTCCGTTAACATCAAATAATACCGTTACTGCTATCCAACTGCCAATGGCAATTACAATAAGTACAATTAAAATAATAATGTCAAGTCTGCGTTTTTTTACCATCGACAAAACCACCTTTCCGTATCGTTTAGCTTTAAAAACCAAACGAATGTTTACCTATCTTTATAATACCATATCCCCCTAATTTATACAATTATATTTACCAAAAAATTCAGAAAACTCCGTGCTTTCGATAATTATTTTTCGCACGGAGTTTTAATATAATTTGCAAATCTTAGAGTGGTTTTTTACTTAATTGATACCCACAATGCAGGGCGGATATGGATATTTGTGTCTGTAACAATGTATCCATAATCCATCACTTTGCCGTATGACACATACTGTGCTGTATTTTCGCTATTTCCCGGGCCGATTAACCACCAGTCTCTTAAATAGTTGCTTAAGATTTCTTCATACTGCTCTGCCTGACTTCCATTAAGCATAAATATTTTATCTACTGTATCTTTTCCGGCTTTTGTACCATATGTACTATTATTTTCAACCTTAATATTTGTATCTAAAATTTTCTTTTGCATATTTAGACCAAATGTTCCATCTAAAAATGAACCATTTAAGTATTCTCTTAAAGTACATTCACTCCATGTTGTAGCTTCATCTCCTTCATTATAGGCTAATCCGTTAATTGGTTCGGATTTCACAAGAAGTACTTTATCTCCATCATTTTCTAATATAAGCCAATGAAAATTACCAAATATAACATTTGTGCCGATTTTCTGCTTTTTAATGTATTCAATTTCTAAATCAGCAAGTTTTTCTTCACTGTCACCATATTCAGACTCAACTAATTCCCTAAACATCTTAATTGCAGGCTCATAGTCTTCATCTTTCCAGCACTGAAGTGCAAACTGATACTTACAGTCTCTCTTTCTTTCCTTGCTGTCTTTGTAATTCTTTAAGTTCTTAAACATCTTATAAGACTTCTCGTAATTACCCTTGTTTTCATAAAAAGTTGCTCTCTGGTACCTTCCGGGTTTAGTCTTTAGATATACAATTCCACCGGCTGCGGCAATAACAAGTACAATAACAAGACCTATAATAACTTTTCCAATAATTCCATTACTCTTGCTTTTGTTCTCGTTAAAATCTTCTTCCTTAGGCTGAACTTCCTTCACTATCTTGGACTGTTCCTTATAATATTTGTGTTTCTTTAAGCATTCTTCATATTTATCTTTTGAATCCTCATATTCTCCCAAGTCTTTATATCTATCAGCAAGATTTTTAAAAAACTCTGCCTTTTCTTTATCTCTTGTTAAGCATTCAGTAGCTTTTAAAAGTCTTTCTGCATCTAAGTACATTTCTTCCTGAGTCTTAACCACTACGGTTTCCTTTTCTTTAGTTTTAGCTGCCATATAAACCTCCCTTAACTGTATCTATTATTATACTCATTTAGACAAACTTTGCAACGACAGTTATTTCATTAACGTTTTTTTGATTATAAAACCAATTCATTTTAGCTTTTTTATTTCATTTCTTGTTTTTAGCCTTTAATGATACTCTGTAAAATCTTTGCAAAAATACTTTAAAATCAAGGGGCATCAAAGGATAAACATAGCTTGTTCCTGCAATTGTTTTGTTTAATCCTACTACCGCCAATGTAAAAATTATCCCACCAATAAATCCGTATAATCCGAAAATCTGAGTAAAAATAAGCATAATTATTCTTAAAAATTTAACTGAGTATGCCAGTTCATAATTTTCGTGAGTAAAGTTTGCAATGGCAACAACAGCCATATATAACATAGTCTGCTGGTTAAACCACCCTGTATTAACAGAAAACTCGCCAATTACAATTGCTGCAATTAAACTTAAAGGTGTATTTAAAGTGCTTGGGGTGTTAATTGCTGCCAACTTTAATCCGTCAACAGCCAACTCCAAAATCAATAGTTGCCAAAAAATCGGCACATATTCAGGCTGTTCTATTTTAGTAAACATTAACCAATCCGGCAAAATTTCAGGATTATTTGCATAAAGTAAAAACAACGGTGTCAGCAATAATGACATAACTGTAACGATCATCCTTGCAAGTCTTAAATAAGTTCCGGTAACCGGTGGGAAATAATAGTCGTCCGCCTCTTCTATCACATCAAAAATAGTTGTGGGAAGAAGCATTGCCGCAGGGGAATTGTCAACAAGAATGGCAATCTGTCCCTCTAAAACAGATGCAGCAACCGTATCAGGTCTTTCAGTATAGCGAAACTTTGGAAATGGATTAAACCACTTGCCTTTATAAACCGCCTCCGAAAGACTTTCCTGATTCATAGTTAATGCATCAACATCTATTTTTTCAATATTACTAATAATACGGTCAAGCAATTTTCTGTCAACCCTGTCATTCATATAACAAATAGCAATATCCGTTCTTGAACTTTTTCCTGCACGCATAACTTTGCAAATATACTCAGGATTTCTAATTCTTCTTCTAATAAGGGCTGTATTAAGAATTAAAGTCTCAACGAAACCATCTCTTGAACCTCTAAGGACCTTGTACTTCTCTGGCTCCTGAACATTTCTTGCAGGATACTCCCTAGCATCAATCAAAATAGCCTTATTAAAGCCATCGATAAGCAAACAGGAAACCCCGGACAAAAGCATGGTAACTACGTTATACTTATCCCCATACAAATCAATTTCCAAATAAGGAATCTGATTATTGGCAAAATCCATTACAGAGCCCTCCACATCAGACACATCAAGCCCCCAAAAAAACTCCTGAATCTTCTGCAGCATATCATCTTTACAAAAACCATTAATGTAATAAATAACGGCCCTCTTATCTCCAATATCAAACTTTCTTTTAAGTAAATCAAAATTTTCCTCTAAATGCAACAACTGGTCCAATTTTTGTTCATCCAATTCGATATTACCCTTAATAAAACTATATTCAGAATTTTTTTCATAGTTTTCTCTCTTCTCTTTATTTAACATAAAAAACCTCACACTTTCCGGATTCGAATTTCTAAAAAATTGTACGGGTTTGCCTTTTGCCGAAAGTGCTCTGAGGCCGTCGGTCCTTAGGAGGTGGGGCAGTGAAACTGCTACAGCTTCTTAGTACCGCTACGAGCCGAGGGCAGCGAAAGCGTGCTTTCGCAATGGCAAACCCGTACAATTTTGAAACCTTCGTATCTATAATAGTGTGAGGTTTTTTATTAATATTATGCATAGAAAGAAAACTATGATAATTTTTCTATAACTTTCTTAGGACATTTTGCAGCACAGATGCCACAGTTTTTGCATTTGTCCTGATTTATTGTTGCAAGATTATATTCAAAATCAATTGCATCATTTGGACAGTTCTTTGCACATAGTCCACATCCGATACATCCTGCTGTACATGCCTGCATTACATCACGTCCTTTGTCTTTTGAGCGACATTTTACCATGTATTGATGGTCTGCAGGAATTATTGAAATAAGTCCTTTTGGACATGCTGCAACACATTTTCCACAGGCTTTACATTTTTCTCTGTCTACAAGTGCTTTTCCGTTTACTATATGGATTGCGTCAAATTCGCAGGCTTTTACACATGAGCCAAGTCCTAAACAACCATAGCTACATGCTTTTGCACCGCCACCGGGAATGTTTGCCGCATCCTGGCATGACATGTTTCCATAATAGTTGTATTTGTCTTTTGCCTTGTCACAGTCTCCTGAACATGAAACATAAGCTACTTTTGGAACTACTTCTGCTTCAACTCCAAGAATGTCTGCAATTTTTTTGGCTACAGGTGCGCCACCAACAGGACAAGCTGAAGGTTCACTTTCACCACTTGCTATTGCTGCAGCAAGTCCGTCACATCCCGGATATCCGCAACCACCACAGTTATTGCCCGGAAGTGCTTCTCTTATTGCAACTTCTTTTTCATCCACTTCTACTGAAAGGAATTTCCCTGCTATTCCAAGTGCAATACCTATAAATAAGCCTACACCACCTACGATTAATACGGCATATAAGATACTGTTAACTGATATACTGACTGCTAATAAACTCATATCTTACCTCCTTAAATAACTCCGGTAAAACCGGTAAATGCTATAGCCATTAATCCTGCTGAAACAAGAACAATAGGTGTTCCCTGGAAAGGCTTTGGAATATTATTGTGTTCTGATTTTTCTCTAATTCCTGCAAGGATAACAATTGAAATTAAGAAACCGAATGATGTTCCAAATGAACATGCAAGACTTTCTGCAAAATTATATCCATTGTCAATGTTAGAAATAGCTACACCTAAAACTGCACAGTTTGTTGTAATAAGTGGAAGGTATACACCAAGTGCTTCATATAAAGGTTTAATGAACTTCTTCAAAATCATTTCAACAAGCTGAACTAATGCGGCAATTACAAGAATAAATACAATAGTCTGTAAATATTCAAGATTAAGTGGTGTAAGAATTGCATAATATACACCATATGTAACTGCTGATGCAATCATTATAACAAAGATAACAGCTGCTCCCATACCTGCCGCTGTATCTGTCTTTTTTGATACTCCAAGGAATGGGCATAATCCTAAGAACTGACTTAATACTACATTATTAACTAAAGCAGCACCTACTGCTATTAACATACATTCTGCCATTTATGCTTCCTCCTTTTCTTCTTTATTACACTGTGAATAATCACTGCCACAGCCTGTACAACCTGCACAGCCCTGTTCGCACTGAAGCTTTCTAGGCTTTTTGCCATGACTTATTCTAATCTGGTTCTGTATTGCAATTAAAGCAGCAAGAACAAAGAATGCTCCCGGTGCCATAACAAAGATTCCAATACCGTCCCAATGTGGAATATTAATTCCAAGAATTGTACCTGCACCTAAGATTTCTCTGAAACCGCCTAATAAAGATAAGGCAATTGTAAATCCAAGTCCCATTCCAAGTCCGTCAAAAATTGATGGTAAAACAGGATTCTTTGATGCATAACTTTCTGCTCTTCCTAAAATAATACAGTTAACAACAATTAAAGGAATATAAATACCAAGGGCACTGTTAAGTGATGGTAAATATGCCTCTAATAAAAACTGCAAAATTGTAACAAAGCTGGCTACAATTACGATAAATGCAGGAACTCTCACTCCGTTAGGAATAATATTTCTAAGCATTGAAATAACCATGTTAGACAATACCAAAACTGCCATTGTACTAAGTCCCATTCCCGCACCGTTAACTAATGATGAAGTAACGGCAAGTGTAGGACACATACCGAGAATTAATACAAAAGTAGGATTTTCTTTTATAATACCGTTATATAAACGTTCAATACATTTGTTCATTATTTGCCACCTCCTGTAATAAAGTCTACACAGTAAATAGCACCGTTTACACCATGTGTTACGGCATTAGATGTTATTGTGGCACTGCTTATTGCATTAATTTCATTGTCAGCTTTTGCTTCTGACTTAGTATATTTGAAGAAATCTACTTTCTTGTTGGAAAACTGACTCATAAAATCATCATCTTTGGCTTTCATTCCAAGCCCAGGTGTTTCACTTAAAGAAAGAAATGAAATACCCATAACAGTTCCGTCATCTTTTATACCTACAGTCATCTGTAATGAACCACCATAAGCTTCATTATCTGTAACTGTAATAATGTATCCTAAATCATTACCACTTTTGTCTTTAGCCTTAATAACTTCATCAATTGTGGCATTGTAAGATTTAATTGTTTTTTCTGTTTCATTTTTGTTAATCTGCTCTTTAATATATTTGTCGGCAGCCACGCTGTCAAAACTTACAGTATCGAAACTTCCAAGCCCCGGCATAACTGTATTGTATGCTTCAATCTTAGTCTTTTCTTCCTGCATTGCTCTTGAATTAGCTGTAACATTATATACAAGACCTAATCCAAGTCCTGCTACCAAAGTGATAGCAAATAATATAAGAGTATCTTTAATTATATTTTTCATATTATTTGCCCTCCTTTTTTGCCTTAACAATTCCAAAAGCTCTTGGAATTGTCCATTTTTCAATTAATGGAACTAAAAGATTGCAGAATATAATTGCATATGAAACGCCTTCTGCAGTATTTCCAAATGTTCTGAAAATAGCTGTCAAAAGACCTAAACATATACCAAAAATATATCTTCCTGTTTTTGTAATAGGAGATGTCGTATAATCAGTTGCCATAAAGAAGGCCCCAAAAATCAAACCACCACCGCAAAGATGTTTTGCAAGGAAAACAAGATCTGTACTCTGGTTAAAAAGCATAATACAAACAGCAAATACTGCTATGTATGTAAGAGGGATGCGCAAATCAATAATCTTTCTTACAACAAGATATACAACACCGATTAACAATGCAATAATGCATGTTTCACCGATTGTACCTGAATGATTACCAATAAACATATCTACAAGACTTGCAACACTGTCCCCTGTATTCTTTAATGAAGTTAAAGGTGTTGCACTTGTAGCCGCATCTACTCCACTAACATCTGTAGGATAGAATGCAGTCATGTTTCCTGCAAATGACAAAACAAGAAAACATCTTGCACCTAAAGCAGGGTTCATAAAGTTCTGACCTAATCCGCCAAATAACTGTTTTACAATTACAATTGCAAAAAATCCGCCAAGCATTGCTTTCCAATAAGGGAAAGTACAAGGAAGATTCAATGCAAGAATCATACCTGTAACTACTGCACTTAAATCATCAAGTGTGCTTTCTCTCTTAGTAATCTTTTCAAAAACATATTCAGATAATACACATGCAACTACCGTTAAAATAATAAGTAATGCACTTCTTAATCCGTATTTTGCTCCGAAGAGATGACTATAATTATATATACCAAAAATTGTAGCCGGCATTAAAGCGATAATTACATCTCTCATTATACTCTGAGTTGTAACCTTGCTTTTTACATGAGGGCTGGATGATACGTTATACATTTTTTATTCACTCTTACCCTTTCCTACGTGCTGCCTGCACTTTTCTTTTCATTGTTCTTACGCTTTGTGTAATGTTTCTGTTAGCAGGGCAATTGTAATTGCATGTACCACATTCAATACATTCCATTCCGTGCATTTTTACAAAAGCCTCCATATCATCTGCATCTGCCGCATGAGCAAGTTTTGCGCAAATTAAACCTTCCGGGCAAACCTGAGCACATTTTCCACAGTTAAGACAGTTAGTTGTCTTAGCATGGGCAACCTGATCGTTTTTAAATGCTAAAAGTGCAGATGAACCTTTTATAACAGGAACATCCAAAGTAAACATTGCCTGACCCATCATAGGACCACCTGACAAAATCTTTTCAACAGATTCATTCATACCGCCTGCTTCTTCCACAAGCTGGCTATGACTTGTTCCAAAAGGAACTAACAGGTTACAAGGATTCTTTATACCGTCACCTGAAACAGTAACAATTCTTTCTGTTAACGGTTTGTGGAATTTTACAGCCTGATAAATGTTGTAAATTGTGTCAACATTATCAACTATACAGCCACCATCTGCCGGCAACATTGAAGAATTGATTTTTCTCTTTGTAACAGCATAAATAATATGTCTTTCTGATCCCTGAGGATACTTAGTCTTTAATTCTGCTACCTGTATTCTATCTTCATTTTCAGTAAGTTTCTTTAAGCTTTCAATAACATCAGGCTTATTATTTTCTACTGCAATAACACCCTTTGCATTCTCAAATAAAGATAAAACAATCTTTAATCCTTCGATTACTTCCTGCGGCTGTTCAACCAATCTTCTGTAATCGGATGTTATGTATGGCTCACATTCAGCAGCGTTAACAATAACATAATCGATTGCATTATCGTCCTTAGGTGTAAGTTTTACGTTAGTTGGGAAGCATGCGCCACCTAAACCTACAACTCCACAGTCCTTAACAGCCTCTCTAATATATTCCTTTGACCATGGCTGTTCTTTGGCTTCATATTGAAACTCTTCATATTGTTCATCATTTTCAATTACTATTGAAAGAACCTTGCTTCCGTTAGGAACAACTCTCTGTTCTATCTTCTTTACAGTTCCTGAAACTGATGAGTGAATGTTAGCTGAAATAAATCCTGCCGCTTCTGCTATAAGTTGTCCCTTTAATACTCTCTGTCCCACTTCAACAACCGGTTTTGCCGGTGCCCCTATATGTTGTGCAACAGGAATAACAACTTCTCCTTTTGGAAGCACTTTTCTAACAGCAACATCCTTGGATAGTTCTTTTCCATCGTATGGATGAACTCCACCCTTAAATGTTAGAATAGACATAACTCTACCTCTCTTCGTAATTTTTTACATCTATTCTATAATAATACTTTTGTCCAATTTCTTCAATGTAAATAACATCCAATTGATACTCTTTTTTCACTAATTAGGCATTAACTTAATATTGTAAAAGAATTTTTAATTTTTCAAAAAAATCAAAAAATCTTGTTGTGTTTTTATTAATTTGATAAAATAAGATTTATGTTAGTATTTAGAAATAAAGTGGATATAAAAATTAACTATCCAATAGAGAATTTTTCAAAAAAAGAGAAAATAATATATTTTGATATTGAAACAACAGGTTTTTCAAGAAAGTACTGTATTGTCTACTTAATCGGCTGTATGTACTATTCAGGAGATGAACTTTGTTATACTCAATGGCTTGCAGAAAATTTTAATGATGAAGCCAATGTTCTTATGGCATTTAATAAGTTCATAAAGGATTTCGATACTGTTATTCATTTTAATGGTAACAGTTTTGACATACCGTTTGTAACAGAAAGGGGTAAAAAATACAATTTAGAATTTGACTTTGATAATTACCAAAGTATTGATATTTACAAACCGGTTTCAAAGCTTAATCACATTCTTAAAATGGAAAACAATAAACAGAAATCTTTTGAGAAACTTCTTGGAATTAACAGAAGTGATCCTTTTTCAGGTGGAGATTTAATTGAAGTCTTTAAGCATTATGTGGAATCTAAAGATGAACGTTTACTATTCCCACTTCTTTTACATAATAAAGAAGATGTTTGGAATATGGGTGTTTTAACGGATTTACTTTCCATATCTGATATTTTTGAATATAAGTATAATGTTAATTCTTACGAAATTCATGAATATAAGAATTTTGACGGGGATATTCAACAGGAATTACTTGTTAGTATAACTTTAAACAATTCTGTGCCTGTTAATATTTCACATAACTTTAATGGCATTCACTTAAATATTCAGAATAACACTTTAAACATTTCAATTAATTTATGCAACGGCACATTTAAGTATTTCTTTAAAAATTATAAGGATTATTATTTCCTTCCATTGGAAGACCGTGCTATTCACAAAAGTATCGGAGAATTCATGGATAAAAAATTTCGAAAGGCTGCCACTGCTTCCACATGTTATGAAAAGTTTTCAGGAAGTTTTCTTCCTATATTTGATTCGAAGTCTAAGAATTTTGAAAATTGTTTTAAATTAGAATATAAGGATAAGAATCAATATATTAAGGCTGACAGTATTAACGATAATACCATTACTGAATATAGCCACATTATATTAGATTATTTAAAAAATAATAAATAAATCTGCACATTGATTTGACGTCTTATTTTTTTTATGAAAGATGGTTTTTTTTGTCATATTAGCAACAAGTTACCAGTTTATAAAAATAAAACTTCCACATAATATTAGTGTAACAACTTCATATGAACTTAGTTACTAAATAATTTAATTGTTGGAGGTAATGAGTAATGAGTAACACTAACAAAGTTAATGTTCCTGAAGCAAAGGGTGCTATGAACAGATTCAAAATGGAATGTGCATCAGAGGTAGGCGTACAGCTTACAGATGGTTATAACGGAAACTTAACATCAGCCCAGGCAGGTTCTGTGGGTGGACAGATGGTTAAGAAGATGATTGAAGCTCAGGAAAGACAGATGAGCGGTAAATAATCATAATTTAATTATTTAATAGGATTTTTACTTAATAGAAATTCCAAAAGGATTTCTTATTAAGTAAATAAAGGGGCCGCCGCTTTTGCGACAGCCCCTAACTTTATGTCTAATCTCTTGTCTATAATTAACCTTTTAATTTTTCAACTATTGTTTTAAACTTCATACCATTGGAAGCTTTAATTAAAACAGTATCTCCTTTTTTAATGTATGCAGAAAGATTTTCCTCGAAATCTGCTTTATTAGGAAAATACAATGTATTACATCCGCCTTCTATTGCCGCTTCTGCAATGTCTTTTGAAAGATTTCCAATACATACAAGTATGTCTACTTTTCCAACAGCAGCCTGTCCAACTTCTTTATGTAATTCTTTTGAGTTTTCGCCTAATTCAAACATATCACCTAAAATAGCAACTTTTCTGCCATTAGCCTGTGATAAAACATTAATTGAAGCTTTCATTGACATTGGATTTGCATTATAACAATCATCTATTACAGTTATTCCATTTGTTGTAAAAATATTATTTCTACCACCAATTGCTTTAAGATTTCTGATTCCTGAATCTATTTCATCTAAAGTCATTCCAAAATGAGAGCCAATGCAAACTGCGGCCATTGCATTATAAATCATATGATAGCCCGGAATAGGGATTACTGTATCCAATTCCTTATCAAAATATTTAATTTTAACCTTTGTTCCCCGGATACCAAGACTTTCGTATTTTATTGCCATAACATCTCTGTCCGTGTCAATTCCAAAAAATACAGGAGCATGTCCATTAACTTCCTTTACATTAGATAACTTATCGTCATCACCATTAAGTACAACAAAGCAATCTTTAGATGCATAATCAAACATTTCTGTCTTTGCCTTAAATACACCATCTCTATCTCCTAAGTTTTCAAGATGACATGTTCCAATATTGGTAATTACACAAACATCAGGTCTTGAAACTTTAGCTAATCTGTGCATTTCCTCAAAATCACTAATGCCCATTTCTATAACAGCAACTTCATGTTCATCTCTTATTTTTAAAATTGTAAGAGGCTCACCAATTTCATTATTGTAATTGCCCTCAGTTTTTAAAACTTTAAATTTTTCTTCCAAAACAGACGCAATAATCTCTTTTGTGCTTGTTTTTCCAACACTTCCTGTTATTCCGATAATCTTACAGCTAAGTTGTTTTCTATAGAATTCAGCAATATCTTTAAGGGCTGTTGCAACTGATTCTACCTTAATATAAGGTCCCTTAGGATTATCCAAATCCTTTTCTGATAAAGTACACAAAGCCCCTTTATCAAAAACCTGTGGTATAAAATCGTGACCATCCACTCTTGCTCCCACAAAAGGAAGATACAAATAACCGTCTTCAATAAGTCGGCTATCTTTTTCCACACCTGTTATTTCTTTTGATTTTAAATCTTCATCTCCAACATAAATACCATTGCAGGCTTTCGCAATGTTTTCCAAAGTCATATTTTTCATAAAAGTATATTCCTTATTTTCAGTTCAAAATTGTTTAATTAAAATATTTTAGTTATTCTTTTTTAATGATAACTCTACAAGATAATCACACAATGTAGGGAAATCCATACCTACTGCCTTTGCTTCCTGTGGTACAAGTGATGTTGCTGTCATTCCCGGCAAGGTATTAACTTCAAGACAGAACATATTGCCATCAGCATCCATCATAACATCTGCTCTTGCATAAGGTTCACAGCCAATAGCATTACATGCATCCTCAGCTACCTTTTGAATCTTCTTTGTTAATTCATCATTAAGATTGGCAGGACAGACTTCTTCTGTAGCTCCGTTATATTTATTCTTGTAATCATACCATCCATCTCTTGGAATAATTTCAACTACAGGAAGGGCTTTTTTATTAATAACACCAATGGAAAACTCTCTGCCTTTAATAAAGTCTTCCACAAGTATCTGATTATCTAATTCAAAACAGGTTTTTACTGCATCTTCATATTCACTTTCTTGGTGAACAAGAACAACGCCAACGCTTGAACCACCATTACATGCTTTAACTACAACAGGAACTTTCATTCCATAGTCTTTAAGGTCTGTGCTTTCGCCTTTTTTAATCCACACACTCTTAGCTGTTGGAACACCTTTTGACATAAAAATCTGTTTTGTAACGCCTTTGTCCATTCCTATTGCACTTGCAAGATGGCCTGAACCTGTATATTTAATACCATATAAATCAAAAGCTGCCTGACACTTCCCGTCTTCACCATTCTTTCCGTGAAGAGCCATAAAAACAATATCAGCTTTCTGGCAAATTTCAATAACATTATTACCAAAGAAACTTCTTCTGTCTTCGCTAACCTTATCTGATAATGACTGAATGTTCTTCTTTACACTTTCAACATCATATTCGCTAGCTGATTTTTCAAAAATATCTATATCTTCAAGTCCAAAGTATACATCCATCAGAATAGCATTATGATTCTTCTTTCTTAAAGCTTCACAAACCATTGATCCTGAATTAATTGATACTTCTCTTTCTGTGCTGTTTCCACCACAAAGAACTACTATATTCATTTTAAACTCCATTCCGTTACTTTATGTAACACCAAATATTTTATATATTGATAGAATCGTTTTCATATTCTATGATTATTTTACGCTGTTTGTCAGAAATTTCAACCTCTTCATTTAAAATTAATTCGACAGCCTCTGATGCCTGCTTTAATATATTTGCATCGTTCATTATATCTCCTAGTCTAAACTCAAAATCACCACTTTGTCTTACACCGAAGAAGTCTCCGGGACCTCGTAATTTTAAGTCCTCATTGGCTATTAAGAAGCCATCATTTGACTTGCAAAGAATATTTAGTCTTTCTAATGCTTCTTTCTTTCCTGAACCATTAATAAAAATGCAGTAAGACTGATATTTTCCTCGACCTACACGTCCTCTAAGCTGATGAAGTTGGGCAAGACCGAATCGTTCAGCATTTTCCACCATCATTACGGTTGCATTAGGCACATTAACCCCCACTTCAACTACCGTTGTAGAAACAAGTATTTGAATCTGATTATTGGCAAATCTATCCATAATTTCATTTTTTTCTGCCGGTTTCATTCTTCCGTGAAGGAATTCAATATTTACTGATACAGGCATTATTCTTTTTAATTTTTCTGCATATTCAATAACATTCTCACCTTCAACAGCTTCACTATATTCAACAGTAGGACAGATAACATAAACCTGTCGGCCCTTTGCTATCTGCTTAGTCATAAAATCATATGCGTTAGGTCTGTAATCTGTTCCAACAACACAGTTAGCTATAGGAAGTCTGTTAGCCGGAAGTTCATCAATTACGGAAATATCCAAATCACCATACATTATTATTGCTAATGTTCTTGGAATTGGAGTTGCACTCATTACCATAATGTGTGGATGTTCACCTTTTTCAGAAATGGCTTCTCTTTGTCTTACACCAAATCTGTGCTGTTCGTCTGTAACAACCATTGTCAAATTATTGTAATTAACTTTTTCCTGAATTAAGGCATGAGTTCCAATTATTATATCTGCATCTCCTGATTCGATAACTTTATAAGCTTCTCTTTTTTCTTTTGCTGTCATTGATCCTACAAGAACTACCGGATTCACATTAATGTTATGTTCCTTAATCAATTCTATAAGGTTATCATAGTGCTGTCTTGCAAGAACTTCAGTTGGAGCCATCATCGCCCCCTGACCATTATTTAATGCAGCAGTTATTAATGCAAAAAAAGCTATAATTGTTTTTCCTGAACCTACATCTCCCTGTATCAATCGGTTCATAACCTTAGTTGAAGATATATCTCTTTTAATCTCTTCCCATGTACGTTTTTGCGCATTTGTAAGTTCATATGGAAGATCATTTATTAAAGTTTTAACTTCTTTTGGTTCCTCCAATATATGCCGGTTATGAATTTCGGTATTTTTATCCTTTAAATTACGAATGTTATAAATAAACATAAAGAACTCATCAAAAATCAGTCTTTTTCTTGCACTGTATAACTGATTTTTGTCTGTAGGATAATGAATATGCTCTATTGCCTGCTGTAAACCCTCCAAGCCATATTTATTCCTGATTTTCTCTGGAAGAAATTCTTCTGTTTCAACTAGTTTAAGCGCCTGTTTAACAGCTTTTTGAACCATATTATTTGTTAACCCTGAAACTAATGGATATACAGGTTGCATTTCACCTTTTTTCTTATTGTACTCTGCAATGCCAAAAATTTTAGGTTGCTCAATAGAAAAGTTGCTATAGTTTTCTTTTACAAATCCTCTAAAAATAAAAGTACTTCCAATTGCAAGCTTTCCCTTTAAATAAGGTGAGTTAAACCATGTGGCCTTAATGGCGTCCCCTCTTTCATCTCTAAGATACCCTGTAACAACCTGAAGGTTTCGCACTCTTTTAATAGATACCTCTCTAACAACAGTTCCCTTTATTGCTTGAGTTCTGTCACATTCCAAATCTCTTATTAAAACTGGCTCTTCAAAAACATCATAATATCTTGGATAGTATCTTAAAAGGTCATTAACCTTTTCAATACCTGCCTTATAAAATAATTTTTCAGTTTTCTCTCCAATACCTTTCAAATTATTTAAATCCATTTTATTCTCCAAAGCTAATCATTATGTAAAACTACAGGTTATTTTATCATAGAAAAAGTCCTATTGCCATACAAAAAGGACTATTTGCATAATCTTAATACGTAAATAGTCCTTTTCTTAAAAAATCAAATTGAAAACTTTTTGACAGCTTCTTTATTTAATTGTTATTCTCTTTGTATAATTTCCATATACATATTTCTTACCAATTTTTTTGTAAGCTCTAACCTTTACATAATACTTACCTGATTTCTTTCTCTTAATAACAACAGTTCTCTTCTTTGTGTTAATTTTTTTCTTGCCCTTAAAGTTCTTTTTAAGAGAATACATAACCTGATAGCCTGTTGCACCTTTAACTTTTTTAAGTTTTAAAGTGATTTTTTTCTTTGTAGCTTTCTTCTTTGTTATCTTTGTCTTAGCCGGAATAATTTTCATCTTATATGTATTGCTGTCTTTAAAATTATTAAGACCAATTACATAAATCTTTGCTGTGCCGATTTTTTTGTTGTTCTTGTAAACAACTTTATAGTCAATGCCTTCTCTTAAAGTAATGTTTTTATATTTTACTGTTACCTTAGGGGTAATGTTCTTACCTGTATATGTTGCTTTAAATGTATCTGAGAATAAATCTGTCTTTCCTTTAATGTCAACTGTTGTACCCCAAATATATTTTCTGGCATTTTCATATGTCTTGTCCTGTGTTGCATTGCCATTGTTGTATGACATTACTTTACACATTTCACCGTTTGCCATAACAGCATAACCACTGTTGTTAATGGCATAATCTATGCCACCATTTCCACTCAAACTATATGTACATACATTTTTAAACTTAACATTTGGTGTGTCAGGACATTCAATTGCTGACTTAAGGAAACATGTTCCTGCCTGATAACATGAGTAAATGCCTATTCCATATCCTTCATGACTTGTTACATTATCGGCAACCTTATAGTCTGTATATCCATAACTTCCAGATGCATTCCATGAACTCTGATTAGGAATATCGTACGGAAGTTCGCTCTGATACATATAACATTTTCCACCGTTACCATTCCACATTGTCTGGTATTTCTGGAAATGTTCAACCATTAAACCGTATGTTGTAACATTATCACCGTTAATAATTACACCGTGATCTGCTGTATTCTTTGTCCATCCTACACCTTTACCGTGGTCTGCTCTCCATACCCAGAAGTTATCTCCAATTACATCACTACTATTAATTATGACGCAAGTTGTTGCCTTACCCGGAGTTTCATCTGCTCCACCTACTCTATAGAATGTATCGCAAAGAGTAATAGGATTATCCTTGTGGCTTGTCTTATTTCCTGCTGTACCAACAGTTAAAAGTGTTGATGAATTAACCTGTCCGGCATCAAATAAAACACCTGCAATAGAAACGCCACCAACATCAGCAACTTTCATACATTCATTGCCATTTGTTGGCTTTAATGTTGCATATCCAAGTCCTAAAACTATTGTGTCTTCATTCTTGATTTCAATAGGTGCATCTAATGAATAGATACCAGGTGTTAAGATTAAATTCTTTCCTGCATTAAGCTGACTATTAATCTTTGCAGCACTGTCGCCAGGTTTTGCAACATAAAATTTATCTAAATCAATAAACTCACCGTCAACCTTATCCCCTGACCATGAAACACCTACTGTATTGTTTTTTACTTTAGGAACAAAAACACTGTATTCACCGTCATTTACTGTAAGGAATGGCTTTTCTACTTCTTCAGGAGTTTTTTCTACTACTGTGTTAGCTGCATATGGCCAGCCTTTTTCCACTCCTTTAACGTTGCTGCCACACCCAACTAAAACATTGTTCCAAACAACACCTTCAAAATTACTCATTTCAGAGTTTCTTGTAAGCCACTGTTGCTGTGAACCACCTGAAACTGTTCCTGCCACCTTTGTATCTGCAAGGAAACCACCGCTGGCATAACCTCCATCCTGATGTAAATATAAATTTCCTTTTATATTCATTCTTCTCATTGATGTTGCCTGAGAAACAGCCCAAATTGTAGACTTAGATGTTGTTGTTAAGTTTTCTACTGAATGCCAGAAATTACATAATGCGTTATAGTTTACACCACCATCATACTTTCTGCCTTTCATCCATTCAGCCTTAGAACGAATATTTCCAACTGTTGTTTCTGTTGGAGTTAATCCAAGTCCTGCAACCTGAGTATAAAATCCAATTTCAACATTTAAGCTGTCAGAATATGTTCCAGGTGCAAAAAGAAATGCATATCTGTCACTACCAAACTGACCTGATTCTGTTGTCTTATAAACATTGTTTATGTAACTTTGAATTTCTGAATTGTTATCTGTTGGTTCAAAAATATTAGTATTATAACCAAATGTTTCAATTTCATATGATGTTGCAAGCGACATAGAAGATTCTGTACCATTAACTACAGATGTAACCTTATAATATTCACCACCATATGCTGTGTCAGTGTATGAGTTAGTGTCTACTGTAGCAACCTTGTTATATGTTGCATAACGGCTTTTAGCCTTGTAAACATTATAAGTTGCTCCCTGAACACTACTCCACTTGATTGTGCATGTACTATCATCCTGTTCTACAAAAAATAATACACTTGGAGCTACAGCAGTTGCCGCATTAACTGTTGTAACCGGCAGATTTATACCTGAAAAAGTAACTGCTGTCACTAATGTTACAACCAAAAATTTCTTTTTAAAATCTTTTAATCCTTTCATTATTTTCTCCTTTTTCATTCCCATAAAATAATTTAAATCGTTTCAATTAGTTTACCATAGTATAAACCCTATTCCAAATAATTAAGGGTAAAAAAATGTTTTTAAACTAAATGTACAATATTAGGCAATAGTTTTTGGCTATTTTTACCATTAAAGTGGTATATTTATATATTTTTTATCCATATTTTATAAATATTTGATTAAATTAGATTTTTCTCACTTTTTAGATAATAAGTCTTTCAGAATTCCAGTTATTCAAAAAAATAAAGGCCTACAGATTTCATTCTGTAGACCTTTAAATAAATTATCAGAATATATATTACATTCCCATGCCTGGATTCATCTGTGGCATGGCTGGTGTATCTTCTTTAATATTAGCTACAACTGATTCTGTTGTAAGTAATGTACTTGCGACACTTGTAGCATTCTGTAATGCACTTCTTGTAACCTTAGCCGGATCAAGAATACCTGCATCAACCATTTTTACATATTCTCCGTGTAATGCATCGAATCCTGTACCAGGTTCTGATTCACGAACTTTGTTTACAATAACTGAACCTTCAAGTCCTGCATTGTGTGAAATAGTAAATAATGGTGCTTCAAGTGCTTTAAGGATAATAGAAGCACCTGTCTTCTCATCTCCTTCTAAACTTTCTACTAATTCAGCAACCTTCTTAGAAGCATGGATGTATGCTGAACCACCACCTGCAATAATACCTTCTTCTACTGCAGCTCTTGTAGCATTTAAAGCATCTTCCATTCTAAGTTTATTTTCCTGCATTTCAGGTTCTGTTGCTGCACCAACTCTGATAACTGCAACACCACCTGCCAACTTAGCAAGTCTTTCCTGTAATTTTTCTTTGTCAAATTCAGATGTTGTTTCTTCCAACTGTGCCTTAATCTGTGCAACTCTGCCTGCAATTTCTTCTGAATTTCCAAGACCATCAACAATAATTGTGTTTTCTTTTGCAACCTTAACTGATTTAGCTCTACCTAAGTCTTCAATCTTAGTATCTGCAAGTGAAAGACCTAATTCTTCTGAAATAACCTGACCACCTGTAAGGATTGCAATATCTTTTAACATCTCTTTACGTCTGTCACCATATCCAGGTGCCTTAACAGCTACAACATTAAATGTTCCTCTTAACTTGTTAACGATTAATGTTGTTAATGCTTCACCTTCAACATCTTCAGCAATTATAAGAAGCTTAGCTCCTGACTGAACAATCTGTTCAAGAACAGGAAGGATTTCCTGAATATTTGAAATCTTCTTATCTGTAATAAGAATATATGGATCATCAAGTGTAGCTTCCATCTTTTCCATATCTGTTGCCATATATGCTGAAATATATCCTCTGTCAAACTGCATACCTTCTACAAGGTCCAGTTCAGTCTTCATTGTCTTTGATTCTTCAATAGTAATAACACCGTCGTTAGAAACTTTTTCCATTGCATCTGCAACCATGTTACCAACTTCTTCATCACCTGCTGAAATAGCTGCAACCTTTGCAATCTGTTCCTTACCTGTTACAACACTGCTCATGTCAGCAATTGCTTCTACAGCACAATCTGTAGCCTTCTTCATACCTTTTCTTAAGATAATAGGATTAGCTCCTGCAGCAAGGTTCTTCATACCTGCATTAATCATTGCCTGAGCCAAAACTGTGGCTGTTGTTGTACCGTCACCTGCTACATCGTTAGTCTTTGTAGCAACTTCCTTTACAAGCTGTGCACCCATGTTTTCAAAAGAATCTTCTAATTCGATTTCCTTTGCAATTGTAACACCGTCATTTGTAATTAAAGGTGCGCCAAAAGATTTATCCAATACTACATTTCTTCCTTTAGGTCCTAATGTAACCTTTACTGTATCTGCCAACTGGTTTACGCCGGCTTCTAAAGCCTTTCTGGCTTCTGCTCCATATTTAATTTCCTTAGCCATTTTAAATTACCTCCAAACTGGTTATATAATTTAGGGCTTTAACCCTTTATTAGTCTTCAACAACAGCAAGAATGTCAGACTGTTTTACAATAATAAATTCTTCTTCGTCTAGCTTAACTTCATTTCCTGCATATTTTGAAAAGATAACCTTATCTCCAACCTTAACTGTCATTGTTACTTCTTTTCCATCAATTACTCCACCGGGACCTACTGCAACAACTTCTGCCTGTTGTGGTTTTTCCTGTGTCTGACTTGTTAAAATTATTCCTGACTTTGTTTTTTCTTCAGGAGTGCTCTGCTTTAATACTACTCTGTCTGCTAATGGTACTAATTTCATTTTAAAACCTCCATCTATTCTGTCTCATTTCTTTGTTAGCACTCATCTTCTTTGAGTGCCAATCAACTATGAACTATATTAACACTTTTTGGAATTAATGCAATAGTAAATCTGATTTTTTACAATTATTTAATATTTTGTCATCAAAACTTTATAAATTATTCTGTTGCTGATTATATTTTTTGATAATTATTTCTTCGCTCCAACCTTGTTTTCTCTTCCAAAACAAAAGAGGTATTGCTGTGCATAACCGCCATATTCTCCATACTGTTCTTTTGCAAAAAGCTGAATTTGGTCTTTTGGTGTATCCTCTCCATTAAAATAAACGCTTTCCATTATTCTCTTTATCCAAACATCTACTGGGAATGCTTCTCGAAAGCCTAAAGAAAACAACATTACACAGTTGGCCACTTTTTCGCCTACGCCCTTTATGCTAATTAGTTCATCTCTGGTTTCATTTTCATTTAATCCTTTTAATGTTTCCATGGAAATCACACCTGTTGCAAGTTTCTGTGCCGCATCGTAAAGATATGGTGCCCTGAACCCTGTTTTCATCTCTCTAAAAGCTTCCTCAGTTATTGTTCCAAGAGTTTTCACATCAGGAAAAGAATAATATCTCTCACCGTTTACTTCTCCTAAATACTCACCGTATTCCTCACTTATTCTTCTAACCAACTGCTTAATATGTGGTATTTGTTTATTTTGGGAAATAATAAAAGATATTAATGTCTCGCAAAATTCCTGATTAAGAATACGTATTCCCCACTTTTCCTTAATAGCTTCTTCTAATTTACTATCTTTTTTTAAAAGGAAAGATTTAATTTCATTATAATCTCTTTCAAGGTCAAAATATGGAATCCATATGTTTTCCACATCAGGCTTTTCAGTATTTAAAAAAATTAATTGATTACCACTTTGTTTAATATGAAGCAACTTATTAAAAGCAACCACAACATAATCTTCTTCATCCTGTTTGTAAAATCTAAAGCACTGGCCACATTCTAAAGTCTGCTCCAAGTCAAAATCTGTAATCTCTTTTATAATTGTATTTTTGTTTTCTATTTCTATTCTAAAATTTTGTCTGCTTTTTTCTCCAAATGTATTATCCATTATTTTTTTCGTTTACCATTTCTTTTCTAAATTAATTCAAACTTCTTTAAGCCGTTATAAATTCCACCTTCATCAAATCTGTCTGTTTTGTATTCTACTTTATTTTTAAGTTCCTTATCACCATTGCCCATTAAGCAACCATATTCAACATAGTTAAGCATATCAATGTCATTAAAGCTATCGCCGAAGGCATATGTGTCCTCTTTTGGAATGCCTATTTCTTTAATAAGTCTGTCAATTCCAACTGCTTTATTGTATCCCTTTGGAATAAATTCAAGAAGTATATTGTTATGGTTAATAATCGAGTAGTCGTTCTTAAACTTTTCACTAATAGTTTTCATATCACTATCATTCTGAAAGCCACCGGTTACCTTGGAAATTTCAATATGTTTTTCTTCTACTGTTTTAATTGAATTAGGAATTTTCTCATAATGTACGTCCATAAACTGTACTTTTGCATGAATAAGATTAGAAGTGTCAGTTCCAACATAAATATATTCTTTTCCTTCTGCCAATGGAAAAAATCCATATTCAAGGAAACCGTCAATAACTCTTCTTGCTTCAGCATCCTCAAGCTTCTTATAGTAAAGTTCTTTTCCATTTATCTCGCAGTAAGTTCCTGCACCTGCAATTATGTTATCAAATCCTAAGTTTATAAAATCAGGGTAAATCATGCATTTTGTTCTTCCTGTGCAAATAACCGGTATGTGCCCATTAGCCTTCAAAAGCTCAATGGCCTTTGCCGTATCTTTTGGAATCCCCTTTTCATAGCTGTAAATTGTACCGTCAATGTCAAAAAATACAATCTTTGTATCCATACATTCTTCATCCTTTCTTATTTTTTATCTAATTTACTTTTATTTTCACTTTTATAATAAAATTCAATTTATGATTTTTTATAAAAGAGTTGATTTTTCTCTGAAAAATTTCTTTTTTATTCACCATTTAGTAGACTAACATTTTTGTCCTGCTATTTCAACAATTTGTGGCAATGTTTTTTTCTAAAATTATGTATTATTGCTTTATTTTAGTTAAAAATAGTATTATAATTATCTTAACAATTTACCGAAATGGAGGATATAGCTATGGGATTCTTTAAGAAAATAATAGGTGCGGCAGCAGTTGCCGGTGCTGCAGTTGGTGGAGCTTTATATGTAAAAAATAAAAAAGACGAAAATGAAGGCTTTGAAGATTTTGATGATGAAAAAATCTTTCAGGTAAACACCGGCAATGACAATGATGGCAACAAGAAAGTCACAATTACTTTTAACAGAAGAAAAGCTAAAGATGTAACTGATAAAGCTGTTGACAAGGTTGCTGATGTAACTGATAAGGTTAAAGACATTGTTACTGAAAAAGTTGGTGAAGAAAATATCGAAAAGGTAATGGATAAGGTAGACGAAGCCAAAGATAAAGCAATGGATGCCAAAGACGTTTTTGTAGAAAAAGTTGGCGAAGAAAACATTCAGATGGCAAAGGACAAAGTTAAAAATGTTGTAAATCAGGCAAAAGACATTGTTTCGGAATTTGTTGGAAAAGATGACTACGAAGAAGTTTACACACATGATTTTAATGAAGATGATTTCGTAGACGAAGACGCTGTAAATGAAGATGTTGAAACAGAAGATGACGTAGACCTTGGTGAAGGTGATGACGTACTTAAAGACGAGGTTGAAGATTTATAGAAATACACTTATTTGATTGAGAATTAAATAACTACTCTTAATTGGATGCTTTATTTTTTTCATACGTTTCTTTTATTTGAAAAGGAGCTACACCTCGGTGTGGCTCCTTTTCAAAATTCACAGTACTGTTTACAATTTACTCTGGTTTTGTCCAAGCTTTTTATTTAGGTAGCTTAAATGAACTTTTAAGTGAAACAATTCTGTTAAATACAGGTTTCTCTTTTGTATAATCTTTTAAGTCTGCACAGAAGTATCCCTGTCTTACAAACTGGAATTTGTCTTCCGGCTTAACATCTGCAATATTTGGCTCTACATAGCAGTCTTTTAATACAGTTAATGAATTAGGATTTAAGTTAAGTGTTCCATCTTCATTTAACTTGCCTTTTTCTTCATCAACAATATTTTCATATAATCTGACTTCTGACTTAACACCATGTCTTGCTGATACCCAATGGATTGTTCCCTTAACTTTACGTCCTGTAAAACCACTTCCACTTCTTGTTTCAGGATCATAAGTACAATGAATCTCTGTAACATTTCCATTTTCGTCTTTCTTATAATCTACACATTTAACAAAATATGCATTCATAAGTCTTACTTCGTTACCAGGGAATAATCTAAAGTATTTCTTTGGTGGTTCTTCCATAAAATCTTCTCTATCAATGTAAATCTCCTTACAGAAAGGAACCTTTCTTGTTCCAAGTTCAGGACATTCCACATTATTAACCACATCAAACCATTCAACCTGATCTTCAGGATAGTTGTCAATTATAACCTTAATTGGATCAAGAACAGCCATAAGTCTTGGTTTCTTAGCCTTCAAGTCTTCTCTAATACAATATTCAAGCATTGCATAGTCAACTGAACTCTGGCTCTTTGAAATTCCACATAAGTCAACAAACATCTTAATTGACTCAGGAGTAAATCCACGTCTTCTCAATGCTGCAATAGAAACAAGTCTTGGGTCATCCCATCCGTCAACTATTCCGTCTTCAACTAATTTCTTAATATATCTTTTACCTGTAACAACATTTGTTACATATAGCTTAGCAAACTCAATCTGTCTAGGTGGATTAGGATATTCCAATTCTCTAACTACCCAGTCATACAAAGGTCTATGATCTTCAAACTCTAATGTACAAATAGAATGTGTTACCCCCTCAATAGCATCTTCTATTGGATGAGCAAAATCGTACATTGGATAGATGCACCATTTATCTCCTGTTTTATGATGTGTCATATGAGCAACTCTATAGATAATTGGATCTCTCATGTTAATGTTAGGTGATGTCATATCAATCTTAGCTCTTAATACTTTTTCACCGTCTTTATAAACACCCTTTTTCATGTTATCAAATAACTCTAAGTTCTCTTCTACAGATCTGTTTCTGTATGGACTATCCTTACCCGGCTCAGTTAATGTACCACGGTATTCTCTGATTTCTTCAGGAGAAAGGTCACAAACATATGCTTTGCCTTTCTTAATTAACTTAATAGCTGCTTCATACATCTGCTCAAAATAATTTGAAGCAAAGAATAATCTGTCTTCCCAATCAGCACCAAGCCACTTAATATCTTTTAAAATTGATTCCACGAACTCTTCCTTCTCTTTAGTAGGATTAGTATCATCAAATCTCATATTAAACTTTCCATTGTACTTCTTTGCTAAACCATAGTTTAAAAGAATAGATTTAGCATGTCCTATATGAAGATAACCGTTAGGCTCTGGTGGAAATCTGGTCTGCACATGGTCAAATCTTCCTTCCTCTAAATCTTTATCAATTATTAATTCTATAAAATTTTTTGATTCAATCTTTTCGTTTTCTAATTCCATTTTAGCCTCCGGGTTAATTATATTTTTTCACAATTATTGAATTATACAATAAATATGCTGTTTTTTCAATATGTTTGCCTGAAATAATAATGTAATGCAAAAAGAAGCTTTACCTAAAGCCAAACTCACTTTAAAGTAAAACCTCTTTTATTAACTTTTAATTCTCTTTAATTTTAACTTTATACGAATATTGCATCTTATAAAAGTTTATCTTTTAACTACTAATTTATTTTTCTACTAAAACTTCCATATATCTTACACCCCAGGCAAGAGCTTCACTATGTGAACTAAAATAAAGGTCAATTCTGTTTCCTTTAATTGCTCCACCTCTGTCTTCAACTGTGTAAGTGTTTCCATTGAACTTCAACTTTGTTCCAAAAGGAAATCTTGAAGTGTCAGCAGCAATTGTTCTGCCTGCTGTTGCTCTTGTTCCTGATGCCGTAATACCTGTTGTCTTCCCACAGCATGCTGCACATGAGCAATAACCTGTTATTTTAAAAGTTCCAAGACTTTTATATTTTGATTTAGATTTTGAAGAAGATTTCTTCTTAGCCTTCTTCTTTTTAGATTTCTTTCCGTCTTTCTTAGACTTTTTATTGTTTGCATCCTTATTATTGGATTTGTTTTCATTCTCAAGTTTGTTTGTTTCTTCTGAAGTTTCATTTGCATCATCTTCAGATGCTTTCAAAATAAATGCTGAACCTCCAATTGTTTCTTTTACAATCTCTGTATTAACCTGATCATTATCAAGACCTTTAAGTTTAAGAGAATTAGTAGTATCTTCTGATTGTAAAATTGGTATCACATTTGCTGATTTAAGTACCGGTGTCTGACTAGCTTCTGCTACAGTTTCCACTACCATACTGTCATTCTTCTCAACTGACGTTACAACAGGTGTAATTGTCATTGATGTGATTAGACAAACAGCCTCAGCAATGAGTCTTATTTTTCTCATATCTATACTCCTTTTCTTTCCACTTTTGTGGCTTGCGAGTATAAATATACACTAACTGTTACAGAATGTCAAGAGAATGTTACAAATATGTTACATTCATATGCCTTATGCAATATTTTTTTAACCTTTTTGTCGATTCTCTATCCAAATAATTTTTCAAGAATAACATCTAAAACATATTCATGACCACATATTACAATAGTATCTTCATTAACAAGTAAAAAAGCAGTTCTTCTAAGGTTAAATGCTACACCAAGTCTTACTCCACCTTTCATTTCAGCGCTTCGCAAAACTTTATTAATCTCATATTTTGACATATGCGGAACACTCATATCCTCTTCTCTTTTAAACTGTATCATAGGATATCCTCCCTGATATCCACATATTACTAAATCTTTTAATTTATATCTTTTACTCCAGTATTTTAATTTTTCTTCCATAAATTCTCCAATCTGTCATTTCTAATCGCTTTTATGTAAATATATTACAAAAGCCCCACTTTTTCAAATGGAGCTTTAAAAATATCAAAATATAATCTGAATAAAATACTATTTAATGTGTTTCTGAATAAAATTAACAACTAACTTTCTCGTTTCTTCCAAAGCATTTGCTGTTTCAAATTTTCTTTCAGGATGCCACTGCAATGCCAAAACTTTCATCTCATCAGAACCGAAAGCTTCAATTGTCTGATTTTCCCTGTCAATTGCAAGTGGTTTAAAGCAAGATGCCAGCCCATCTATCGGAATAACATCTTTATGGAAATTATTAACCCATATTGTTCTGTCTTCTTCAACAAGATAAACCTCATGGTCTACTGAACGTGGTCTCTCAACCTTTAATTCAGGATGATACAATAATTTTCCTCCAAACAAAACATTCATATACTGCATTCCCCTACAGGTTGCAATAATAGGAATACCTTCTCCAATACAATGCTTTATAAGTTTTTCTTCCATTACATCTCTGTATGGCTGTAGTTCTTCATTATGAGGTCTGTCATAATATTTCACAGGAAGAGCACCTCCACCGGCTACAATTAATAAATCACACTGGCGTTCAAATAGCTTGCCGACGTTTTTAACGTGGTTAGAAGCAGGCTGTGGAATAAAACCAAGTAACTCATAGAACCTTATATATGCTGCTTCCAATACATCTGTAGGATCTCCATACTGATTTACACCTTCACGCTGGGTAATAAGTGCTCTTAAATCCTCACATTGTAAACCTTCTTTAATTATACCGTTGGCACAATCAAGTTCCATATAGTTGATTTTTGACGCATAATCGTAAATCTTCTCACCACATCCAATTGCTGCGGGAATTTCAAACTCAGCGCAACGTATTGCCATGTGTGATGCCACACCGCCATACTTTGTAATAAAGCCTTTAATTCCCTTTGTAAAAATCCATTCATATCCCGGATCAGCTTTAGGAATCATAACAATCTTGTCCATAAGGTCTTCATCTGTTTCAAGTTCAAGATTAACAACTTCACCTTCAACCTTTTTAGAGGTAATAAAGTTAGGACGTGCCTCATTAACAGGAATAACAGAAACACTTGTAATATCAAGAATAACATCAGGCAAAATGGCATTTAAATATTTATCATAATGTTTTTTATTATTAACAATAATAGCATTTAATTTTTTACCCATTTGTTCATTGTTCAAGTAAAAACATTCTTTAAAATCATAAGCTGAAATCCATGATAAATCTTTTCTGTCAATGTCAAGGAGTTTACCTAACATCTGTATTAAATCAAGTACTAAACTTAGTGACTTAGTAAATTCAAACTTAAAGAATTCTCTGCCTTCAATTGAAGTTCTTAAAAACAGATTAAAATCTTTAGGTGTAACATCTAAACCTATTGATTTTAAAGCTTCTTCAAGTTTTTCGCTGTTAAGTCCTTCAAATTCTTCTTTAACTTTTTGAACTTTATTATGACCTACTGCCGGTCTGAAAACCATCTGGTTATAACTATCTGTTCTAATATCATAAGTGCCGCTTCTTAAATGTCCGTATTTATTGTTAAATTCATTTCGGCTCATTTTCCCAACTGAGAACTTCTGATAATCCTGTTCAAACTTAGAAGATACAGTTGCAATAGATTTCATAAACTGATCTATTTCATTCTTTGTAAACCATCCTGAATCAACTAATGAACTGCAAAAAGCTCTTGCAATAAATGCCATTCTTGCCTGTCTTGTAAACTGAGGTGTTCCATAAATTCTAATATCTTCTAAAAGTTCCAGAATATCTTCAACTATCTTGTTAACATCCTCTGATTCCATATCGTTTTCAACAATGTGTTTACGGGTTTTTTCTAAGTGTTTAATGTCTTCATTATCACTTTCTGAAATCTGTTTATGATTTTTAATGTTTGTTACCGTAAGTTCTTTTAATGACTCTAAAATCTGCTGTCTTTCTTCTTTTGAAAAACCGTTATCCAGCAATTCTTTTGTTCTGTTTTCAGTGTTAAAATCAAAGTTTGAATAAACAATTTCAAACTCAATTTTATCATGTGCAGTTGTATCCTTTTTCAGCTTCTTCTTATAGAATTCCACAAGTTTTGTGGCAAGTTTTTCGTCTATCTTTGAAGGTGTTAATGAATAAAAAGAATAATCAAGACTAATGTATGGCTTAATTCCTATCTGATACATTAACTCATCATTAAGCTGTCTGTATCCCATCGGAACAAGCCCCTGGTTCCAAGCTTCTGAAGTAATAATATATCTGTACAATGAATAGTCCAAAGTACGGGGACTTGTACCTATAATCTCAGAAGGATTCCAAAAAGCCATATCGGAAAACATCATATTTTTACCATCAATTACGCTTTTTATATCTTTATATTCACATTTTAAATCTTCTATTTTTCCATAAAAATTCTTAATTGTTCCCTGAACATTCTTAATATTCGAGAAATTGGCAACCAAAGGTCTTGCCTGAAAAATAATAACTTCATTATTCTTATTTACCGCAAACTCAATATCAAGGGGAATCTTAAAAATATTCTCAATTTCATCTATTGCAACAATAAGATTTCTCCACTGCTCTTCAAGCTGTGAAAGTTCAATATTTCTGGCAATCCATAATGTCTTTCCACCCCTACCACTTGTTACTAAATCTGTGGAACCGGTGTCATCATAATTAATAAGATAATATGGTCTTTGTCCCTGAATATCATAGGTAAACAAAACACCACAATATGCCACGTCAACTGCCTGGTGCTGTATTAAAACCTGCTGTTCTGATATATCATCCATATCAGAGAAATAAGATTCCAACACAATATCAATAGCGCTTATTATATTTGAAGTATCAGATGAATCCACATCCAATACACTTGTATAATGGCCTGCATTAGATTTTTTCAGACAGTCTTCATTGGTTGATGAACTTCTGATAACTATCTTTTCGCCTTTGAAAGTCTTACTGATTTCGTTTGCCATCTCGCTTTTATTCATACGATAATCCCGGGCAATAATAATTAGCATAGGCTCAACTTTAGCCTTAGTAATTCTTTCTTCCAAAACTTTAAGTGTGTTAGCTTTAGTTGAAATCAATTTGATTTCTTCTTTATCACTAAAATCGTCAAAGTTTTCAATGTAATCCTTATTCATATTTTTCCTCCTGCGCTATGTTTCTAACAAAACATAAGTCTTAAGATTAAATCTATAGTACCTTTATAAATCAAATATTATAAAAAGGGGGGATAATATTTGATTCCAAAAACAACTTTTATTATTCAGTTGTTTTTTTAACTTTTATTTTTTTGTTATTCTGAATCTTCTGTAATAACTTCTTTGCTTCATTTACAGAATTTTCATCAGGATCCATTACATATGCTCTTGAATTTGGAACTGAATATGTTACATCTGATCTTCCTGTTCCTGTAACACTTGTAGAAACAACTTTCCAATTAGGTGTTTCATTAAGCTGATATTTTACAAGAGCCTTAATGTCTTTTTTAGGCATATTAGTTTGGAAACTCTTGCTTATATTTGCAAAAATCTCATCATAATTGTTAAGTAACGCTGATGACTGGGCTTTCTTAATAACTGCCTCAATAACTTTCATCTGATCACGTCCTCTTTGATTATCGCCCTCTGCAAACGCATGTCTTTCTCTTGCAAACCACAATGCCTGAATACCACTTAAATTACTGTTTAATCCTTCACTATAGCTATATCCATGTGTTGAGAAAGAATAATCTGACACAACATCAATGCCTCCAAGAGCATCAATAATATCTACAAAGCCTGTAAAGTTTAATCGAATAAAATAATCCAGCTTAATATCATAAAGCATTTCAAGAGTATCCATTGAGACATTTATTCCATAATTTCCTGCATGAGTAAGTTTGTCCTTTACTCCATTAGAAATGGATAATGGCACATAGTAATCTCTAGGTGTCGAAAGTAACAATACCTGATGTGTAACAGGATTAATTGACATTATAATATTAACATCACTTCTACTCTTTACTGTTACATCCCCTTCTGTGTCTATACCGCTAATATACACATTAAAGCATTCTTTTGTAACATTCTTATCTCCACCATATTCCTTTACGGCAGTTTTTACATTTACTACATAAATACATTTAATCTTGTTGGTAAAGTTTTTATAAATTCCATTATTCTTACCATCATTTGTATCATCGCCCGCATTTTCAATAAGATCTAACATTGCCTGATTAAAAATAAATGCAGTTTTTTCAGTATTCAAAAGTTCATCTGCCATTTTAAGTAAATCGTCATATTCATTGGCAATAAGCTTATTGTTAGCTTTTGCAAGAACGTCTTTTAATACTGAATCTGTTTCGTCTTTTGCATAAGATAGGTTATATCCTAAATTATAATTTTCAATATCCTTTAGTTTTTCTGCCTTATCACTCTTTAGAATATATACACCATATTCCTCAGTTGAAAGTTTAGAGTTTTCTACCACATCATCTATGGTCTGATCTGCCTTGTTTAAAACATTTTTAATGTCCTTATCATAAACCACTCCCAAAATTGAAGTTGCAAATAACACTATTGCCATTAATATAGATATAACCATAGAAATAATTGATGTTTTCTTTCCCTTTCTTATTAGAAAAGGAATAATAGTTATTGCCACAAGAACAACTTCTAAGATTATAAAATATTTAGCAGGTACATAATCTAAAATTAGTTTATTTTTGTATGATACAAGTCTGAAAAGCACTACCTCAAATACTGCAAGTGCAATTACCTGTAAAATATTAAAAATTAACGCTATTTTTTTGATTTTATTTTTTTCCATATTTTCCTCCATTTTTCTTTTGCAAAATTTCTTCTGATTTTCTGCCTTATCTTTTGCAAAAATAATAACATCTACAAGTATATCATTTCTCTTAAAAAATAAAAAGAAGTAAGTCACAATTTCTTCTGCAATGCATATTTTATTGTAAGAGGAGGCGATTATGAAAAATATAGCTGTATTATCCGGTGACAAAAGACAAATATATGCAAATTCCTACTTAAATAATAATGGATTTTGTTCCTATATAAAAAACAATTTTGATTTTAATGAAGATGCTTACATTTTATGTGGCACTCCTTTTTCCAAAGATAGTTTGTATTTAAACTGTGATTTATATTCCAGCTTTCCAATAAGCACTTTTATTGCTTTATTAAAGCCGGGGCAAACAGTTTTTGCCGGAAATATTTCAAGCGATGTAACAACTTCTTTTAAAAAGAAAAATATTAACTATTTTGATTTTCTTAAAGATGAAAAAGTTGTCTGGTCCAACGCAATGCTAACGGCTGAAGGATTAATTAGCAATATAATAAATAATACCCCTTTTGCACTTGATACAGCCAAAGCTTTGATTATAGGTTTTGGCAGGTGTGGCATAAACACTGCACTTAAATTAAAGGCGTTAAACGTGTGTGTAACTATTTATGACCACACTCCAATTCATTTGTGCCAGGCCTCTTCTTACGGATTAAATACTTCCACTTTTGATAATCTGATTGAATGTATTAGTGACTTTGACATAATAATTAACACTGTTCCTTGTGAAGTTTTGACTGAGAATCTTTTAAGCTTAGTAAAAAAAGACTGTGTTCTTTTTGAAGTTGCGTCAAAACCTTATGGAATAAACAATGAACTTGTTAAAAAATATAGATTATCCCTTGTTACATGCCCCGGACTTCCCGGGAAAACTGCTCCTAAAAGTGCCGGGGAATTAATTGCAAAAAGTATTATTTCTTATTTAGAAAGGACTGGGGAAAATGGCACACAACTTTAAGGATAAAAACATTGGCGTAGGCATTACAGGTTCATACTGTACCTACAAAAAAGTTTTTGAAGAATTAAGACGGCTTGCCGATACACAGGCTAATCTGTTTACTATTTTTTCAGACAACGCTTCTTCTACTGACAGCCGTTTTGGTAAATGTAAAGATTTTCTGAAACTTGCTGAAGAAATAAGTGGAAAACCGCCTATAACCACAATTCCCGATGCAGAACCTATAGGTCCAAAATCTATGCTAGACCTTCTTATTATTGCACCGTGTACAGGAAATACCCTGTCTAAACTTGCCAATGGCATTTCTGACACTCCTGTGCTTATGGCTGCCAAGGCTCATTTAAGAAACAACCGACCTTTGGTTATTTTTTTAAGTACCAATGATGCATTAGGTATGAATTTGAAAAATATCGGTATTCTACTTAATACCAAAAATATATTTTTTGTTCCTTTCGGTCAGGATAATTATTTATCCAAACCTAATTCAATGATTGCTCATGTGGACTTAATTGAAGATACAATTGAAAAGGCCCTTGGGGGCAGACAGATTCAACCGGTAATTAAAAGTCCACACGTAACAATTTTGTGATTTTTTATAAGTATTCTTACAAATATTATTTACCTTAATTAAATTGTAGAATGGAGTTTTTTATGTGCGGAATTGCAGGTTTTTTTCAGACTAAATATAACATTTCAAACGAGCAAACTTACTATTTTCTCAAAAACAAACTAGAAAAAATGAAAAATGCCATAAAACACAGGGGGCCTGATGATGACGATATTTATCTTTCAGGTTTTCTTAACAACAATGGGTTCTCTGATAAAACAGAGTTTCCAAATAATATTATTGGTGGTTTTGTAGGTTTTGCCCATTCAAGGCTTTCAATCCGTGACATTAAAGGCGGACATCAGCCAATGACACGGGCTTACAAAAATCACAAAGCTACAATTGTTTATAATGGCGAAATATACAATACTGATTATTTACGTAAAATGTTATCTTCTTTTAATATTAGTTTTGAAACAACCGGTGACACAGAAATAATCCTATACTGCTATTTAGTTTTTGGAACAGATATTTTCAAGGAATTAAATGGTATTTTCTCCTTTGTAATCTATGACAATGACACAGCGATTGTTGTTAGAGATCACATTGGAGTAAAACCATTGTTCTACTACCATAATAAAAGGGAATTTGTTTTTTCATCTGAGCCTAAAGGAATTTTCGCTTATGGTATTAAACCTATAATAAATTCCGATAGTTGGTGTGAAATAATCGGGTTAGGTCCTGCTCATACTCTTGGAAACGGAGTTTTTAAAGATATTAAGGAAGTTCTGCCGGGACATTATCTAACTGTAACAACTGACTACCATCATAATGTTAAAGTTAAAGATTTATGTTATTGGAAACTTAAAGCAAAACCACATATTGACGACTATAACACTACTGTAGATAAATGCAGCTATCTTATAACTGACAGCATACAAAAGCAAATGGTTTCAGATATTCCTATTTGTACTTTTTTATCAGGTGGATTAGATTCTAGTCTTGTTTCTGCCATTGTGCAGGATAACCTGCCTGATAAGAATTTAAATACTTACTCTTTTGACTTTGTAGACAATGATATTAATTTTAAGTCTAATGCTTTTCAAATTTCAAGGGATAAACCTTTCGTGGATATTATGGTTAACCACATAAATAGTAAACATAAATATTTAGAATGCAATAATTCTAATCAAATTGATTGTCTTTTTAAAGCAGTTGATGCAAGAGATATTCCAAATATGGCTGATGTTGAATCATCCATGCTTTATTTCTGTAATCTTGTTTCTAAAGAATGCCGTGTAACTTTAACCGGAGAATGTGCCGATGAAATATTCGGTGGCTATCCGTGGTTTCACAGGAGAGAAATGTATATGCAAAACACATTTCCATGGTCTTACGATTTAAGCCCTAGAATTGTTTTGTTTAAAGATGATTTCATTAATTCACTGCCATTAAAAGAATATGTAGATGACGCTTATGAGACTTCAATTAACCAATGCCCTCATACAGACGGCGAAACCATAACTGAATACAACCGTAGAAAGATTTCCTGGTTAAACATCCGTTGGTTTATGATGACTCTTTTAAATAGGATGGACAGATGCAGTATGTATTCAGGACTTGAAGCAAGAGTTCCTTTCGCAGATTACCGCATACTTGAATATGTTTTTAATGTTCCATGGGAATACAAATGTTATAATAATCAGGTAAAAAGTCTTCTTGTTGAATGTGGAAAAAAATATCTTCCACCTGAAATTCTTTACCGAAAAAAAAGCCCATATCCTAAAACCTATGATCCGACTTACGAAAAACTTCTCGGAACTATGGTTATTGAAGACTATAAATCTAATAATAAATTACAGAAATATATTGATTACAACAAACTAATTAAATTTATAAACAGTCCAAAAGACTATGGAAAACCATGGTATGGCCAGCTAATGGCTGGTCCACAAATGCTTGCATATGTGCTACAAATCAGTTATATGTTACGTAAATACAATCTTTAAAATAAGAGGCTTTAGCACTACTGATATAACAATCCTTTTGTTATCATAATTAGTGATAAAGCCTCTTATTTTCAATTATTTTAAAACATAATTTTCCAATCGACTGGTTTTATTTATTTGTTCTGAAATTGCTTTATTTACATTGTCCACTTCTTCCTTAAAGTTAGACGCCGACATTCTAAGTGCCCCATGTCCCATTATTATAAGCTGTTCTAAAGCATCTGACGTTGCAACTGTAACCTGAAACTTATTGGCAAGTTTGTGAGTTGTTTTTGCTATATACATATCTGCTGTTTCAGCCTCTTTAGTATATACTACATAGATATTATGATATTTCGAAACAGTTTCTGCATGTTTTTTTACATTATAAGCATCAAAAACAACAATAACTGTATTACCTTTATACCCCTGATAATTACACATTATATCTAAAAGTCTGTCTCTTGCTCCATCAATGTTTGTTTTTGCAATTTCCTTTAATTCATCCCAGGCAAAAACAATATTATAACCATCTACTAAAAGACACTGAGGTAAGACTTTTTTATGTGTGGCTTTTTGTTTATTTTCACTATACTGTCTTACTTTTTTCTCAGTATACTTCTTTCTTTTTATTGGTCCGAATGTTTTTTCAAAGATTTCTTCTAATTCCTTATCTGTTGCATAGGAATCTCTGTATGTATTGCTTGCGCTTCTTATTACAGGTACATTTTCAATATCATACATTTCACCATTTTTAGAATCTGTTTTCACATGCATATATTGTTCAACCTGATCCCACGGAACAACAAATCCTGCACCATGCGAACAAAAAACCGAACCTGTAGGATTTGCAATATCTGCCTCACTGTCATAGGCTTTTTCAGCTATTATTTCCTCACTGTTGTGGCACGGACCATATCCTTTGTAATCAAGAGACAATGTCCCGGTTCCATGAGTATATTCATTAACAGTATTAATGTAATCCCCAATTGTTGCAGCAGGTGCAAAGCCTGTTATCACACTCATTTCTCCTTCTGTTTCAGGCTGATTAATATTGCCACTCATTTGATCAATGTCTGTCATTGCCCTACCTATATTTTCTGAAGGAATTTTCAAAGTAAAATTATAATACGGTTCAAGCAATACAGATTCTGCCTTTTTTAATCCCTGCCTTATAGCTCTATATGTTGCCTCTCTAAAATCTCCACCTTCCGTATGCTTAAGATGAGCCTTTCCTGCTACAAGAGTAAAATGAATGTCTGTTATAGGCGAACCTGTTAAAACACCTTTATGTTCCTTCTCTGCCAAATGTGTCATAATAAGTTTCTGCCAGTTACGACTTAAAAGACTTTCATTTAAATTAGATTCAAATGTAATTCCACTTCCAAGCTGTCCCGGTTCCATTAATAAATGAACTTCCGCATAATGTTTAAGCGGCTCAAAATGTCCTACACCTTCCACTATGTTATTTATAGTTTCTTTGTACAAAATAGAGCCTGTTCCAAACTCAACATCCATATCAAAACGTTCTTTTATAATATGTTTTAGCACCTGAATCTGAATAGGCCCCATAACGTTGGCTATTATTTCTTTAGTTTCTTCATTCCATTTTAAATTTAAAGTAGGATCCTCTTCTTCTAACTCTTTTAACATTTTATAAGCCTGATTAATATTTACATTTTCAGGTATAATAATCCGGTATGAAAGTACAGGCTGAAGATTGGGACTCTCCGACTGTATTTCAAAGCCAAGTCCCTGTCCCGGATATGTATTATTAAGACCTGAAATTGCACAGATACATCCGGCATCTGCCTCACTAATACTCTTAAACTTTTCTCCTGAATAAACTCTTATGTCATTAATCTTTTCAGACCACTGATTTCCATCTGTAATTCCACTAAGTATATCCTTAACTTTTATGAAGCCACCTGTTATTTTCATATAAGTTAATCTTACGCCGTTTTCTTTAACTATCTTAAAAACCTTTGCCCCGAATTCTTCATGATAAACAGGTTCAAAAGAATATCTGTTAATTCCATCAAGTAACTTATCAATACCTTCATTCTTTAATGCTGAACCAAAATAACATGGGAAAAGCTTTCTTTCATAAACTAAGTCAGCAATAGTTTCATCTGAAATTTCGCCTGATTCCATATACATTTCAAGTACATCCTCGTCACAAACTGCAATGGCTTCCATATCTTTTTCTTCCACTGAAAGATCAATTACACCATCCCCAAATTTGTTCCTTATATTGGTCAAGGCAAACTCCTTGTTAGTTCCCGGCATATCTATCTTATTTACAAAAATAAATGTTGGAATATTATACTTATTTAATAATTTCCATAAAGTTTCAGTATGCCCCTGAACACCTTCACTTCCGCTTACAACCAAAACCGCGTAATCCAAAACCTGTAAAGTTCTTTCCATTTCAGCAGAAAAGTCCACATGTCCCGGTGTATCTAATAATGTGATTTTTGTGTCTGCATATTCAAGTTCAGCCTGTTTAGAAAAAATAGTTATTCCTCTTTGTTTTTCTAAATCAAAGTTGTCTAAAAAAGCATCTTTATGGTCCACACGACCTAACTTTCTTATTTTTCCTGTTGCATATAAAAAAGCTTCCGATAAAGTAGTTTTACCACTATCAACGTGTGCTAAAATTCCTAAAGTGATTTTTTTCATATTTATATATATCCTCTGTTCTATTTATATCTAAGTTTTTTAATTTGATTTTTTGTCTGTATTTCCCAAATTATGATTACAAAGTCTTTTCCCCACCTTTGTGCAGGCACAAGTGGGTTAGGACTTTGGAACACTGTAATCATATTTTACTGTAATATTCTAACTGTTTCAAGAATATATTAATTCGTCAGGGTATTGTCAGAATATTGGATTTTATTTACCAAATCTTTACACATAACTTTTTAAAATTAATTAATCGGCTAATAATTTTATTTTCATTCTTAAATATGTTAAGTTAGTCTTGCCAATGACACTGTTATTCTAAGTGTTCCATCTTACGAACCTTCCGGCAGGGAAAATCTTAAAGAAATACAAATTTCTAAGAAACATAAATGGTGTAACAAAAAAATTCAGGAATTAAATCTCCCAACCAACGTTTTAATTGCTCTTGTAAAACGTGGTTCTGAAAATCTAATTCCTGATGGAAGTACAACAATTCTGGAAAATGATATAATTGTTCTGTACAAATAACATTTTATTTAATATCTTATTTTTTATTCTTTACGAACTGACTTACAAAATCTTCATAAGGACAAGGTCTGCCAAAGAAATAACCCTGGAAGAAATTAGGACACATACTCTTAATTTTTTCCATTTCTCCCTTTGTTTCAACACCTTCTATACAAATCTTTAAGCCTAAATTAAATACCATCTTGTGTATTAATGTAAGCATATTATAATCGTACTCATTATTAAGAGCTTTTGCTGTAAAATTTCTGTCAATCTTGATTAAGTCAGGCTCTAACTGAGACATATAGTTAAAATTAGAATATCCTGTTCCAAAATCATCAAGTGCAAGACCTACTCCTCTTTCCTTTAAAGCTGACCATATTTTCATATATCGCTTATTACTTTCAAGAAGTCCGCTTTCAGTCATCTCTATTATAATGCTTGACGGATTAATATTATATTTCTCAATAGCTGTCGTAACATCTTTTACAAGATTGCTCTTTATAACCTGAATATATGATACGTTAATATTTACATGAAACTCAGGTATTACAGCCTGTATCTCTTTACATTTCTTTATTGCCTCATTAATAATCCACTTACCTACAGGAACAACCAAGCCTGTCTCTTCAAGGATTGGAATAAAAATGCTAGGTGGAAGTATATTGCCATCTTCACTCTTATATCTTAGAAGTGCTTCTGCTCCACAAACATTACCTGTAACAACATCTACCAATGGCTGATAGTATAATTCATAACATTTAAAATTGTCAGCAACACTCTTTTTTAAACTTTGTGTAAGTTGCTTAATCATGAGAAACTGATTATAGTCCTCATAGTTAAAAACATAATATTGGTTCTTACCATTCTTCTTAGACTTATTAAGTGCATATTCAGAATAACGCATTATGTTCTTATATGTCTTTTCTTCAAGAGTTGACAAATCAAGTATGCCACCTGAAACGGTAAACATAACTTCATACTGAATACTTTCTACATATCTATCAATGGCATGTCTTATACTATGATATACACTCTTTGCTTCATCAATTCCTGTTGCAAGATAATCTACAATAATAAATTCATCAGACACAACTCTGTAAAGCTGCTGTTCACCTTTTAAGCAACCTGATATACATTCCGCTGTATCTTTCAAAACCTTATCCCCGTATTCTACACCATATCTCTCGTTAATCTCTCTAAAATCATCAAGTCCAAGGCGTAATACGAAACCGCTCTTAAAAATTTTAGATGATATTTGTATGTACTTCTCTAAGCTTGTCTGACCTAACAATCCACTAACATTGTCAGCTTTCTGCTTAGCACCAATTTTTAACTAAATTGTATGACCTTTTTTGTTTAGCTATACATTATATATGTTGTAATATGCAATTATAAAAAATATATAAGAAGGGAAACACAATGCCATTTGTTGAAATTAATGTAAAAAATGAAATTGAAAAGCAAAGACATAATAATCCAAAATTTTAAAAAAGTGCCGCAATCCCTTTGATTACGGCACTTTCAAGTGTTTTATTTAATTGTTTGATTAGAACTTGCCAGCGTTAGCTGCTTCTTCAACAGAAACTGCAACTGCTACTGTAGCACCAACCATTGGGTTGTTACCCATTCCGATAAGACCCATCATTTCAACGTGAGCTGGAACTGATGAAGAACCTGCGAACTGAGCATCTGAATGCATACGTCCTAATGTATCTGTCATACCATATGAAGCTGGACCTGCAGCCATGTTATCTGGATGAAGTGTACGTCCTGTACCACCACCTGATGCTACTGAGAAGTACTTCTTACCCTGTTCGATACATTCTTTCTTGTATGTACCTGCAACAGGATGCTGGAATCTAGTTGGGTTTGTTGAGTTACCTGTAATAGATACACCAACATTTTCGTGATGCATGATTGCAACACCTTCCTGAACATCGTCAGCACCGTAACATTTTACAGTTGCACGAAGTCCATCTGAATAAGCTTTTTCGTAAACGATGTTTAACTTAGCTTCTTTATAATCATATTTTGTTTCAACATATGTGAAACCATTAATTCTTGAAATAATCTGAGCTGCATCTTTTCCAAGACCATTTAAGATAACTCTTAAAGGTTTCTTACGAACCTTGTTAGCCTTTTCTGCGATACCGATAGCACCTTCAGCAGCTGCGAATGATTCGTGTCCTGCAAGGAATGCAAAACATTCTGTTTCTTCTTCAAGTAACATCTTTCCTAAGTTACCATGTCCAAGACCTACTTTTCTGTGGTCAGCAACAGAACCAGGAATACAGAAAGCCTGAAGACCTTCACCGATTGCTGCAGCAGCATCAGCAGCTCTTCTACAACCTTTCTTAATAGCGATAGCTGCACCTACTGTGTAAGCCCAGCATGCATTTTCAAAACAAATTGGCTGAATCTTTTTAACCTGTTCGTAAACATCTAATCCAGCGTCCTTTGTAATCTTTTCAGCTTCTTCGATAGAAGCGATTCCATAACTATTTAAAACAGAATTAATCTGGTCAATTCTTCTTTCATATGATTCAAATAATGCCATTGTTGTTACCTCCTATTCCTTTCTTGGATCGATAATCTTAACAGCGTCATCAACACGACCATACTGGCCTTTTGCTTTTTCCCAAGCTGTTGTAGGATCATCACCATTTTTGATAAAGTCTGTCATCTTTCCTAAGCTAACAAACTGGTAACCAATAACTTCATTATCAGCATCAAGAGCGATACCTGTTACATAGCCTTCTGCCATTTCAAGATATCTAACACCTTTAGCCTTTGTAGCGTACATTGTACCAACCTGTGAACGAAGTCCTTTTCCTAAATCTTCAAGTCCGGCACCAACTACAAGACCGTCATCTGAGAAAGCACTCTGAGTTCTACCATATACGATCTGTAAGAATAATTCTCTCATAGCTGTATTGATAGCATCACAAACTAAGTCAGTATTTAAAGCTTCAAGAATTGTCTTTCCCTGAAGAATTTCAGCTGCCATAGCTGCTGAATGTGTCATACCTGAACATCCGATTGTTTCGATTAATGCTTCTTCAATGATGCCTTCTTTAACATTTAATGTAAGCTTACAAGCACCCTGCTGTGGAGCACACCAGCCAACACCATGTGTAAAACCTGAAATATCTTTGATTTCTTTTGAGTGAACCCATTTTCCTTCTTCTGGAATTGGAGCAGGTTCATGCTTTGCGCCCTTAGCTACAGGACACATCATTTCAACTTCTTTTGAATAAATCATCTGAATAAATACTCCTTTCGAAATATAAACTATGGATTAAAATCCATGTTAATGCAGTATAGATAACATAATAAATTATTACTGCTCTATCTGTGAGTTTTCATTATCGCCCACACTCGCATTGTATTTTCTCATAAAATGACAAAATAGTCCATAGTTTAATCGAAAGTTTTTTATTTTTAAGTAATTATTTCTGCTTTTTACTAATAACTATATCTCCAAATTGTTTTTATTTGTTTTTTTATTCTGTCAAAACTCCATTTTTTTGTACTTCTTACTTTACAATATGGATCATTAACAAGAAATCCTTCATCTGTGTAACCGTATATTACAATAAAGTGTCCCTGTGTTGTAAAATCTCCTGCACCAACAGAGCAAATCAGCATATTTCCGTTATCAAGTGCATTTTCCATCTCAATCTGTGAAACAGCCATCTGATTAACAGTTATTCCGTAGCTCTTAGCCACCTGCGACATTAAAAGCCATGATGTTCCCTGTCCATTAACATAATATCCATTCTCTTCACTGTATCTGGCTACTTCTGCCGGTGTAGCTTCTGAATTATGCGTAAGTCCTACAATAACCATTGACATACATGTGGGACCGCAGCCTGCCATACCGATATTTTCATCACCATAAGGGATATAAGCCCATCTTTCATCCCACTGAATAAATAGAGGATGTGCACTTTTTCTTTCTTTTTCTGTAAGTTTAATATCACTTAAATCTATTTCCTCATTAGAATCCTGTGTTGTTTCCTGCACTGTTTCTGTCTCTGTTAAAGTTGTTTCTTCTGATTCGTCTGACTGTGTTTTTAAATATTTTAAAGTGTACTGATTGTCAGGATATCCAATAAGAAAATCCTGCATTTCAGGATTGTTCAAAACTGCATTAAGCATTCCCTTTGGATATTCATCTATTCTGTCATAAATCTTTTTATATTTTTCATCGTGTTTTGATCGTTCTTTAAGCTCTGCAACGATTTTTTCTGTTGTTCTTGTTTTAGGCTTAATTGTTTTATATACTTTTGTATTCTTGTTTGTTGTAGTTTCAGTTTCCTTCTGTGCTGTGTTATTTTTATTTTCAGTAATAGATGCTGTTACTTCTTTTTTCGCCTCTCTTGACTTTTCAGCAGGTAATATTACAACAATCGAAAAAATAATAATTACAACTAATGCTATGGGATAAATATTTCTTTTTAGTACAATCAAAAGTTTTTCTCTTGGTGTAAGTTCTCTTCTTCTACTTCTTCGTGTGTAATCTCTGTTATTTTCCATTATTTATACCCATATCCTTCTATTTTTTCTACGCTTCTCATTAAATTAATTGACAACTAATTCAATTTTTATGTACCAATATTTAATTGCACAATTATTATCATATCCTTATTTGTATCATTTTTGCATACTTTTTTATTCTACTAATTCAAGGCAAAAAAAACAATATCAAAAACTACTTAAATTTCACTTTTTTCGTCTTTGATATTGTTTAGATTGTGATAAGATGCTTATTTTAATTTTTTTACCACTTTATAATTGTTTAAATCCAGTACTTTTACGTCTTTTCCAAGAGTGACGATGTAGAAATAGTTATCTATATAAAGTCCTCTCACAGCACAAGACTCCCCTGATAATGAAACTTCTGCAAGCTTTTTAAATTTATTATTTTCAAACCTGTATAAAACATAAACATCTTCGTAGTTACCATTTGAAAGTGTTGCATTAAATCCGATTAAGTTCTTTTCTTTATCTACTATAATTGATTTATAATCATATAAGGCATCTGAATCCATATATCTTTTCAACACCTTCTTAGAAATCTGTTTTGCCTTTCCATTAGATACATTGTACATTTCAAGTTTCAGATATTTATCATTTTCCATTCCAAGTCCTAACATTGAATTTTCATCATAGAAATGAAGATAATCTGAGTAGCCCGGAAGTTTCAACTTTCCTACGATTTTAGGATTTTTCATATCTGAAAAGTCTACTGTAAATAATGGATCAGTATTTTCGTATGTTACAAAATATCCATAGTTGCCCAGGTATCTTACTGCATAAACACTTTCATTCTTTGCAAGTCCTTTAATACTTGCCACCTCTTTAAGATTTTCATCAAGTACATATACATTATTATCTAAAACTTCTTCCTCATAATATTTTTCATAATCGTTAGTGTTCACAATATTTTCGGAAATTATTTTACCTTTTCCATCTTTAAGAACTGTTCTTTCTCCCGCATATGATGAGGTACTATTACTTGAAACAAATCTTAAGCATCCGGCTTTTTCATCAAAAGACAGATTGCTATCTACGTATCCTTCTACACTGTTTTCGTTTACAAAGTTTAATTTTCCGTCTTTATATGAATACTTTACAATATTTGTTTTTATCTGACTTTTAAAATATCCTATTTTTCTTGTTTCTGTAACCTTTGACCAGTCATATTCTCCACCATATGCCTTTTTGACCTTTTTTATTTCCTTGGCTGACAGATTTTTTTTGGATTCCTGCAATTTTCCAATATTTATCTTTTTTAGTATATTCTTGCCTTTTTTTGTGTCAGAAATATCTATTTCCTCATATTCATCATCAATTAAATATATGTTGTTTTCACTGACATATACGTTTTGAACATTTCCTGCAATTGCTGTCTGGTCATAGAATTTATCGGGGTTATTGATATCCATAACTGTTATAACAGTATAACTGCAGTCATCTATTTTGTTTGGCAAATAGATTTTTGAATAATCCATTGGCTTTTCATTAATTTCAGGTACACAGGAGTCTTTTTTGTCAGTTATGTTTACATTTGCCTCAGATATTGTATAAACATAATTACCACTTAATTTTGATGAATCAAAATCTCCCTGCTGAGTATTCTGTTTTATTAATTTAGGATTACTTCTGTCTGTTATATCATAAACAGATATTATTGTTATGGCTTTTCCGTTGTTTACTCCACAACCTTTAGACGTAACCGAATCTTCTATGCCATACAGAACATCATCTTCATATACACCTGAAATTACTATTAATTTATTATCTGCATAATATATCTCTTTTACATTTAAATCTTCTTTGTTATATTTAATCTTTATTTTTGCTATTTTTTTAGTTTCTTTGCCCTGTGCCTTCACAATATTTACTACCGACTTTTTGTCATTTACAATATAAATATATTCACCATCAGTTTTTACAACATCACCTTCATCCACACCTTCTGTCTGGATATTTGTTGTTGAATATGCTTTTGAATCTGATTTTTTCTTTACGCCATCACTGGACATGGTGCTGTCAGAACTACTACTTTTTGCTGTTGCCTTAGTTCTATATGTATCGCTATAATCTGTAGCTTTTTCTGACATTGTTTTGTATATTTCATCATAAGAAGATGCCATTCTTGATTCATTGTTTTTTGCTACATGGACTGTTCTTGAAGCCAGTTCTCTTGCTTTGTTTTCAGTGTTTGTTCTATACCAGAAAACTGTTCCAACAACCAGTACAAGACAGGCTGCAAACCCTGTGCAAAGTCTGATTATCATCTTATTTTTGTTTTTTCTGCCTGTGGTTCTAATCTGATTAATCACATTAATATCCGTAGAAATCTTTGGAATATCTTCGCTGTCCTTTTTTATAAGATTTGCTATTTCCATGTTTTCCACATCAATTTCATCGTTTAGTTTATTTTTCATTTCTTCATTCTCAACCTTTTTGCTCGATTTATTCATTACTCTACCTCCAAATACTCTTTCATCTTCTTAAGACTTCTGTTAAGCCTTGACCTTACAGTTGAAGGATTCATTGATAGAATTTCTGCTACCTCATTGCTTTTATAGCCTTCCACTACGCATAAAGAAACAATCATTCTATCTTCCGTATTTAGTTTTGATAACGCTATCTTCACATCTGCTTTTTCGGCATTGCCAATGTTACTGTTGCTTTCAACTTTTTCCATATGACTTTCGTCTTTTATGTTAGGATTAAAAACATTAAATTTATTGTATTTATAATTAAGTTTCTGCTTGCACTTATTAGTTAGGATTTTTAAAATCCAACTTTCAAATGCATCTGCTGACTTTAACTTTTTAATACCTTTTAATGCATCAATAATTGTTTCACTTACTATGTCTTTTGCAAGCTCACTATTTCCTAATATGTACAAAGCCATTTTGTATAAATCATTGTTTATATCTATGTATATTTGTTCAAAAGCCTGCATATTGCCTTTGGTTGCCGCCAAAACATCTTTCCTGTTAAAATTCATACCGGGTACCCTCTTCCTACTTTTAACTTTTTGCGTTTACATTTATATAGTGTAATAAATTTCTCAAACTGTTGCATTAAATTTAAAATAATTTTCTTATTAAAGAAAAATATCTTTTTGGCATATGTCTTTTCATACGCAAAAAGATATTTTCAAATTATTATTTGATTATATTATTATAAATAGAACTGATTTCATTCTCATCCATATAAGGTATTAAGTAGTCATCGCACAACATTGATGCAAGGATATGCAGACCACCTTTAGCAATTCTTAATTTCTCTTCCAATATGTTCTGATTAATTGTTATATACTGTATATTACAATATTTAATTAATGAATATCTGGTTCCCATAGTACCTTCCCTTACTCCAACCAATTCGTCACCAACGAAAACACCACAGGTAATGAAACTTAAAATTTTTGCTATAAACATATAAAAAAGTATAAATGTTAAACCTGCAACAATTGCCATTTCAAACACTTTTGAAGGATTTACATAATAAATTATGCTTGCTGCAACAATCAAAACAATAACAGAATTAATTAAGAAATCCACAATATATTTTATTTTGGCTTTATCAGGTTGTTTCTTTATATCCCCATCAATTCCTTCGCTAAATTCCGGCAATAACTTATCAATATATGATTTTAACTGTTTCCTGCTACAATAAAATGTAAAATAGGCACTGGCCTTATCATCATCATTTAAGCCTACATTTACTATTTCAGCTGAATATTTTCTAAAAATTCTTGCAATAAATGTCTGATGAACTACAATGGCATTAACCTTGTCTATGGGAATGGCAAAATCTACTTTATTGTAAAGACCATATTTTATATAAAGCTTGTTCTTTCCACGTCTTGCCTTAAAATCATACATTTTAAGAAAACTTTTTGCCATAGAATAAAGAGAACCTATAATCAAAATGATTAAAGTAATTGCACCACCTAATGAAGCAATAATTGTTTTTCCATCGTTCATGTCCGAAACAATTCCTGCTATAAAACCGGCTAAAGAACCTAAAAATAAAAGTATTGTTCCAACACTTAGAGAATAAAAACCATTTGTAATGATGTCTTTTGATGTTACTTCAATGTCATATTTCACGTAAGGATTAACTTCTTCCTCTTTTTCAAGAATTGTTCCTGTGTTAATTTCTTCAACACGTCTATTTATATAATTTCGAAGTTCTTCTCCCTGTTGCTTTTTTAGTATAAGCTTAATATCTGTACTATCTGCAGTGGATAAGCTATTAGTATCCAGTTTCAAATTGCAAGTTCCAATAATCATTTCAAAAATATTCTGATTAATATTGACATTAGAAATATTCTTTATTCCAACAGTATTCTTTACACTTCTTAATGTATTTCTCTCAACTGTTATTGTGTCGTTGCCAATTATTATCCAGGTTTTATACCATCTTCTAACCTTAAAACCTATAATAAGACCTAGTACTGCCAGAATTGTAATCACAACGATAATCACAATCATTGTATATTTAGGATTATCTATCAAAGCTACTACATCGTTGCTATCTCCATCAGTATCACTTAATATGTCCGGGATTGACTGAACCCCAACAATAAACAGAGATATTAACAACCCACCCAGCTGTTCAATAACATCGGAGAAATGATTTCTAAATCTTTTTGTTTCCATACTCATTACTCCTGTGTTTCATTCAGCTTTTTCTGTTCATCTTCATTTCGTTTTTTCTGCTCTTTGGCAATTTGATTCTTCTGTTCTACTGCAATCTGGTTTATTTTCTGTTTTAGGCTTTCAGTTATTTTTTCTGCTTTTTCATTTTCAAGAAATCTTATTTCCACATCACCACCTGCAGTTGTAACATTAACTCTTGCCACATTGCAAAGCTTGTCGAAAGGTCCCTGACTAATCTGTAGTTTATGTAATCTTTCAATTGGAACTATATTTCTTTGTGTAAAAACATATCCCTCGATAATATCAATCGATTCCTCATCTATCTTATATCTGTATCTGTGAAATCTAAAAACAGGACTAATGATAGCGTTAAAAACCAATATTATTGCAATTATCAATCCCAAAATAACTAATATTCCAATATTATTTGGAATAACAAACAATAATTCCAGCACAAATATAATAGCAAGCACCGCTATTGTTCCCGTAATTGTCCCAAAGTACATATTTAAAAGTGCGTTTTTTGATAATTTTTCGTACATTTTCTCCCTCTTTCTACTTTTTATAAAATCAAAATTAAAGGCTGTCAATATGACAGCCTTTAAACATAAGCTTAACAACTATCAACATTTAAGATAATTATTTAGCTTCAATATATCCCTTTGCAACAAGAAGTTCTGCTGAAAGAACAGCTCCGCCTGCAGCACCTCTTAATGTGTTATGTGATAAACCTACAAACTTGTAGTCATATACTGTATCTTCTCTTAAACGTCCAACTGAAATTCCCATACCTTTTTCAAAGTTAACATCTAACTGAACCTGTGGTCTGTTATCTTCTTCAAGATACTGGATGAACTGCTTTGGAGCACTTGGAAGATCAAGCTTCTGTGGTTCTCCACTAAACTTAGTCATAGCTTCAATAAGCTGTTCCTTAGTTGGTTTCTTAGCAAACTTAACAAATACTGCTGCTGTATGTCCGTCTAATACAGGTACTCGGATACACTGTGTTGTGATAACAGGACTTGTTGCTTTTTTAATAACACCATCTTCAATCTTGCCCCATAATCTAAGTGGTTCCTGTTCTGACTTTTCTTCTTCACCGCCAATGAAAGGAATAATATTTCCTAGCATTTCAGGCCAATCCTTAAATGTCTTTCCTGCACCTGAAATAGCCTGGTATGTTGTTGCTACAACTTCTGTTGGCTCAAATTCTTTCCATGCTGTAAGTACAGGAGCATAACTCTGAATTGAACAGTTAGGTTTAACAGCAACAAAACCTCTCTTTGTACCAAGTCTTTCCTTCTGATACTTAATCACTTCATAATGTTCCGGGTTGATTTCCGGAACAACCATAGGAACATCAGGAGTCCATCTATGTGCGCTATTGTTTGAAACTACAGGAGTTTCTGTCTTAGCATAATCTTCTTCAATCTTCTTAATTTCTTCCTTAGTCATATCAACTGCACTAAATACAAAATCAACTGTTGAAGCAACAGCTTCTACTTCGTTAACATTATGTACAATCATCTTTTTAACTGATTCAGGCATTGGAGCTTCCATTTTCCATCTGTCACCTACAGCATCTTCATAAGTCTTTCCTGCTGAACGTGGGCTTGCAGCCAAAGTTGTAACTTCAAACCATGGATGGTCTGCTAACAAAGTAATAAATCTCTGTCCAACCATACCTGTTGCACCTAAAATACCTACTTTAAGTTTTTTGTCTAATTTCATCATCTTTGTGTTCTCCCTTATGCTTTTAATTTTATTTAAATGAATTAGTTTACCATATTAATAGAAATCTGACCAACCATCGTCATTCTTATTGGAATTTTCTGAATTATTCTTCTTTGAAGTTGTGGTTTTTTCTGTTTTAGATGAGTTCTTCTTTGTCGTTTCAGACTCATTGCCAAATATATCCACGGCATAATTATCTCCAGGTCCATAACTTCCATATGTATCGCCTGAAGGTTTGCTGTTCTTACTGTTGTTATTCTTTGTTGACTTCTTTGTTGATTTATTTGTTTTCTTACCTGATTTCTTAGTTGTTGCCTTTTTATCAGTCTTTGAACTACTGCTTCCATTCTTGTTGGTAACAACTGAGTTTTTACTATTATCTGCAACTGTTCCCTTTTCACCGGCTACTGTTGCTTTCTGAACTGATTCCGTATTAGTTTCTGTTGTAGTCTCTATCACTGTTGTTTCAACCGTGGTTGTGTTATTTTCATCTTTGACAGTCTGTTTTCCTGTTTTATCTTTAATAAAAACCACTGCAATTATTATAACTATAATTCCTACAACAATTCCAAAAATCTTCTTATTATTCATCTTATGCCTCCCCTAAATATACTTTATTATTATTCACATCATAAGTTATTCCATTAAATGAAACACTTTCTGGCTCTGTATTCTGTTGTTTCTTTTCTCGTTGTTCCTTAAGATAACTATCATATGCCCTTACTGATTTCTTATAAGTGTCTGACATACATTCCTTATAAACCATAGTCATAAATGAACAGAAAAGACTTATAATAATTATTCCAATAATTGATGAACCGGCATCATGTTTCTTAAATAACGGCAACGAATCCCTGTATTTAAAATTGGATAAAAATATTGCCGGGCTGAAAAACCATACTATAAAGAAAATATATTTCAATACGGTTATTACATAGTCCATTGGTTCAAATTTATAATAACTAAGTTCACCGTAAATACCTGTTCCTATATAGAAAATCATAAATGCATAATATAAAATAGCCGGAACCATCTTATATACTGCACCTGACCTGAAACCAAACAGTTTCACGCTTCCATTATCGTAATTGTTGGCTTTGGTATTCTTTCCATCATACCTAGCATATATATCTTTTTCTTTCCTGGGTTTGTATGGTTTATATGCCATCTCTGCTCCTTAAAATTCTGATTAAGTGGAATATTCCGTACATCAGACTTTCATAATTCTACTTAAATCGTTAATTTAAAGCTCCCGGCGTGACTCGAACACGTGACCTGCTCATTACGAGTGAGCTGCTCTACCAACTGAGCTACGGAAGCCTGTTTACATAATTTAACTATTTATTGTAATAAAGTATACAATGACATTATTATAACTATAAGAAGAAAAAAAGTAAAGACAAAAACACTATGTTTTGATATAATCTAGTTTATGATTTCAATTAAAATAAACGATATAAATAATTTTATGCAAAACCTTCTTGTAAAGGATACTTTTGATTCTTTTTTAATATGTAGTGGAGAAATAATAACAGGTTCTTCCTTCTCCTTTGACGGCCATATTAACAAAGCTTTTTTTGATAAGGATGAAATTGAAAACTTTACCGAAGATTTTGCCACCTGGAAAAACTTAAGAAACATTTGTTTTGAAATAATTAAAGGAAAAAAAGTTCCTACCCGACTTAAGTTGGTTATGGCTTTTCCTAAAGTTAATTATTCAAAAATCGTAAGGGAACTTGGCTCTTCTATTGCTGAAGAAAATATTAGCGGTCTTTATTTTCATATTATATACGAAAGCAATCAGATACATATTATAACCAGTTCTTCCCTTAATCTTTTTACAATGGATAAATCTCTTGATAATTACTGGGACAAATTAATTTCAAAGTTTCTTGAATCCCATTTTGATACAGAGATTTTATAGAAATTGTTAACTAACTGTAAACTTTTAGCACTCACCTTGATTGAGTGCTAATTTTCTCTTGACTTTTCTTTTTTACGTGTCTACAATATCCTTTAGAATTGAAAATGAACAATAACAAAGGAGTGATTTTTATGTCAAAGAAAAAGGGTAGTCTTTCAATTAACAGTGAAAATATTTTCCCTATTATTAAGAAATGGTTGTATTCAGACCATGACATTTTTTTCAGAGAATTAGTATCTAATGGTTGTGATGCCATTACAAAATTAAAGAAACTTGAAATGATGGGTGAAGCTGAAATAGCTGATGATGAAGAATTTAAGATTCAAATTCTTGCAAACCCTAAAGAGAAAACTCTTACTTTCATCGATAATGGTCTTGGTATGACTGCTGATGAAGTAGACGAATACATTAACCAGATTGCTTTTTCGGGTGCAGAAGCTTTCCTTGAACAGTATAAGGATAAAACTTCTGAAGACCAGATTATCGGTCATTTCGGTTTAGGTTTTTATTCAGCATTTATGGTTGCTGATAGAGTAACTATTGAAACTTTATCTTATAAGAAAGATGCCAAAGCAGTTCTTTGGGACTGTGAAGATGGTATGGACTTTACAATGTCAGACTCAGATAAGGCTGATCGTGGTACAAAGATTACTTTATACTTAAACGAAGATAGCGTTGAGTTTGCTAATCTTTTCAGAGCTAAAGAGATTCTTGATAAGTACTGCTCTTTTATGCCTGTTGAAATTTTTGTATCTGACCCTTCTGCTGAACCTGAATATCAGACAATTATGGAAGAAGAATTAACAGATAAAGATACTGTTATTGAGCATATTGTTGAGCCAGCTAAAACTGAAGAAAAAGAAAAGGAAGACGGAACTAAGGAAACTGTTGAAGTTGAACCAGAAAAGAAAAAAGTAAAAATTTTAAAAAGACCTGTAAGTATCAGTGATACTACTCCTCTTTGGACTAAACATCCTAATGAATGTACTGAAGAAGAATACAGAGAATTCTATCACAAAGTATTCTTAGATTACAAAGAGCCTTTATTCTGGATTCATTTAAATATGGATTATCCATTTAACTTAAAGGGTATTTTGTACTTCCCTAAGATTAATACAGAATATGAATCAATTGAAGGCACAATTAAGCTTTATAACAATCAGGTATTTATTGCTGATAATATTAAGGAAGTTATCCCTGAATTCTTAATGCTTTTAAAGGGGGTTATTGATTGTCCTGATTTACCACTTAATGTTTCACGTTCTGCTCTCCAGAATGACGGTTTTGTCAAAAAGATTTCTGATTACATTACTAAGAAAGTTGCTGACAAACTTTCCGGCATGTGTAAAACCGATAAAGAAGAATACGAAAAATACTGGGATGATATTAGCCCGTTCATTAAATTCGGTTGTTTAAAAGACACTAAGTTCTGCGAAAAGATGTCTGATTATGTTTTATTCAAGAATCTTGATGACAAATATCTTACATTTAAGGAATGTCTTGAAGAAAATAAAGATAAACATGAAAATACTATTTTCTACACAAACGATCCTGTTCAGCAGAGCCAGTATGTAAATATGTTTAAGGCTGAAGGAATTGATGCTGTTGTATTAAAAGATGCAATAGACCAGCCTTTCATTTCACAGCTTGAGCAGAAAAATGAAAATGTTAAGTTTGTAAGAATTGATGCTGACTTAAATGATTCATTTACTGAAGAAATAAGTGAAGATGAGCTTAAAGATGCTACTGAAAAATTAACAGAAACATTTAAGAAAGCTTTAAATCGTGATCAGTTAGATGTTAAGGTTCAGAAAATTAAAGACGAAAAAGTTTCTTCAATGATTACTGTTTCAGAAGAAAGCCGTCGTATGCAGGATATGATGAAGATGTATGGTATGTCCGGTATGGACCCTGCAATGTTTGGTGGTTCAGGTGAGACATTAGTATTAAATGCTAACAATGCTCTTGTTAAATACATTTTAGCTAACCCTGAAGGAGAAAACACTGATATTATGTGTAAGCAATTATATGACCTTGCAGTAATTAGTCATACTCCGCTTAATCCTGAATCAATGACAGCATTCATTGAAAGAAGTAATAAGATACTTGAAATCTTGTCAGAGAAATAGGGAAGATGGTTTAAAATCTGGTTATAACTGATAGTTTGAAGTCTGGTTATAATTAATGGTTTAAGTCACTGCAAATTACAAAATAAGAATGTAGGAATTATGGCATATAACAATGTGGGAAACCTACATTCTTATTTTTTTTATGATATGTTGGTACACTTTTCCACGGAGGTGTCCACTCCCAACTCTACAATATATTGGACGATTTACAGTACAAGAGAACATTTTTATTCCACTTTACTTCAACTCATATTTATCAAATATTTCATATACTGCCAGGTTATACTTGTATAGGTTCTGGGCTTTTCTAATTAGTTTCGCACACTTATGCGAATCATCAAAGTTAAGTGACATATATGTCCACATTTCTTTCATTTTAAACAGCAAATGCTTGTCTGCTTTCATTATTTTTTCAAAATCATTATATAATCTGTCATGATATGCCTCTAGCATTTTTTTAGTTAACTTTTTTCCACCTTTGATTTCATTAACAAGATTTGGGTTTCCAATAAGCCCTCTGCCTATCATGATGCTTCCAATTTTCATTTCTGAATCATCATTTATTTCCTCAATAATTCTATGATAATTCTCCACTGTGTTTATATCTCCGTTATAACAAACCGGATTCTTACTGTTTTCCAAAGCATACTTAAAGGCTTCCATGTTTGGAGTTTCCTTGTATAGTTGCTCTCTTGTTCTTGGATGTACTATCAACTGGCTAATTGGATATCTATTGTAAACTTCAAGTATATTTTCAAACTCATCCGGCTCATACATTCCTATTCTTGTTTTTACAGATATTGATAAATTATGACCTTCACTGTTCTTATTCTCTAACCAGTTGAATGTTTCATCAAAAAATCTGTCCATTGCTTCCGTATCTTTTAGGAAACCTGCCCCTTTGTTTTTAGACACAACAGTGCCTGAAGGACAGCCGGCATTCAAATTAATTTCTTTATCATAGCCCAATTCAATTAACTGATTTGCTGCCTTTATAAAGTAATCTGCCCGGTTTGCCAGAATTTGTGGCACCAAATTAATCCCTTTATTATTGTTTTCCGGCAAAAGATCTCTTATTTCTTTTCCTTTTAATCTATCGTTAATCGATGGGGATATGAAAGGTGCATAGTACTTATCCACGTCATCAAACAAATCATTATATGCGTTTCTATATGTAAATCCTGTTACACCTTCAAGTGGTGCAAAATAAAATTCCATGTCATTCTCCTTACTTATCTATTAATCCTTGCACAGTATATCAAAAGTATGTTTCAAAAACCAGTAGTATGTGGTATAATTTTATAGGTTTTATGCGAATTTATTTATATTTATGCACAAAACCGCTTTAACAAAAATAATTAAAAGCGAGGTTATACATATGAAATTATGGGGCGGTCGATTTACTAAGGAAGAAAATCAGTTAGTTCACAACTTTAACGAATCCCTTTCTTTTGATCAGAAATTTTATAAGCAGGATATTCAGGGAAGTTTAGCACATGTTAAAATGCTTGGCAAACAGGGAATTATTACTACTGATGAAATGAATGATATTATTAAAGGGCTTGAAAGCATTAGAGTTGATCTTGACAACGGAACTCTTCAGTTTGATAACAGTGAGGATATTCACAGTTTTGTAGAAGCACATCTTATTGAAAGAATCGGTGATGCCGGCAAGAAACTTCACACAGGACGTAGCCGTAATGATCAGGTTGCTCTTGACATGAAACTTTACACAAGACATGAAGTTGAAGAAATTAATGATTTGTTAAAAACACTTCTTAATTCTTTATTGAAGGTTATGGAGGAAAACACAGAAACTTTTATGCCCGGCTTTACTCATTTACAGAAAGCACAGCCTATTACTTTGGCTCATCACTTTGGTGCTTATTTCGAAATGTTCAAGCGTGACCGTAGCAGATTAGATGATATACATAAGAGAATGAACCTTTGTCCTTTAGGTTCAGGTGCATTAGCCGGCACTACATATCCTTTAGACAGAGAATATACAGCAATGCTTCTTGGATTCGACGGACCTACTCTCAATAGTATGGACTCTGTATCTGACAGAGATTATTTAATTGAATTTTTAAGTGCTCTTTCTACTATTATGATGCACTTAAGCAGATTCTGTGAAGAAATTTGTATTTGGAATTCTAACGAATACCGTTTTGTTAATATTGATGATTCATACAGCACAGGTTCAAGCATTATGCCTCAGAAGAAAAATCCTGATATTGCAGAGTTAATCAGAGGAAAAACAGGACGTGTTTACGGTGCTCTTGCTTCTATCCTTACAACAATGAAAGGTATTCCTCTTGCTTATAACAAAGATATGCAGGAAGACAAAGAGTTATCTTTTGATGCAATTGATACAGTTAAAGGATGCATCGTTTTATTTACAGGTATGATTGATACAATGACATTTAACAAAGATATTATGGAAGCAAGTACAAAGAACGGCTTTACTAATGCTACTGATGCTGCTGATTACCTTGTAAATCACGGAGTACCATTTAGAGATGCTCACGGAATCGTTGGTCAGTTAGTTCTTTTCTGTGAAGAAAAAGGAATCGCCCTTGATGATATGACTTTAGATGAATATAAAGCTATCAGTCCTGTGTTTGAAGATGACATTTATGATGCTATAAGCTTAGAAACATGCGTTGATAAGCGTACAACAATTGGTGCTCCGGGACCTGATGCTATGAAGAAAGTTATTGAAATCTATAAAGAATATTTAGCTTAAAAGAATTTTTTTAAATTTCCTATTATATAAAAGGCCTTCACCAACTCATTCCGGTGAAGGCTTTTTGATATTTTTTTATAACTATTTAATTTACTAATCGTTACAATTACGGATTACAAATCTTACATGGTTCATATCCCTGATCAATTAAATCCTGTCTTTTTCCTTTATATACACCCTTATTAGAATTACTCATTTGCTTAACACTTCTACATGATGGAGTATGGAACTTATGAGTATTCATGTTTAGAATATACTCTGTTGTTGTGGATGAACTGCTATTTGTGTTCTTATTCGAATTACTATTCTTTGTGCCTTTATTTGAGGATGAAGCTGTTTGTCTGTTATTAGAGTTTGAATTATACTCTGTTTTTCCATTGCCGTCACTATCCCCTGTGGCATAATTAATTGTTACTCCCGGTTGAACATTGTAGCAGAATACATTAAAGCTTATTCCTTCTCCTTTGTCCTCGACAGAATATCCTTCCATTTTTACACCTTTTGCAACAAGATTATTTCCTTCAAAAACAGGTGTAACTCGATATATGACATGATTAGATGTTTCTTTTACATAGTCTGCAACCATATCTTCAAATGGAAGCATTCCTATAACGTTAAGGTATCTTGTTCCTGTTATAAGATTCTTTTCGTTGGCATTCTCACCTGTCAACTGATATCCTATAAGATGACATCTGTTATACAAATACTTTCCATCTACAAAATCATACTTAACAGTGTGCCATCCTGTAGGCTTAATCATTCCGATTTCACCACGCTTTTCTGTAGGCATAATGTCACGTCCTACACTTGCAACACATACTGTACATCTTCCAAGTTTGTCTAAGCTTCCGTATTTTTCAAAAGATTTAGCTGTTATTTCTTTGGAAGTAAATTCAGGTTCGTTGTTATTTAATTCCACATAAGCATTTCCGTTATAGGCGGGTATTTTTGTTGTCTTAATACTTTTTGTGTTTTTTGCATTATTTGTACTTTTACTTTTTTTAGATGAATTGCTACTTACCTTACTTTCTGCTTTAGCTGTAGTTTCACTTATTTTGCTTTCTTGCTGTGTAGTTTCTGATATATTCTGATTACTTACTGATGTCTGTTCATTGTTTTCAATGGTTGTTGTAACCTTTTCACTATCAGTGTTACCTGTATCATCGCAACCTGAAAGCATACTCATTGTTAATATTAACGCTATAAAAAGTGCGCTTATTCTTTTCTTCATGACTTACTCCATATTATATTAACTGATATATTTCCCTAATTATCTTTTCATGGGAATAGCCCTGAAACTCCAATGTTTCTACCAGATTGCATTTAATATCGTCCATATTAAAATATTTATCCGCAGGGTAAATTTTGTCCCATCTGTAGACAATTAGCTTATTTATTTCTTCTATTCTAACTTCCTGTCTTTCAACAAAACAAAAATCGTGTTCTGTGGCATTTTCCAAATTATTATCCACAATAATATTGTCTGCCTTTTCTTCAGAAAACTGTTTAAACGAATATTCATCCATATATAATTTTGCACCGTTAATATATTCTAAAATATTCTTTCTTACAATTCTATCCATGCTTTGTCTTCTGTTGTTAAACAGCATTCCATTATTTTGATCTAAACATATAATTACATTCATTATAAATACCTTTTACTGAACATTTTTAAGGTTAACATCCAACTGATTAAACGGAATAGAAATATTATTTTCGTCAAACTTGTATTTTACATTTTCATTTAAATAGAATTTAGCATTCCAATAGTCTTCTGTTTTTACCCACATTCTCATTTCTAAAACAATGCTGCTTTCTGCAAGTTCCTTAACTACCACAATCTCTTCATCCGGTTTAATACCATATCCTGACTGCTTCATTACATCTGCCATAATCTGCTTTGCTTTTTTTATGTCATCGTCATAACCGATGCCTATTTCAACATCTAATCTTCTCTCTTCCTGATGAGTAACATTAGTCAATACACTGTCTGCTAATTTACCGTTTGGAAGCTTAATACTTTTGTTATCAATAGACTGTAATGTTGTATAAATAATGTCAATCTTTGTAACATTACCCTCAACACCTTCTGCAATAATATAGTCACCTAACGCAAAAGGTTTAGTTATAAGTATAAGTATACCTCCTGCAAAGTTTGCAAGACTTCCCTGTAATGCCAAACCTATGGAAACTCCTGCTGTACCTAAAAGAGTGATAAATGAGGTTGTCTGAATACCAATCTGGCCACATATTGTAATAATAATCACAATATAACCAAATACCTTAATCATTGAATCTAAGAATTTAACAACTCCTTCATCGATATTGGATTTATTCATAATCTTCTTAAATAATTTTCTTACAAGAGAAAGAACAATCCTTCCAATAATAAATATTACTATTGCAAGAAACAAATCGAATCCAAAATCAATAGCTTTGTTAATTCCGTCATCTATTACTGTCGAAAGTCTGCTTACTTTCTTATCCAATTCTTCTACATTTTGTTCAATATTTTGTTGAACCTCCGTGGCTAAAATAAACATTCCTTTGCTCCTTATTATTTCTCTAATTACACTTTCAAAAAGTCTTATTCCTTCTATGCATGTAAAATTGCATAATAATCTTGATTAGAAAAACCGGTGAAATAAAATTATATATTTATAACACCGGTTCATCTTAAATATTGCACTATTTCAGATAAATACATTCTTACATAAATGTTTATCCATCTAAAATAAAATTATGTTTTATTTATAGTATTATCGTATTATTTAATAACTCTTACCTTAATAACACCTTCAACTGCCTGTAATTTTGATACAAGCTGTTCTGTTGCAGGATCATCACAATCGATAATGGCATATGCATAATCACCTTTAGACTTATCAACCATATCTGATACGTTAATTCCTTCAGCAGCAACTACTGATGTAAGCTGTCCAATCATATTTGGAATATTCTTATGACAAACTGTAATTCTTGTAGTCTTGTTGCAAACACCCAAATCACATTTTGGATAGTTAACTGAGTTAACAATATTACCATTTTCTACGAAATCCATAATTTCCTTAACCGCCATAACTGCACAGTTATCTTCTGATTCAGCAGTTGAAGCTCCAAGATGAGGTGTTGCAATAACGCCTTCAACTCCTGCCACATTTGGGTTAGGGAAATCTGTTACGTATTTCTTAACCTTTCCTGATGCTAAAGCTTCGCACATTGCCTCATCATCTACTAATAAATCTCTTGCAAAGTTAAGAACAACAACTCCGTCTTTCATCATTGCAATAGTTTCTTTATTAATCATCTTCTTAGTATCATCTACTAATGGTGTATGTACTGTAATGAAATCACATTCTTTAAAGATTTCTTCTCTTGTCTTTACAAGATGAACGTCTCTCTTAAGGCTTAATGCACCTTCGACTGAAATAAATGGATCATTTCCGTATACTTCCATTCCCATTGATTCAGCAGCGTTGGCTACTAATCTTCCGATAGCTCCAAGACCGATTACGCCAAGCTTTTTGCCTTTAATTTCATTTCCGGCAAAATTCTTTTTAGCCTTTTCCATATCTTTGCTGATATTTTCATTGTCCGTATTATTATCGACCCACTTGTTACCGCCAATAATATCTCTTGATGCAAGAAGCATGCCACAAAGCACTAATTCTTTTACTCCGTTAGCATTTGCACCTGGTGTGTTAAATACAACAACACCCTTATCTGCACATTTATCCAATGGGATATTGTTAACACCTGCTCCTGCTCTTGCAATTGCCAAAAGGCTTTCAGGTAAATCTAAGTCATGCATTGCTGCACTTCTTACTAATGCTACATCTGCATCAGCAAAATTATCTGTCATTTCGTAATTATTATTAAATAATCCTGTTCCAAGTTCAGAAATAGGATTTAAGCAATTAACTTTAGTCATCTCTATTCTCCTTCATATAAGTGGTTCTAATTAATTCAAACTAACTTATTTAACCACAAATATATTTATGCGTTTTCTTTTTCAAATTTTTCCATAAACTCTACTAATGCCTTAACACCTTCAATTGGCATAGCATTATAAATGCTGGCTCTCATACCACCAACTGTTCTATGACCTTTAAGGTTTTCAAGTCCTGCAGCCTTAGCTTCTGCAACAAACTTAGCATCTAATTCTTCGTTACCTGTTACAAAAGGTACATTCATAAGCGAACGGTCCTTAGGAACTACAGTACCCTTGAATAATTTGCTGTTATCAAGGAAATCATAAAGAATCTTAGCCTTTTCTTCGTTACGCTTCTTCATTGCATCAAGACCACCCATCTTTTTAATCCACTTAAATACCTTACCACAAATATAAATTCCGTAGCATGGAGGTGTATTGTAAAGTGAACCTGCGTCTGCCTGTGTCTTCCACTGAAGCATTGTAGGAACTGTGCTGTCAACTTCTTCAGGAATCAAATCTTCTCTAATAATTGCAATAACAACACCTGCTGGTCCAACATTCTTCTGAACACCACCATAAATCACACCGTATTTTGATACATCAACAGGTTCTGATAAGAAACATGAAGATACATCAGCTACTAATGTATGTCCCTTAGTATTAGGTAATTCATGATACTTTGTACCATAAATAGTATTGTTTTCACAAATGTATACATAATCTACATCATCATCAATATCTAAGTCACTACAATCAGGAATATATGTGAATGTCTTATCAGCTGATGAAGCTACTCTCTGTACCTCAAGATACTTTTCTGCTTCTGCAGCTGCTTTCTTAGCCCACTGTCCTGTTACAATATAAGCAGCCTTACCATTCTTCTTTAAGTTCATTGGTACTGCAGCGAACTGCTGTGAAGCACCACCCTGAAGGAATAATACTTTATAATTATCAGGAATATTCATTAAATCTCTAATATCCTGTTCTGCTTCATCAATAATCTGCTGGAACATTTTTGAACGATGGCTCATTTCCATTACGCTCATACCACATCCCTTGTAATCAAGCATTTCTTCTGCTGCTTCCTTTAATACTTCTTCCGGTAATACTGCCGGTCCTGCTGAGAAATTATATACTCTAGCCATTTGAAACCTCCCTTTTATGTCATAGGAAAATGCCTGCATAACAGGCATTTTCCGTATTTTTAGTAAATACTAATATATCTATATTAGCAGTCATATCCTTTTTCTGCAAGGTCTTCTTCTGAAAAAACTTCACTAATTGCTGTATTAGCAGGAACCATAGGGAATACCTTTTCATCCTGATCTATCTGACAATCAATAACACATGGTATATTGAGAGCTATAGCATCTTTTAATGCATTTTCAAATTCTTCAACTGTTGTTGCTCTGTAAGCCTTAGCTCCCATTCCTTCTGCAATCTTTACGAAATCAACGCTATCGTCAAGAACAGTATTTGAATATCTCTTGCCATAGAATAATGTCTGCCACTGTCTAACCATACCAAGAACGTGGTTATTAATAACAATCTGAATAATTGGAATATTGTAACGTGTTGCTGTTGCAATTTCATTCATGTTCATTCTGAAACATCCATCACCTGCAACGTTTACACATACTCTGTTTTTATTGCCCATCTTAGCACCAATACATGCGCCAACACCATAGCCCATTGTACCAAGTCCACCTGAAGTAATAAGCTGTCTAGGTTCTTTAAACTTATAGAACTGTGCAGCCCACATCTGATGCTGTCCAACATCTGTTGTAATGATAGCATCACCATTTGTAATGTTATATAAAGAATCAATAACAGCAGGTCCTGTAAGAACATCTTTGTTAAGAGCTAAAGGATATTTTTCCTTCATTTCTTTAATTTCCTGCATCCAATCTGCATGATTCTGTTTTGTAAGAGCACTATTAAGTCTAATAAGAACCTCTTTCATGTCTCCGATGATGCTTGCGTCAGCCTTAATATTCTTATTAATTTCTGATGGATCAACATCAATATGTACAATCTTTGCATTGTTAGCAAAAGCCTTAGCTTTACCGATTACACGGTCACTAAATCTTGCTCCAAGAACTAATAATAAATCACACATTGTAACACCATAGTTTGATGTTTTTGTTCCGTGCATACCGATCATTCCTGTATATCTTTCGCTGTTACCATCCATTGCACCTTTACCCATAAGTGAATCACAAACAGGTGCGTCAACTAATTCTGCAAGTTCTCTTACTTCCTTAGCTGCATCTGAAATAACTGCGCCACCACCAACTAAAATAAATGGTTTCTTTGATGACTTAATCATCTCTACTACTATATCAATGTCTTCTTTTTTAATTGTGTCAGAAATTCTTTCAACTTTAACAGGTTCCTGTTTTTCGTAGTTGTACTTAGCTGCTGTAACGTCTTTTGTTATATCAACAAGTACAGGTCCCGGTCTTCCTGTCTTGGCAATACGGAAAGCCTTTCTAAGTGTATCTGCAAGATTTTCAATATCTTTTACAATAAAATTATGTTTTGTAATTGGCATTGTTGCACCAACAATATCAATTTCCTGAAATGAATCTTTTCCAAGTCCTGACTTGGCAACATTAGCTGTAATAGCAACCAATGGAACTGAATCCATATATGCTGTTGCAATACCTGTAACCAAATTAGTTGCACCAGGTCCTGATGTTGCCATACAAACTCCAACTTTCCCTGTTGAACGGGCATATCCGTCAGCTGCATGAGCTGCCCCCTGTTCATGGGATACTAATATATGTGTAATTTCATCTGAGTGCTTATACATTTCATCATATATGTTAAGGATTGTTCCGCCCGGATAACCAAATACTGTATCAACACCCTGTTCTTTTAAACATTCTATTACTATTTGTGAACCGTTTAATTCCATAATCTTGTCCTCTCCCTTGTCTTATTTATCGATTGCAAGAATTGCTCCTCTGTTGCCTGATGTAACCATAGATGCATATCTTGCCAAATAACCTGTTGTAACCTTTGGTTCTCTTGGTGTCCAGTTCTTTCTTCTTTCTGCAAGAACTTCATCAGAAACATCAAGTTCAAGAGTCATTTCAGGAATATTAATTTTAATAATGTCTCCTTCTTCTACTAAAGCAATAGGTCCACCTACTGCAGCTTCAGGAGATACATGTCCGATAGAAGCTCCTCTTGAAGCACCAGAGAAACGTCCGTCAGTAATAAGAGCCACTGATGAACCAAGTCCCATACCTGCAATTGCTGATGTAGGATTTAACATTTCTCTCATTCCAGGGCCACCCTTAGGTCCTTCATATCTGATAACTACAACATCACCAGGTACAATCTTTCCTCCCTTTATTGCTACAATAGCATCTTCTTCGCATTCAAATACTCTTGCAGGTCCTTTATGAACCATCATTTCATCTACAACTGCTGAACGTTTTACAACGCTACCATCAGGTGCAAGATTTCCTTTTAATACTGCAAGACCACCTGTTTTACTATATGGGTTATCAAGAGGTCTGATAACCTGTGGATTCTTGTTTTCACAATCTTTAATATTTTCTCCAATTGTATTTCCTGTTACAGTAATACAATCTTCATGTAAAAGACCAAGTTCTCTTAATTCATTCATTACCGCATAAACACCGCCTGCTTCATTAAGGTCTTCCATATATGTAGGACCTGCTGGAGCCAAATGGCAAAGGTTAGGTGTTTTTTCACTGATTTCGTTAGCAAATGAAATATCAAAATCAAATCCAACTTCATGTGCAATAGCAGGTAAATGAAGCATACTGTTTGTTGAACAACCAAGTGCCATATCTACTGTTAATGCATTTAAAATAGCATCTTTTGTCATAATGTCACGAGGTCTGATATTCTTTCTATACAATTCCATTACTGCCATACCTGCATGCTTAGCAAGTTTTAATCTTTCTGAATATACAGCAGGGATTGTTCCGTTACCCTTAAGTCCCATACCCAATGCTTCTGTAAGACAGTTCATTGAGTTAGCTGTGTACATACCTGAACATGAACCACATGTTGGACAAGCCTTACATTCATATTCATTTAATTCTTCAAGAGACATCTTGCCGGCAGCATTGGCACCTACTGCTTCAAACATTGATGAAAGACTGGTCTTATGTCCTCCAACATGTCCTGCAAGCATTGGTCCTCCTGAAACAAATACTGTTGGCACATTTACTCTTGCTGCAGCCATTAATAATCCCGGTACATTCTTATCACAGTTAGGAATCATAACTAAAGCATCAAACTGGTGAGCCCTAGCCATACATTCTGTTGAATCTGCAATCAAATCTCTTGTTACAAGAGAATATTTCATTCCTTCATGTCCCATTGCAATACCGTCACATACGGCAATAGCCGGGAACATAATTGGCGTACCACCTGCCATGGCAACACCCATCTTTACTGCGTTAGCAATCTTATCAAGGTTCATATGTCCCGGAACGATTTCATTATATGAACATACAATACCAACTAATGGTCTTTCCATTTCTTCTTCTGTCATACCCAGAGCATTAAACAATGATCTGTGTGGAGCCTGCTGAAGTCCTTTTTTTACTGCATCACTCTTCATCTTATTTCCTCCTAAAATCGGTCTATCTATTATAGTCTTTAAAATCTAAAATCATATGAAGTGACTTTATTAAAGTCTGTTTACTATCTCGTCACCCATCTCTTTACAGCCAACAAGTGTCATTCCGTCTGACATAATATCAACTGTTCTGATATTGTCTTCTAACACTTTCTCAACTGCCTTTTCAACTGCATCTGCTTCCTTATCAAGATCAAATGAGTATCTCAGCATCATAGCTGCTGAAAGAATTGTTGCTATAGGGTTAGCCTTGTTCTGACCTGCAATATCAGGTGCAGCACCGTGGCTTGGTTCATAAAGTCCAAACTTATCTTCTCTAAGACTGGCTGATGATAACATTCCAATTGATCCTGTAATCATACTAGCTTCATCTGAAAGGATATCCCCAAACATATTCTCTGTTACAACAACATCAAACTGTGCCGGATCCTTAACTAACTGCATTGCACAGTTATCTACTAACATATGTGTTAATGTAACCTCAGGATAATCCTTTGCCACTTCATTTACAACCTTATCCCATAATCTTGAAGAGTCAAGCACGTTAGACTTGTCAACGCTTATTACATTCTTTCTTCTCTTCATTGCTATTTCAAAAGCTTTCTTTGCAATACGTCTAATTTCGTTCTCATTATATGTTAAAGTATCTGTTGCTGTAAGCACGCCGTCAACTTCTTCAGTCTTTCTTTCTCCGAAATAAAGACCACCTGTTAACTCTCTAACAATAATCATGTCAAAACCGGCATCTGCTACCTCTTCCTTCAATGGACAGGCACCCTTTAATTCTTTGTAAAGATATGCAGGTCTAAGGTTAGCAAAAAGATTAAGTCCTTTTCTTATGGCAAGTAATCCTGCCTCCGGTCTAAGGTTAGGTGGAAGTTCGTACCAACTGTCTTTTCCGACGACACCACCTACGGCACCAAGAAGGACTGCGTCACTTTTCTGTGCTGTGGCTAATGCTTCATCTGTAAGTGGAACTCCGTGCTTGTCAATTGACACCCCGCCCATATCCACTTCTGTGTAGTTGAAGACATGACCAAACTTAGTTCCAACAGCATCAAGAACCTTCTGTGCTTCTCTTACAATCTCTGGTCCAATTCCATCACCGGGAATTACTGCAACATTAAAATTCATCATGTATCCTCTTTTCTATCGTGATTAATAAGAAGTAGCTTCTGTATAATTAAGTACAAAAGTCTACGCTAATTCTTAAATTATATCGTAAATGATATATTTTATCAACCTACATATATAATATATTTCTTGATTAAATTTAACCTGGTTCATAATTTATAATAAACATTCTACTTTATTTTTTCTATTTTTCATACTTGTTTTCTTTCTTAAATAATGTTTCCGTAACAGTTTTGCTAAAAGAATAAACTAAAAGAAGGCAACAACCTTGCCTTTACAAGTTCACCATTGCCTTCTTTTTATAATATAATACTATATTATCTCTTGATTTTTCTTATTGAGAAGAATGCCATTCCAAGTGACATCATCAGCATAGCCATCAACATAGCCAAAACAGAAAAAAGGTGTTTACAGACCTTAAATCTCATAAACACCTTTACTTCAATCTTTAATATTATTGTATTTATATCATAGTAACTATTCAGCTTTTTCTACATCTACAATAGCTGATTTCTGCATTGGAATACGGCAGTTCTTGTTTCCACCAAATTCAACGATAACTGTATCATCTGTTACATCAATAACCATTCCGTAAAATCCACTTGTTGTTAAAATGCTATCGCCTACTGCAACTGCATCCATAACTTCTTTCTGTTTCTTTTCCTGTTTCTTCTGTGGCTTAATAGCAAGGAAATACATAAATCCAATAATTAATACTACATAAAGGACCATTATTCCCCAGCTTGCTGCCTGAGAACCTGCTGCTAAAATTGGCATTGTTCGTTCCTCCTATTTCTTGTCATTTTCTTTAAAGCCTTCTAATTTTTTAGCTTTATATTCGGCATAGTTTCCTGCCTCAATGGCATCTCTTATCTCCTCCATCATTGTATTATAAAAATACAAATTATGCAAGACGCATAAGCGCATGCCTAACATCTCCTTAGCTTTAAGAAGATGTCTGATATATGCTCTTGAGTGATACTTACATGCAGGACACTCACAACCTTCTTCTATTGGTCTTGAATCTGTTTCATACTTTGCATTAAACAAATTCAACTTACCGGCATTAGTATATACATGTCCATGACGTCCATTTCTTGATGGGTAAACACAGTCAAAGAAATCAACTCCTCTTTCTACGGCTTCAAGTATATTAGCCGGTGTACCTACTCCCATTAAATATATTGGCTTATCCTTTGGAAGATGCGGCTCAACCTTTTCAATAATTCTATACATCTCTTCATGGCTTTCACCTACAGCCAGACCACCTATGGCATATCCATCCAAATCCATATCAGCTATAGCCTTGGCCTGTTCAACACGAATATCATCATATATTCCACCCTGATTTATTCCAAATAAAAGCTGATTCTTATTTATTGTATCCTCCAGACCATTAAGTCTGTTCATTTCTTTTTTACATCTTTCAAGCCATCGTGTTGTTCTTGCAACAGAATTTTCAATGTACTGTCTCGATGCAACACTTGAAGGACATTCGTCAAAAGCCATGGCAATAGTTGAAGCCAGGTTAGACTGAATCTGCATACTTTCCTCAGGTCCCATAAAAATCTTTCTTCCATCTACATGAGAGTTAAAGTATACTCCTTCTTCCTTTATTTTTCTAAGCCCTGCAAGAGAAAAGACCTGAAAACCACCTGAATCCGTAAGAATAGGTCTGTCCCAATTCATAAATTTATGAAGACCGCCTAACTTCTTAACAACCTTATCACCCGGTCTAACATGAAGGTGATATGTATTAGATAATTCTACCTGTGTCTTAATTGTCTTTAAGTCTTCTGCAGCTACTGCACCTTTAATTGCGGCCGCTGTTCCTACATTCATAAAAACCGGTGTCTGTATCTTGCCATGAACTGTTGTAAATTCGCCTCTTTTTGCGTTTCCATCTTTTGCTAAAACCTTAAACATAAAACACCTCATTGATTTCATTATTTTTAACGCATTGTATTATTATATTATTTTATTAGTATTAACGCAAGCAGATATTTTAAATTTGCTATTATCCCTATTCCTTGTTATAATCGTGAAAGGCAAAAATTTTTACGGATTTTATTTACGGAGGTTAAAATGGCTGGTTCAACATATGGTAACATTTTTAAAATAACAACTTGGGGAGAATCTCATGGAAAGGCTGTTGGCGTTGTAGTTGACGGTTGCCCTGCAGGAGTTCCTCTTTGTGAAGAAGACATTCAGTTTTTCCTTGACAGAAGAAAGCCGGGACAGTCTGCATACACTACACAGCGTAACGAAGATGACAAGGTCGAGATTTTGTCTGGTATTTTTGAAGGAAAAACTACCGGCACTCCTATTTCTTTGGTTGTACACAATAAAGATCATCATTCTGCTGATTACTCACAGATTGCAGAATGCTACAGACCGGGACACGCTGATTACACTTTTGATGAAAAATATGGTTTCAGAGATTATCGCGGTGGCGGACGTTCATCAGGTCGCGAAACTATAGGAAGAGTTGCCGCAGGCGCCATTGCTTCTAAGATTTTAGAATCACTTAATATTTCCATTATGACTTATTCTAAATCTATCGGTAACGTATCTATAAATTACAATAATTTTAATAAAGACGAAATTCAGAAGAATCCTATGTATATGCCTGATAGCAACGCTGCTAAACTTGCAGGTGATATGCTTAAAGAGAAAATGGCTGAAATGGATTCCGTTGGTGGTATTATTGAATGTGTTGTAGCCGGAATGCCAACAGGTGTAGGTGAACCTGTTTTTGATAAGTTAGATGCTAACCTTGCAAAAGCAATTATGTCCATCGGTGCTGTTAAAGGTATTGAGATTGGTGATGGTTTTGCAGTTGCCACATCTACAGGTTCTAAAGATAATGATGGTTTTAAAGTTGAAAATGGTCATATTTCAAAAACATCAAACCATGCCGGAGGGATTCTTGGTGGCATAAGTGACGGCTCACCTATTGTTCTTAGAGCCGCAATCAAGCCTACTCCTTCTATTGCAATGACACAGCAGACAGTAAATAAATCTATGGAAAATATTGATATTAACATAAAAGGTCGTCACGATCCTATTATTGTTCCTAGAGCTGTAGTTGTTGTCGAATCAATGGTTGCCGTTACTATTGTTGATTTACTATTCCAGTCAATGACTTCCAGAATGGACAATATTATAAAATTCTTTAAATAATAAATTTATATAATCTTCCAAGCATGTTTAAATATACTGTTTGGAAGATTTTTATTTTCTATTTTTTTGCTTTGCTCTATTTCTGCACTATTTTGAATTAAGCATTTTTTCAAAAATAACACCTACAATGCACCACAGCGGTGCATAATCAATTCTAATCACACCGTTTATGTTGTACTTTTTATCGCTATAATCCCACGGACAATTATTTGTTTTCTTAAGAATACTTCCTGTAATTAATTCTACCATAAAAATTCCTATTGAATAAACTATCCCCCTGATTATTGTAGGCATTTTCATTTTCTTTAACTTAAGGCTTATTGGCTTTATAACTGATGCCAAGCCATATATGGGGAACATAATTATTGACGTATAACCAATGAATTTATTATTTTTGCTTTTTATTCCATGAAAGGCTGTCCATATAATTTCAATACACCAACCTAAAATACCACATTTTACAAAATCACTTTTCATAACTCCCCCTGTAAATCTAATCCATTACATTATTTCCAAAAATTGGGGAATTATACAGGAAACATATTCCATAAAAAACAAAATCCTTACAGCTCGCAAGACCAATCAGTCCTTTTACTGTAAGGATTTTACAACACTATTGATTCTACTTTCTAATCAACAGTCATATTAATATTTTGTTTCTTTATGCATATAAAGGATATTTGTCTGTTAACGCCTTTACTTTTGCCTTTACTGCTTCATTGTTTCCTTCCGGATCAGCAGCGATTAATGCCATGCATTCTGCTATTACATCCATATCTGCTTCATTAAGTCCTCTTGTTGTAACTGCAGGTGTACCAATTCTTACACCACTTGTAATTCCCGGTTTCTGTGGGTCATTAGGAATTGCGTTCTTGTTACATGTAATGTTTGCTTTATCAAGAGCAATTTCAAATTCCTTACCTGTAATGTTTTTGCTTCTTAAGTCTACTAACATTAAGTGGTTGTCTGTACCGCCTGATACAAGGTCAAAACCTCTGTCTGTAAGACCTTTTGCAAGTGCCTGTGCATTTGCCACAATGTTCTTGCCATACTCCTGGAATTCAGGTGATAAAGCTTCTTTGAAACAAACAGCCTTAGATGCGATAACGTGCATTAATGGTCCACCCTGGATTCCTGGGAAAACTGCCTTATTAAGCTTATGTTCCAAAGCAAATTCTTCACTTGAAAGAATAAGTCCACCTCTTGGTCCTCTTAATGTCTTATGAGTTGTAGTTGTTGTTACATGCGCATATGGAATTGGGCTCATATGCTGTCCTGTAGCCACAAGACCTGCAATATGTGCCATATCTACCATAAGGTAAGCACCTACTTCATCAGCGATTTCTCTGAATTTCTTAAAATCAATCTTTCTTGGGTAAGCACTTGCACCAGCTACGATAAGTTTAGGCTTGTTAGCTTTTGCAACTTCCAACACCTGATCATAATCTATATAACCGTCTTCATTTACTCCATAAGAAACGATATTAAAATATGTACCTGAAATATTAACTTTTGAACCATGTGTTAAATGTCCACCTGCATCAAGGCTCATTCCCATAACTGTATCTCCCGGTTTAACCAAAGCGAAAAATACTGCTAAGTTAGCCTGTGCACCTGAATGTGGCTGTACATTAGCATATGTGCATCCAAATAATTTCTTTGCTCTTTCTCTTGCAAGTTCTTCTACAACGTCAACATATTCACATCCGCCGTAGTATCTCTTTCCCGGATAACCTTCTGCATATTTATTTGTTAAATGACTTCCCATAGCTGCCATTACTGCTTTGCTTACTATATTTTCAGATGCAATAAGCTCCAAATGGCTCTGCTGTCTGTCCATTTCGTCCTGCATAGCTTCTGCTATTTCAATATCTGCATTCTTAATTTCGTCAAATGAAAACATTTTGTACCTCCTGTATATTGTCAAACATTTATCAAACATAAGTTTACCACAATTATTTCTATTAAGAAAGTCAAAAAACAAGCTTTTTACTTATATTTATTCATTTATTTCTTTCAAAATCAAATTTTTATAAAATATTTTCTTTTCCCTCTCTTGATTTTTCAAACATATATGATATTTTAAACTAGTAATTAATAGTTGCTATGCACAGCACTATTATTATTTTTTATAAGCAATCTTATTAAATAGCTTTAAAGCCAAATACTAAGGAGAATTTTATTATGAACATTCCAAAAGTTGCAATTTTTGATATGGATGGATTGATTTTTAATACTGAGCGTCAGTTTTTCAAGTTTGAAAGCATGGTTCATAAGAAATATGGCTATCCTTCAAGAATTGAAGATTTTACCCAAACATTAGGACTCTCATTTGCTTCTGTTAAAGAAGTTCACAAGAAAATCTTTGGCGAAGATTTTTCTACCGAACAGATATTTAAGGAAACTCGTGAATTAGTTGCAAAGGATGTTGAAGAAAACGGTTTGGAAATTATGAAAGGCATTCCCGAATTATTGGAGTTTTTTAAGGGAAACGGAACAATTTGTTGTGTTGCCTCTTCAACAGTAACTCCTATGGTTGAAAAATATTTAAATATAGCCGGTATTCGTGATTATTTTAAACATATTATTGGCGGAGACCAGGTAAAAATTTCAAAACCTAATCCGGAAATTTTCTTAAAAGCCCTTGGGAAGACACCTTTTAACAAAGATGAAGCTGTTATTTTTGAGGATTCAGAAAACGGAATCCGAGCCGCACACGCAGCCGGCATTCCTGTTATCTGCATTCCTGATTTAAAATATCCAAATGATTCTTTAAAGGATATTCCTATTCATATTGTGGATAGCGCTTTAGATGTAATTAATTTGTATAGCGAATAATACTTTAAATCTAATCCTTTTATAATAAATAGCTCTTTAGGTTTAATTCATTTTGTACATATAATAGTGCTTTAAACCTAACGTTTTATGAAATAATTTTTAAACCTCCTGCATATTTTGTTATATGATTTTTATAGCAACTAATGTGGGAGGTTTTTATGTATCATATTATAGAATTAGAAAACGGCCAACCAATGATTTTCGAGCAGTCAGCACGGCAAATCAAATCTTACCTGATAGCCAACGGTCGTGTTTTTTCAAAGGGCTATGTTTTTAAAGATTTCAAAAAAGACTTTAATGTTTATTCAGTCAATTCTCCACTTGTTTCCTACTACTCTGTAGATAATTCATTCGTCCTTACCCAAGTAACACAAAATAGTTTTCAAGAAGTTCTTTGCCTTAAAACATCTTGTGCAACACTTGTTTTTAACAATAAATTATATGTTTTTTATTTGGATAATTCACTTATGGGAGTTTGTTCAGACAATCTTACCGAGAAACATTGTATTGTCGAAAACATATCCGGCTCAAATCATATCTCTGCTTTTGTACATAATAATTGCATTTTTGTTACAACTGACAATGCACTTTATGAAATCGACTTGAATTTTAATGTGGTTTGTAAACAGGAAATTAATCTTTCTCTGAATAATCTGCCTAACAACAACACTACTAACAATTATAAAGCTTATAACGCCTCATCTACTTCAAATTCATACAAAGAACTTGTATACAACTACAATATCTTAAAAAGAGATATTGAGAAATTAAACAACAAATACAATGAGCTTTCAAACTACGTTGGCAGTATGCAAGAGCAAATAAGACGACTAAGATTAAACTAGCATCACAAAAGGCTGCCCAACTGAGCAGCCTTTTATCTTTGTATTAAGCTATGTGAATCCTTGCCAACCATTATATATTCCTATAATCGTTTCTATTTCTTCACATCTCTCATTATTTATTTTTCTTCTTCAACATCAATTGTTTCAATTGATAATTCTTCTAACTGTTTTTCATCTACAGCTGTTGGTGCTTCTGTCATTAAGCATGATGCATCTTTAACCTTAGGGAATGCAATTACTTCACGAATGTTGTCTTCACCTGTCATATGCATTACAAGTCTGTCAAGTCCGTATGCAAGTCCTGCGTGTGGTGGAACACCATACTTAAATGCATCTAATAAGAATCCAAACTGTTCGTGAGCTGCTTCTGTTGTAAAACCTAATGCTTTAAGCATTCTTTCCTGAACGTCTGCCTGATGGATTCTAACACTGCCGCCACCGATTTCTGAACCATTAAGTACGATATCGTAAGCCTTTGCCCTAACTCTGCCCGGATCAGATTCAATATAATCCAAGTCTTCATCCATAGGCATTGTAAATGGATGATGCATTGCAAGGAATCTGTTCTGTTCATCTGACCATTCAAACTGTGGGAATTCTACTACCCATAAGAAGTTAAATTTGCTCTTATCAATTAAATCTAACTGTTCAGCTAATTCTAATCTAAGTGCACCAAGAACGTTCCAAACAATCTTGTTTTTGTCAGCAGCAAATACTAATAAATCGCCTGGCTGACCATCCATAGCCTTAATAAGGTTATCCATTTCCTCATCTGTCATAAACTTAGCAAATGATGACTTAATTGTTCCATCTTCATGCATTGCAATATATGCAAGACCTTTTGCTCCGTTGCCCTTTGCTGAATCAACTAACTTATCAATCTTCTTTCTTGGCATTGCGCCCTGTCCCTTAACATTAAGACCTCTTACAGAACCGCCGTTTTCGATTGCTCCTGTAAATACACCAAAGCCACAACCTTTAACAACGTCTGTTACGTCAATAAGTTCCATTCCAAAACGTGTATCAGGCTTATCTGAACCATATCTGTTCATAGCTTCAATCCATGTCATTCTCTGAATTGGTAACTGAACATCAACATCAAGAATTTCTTTAAATAATGCCTTTAATAATCTTTCATTAACATCGATTACATCATCAACATCTACAAAAGAAAGTTCCATATCAACCTGTGTAAATTCAGGCTGTCTGTCAGCTCTTAAATCTTCATCTCTGTAACATTTTGCAATCTGAATATATCTGTCAAAACCTGAGCACATAAGCAACTGCTTATATAACTGTGGAGACTGTGGTAATGCATAGAAGCATCCCGGATGTACTCTACTAGGTACTAAATAATCTCTCGCACCTTCAGGTGTACTCTTACATAATGTTGGAGTTTCAATTTCAATAAATCCTTCATTTGACATAAACTTTCTAATAAAAGTTGTAATATCACTTCTCATCTTAAGATTTCTCTGAAGATGAGGCTTTCTTAAATCAAGGTATCTATATTTTAATCTTAACTCTTCTCTAGTATTAGCATCTTCTTCAACAGGGAATGGAGGTGTTTCAGCTTCTGATAAAATTCTAAGTGTGTTTACAGTTACTTCAATATCACCTGTTGCCATATTTTCATTAACTGCACCACTACGCTGTCTAACAACACCTTCTGCTGCAATAACAAATTCGCTTCTAAGATTTTTAGCTTTTTCAAAAACTTCACCATTGTTTTCATCAAAAACTAACTGTAAAAGACCTGAACGATCTCTTAAATCTATAAAAATCAAGCTTCCTAAATTTCTTCTTTTCTGGACCCATCCCATTACAGTTACAGTTTCACCAATATTCTTATTAGATACTTCTGTACATCTGTGACTTCTATGAAGTCCCTGCATTGACTCTGCCATAATTCTTCCTCCTAATTCATCCACTGTGAAATAAAATATATTATTTTAATGGGTTCTTATAGAATTCTTTGAATTCTTCATAACCCTGCTCTTTTAACTGTTCTTTCTGGAACTTTTTATTCTTATTCATTCTTGTTACAAGAACCTGAGTACCATTCTTTCTTTCTTCCTGAGCCTGTGCAATAACATCACAAAGTGCATCTTCCTTAACACCTTTTTCAATAAGATAAGCAACCTTATTGTATTCTTCAGGAATCTTAAAGCCCTGTTCCATTAATAATAAAACAATACGTTCAAAACCAATTGAAAAACCACAGGCAGGAACATCATGTCCAATGAATTTTCCAACCATCTTATTGTATCTTCCGCCGCCACCGCAGCTTCCACCAAATTCAGGAATTGCAATTTCAAAAATTGTTCCTGTATAATATGACATACCTCTAACTAAAGTAGGATCAAATATAATTTCAAAATCAGATGACTTAGTAGCCTTAACGCTTTCAATAATCTCGTTCATCCACTGCTTAACATCATCTTCCATATAATCACCAAGCTTTTCAGCCAAATAATCAATAGGATTAGCCTGCTGTTCAATTTCTTTAAATAAAGAAACGTACTTATTTACTGATTCTTCAGAAAATTCATATTTAATAAGTTCTTCCTTAACTCCTTCAAGACCAATCTTGTCCATCTTGTCAAGAATAATAAATACGCTGTCATAGCTTTCTTCAGGGAAACCACTGTAAGCAGCCATAGCCTTTAATATTCTTCTCTCGTTAATTCTAATCTGGAAATTCTTAAATCCAAGCTTTCCAAGTGTTGTTGTAGTTGCAAGAATCAATTCGATTTCTGCCAGGTTACTTGGGTCTCCAAGAATATCAATATCACACTGCATAAACTGACGGTAACGACCTCTCTGTGGTCTGTCAGCTCTCCAAACACTCCCCATCTGTAAAGCCTTAAAAGGTGATGGCAAGTTATTGGCATTATTTGAATAATATCTTACAAGAGGAACTGTTAAGTCATATCTTAACCCGTTGTCAACAACATCCATATCTGTCTGTGCTGTTTCAAGATTAAGCTTCTCGCCTCTTTTTAAAATCTTAAAAATTAACTTTTCGTTTTCTCCACCCTGCTTATTAGTAAGGTTAGAAATATTTTCTACACAAGGGGTTTCAATCTGTGTAAAACCGAAAGCCTTATATGTATCTTTAATTACGTTCTGCACATAATTTCTTATTTTCATCTCTTCAGGAAGAATATCCTTCATTCCTGTAACAGGTTTCTTGCTTAATGCCATTTTCTATGTCTCCTTATTATTTTTCTCACAACCATAAATTTTACTATTGTTTTTTATTTTTAACAACCCATAGATTGAAAGTATTTTCTTTTTCTTTCAATCATTTCGTCAATTCTTTCAATATATTGGTCTACATTCTTTACAGTATCTATTCTTTTGCCCTCTTTTCTATCCGGTGACAAAAGCTTAGTAACCGCTCCTGCTCCAACGGCCCATACATCCTGAAAGTCACCCATCATAAGAATATTGTAAAGGCCTTCGCAACCTTCAATAGAATATCCTACATTTTCCTGATTACCTGCCATATTCTTCTGTCTATATAGATAATAAGGTTTCATATTCATCTCTTCTGAATACTTTTCTGTAACTTTCATAAGTTCAGAACTATTTTCCATATGCATGTCAGAATATTTATCTTTCATAATATTTAGACGTGCTGCTCTCTTTAACGCAAGAGAATGTACGGTTATTCCTTCCGGACTAAGTTTCTTTGCCTCTTCCATAGAATATCTTACCATTTTCTCATCTTCTTGTGGAAGTCCAAGAATAAAGTCCATATTTATATTATTAAAGCCACACTGTCTTGCAAGCTTAAACGCTTCCTTAACCTGTTCTACAGTATGTCGTCTTCCAATAATATCTAAAGTTTCCTGATTCATCGTCTGGGGATTAATTGAAATTCTTGAAACATTATGTTTCTTTAATGTTTTAAGCTTTTCTTCAGTAATACTGTCAGGTCGTCCCGCTTCAACAGTAAACTCTCTTACTGTGCTAAAATCAAAATTCTCCTTAAGACTTGTAATCAACCTATCCATCTGATCAGGTTCCAATGTTGTAGGAGTTCCTCCTCCAATATATACCGTGTTAAGTTCACGACCTTTTAATTGCTCACCTAAGAATTTAATCTCTTTTATGACGCTGTCTACATAACTGTCAACCTTATCCTTGTACATTGATATAGGATAAGATGTAAACGAACAATAAAGGCATGTAGTTGGGCAAAAAGGAATTCCAACATAAAGACTGTATCCTTCTTTATAATTAATATCTGATAATATTCTGCTTTCTCTTCTTGAAATGTCAATTGCAAGGTTAAGCTTTTCATCTGAAATTAAATAAGTTTCCTTCATTGTCTTTCGGACCTGCTCTTCTCTCATTCCCTGTTCAAACAACATTCCCGGAATTTTGGCAGGTCGTATTCCCGTTAGATTGCCCCAAGGCAATTCCTTTCCTGTATCCTTTGACATAACACTGTACAAAAGCTTTTTTAAAACATTCTTTAACTCTGTTCTATGAGTTTTAGATAAATCGCAGTAGTTAACAATACCACTGCAGTCTATTTCATAATGTTCTTCAAAAAGCTTTTTTTCATTGTCTGACAATATTATATTTATTCTATTTTCTTCATAAACAACTTTTAAAATTCTATAGTAATCCTGAACCTGACTGTTAATCTTAAATGGATGTCCCATATAAAAAGCCTGAACCATGGATTGTACATCATATTGAAATTCTTCCGGTACTATCTGAATATCAATCATTAATAATATACCTTCTCTGTTCCTATTGTTGTGCTGTCATTATGTCCCGGTAAAACTGCTGTTTCATCAGGAAGTTTCTTTAATAATTTTTCTCTAATTGATTTCATTATTTCAGATTCGCTTCCACCCGGAAAATCTGTTCTTCCTCTACTTCCGTGGAATAATGTATCACCGCTAAATAAGATTTCATTGTCTTCCAAATAATAACATCCGCTGCCTGGTGTATGTCCCGGTGTTGCAATGAATGTCATATTAATTCCTGCCAATGTAATCTTCTGTCCATCTTTAAGGAACTCATCTGCTTCAATTGTCATTGGTGAATCAAAATATGAAGAAAGATTCATTTTTTTATCTCCAATTAACTCTTTTTCAGCTTCTGATACATAAACCTTAATTCCGTATCTTTCCTTTAAAGCATTTACGGCACCAATGTGGTCATAATGACCGTGTGTTAAAATAATTGCTACAGGTTTCATTTCCATTTTTGAAATATTTACGGAAATTTTAAGTTCATTTTCACCCGGATCAACTATAAATCCTTCGCCTGTTTCTTTATTTTTACATAAATAACAATTAGTGTAGCACTCGCTAACTAAAAGATTTCTAATTTCAATCTTTCCCATATATTCTCCATTTCAATTTTATTTCTGTACATATCTGTTAATGTTTTGATCTTTTATTTAAAATTGTCAGCCTGTTGTTCTTTCAATATCAATAATGCTGTCAATCTGTCTTATTCTTGAAATAAGACTGTTAAGCTCCTCAGTTCCCTGAATTGCAAATGACATAGATATTGTGGCTATTTCAGACTTACTTGTTCTACTGTTAATACTGTTAACATCAATGTTTTTCTCTGTAAATATTTTAGAAAGGTCTGTTAAAATACCTACTCTGTTGTGAGCATATATAACAATCTCTGTCATATATTTGCCGTCCTGCTTTCCTTCATCAGCAGCCCAGCTTGCCTCAATAAGTCTTCCTCTTTCAAAATCAGGAAGATTAATTATATTAATACAGTCTGTTCTATGAATTGACACACCACGTCCTCTTGTAACAAAACCAATAATTTCGTCACCGGGAACAGGGCTACAGCATTTAGAAAATCTAACTGCCACATCATCCATACCTTCGACAATAATTCCACTCTTTGATGTATGTGTCTTATTTTCAGCCTTTTCGCCTATTGTTGAATTAAGAACATCCTGATCTGTTATTTCTTTTCTATGTGTCTTGTTGTATTCCTCAACAAGCTTATTTACAATCTGTCCTTCTTTAAGTCCACCGTGACCTACGGATGCAACTAAAGAGTTCCAATCCTTATAGCTATATTTAAGTCTTACTTTTTCCATATATTCAGGTTTTAAAATATCCTGCAATACAATGCCTTTAGACTTACAATATTTATCTATAAGTTCCTTACCTTTAATAATATTTTCTTCTTTATTCTGTAACTTAAACCATTGATTAATCTTGTTCTTTGCCTGTGTACTTTTAACAATCTTAAGCCAGTCCATACTTGGTCCGTTAGAATTGTTAGATGTTACAACTTCTACCTGATCACCGTTCTGAATCTTATAATCAATATTTACCATCTTTCCGTTTACTCTGGCACCAACCATCTTGTTACCTACTGCACTATGAATACTGTAAGCAAAATCAATTGGTGTTGAACCATTAGGTAGACTCTTAAGGTCTCCATTAGGTGTGAAGCAATATACATTCTCAGAGAACATATTAAGGTCATCTTTGAGAAGGTTAAGAAACTCGTGATTATCAGACAAGTCTCTCTGCCATTCAAGAATCTGTCTTAACCAACTAATCTTCTGTTCCTCATTGTCACCTTCACCTGTTATGTTTTCTTTGTATTTCCAATGTGCAGCGATACCATATTCTGCTGTTTTGTGCATTTCCATTGTACGAATCTGGATTTCAAAGGGCTGACCGTTAGGTCCGATTAATGTTGTATGAAGTGACTGGTACATATTCTGCTTAGGCATCGCAATATAATCCTTAAATCTTCCCGGTACAGGAGTATATTTCTCGTGGATAACGCCCAATGCACCATAACATTCCATTACTGTGTCAACAATAATACGAATGGCAAAAACATCATAAATCTGGTCTAATGTTTTGTGCTGGTTAACCATCTTCTTATAAATACTGAAATAATGTTTTACACGTCCATCTATTGTAGCTTTAATTCCTGCCTTCTCAATATATCCGGCAACTTCAGCTATAAGCTGGCTCATAAATTCTTCTCTATGTTCAAGTCTTAAATGAACACCATCTACCAAATCTTTATATTTCTCAGGTTCTAAATATCTAAGGGCCAAATCGTCTAACTCTATCTTAATCTTAGAAATACCAAGACGGTCTGCAATTGGAGCATAAATCTCCATTGTTTCCTTTGACTTTTCTTTCTGCTTCTCAGGTGTCATATACTGCAAAGTTCTCATATTATGAAGTCTGTCGGCAAGTTTTATAAGAATTACACGAATATCCTTTGCCATGGCAAGAAACATCTTTCTAAGATTTTCTGCCTGCTTTTCTACTTTGTCAGCATCATAGTCTAATTTTGTAAGTTTTGTAACACCATCAACTAAGTCTGTTACTTCCTCTCCAAACTTGCTAATCATCTGCTCCCTTGTAACTTTTGTATCTTCCATTACATCGTGAAGCAATCCTGCCATAATTGATTCTTTATCCAATTCAAGATCAGCAAGAATCAGTGCAGTGTGAATAGGGTGAATTATATAAGGCTCACCTGATTTACGTTTCTGGTCACCGTGAGATTTCTTTGCGAAATTGTAAGCTTTGTCAATTGCACTCAAATCACCTGCTGAAGGATGATATCTTTTAATCTTGTCTATAAGTCTGCTATACAATTCCTCCGGTGTAGCATGTTCTTCTTCTTTCGGTATAACACCATGATTTTCAATTTTTACGTTAATGTTATTTTTTTCGCCCATAGAGTATCTCCATCAAAAAATTATTTGCCTTCGTAAACTACAACTGACTCTACATTATATCCTTCAAGAGCCTTTCTTCCGTTAAGTCCTGCCAATTCAGTTAAGAATAAACATGAAACAACTTCTCCTCCTAAACGCTCAATTAAGTTAATTGCTGCCTTAACTGTTCCACCTGTAGCTATTAAATCATCTACTATAACTACTTTCTGTCCTTCTTTAATGGCATCAGTATGAATTTCTATTTCAGCACTTCCATATTCCAAATCATATGATTCTGAAATTGTTTTCCATGGAAGCTTTCCTTTCTTTCTAATTGGAACAAATGCCTTTTTCATGTCAAATGCAATAGGTGTACCAAACATAAATCCTCTTGCTTCAAGACCAACTATAACATCAAAATCTTTGTCCTTAATCTTATCTTCCATACTATTAATGGCTAACTGTAATCCTTCAGGATCCTGTGTTACTGTTGTAATGTCTCTGAAAATAATTCCCTGTTCCGGAAAATCAGGAATGCTTCTAATGTACTTTTCTACTGTGCTCATTTTTTCCTCCTAATGTATATGGCTTCTTTAATTATTATATGTTTTAAAAAAAGTATGTTTTATACACACTTTAGGTATACAAAAGTATTTTACCCTTATTAGCAAAATCTATCAATAACTATTTGCAAATCTATATTTCCTCTAAACTCATTTATTGTAGGATAAAAGGTTGCCATAAAAGTAATTGAATTATTTTGACCAAGTAAAGCCTTATTAATTTCTTCCTGACCGTACTTATCTTTTATAAATCCCATAAATTCCTGAGTTCTGTCAAACATTATAGCCGTAATTCTGTAATTTGAACTGTTTTCCACTGTCATTTTCAGCACATTTCCGGCTTTTCCCAATATTTGAAGTTTTTTAATTTTTAAGTTTTTGTCTGCAAAAATAGGCTTCTCGTTTCCTTTTCCAAAAGGTGCAAGTGTTTTTAATTCTTCAACAAGATTCATTGAAATATACTCAATTGGAAGCTGCATATCTATCCAGACTTTAAGGCATAAATCATCTTCCGTCAAAGTACTGTTCTCGTTTAATCTTTTTCTGAGAAGTTCTATGTTTTCCTTTGGAAGAGATACACCTGCCGCCATCTTGTGACCACCGAATTTCAGAAACAAATCTTTAACCTTGCAAAGCTCCTCATACATATCATATTCTTCAATAGATCTTCCTGAGCCTTTCACGCAATCTTTGGCATCCGTCAGAACTATTACCGGCTTATTACACCTTTCTCTAACTCTTCCTGCAATAATTCCGGCTATACTTTCGTGACAATCTTTTAAATATATTACCAAAACATTATCATCATAGTCTTTTGCTATTTCAATTGCTTTTTTTGTTCCTTCTTCAGTCATAGCTTTTCTTTCGTCATTTAATTCTTTTAATGACGTGGCAAGAATATCAGCTTTTTCCCTATTCGTTTCACTTAAAAGTTCCATGGCTTTCTTAGCTGTATCAAGTCGTCCACTGGCATTTATGCACGGTCCCAAAACAAACCCTATATGGTATGAGTCAATGTTGTTCTTGTCTATTTTGCAGGCATCTATTAATGCATTTAAGCCGACATCTTTGCAGTTCTTTATCATTTTAAGCCCATATTGAACAACCATTCTGTTTTCGCCCTGAAGCTCAACTACGTCACATATAGTTGCCAAAGCAGCATATGGAAGTAACCGGTAAACGTCTCTTTTTGATATGCCATAGGACTCTGTCAGTGCTGAAATTAGTTGAAGGGCAACCATTGCCCCACACAATTCCTTAAAAGGGTATCCACAATCTTTCTGTTTGTGATTAATTACTGCATCAGCTTTTGGAATAATATATTCTCGCCCCTGTTCTGTTTCCGTATATGGAACTTCGTGATGGTCTGTTACAATTATTGTCATTCCAAGGCTTTTAGCATATTCAACCTGATTATATGCGGCAATTCCGTTGTCACAGGTCAAAATTGTATCTATTCCCTGGTCGAAAGCTTTTTTTATAAGATTCTCGTTAATACCATAGCCATCTTCTATTCTGTGAGGTACAACAACATCAACTACTGCTCCAAGCTTTTTAAGTGATCTATACAAAATATACCCTGAGCAGACACCATCCACATCATAATCACAAATAACTCTTATTCTGTTTCCGGCAGCAATTTTGATTTTTAAAATATCAACTGCTTTATCCATATCTTTAAACATCCATGGTGAACTTAGTCTTTCAATGTCGGGAGAAAGATATTTTTTAATATTTTCATCACCTATAACATTCCTGTTTCTAAGTAATCTTGCCAGAATGGGACTAATGTTAAATTTTCTGCTTATTTCATTGAAATCTGCTTTTTTAGTTTGCAGATACCATCTTTCTTTCATAGTTTCTCCATAAGATTAAGAAACGGTATCACCAATGGCAATACCGCTTCCTAAAATCTAACAATTATTATTTATCAGATTTCTTTCCTTTTAAAACATACCATAATGAACCTGTAATGAATACAGATGAGAATGCACCGGCAATCATACCTGTCATAAGTGGTAATGTAAATTCTCTAATTGATGAAACACCCATGATGAAAATCATAAATACCATTACGAATGTTGTTAAAGTTGTATAGATACTTCTTGTAAGTGTCTGTGTAATACTTCTGTCAACTATTTCAATCATCTTGTCATCACGCTTCATAACTGCCTTGTTTTCTCTAATTCTGTCAAAGATTACGATTGTAGCATTAATTGAGTAACCTACGATTGTAAGCATACATGCAATAAATGTTGTACCAACTGTAACTCTTGATAATGCATAGAATCCGATAACTATAAGTACGTCGTGGATTAATGCCATAACGGCTGCAAGAGCGAAATGGATGTTCTTAAATCTAATCCAAATGTAGAATAACATACAGATTGTGGCAAGAACTGTTGCGACTACTGCATCACTTCTCATTTCCTTACTTACTGTATCTGAAATTTTAGTATTAGTAAAGTTCTGTTTGTCATCTACTGCCTTGTAATCTTTTACAAGCATATCTTTCATTTCTTCAAATTCATTGTCTTTGAAGTTTCTAGTCTTAATTGTGAAAAGTCCGTCTTTGTTAGTATCTTTCTGTGCCTGAATATCAGTTGAATTTAATAATTTTTCAATTGCAGGTTTAACATTGCTGTTAAATTCATCCATTGTATAGTTTTCACTAAACTGAATTTCTGTAGATGTACCACCCTTAAATTCAATACTATAGTTAAATGCACCACCGTTGTTAGCTGAGTTAAAGATTAATCCACCAATACCAATTGCGATACAAACAATAGCGATTCCAAAGAATACTTTTCTCTTTTCAACAAAATTGATATTCTTTCTTGTCTTTTCTTTTCCGTAGAACTTAGGTGCCTGGAATCCCATATAGTAAAGAATCCATACAAATATTCTTGAAATAACAAGTGATGTGAATAACTGAATTAAAATACCAATTCCTAATGTTGTTGCAAATCCCTGTACTGTACCTGAACCCTTCCAAAGAAGAACCAAAGCTGCGATTAATGTTGTAATGTTACCATCGATAATAGCTGAGGCTGCTTTCTTGAAGCCTGTCTTAATAGCTGTTTCTGTTCTTCTGCCGGCAGCAATTTCCTCTCTGATACGTGCGTAAATAATAACGTTAGCATCAACTGCCATACCAATGTTAAGGATAATACCTGCAATACCTGGTAATGTAAGTGTTAAATCAAATCCATTTAATGCAAGTAACATTAATTCTACATATGTAAGTAATGCAAGTCCTGCAGCAAGTCCCGGGATTCTATAAACTATTAACAGGAACAAAATAATGATAATGAAACCAATGATTCCGGCTTTAATACTCTTTGATAATGCATCACTACCAAGCTGAGCACTCTGAACCTTATGACTGATTTCCTTTAATTCTACCTTTAAAGCACCAATTCTAATGTTTGAAGCTAATTCTTCAGCTTCCTTAAGACTCTTCTGTCCGTTAATTTCAGCCTGTCCACCTGAAATAGCTGACTGAATTTTTGGTGCACTTAAAATTTCATCATTATAGATAATGTATGATAACTGTCCAACATACTGAGTTGTCATTTCACCGAAAGCTGTTGTTCCTTTCGAATTAAATTCAAGATTTACAACATATTCTGTCTTTCCTGTATCCTTGTTTTTTGAAGCAACACCCTTAGCGTCTGCCACTTCATTACCTGATAACCAAACTTTGTAATAGTTGTCTCCAACCTTAACATATTCGTGATTATCAATCTGTTCATCTGTTGGTTTGTCTGTTGTTGCTGTACAGAAGTATAAAGCACCCGGCTTACCAAGTTCTTCTACTACTGCATCTGCATCATATTCACCCGGAATATCAACAGTGATTCTATCGTCACCTTCTTTGTAAGCTGTTGCTTCACTACTGAAAGTATGAACTCTGTTTTCAAGTTTCAATCTTGTGTCTTCCAAGTCAGTTGCTGTAAAGCTCTTAGTCTTACTTTCATCAACCTGGTAGCTTACGCTTGTACCACCCATTAAGTCCAAGCCCTGTGTTACGTTCTGTGCACTACCTGTATGACGTCCGCCTACACCGAACATAACAACGTAGCCTAAAAATAAGACTACTGCAATAGAGATTATAAAACATATAATACTCTTTGTTTTGTTCATTTTCATTTTCATTTTTTTAATAAACCTCTTTCTCATTATCAGCTAACGCTGCCTTAATCATAATTGAACATTCTACTCTCTTTCTTTCCATTTCACATCCAATCTCATATGCATCATTGATTGTTCCATGAAAATTAAATGAGTTGGCTGCACAACCGCCACTGCAATAAAATCTTGCAAAGCAGTTTTTGCATTTCTCTTTTGAGTATACGTTACAGTTTCCAAATGTTTTTACAAGGTCAGTTCTCTTTATGCCCTCATCAACATTGCCCATTAAAAACTCTTCATTTCCAACGAACTGGTGACATGGATAAAAATCACCCCAAGGTGTTACTGCCAAATACTCTGTACCTGAACCACATCCTGATAATCTCTTGTAAACACAAGGTCCCTGATTTAAATCAATCATAAAGTGGAAGAAATTAAAGCCTCTTCCTTCTTTCTCGCGTTTAATATATTCCAAAGCTAACTTGTCATATTCTTCCATTATCTTTGGCAAATCCTCTTCTCTAATTGAATAAGGATCTTCTTCCGGTCCTACAACCGGCTCGATTGACATCTGCTTAAATCCCAAATCCGCAAAGTGCTTTACATCTTCTGAGAAATCTAAATTGTCTCTTGTAAATGTACCTCTGACATAATAATTGCTCTGATTTCTGCTTTCTGCAAGTTTTTGGAATTTAGGAACTATTAAATCATAGCTTCCCTTTCCTGTTCTAAACGGTCTCATTCTGTCATTAACTTCTTTACGACCATCAAGACTCAAAACAACATTAGACATTTCCTTATTAAGGTATTCCATTATTTCGTCATTTAAAAGCACTCCATTAGTTGTCAAAGTAAATCTAAATTTCTTATGGTTAGGTTCTTCAAGTGAACGGCCATATTCTACTAACTGCTTTACAACGTCCCAGTTCATTAATGGTTCGCCACCAAAGAAGTCAACCTCAAGATTTACTCTGCTTCCTGAATTTGCCACAAGGAAATCTAAAGCCTTCTTTCCGACTTCAAAGCTCATCATGGCTCTTCTGCCATGATATTCACCTTCTTCTGCAAAACAATATTTGCAGGCAAGGTTACAGTCGTGGGCAATATGTAAGCATAACGCTTTTACAACTGTCTGTCTCTTATCTTTGAATTCTTCAATAAAAGGCTGATAAATATCTTGAGTAAACAGCTGTCCATCTTCCTTTAATTGATTAACCTCACTAATTGCTTCTTCAATGTCTGCCTTGTCATACTTGTCTGACAACTGCTCAACAATCTTTGAGATTTCTGTATCTTCAAATAATGCAATAACATCATATGTAACATCATCTACTACGTGAACCGCTCCACTTTCAACATCCATTACAATATTGTATCCATTACTCTTATACTGATGAATCACTGTAATATCCTCCTACCATAACGCAGAAAGTGCGCCAATGGCGCTCTTTCCGGTTAAAATTATTTAATTTTTAATTATTTATTTTCGCAAGTCTGGTTTCCTACTGTACATGATGTCTTACATGCTGACTGACATGATGTCTGGCATTCACCACAACCACCTTTTTTCATAGTTTCCTTTAAAGTCTTTCCTGTTAATGTTTTAATATGTTTCATAGTTATCCTCCAAAATTAATATACTTTTATGCCTATCTGCACAATTCTTACGCTATTATAACACAATATGGTACAAATTCAAACGTTTTTTTACTATATTCTGTGGTCTGTTTCCCTCATTGAATTTACCCAAGCATTCCACCAAAAGTTCCAAAGCCTAAAGCTACTGCTACTCCTGTGCCAAGTCCAATTGCTCCACCTCCTGTTTCGTCCCTTATTATAAAGGAAATACCCACAATTAACCCTATATAAATTGCTCCCGCAACAAGCCCCCACAAAAACTTTCTCTTTTGTATATTTTTTCCAAGAATTAAACCTCCTACCAATGAACAAATCCCATAAATTGCTAAAATCATAATCCTGATTATTCCATCTCCTAAAGAAAGTTCAAAAACAATAAATGCAAGAATCACCACAAGCACTGTGCTTAAAATAATTTGAACCAATAATTCTTTTAAAATCAAGCCTGCTATTTTCTTCATAAAAACCTGCAAAATACACTTTCATTCTATATTATTCAGTAATTTCAAAATTAATTACGATTGTTTTTTAATTCTCATTCAACATTTTTATGTATATAAAAAGTTTTTCTATCAAAATAAAAAGGAACTGCATCAGCAATAACCAATGCAGTTTCCTGTCAGAACTTTTTTAATTTTTCTATTTTTGTTCTTTGTCCTCATCTTCAGATTTTTCTTCATCTTCCGTTTTTTCCACTTCCGGATCAATCTGAACTTTTACAAGGTCAATTCTCTTTTCATCCATCTTAATTACTGTAAGTTTGCAATTTGATATCTTAACACTATCTCCCTTGTTAGGCAATCTATCAAGATGTTCAATTATCAATCCTCCAAGTGATTCATAATCTTCTGAGTCTATGTCTGTTCCCAATTCATCATTGAAATCATCTAAGTTAATTGAACCTTCAACAATATATTCATTGTCTCCGATTTTTCTAACTGCCAATTCTTCCGCCTGGTCGAACTCATCATGGATATCACCGATTATTTCTTCAACAATATCCTCCAATGTTATAAGTCCTTCTGCCTGACCATACTCATCAAGAACAATACACATTCCCGGTTCATTATTTCTCATTTCAATAAGAAGATCATTTAATTCTTCTTTCTCGTGAGTATAATATGGTTCACGCATCAGCTTATTAATATCAAAATTAGATGCATCCACCTGATTAATAATCATATCTTTTATATTTATAATTCCAACAATATTGTCCGTGTCTTCCTTATAAACAGGAATTCTTGTATATTTGTCTGTTTTGATTACATCTAATAACTGTTCAAAAGTTGTATCAATTGGCACCATGGTTATGTCAACCTTAGGTATCATTATATCCTTTGCGCAGGCATCTCCAAAATCGAACACATTAGTAATCATATCGTATTCATCGTCTTCTATAATGCCCTCTTCCTGACTAACACCAACAATAGTTCTTAATTCATCTTCTGTAATTGATTTTGAGTTTAAGTTTACTTTTACCCTAAAAAGCTTAAGTATTATGTTTGAAAACATATTCAAAATAAAAATAACCGGTGTAAGCACAAACATCAAAATACTAATTGGTTTGGCATATTTTAATGCCATCGCCTCTGCATGCATTGAAGCAATAGTCTTTGGAACAATCTCTCCAAAGATAATAATCAGCAAGGTCAGAATTCCAACACCAACACTAATAAATATGTCACTGAAAATACTTTGTGTAAAAATAGTCGCAATTGATGAAGCGGCAATATTTACAATGTTATTTCCAATAAGTACCGTGCTAAGCATCTTTCTTGAATTGTTTAGCACATTGTTTAAAACAATAGCTTTCTTATTTTCTTCCTCAACAAGAGTTCTAAGTCTAATCTTGTTAACTGTTGTCAAAGCTGTCTCGGCAGATGAAAAAAATGCCGAAAATAAAAGTAACACTACTAATACACATAGCAATGCTATGTCACTGGGTCCCATATAAATCTCCTTATTGATAATATTTTTCAGGCAAAAGCCTATTTGCATAATTGTACAAAAACATAATGTTAAAGTCAAGAATACATAGTAAAGTATATATTAGAATTTTGCAAAATGTTAAGAGTAAAATTTCACTTGTAAGCTCTATTTCAAAGTGTATATTTTGAAATAGCCACCATGCTCCTGCACAGTGGCTTTATTCTCATTCTAAATATTCTATAATTTTTCCCACAACTTGCCCTGTTTTTCCTCGCAGTACTGGCAACTGTATATTCCGTTTTCTTTATCTGTTAATACGAAAACATGTTCCAGTTCCTGTTCAATTGAAGTTATACAACGTGGGTTCTTGCAGTGAAGTACGTTTACAATCTTCTTAGGAAGCTTAAGTTCTCTCTTCTCAATTAATTTTCCATCTTTAATAATATCAACTGTAATATTGTGATCGATAAAGCCTAATATATCAAAATCCACAATATCAAGAGGACCTTCTACCTTAATAATATCTTTTCTACCCATCTTACCACTTCTGGCATTCTTTATGATGGCCACCTGACAATCAAGTTCATCAAGGTTAAGGTAATGGTAGATAGCCATTGAACGTCCTGCCTGAATATGATCTAATACAAAACCATTAAAAATTTCATCTACATTAATCATACCTCTACCTCCAACAATTTTAATATTAATGCCATTCTAACGTAAACGCCATATTGTACCTGTTTAAAGTATACTGCTCTTGGATCCTTGTCCACTTCTACTGAAATCTCATTTACTCTAGGCAATGGATGAAGCACAAGCATATCATCTTTTGCCATTGACATCTTCTTCTTGTCTAAAATAAAGCTATCTTTTAATCTAATGTAATCTTCCTCGTTGAAGAAACGTTCTCTCTGAACTCTTGTCATATATAAAATATCTAGCTCACTGATTACGTCCTCTAACTTTGTTACCTCTTTATATTCAGCACCGGCCTTTTCAATATTTTCAATAATATATTCCGGAACTTTTAATTCATTAGGTGAAATAAGAACAAATTTAACATTGTCATATCTTAAAAGAGCATTTATAAGTGAATGTACTGTTCTTCCGAATTTCAAATCTCCACACAAACCAATAGTAATATTGTCCAGTCTACCCTTTAGGGACTTAATTGTCATCAAATCAGTTAATGTCTGAGTTGGATGTTGGTGACCACCATCACCGGCATTAATAACCGGAATTGAAGAATTGTTAGCTGCTACTAATGCTGCACCTTCTTTCGGGTGGCGCATTGCACATATATCTGCATAGCATGATATAATTCTTATAGTATCTGCAACGCTTTCTCCCTTAGAAGCTGAGCTTGACGATGCCTCAGAAAAACCTAAAACCTGTCCTCCTAAGTTAATCATTGCTGCTTCAAAACTAAGTCGTGTTCTTGTACTTGGTTCATAGAATAATGTTGCAATCTTCTTGCCCTTGCAGGCATCCTGATATTTTGCAGGATTCTTTTCGATATCACTTGCAGTTTCAAGCAACTGATCAAGTTCTTCTACCGTAAAATCCAGCGGACTAATTAAATGTCTCATTTCATCCTCCATTCTGCTTATGTAAAATTTCAAGGCTTATAACAGAGTCTTGAGCAAATCTGTTTGGTGCAAGTTCTGTTATTACTTTTTTTAACAGCAGAACTCCACCACTGATTTTTGCTATTAGAAATGATACATTATTATAATCAAATATTCAATAGAAAATAACATATTAAATTCACTTTTTTCGAATATTTTTTCTTCTAAAAACTACTTTTTCATAAAATGGTTTTTTATACTTATTTTTTATTTTTTCATATCTGAAAATATGATATACTAATACTGATTTTTCTTTTTTTAAAGGAGGCATTCCATGGAAAATATTCAAAAAACAAATGTAGAAACTTCTGCTTATAATAAGCTTAATTTTTATTTAAGACAAATACGATCAAAAACAGATTTCATTCCTGAAACTGCCATAGTTCTTGGTTCAGGTCTTGGAAATTTTTCAGACAAAGTCAAAAAAGTTTGTATCATAAATTATTCTGATATCGAAGACTTCCCTATTAGCACTAACAAAATGCATGCGGGACGTTTTATTTTCGGATATATTGAAAGTAAACCTGTAGTTTTAATGGACGGAAGAATTCACTACTATGAAGGTTATTCAATGGAGCAGGTTGTAACTCCGATTAGAATTATGAAAATGCTTGGTGCAAAGAACCTTATTCTTACTAATGCTGCCGGTGGCATTGACAGCGATTTTAAACCCGGTGACTTAATGGTAATCACAGACCAAATTACTTCTTTTGTTCCATCACCTTTAGTGGGACCAAACATCGAAGAATTAGGCACAAGATTTCCTGACATGACACATGTTTATGCATCCGATTTAATCAATAAGCTTGAATCAATCGGCAAAAAATATAATCTTAATTTAAAGAAAGGCGTTTACTTACAGACAACAGGTCCAAACTATGAAACGCCTTCTGAGATTAGAGCCTATAAAATTCTTGGAGCGAATGCCGTTGGAATGAGCACAGCTTGTGAGGCTATGGTAGCTGTACACTGTGGGATGAAAGTTTGTGGAATAAGTTGTATTACAAACATGGCTGCCGGAATAACAGGCCAACCTTTAGATGATAAAGAAGTTGTTGAAGTTGCCGCCAATGTAGCTGATAAGCTTGAGACAATACTATATAATCTTGTGATTGAAATGTAGTGAGTATGTGATTTAAGCTTGTCCTTTCGTTAGTCATTACGGTTTTGGCAATAACAAGTATCATATCATCCGTAAATATCTAAATTATGTTGGCTCCCTGGGGCGTGGGCAACGCCCCAAACGACTTTGTGTGGAAAATGAGAAGAGAAATCTTCTTACTTATGCTCTTCTTACTTACATATTTCTTCAACAAAATATTTATGTACCAGTAAGATGTCATTTAATTCAGGATGAAATGATGTAACCATTTGGTTGTCCTGAACTGCTGCAACTATGTTTCCTTTGCATGTTGCTATTGCTCTGGCTTTTGGCCCGCACTTTGTTATGTATGGTGCTCTAATGAATGTCATTGGAACTTTTCCTACATTATCAAAATCTTCTTCTGCATAAAAACTTCCAAGCTGTCTGCCGTATGCATTTCTCCTAACCGTTATATCCATTGTTCCAATGTGTGTCTTTTCTTCATTTTCTATTCTGTCTGCCAATATTATCATTCCGGCACATGTTCCAAAAACAGGCATTCCATTATTAATCATACTCTTTAAGCTTTCAAGCATATCAAGCTCCCTTAATAATTTGCCTATTACAGTACTTTCTCCACCGGGAATTATTATTCCATCCATTGGTCTGTCCATATCCTTCTTTTGACGTATTTCAAAGGATTCAACCCCTAATTTTGCAAGGATTTTTTCATGCTCTATGAATGCTCCCTGCAGTGCAAGTATACCAATTATCATTTTACTTACCTCTCTCAGCCATAAGAAGTTCTATTTCCTGTTCATTTATTCCAACCATAGCTTCACCCAAGTCTTCTGATAACTCTGCAAGGATTTTTGCATCATTGTAATTAGTTACTGCCTTAACTATAGCCGTTGCTCTCTTTTTAGGATTTCCTGATTTAAAAATACCTGAGCCAACGAATACACCTTCTGCGCCAAGCTGCATCATAAGTGCTGCATCAGCAGGTGTAGCAACTCCGCCTGCTGCAAAGTTAACTACAGGAAGTTTTCCGTTTTCTGCAACGTATTTAACCAATTCATAATCAACCTGAAGGTCTTTGGCTGCCTGATACAATTCATCCTTTGAAATGCTTGTAAGTCTTCTGATTTCACTCTGCATACTACGCATATGAGTTACTGCCTGAATTACATCTCCTGTTCCCGGTTCTCCTTTTGTACGAATCATTGATGCGCCTTCGCTTATTCTTCTTAATGCTTCACCTAAGTCCTTTGCCCCACACACGAATGGTACCTGAAATTTAGTTTTATCAATATGATACTTGCCGTCTGCCGGTGAAAGTACTTCACTTTCATCTATGTAATCTATTTCTATAGCTTCAAGAATCTGTGCTTCTGCAAAATGACCAATTCTGCACTTAGCCATAACCGGAATTGAAACCGCTTCCTGAATTCCTTTAATCATCTTTGGATCACTCATTCTTGAAACACCACCGGCTGCACGTATATCTGCAGGAATTCTTTCAAGTGCCATAACTGCGCATGCTCCTGCCTCTTCTGCGATTCTTGCCTGTTCAGGTGTTGTAACATCCATAATAACGCCACCCTTTAACATCTGTGCTAAGTTTTTGTTTAATTCATAACGATTTTCTGCCATAATAAAAAGCCTCCTAAAAATTTGTTTTTCTCAGTATATATTCATAGTGACTATATAAGAATAACCATTTTAGGAGACTTTTATAATACCAGATTTATTTCTTACAAAACCAATCCGGTAAGAGTGTTTGTAATTAAACTCTTAATTATTTATTTGTTAGCAAAATATTCGTTGATGTTCTTTAATAACTCGTCTACTTCGATTCCATGAACCATACATGCTTCTTCAAGTGATTCTCCGATAGATGAAGGACATCCGATGCAATGCATTCCTGCATTCATTAATACAACAGCAACGCCTCTGTCGATGCTAAGTAATTCGCCCATTGTCATTTCCTTAGTAATATTAACTGTCATAACTTCCTCCTTGACCGTTTAAAATTTTATACTTTAGTAGTATAAACATATCCTGTTTTTTTATAAATGAGTAAAGCTGTAAGCCGGGTTATGTCGTGGATGATCATCTATCTAGACATATTGTTACCAATATGTTCAAGCAACCTACCCGAAAGCTGGCGGGCAACCATATGCTTTCTGCTCGGTCTTGCTTCAAGTGGGGTTTACACTGACCCTCGATGTTACCACCGAAGCGGTAGTCTCTTACACTACCATTTCATCCTTACCAGCAAGCTGGCGGTTTTATTTCTGTTGCACTTTCCTGGGAGTCACCTCCACCGGCCGTTAGCCGGCACCCTGCCCTATGAAGCCCGGACTTTCCTCACCTGCGTCCTTTCGGCAATAGCAGCTGCGATCATCTGCTCTACTCACAATTAACTAAAATAGCATATTAAACCTTTTTTTGCAACTTTTTATATAGAAGTTTTTATATATAGAAAACTATATATAGTCAAATATATAATAAAAATGTTTTATCCTACCGGAAAAATACTTCCACCTACAAATTCCCTGACCAAAGAATTCTTAGGGATACCGTCCTTAGGCATTCCAAGTACATAGTCAAGACATTTAAGAAGTCTTTTTGCCTCAAGGTATTCCGGTGTTCCCTCCGGCACGCTAAACAAAGCAGGTTCTGCATATGTTTTAAGTACCGAAAGTTCATACACCATTGCCGTATCAAACACTACATCGGCTGTATCCTGGTAAGGGAAAATATTTTTTTCCTCACCTCTTCTTACCCGTTGCCACATCTCTATTGTTCTTTCTGCAGAAGAACCTCTTGTTCTAACGTCCCTTACTATTCTTCTAAGTAATCTAAGATCAGATGTTGAAACTCTATTATGTTCATCTACATTAATTGGAGTTAATGCACTAACATAAATTTTATATTTTTTATCATCCGGCAAACTATAAGACATCTTGTCATTAAGACAATGTATTCCTTCAATAACAAGAACATCATCTTCTCCCAGTTTTAGATAATCTCCGTTAAACTTTCTCTTTCCTGACACAAAATCAAATATAGGAAGTTCTACCTCTTTTCCTGCAAGAAGATCTGTCATCTGCTCATTGAAGAATTTTACATCTAATGCTTCAATTACTTCATAATCAAGTTTTCCATCTGCATCTCTTGGTGTATCTTCCCTATTCACACAGTAATTATCTACTGAAATAGGATGAGGTTTCAAACCCTGAGCCATTAATTGAATAGATAATCTATGAGAAAAAGATGTTTTTCCTGATGAAGAAGGTCCTGCAATCATTACAACCTTAACATTTTCTCTTGAAGCAATATCTGCTGCCACATCACCTATTCTCTTTTCCTGCAATGCTTCCTGAACCATCATTATATTGTTCATTGACCCATCAGTTATTTTGTCATTTAGATATCCGATTGTAGGCACACCAATCATTTCAGCCCAGTCTGTTGATTTTTTTATTACATTGTAAACCTTATTTCTAGGTACAAACTCTGGCACAACTTCCGGTTCTTCTTTTGTAGGCAACTGTAATACAAAACCTTCATCATATTTAATCAAGTCAAAATATTTAAGAATACCTGTTGAATACGCCATATATCCATAGAAATAATCTTCAAAACCTTCTATTCTGTAAATATTAACTGCTGAAGATCTTCGATATTTAAGCAAATGAACTTTATCCTTCATTCCATATCTTTCAAACTTCTTAATCGCTTTAGCTGTAGGTATTGATTCTTTCTGAATAAGTATATCTCTTTTGCATAACTTAATCATTTCGTTCCTAACATTTTTTAAAAGTTTATCATCTACTTCAACATTTCCAAAAACCTGACAATAATAGCCTTTGCTAACTGAGCAGTGAACAGAAATTTTTTCTATGTTATTTCTGCCTGCCACTGCATAAAATGCCTTAAGCATAAGGAATGTTGCGCTTCTTCTATAGCACTCATTTCCAGCAAAACTTGCCGTTGTAACAAATGCAATATTACAGTTTTCAACTAATACTTTAGATAATTCAGATAAAGTTCCATTGCATTTTGCAAGAATAATCTGATGCTTATATTCACTTTGGTGCTCTCTTGCTATTTCATAAAGTGTTGTTCCATCCTCATATTGGTATGTGTCCTGTCCTATAGTTACTTTAATCATATGATTCCCTCCCAACTCTGTTATATTCTAAAATCTTTTCAACTTCTAAAAGATCTTTGCTTTGATTCTCAATCATTTTCTGTTTGATTTTTTGAAATTTAGCATTCTCTTTATCCAGATATTTTTTTAAAGTTGCATCTTGTCTATCAAGTAATATTCTACCATATAATAATTCCGTTTCTGAATAAGGATAAGATTCCTGTCCTTTTTCGGCCTTTATTATCGTGTAAAACTTATTCATGTCAATAAGCATTTTTTCGTCCGTTATGTGCCACTTATGTTCTTCTAAATACTTGCGCACCAAATCTCCCCTTTTATGAGGTGATAAAACAAGTTCTTTAACCGGTCTACTACAGTTTTCTAACTTTGCCAAACCATTTTCAAGAATGTTAACAATAAGCTCTCCGCCCATTCCGGCAATTATTATAGTATCTGCTTTTTCAGGTTCAAGTTTTTCTAATCCATTTGATTTAATTGCCTGAATTTTTTCACTTAAGCCATAGTTTTCTATATTCTTAATTGCACTTTCTATGGGGCCTTGATTAATATCCATTGCATAAGCTTTGGGACATATTCCTTTTTCCACAAGATAAATAGGCACATATCCATGATCTGTGCCTATATCTGCTATAATATCTCCTTTTGTAACCATTGAGGCTACCTGTTCCAGTCTTTTTGATAACATATATATTACCTACTTTTAGTCTATTTTTAATCCAATGTTACATGAATCTTTTGTAACTGCTTCTGTTCTTTTATTATATTCTGTAAGTCCTGAATATCCGTAGCCTTTGAAGCTCTATAGTCCAGACTTGATTTTTTTATCTTAATAACTGCATCATTTATGGCTCTTTCCTGCTCTGCAAGGCTTAAATTAGCCCTTATTGGAGAAACAAAAAGTTCAGCCACTTTCTTGTGTTCCTCCTCATCGGAATAACTGTCCATAATCTGTGCAGGATTTCCTTTTCCTGATTCCATCTGTTCCCAAAATCTTACTGCTACATCGTGATAAAACGGATCAATAAAATCCTCCGGTGAAATAACCTGAGCAACTTTCTTAAACCAGTTATCTCTGTCAATAAGGTATGCCAACAATATTCTTTGCGTCTTTATTGCCGCATCTTCTTTAGTACTCTTCTTGTTTTCAACCTGCTGTTTTTCCTGAACTGTTTCTTCCTTGCCTACATAATTCAGGGCTTTCTTTTTTACAAGCCTTGAAAGACCGTCTTTTGAAATGTTAAAAGTCTGGCAAACAGAATCTATATAATTCTCTCTTTCCAGTTCATCTTTAAAAACAAGCAACATTTCTGCAACTTTGTTCTGAAAAGCTGTTTTCTCCTGAGGATCATTCAAATCATAATTCTTTCGCTCATTGTCAACCTGGAAAATAAAGAAGTTCGTTGCTGTCTTTATTCTTTCCTCGTAAGCTTCTCTTCCCATATTCTTAATAAATTCATCAGGATCTTTGTAAGGTTTCATGTTAAGGACCTTAATTGCAAGACCAGATTCCCTAAGATATGGAATGGCACGTAATGCAGCTTTAATTCCTGCTTCATCGCTGTCAAAAGTTAATACTGCTTCCTTTGCGTATCTTTTTATAAGTGATGCGTGACGCGAAGTAAATGCTGTTCCAAGAGCGGCCACTGCGTTGTTAAAGCCTGCCTGATGAAGACTTATAACATCCATATAACCCTCACATATAAGCATATAATCCTTCCTTGCACTTCTTGCCACGTTTAGTCCGTAAAGATTTCTGCTTTTATCAAAAACCTTCGTTTCAGGAGAATTTAAGTATTTAGGCTTGCCATCTCCCATTACTCTTCCACCGAAAGCTATAACTCTGTTATTTGCATCCATAATTGGGAACATTACACGATTCCAAAACTTGTCATTTACGCCTCTTGCTTCATCAAAAGTAAAAAGTCCTGTTTCCTTTAGCTCTGTATCGTTATACCCCTTACTTCTTAAATACTGATACAAGTTGTTGCTATATTTGTCTGAATAGCCAAGTCCGAATTTCACAATTGTTTCATCTGATAACTCTCTGCCTTTTAAATAATGATATGCTGTTTTTCCTCTGTCTGAACGTAACAAATAATGATAATACTTGGCTGCTTCTGTATTTATCTCTATTATCTTAGATTTAAGGTCTTTCTCCTGTCTTGCTTCTTTTGAATATTCCATCTTTGGAAGTTCAATTCCTGCACGGTTTGCAAGTACCTCTAAAGCCTCAACAAAAGTATAATTCTCATATTTCATAAGAAAAGATATAACATTTCCCCCTTCTCCACATCCAAAACAGTAATACATCTGCTTGTGTGGTGACACGGAAAATGAAGGTGATTTTTCGTTGTGGAAAGGACAAAGTCCAAAATATGAACTTCCCTTCTTCTGTAACTTAACATAATCACCAATTACATCTACTATATTATTTTCTGTTCTAACCTGTTCTATAATATCTTCTGAATAAAACATTTGTGCCTCTCTATTTTAGTTTCTTATTACCACATTTTCCAAAAACCCGGTTCATATATCTGCTGGAACTTTGCCACTGAATACTGGTCGCTCATCCCTGCAATATAATCGCAAACAACTCTTTCCTCATCCTGACCTTTTTCTTCAATCAGATATATAAACTCTTCAGGCATTAACTCTATATTTCTCATATAATACTCAAACAGCATTTTAAGCATTGCCTTGGCTTTTGTTTCTTCACTTTTAGCCAACGGATTAGTATATACGTTCTTAAACATATATTTTCTAAGGCCCATCATAGCATTCTCAACTTCCGGTGACATTAAAATATCATTCTTATCAATGCTATGAGATACAACATCATGTATTAAAGTATCCAATCTAACCTTTGTAGTATCTCCCAATATATCTGCATATTCTTTTGGAATATCTTTCTCTGTGATTATCTTTCCTCTTATGGCATCATCAATATCATGATTAATATAGGCTATCTTATCTGATAGCCTTACGACCTTTCCTTCCAAAGTTGATGGATTACCGCTTGTTCTGTGGTTAACTATGCCGTCTCTTACTTCTTTTGTAAGGTTAAGCCCCTTACCGTTATTCTCCAATATTTCAACTACTCTTATGCTCTGTTTAAAATGTTCAAAGCCCTGACTGCAAACATCATTAAGTGCCGACTCTCCTGCGTGGCCAAATGGTGTATGCCCCAAGTCATGTCCCAAAGCTATGGCTTCTGTCAAATCCTCATTAAGCCGCAATGCCTTGGCAATTGTTCTTGCAATCTGTGCAACTTCCAGTGTATGTGTAAGTCTTGTTCTATAATGGTCACCCATAGGTGCAAGAAAAACCTGTGTCTTATGCTTCATTCTTCTAAACGCTTTACAATGTATAATTCGATCCCTGTCTCTCTGATAAACTGTCCTAATGTCACATTGTTCTTCTTCCCTGTCTCTACCCTGACTTTCACAACTTAATGATGCATAAGGGCTTAGGTATTTTCTTTCTAATTTCTCACTTTGTTCTCTAATATTCATAAGGCTTCACCTCCACTAATATATGTGGTTACAAATATGTAGTCGAAAATATGTTCATAGCATTTATATTGATTTTAGCACATTTTTCGTTTTTTTCATATATATTAATCCTACTAAATCTGCCAAAAACCATCCAATAGGAATGGCTGCCCATATTCCTGTCACACCAATAAAATCAATTGCTGATAAAACATAAGCAAGAATAACTCTTGTTCCTAATGATATAACAGTAAGAACCACTGACATTATAGGCTTATCAACTGCCCTATAAAAGCCATAAAGCATAAACAGGATTCCTATACCTATATAAAAAGCTCCTTCAATTCTAAGATAGCCCACTCCTATATCTATAACCTGTGTACTACTTACAAAAATTTTCATAAAATTCTTTGAAAAAATAAATACTATACTACTTACAATTGCACAGAAAATAACTATGCTTACAATTGCTCTTTTTATGCCTTTATTTATTCGCTGAACCTTATTTGCTCCATAATTTTGTGCCACAAACACAGAAAAAGCATTACCAAAGTCCTGAACCGGCATATAAGCCAATGTATCTATTTTTACGGCAACAGCAAAGGCTGCCATAACTGTTGTGCCAAAACTATTTACAAGGCCCTGAACCATTAAAATTCCAAAATTCATTACTGATTGCTGAATACAGGTAAACCCTGATAAAGAAAGTATGCTTTTGAAATTGCTTTTATTCCATTTTATATCACTCTTTCTTACCTTCAACTGCGGATACTGAAAGAAATAATATCCGAATGTTCCCAAAGCCGAAATATATTGAGAAATTACCGTTGCAACAGCCGCTCCCATAATTCCCATTTTTAAAACTGCCACAAACAAAATATCAAGAAAGACGTTTAACACCACTGACACTCCAAGAAATATCAATGGAATCACTGAATTTCCTATTGCTCTTAGTATATTTGAAATATAATTATATATAAATGTGGCAAAAAATCCTATAAAAACATAAGCAAGATACACTTTCATATCTGCCACCGTATCTTTTGGAACCTGTAACATCTTTATAATTTCATCTAAGAAGCCATAGAAAATTATTATAATTCCCACTGTAACTGCAAGAATCATGACAAAAGAAATGCAAATGCCATTTCTAATCTTTTCAATATTCTTTTTTCCATATTCCATAGAAATAAATGTACTGTTTCCAAGGCAAAGTCCAATAATTATATATGTTAAAAATGTCATTAATGTATACGATGAACCCACAGCTGCCAATCCAATATTTCCAATATATCTGCCAACAATCCAAGTATCTGCTAAGTTATAGAATTGTTGAATTACATTTCCAAGCATTAACGGTACCGCAAATGCCCAAAGTCCTGATGTAATATTTCCACTAGTTAAATCCCGTTCTTTTTTCATTTATTCCGCTCCGTATTTTTACTATTTCATTTAACTAGTTTACTTTTTTTAAGAAATTAATGCAATGACTGTCACTAAAAACTTCAATTGCAGCTTTAATTACAGCTTTAATTACATCTTTGATTGCAGAACTTTTGTCACCTGAAAAATATTGCTTGCTATTTTGTTCAAAATGTAGTAAAACTTTTAGGTAACGCAAATTACTAAGTTACATGCAGTTGTGGCGGAATTGGCATACGCGCATGATTCAGGTTCATGTTCTCGCAAGGGAGTGTGGGTTCAAGTCCCATCAACTGCATTTAAGTAGAAAATATGCATTTGGTTGTCAAATCTCACTTACATAATTCTACTAAAAAACAACTTTTTAAAAAATTTAAATTTTTCAAAAAAAGTTGTTGACACATAGCTAAGTTGATGGTATTATCTTACTTGCGTGTGAAACGTACGCGGAAGTGTCGGAACTGGCAGACGAGCAAGACTAAGGATCTTGTGATCAATGCGATCGTGTGGGTTCAAGTCCCATCTTCCGCATATTGAAAGCTTTGGAAGTTATTCCAAAGCCTTTTTATTTTTTCACTTCTTAATTTTCCACACTTTTCACAACACTTATAAAATCCCCGAAAAGCAGGCTCATCACCTACTTTCTTCCAATTCTTCAACATCTTTTGAAAAGGCATCATTTACTGTACTATCTACCACATATACGTTAATGTCATCATTTACCATCATATAGTATTTTGTAGAATCATATGGATTAGTACTACCAATATATATTTTATTTACTTTTCCATCGTTATCTGTAACAGTTATTGAATTTGTTTCACCTGTTATATTCCCATCAGAATCCTTTGTGAATCCGTACTGTGAAATATCTTCAGGGCTATCAATCTTGGTTGATGCATCTATTTCAACCAGTGTTGAAAGCATTTCACTATTTATATTATTTGAATCAAGATTTTTTGATGTGTCACTTTCATCTTTCCACTTGTCATCTTTTTTCACAAGATTAATTGTGGCATCTTCATAATTATAAGAAACTTTAGTAAGGTCCTTATAATTTTCTATTTCTAAAACTTTTATAGTTGAAGCTTCTTTTTCATTTGACTCTTTATTTTTGTAATAAGATGTGATTCCAAAATATCCACCTATGCAAACAATAAGTATCACTGCCAAAACTATAAATTGAATTTTTTGTTTTCTCATTATCTCTTTCTCCTTCTAACCCAAACAACAATTCCTGCTAATAGGATAATTACAGGTACTACTACTGAAATTAGAATTCCAAATAATCTGCTTCCTGATTCTGTTACTGTTAACTGTTCACTTGAAAGACTCTTTGCGGGTACCGATACTGTTTCAACTTCTGTATCAATGTAATCTTTCAATGCGTTATCTACTATCTGAGTGTTTGACTGAGAAACACTATTATCCATTTTGTCTGATAATGAGTATACTGAACCAAATACAAGTAAACTTGCTGTGTTAGTTGTTGTTTCATCTGCAGAGTCACTATTTTCCTCTGATGAATTACTTGTATCTGATGATTTATTTGAATCATCATTTGATTTAGTTGTTGTTACAGTTTTTTCTACTGAAACTACTATATCAAATGGTCCATCCACATCCCCACTCTCTTTCTTGTATGTTGTTGCTTTAGAAGCATTCGTCTTAAGAACTGAATCTGATGATGTGGAAGCAAGTGCTGTATAAGTAATTGAATCATCACTATCTTTAACCTGCTTTAATCCTGATGTATAAGGTGCAAATACATAACTTGAAAGCCCTGATGCGTAACCTGTTATTCCATCTGCAAAAGCAAACCATGGGCCATACTGGGTTGAATAATATGAAGTATTATTTTCTGCTACTACACCTGACTGAACATTAATGCCAAACTCTTTAAGAATAGAATTAAAGTTTGGCTTGTCAACGCCCTGACTTGTAAAATTTTCCAAACCTATAATTGCTTTTCCGCCATTATTTAAATAATTAATTACTATTTTTGCTTCATCTTCTGTATAGTCCTTTTCAGGTCCCAAAATAAGAAGTGCTGCACACTCGTCTGTTGTAATTTCTGTTCTATTTACTAATTTAATAGATTCTATTTCTGCATTATATTTTGAAACAATATCTTTTAAATTACTGTCTGAGCCAAAATTTGTTGTGTCCGTTACAGCTTCGTCATGACCTTCAATCTGATATATTTTATACGTTGTATTTGATCTGACATATGAAATCGCACTGTTTAGCTGCCCTTCACAATCATATAAAGATGCATTGCTTGAACCGGATGTGTAGTAAGAATAGGAATCCGAAACATAAATATCGTTGTAATCTACTACCTTTGATTTACTTGTTTTCTCATTTACAACTATTAAACTGTTTGATGTAGGTGCTGTATCAGTATATTCCTGATAGAAATTTGGATATAAAGTTGTATCCTTATATTCAACTTTAATATGCTTTGACGTAGACTGATACCTTTCAAGAGTTTTCTTTATTGTTGAATCTGCACTTGTTTTTGGTGCCATTACGTAGATAGTTATATCCGAATCTAATTTTTTAAGCATCTTCTTTGTATCACTAGAGATTGAGAACAGTGCTGTTGATGTCATATCAATTGTTGCACTGCTGACTTTTGATGTAACAGTTGTGGCAATCATATTTGCAAAAACAGTTACTGCTACAACAATGGCAATAAATCCCATACTGAAAACTCCTGTACCGATAGTTTTCTTTGATACATTCCATCTTCTTTTTTGAATTGACTGACATGTAAGGAAAAGGAATAGCACTGTAATTGAAATGTAATAAACAACTGCAGAAAGACTAATTACTCCATTTAAAAAATCCTGTACCGGTGTATACAAATCAAAACATCCGAGAATCTTTGTTAAAATGTTCCCATTAGATGAAATCATATTTTCCAACGACTGCATCATATATCCCATAAGAAGCACTACAATGCTTATAATTGCCGAAATAACCTGACTTTCTGTTATTGATGAAATAAATATGCCTATTGCTATAAAAGCTGTACCATAAAGGAATAATCCAAAAATATTTGTGTATGATGTCTTAAATGATACTGTTCCAAAACTTGAAAGAATTAAAGGATACAGACACATTACAAAAACAGGTACCGCATAAATAGTTTCAAGTGCAAAAAACTTTCCTACAACTATTTTTCCAACAGATACCGGTGCTGTAAGTATTAACTGGTCAGTTCTCTGTCTACGTTCATCAGCTATTACTTTCATAGTCAAAATCGGCACTGTAAATACTAAAATCAATAAGCACTGATATACGGAATACATTTCTGAAACTCCGTAACTCAAATTATAATATACAAAAAATATTCCTGCTATTAACGTTGTAACTGCAATAAACAGGCATGCTATTACTGAAGTAAAATAGGATTTTAACTCCCTTCTATAAATCGCTAACATTGTCTTCTTCCTCCTGTTTATCTTTTTTCTTCTTAAATCTGCTCTTCTTTTCAGGCGCGGCATAATCTTTTGTTAATTCAATAAATATATCTTCCAAAGTTTTCTGCTTAAAACTCATTTCCATAATGGGTAAATCATTTTCAGCACATATATAAAATATTTTTTCTCTTAAATCAACATCTCTGTCACTTTTAATTTTCAACCTTACAATATTTTCTGTCTCCGATTCAGCAAATTCATATTCAAAAACATCTTCAAGGCTTTCTATCATCTCCTTAACTTTGTCTTTATCACCTTTTATTTCAAGTTCAAGATTATTCTCTCCTGCCATTTGTTCAACAAGCTGTTTTTCAGTTCCTTCAGCAGCTAATTGTCCTCTTGAAATAATAAAAATGTATTCACAAACTTCACTTATTTCTGATAAAATATGAGAACTTAAAATTACTGTGTGATTCTTGCCAAGTTCTTTAATTAGTTGTCTTATTTCAATAATCTGCTTTGGATCAAGTCCTACTGTAGGTTCATCTAAAATAATTATTTCAGGCATTCCAATTAACGCCTGAGCTATTCCAACTCTTTGTTTATATCCTTTTGACAAGTTCTTTATAAGTCTGTTTTCAACCTGTGTAGTTTTAGTCATTTCAAGAACTTCTTTAATATTTTTCATTTTTTCTTTTGCCGGAATCTTCTTTAATTCAGCCACAAAAACAAGATATTCTTTTACTGTCATATCCTGATAAAGCGGTGGAATTTCAGGAAGATATCCTACACATTTCTTTGCCTTTTCAGGCTCTTTAAAGATATCATATCCATCAATTTTTACCGTTCCGCTTGTTGCTCCAATATAGCCTGTAATGATGTTCATTGTAGTTGATTTACCTGCTCCGTTGGGTCCTAAAAATCCATAGACCTTCCCCTTTTCAAGATTTAAATTCAACCCATTTACGGCAATATTATCGCCATATGTTTTAACTAGATTTTCTATTTGTATGCCACTCATTAACACACCTCCCTGTTTTTTCTAACTATTAAAAATTATAGTTTTCATTTATGTTTTTTATTAGTTAAAATTGTGATTTTTATAGGTATAAAGTGTGTTTATATTGTGTTGAAAATGTGAACTATCCTGCAAAGTATTTTTATATATTGAAAGTTATAAGAACTTTCCTATATAATAAAAACTCCACGCCAACCTGTGTCAGCGCGAAGTTTCATGTAATTCTCTTTTAATATTAAATTATACTCCGATGTTCATAATCTTTCTTCAATCAATACATATTTATGATATAGTCTATTTTGCCCAAAACTTGTCATATATTCCAAAAGCAAATATAAACAATACAATTAAAGGCAATATATATGTAAGATATACTCGCATCCAATTATGAATCTTTATACCTTTTCCTGTATTTGCCTCTTCTTTATAATTCTTCCAGCCCCAACCAAACTTACTTGTACAGAAAAGTAAGTATATTAATGAACCAAGTGGCAACCATATATTACTTACAAGAAAATCTTCAAAATCTAGGAATGAACCACCGAATACTCCAAGCCAGTCAAATGACCAAAGATTAAATCCTAATACACATGGCATTGAAAGTAATGCCACAAGAATCATATTAACTATACTTGATTTCTTCCTGTTAAATCCTGTAAGTTCCATACAACACGATACAATATTTTCAAATACCGCAAGTACTGTTGAAAAAGCTGCAAATGTCATAAACACAAAGAACAAACTTCCCCAAACTCTACCAAAAGGTATGTTATTAAAAATATTTGGTAATGTAATAAAAACAAGACTTGGTCCCTGTGTCTGATCTACACCAAATGTAAAACATGCTGGAAAAATAATTAAACCTGATGTTATTGCAACAAAAGTATCAAGAGCTGCAATTGTTACAGATTCACCTAAAAGTGAACGATCTTTTCCAATATAGCTTCCAAAAATTGCCATAGCACCTATTCCAATACTAAGTGTAAAAAATGCCTGATTCATAGCTCCTACTGCTGTATTGCCAATACCTGCCGCTTTTGCTCTTTCAATGCTTGGAATTAGATAAAAACTTAAACCTTCCTTTGCTCCCTTCATGAAAAAACTGTTAATTGCAAGGATAACCATAATTGCAAGCAATGCAACCATCATAACCTTTGTAACCTTTTCAAGTCCATTTTGAAGTCCAATGGAGCAAATAAAAAATCCCACAACTACTATAATAAGCATACAAATAGTCATTGTGACAGGTTTTTGCAACATTTCCGAAAATACATTTGCTACTCCATCTGTATTAAGTCCAACGAATTTTCCTGTGCTTGTAAGATAAAAATAGTAAAGCATCCAACCTGCAACCGTTGTGTAAAACATCATTAGTAAATAATTGCCTATTAAAGCAATATATCCGTGAATATGCCATTTTTGTCCCGCTTTTTCAAGAGCTTTGTATGCCTGAGCCGGACTTTTCTGGCTTGCACGTCCCACAGCAAACTCCATTGACATGATAGGAATTCCAAGCATTACCAAAAATAATAAATAAAGTAATACAAAAAATCCTCCACCACCTTGGCCTGCCATATAAGCGAATTTCCATACATTCCCTATTCCAATTGCACATCCGGCTGAAATTAAAATAAAGCCCAAACGTGATTTCAACTTTTCTCTTTCCACAATTTTTTCCTTTCAAGAAAAAAGGAACTACTCATCTGAATAGTTCCTATTTTTGTATGTTAATGTATTTAATAAACTATGCTAATTTTGCTTTAGCAACTTCTACTAACTTAGCAAATCCTTCAGCATCGTTAACTGCCATTTCAGCTAACATCTTTCTGTTCATTTCTACACCAGCTAACTTAAGACCATACATAAACTTGCTGTATGAAAGTCCATTGATTCTAGCTGCAGCATTGATTCTTGCAATCCATAACTGTCTGAACTGTCTCTTCTTCTGCTTTCTGCCAGCATATGAACTTGTTAAAGCTCTCATAACTGACTGCTTTGCTACTCTATACTGTTTTGATCTAGCTCCTCTATAACCTTTAGCTAGTTTTAATACTCTATTATGTTTCTTCTTAGCGTTCATTCCGCCTTTAATTCTTGCCATTTCTTCTTCCTCCTACTATAGATTATAAATAAGGTAAAATCTTCTTCATATTCTTTACATTTGTAGCATCAGTTGTTGTTGCTTTTCTAAGATTTCTTTTTCTCTTAGCTGATTTCTTTGTTAAGATATGTGATTTGTAAGCTTTATTTCTTTTAAGCTTTCCTGTACCTGTTTTTTTGAAACGTTTTGCAGCTGCTCTGCTTGTCTTAATTTTTGGCATGTTTGTGTCCTCCTTAAATATCTTAAAAGCTTAACGCTTTTTTTCTAAAAACATTGTCATGTTTCTGCCTTCTAATTTCGGTGCTTTCACAACTGATGCAATATCTTCAAGCATCTTTGCAAAGTCATCAAGCACATGTGCATTACTACTAATGTGCGCCATTTCTCTTCCTCTGAATCGAAGAGTTACTTTAACCTTATCACCTTTTTCAATAAACTTTCTGGCATTGTTAGCCTTTGTTTTTAAGTCATTAATTTCAACGTTTGGTGATAATCTAATTTCTTTTACTTCGACAATATGTTGTTTCTTCTTTGCTTCCTTTTCACGCTTCTGCTGTTCATATCTGAACTTGCCATAGTCCATAATCTTACAAACCGGTGGCTTAGCCTTAGGTGAAATCTTAATCAAATCAAGTTCTGCTTCATCTGCTAACTTCTGAGCATCTCTTGAAGACATAACTCCCAACTGTTGTCCGTCTGTTCCAATAACACGAACTTCTCTATCTCTAATCTGTTCGTTAATCATTAAATCGCTAATAGTATTGCACCTCCAAATTATTTCTTCAAAAAGAAAAGTGGATAACCCACAGATTACCCACTATTATTTCTACACAATAAAATCGTTATAAAAATATTAACCTGGAATCACTTCAAAAGTGTCTTGGTGAGAGCGGATACTCTGCTTTCTTTTTTCACATCAGCACTTATATTACCATCTTCTCATCCATATGTCAACAATTTTTTATAACTTTTTTGATTACAGTGTTCCAAATGAGCATAAAAGCGAAGCTCTTGCTTTGCGATATGCGAATTTGGTGGTGGATTGTGGCAGTGCGTAGCACGTAGCAATCCGTGTAATCAATATATTTACATTCTACAACTCTATTTTTTCGTATGTGCTTGCACAATTGCAGAAAAATAAGTTGATTCTACTTACAACCACATTCAAAGCTTCCACATTCTGTCTGGCTTTCATGCTTTGCTCCATTACCTGAAATTGTAATTTTGTCCGCATGGCACTTAGAATTATCATTAAATACACAATTCTTAGCTTCACATGATACATCTAATGTATCCTCCGGACCTGCGCTGCAATGACATGCTTGTGCTGTTGCGCCCTCAGTCTTCTCTTTAAAATCCCCACAATAAGTTGCATCAATAACAGTTGCATCCTCTCCTTCTACATTTATGCCGTCACGACAACATTTTGATGACTTATTGTAATAACAGTTTTTTACATTACATTCTAAATTAGTCATAATAACACTCCACCTAAATTTATTTCGGATTTTATCCGATACATTTAGTGTGGAGTGTTTTTTATTTTTTATTCATTTAGTTTTTGTAAAAATAATTTTAAACTAAAGTATGCTTATTTACTTTTAATTAAACATTACTTGTTTTCTTCTACTTCAACTTTACGAATTTCTTTTGTTCTGATTTCCTTACAAATCTGTTCAATAAATTCATCCAAAGGCTTAACACCTTCATCTCCTGCAAAACGGCTTCTAACTGATACTGTTTCGTCAGCTTCTTCCTGCTGTCCTACAACAAGCATATATGGAAGTTTATCAAGTCTTGCCTCCCTAATCTTGTAGCCAATCTTTTCTGAACGTGAATCAACTGTAACATCAATACCATTCTTCTTTAATTCAGCCGCAACTTTGTCAGCATATTCAACATATTTGTCTGAAATAGGAAGTACTCTAACCTGCTCAGGACATAACCATGTTGGGAACTTTCCTGCATATTTTTCAATAAGCCATGCAAGTGTTCTTTCGTAGCATCCAATACTTGTTCTGTGGATGATGTATGGACGTTTCTTTTCACCATTTTCATCAATATAATACATATCAAACTGTTCAGCTAAAAGAGCATCCCACTGAATTGTAATCATTGTATCTTCTTTTCCATAAACATTTTTTGCATTAATATCAACCTTTGGTCCATAGAAAGCTGCTTCTCCAATATCCTCTACAAAAGGAATATTTAATTCATTTAAAACGTTTCTGATATCCTGTTCTGTTTCATTCCAAACTTCAGGTTCTCCGATATATTTTTCTCTATTTTCAGGATCCCATTTTGAAAGATGATATGTTACATCTTCTTCTAACCCTAAAGTCTGTAAGCAATACTGAGCTAAAGCAATACAATTCTTAAATTCTTCAACCATCTGGTCAGGTCTTACAATAAGATGTCCTTCTGAAATTGTAAACTGACGAACTCTTGTAAGCCCGTGCATTTCACCTGAATCTTCATTTCTGAAAAGTGTTGATGTTTCACCATATCTGCAAGGTAAATCTCTGTAGCTCTTCTGGCTTGCTTTGTATACATAATACTGGAACGGACATGTCATTGGACGAAGTGCAAATACTTCTTTGTCTTTTTCTTCATCTCCTAAAACAAACATTCCTTCTTTATAATGATCCCAATGTCCTGAAATCTTATACAAATCACTCTTTGCCATTAAAGGCGTCTTTGTACGTACATAGCCCCATTCATTATCTTCCAGGTCTTCAATCCATCTCTGTAATTTCTGAACCATTTTCTGTCCCTTTGGCATTAATAATGGAAGTCCCTGTCCGATAACATCAACCGTTGTGAAAAGTTCCATTTCCCTACCAAGTTTATTATGATCTCTGTTCTTTGCATCTTCTAATTCTTCAAGATATTTATTCAATTCATCTTTGCTATCAAAAGCTGTAGCGTATATTCTCTGCAATCTTGCTTTTGAAGAATCACCTCTCCAATAAGCCATTGATGATGAAATAATTTTAAATGCCTTAATTGATTTTGTGTTCATAAGATGTGGTCCTGCACATAAGTCTACAAATTCACCCTGACTGTAAAATGAAATTGTTGAACCTTCAGGTAAATCTTTAATTAATTCAACTTTGTAAGGTTCATTTCTATCTTCCATATATTTGATTGCATCTTCTCTTGGAAGTGTAAATCTTTCAAGTCTGGCACCCTTTTTAATGATTTTCTTCATTTCAGCTTCGATTTTGTCTAAATCCTCTCTTGAAAAAGGTTCATGTTCAAAATCATAGTAAAATCCTGTATCAATTGAAGGTCCAATTGCTAATTTTGCTTCTGGGAACAAATTCTTAACAGCTTCAGCCATAACATGTGATGCTGTATGTCTATATGCAGCCTTACCTGCTTCATCCTTAAATGTAAGAATGTTTAATGTACAATCCTTGTCAATTGTTGTTCTAAGGTCTACAACCTCTCCATCAACTTCGCCTGCACACGCAGCTCTTCCTAAACCTCCTGCAATGTCAAATGCAATATCATTTACTGACATTGGTTCTGAATATTCTTTTACTGAACCATCTTTTAAAGTAACTTTCATAGTGTTTTCTCCTTTACTTCTACAATGTTTATTCTGAAACATACAGGTTTCTTATTTTGTTTTTTGTATTAAAAAAGTCCCTGTTTATGTTTCCATAAACAGGGACGTAAAATACGCGGTTCCACCCTGATTGTTTCTGTCAAAATCCATTCTGACAAAAGCCTCTCATTCTGATTATAACGGAATCACCGGACTTGATTAGAGTCGCTCAGAGGTAGTCTTCAATTATCCTTCTGTAAAATGCTCTCAGCTATGCATCTCTCTCTGTGACCCTCCGGATAACCTACTCGTCTCGTCAACGCTTTGTTCACCACTCATTATATCATTGCTTTTTTTGTTGTCAAATACTATTTTGAAATCTTATAAGAAAATTTAACTTTGGCATGATCATATACCCAATCTACCGCCTTATCCATTAATGCTCCCTGACGGATTTCCTCATCTGTATACTGTGACTTCATATCTTCTTCTGATTCAAAATCACCTTCCTGATATAACTCATCCCACTTATTCTGAATATCTTCATCTGTTATCTTGTTAGCAAGACCTTCTTTTTCAACAATTGCCCACATAACCATTTCAGACTTAAGTGCATTCATGTATTCATCTTCCATATCATCTTCTGTCATACCATTTATTTCCAGATATTCATCAGTTGTCATACCGAAAAATTCAGCATTATAATTGTAATCACCATCCACTTCTTCAATAACTCTCTGATATGCTGTCTCTGAATATTTATTTACGACAGAACTTTCAAGTACTTTTGACCATAACTCAGCTTTTGCATCTTCTATAAGACTCTGTTTACACCATTTATAAAAATTATCAGCATTTTCCAAGCCATAATCATCATAGTAGTTCTCTTTAACCCACTTGTCAGTTACCTTTTCTACGTATAATTTTCTAACTGATTTTATTTTTGCTACAAACTTAACATTCTTACCTGAATAGTCGCTGCCATCTGTTGCAAAATCTGAAGCATTTAAACCTTCAATAGTAATTTCTTCACCTGATTTATGTCCCTTTATGGCATCTGAAATAATTTTTAATGCTCCTTTTGAATTTTCACCAATAATAACTTCCTGATCTTTATGTGTAATGTTGCTGTCTTTCTTATCATCAACATATCCTGTTAAATTATACGCAACCTGATCAGTATCTTCTGCAACTTTCTTTGCTGTATTATATTCATTAGTTTCATCTGAAACACTTTCATCCCACATATCCTGTGTTATCTCATAAGTTAATCCCTTATAATTTCCTAAAGAAATATAATTGCTAAAGTAATCCTTCATACTGCTAACACCATAATTCATCTCTTTAAGCAACTCTTTCTCAGGTTCTACTTTTTTCTGATAATAAACAACACCTGCAAAAACAGCCAAAATTATAATTATTAATCCCGGAACAATAATTTTTCCGAAGTTAAAACCGTTCTTTTCGTTTTTATTATCTGACGGATTCCCGTTTTTTCCATTTGTTTCAATTGTTTCTTCCTTTGTAGTTTCTTCAACTGTTTCAATTTTTTCAACACTTTCCTTTGCATCTGTCTGTGTTTCTAAGTCCTTGTTTGTTTCTTCCATAACCTCTCCTTGGCACTTTATTTTTTAGTTTTTGCAACATTAAACTCTTTCAATTTTCCTATTCTACAATTTTAATTTATAGAAAAAGGACCTTATTACAAGGTCCCTCTTATTCTAACATAAATCAGTTAATTAATATATGTTTTTTTATATTTTTCATATAATTTTAACAATTAATGTTGCTATTTATTTTAACCAAATTAGTTTTCAACTGTGTAGTTTGGTGCTTCTTTTGTAATATGAATGTCATGTGGATGACTTTCTTTTAAAGATGCTGCTGAAATCTTAACAAACTTACCTGTTTCCTTAAGTGTTTCAATATCTTTTGCTCCACAATATCCCATACCTGATCTAAGACCACCCATTAACTGGAATACTGTATCTTCTAATGTTCCCTTGTATGCAACTCGTCCTTCAACACCTTCAGGTACAAGCTTCTTAGCACCACTCTGGAAGTATCTGTCTTTGCTACCATTTTCCATAGCTGCAATTGAACCCATTCCACGATATACTTTGTATTTACGTCCCTGGAATAATTCGAAATCTCCAGGTGCTTCATCACATCCTGCAAACATTGAACCCATCATACATACGTTTCCACCTGCAGCAATGGCTTTTACAATATCACCTGAGAATTTAATACCACCATCTGCAATAATTGGAACACCATATTCCTTAGCAACTTCATAACAATCCATAATAGCTGAAACCTGTGGTACACCAATACCTGCAACAACTCGTGTTGTACAGATTGAACCAGGTCCAATACCTACTTTAACTGCATCTGCTCCTGCTTCGATTAAGTCTCTTGTAGCTTCGCCTGTTGCAACGTTACCTGCAATAACCTGAAGGTCAGGATATGCTGCCTTAATCTGCTTTAATGTATTGAAAATATTCTGTGAATGTCCATGAGCTGAGTCAATAACAATAACGTCAACCTTAGCTTCAACTAAAGCCTTAACTCTTTCCATAACATTAGCTGTAATACCTACAGCAGCACCACATAAAAGTCTTCCCTGTGAATCCTTTGCTGAAAGTGGATACTTAATCTGTTTTTCAATATCTTTAATTGTAATGAGTCCTTTAAGATTAAAGTCATCATCTACGATTGGAAGTTTTTCTTTTCTTGATTTTGCAAGAATTGCTTTTGCTTCTTCAAGTGTTACTCCTTCTTTTGCTGTAATAAGTCCTTCTGAAGTCATTGAATCCTTAATAAGTTTTGTTTCATCTGTTTCAAACTTAAGATCTCTGTTTGTAATAATACCAACTAACTTCTTTCCTACAACAATAGGTACACCTGAAATACGGAATTTTGCCATTAAATCATTGGCATCTTTAATTGTATGTTCTGGAGATAAGTAGAAAGGATCAGTGATAACACCATTTTCTGAACGTTTTACTTTATCTACTTCGTCGGCCTGCTGTTCGATTGTCATATTCTTGTGAATAATTCCAATACCACCCTGTCTTGCCATAGCAATTGCCATTCTGTATTCTGTAACTGTGTCCATTCCGGCGCTCATCATCGGAATATTTAATTTGATCTTCTTTGTAAGGTGTGTTGATAAGTCAACCATATTAGGTGTAACTGTTGAGTACTGTGGCACTAATAACACATCATCAAATGTAATTCCTTCACCAATAATTTTTCCCATTGGTTCTTTCCTCTCTTTCTCTTTTTATTCTTAATGTATTGTCTGCATTGCAGAGAAAGTGCCATCCCGTATATCTATCTTTCAAGATACGTTAAGACGACACTTTTATTTGTATTTTCAACATACTAACAAAAAACAATAGTATTGTCAATATTTTTTCAACAGACAAACCTGATTTATTTTAACGCAAGCACATTATAATTGCTTATTTAAAAATATTATTTTATCTCTTTACTATTGATGGTCTCATATGACGCATTGCCTCAATAAGCTTTTCATCAGCATTAAATAAGACCTGTACTGTTCCCTTGTCAGTATTTGTTATCATAGAATAAAGATCACTACTTCCATATCCTGTTGAATAATCAAATGTCACTATATTTCCTACTCTGCTCTTAATTTCGTCAGATACAGCAGGTGCTATAATTTCAGCCTGTTTTATATCAAACTCATCAACATGTTTTCTTTTTCTTTGTCCCATGATTTTTTCAATTGTTAACTCTGTGTTTAGAAAAGAATATTCATATTCCACACTAGTGTAAGCCCACACAAGATATGTTAAATATGCGAATAATATAGTTAATGTCAACCCAAGCATTCCCAAGAATAAAATTGTGCACAATGACAAAACTGTCAATACAACAGCTAACACTCTTAATAACATTCCCTTTATATCTACTTTTCTTTTTACTATTCTTTCTATAAAAATTTCATCCATACGTTAAGTCTCCTACTATTCTACTGAAGCAATATAGTAGTAAATAGGCTGTCCACCCGGATATACTTCTACTTCAATTTCAGGCAAAGCTTCTGCAATCTTATCTGCTAGCTTATTTGCTGCTTCCTCTGTAACTTCAGCACCATAATATAAACTTACGATTTCTGATTCTTCATCCTGCATCTCTTTAATCATATTAATTGTTGTATCGTCGATTTCTTCTCCTACTGCAAGGATTCCTTCATCGCCAATACCCATAATGTTGCCTTCTTTGATTTCCTTGTCATCAATAACTGTGTCTCTTACAGCGTAAGTAACCTCACCTGTCTTAACATATGACATACTATCAATCATGGCTTCTTTATTGTCTTCAGGACTATTATCCGGAATAAATCCTATCATTGCAGAAATTCCCTGTGGAATAGTCTTAGATGGAATAACAATAATATTTTTGTCTTCAACAAGGCTTTCCGCCTGCTGAGCCGCAAGGATAATATTCTTGTTGTTAGGCAATACATAAATATTGTCTGCATTAATCTTATCAATTGCGTTTAAAATATCTTCTGTACTAGGATTCATTGTCTGCCCACCTGAAATAATATGGTCAACATTTAATCCCTTGAATATTTCATCTAATCCTTCTCCTACTGATACAGCTACAAAACCATATTTCTTTCTTGGTTCGTCAGCTTTCTGCTGTTCAGCCATCTTTTCTGCATTCTTGATTAAGCGTTCCTGATGCTCTTCTCTCATATTGTCAATCTTCATTCTTGACAATGAGCCATATGTTAAAGCTTTTGTAATTGCTACACCAGGTTCGTTAGTATGAACATGCACCTTTACTATTTCATCATCAGCAACAAGAACAATCGAATCACCGATTGATTCTAAAAATTCTTTAAATGCCTTTTCTTCTGACTTAGGCATTTCTTTATCAAGATTAATAATAAACTCTGTACAGTAACCGAATTTAATTTCAACATCATCCATAGGAACTTCTTCTGTAACCTTAGTTCCTGCTGTCTGTACAGGTTCTAATGTGTAATCTATCTCTTTTCCTAAAAGAGCATTAAAAGCCCCCTTAATAACTGTCATCAATCCCTGTCCACCTGAGTCAACTACTCCTGCCTGTTTCAAAACCGGAAGCATTTCGGGTGTCTGACTTAAAACATAATCACCATGCTTAATTATTTCATCAATTACATACACAAGGTCATCACTTTCGCCTACAAGCTCGCATGACTTATCAGCCATTCCTTTAGCAACTGTAAGGATTGTTCCTTCCTTAGGCTTCATAACTGCCTTATAAGCAGTTTCTACTGCTTTTACACAAGCTCTTGACAAAACATCTACGTCAATCTGATCTACCTTCTTAATCTCTCTTGTAAACCCTCTAAAAAGCTGGGATAAAATAACACCTGAGTTACCTCTTGCACCTCTTAAAGAACCAGTTGAGATAGCCTTGGCAATCGTTTCCATTGTCGGTTCTGTAATTGCGCCTACTTCTTTAGCAGCGGACATAATTGTTAAAGTCATATTTGTTCCTGTATCCCCATCTGGTACAGGGAAAACATTCAACTCATTTATCCATTCTTTTTTTGCTTCTAAATTCTTAGCACCTGCAATAAACATTTTTTGTAATGTTTCTGCATTAATTGTTGTCATTTCCAAAATAATATCCTCCTGGGGTACTAATCAATGTTTCTTACGCCTTCAACGTACACATTAACTTTCTTAACTGACATACCCGTAAATTCTTCTACTTTGTATTTTACATTTGAAATAATATTGTCTGCTATTGTTGCAATATTAACACCGTAAGATACAATAATATGAAAATCTATAGTGATTTCATTATCTTCATCAATTATTACATTAATTCCCTTAGTTGAGCTATCTCTTTTAAGAAGTCTTACAAGACCATCTTTCATGCTTACCATTGCCATACCAACAATACCAAAGCATTCATATGCTGTTTCTGATGCGTATTTTGCAACAACTTCAGGGCTAATCAATACCTGACCTAAATCAGTGTTTAACTTACCTTTCATATATGTTCCTCCTAAAAATCGAACTCCTAATAATTATACTATCTTTTTTAGAAAAAGGAAAGAGTTACATTTATATACTAAAAAAAGTTATCATTCATAAATGATAACTTTTTTTATTTCGTGCATACATGCTCTAACAAACTATGCTCTTTCAACTTTACCAGATTTTAAGCAAGAAGTACAAACGTACATCTTCTTTGATCCGCCTTCAGTCTTAACTCTAACAGATTTAATATTTGATTTCCACATTTTATTAGAACGTCTATGAGAATGGCTCACAGCGTTTCCAAAGTGAGCACCCTTACCGCAAATACTACATTTAGCCATAATAGCACCTCCTTTAATAAATTAGGTCGAACTCTCAATCGACCTGACACAAAGAGCATTCTATCAGATACAGACAAATTTTGCAAGTACTTTTTTTATCCTAAAACTTTCTTTGCTATGTCTGCACTCATTTTTGCATCCTTAGCATAATAATCTGCACCAATCTTCATAGCATAATCTTCAGTAAGAACTGCACCACCTACCATAATCTTGCAATCAACATTGTGTTCTCTTAAAAGCTTAATTGTTTCTTCCATTGAACCTAGTGTTGTTGTCATAAGTGCAGAAAGTCCAACTAAATGAACATCATTTTCAATTGCCGCATTAACTACTTCCATGCAATCCACGTCTCTACCTAAGTCAATAACGTTGTATCCGTAGTTTTCAAGAATAACTTTTACAATATTCTTTCCAATGTCATGTATGTCACCTTTAACTGTAGCAACAATAATCTTTCCCTTTGATTCAGAAGAATCTCCACTATCTGCAAGATAATTCTTTATTTCATCAAAACATTCTTTTGCAACATCCGCCGCCAAAATCAACTGTGGAAGGAATATTGTACCTTTTTCAAACTTATCTCCAACAACATCCAATGCCGGAATCAAAATCTGATTTATAATCTCCATAGCTTCTTTTTCTTTAAGCAATTGAGATGTGTAACTTCTTCCATCATCTTTCATTCCTGTTTCCATCGCCTTAAGAATTTTGTCTGCCAGTTCTGAACCAAGGCTTACTGTGGAATCATTTGATTTTACGACTTCTGTCTTAGTTGTTGTAACTTCAGGCTGAACTTTGCTTGAATAATCAATAAAGTCCATTGAATTTTCATCAATTGCAGCCAATACTTTATATGCCTTAACTGCCCATACCATTGACGGTACATTTGGATTGATAATCGGAAGATCAAGTCCATTAGCCATAGCTATTGTTAAGAATGTTTTATTAATTATTTCTCTGTTAGGCAAACCAAAAGAAATATTTGAAACACCAAGTACTGTTCTTAAGCCTAATTCATTTTTTACAATGTTCATGGCTTTAAGTGTTTCTGCAGCAGCTTTTTGTTCTGCTGAAACTGTAAGTGTAAGGCAGTCAATAATAATGTCCTCTTTTGGAATTCCATAAGACATTGCCTTATCTCTAATACGTTTTGCTATTTCAACTCGTCCTTCTGCTGTTGGCGGAATACCATTTTCATCAAGAGCAAGTCCAATGACTGCCCCACCATATTTTGCAACAATAGGAAGGATTGTATCAAGAACTTCTTCTTCTCCGTTAACTGAGTTAACAATAGGCTTACCATTATAAACCCTTAGAGCCGCTTCAAGAACTTCCGGTTTAGTTGAGTCAATCTGTAAAGGTACATCTACTATTGCCTGCAAAGCCTTAATAACCTTTACCATCATTTCTTTTTCATCAATGTCAGGTGAACCTACATTTACGTCCAAAATGTCTGCCCCCGCGTCTATCTGTTCAATTGCCTGAGACAAAATATAATTCATATCATTGTCTCTTAACGCCTGTTTAAATCTTTTCTTTCCTGTAGGGTTAATTCTTTCACCTACAATTCTTGGCTGGTCAACAACTACAGTCTTTAAAGGTGTACATACTGCAAGCTGTCTTGGTTTCTTTTTCACAACACTTGCGTTTACTGTTGCAACCATTTCTTTTAGTTTGGCTACATAAGCCGGTGTTGTACCACAACATCCACCAAGAACTTTTGCTCCGTATTTTACCATTTCCTTACATGTATCTGCAAATTCATCAGGTAAAACATTATATGTATTTGTAACAGGATCAGGCAAACCTGCATTAGCCTTTACTACAATTGGAACAGTTGTCCACTTAGAAATTTCTTCTACAATTGGTATTAATTCTTTAGGTCCAAGTGAACAGTTTACACCAAGTGCGTCTACTCCAAGCCCCTGTACTGTAAGACACATTGCTGAAACTGAACATCCTGTAAATGTTCTTTTGTTGTCTTCAAATGTCATTGTACACATAACCTGAAGGTCTGAATTTTCTTTTGCGGCAAGAATTGCTGCCTTAGTTTCCATTAAGTCTGTCATAGTTTCAATAACTATAATATCAGCTCCTGAATTTCTTCCTGCAATAACTTCTTCTTTAAAAATATCATACGCTTCCTCAAAAGAAAGACTTCCTGTAGGCTCTAGTAATTGACCTATAGGTCCCATATCTAAAGCAACAAGTGTTTCTGTTCCTTTGGCTGCTTCTTTTGCATTATTAATGGCTGCACCAATTAATTCATCAACTGAATATCCCGTATTAGCCATTTTGTATCTATTTGCACCAAAAGTATTGGCGTAAACAACATCCGAACCTGCATCTATGTATTGTTTATGTATATCTATAATCCAATCCGGCTTTGTTATGTTTAATGTTTCGGGTACAGTTCCAAGCTCCATTCCTTTTTGCTGAAGCATTGTTCCCATTGCACCATCCAACAATATAAAATCTTTGTCAAATATATTTTTATTTGCCACAGTTTTTTCCATCCTTTCTAAAGGTACATTTTTCTCTAAAATTACATAAGTCGCAGCTTTTAACATTAGATACTTCTAAATTGTGACCAAGTCCTATTATGCATGTTACCGACTTAGTAGGCACAAGAGTCATTCCACTGTTTACGCATACGCCTATTCTTCTTCCTGCATCTAATATATCAAGGAACTGTTTCTGACCTGTCAAAGGAAAATCTCCATATCCCAAGCCAAATCTCCATGTATGTTCATATTCCTTAAAATCTTCAAGAATTTCATCTTCCGCTTTATTGCATACCTGTTCTATTACAGCAGACGCAAGACTGTCAGTAAACATGGCATCAGCCATTCCCCTAATCTGCATCTTTCTTATAAGTCCGTCAACTCCTGCTGAAAGAGTAGCACACATAAATATTACTTTTTCACAATTTTTCAAATGGTTGGCAATAGACTTTCCTTCCAATGTAAAATTAATCCCCGGAACCTGTCCATCTACCAAATCAAAAACTTTATATGTATATTTGCCTTCCATTACTGACTTAAGCTGGTCTGCACAATTATACAAAATCTCTTTCGTTTTCTCATCAGGAGTGCTGTTTCCATAGCCTAAATATCTTAAAGCTTCACTAAAATCTATATTGTCTATAATAATATTTCTCTGCTCTGACATTTTATTTTCCGCTCTTTAATATATTTTTTACACCTTCAGAAATTCTTCTTGCAACATATGGATCATTCATTGTATAAATATGAACTCCGTCAACTCCATGAGCAGCCAATTCAATAATCTGGTCAATTGCATATGAAATACCTGCATCACGCATGGCTTCATGATTATCTCCAAATCTCTGAAGAACTTTTGAAAGTTTTGCCGGAATACTTGCGCCACACATTGAAACCATTCTCTCAATCTGTTTTTTGTTTGTTACAGGCATAATTCCTGCTTCAATAGGAACATTAATTCCTGCTATTCTTGCTTTCTCCTGAAAATCAAAGAATACCTGATTATCAAAGAATAACTGTGAAATCAAATGGTCTGCCCCTGAATCAACTTTCTTCTTTAAGTTCTGAATATCTTCAATCATATTCGCTGCTTCCTGATGAACTTCAGGATAGCATGCGCCTGAAATATTAAAACCTCTGTTTTTTGACATAATATACGCTGTTAAGTCTGATGCATATTTGAAATCTTTTTCAATAGCAAAATCAGGATTTACATCGCCTCTTAAAGCTAATATATTCTTTACACCTTTTTCATCTAATTCATCTAAAATTCTATCAATGCTTTCTTTAGTATTATATAAGCATGAAAGATGGGCTATTGTTTCAGTTCCTAATTCATTTTTAATATATGAGCATAAGTCAATTGTTGTCGCATTTGCAACGCCTTTTCCACCTGCTCCATAAGTTACACTGATAAAATCAGGGTTTAAGTTTTTTAACTCATTTAGTGTTGAATATATTGTTTCTATACCACTTTCCTTTTTTGGTGGAAAAACCTCAAAAGAAAATACTGTGTGTTCTTTTTTAAATAAATCTGCAATGTTCATTAATCTCTGTCTCCTCTTCTTTTGTTTTTATGGTTTGCAGCAAAACAGATTAAATCCTGCCAAAAGACATATTACTATTATGCACACCACAAAAAAAGTACTCTCTATTAACAATGAAAGCGTCATTCCAACTGCAAGCCAAAATAACGCAAATCCACATAGTTTATGCATAACTCTTCCTAATTTATTTTTTATAATATTAGCATATGCATATAATTAGTTTTTAGTCGTTAATATCTTCATCCATTTCCTCAAAGTCACTAAAATCATCTTTTACATCATTCTTTGAAGTGAACTTGTTTACCACATCAGGTACCATATCAATAATCCTTGATAATCCATCCTGATCCTTAATACTGATAAGCTTAGATGAACCATCCTTAATAACCAAAACAGCGCTTGGTACTATCTTTCCCCCAACTCCGCCTGATCCTGTTTCTCCTTTTGAAAAAGTACCTATTCCCATTCCAAAAGAAACATCAGCCATAGGAAGGATTATTGTATCTCCTACCACAACCGGTTCTCCAACAACAGACTTTGTTGTAATAAATTTTTCCATTGCCTTTAATAAATCATCTGTAGGCTTTTTGTTATCTGCCATAATAATGCCTCCCTAAATAAATTTTTTTATAATTCTCTTTATATTTTTATTAAAATAAAATTTCAAACAATATATTATAACCACGCCTAAGTAAATATGTCCCTTAAAAATAATATCACCTTTAAACACTTTATTTTCAAAATCAGGATAAACCTTAAACCTTTTAGGATTAATATTAAATATTCCATATATCATTCCAAGAGCGCCTAATGCCTCTCCCGTTAAATAACTTTCTTCAAATCCCATATATAGATTGCCTTTTATCCTGTTAGGTGCTAAATGCTTTAGAAGTTTTAGAACCATTTTTTTGCCATAGGCATAAGCCTCTTTTGTTGTCTTTGAAGTTATAAATTGCTTAACGGTTTTAATCTGATTTATTATTTCATCTATACTGCTCTTTTTATTTTTTGCATTTTCTTTTATATTATGAATTTTATCTTTTATATTTTCTACAATTTTCTTTATTCTTTGTTTTAATTTTTTAAAGGAAATCTGCATTCTTGTTATAAAAGATTTCTTTTCTTTTTTTCTATTATTTGTTTCTGTAGTATTCTTTGAATCTTCACTTTTTATATTCTCATTATTTTGATTTTTTACATCAGTCTCTTCCAAATTGGAATTTTGAATTTCCTGCTCTTTTTCATTTTTGGAAGTTCCAATTTGTTTAATGTCAGTTTCTTCAACACTATCCTCTTTCAATTCATCCTGTGACTTTTCTTCTTCATTCTTAGGTGATTGCTCCTCAGACTGATTTTTTCTTTTTTCTTTTTTCTTTTTTTCTTTTGTTTCAGAAGATTTTATTTTTATTCCTAATAGTCGGATATTATAATGTATCTCTGTATTCTCAATCCATAATCTGCAATGTAGCAGATGAAAAAGCCATCCGGCTCTTATATTACCGGTTATTTTTTTCTCTTCAATATTTCCATTTACTTTTCCTATATATGTTATAGGAAAAAACAAAATAAGTAAAGCAAGCCCCAGAATAGATAATACAATAATACCAATTATTTTTAAAATAAGTAATAATATATGTACCATAGGCTACTCTTCTCTCTTGCTTCTTTCTTCATTCATAAGATTCAATATATAGTCTTTCACTTTGCATCCTCCCGTGGAATTTATACAATCCATTATTATTAATTGTACCATATCCATTGCCTCTTCCCTACCTTCGGCAATTCCAACAATTACAATATCTGAATCCTTATACCATTTCTGAGTAAGTACATTAGATGGATAGATGTCAAGTACATCATAATCATTAAAAGGCAATGTAATGACATATTTATTAAACTGTTGTTTACCCCTTTTAATTTTCCACATAACCTGTCTCTTTTTGTCTAACAGATTATATCCAACATACAAATCATCATACCATCTCATACTTATCTCCAATAATCAATCTGCAAATATATTACAACTGATTATTCTTCCATTATTCCATTTAAAATTTCAATACAAGCTAGTTTTTCAGCCTTATCATTACATACTGACAATGTATTATAAATATAATCCTGTAATTCACTAATATTATTGAAAAATACAGGAAGTTCTGCAATTGAAGCTGACATTACGGCTCTGTTAATCAATTTCTCGTTGTCTGCAAACAACTCAGTATATTCCTTGTAAAGCTCTTCTTCCTTAGCCTTTACATATTCTTCATCGGCTGTAGTATTGTCCTCATCAACTGTAAGTTCCATAAACATACTATCTGAATTAAGCCTTGGAAGTTTGTATACCACATCATATACATCCTTTAATCCAAGTTTTTCAATGTTTTCACTATAACTTTCCATAATCTGGTCTGTTATATCATAGGAAGATAACTTAGGATATAATTCTTCCTGAGTTCCCTCAAGCATTACAAACATATCCTCTATTTCTTCTAATGATTTAGGACTAAACTTGCCTAAGAATAAAAGGTTTGTATCTTTTATAATCTCTGTACACCCCTTAACAATATTATCATCTAACTGATTTTCATAAGTATATAAGACAATAAGCAAATCATTTAGGATTTCCTGAATCATCATATTTGAGTTCATTAAATCTTCCATATACTCTGAAACTTTAGCAATATTAGTCATCATTTCATCATACTGCTCTTTTGTTATTTTCTTAAACTTAACCTCTTTAAATTCTTTAAAGAAATCGTCTAAGTAAGGGTAATTAACAGTCATTGTTTCTGTATTTTCAAGCATTGCTGTTGTTTTTAACATATATAAGAAATTCTTAAGACTTTCTTTAGTTCCACCCTTATAAATGCTAAGGCCGTTAGATAACATTTCGAAAAACTTATTTTTTGTAAGTCTAACAGGAAGCTGTCCTATTACCTGACTTATCTTTCTGTTAATTGCCATATTATCTTCATCTTCAAGAATAAACTGCATTAATCTTCTTGTAATGTTCTCATCACTATATCCTGACGGATAATCGTCATCTCTGAATCTGTATTCAACTCTGTTTAATGCATGTTCATAGATGTTAAACTTGTCAACATAACAGGTAAGATCCTGAACCTTCTCAATAATTCCATCTCTAAGTTTTTCTAACTTTTCAATGTTTTCAGAAATCTTCTCACTTTCCCCATTCATTAATTCTTCAATAATTAAATTAATTGTAGCAAGACCAGACATATTCTCTGTACTTAAAAGACTTTCATCTTCTAAAGTCATTGTGTAATATGTGTAATAATTCATTGCCAAACGGATATTTGCATATTTGTTATTTATTTCCATAAATGGTCCACAATATGCTTTTAAGTTTTCATCTACGTGTTTGTTCTTTAATAATTCGCCTACTATCTTTTTCACTTTTTTTCTTTCCTTAAACGTTTATTGCTTATTTTATTACACAGATTGCTACGCGCTTCGCACTTTCGCAATCCACCCCGATTATTCGCATATCGTGAAGCTTACGCTCCACTTTTATGCTCATATCCGGGCGTGTCCCAAGGTCGTTTTCCCACCATTGTGCAAGCACAGGTGGGATAAGACCTTTTGACACTGTAATCCTTACTTCATTATGTCTGAAAAATCGAATGTAGCAAAATAATCTGCAGGTGTTTCTGCTCTACGAATCATTTCTACACTTCCATCTTCCTTTAATAATAATTCTGCTGAACGAAGTCTTCCGTTGTAGTTATATCCCATTGAGAAGCCATGTGCTCCCGTGTCATGAATATAAATGAAATCTCCCATGTCAATCTTTGGAAGTTCTCTGTCAACTGCAAATTTGTCATTATTTTCGCAAAGACTACCAACCACGTCATATACATGGTCTTTTGGCTGGTCTTCCTTACCCATTACTGTAATATGATGATATGCACCATACATTGCAGGTCTCATTAAGTTTACTGCACAGGCATCAACACCAATATATTCTTTATAAATATGTTTCTCATGTACTGCCTTAGTAACCAATGCACCGTAAGGTCCCATCATAAAACGTCCCATTTCTGTGTAAATAGCAATATCATCCATTCCTTCAGGTTTAAGAATTTCTTCGTATACCTTTCTTACACCTTCACCAATTGCCATAATGTCATTTGGTTCCTGATCAGGTCTGTAAGGGATACCAACACCACCTGAAAGGTTAATAAACTTAATGTCTGCTCCTGTTTCTTTTTCAAGTTTAACTGCAAGTTCAAAAATTGTTCTTGCAAGCATTGGGTAATATTCATTAGTTACTGTGTTGCTGGCAAGGAATGCATGAATGCCAAAGTTTTTAACTCCCTTAGCCTTTAAAATCTTAAATGCTTCAACTATCTGTTCAGGGGTCATTCCGTACTTAGCATCTCCAGGGTTATCCATAATACCGTTACATACTTCAAAAACTCCACCTGGATTATATCTACAGCTTACTGTTTCAGGAATTCCACATTCTGCTTCCATATAATCAATCATTGTAATGTCATCAAGGTTGATAATTCCCCCTAAATCATTACAATATTTAAATTCTCCTGCAGGTGTTTCGTTTGATGAAAACATAATTTCATCATTTCTAAATCCAAGCTTATCAGCTATCATTAATTCTGTGTATGATGAACAGTCAACACCACATCCTGCTTCTTTAAGCTTTTTAATAATAAATGGATTTGGTTCAGCCTTTACTGCAAAATATTCTCTAAAACCCTTATTCCATGAAAACGCTTCGTTTACTTTTCTTGCATTCTCCATAAATCCTTTTTCATCATAAATATGAAAAGGTGTTGGGTATGTCTTTTCAATCTCCTTTAACTGTTCAAGTGTTACAAATGGTTTCTTTTCCATGATTTTTCAGTCCTCCTGTTATTGTGTATATTATAATGATTATAAAAATCAATTACATATGCTTATGTGTAAACAAATGATCCTGGCAATATTCTTTGTTGCCTGAGCATTTAGAACAATATCTAAATGTTAAATTAGGATCATCTAATTCCGTTCTGCCACAGACTGCACACTTATGTCTTGCGCCATTCTGGTAAGTCTGATTCTGTCTTGCTCTGTTAACCTGCTGCCTGTACTGTTTCTTACGCTTTGCCTGGGCCACACTAAAGGCTCCTCCATTCTTTTTAAGAGAAATAAAATATAATATAAAGTTAAGCAACGACATAACAATAAGTACCGTTGTAATAATTGCAATCACATATGTCCCAATCTGTCTTGCATAACTAAAAGCGTTGTAAATGTCAATTAAGATATATGCTCCATACAATACTCCAAACCACTTAATCTTAATAGGTATAATGAAATACAACATAAGTTGCTCTTCCGGATAAGTTGCCGCAAAAGCTAAGAATATGGACATATTAATGTAATAAGTACTTACATAAGCACCAATGTAGCTTCCTAATGTTTGACTTGAAAATGTATCTTTATAAACAAATGTCAAAACTACGTATAAAACAATTGCACCTACAACTGTAAATATGAGACCTGATATAAGATAAACATTATATCTGTACGTTCCCCATGTTCTTTCCAAAGTCTGTCCCAACTGATAATAAAGAATCAGCATAATTATTGTGAAGATACTTAATTCCTCCGGCATTGTTAAAACCCATGTTACTATACGCCATATCTGTCCGTGCAAAATCATATACGGATTAAATGTTAAAAGACCATACAATGTAGGATTTATTAAACTAACCATATATCCAATAACATATCCTGCTATTAAATATAAGGTAAGATTCTTTACAGCATACTTGCCGTATTTTCTTTCAAAATTAGAAATCATAAATTCTCCTCTGCCTTTCACCAAAAAGATATTGCAAAAAATATGTAATCTGCAACTTCTCTTCAAATAATAAACCAATTTACAGTATAATTTCCAAACCACTGTTTGTCAAACTACTTTCAATGTTTTTAATGGGATTTTCAACATATTTTCCATACATTTCTTTTTATTTGTTTTAATGTCTAAATAATATTACATTTTATTCATTTTTAGACATAGGCTTTTAACATTTTGTCTATTTTTGTTGGGTTGTTTTTTCTTATTAATTATATTATAATATAGAAATTCGCGTAAACACTTTTATTAAATATGAAAAAGATACGTTATTGAACTAAAATTTTTAATTAAAATCATTGTAATAACTTTACTGATTTTAATGATTAGATTTCAATTATAAGTGCTTTAATGGCTTATTAAGGCATTAGGAGGAAAAAAATGAATGAATTAGAATATTACAGTCTTGGTATTGACATCGGTTCTACCACAGTAAAAATTGCAATCCTTGACAAGAATAATGATGTTGTTTTTTCTGATTACAAAAGACATTATGCAAATATTCAGGAAACTTTGGCTTCTCTTCTTAAAGAAGCTAAAGACAAATTAGGAAATATAGAATTATCACCAATGATTACAGGTTCAGGTGGACTTGCCCTTTCAAATCACTTGAAAGTACCTTTCGTTCAGGAAGTTGTTGCCGTAGCTTCAGCCCTTGAAGATTATGCACCTCAGACTGACGTTGCCATAGAACTTGGTGGTGAAGATGCAAAGATTATTTATTTCACTAACGGTATTGAACAGCGTATGAATGGTATTTGTGCCGGTGGTACAGGTTCTTTCATAGATCAGATGGCTTCTCTTTTACAGACAGATGCCAGTGGTTTAAATGAATATGCCAAGAATTATCAGGCTATTTATCCTATTGCTGCCCGTTGTGGTGTTTTTGCAAAAACAGATATTCAGCCTTTAATTAACGAAGGTGCTACTAAAGAAGATTTAGCCGCTTCTATTTTTCAGGCCGTTGTTAACCAGACTATTTCAGGTCTTGCCTGTGGTAAACCTATCCGTGGAACAGTTGCTTTCCTTGGTGGACCACTTCACTTTTTACCTGAATTAAAGAATGCATTTATCAGAACTTTAAAATTAGATGATGAGCATATTGTTGCACCTGAACATTCTCATTTGTTTGCTGCAATCGGTTCTGCTCTTAACCATTCTGAAAATGTAAAAGTTAACATTTCTGATTTATATGAACAGTTATCTAAAGGTATAAAGATGTCTATGGAAATTAAACGTCTTGATCCTTTATTTAATAATGAAAGAGAATATAAGGAATTTACTGAAAGACACAATAAGGACTGTGTTAAAAAGGGAGATCTTGCTACATACAAAGGCAATTGCTATTTAGGTATTGATTCAGGTTCTACTACAACTAAAGCTGCTTTGGTTGCCGAGGATGGAACCCTTCTTTACTCATACTATAGTGGTAACAACGGTAATCCTTTACAGACTATTATTGATGCAGTTAAGGATATTTACAAGAAGCTTCCTGCTGACGCACACATTGTACGTTCATGTTCAACAGGTTACGGTGAAGCTCTTATTAAGAATGCCTTATTGCTTGATGAAGGTGAAGTTGAAACTGTTGCCCACTATCATGCAGCAGCTTTCTTTGAGCCACAGGTCGACTGTATCCTTGATATCGGCGGACAGGATATGAAATGTATTAAAATCAAAAACAATTCTGTAGACAGCGTTCAGCTTAATGAAGCCTGCTCTTCAGGTTGTGGTTCTTTCATTGAAACTTTTGCCAAATCATTAAATTACTCTGTTCAGGATTTTGCTAAGGAAGCCTTATTTGCAAGTAATCCTACTGACCTTGGTACAAGATGTACTGTATTTATGAACTCTAATGTTAAGCAGGCACAGAAAGAAGGCGCTACTGTTGCAGATATTTCTTCAGGTCTTGCTTATTCAGTTATAAAAAATGCTTTATACAAAGTTATTAAAATTTCTGACGCAAAGGATTTAGGACGTAAGGTTGTTGTTCAGGGTGGTACATTCTACAACGATGCAGTTCTTAGAAGTTTTGAAAAAATTGCAGGTTGCGAAGCTATTCGCCCGGATATTGCAGGTATTATGGGTGCTTTCGGTGCTGCTCTTATTGCAAAAGAAAGATATAAAGGACAGGAAACTACTATCCTTTCATTGGAACAGTTAGAATCTTTTGATTACACTACTTCAATGACAAGATGTAAGGGATGTACTAACGCATGTCTTCTTACAATTAATAAATTCTCTGACGGACGTAGATTTATTAGTGGTAACAGATGTGAGAAAGGTATTGGTGGTGTTAAGAACAAAGACCACATTCCAAACCTTTTTGAATATAAATATCATAGAATGTTTGATTATGAACCTTTGGCTCCTGAAAACGCTCCACGAGGTGTTGTTGGTATTCCAAGAGTTCTAAATATGTACGAAAACTTCCCATTTTGGGCAACATTCTTTAAAGAATTAGGATACAGTGTAATGCTTTCTCCTAAGTCATCACATAAGATTTACGAAATGGGTATTGAATCAATTCCAAGTGAATCTGAATGTTATCCTGCTAAGATTTCTCATGGACATATTGAGTGGTTATTACAAAACGGTGCAAAATTTATTTTCTATCCATGTATTCCATATGAGAGAAATGAAACACCTGATGCTAACAACCATTACAACTGTCCTATTGTTACATCTTATGCTGAAAATATTAAGAACAACGTTGAAGCTTTAGAAGATTCTTCAATTAATTTTATGAATCCTTTTATGGCATTTACAAATGAAGAAATTCTTACAAAACGACTTGTTGAAGAATTTACAGCTCTTGGCATTAAAGAAGATGAAATTAAGAGTGCTTCTCACAAAGCATGGGATGAACTTATTGCTTCACGTAATGACATGATGAAAAAGGGTGAAGAAACTCTTAAATATATGGAAGAAACAGGACGTAGAGGTATTGTTCTTGCCGGTCGTCCATACCACGTTGATCCTGAAATCAACCACGGTATTCCTGAAATGATTAACTCATATGGTCTTGCTGTTCTTACAGAAGATTCAGTTTCACATCTTGCTGATGTTGAAAGACCTTTAATTGTTTCTGACCAGTGGATGTATCACTCACGTCTTTACAAAGCCGCAAACTTTGTTAAAACAAGAGATGACCTTGATTTGATTCAGTTAAACTCTTTTGGTTGTGGTTTGGATGCAGTTACAACAGACTGTGTAAGTGATATTCTTACAAAATCAGGAAAGATTTACACAGTATTAAAGATTGATGAAGTTAACAACCTTGGTGCTGCAAGAATCAGAGTTCGTTCTTTACTTGCTGCAATTAGGGAACGTAGCGAAAATCATTTTGAACGTTACATTCAACCTTCATCATTTAATAAAGTTGAATTTACTAAGCAGATGCGTGATGACAATTATACTATTCTTTGTCCTCAGATGAGTCCAATTCATTTCACAATGTTAGAGGCTGCATTTAATGCTTGCGGATATAATTTTGAGGTAATGGAAAGTAACAAATCATGTATTGACACAGGTTTAAAATATGTTAACAATGATGCATGTTATCCTTCTCTTATAGTTGTTGGTCAGATAATGAATGCTCTTCTTTCCGGCAAATATGATTTGAACAAAACTGCCGTAGTTATTTCTCAGACAGGTGGTGGATGTCGTGCTACTAACTATATTGGATTTATAAGAAGAGCTTTGGAAAAAGCCGGTATGTCCCAAATTCCTGTATTGTCATTAAGTTTAAGTGGACTTGAACATCATAGCGGTTTCAAAATCACTCCAAAGCTTGCACTAAAAGCTGTTGAAGCCTGTCTCTATGGTGACTTATTTATGCGTGTTGTTTACAGAACAAGACCTTACGAAGTTAATCCTGGAGAAACTAATGCTTTACATAAAAAATGGGAATACAAGCTTTGCAAAGAGCTTTCAGATAATAGTTTTGGGATTCATCGTTTCAAGAAGAATATGAAGAAGATTGTTGAAGAATTCGATGCTATTCCTGTAAAAGATATTAAGAAACCTAGAGTTGGTATTGTAGGTGAAATTCTTGTTAAGTTCTCTCCTACAGCTAACAATAACTTAGTTGAATTGCTTGAATCAGAAGGTGCCGAGGCTGTTATGCCTGACCTTGTTGACTTCTTCCTTTATGGATTTAGAAATGCAACATTTAAGGTTGAAAAATTAGGTTTTGACAAGAGTATTATTAGAATGAATAACCTTGGAATTAAAGCTATTGAATGGATGAGAGGTTCTGCAAATAAAGCTCTTATAGAAAGTAAGCACTTTACTCCTACTGCTGATATTTGGGAAATGAGTAAAATGGCTGAAGATGTTGTTTCAATAGGTAACCAGACCGGTGAAGGATGGTTCTTAACAGGTGAAATGCTTCACTTAATCCACGACGGTGTTCCAAACATTGTTTGTACACAGCCTTTCGCTTGTCTTCCTAACCACATCGTTGGTAAGGGTGTTATTAAGAAACTTCGTGCACAGCATCCTGAAGCAAACATCGTAGCCGTTGACTACGATCCTGGTGCCAGTGAAGTTAACCAGCTTAACCGTATCAAATTAATGCTTGCAACAGCAAACAAAAAGATTGGGAAGAAATAGGCTTTATAGGTTTAGAATTGAATAAATTGATATATTAGTATTCTAATATTTTATAAAAGGGCTACCGCGATAGATAGCCCTTTTATTTTTACATATCTATTTTTGTTGTCCACTTGCTTACATCCCAGATGTCTGTTGCCCAATCGTCACATTAAACTGTATGCTGGTCTAAATAACCTACACGAATGTTTTTGCATCTTGTAGTTTGGGCTTGCACAGATAGTTTCTACTTATGCAATTATGATATTTATTTAATATCTTTTCAACTATATATTTTCAATCTGCCAGTCAATAGGTTCAACACCGTTAGCTTTTAAAAATTCGTTTGCCTTGCTGAAATGTTTGCAGCCAAAGAATCCCCTATATGCTGACAATGGACTTGGATGTGGTGCTTTCAAGACCAAATGCTTAGGATTAGTTAACATCTTAGCTTTTCTGCCGGCAGGTGCGCCCCACAAAAAGATAACTATAGGTCTGTTCTGAGCATTTACAGCTTCAATTACTGCATCTGTAAACTGTTCCCATCCTTTTCCCTGATGAGAGTTAGCCTGATGTGCTCTTACAGTAAGAACTGTGTTAAGCAACAACACTCCCTGGTCTGCCCATTTCTTTAAATATCCATTATTAGGAATATAACAACCTAAGTCATCATGCAATTCCTGATAAATATTTTTAAGTGAAGGAGGTATGTCGTTACCCGGCAAAACAGAAAAACTCAAACCATGAGCCTGATGCACATTATGATATGGATCCTGTCCCAAAAGCAAAACTTTTACATCTTTAAGAGGTGTAAAATGAAATGCATTAAAAATATCATCTGCAGGTGGATATACCACTGTAGTACTGTATTCATTTTTTACAAACTCGAATAAATCTTTATAATATGGCTTTGAAAACTCCTTCTTTAAAGGCACAAGCCAATCGTTATCTATCATTGACATTTCCTATTCCTCGTTTCAATATTACCTTCATTATTGATAATTGGTATTATTTTTCATATTATCCTTTGTTAAATTACACCCTAACCAGTGTATCTACATTTTGTCCTGTTACTTTCCTATTATTCTTTCCACAAATTCCTTATTGCAGAAAACCTTTACTGCATTTTTTCTCATTTCTATTTCAAAATGAGTACCCGTTACCATTTCTCCGTCAACATTAAAAGTGTATCTCTTATCGCTGTCAATAACCACCTTTTCCCCTTGATATTTCTTAATCTTCGGAGATTTTTCATGCTTTGCGCTTAGCAGTTTCACAAACAATGGTAAAACCTTAACCTTTGGCATTTTTTCCACAAAATATACATCAAATAATCCGTCGTCAAGTGTAGCGTGGGGTGCCATTCTAAAACCTCCACCATAATATTGACCATTGCATATGGCAAGTATTGTGCATTGGTTTTCAAAACTTTGATTATCGTCTATCTGTACTTTTACTTTTTTAAATTTATATTTAATAAAAGTATACAAAATGCTGGCATTGTAGCGCTGGCTTACCGGAATCCATTTCTTCTTCCTAATCCATGAAATATTGTTAGCCACATCAGCATCAAGTCCTACACAGGCAACATTAATAAAATGTCTTCCATTAATAATTCCAAAATCAAAATCATGTATTCCGTCATCATATTGGCTAAGTGTTCTTTCAAAATCATTTCCACTGCCTGTTGGAATATTTCCAAGAATCTTATTCTTAGAACCTGCCAACCCATTTAGAACTGCATTTAAATTCCCATCTCCACCGACAGAAAAAACAACACATTCTTCATCAGGTATTTTTTTTGCAAACTTCTTTGCATCCCCTGCATTATGTGTATAGAATATTTTGTATTTAATTTTTTCTTTTGAACATTCCTTTAAAATCCTCTGTTCAAACTGATTTGTGTCTATTTTTCCACTGTTAGGATTAATAATAAAATAATATTTCATCTTTAAGTATCTACGTTTCTACAAACGTACCGGCACTCCCTTACCATCTAAATAATGTTTTAAATCATTAATTTCTAATTCTTTGTAATGGAATAATGAAGCTGCAAGAGCTGCGTCAGCCTTTCCCTCTGTTAATGCATCATAAAAATGCTCCATAGTTCCAGCTCCACCTGAAGCAATAACAGGAACAGAAACATTTTCAGCTATAATCTTTGTAAGTTCAATGTCATAGCCCTGCTTCACTCCGTCACAATCCATACTTGTAAGCAAAATCTCTCCTGCTCCAAGTTTATCAACCTTCATTGCCCATTCAACAGCATCCATGCCCATATCGACACGTCCACCGTTCTTGTATATATTCCAGCCGCTACCATCTTCACGTCTCTTAGCGTCAATGGCAACTACAACGCACTGACTTCCAAACTTGTCAGCCGCTTCACTTATAAGATTAGGATTCATAATAGCTGATGAATTAATTGAAATCTTGTCAGCGCCCTCTCTTAAAAGTTCCTTAAAATCGTCCACAGTTCTAATTCCTCCACCAACAGTAAACGGAATAAAAACCTGTTCTGCCACTCTTCTTACCAAATCCGTAACAGTATGTCTATGGTCAGAAGACGCAGTAATATCTAAAAATACAAGTTCATCCGCTCCTGCCTTGTTATAAGCTTTTGCAACTTCAACAGGATCACCTGCATCTCTTAAATCCACAAAATTAGTACCTTTTACAACTCTATTGTTATTTACATCCAAACATGGAATAATTCTCTTTGTATGCATATTTCTCTCCCAAATCTATATTATAATGCCGCAAAATTCTTTAAAATCTGAAGTCCTACATCACCACTCTTTTCAGGGTGAAACTGGCATGCAAAAACATTACCACTTTCAACAGATGCATGAATATGTGTAACATAATCTGTTGAAGCCTTAACTATCTGCTCATCTTCTGCTTCCAAATAATATGAATGTACAAAATAAACATAAGACTGTTCTTCAATGCCTTTAAATAATCTTCCGTTATTAGTAAGTTCCAAAGAGTTCCATCCAATATGTGGAATCTTAAATCCCGGCTTGTCAGGTATTCTAAGAATCTTTCCTTTTAAAATTCCAAGTCCTTCCACTCCCGGAGTTTCATCACTGCTTTCGAATAAAAGCTGAAGTCCTAAGCATATTCCAAGAAAAGGTGTGTTATTTTTCACAACCTTATTGATTGTATCAATAAGATCATAATCTCTCAATTTCTCCATTGCATCTCCGAAAGAACCAACTCCCGGAAGAACTACCTTATCTGCTGAAAGAATAACATCCTTGTCTCTTGATACTACAGTATCTTCTCCTATATACTGAAATGCCTTCTCCACGCTTTTAATGTTGCCTGCATCATAGTCAATAATTGCTATCATTTATTCAGTCCCTTTCTCTAATGAATTGCAATCAAGCTCAAACCAAAATTCAACACCATCCGGTCTGTTAATTGCTCCACATTTCTTTTCGTGTCTGTCCATAATGGCTTTAACTATAGATAATCCTATACCGTTGCCACCATAAGCTCTTGTTCTTGCTTTGTCAACTTTATAGAACTTGATCCAAATATTATCAAGCTCATTTTCAGGAATATTTTTTCCTGTGTTAAACACAGACACTCTTACTATATCATTTTTTTCCTGAATTTTCACTTGAATTATTCTATTTTCGTCAACATGATTTAAAGCATTACTTAAATAATTAGTAATAACCTCTTCAATCTGGAACTCATCTGCCCAAACGTAAATAGGTTCCATTTGATTAAATTCAATATTAACCTGCTTTTCATTAGCCTTAATTTGCATAGAATGAATTACTCCTGCAATCACAGATATAATATCAAATCTTTCCATATTTACACTTCCGTCACCGAACTCCAGCTGGTTTAATGTAAGAAGATTCTTAACCATCTTATTCATCTTGCCTGCTTCATCTATAATAACATCGCAATAATAATCCATATCCTCCGGATTATCACTTATACTTTCCTGAAGTCCCTCTGCATAACCCTGAATAAGTGCAATAGGTGTTTTTAATTCGTGAGAAACATTTGAAATAAATTCTTTTCTCATTTCATCTACTTCTTCTTTCTTTGCAATATCCTTATGAAGCTGTAAATTGGCAGACTTTAGTTCCGAAATAGCTGTTTCAAGCTTGTCAGACATTTCATTCATACTCTCTCCAAGAACACCTATTTCATCATCTCTCTCATCTGCATACTTAACATTAAAATCAAGTTCTGACATTCTTTTTGAAATATCAGCTAACTGCAAAAGAGGCTGTGTATACTTTCTTGTTATCCCAATAATAATAATTGTTGTTACAAGAATAAGTGATATTCCAACACCTAAATAAAACTTATTTGCAATAGCTATACTTTCCCTAAAGCTTTCCACTGACATTCTTATAACTACGTAGTTTCCCGAAGATACACCTCCTGAAAGCTCATAGTATTGATTGGCAGAAAATCTGTCTACTGTAGATTGAATAGTGTATTTGTCATTTTTTTCTATAATCTTTGGCTCTTCCTTCTGCTTAGTATTACTGCCAAAAATCATATCCTTCCAACGGTCCGCAAGCATTTTTCCGGCACCGTAATCATAAATAGATTCCCCGGCACTATCAACTACAATCATAGTAGCTCCGGCTTTTTCACATATATTGTTAAGTATGGAAACATCATCACTGTTTTCTATATCTGAATCATCCTGAGTTATTTTTATTAACTCATTATATACTTTCTTAATAGAATCTTGCTTTGTTTTTTTATAATACTTGCTTAAGAAAAAGTTGCTAAATATACTAGCAGCAATCAGGGATAATCCCATGATTGCCACTATAATTACGGTCATCTTGTAACCGATGGTATGTTTCATTTTATTCTTATCTATATCCTTCATTAGTTAACCTCGAATTTGTATCCCATGCCCCAAATTGTAACTATGTATTTGCCACATTCTCCAAGCTTATTTCTTAGTTTTTTAACGTGGGTATCAATAGTTCTTGCATCTCCAAAATAATCATAATTCCATACATTATTAAGAATATTCTCTCTTGATAAAGCAATTCCTTTATTTTGTATGAAATATGATAACAATTCAAATTCCTTAAAACTAAGTTCAATAGGTTCCCCCTTTACTGTAACAATATGAGCCGCCTTGTTTATTTCAATATCTCCAGCCTGTTCAATCTGATCCTGACCTATATTATTAGTTCTTCTAAGGATTGCATCAACTCTTGCCACAAGAATTCTCGGACTGAACGGTTTTGAAATGTACTCGTCAACTCCAAGTTCAAAACCAAGCAACTCATCACTTTCCTCACTCTTTGCTGTCAGCATAATAATTGGAACCTTAGAAATCTTTCTAATCTCCCTGCAGGCTTCCCATCCATCCATCTTAGGCATCATAACATCCAAAATAATAAGGTCAATATCATTGCTCTCCACGAACACATCTACGGCTTCTTCACCGTTGGATGCTTCCACTACTTCATATTGTTTTCTTACAAGAAAGTCTCTTACAAGCTTTCTCATTCTATCTTCATCATCTACAACAAGAATCTTTAATTGTTTCATAATATTCCTCCATAGCATTTTTAGATAATTGTATCTTTTCAATCATCCAGAGAAAATTTCATTGCAAACACGTTGATTTTTTTCTCTGGGTGATTGTATTAATTATCTCTTATACATATATTAAATCAATAATCTGTGTATATTTAATGAACTACTCTGAATCTTTTTTGTTTTGCTCATCTTTAATGCATAGGATATATCCTATACTGCCAATTGCATTTAAAACAAATCAAGCATATTATCCAGATATATTTCTTCCCTGACATTTATATGGTATTCAGGCTTTGTCATATAATACAATAAAAATTCTAATATCAACGCACTTCCAAGACTTCTGCCTTCAATTTTAAAGTTAGAAAATCCCATAGGAACATATTTATTTTCAATGTCACCTATGCTTATAAATCCCGGATTTTTCATTGCTTCTGAAAAGCGATACCCCTTTTCAGCGGTAGGTGACTTACATATATGCTCCTTTTGATTTTCTCCTAAGTTTTTTCGGCTTACAGCTTCGTAACAGTTCTTCCTATCCTTACATCCAAACCAACAACATTCGTTGCACAAAAATTCTACTTTATTTTTCTGAGTCTTAGTTAATCCTTCTAAATTTTCAAAATCTTTATTTAATCGAAAATCAGGTACAACATAACTAAATTCTTCCCTGTTAACTTCTCTTTTAAACTCTTCAAAATCTGTTATTACTTTTGTGGTTGATGATACAAAATAAAAATTTGGATATTTATTTTTCAAATAATTCAAAAGTAAATCCGAATGTACAATTATGCCACTCTGCGCTTTGCTTTCTTTATAAAACATTTCACATAAATCGTTGCACCTCTTGTCTGAAAGATGCTCTTCTCTTAACAATGAATTGCTAAATGTAAGCCTTGGAGAAATGTTGTATTCATTCATAAGTTTTAATACAACTTTAGCATTGCACTCTCCAAAACCTGCACGACCACCGCCCCAAAGACAGTCTGCCGGGGCACCGTATATCGAACCAATTTCACACCAATCATAAAAATATTCTCTATGTTCTCTAAACAAGGGCAAAAACGCACTATAAAAATCATAAAATTCAAACAAGCCCGGAAGATGAAAATATATCATTTTTCTATAACCTTCTTCACTAATTGCCATGCCACACTTCCTTCATCTCCGATTTCTTTTCCGATAAGTTTTGAGCCACAATACGGGCAATAACTAAAATGCAATTTATGTTGCCTCCATTCTTTAACTAAATTTAAATATATCATACCACACTTTCCACTAAACAACATATTTCCTTCGCTTAAATATATTACTTACAGCACTATCCTTAGTTTGCCAAGTAAATTTCACATCATAAGTCATTGCATATTCGTTCCATAATTTACTTTCATCTTTATCATGTTTCACTGCGTACATTTCCGAAATTTTGCACCAACCATTTTCCAAGCGAGTTTTGATAACATTTCCCATTTTTTCAATATCGCCAAGAGTTACTAAATCTGTATTAGCCCAATTCCAATGTTTTGGAAGAAAATCTTGTGCAATAAGAACACTTCCCAAGGTTGCATTTTTTTATTTTGAAAAGTGCAACCCATATTTGGCAACTGCCCAATGGGCAGTGCCCAAAATGTTAATTATGGGATTTTAAATTAAGATATACAAAAAAAGAGAACAGCTTTCGCCATTCTCTTTTCTACAAACTGGAATTTATGTACATAATTATAATCTGCATGCAAGTTCTATAGCAACCACAAGAATCCTCTCTCTTAAATCACTTGGCACGCTCCCAAGTATTCGCTCATCCCAACTACTATCGTCTAAACAATCTGCCACATATAAAAATTGATAAACTTCTTTTTTTCGAAATTGACCGACTGACATGATTGAAGCACATTCCATTTCAACAACGCCACAGCCTTCGTTCTTTCTCATTTTTAAGTTATTTTCAGTTTCTCTATAAAATGCATCCGTTGTCCATGTTTTTGTAGTATTGTATGGTATATGAATCTCTTCTAGTATTTCAATTAATCTTTTAGCTGTTTCTACCACTAAATAATCTGTAGGCTTTGCATAATGATAGCTAACTCCTTCATCTCTGTACGCTTCTACTGGAACTAACAAATGTTCTTCAGTTATTTTTCTATCTAAAGCTCCACAGGAACCGAAATATAAGATTTTTTCTGCTCCTAATGCTATTAATTCTTCTAATAAAGCTGCCGCACCTGCTCCCCCTATGATTGAATTAAAAAATCCAATTTTTTTACCTTCACATTCAAATTCATAAATAGGATATTCTTGTCCGCCTCCATATAAATATCCAATTTCGCTCACATTATAGTTGTTTAAAAGAATATTACAAAACTTTGTTGAAAACGCAACTAGAATTGTTTTAGGGAAATTGTCAATCTTATGCACATTATTTTCCGCTTTAATAATCTCTGCTCCTTCACCATCAAATGTATTTATTATACTCATAATAGTACCTCCTCATTATCTTTATAACGACACTATAATTGTTTCCCCTAGGTAAGGGTCAACACCTTTTTAGAGAATTTCAATTTAATCCAATATAAACAAATTGATTTTTAATTAAAGAACTCTACAACTTCAAATATGTTTAATTCCGAAAATAGGAATTTCTTATACCATTTTTATTTTTGTCCAAAGTTTTCTATATCCTGCTTTCTCCGTCAAAACACAATCTATCTGCATAGCAATATGAAGTATCCATCCACGATGACTGAATGGCATATTCAAAAAATGGAGCCGCAACACCATTTCCTTTTTCATATATGTCTACTAAAAAATCCCATACCAAATTTATGTCTGTTAATATTTGAAATTATTTTGTTGTTATATTACGCATTTTCTATTCATCTATTTCATTATCACAATCTGTCCTACTGCTTTTTTCATTTCTTCGTCTACAATTTTAAGTCGGTCACTTTCTAGTAATGCTTCGGCTGAAAATATGCACAGAAATCCATCCTGCGAAAACAAATATTGATTCATGAATTCTCTTTGAATTCTTACATTCTTTGGCATATTATCAGTTCCTAATGATGCCTTATACTCGTTAATTATGTTAGTATTTTCATTAAGTACTTCATTCTTGATTTTATGTGCAAGTTCTTCAAGCTTTTCCTTCGTTTCTCCTGGTTGAATTGCCACAATACCTAACTCATACACTCCATTTTTCTTTGTGATATATCCCTTTTCCAATAGGAAAGTATATTCTTCCACACTGAGAGTATCTCCTTTTATGAATCTTCCAATCAACTTAAGATCCCTTTCAATATTTGGTCCGCCATAATATTCTGTTACACGCTTGTCCGACCACTTGCTATCCACTAGCCACAGTGTTAATTCGTCATTATCATTCCAGCAAGGGCCACAAAAGCCATCTGAAATCTCTAGTATTTCTTTTGACCACTGTGAATCAACACCAGCAGTAATAATGTTACATCCACCGTCTGGTCTAATTGTTGCTGCCTGCTCAAATGTAATTGGTTTTTCAATGTTCTCTGTATCTGCTGTTGCAATAAGATATATTATCAGTGCCCACATTCTAAAATTGTCATCATTAGGTCCAAGTATGTCAGGGCTGTTAAGATAGTTGTTCTTTTTTATTTCATCAAACAATCGAGTTGCAATCTCACCAGCAACCTTTCCATAGCATCTCTTAATAATATCTATCTGGCTACTGTCTTCTATCTCCTCAATTACAATGTTACAGATATACTTATTCTTCTCCTTGATTACAAGCTGATTCTCTTCAAGAAACTCTATCTCACTCTCAACATATATTGGAGACACATTCATAATTTCCGCAATCTCTTCCACAGTTCTTGCTGTGTTCTTAATTGCATAAATTATATTCTGTGATAATGCGCTTCTTATATACTTAACAGGATCTCCCATTGAACCTGTGTATCCACTGTATCCCACCTTACAAAAACTAATTGGATTAAACTTTAAATCATTTATATTTCTCATCTTTGCCATACCTCTTTTCAATTCGTCTCTTGCTACACCTAAATGCCACTTTACTGTACCAACTGGAATATTCAAAATAGATGCTATCTCTGACTGCTTCTTTTCTTCATAATAATACATAATGAGTATTTGTCGCTGAATCTTTGACAGGTAAGCTATCTCTTTTCTAATCCTATGATAATTTTCCTTCTCAATCATCTGATCTACTAAAGCACTACTTCCATCATTAATGTCCAATTCGTTATCTTCAATTGAAACATTCATTTTGAATCGGCTATTATCTCTGTAAAAATTAGACAGTGTATTTCTTGCTACTGTCCATACAAATCCCTCAACATTGACTACTTCCTTGATGCATAACGATTTGTATAGTTTAAGTGCAATCTCTTGTGCAATGTCCTGTGCGTCTGCCTCATTGGACACTCTCTTTTTCACAAAGCTATATATGCGAGTTATGTATTCATTTACAATTTCATTAGCATTATTTTGCTCCATTTTGTACCTCCTGCTGTGCCTTGATTTCATTGATTTATTTGTATCATTTTCTTATATTCGATATCAATGAACCATCGTCTTTGAACATGTTCATTTATATAGACACGGCGAATTTAAAAAGGTTGGTATATTTTTATTAAATAAATATACTTTTCAACACGTACTTATTAATTTTATCATGATTATCTTTATTAAATCCATATAATTGCACTGAATCTTTCGCAGTTCTACCATTTTATTCTCCTATAAAATATGCAACAAACAACAACCTTATAAATCCATTACAACAGCAATACTTTCATATTCTTTATAAAATAAATTAGTCTGCGAATTATTTGGTTAAGATAATTCGGAAAAGTATTCTAAAAAATCGACATGAAATCAATGTAAATGTTAAAAATAGGCTGATTTTTAAGAAATTCAAAAAAGTTAATTTTTCAAAGTTCCTTATTTAGTACTATTTTAATAAGATACTGGAAGGCAAAAAACAAGAGATGACTCATTTTTTGATGAATCATCTCCCATAACATCATTAATAGTTAAGATTTATTAAATTACAATTTTCATAGCTATCCCTATTAAAATAGCAACCTAAAATCCATCAGTCTATTTTGCAGGCTGCATCATGGCTAACAAATCTTCTTCCTTGAGAATTGCCAGTCCTGCGTTTTCATCGCCAAGAATCACTAGATTATCACCCGGTTTTATATTGAATATCTTTCTAGCCTTTGCAGGTATTACAATCTGTCCCTTGTCACCGACTTTCACCATTCCAAACATATACTTTCCCTTAGGGGGAACTCCGACACCCATATTCTCCTCTTTATCATAGTTAATAAGATCATCTACAGTTATTCCAAAGACTTTCGCTAACGCACTGCACTTATCAATATCTGGCAGCGACTCACCCGTTTCATATTTTGAAAGAGTTTGTCTTGAAACACCAATCTGAGATGCCAAATCCTCTTGAGACATGTTATTTATTTTCCTAAGTTCAATTAAATTATCCTTAAACATATCTTTCTCCTTCTCATGCTAATCACTACTTATTGTGGCAAACTGTACCATGAACGTTTATACTAGCCGAGCAACCAATTTCTTATAAAATGGAAAAATAACATTTGCTACAATTGCTACAATCCACCATTTGTCACTTCCCGTAAGCGGCTTGAAAGAAAACATAAATGCTATCATGACACACCAGAATACAAGCTGTAATACTCCAGGAATGATTTCACGGCGGATATTCTTTTTATCTTCCTCCGGCATAAGATGCGGTGCAGCTTCAATAAAGTCCGCTGCTCCCTTTGGTCCCAAAGCACTTCTAAAATCATCACTGCATGACATTGCGGCATCTGCGTATTTGCCATTATTTAGCACTTCCATTATAGCATCATGAATTTCCGTTACACTCTCACCCTTTAATTCAATTCCAGCTCCCATCTCCTTAGCTCTTCTTGCCACAGCTCTCTGCTCATTTGTCTGTGGGAATAATACCATTGGAGTCGCCATATACAAGCTCTCTGAAGTACTATTCATTCCGTTATGAGTTAAGAACACATTCGCCTTGGATAAAACCTCTAACTGATTAACATTTCTATAAACCTTAACATTTTCAGCCAAACCATTTATGCTTTCCGGATCCACCACTCTGCCACAAGATATGATAACATCCACCGCTTCACCCTTTAATGCTTCTATACATTTTTTGTAGAAATCAGGTTTATTACTTATAACAGTTCCCAGTGAAATATATACACGTGGTCTCTTATTCTTTTTATCAAGTAAATAATCCGCAGATACGGATGGTCCTACAAATGCATAATGTTTCGAAAAGGTATTGCTAAAAGGCTGGTATTTCTCCGTAGCATAAACAATCGTATCTGTATAATTATCATTTTGCACTAAAGGCATAATACTTTTTTCATGATATCCATGTTGTTCCAAATTCTTTAGCTCTGCTTTTACTCTTTTCTGTCCTTTTATTAAATCCATGATTTCAGCAAAACTACTTTTCATATAAGAGGCAGACTGTTTATTAAATGCAAAAGTTGTAGTAGAAACTACCATAGGAATCTTATACTTTCTGGCTGTCAATTTTCCCCAAAAGCAAACCGAATCTGATACGATTATATCTGGCTTAAATTCCTCCACTTCTTTTTGAAGAAAACTATCCATTTTTGCGGTGGACTGCAAATCAACAATGGTCATATCCGTTGTAGACATCGTCTCTTCACCGCTTTCCACTTTCTTTGTAACTTCTGCTAAATACGCATCACAACTAATAAATGTAGCGCCTGTAGCTTCCACTTTTTCTTTAAATTCGTTAAACGAATAAAATCTAACTGTATTCCCCCTGTTCACAAGTTCCTTCACAACAGGAAATGTTGGATTATGATGTCCATGTGCAGGGATGCAAAAAAACATTATACTTTTCATTTTTTTACCACCTTTGCAATATATTTTAACATAAATATAAGGGAGTTGGAAAAATTAGTCCACCAACATCCCTTAACAGTTATTTATTATTATGTTAAAAATAGTTGCGTTCTTACCTTAATAGCACTGAAAATTGGAATTTAGTTACCAATCACATCTTCCATACATTCTTTATAATATCTCTATCAGCACCCTGATATAATCCCATTCCACTATAAACATTTGTAAATCCACATTTTTCCATAACCGCCACTGAAGCCTTATTCTCTGCCAGACAAATACCATAAATTTCTGTTATATTAGCCGCCTTCGCAATGACTGGAAGAAATGCTCTTACCACTTCTGTTGCATATCCATTCCCTGTACATCTTTTTGCGATATGATATCCCAATTCCCTCATTCCATCTTCTATAGGGACCAGTTGCACATAGCCTATATTATCATTATTTTCTTTAACAATAATCGGATATACAAGCGGTCCTTCAAAAGAACCATATTGTGATATAAGGAATTCCAAGGTTTCCTCTACTTCTTCTACCGATTCCCATACTTCATCAGGAACAAATCTTTTATTATCTTCATCCACTGAATTTTCCTGAACAATCTGGGCCATATCCATTGTAAACTCAGTTATGATTAGTCTTTCCGTTTCAATTAACATACTTATACCTCCCACCGGAAAATTCGAATTTATAGCCTATATTCTATCACACTTTATATTTTCTCACCACAAATCTCTTCCTGCATCTTATTTCTGTATGCTAACCGTAGGAATTATCTCATTTTTTGAACCAATTCCTACTGCCTTGTTCAGTAAGTTAATTTTAATAGTGTTCTATAATATAACGCACAAATGGGAAGTGGCTCAAACCACTTCCCTTAATTCATATATACATTTAATATAATTAAGCCTCACAAACTGAAATTTGCTGAAATCTAAGCTGGATTCATTTCACTTCTTAATTTCAAAATATTTTGCCTAATTTGTTCAATGACTACCTTAAATTCATCTTCGCTTTTCCCTGTTGGATCTTCAATCCCCCAGTTATCATCAAATGTTCTTCCTATAAATGGACACCCTACATTGCATCCCATTGATATTGCAATATCAGGCTTTGGAATATCACTAATCAGTTTACTGTACTGACCTTCACCTTCCATATCTATTCCATACAGTTCTTTCATAATACGGACCGCATCTTGGTTAATCCGTGGTTTAGTTTCTGTACCAGCCGAATAGCTTTCAAACACACCTGATGCCAAATGTCTTCCAAAAGCTTCTGCAATTTGACTTCGACATGAATTATGAACGCAAATAAAAGCAACTTTTTTCTTATTCATGAAAAGGACACCTCTCTTTTATGCATTGCTCATTTCTTTCTGTAAATTCACATTTCATTTGTTCATATTGTAGTATCACATCATAATGGTCATTCACATAATCGATTCCATTCTTAATTGCTATCATTGCATCTCTTTTACAGCATCTCGGTCCGTTTATTGCGCCTAATTCACCGATTGCTTTCGAGGTAAACTGCATATGATTTCCCCATGTCCCATCTGTCGAAAGCGGGCTCGTTCCATCAATAATTGCAAGTGCAGCACCAATAGATGTGATTGCTCCGCATATCCCCCATAAACCGCACATTGCTCCCGGCATTCTAAGTCCTTCTGATATTAGTCTGTCCAATGCCTGATCTATGTCTATTTCTCCACCTGCATTATTGTAAGCCACAAGCAAACTTGCACCATCTAATATATGGTGCTCCGGTCCATGAATACTGACGTATTTCTTCTCTGCAATATTCTTAAAAATAAGAACCGGATTTGTGCCCTGTTCTTTCTTTATATCCTTTACAATCAGTTCTGCTTTTTCTCTTACTGTCATAGAAATTTTCCTTTCGTTTTTTGTCACAGCATAACACACATGTCAGACTGCCAATAAAATCCTTAAAATCTAATAAAGTTTCACAATTCAAGGAATAATGATGCCATTTGCCTTCTTTTCTGTCATTAACCAGCCCACACTCCACCAGTATTTTCATGTACAGCTTTACAAATTCCGATTTTAATGTCTCTATTATACCATAATGATACTATTATAAAAAAGGAAAAAGAGCTCCTTCGAGCTCTTTTGGATCAGTTCTGCAAACTTGAAAGTTAGCGATTTCTTTTTCCGGTATTCTCTGTCCCACGGATTTCCTCATGATAG